>Ga0187894_10000056_pt1 | contig 143296 bp, 126 predicted proteins | sample GBC1701081metaG_FD_136650 | JGI IMG/M metagenome (GOLD analysis project Ga0187894, IMG submission 136650) | White microbial mat communities from a lava cave in the Kipuka Kanohina Cave System on the Island of Hawaii, USA - GBC170108-1 metaG ... | reverse complement strand
CTGCGCTTTCAGTGATAATCGCCACTCCAGATTGCTATGAGACTATCCGCAAGACAACGCGCTGCCTGCAAGCTCAGACGGCGAAAGACCAGATCGAAGTTGTTATCGTCGCTCCTTCGGCGGATACTTTAATGCTAGAAGCGGCGGACTTCCAGTGTTTCTATCACTATCGCGTGGTTGAAGTTGGTGTCATCGAATCTATTGGCGCAGCTAACGCGGCTGGTATTCGCCAAGCGAGCGCACCGGTAGTGGCATTGGTTGAGGATCATGTCTTCCCTGAACCTCACTGGGCAGCGGCGTTGATAGAAGCACATCGGCACTCGTGGGCGGCCGTCGGACCAGCCGTACGCAACGGGAATCCGGAAAGTCTGATCAGCTGGGCGGACTTTCTCATTGGCTACGGGCCGTGGATGGAGCCTGCTATCGCCGGAGAACGGGAACATCTCCCCGGACATAACAGCAGCTATAAACGCGCCCTCCTTCTTGAGTATGGCGCTACGCTCGAAACCATGCTGCAAGCGGAAAGCGTGATGCATTGGGATCTACGGGCAAAAGGCTATCAACTCTACCTTGAATCGCGCGCGAAGATCGCGCATCTGAACTTTGAGCGGCCGTCCTCTTGGTTATCAGCGCAATGGCACAATGGGCGCTTATTTGCCGCTACGCGCTGCCAGGAATGGCCTTTCCCCAAGCGGTTCCTGTACGCTGGCGGGGCTCCGCTCATCCCGCTGGTTCGCTACCGGCGCATATTGCGGCAGCTCCGCCACTCTCGTCAGCGGCAACAGCCATCGCGTCAGGTCTTTCTTGCCCTCCTCTTGGGTTTGGCAGTAAGCGCGCTTGGAGAAATGTTGGGATACACTTTCGGGGCGGGCAATGCCGGCGAAAAACTAGCGAGTTTCGAATTGTATCGCGATCAATATCTGAGTAGCAAAACGAAGAATTTATAGTCCGGGGCTCAACGGTGATGCTCGTAGCAATCGGAGATCTGAGGTTGGAAGCAGAGGCGGTGACCGAGAGCAACACTAGTATTATCGCCGCGTCGTAACAATGAAGATCTTGCTTGTGAATGACTATGCAACACCGACCGGCGGGGTTGAACTCCTTATGCTGGCTCTCCGAGAGAGATTGCGTCAGCGGGGGTATGACGCTCGGATTTTCGCCAGCTCTGCCCGGCCAATCGCGAGTGAGAGTTTCGCTGACTACGAATGTTTCGGTACGACGTCACGCTTTCGCACGCTGCTGCAAACTGCCAATCCGTCGGCCTTGTGGAAATTCTCCCAAGTGCTGTCTGCGTTTCGGCCTGACGTGGTGCACCTGTCAATGTTTTTAACCCAACTTTCACCCTTGATTCTTCCTCTCTTGAAAGGGGTTCCCAGTGTTTATCATATCCAGTGGTATCGACCGATCTGCCCGCTCGGCACGAAAATGTTGCCGGACGGACGTTCCTGCCACATGCCGGCGGGCTTGGTGTGTTATCGCAACCAGTGCCTGGCGCTCCGGGACTGGCTTCCGCTAATGCTGCAAATGAAACTGTGGCGCCGTTGGCGTTCAGCCTTCACATGCCTCGTCGCGAGCAGTGAGACCGTACGACAACGTCTGATTGCGGAAGGCCTTGAGCCTGTCGAATTGATTATGAATGGAGTTCCACTGCGTCCACTCCGTCCATCATTGTCATCACCACCAACAATAGTCTTTGCAGGTCGACTGGTACGCGAAAAAGGCGTAGACGTGTTATTGCGTGCCTTTGCTCAAGTCGTGCTTGATGTCCCGGAAGTACGGCTGCTCGTGGTTGGAGAAGGGCCAGAACGGGAACGCCTACAAAAACTAGTGATCGAGCTGGGACTTGCCTCCCGTGCTTCTTTGCTCGGTCATTTATCGCGCGAGGCAGTAGAGCGCGTCTCTTCTACCGCGTGGGTACAAGCCGTTCCTTCGCGGTGGGCAGAGCCGTTTGGCCTGGTTGCCGCCGAGGCGATGATGCGAGGGACCGCCGTCGTAGCGAGCAACTCCGGCGGCCTGACGGAAATTGTCCAGAATAATAAGACTGGCTTCCTTGTCCCGCCCGGTGATAGTGACGCCTTAGCCCAGGTCTTACTCCGGCTGCTCCAGAATCGTACATTGGCAGAACAAATGGGAAGAGCCGGACGCGAGGTTGCTTTGGCGCGCTTCTGTGAGGCGACGTATGTCGACAGCTTTGTCAGCATGTATGACAGACTCTGTAACCGAGGAGTGACTTCAAGTGGCAACAAACATCAGAACTCCACCACTGGTGATCATCGGCCTTGATGCTGGTGATCCCGACCTCATTCAGCACTGGGGGGCTGAGGGGCACTTGCCGACTATTACCACGATCATGAACCAGGGCTGCTGGGGACGAACGAGCGGGTCCGAACTCATCAATGAGCATGCCGTGTGGGTGTCGTTATTCAGTGGCCTCTCACGTGGTCAACACGGATATTATTCTTACCGCCAACTCAAGCCTGGAACGTATGACTTAGAAGCTGTCACTGGGCTTGATATTGACGCCCCGCCATTTTGGTCTTTTTTGCAAGAGCGGGACAAAAAGGTTGCCCTTATCGATGTACCTGATAGCGCGCCCATACGCGGGCTTGCAGGGGTGCAGCTAGTCAATTGGGGGTCACATGATAGCCCTGAACACTATAAGCTAGCGGCAGAGCCTCCCGAACTTTTGCAGGAAGTCTTGCAATGTTTTGGTCCGAGGTTGCCCGTGCTGGAAAAGCATGACAGCAATGCGGCAAAAGACCAAGAGATTTATCGCCGATTGCTGCATCATGTCGAGAAAAAAGGGGCGCTGTGTCGTCACCTGCTCACCCGCGAACGCTTTAACCTCATGGTGGTTGTCTTTGCCGAATCGCACGCCGCCAGCCACCAGTTTTGGCCGTACCGCCCGCAAGCAGGAGGAGCTACAAGAGCAGCCGGAGACGAACTCACCCATGCGACTCGGGATGTTTATCACGCCATTGACCGGGAGGTTGGCCTGCTCCTCGCGCAATTGCCTCGTGAGGCGAACGTGTTCGTGGTGTCCTCAGTCGGCATGGAAGACGATTATCCAACGATGGGACTCATCGAGAACTTTTGTCGGCAATTGGGGTATCAAGTACCTGCAGAATTTAGCGCTGGGTCGTCCAGACCGATCGACTTCGCACGCCGCATCATCCCGGAGTCATGGCGTATTGCCCTCAGTCGCCATTTCTCTAGAGAAAAACGGGAGCGCTTACTTGCGGATCAGTTCCGTAACGGTACGAACTGGCGCAAGACGACGGCCTTTGCCATTCCGTCTCCCTATACGAGCTTTATCCGTGTGAACTTACAGGGGCGGGAGCCAGAGGGTATCGTCGAACCTGGTTCTGCCTATACGGCGGTGCTTGATCGCTTCGAGGCTGACTTGAAACAACTCATCGACCCACAAACGAATGAACCCGCGGTGGTGCGTATCGCCCGCACCGTCGAGTTGTTTGGCTGCGCCCCTCATCCGTTCCTTCCTGACTTGTTTGTCGAATGGAAACCCAACCGCTTTATGGCACGTGTCGTGCATCCAAAAACAGAATTGCGGCAACGCAAGCCCGACTGGTATCGCCCCAGCGATCACTCGTCCAACGGTTTTGTCGCCGCTGCCGGCCCCTCTATCCAAAAGCGAGGCGCCTTAGGTGAGGTCGAGGTCTTGGATCTCGCTCCGACGTTTCTCCGTTTAACCGATCTCCCCCTTCCCGAGAAATTACGGGGGAAACCGGTTGCCACAATGCTTCGTGATTGAGGAGAAAACCACGAGATTGACAAAGAACCTCTCGTACCCCTCTCCAGTTTTGGCGTTCCACTAGGCGCGGCAGATGAGAACAAACAGAGCGAAGCCGTGGTCTGGGGAAAATGACGGGACCGTAACAACTACGAGAAGATTATTTAGATGAATGCCTTGAAAGCGTTCCTGCGGTGGTGCCACCGGCAGCTCTTGTTTGGATTGGCGTATGCGTGGCGGTGTGTACTTTTTCGCACGACCTTCATTGCTATAACCGGAAGTGTGGGCAAAACGACCACCAAGGAGAGTGTCGCGACTATTCTCTCGGCACATTTCTCCACTGCCAAGTCACGTTATAACCAAAATGATCGCTATGGAGTTCCTCGTACCATTTTACGGGTGCGCCCCTGGCATCGTTTCGCCGTGGTTGAGATCGGGACCGATCGACCGGGATTGATCCGCAGGTCGGCTCGGTTAGTGCGGCCCCATATTGCTATCATTCTTGCCGTTGCGCAAACCCACACCAACGTCTTTTTGACCCTCGACGATACGGCAGCAGAGAAGGCCCAACTGCTCGACGTGCTACCACCGACGGGATTAGCAATCCTGAATGATGACGACCCACGGGTACGTAAGATGGCAGATCGTTGTCGGTGCAGAGTGAAAACTTTTGGGCGATTGACCGGGCTTGATCTTTGGGCGGATGAGGTCTCGGCGAAATGGCCGGCACGGCTGACCCTTCAGGTACACACGGAATCGGAAACACGATGGGTTAAGACCAACTTGGTGGGCGAATATTGGACAAACACAATTCTGGCCGCGCTTTTGACGGCGCTTGCTTGTGGCATTTCCCTAAAAACTGCGGTGGCAGCTCTTGAGCGAATGCCGCCATTTATGGGACGAATGCAACCAGTGCGGTTACCCAGTGGGGCTACGCTACTGCGCGATGATATCGGCGGCTCTCCCGACACCTTCCAGGTAGCATTGCGAGTATTGCAGGAAGCCGAGGGAATGCGTCGTGTTCTGGTGCTGAGCGATGTCTCTGATTCTAAGAAAAGGGCTCATCTTCGCTTCCGAGAGTTGGGACAAATCGCTGCCAGAGTGGCCGACTTCGTGGTCTTTATCAGTGCGCATGGGCATTACGCCGTGAAAGCGGCCTTGCGCTCGGGAATGAATCCGCAATGTGTCCACCACATCGCGGACTTGCGTGACGCCGCTGCCTATCTGAAGTCCGAGCTTCGCGCTGGAGATTTGGTGTTATTGAAAGGAAGGAGCACCGACCATCTCTCGAGAATCTTTTTTGCGCAATTTGGTCCTATTGGATGCTGGAAGAATAAATGCCGAAAAACAATTCTCTGTGACCTCTGTCCGCAATTGCGGCCTGAGTTTTCTCTCCCCACATTGGAGAATTGAAGGTTCTCTGTGGTGCGCGTAGTATTCTCCGGGCATCCTGTTGTTCTGCACCGGTTCTGATCTCTCTGATAAACCAAGGAGTGCTATGAGTTCTCGACTCCGCTTTCTTCCCACCGCCTACACCTTGCTGCGACATGCGCAAGGCACGCGTGAGGAGATCAGTGCGTTTCGCAATCGGCAATTACGTCGCCTTGTCACGCATGCGTACGAAAACGTTCCCTATTATCGGAGGCTATTCGACCACAACGGACTGACTCCCAAGGATATTCGCAATGCGGACGACCTGGCTGCACTGCCGGTTACTTCCAGGCGAGATCTCCAATCATTGTCGGAAAAAGAGATCGTGGCACGCGGGGTAGACCCACAGCGTCTCATTGTCCGTTTGACCAGTGGATCTTCGGGCGAACCTCTCGCCATCCGCCGCTCCTGGCTCGAAGAGCGGATCTTTGACGTATTGCGGCTCCGCGCTATGCGCTACTTTGGCTTACAACGGACTGACAGAAGGGGAAACGTGATACTCGTTCGACCGACTCGCATTCATGACCACCAGCTTCCCTTGAAAATACTCCAAGCCCTTGGCTTGTATCGTCAAACGTGGATTCACTGTCTCTCACCCGTAGAAGACATTATCCACGCGTTACGGGATTCCCATCCCGACGTGATCACCGGATTCGCCGGAGTTCTGGCGCAGGTAGCACAGAGTATCGGTGAGGAAGAACGCCTCCGTATCCGTCCCCGCTTTGTTGTAGTTGGGGGAGAGGTCTTGACGCCACAGATGCAGCAGCAAATTACTCGAGCGTTCTCGGCCCCAGTTTTTGATTGGTATGGCAGTCATGAGTTCAATCTAATTGCTTGGGAATGTAAAGAGACCGGCGAAATGCACATCTGCGATGACAGCGTGATTGTCGAAGTGCTTAAAGACGGGCATCCGGTCGCACCCGGGGAGCGAGGTGAAGTGGTAGGGACGGCTCTCCATTCTTTTGCCATGCCTTTTATTCGCTACCGCCTTGGCGATGTAGTGACGAAAGGGTCGGAAATCTGTCAATGTGGCCGACCGTTCTCGACCCTGCAGAACATTCAGGGACGGATGATTGACTACTTTGCACTTCCCAGTGGCCGCATCATACACCCATACGAGATCGTCCTGCTCCTCTTGCAACAAGAGAACTCGTGGATTCGTCAATACCAGTTGATTCAAGAGCAAGCGGATCGGATTGTCTTGCGAGTGGTTCCGTCTACCCCACCTCAACGACAAGAAGTGGCCCTGCTAGAAAAAAAGGTAACGGCGCTGCTAGGACAAGGTGTAAATTTCCATGTGAGTCTCGTACCAGAGATTCGGCTCGAACCAAGCGGCAAATTCCGGGTGTCGCGCTCCTTGGTGCAGTCGGCGTATGATGGGATTGACTGGGATCGCCCACGGACCGGTGGACGACCCTTTGCCGAGCAAGAATCCGGAAAACCGCGTTAACAACACCAGGTAGGCAAGATGTCCGCAAGTGACCTGACGGCGTTTGACCAAGAGTACGGCATCAAGTCGATTGTAGAAATGCTGGGAGGTCCTGGAGTCACTCAGCTCTTCGTTCACAACGTCGACGCCTTGGGAGACAAGGCTGAACTCGTCGCCACTTTTCTAGACTTTGAGAAATATGCCGAGCGAGCTCTCGTTGTTGCTCGGCCACATGATATGGCCTGCGTCTTCAATCAGGTGGATCCTGACTATCTACAATTTCTCTCTCGTCTAGGAGTTGGCCCTCAGGAACAAAACGTCATTGTCGCATCGGAAAAAGGTCCTCCGCTTGCTGGCTCCGGTTTGATAAACTCGTTGATTCAGAATGACGCGGCGTTGTTCGCTCTACAACGCCTGGTCAGGCAAGGGCAAAAAATTGTCGTAAACCCGTACATGATCTCGGCGGAAAAATTTCATTTGGCTCGTGTCCTGAGGCGAATACTAGGAACGAGCGTAGAGATTTTTGGTGGAGATCAACGTATCGTCGAGTATGCCAATCATAAACATCACATTAGAGCGAAGGCGATTGAACTGCATATTCCCGTCGCCGAGGGAGAGGTGATAGACATTGACCGGCGAGCTAAAGACCCCTACCGCTTAACTCCTCTCCGAGCGGCTATCGATCGCCACCTCGGTCGCACGGGGAGAGTCATCGTTAAAGGGACACACGGCTTCTCTGGATCTTCGCTAGTAATCGTTGACGATGACGGAGAAAAAGTACGAAGCGCACTGAGTAAGATTGTAGAAAAGACAAGGAATGAAACTTACTTGGTCGAAGCCATGCTGAACGTTACCGTCTCGCCCAACATCCTCATGTCCATAGAAGCTGGCGACGGAGACATCTCCTGCGTAGGTATGACGGATCAACTGCTGCGTAAGGATCTAGCGCATGAAGGCAATAGCTATCCTTCTAAAGCAAAAACCTTAGCCGCGATGCTGATGGCTGCCCGAAAAATGTCACGGTGGCTACAAACCCAGGGTTACGCCGGACTAGTCGGTCTCGATTTCGGGGAGTATATAAATCACGTGACCGGACAGTACGAATACTTTCTTGTCGAAGTGAATCCGCGGACGAACGCCTCCGTTTATCCCAAAGCTTTAATGGAGCATTTGAATGCCCGGCAAACGCAGGAAGGTAAACCGCTCATTGCGGCATTTCTTGCTACGAATGTCGCAGTACAGGCGCGTTCGTTTTCAAGCCTCGCACAAACGCTCGGGCCTTTGCTTTTCAATCCATCTGCGGGGAAGGGAATTATCCCGTACAATACGGGTTGTCTGGAAAATGGGAAATGTAGCGTAGCGATTTTTGGCGGATCTGAAGACGACGTGACCAGAATCTATCGAGATTGCAAAGCCATGCTCGCCAACGAGGAAGCAAGCAGAACAACAGAAGGGTAACTGAAAACGTCCGCTGAGGAACCACCAACCTGTTCGTGCTCTTGGTAGTGGTAACGAGAAGTTTTCGCGCACAAAGATGTCACTGATCGGTGCTCGCTCTTGTGCGGTTAGCCTGGGTTGCCAGTGTGGTGGGATTCTTCTGACTAATGGGGGAAAGAAAACAGAGCGACTGCACGTGGTCCTTATCGCGGGCTTGCTCTCGCGCGGTTTCCGTATTGCGCGAGGAGGGAGGCAAAAGCCTGTGGTTCAAAGTTTTAGGTGAGACCGTGTACCGCCGGGTCGTGCTGTTTGAGCGCCCGCTCACTGAACCTCTTGCAGAAGTCCCTCCGGGTATCCCAATCACGGTAGAGCGACTCACTGAAAACGCAATAAGCGACTACATCCGGTTCCAACCGGAGGCTGACCCTGCTGATATCTGCCGTCGGCTTGCGACAGGGCAGGTGTGTTTTGTTGCGCGGCATCAGGGCGAGATCGTGCACGCGTCGTGGTCGATGACGAAACAGGCGCGGATTGATTATCTCGGGTACGAGGTCGCTCTAGCCCCAGACGAGGTCTACGCTTACGAGACCTATACTGCTCCTTCCTTTCGGGGACAAAACATTCCTTTGTCACGTTCAGTGCAAGAAGGGCACTATTTTCGCGCCGCCGGATATCAACGGATGGTTGCAGTTGTGATGCCGGAGAACACGTCTGGCTTGCAACAGACAAAAAAAGCCGGCTATCACTCTGTCGGCACGATGGGCTCCCTCAAGCTTGGTCCCTGGCGATATGATTTTTGCCGCGTCAAACCAGGGGTTCGACCGCTGGTCGTATCTCATCCAGAAAGTTCTCCCGTACAGATACGTCAGACTATGGCGAGGATCGGGCGACGTACTGTTGAGGTGTTGCGGAATGAGGGAATGAAGAGTTTATGGTTCAAAATTTTGGGCGAGACAATATATCGCCGAGCGATACTGGTAGAACATGTACTCGATAAACCCGAGGCGAGGGTCACGTCTAGCTTGCCCGCCGTCATCAGTCTCTTGAGTGAGGATGAAGTCGATAGCTATCTCAGCTTCCGTCCCGAGGCTGATTCGGCAAATATCCGGAGCCGGTTGAGGGCTGGGCACCTCTGCTTTGTCGCACGCCACGAAGGACGCATTGTGAGTGCTGCGTGGATAGCTACCGGGAGTGTGTGGCTTGACTATTTGACCTGCCAGATCAAATTAGCCGTAGATGAAGCGTATCTGTACGAGTCTTTCACCCTTTCTGAGTTTCGCGGGCAGAATATTCCTGCTGTGCGGGCGGCGCATGAGGCTCAATATTTCCGGGACGCCGGCTGCCAACGTATAATTGCGATCATCATGCCAGAGAACAAACCGGCCTTGCGTCACGCTGAGAAAGCAGGTTGGAAACCCTTTGGCCTGATGGGCTACCTCAAGCTTGGCCCTTGGCGACAGGATTTTTGCCGAGTCAAACCGGGGGCACGACCACCAGGTGAAAGGCTGGACTCTCACGGGCCAGCGTACTGGGATAAAGTCGGCCAACCATTGACGGGTGAATCGCATTATCTCGATGGGTTTCTCGGGGCATTAAAACGGCAGGCCTATCTTAACTTGATCCAGCGCTGGGGAGGGCTGCCAACGGGAGGTCGAGCGCTGAAGACTGATCTGTTTGAAGAAGCTTTGGGGCCAGACGCTTTTCTCACGGACCTCAATACTGGCGACGCGTGTGTCATCGGCATGGATGTCTCACCCGAAAGAACGAGGCAAGCACAGAAGCAGGGCGACGAGAAGCCGATCCATTGTATTACTGCCGATGCTCGTGCTTTACCTTTTACCGATAGTTCGTTTGCCTTTATCATTTCTCCTTCGACATTAGACCATTTTCCTGATCCACATGATCTCGGGCGCAGCTTGCAAGAACTCGCCCGCGTACTGGTTCCTGAAGGGCGGTTGATCATCACGCTCGATAACCGGCAAAACATTTTTGACCCGCTGCTTCGCCTGGCACATCGGCTTGGTTGGGTTCCATACTACCTCGGCCGCTCCTATCGGGTAGGGGAACTCCGCCAAGAACTAGAAGCGGCTGGGTTTGTAGTTGAGGAGACGACTGCCATTCTGCATAACCCACGCCTGGTTGCGGTCGCAGCGGTTACACTGGCTAAAAAGCTGAAGTGGAGGCCATTGACGTCGTGGGTGCAACGAACCCTGGTTGCGGCCCAACGGCTAGAACATACCCGTTGGTGTTACTTCACCGGGAGTTTTGTGGCCGCCAAAGCGGTGCGCAAATAGAAATGGCGAGTTGGTTACAGAGGGCGTACTGGAGTACCTTTACCTTATGGCACACGGGTTACGAGCGCCATTTGCCATACCAACCGTTAAGTAAAATCCTGAGTCTGCAAAACCGACGTCTACAATGCATGGTCGCGCACGCCTACAAAACTGTCCCTTACTATCGAGAGATCATGGATCAGGCAGGGATGCGTCCTGAGGATTTTCGTGCGGCTGACGACCTTGCCTCGTTGCCGTTGCTCACTCGCGAGCAGGTTGCGCGGGAACCCGAGCGCTTTGTCTCAAACCGCCATAAGCGAGAGCGAGGTATTTACCTGGATTCTAGTGGCACTTCCGGGCATATCAGACGTGTGTACTATGATCGGACGGCGTTATTGCTTTCTCTCGTACAGGGACACAGGCAACGCCTCGTTCTGTCCTCTTTTGTGGGAAAGACGTTTGGTTACCGTGAGGCGGTTGTCGTTATCTCGACGAGTATCAGCCCTGAGCTACGGCGGTTCTACGAGTCCTACACCTGGACTCCTCAAGTCCTCGACCTCTCCCGTGCCGTCATCACGTTTGACAACTCATCTCTTGCCGACATCGTTGCTCAGCTTAACGCCTTTCAGCCGGATGTCATTCTCGGGTACGGTTCTTTTCTTGGTGCAGTCTACCGGTGGGCGTCAGAGCAGGAAGTCCCGATTGTCCGACCAAAAGCGATTGTCTATGGCGCCGATCATATGGCCGAGGCAGACCGGCAGCTTATCGAGACAGTGTATGGCATCCCTGTACTTTCCAACTATCAAGCAGTGGAAGCGTTACGGATTGCTTTTCAGTGTGAGCAACGCGCAGGATTTCATGTCAGTCTTGATGCGGTATCCGTGCGCGTGGTGGACGACAGCGGAGCGACATTGGGGCCAGGCAAGGTCGGGCATCTCGTCCTTTCTAACCTTACCAACCGGGCGACGGTACTGCTCAACTACATGTTAGGAGATATGGTGAAGTGGAGCCCCTCTGTCTGCTCCTGTGGCCGTACCTTGCCAACGTTAGAAGGGATTGATGGTCGTTCCGATGATTGGATCATGCTCCCGGACGGGCGGCGTCTCCACGCCATGACTGTTCTCGAGCCCTTCGATAAGGGTATTCCTGGCCTTATACAGGTGCAGTTAATTCAAGAAAGTCTGCACTCGTTTCTCTTGCGCGTGGTGTGTACTCGTGAGACAGCATGGGAACCGATGCGACAACGCCTCGAGGCTGCGCTGCGGCCGTTATTGAAACGGCACAGTAGCTTTATAATCGAGCGAGTTGAGACTATTCCCCCAGGGCCGGGAGGTAAAGTGCGAGCGGTGATCTCATACTGTCAGCCATGATCTAGAGATTCACGGCCGAAAAGGAAAAGATCTGTGCCAGAGTCCTTGCTGAAAAGAACTCAATCGAAGCTTCGTTACTATCGTAAGGGGCTGCCGGTTTACGGTCTCGTGTGTCGAGTGCTACTCGATACGCTGGCGAAAGTGGGGGTTCTCATCTCGCCCTACTACTTGGTCCTGGAAGGTTTACAGAATGGTCGTTTGCCGCATCTCGAAAAAGGCTTTGAGGAGTACGACTTCGGTTTCCTCGGACCGCAAGACATGAACGCGCTAGCGGCCATTCCAGGGCGGATTTCTTCCGAGGCCGACCTCCTGCAACGATTGGCCAAGGGCGATAAATGTTTTGGCGTGAGATATCGGGCAGATATTGTTGCCTTTTCCTGGTGTAATTTTTCTTCCTATGCGTTTGAGAAACAAAAGGCTTTACCCTTACAAGAAAATGAAGTCTACCTCTTTGATGCCCATACGATTGAGCAGTTCCGCGGTGTGGGCATTGCTCCAGCGATGCGCTATCGCTGCTATCAGGAACTGGCGAAACTTGGCAAAGAAAGGTGCTATAGCATAACGATAGCGTTTAATACGCCGGCGATGCATTTTAAGCAAAAATTGAATGCGCAAGTGCTGGAGTTAGCTGTGTATGTCGAACTCTGGGGACGGTGGTGGTGGCGAACTCAGTGGCGCGATTATCGTGGGGGCACGGAGATGCTGCCGTAGTGGGGCTTGTTGCGACAGACTGAGCACAGACGTTATGCGAATGCAGAGGATGTAGTGGCGAATTGGTGGCACAAAGCCTATTGGAATGCCTTCACCTTGTGGCATGTACGTCATGAGAGGAGTCTTCCCTATCGCCCGCTCGAAGAGATCAAAGCTCTGCAAAATCGGCGAATCCGGACTATCGTTGCTCATGCTTATGAAACTGTCTCTTATTATCGTGAAGTGATGGACGAATCGGGTTTGCACCCTGACGATTTTCGTACGGCTGACGATCTCGCACGCTTACCATTCCTTAGCGGGGACCAACTCGCACGTGATCCAGAGCGCTATCTCTCGTCCCGCTATGCTAACGGCCGGAGTTTACGACTGCATTCGAGTGGCACGTCAGGACGCTTACGTAAGATCAACTATGATGCGCGAGCACTTTTTTTGGCGCTGGCACATGGCTATCGGCAGCGGCTCGTTCTGGCGCATTTTACCGGACGGACGTTCGGCTATCGGGAGGCCGTGCTGAGCCGGCCGGGGAGTATTGGTTCCCACATACGGAACTTTTATGAATCCTACTCCTGGACTCCCCGAACTGTAGATCTCACTCGGGATGATATTTCTCCGGGTGACTCCTTTGCGGTCAATATCGCGCGCCTCGACCAGTTTAAACCTGAGGTCTTATCCGGATATGGTTCTTACCTTGGCCTGCTGTTTCGCCGGGCATGGGAACAGAAACTCCCCATCTTCCGGCCGAAAGTTATATATTACGGTGGTGACCGCATGGCCGACGCAGACCGGCTGCTCCTTGAAAATGAATTTCGCGTACCAGTGTATTCCTCTTACCAGGCCGGCGAAACGTTACGCCTCGCTTTCCAATGCGAACGACGAGAAGGATTCCACCTGAGTCTTGACCATGTGGCGGTACGAGTCGTGGACAAAGGCGGGAAACCGGTCGGCCCAGGGGAAACTGGAGAGATCGTGATTTCCAATCTCACTAACTGGGCGACGGTCCTGCTCAATTACAAGCTCGGGGATATCGTCACTGTAGGAGACACCCCATGTCCGTGTGGCCGGACGTTACCAACGATCGCCCGTATTGACGGTCGAGCCGATGATCTCATCGCTCTTCCCGAAGGGCAGCGTATTCACTCGCTCGTCGTCTTACCTTCCCTCCATCGTGTTCCTGGCGTCATCCAAGTAAAGTTGATTCAGGAAGATCTACAACAGTTTTCACTTCAGGTTGTTTGTGTTGGTACGGTTGATTGGCCGCGAACATGTCAGGAATTGCAGTCCGCCTTGCGTTCTGTCTTAGGTCTGACTCTTACCGTCAGTATTACCCGCGTGGATGCCGTCGCGCCGGAGCCGGGGGGAAAAGTCCGGGCGGTCATTTCGCATTGTCGCTCGTGAGGGTAGGATACACACTCTGTTATGACTCTTCGGATTCTTCTTCGTGGAAAACTGGCTACGTAAAACGTACTGGAACGCGTTTACTCTTTGGCACGTCCGTGACGAGGCGAGGCTTCCGTACCGCCGCTTGGAAGAGACTCTCGCTCTCCAAAACCGGCGAGTCCGTACCGTCGTCGCTCACGCGTACGAGACGGTTCCCTATTATCGCGAAGTCATGAACCGAATCGGGCTCCGCCCCGGTGACTTCCACACCGCCGACGACCTTGCGCGACTTCCTCCCCTGACCAGCGAGCAGGTGGCGCGTGCGCCTGAGCAATTTCTCTCGTGTCGGTATGCGAACAAGTACGGGGTCGTGCTGCATTCGAGCGGGACCTCGGGATTGAACAAGTCACTCTACTATGACCCGGCCGCGCTCTTTTTAGCGCTGGCTCATGGACATAGGCAAAGGATCGTTCTCGCTCACTTTACCGGACGGAAGTTCGGCTATCGTGAATTAGTCGTCGCCCGATCGGACAGTGTGGGCGCGCGATTGCGGAATTTTTACGAATCTTTCTCTTGGGCACCGCGGCGCGTAGATTTGACCCGCGGTCGCCTGCCACCAGGCACCTCTTCCTTAGCCGATGATATTGCTCGCCTCAATGCCTTCCGGCCCGACGCGATACAAGGATATGGTTCGTATCTCGGGGCGATCTTCCGTTGGGCCTGGACACACAAGCTCGCAATTTTTCGGCCGAAAGTAGTTGTTTATGGGGCGGACCACATGCCTGACGCAGATCGCCTGCTCATCGAGCACGAGTTCGGCGTGCCGGTAATTTCTTTTTATCAGGCTGCAGAAGCGCTGCGTATCGCTTTTCAGTGCGAACGACGCCAGGGCTTTCATATCAACCTTGACCATGTTGCCGTGCGGGTAGTGGATAAGGACGGGGGGTCGGTAGCCCCGGGAGAAACAGGCGAGATTGTCATCTCAAATCTGACCAACAAAGCGATGGTGTTACTGAATTACAAACTCGGGGATATGGTGACGTTGGGGACCGCGCCGTGCCCATGCGGCCGCACCTTGCCGACCATTGAGCGGCTCGAGGGCAGGGCTGACGACCTCGTCGTTCTCCCCGGGGGACGTTTCCTCTACTCATTAGCTGACCTCCAGGAACTGGAAATGACCCCGGGTCTTGTCCAGATGCAGTTCATTCAAGAAGACTTGCGACGCTTTGTGCTGCGCGTTATTTACGTCGGCGAGACGGAGTGGGGGCAAGTGCGACAACGGCTCGATACCGCTCTGCGCACCCTACATGGGAGTGACATTGCCCTGACCATAGAACGGGTAGAGGCCATTCCGCCGGAGCCGGGGGGAAAAGTCCGGGCGGTCATTTCCCGCTATCGTCCAAGCGACCATGCATGAACAGCTCATCCCACAATTGAATGGCGAGAACTGCCATCAACGGAGCACCATAGAAATTCTTCCCGGCGCCGTGCCGCGCGCGCATGTCGGCGACACAGGCAGGGTGAAAGTAGCCCTTTTGCCGCACTTGAGCTTCCGACAACAGCTCTGCGGCGAAGTCTGGCAGGGGTGCGCGTAACCACTGCTGAAAGGGCGCGGCAAGGCCGCGTTTCTTGCGACGGGCAATTTCCGGCGGGAGGACACCGCGCAGGGCTTCGCGCAGGATGTGCTTTTCTCGCAGTCCGCGCATTTTCAAGGCCGGAGGGATGCGTGCGCAGAATTCAACCACTTTGTGATCGAGAAAAGGAACGCGTGTCTCCAAAGAACACGCCATCGATTCCCGGTCGAGGCTATGCTCGACGTAGTCAGGTAGGCGAAGTTTGAGTTCATAGTATTGCAACTGGGTGAACGGGTGCCACCGTTGGAAATCGTCCGGGGGGTGGAGAACCTCATTTGCGCCGTGATCAGGTACATAGGTTTGCACCAGGTTGGCGGCGAAGAGTTGCTCTCGGATATCAGCGTTCAGCGGTGCGATGAGGCGCGCATAACGCTCCAGACTCATCTCCCTGGGGGCTAAGTGAACGCGGCTTGCTCGAGGATACCGTCTCGATATCAGTGGGCCGAACAGCATCAATCGCCGCACAGACAACGGCAACCACGCGAGCGGGCGTAGCACTTTGTCAACGTGAAACCACCCGTACCCACCAAAGATCTCGTCTGAACCTTCTCCGGTCAGCACGACTTTGACATCCTGTGTCGTAACCTTGGAGAGCAGGAAGCGAGGAATGCCAATACCGCTGATCGTGGGGTCCTCACAGTGCCAGAGCGCCTTCGGCAGGAGGGCAAAATCCTCAGTGGTGCAAACGGTGCGTCGGTTAGAAAGGCCGTACTCGGGAAAGTCAGCCAGCGTCCTTTGCGTGCTGATCTCGTCGAAGTCAGGATTCTCGAAGGCGAGGGAGAATGTCTGAATCGGGCGGTTCATCAGTCGGCTCATCAGGCCAACGATGCCGCTTGAGTCCACACCGGCGCTGAGCCAGGCGCCAACCGGAACATCGCTCCGCAAGTGAAGCCGAACTGACTCTTCAAGTTGCTGCAAAAGTGCGTCGGCCCATTCCTTTGGGCTGAGACGAGAAGGTTCTTCTTCTCGCGTCGGGAAGTTGAGGTCCCAATACTGGTGCAAAGAGAGGATGCCGTTCTGGTAGAGGAGATAGTGTCCGGACTGCAGCCGCCGAATGTTGGTGAACAGTGTCTTGGGTCCGAAAATACAACCGATGGTAAACAGATCGTGCACCGCTTGAAGATCAAGCTGCCGCTCGACACGATCAGCAGCCAGAATCGCTTTTTGCTCGGACCCAAAGTAGAGGGCATCGCCACTGACCGCATAGTGCAACGGTTTGATTCCGAGCCGATCTCGCGCCAGCATCAACCGACGCCGGGGGGTATCCCATAGAGCAAAGGCGAACATGCCGCGGAGATGTTGCAGGCATTCTACTCCGTGTTCTTCATAAAGATGAACGATGACCTCAACATCAGATCCGGTGCGGAAGCGATGACCGGCGGCGATCAGTTCCTGCCGAAGTTCCTGAAAATTATAGATCTCTCCGTTACAGATCACGGTAACCGTGTCGTCTTCGTTGGCGATCGGTTGATCTCCCGTCTGCAGATCGATGATACTCAGGCGTTGAATACCGAGGCCGATGCCGGGGGCGGTATGGAACCCCTGGCTATCCGGTCCACGGTGACGCATGATGCCCGTCATACGACGCAGCAGGTTCGGATCCACAGGCTGCGCAGCATCGGCGAATACCACACCACAAATGCCACACATGTCTCAGGTACTCCTCAAAAGCTTCATGGGATGAAATTGACAGCACGACAGACCGATGGTAGTTGATCCCCCTTGCGACTACTCTCCCTATCCATAGCGAGCAAACAGAAAGTTCGTCAATGGCGTGCCGCCAGCAAAACCTCAACCACTACTCTGCATCCACAACGGGAAGGGCAGCGGCCTCCGCTCTTGCTGTTCATTCCCGCCTGATGCTCACTACGTTCGAGTGCTGCGGCTGAGCGCACATGCAAGTGCCTGGTTTTCTGTCGGCTATGACGTTCCTCCAGGTGTCCTGGATTGTAACGATCTGGTTTACCGGCGTCGCTCCTAACGTGGGAAAACTCCCTCTCCTCTTGGGCTATAGCCTCGCCTGCGCGGTGATAGTGAGTCGTCTTCCGACGCGGATGCTGTTAACGCTACGGCAAACCGTGGAACGCTTGACACAAAACGAACCACGATTCTTGCTGATCGTTGGTATCGTCGTGGGGGGAATTGGCAGTGTGTACGCCTACGCCCAGCGCGGCTGGCCGGACGAATCGCATATCTTCGCCGCGGCGCGAATCGTCGCGGAACAAGGGCTCTCTTCTTTCTTTGCCAATTATGCGCAGATTCCGTGGTTAGGGGTACAGCACCCGCCGTTGGTCATCCTCCTGTATGGACTGCTTTTCAGCGTCTTTGGCCCTGAACTCTTGGCGCCCCGGCTCGCTTCGTTCCTCTTAAGCCTCGCAGTGCTGTGGCTCACTTACCGCTTGGGAAGCGAATTGTACGATCGCAGCTGTGGCTTGTTAGCTGCAGCTTGGTTGCTCTTCACGCCATTTTTCTTCCGCGTCGGTACGACTGCCTTTATCGATATGCCAGTAACTTTTTGTTTTGTTCTGGCAAATTTTCTCACCCTTCGCTTGCTTCGACGCCCTACCTACTGGCTCGCGGGTGGGATTGGTCTGTGCATTGGCGCCGGATTGCTCTGCAAGTACACCATGGTCTTCATCTACCCAGTAGTCCTGTTTGCGTGCCTCGCGAGCGGCCAGCTTCGCTTGCTGATCCCTTATGTGACGGTCATCGTGCTCGTGTCGATGAGCGTCTTAGGGGTCTGGCTCGGCTACGCTGCACATCTTGGGGTCTTCGCTGCTCAGCAAAAGATTATTACTACGAGAGCCAGGTCCGGTCTGACGACTCCCATTGGAAGAAAATGGCTCCTACAAGTACTGTCTCTTCGACTTCCGTCGGGAATAGGAGTCTACAATTTGCCGTTACTCTTCTACGGTGGGTGGCAGTTGCGGCAGCGCCGGGCGCGGTCCGATGTATTTATCCTGGTGTGGATTGTCGCGGTGTTCTTCCCACTTATGCTCACGATCCCTGGTCCGCGCTATTTCCTCCCGGCATTTCCCGCTCTCGCTATTGCTATGGCCAGGGGGTTTCTCTGTGTCGGCGAAGGAGCGGAACGAATTGTGTTATTGACCCTGCTGTATTGGCTCGGTGCGCTGTACCTGTTTGTCGATTGGTTTCGTGCCGCCGGTAGTCTGTTTACACGCTAAGTTATGGATGCTGGTGGATTGAACAGGGGATAGATAAGCATTCTCGCTGCCCCATTATCGTGAGCTCAGTCTCCGCAGGTGGAGACCGAGGCGCGTTTTCATTACTCATAAGAGCCGTTTTTCATTGACCAATGAGGGAGAGCTTACTAGGATGTCACTCGATGACATCTCACAAGCCCGAGCGTCTCCTCCGCCTTGCCTATACCATCAAGAGTTCCCCCCAGCAGACGATTGCTGCTCTGTGCCGGACGTTAGGAGTAAGGAAGGCGCAGTTCTATCGCGACAAAGAAGCCTTAGAGTCATTAGGATTCGTCTTCTCGTATGCGCGAGCGCAGGGGCGCTTTCTTATCGAGAAAGATCCCTTTTTGCCCATTTATAACCTGACTCTGACCGAGACGTTCGCGCTGACCATGTCGGTGCGCCAACTCTCAGCCGCCGGAGACTTCATTCTCTCCTATGAAGCGATCGAAGCGCTGAGGAAAATCGTGGCCAATGCCCCCAGTGCCCAGCGTGAACTACTGGTCTCGTGTTTGAACGATACAGTTTTGCGGCAAGGGTTCGGCTGCCAGCCGCAAGTTTTGGAGGATCTCCATCGCGCGCTGCTCGAACAGCGACGGGTGGTGATCCGCTACACGCCTGCGATAGCGGACACACCCAAGGAGTATAGCCTTGATCCGTATCAAATCTACTTTAAGCGCCGCGCTTTGTATCTTGACGCTTACAGCCCTGACACGCGCGACTATAGAGTTTTTCGCGCCAACCGCATCGCTGAAGTCCGGTTCACCGATATGGGGTTTACCCGCCATGCGGACTACAACTTCGCCCAACGCCATCGCCACTCCTTCAGCGTGTTTGTTGGCGACACTGTGCAAAAGGTCCGGGTGCGATTTGCCCAGCGCATCGCTCCACTGATTAAGGAAGCGTGTTGGCATCACTCACAGAGACTCAGTGAAGAGGCCGATGGCAGCCTCTTATTTGAGGTCGAAGTGAACGAGCCACGCGAAGTCGGATGGTGGGTATTGCAATGGGGAGCGGACGCCGAGGTGTTGGAGCCGGAGAGTTTGCGGCAGGAACTCGGTCAGGTCGCGCAAAAGTTGGTGGGGGTATATGAAAAAAAACAGCTAACGAAAAACAAGAATAGGGATGATGCTATGGAGTAACGAGGAGAGCATCTCATGAATAGGAAGAAAAATGTACGACGAGTGCAGACAACCAGAACGCCGACAATGGAGCGAGCCGTACGAAGACCCTCTCGCCGTGTGTTCGAGCGGCTGCGGGATTGGAAACCGCAATATAAAGGTCAGATTGCCGCGGTTGATATGGAGTCAGAGGAAATCTTTTTGGGCAAGGATGTCGTCGAGGCAACGCTCAACGGATGGAAGAAGTATCCCGGTCGGCCTTTCTACTTCGTCCGTATTGGCTATCCGACGGTCCATCGTCGTCACGGAGGGTTACGGAAGAGATGAATACAAGAGAGTGGGCAATACTCCAAATTGTCTCTCCCTTTGTGGGACAGGGTTAGTATCATGTCTCGCAAATGCGGTAGCAGGAGCAAGGGCGCCAACAGAGCATTTGTGTAGGGTGGGCACTGCCCACCTTATGCAAGACTACAGAACTTATAGGATACGGCGCTAGGGCAAGGAGGAGTCAGATAACCAGACATCAGAGAGCGAGATAACTATGAAATCACTTCGCCTTGTATACGACGCAGAAGGGGACATTCTCGATGTGGACTTCCGCCTGACTGGCCAAAAGCCACAACGAGGGATTGAGTTGCATGACAACATTACCGTCTGGAGTGACGATCAAGAAACCAGCATCTTGCACCTGACGTTACTCTCGTACTCCGCGCTCCTCGAACGACCTTCTCTCTCGCTCACTGGACTAAAGAAGTTACCAATACGGCAACGAACGAATCTGCTGAAGCTTCTGAAGAGTGAACCAATAAAACGGTTTCTGGTCTGTCTGGATGAGAAGAACGCACGCTTCCGAGTGACCGAACCAGGAGTGAAGGTAATAGCAGCGGCGTAAAAGTGAATAAGAACATTTGGCTGATCACTCAAAGTTACGGATGCGCATTTGGGTTGTCTGTTAACAAGTTTTCAGATTGCGCGACCGTTATCAGGCGATCATCAGCGGACAGAAAAGTAAGAGGTGATGTGTCTGGAGGAAAAGTATTTTGCAAAGTGAGCGCGGCACCGAGTTGGATTGCGTCAAGAGCGCGCAACGGATGGCGAACGACAAGAGTTCCGGCAGTGTTCAGTAATGCCTCAGAGTAGGGAACCAAGAGATACTCTGAGTGAGAGTGAACCGCGTAAGTTTGTAGTGCAACAACTAACTCTTCAGATGACAATTCCTTCATGCGCTGTTGGCGGTAAAAAGCAGAAGAGATTTCCAGAGGAGAAAGAAAGCTTTGATAGACGAAATGACCAGCAGTCGTAAACAGATGACGTATGTATTCAGACCCTACCTCATTGACGTATCGTTTCACGAGAGCGCTGGTATCGGTGAAGGAAATCACGCACGGTCCTCGCGGTCGTCAATAATCTGCTGGCTGAGGCCTTTCAGCTTCTTCCCGATTTCCAGCACGCGCTCCATGTCAACTGGTTCCGTAACTGGCCCTACAAGTGCATCGAGCCCTGGACATCCTCGTGTCACGACGCCTTTGTCGAGGAGGTACTGGGTCAGCAGTTTGTCTGGAATAGTGATCGAAATGTTTGCCATTGCTGCTTCCTTTTGTTCGCGGACAAGAGCCCCTACGGGGATGTGTTTCGGGAAAGAACCTTCCCATTGAGAATTAGACTTTTCAATCCTTTACAGGGATAAGATACTGAAAGCAAATGACTTTATCTTTGTAGTTGTGGGTTTTCATACATTACAGTTGACAGGAGAATCTATTTCTCTTATTTTCTCTCCCCATGGAGAATAGACAACAAGAGAAATGGAGGTCCCATGTCATCGATTCTCAGGTCCGTGGTCTTGCAGAGAAAAACAGAAGAAGCCCTGGAGCAGGAAAAGTTAGAAGTAAGGATATCAGCTCTGCAAGATCTTCGGTTTGAACTGTGCCGCATCATTGATGAACTTATTGCTCGTGAAGAGCAGGCAGTCAATCTGGAGTCGAATGGTTTTGAGGAACTTTAACATCTCCTTTTGTCAAACTCACGCCCCACTAAATCAGAAGGAGAGGACATAACAGGGGCAATCGGATGGTGGCCCATTGAAGAAGAGGACGTTAGGCGAAAAAGGAGCAGCAAATGCTGAACAAGCAATCGCTTGAGGAAGCCCTTGACCAATTCGTGCAAGATTTCATTCCCGCCATGCAACGGTGGCGTTATCATCTCATTCTGGCTAAGGGCGGGATCGAATACCCGCATTTGTCCGAACAGTCGATGTTGGGTCATGTCATCAACGGAGTTTTTGCTTTAGCTCGTCTTCTCAGATTTGTGGTCGAAAGGAAGATATTAGTCGTTGGCCTTGATGAACAAACTGTGCGCAAGGCTTTCGCTCTTATTCCTATCCACGATGCCCATAAACTCGGTGACTTTGAACAGATGGGCAAGTCCGAATTTAGTATCCCACTCAATCGTCTCCAAGAGGAATATACCAAGCTTGGTCTCGACCGATTTGCCAACGTAGATCCACACCTCATGCGGGCTGCGAATGTCAGCAAGCGCAGTCCTTACCAAGGCGACATTATCCTCAGTGAGGAAAAAGGTTCTCTTCTCTGGCTACTGGTGCGGTTGGCTGACTCGATGGCTTCGATGGCTGATCTCCGAGAACTTGGAACACTCCAAGGCTACTTAAAACAGCTTGCCCCTGAGTTTGCGCCAAGAGGGGGAAGATTTCGCCTTTATACTCACGAATTGAGAGACATTCGCGGTGTTCTGACCAACTTGGTGCACAGTGTCGTCGCTCGGCGACTGGAGACTGAGTATGAGTTCTACCCGGTACTCTTTTTTACTACTGGTTCACTTTATATAGGACCAGGGCAACTCCCAAGCTTTGATCGGTCAGTATTCATTAACAGTGCCGTAGACGGAGTGTTGGAAGGAGTGATCGAACAAGGAGGGGCACAAGCCAAAACTTTCGTACAAGAAGGGGGGATCAGACGCGAAAAGTACGATTTCCAACCTTACGTTTATACGTTTGCTGAGCCTTCCATCCTTCTTGATCTGGTCTATGAGGAAACACTGAGTGCAAAGCCGCAAGTTGGGGAGGAAAGGGAAACGCGGCAGTGGAAGTTTGGGAAAGAAGAACTCGATAATATTGGGCAACTCAAAGCAAACAAAGAAAGAGAGACTGCACAAAAAGAAAAGAGAACTGATCTGAAAAGTGGCTCGGACACAGGAATTTCTGGACGAGATTGGCAAGCAAACGTTGAAGTCCGTTTAGGTGTCAATCTTTCCGAATCAAAAGAATTTAACGGCCTTTGGTGGCACGCTCGTCGCTATCTCTTATACGTTGATAATCTCCTTCGAGATTTAGCTCCCACACAAGACCGTCTGCAATGGTTTATTGATGAATTCAAGATTCCTAAGGATGTCGCTACGACTCTCCAAGGCGACCGCGATGTATGGAGTAAAGGCGGTCTCGGGAAGTATGTACTGGCCGTTGCTTACCACTTTCTGAAAGGAGCTACTTTCGCTGAGCGCCCAGCCGAGCAACGTCCGGCGGCGGAAGTCTTAGACCTCCTGCATCAACATGTTCTGCAATCGTTTAGCCGGACTGATTTGCAAGCTGGCCGCAAAGCCGCGACCGATGAGCTGGGCTTTTATGAAGAGATGAGGGATTACTTGCAGGAACATCTCTCTTTCTCGTGGGCATTAGAGACGCAACTTCTTCAGGATGCTTTTACAGGATATACGCGCCCAAAACGGAAAGGGCATTCAAACGAAGTCTGTTCTCTTTGTAATCGTACCAGTCAATGGGTACAGGAAATTCGTACCGGGGTTCTTGGCGACTTCGGTCGTGTGTTCTCGAACCGTGTACTGCCAGCTCAGGAAGCCCCAGGAAAGAATCGTCCTTGGTGTCCTATCTGCCACCTTGAATTCATCGTGCGGCAGCTTGTTGGTCTCTCTCTTCCTTCTGGAGCGGACTACGGACGGTCCTATCGAATTTACCTCTATGTCCTTCCTACTTTTTCGTTTACCCCTGAGCATCCGAGACTTTTCGGACGCATCCTGAGCGAGTTTCAAAAGGTCTCCAGTCTTGCCGTGCGGGACTTCGGCCAAGCAACGCCAGGGCTCCCTCGGATGTGGCTCGAACGACAAGAACTCGACCCAGCCTGGATGGATGATGTCGTAGGAGTTTTCGCCCGAGAGGCTGAACGACTTGCTAAATACGGTGGACGCAATGCTCTCGGTGACCGACTGAGTAGCGGTCGGGCGACACCTCAACCACATTACTACTTGCTTGCTTGGGAACGATTAGTGACAGAACGAGAGACTGAAGATGCTCGCATTCCTACTCGGAGTGAGGCGTGGGCGAAAGCGTTGTTTGCTGCTCTGATCATCTCAGGACTTACCAGCATGAAGGTGTATGTTACCGAGCATCCCTATCTCCAGGTGTTCGATCCGGCTGAGATCAAAGCAACTATTACTCTAGACGGAGCGCCGCCGATTCTGCGAAGTATCCTGCAAGAGCAGCAAGATGGAGTCAGTCTCTATGGTCGCGAAATAGGTCAGCCAAGCGGATTAGAACGAGCCCTAGACCTAACATCTGCCTTATGGACGGTCACTGCCGATGTTCGACGAGCAGAACAGACGACCAAGGATAAACAAATCGCTGCACGACTTAACCTTACAAACGTCGAGCCTTTGGCTGGCGCAACATTTTACAAAGAGTACGGGCGCCTCAACGAGGATCAGTCTCCTTTTCCTCCCCTCGCTCGGGCATGTGAAGTTCTGCTTGATTATTTTGGAGGTGAAATGATGGACTTGGTGAACCATATCGCTGAAGAGTCGTTAAAGATTCGCCTGCCATTTCGCAAAAACGACCGTGGCAAGGCGCATAGCTACGAACTGGTTTTCCGGGAAGCAGTGGATGCCTTGCGAAAAGCATTTACCGTCATCCCCGAACTGAAAGCAGCAGCCCTAACCGGGGAGAAGCCCTCCACACAAAATGTGACAGAACTCAAAAGACTTGCATCAGGTACGTTACTCAAGGCCATGGAGAGACGTCAAGGAGCGGATGGTCTTATCAATCCAGCTTATAAGGATTCAAAGCGCCAAGACTTAGGAGCGCTAGTTGGCAGTTTTATCGACCTAATCGTTGACGAAGTCTACCTCAAACGTGCCGCGGGTAGCTTTGCAAAATTCCTGCACTTGGAAAACAGCATTGCAGATGGCGTGTACTACCTTACCGACCGGACTATCGGTGCGAAATGGGAATCTAACCAGGCTGCCAAAGCGGCAAAGGCTGAAACACCGACCACTTTGTAGTCAGCCTTCGAGCTAAGAACCACATCAGGCAATAGCAAATACAGAAGGAGTTAACAATGAGTTTGTCAGGAATCGCTGAATTAGAGAGACATGAAAGGCATTTTTCTTCGGCTCTTCCCAAGACACCGACGGGAAGGTTCGCCAGCATTATTCTACTGCGTGAAACCAAATCCTATGCGATCTTTACAACCGAAGGTGGAGAACAGCAAGACGTAGAACAAACACAGGCTGGGTTGACTAGCCGCGAACGTATTGATCGGCTTGTGATGTTCAAGCGTAAGCAGGTGGCTCCCGAGCGGCGCACAGGCAAAGCTCTACTCAGGCAATACGGCACCTTTCCCTATGCAATTGTCACTGGAGGCAGTAGAGGCCCGAGTGTTGTGTATGGCGCTGATGAGATCGCCAAAGCTCAAGGGGAAGTAAAAGACCGAAAAGACAGCAAAATTGAAGTACAAGAAGATTGCTACCTCATTGCTGGCATGTGCGCTCATTGTGTGGACTGTTTGACTTACGGCTACGCTGCTGTCGAAGGCCAGGGCGCCCGTAAGGCTCGTGTGCTCACGGATTCGTGTTTTAGCGTGCGGCCTTATCCCTTAGTCACGGAGCGGAAGAAATTTAATTACATTGATGAAAAAGAACATACTTCTGGAACTATTACTGAATTTGATCACACCAAGCCCCATACTTTTTTCCCTTCCGTCGTGACAACCGTTGACCTGACTTTAGATGAATTTGTTTATGTCCTTACTAATCTGTTACGAACATCACGTTATGGGAAAGAGGTGGCGCATATTGGCCTCATGGAAAACCATATCCTGGCCATCGCTTTCTCCGACGTTGAATTGTTCTCGAACTTGGAGTTCTCCCAGGCTTTCTACGATGCTTTCAAAGTGAGTAATACCAAACAGGAAGATACATCACAGACTCCTAAAGAAGAGATCAAACCTGTCAAGATGGAAGAGGGACTTTCACTGCAAGATTTCTTGACTCATGAAGTACAGGCTATTCAGAGTCTGGTTGCTGGCCTAAATGGACGACTGACTATTATTCGGGACGATGAGCTCAGAACAATTCTTCATCAGGTGAAACTGCTAAACAAGGACGAGAGTCGCCTGCCAACTTTTCTCAAGGAGTTGAACCGCCAAGCCGCATCGTTCGTGGTGTAAGGGAATAACAATGGACATCTACCGGGGACAGCTCGAACTGCTGGATTACGTATTCTTTACCACGGTGGAGCGGGGCAAGGTGTACGAAACAGGGGCTTTCATCCACAACTACGCTCTTGCTTACGCCTTACGCTTGGCGGCTGCTCCTTACGGTCATACGGTCCAAGAACCACATTACGAAGAAGAATTGAGCCCACTGAACCAGCAAGGAATTTATCTGACTCCAGCTGAACCTCGGAGTGTGGGCCATCGGCGAGTCCAGTTCAATACCATTTCAGAAGGATATGGCTTTCCGGGTAAAGCACCATCGCTTGGTTATCCAGACTGGGGCTTTGCTAGAATGCTGCGCCCGGAAAGCGTGTTTCAATTCTATGTGATACTTACTGGTCAAGAGATCTCAGTCTCATCTCCGACGCTATCACTCGCACTGAGTGGCCATCCTGCGTACATTCGCCTTGGAAAGTTTCCAGGCAAGGCCAGAGTCACATTGCAAAAGGCTGAGTTCACAGAAGCGAGACATGGAGAGTTCGTGGCAAACGCTTTACTCAACTGGCGAGATTTGGCATCTGTCCCGGAGGTTCCCGGTGACATCTATGCCACTGCACTGCCGACTCGCCTGATTGCGAACTCACACTTTCATAACACAGATTACTCCTATGCTCGCTTCGGTGAGAAAGACGAAGTCCGATTGCCGTTAGGAATGCGCTTTGTTGCTCAATCCATCCGTAAAAAAGGAAAACGATGAGTCTCACGATCGATCTTACCTCAGTTGCCTATGAGCAGTCAGATGCAGACTGGCTTTCTGGTCGTAAGCCATACCTGTATCAGCAACAGGTCCATCAGCTCATGCGTGAAGCTTTGGCACGAAAGGAAACTCTCTGCTTGTTCCTTATCACGCCGACCGGCAGTGGAAAAACACTCGCGAGTTACGCGTATTCAATTCTCACAGGTGAGTCAGTTCTCGGTGTCTATCCAACCAACGAACTGATCGCCGATCAAGAAAGAGCGCTTAGGGCAGAGTTTGAAACGTCGGGGAAAAACAGAGTGCTTCGTGTAGATAGCGCCGAACTTGACCGCTGGCAGGTGAACTATGATTTGAAGCGCCATAGTGAAACTTTAGAAGTGCTCTTAAATCACTCGCCGGTTCTTCTTATCAATCCAGACATCCTTTTCTATCTATTTTTTGGTCTCTATCAGGGACAGCCTGGGATTGCCCAACGACTGTTTCGTTTAGTGGCTGACATTTATTCACTGTTCGTCTTTGATGAGTTTCACTTGTACAACATTAAGCAAGTTGCCGATGTTGCCTTCCTCGTTGGTGCTCTCCAATGTATCAACCCTGCTCGTGGGCGGGTGTTTACTTTTGCTTCAGCCACCCCATCCTCACCGATTGTACCTTTATTGCGAGAAAAATTCGGACTACGGGTTGAGACAATTGAGGGCAAACCTTCAGAATCTCCTCAAGCCAAACCAATCGCCCATCCACTACGACTCACCTGCATTCCAGCAGACCTTGACCATTGGCAAGGAACAACTGCGCTTGCCGGAAGTACCGCAGCCATTGAGACTTTCTTGCAGAGCCATCCACAGGGGCGATTTGTTGCAATCTTTGATGCAGTGGCAGGAGCGATAGAAATTGCTCGCCTCTTTCATGAGCGATATCCAGAGCTGACAGTAGGGGAAGTGCACGGTTTGAGTTCTCAGGAGGGCCGCGATGCAGCAACGCTACGGCAGGTCACGGTTGGGACCTCAACTATCGAGGTCGGTGTGGATTTCAAAGGTGATCGAGAGAAAGACTTTCTGATCTTTGAGGCACGCGCTGCGGGACAGTTTATCCAACGGTTGGGGCGTATTGCTCGGCACCAGAAGAGCCTTGCTATCCCAAACTACGCTCTGGCTTTGGTTCCTCCTTATGTGTGTAACTTCCTTGAGAGTAAGCTAACGGGAAAGACCTCCATCACGCGGAAGGAACTCTACGAGCTCGTCGAAGAAGCTTATACCCAGCCCGAGGATTTTCGCAGTTATCTACAAAAACACGCCCCCGCAGAATTAGATGCCGCCGTGCGGTTCATCCATCGTCTCTTTCAACCGGATGACAAACCGCGCATCAGTCAAGAGTTGGATGGAATAGTTTCCTCCTTGACTAGCAACACGCCAGGACAAGCTGCAGCAAAACACCGGAACTATGAAGAGAGAGGAATTCTGGCCCCATTGCTCACCTTTCGTGGCGCCGAGTTTGAAGCCGCTCTGCTCGATGACCGTGAAGACGATACCGGATTTCCCGCCAAACGATACAGTCTGCTTTTTCTGTTGCGGAGAGGAAAATTTGATGAACTGAGTGAAGAAGATTTTTTCCAAAAGGTTTCCCTCCTTGCAGATAAGCGCTCTGAATGGACTGAGGACATCACCCGAGAGCAACGCTTTGCGAAACTGATCGAGCGAGGCGCGGACAAGCTCTTGGGTGTGTATGGTTACTTTCGGCTGGAAAGTCTACTCCCTCAAACACGACGGGTGTGGTTTGAACTTCCGCAGGATGAAATCTGGGGAAAGAAGGGAGATGTAACGGTCATCTCCGGGCTTACAGTAGCCACTGATCCGCCTGCGCCGATCCGGCAACTGAATCGCTTTCTTCAGCGCAAGAAGTTAGTGGCATGGTTCATTGATACTCCACCGGCCACTGTCCGCTATGGTCGGATGCTGCCTGCACTCTTTGCTGTACACGAGCTTAGAGTAGCTCTTCCGGGAGGAAAAGTGAGTTCAGCAAAATGGAGTATCGCTTTTAATCAAAGCGCTTTCTTTTTAAATAGCTTGTACTGGAAGCTTAACAAGCAGTCAGAAGCTTTGATTTCGTAAAGAATAAGGGAGTCTTCCTATGCCCTACGCCATTGTCATTTATGCTTTCTCGCAAAGCGATCTGCCCTTGGTGCACGCCCAGGGAAAGATTCTTCACGGCTTGTTCTACGAGCTTCTCCAGAAAGCTAGCACCGCCAAGGGCGAAGAGGTCCATAGCGCCACCGGGCTCAAGCCGTTTTCTACCGCATTGCTACTCAATGAACGACAACGGCGGGGGGATCACCTTCGCGCTGGCGAAGAAATCAAAATTCGCTTTACCTTCCTCGATGACTCGCTTTATCCGCTTCTCGCGCGTTACTTCCTGTCGACTACAGATCTGACCTTCGATCTCGTCCGCACCGAGTTCACCGTTGCGCGTATTCTTACAACCCCGCAGAGTGGGGAAGAGTGGGCTGGATATGCCTCATTTGCCGAGATCTACGACCGCGCCTCGGAAGAGGAGAAACAATTCACCTTTCAATTTGCCACGCCGACGTTCTTTAAGCGCGGTGGCGGTCCAGCATATCCCGATTTGATCGTGCCCCTCCCACTGCCCGACCTGGTGTTCAGCAGTCTGTTGCGCAACTGGAACCAGTTCTCACCGACGTCCTTTATGGATGTGACACTCCTGCGGGAAATTTGCACGCATCACGTGGAGATCATACATCACCGGATTTTCTCACAACAAGCTCGGCTGATCTTTCAACACGAAGATGGACGTTACCGCACGACTTCTTTCCCTGGGTTTGTCGGCTCGTGTTCATTGCGACTGGTCGGGCTGCATGATCCTAACTTCGTTAAGACACTCAATGGACTTGCAGACTTTGCTTTCTACAGCGGGATTGGCGCGAAGACGACGATGGGATGCGGTGTGGCGAAAAGGCTATAGGCCGAAGGAACGAGGAAAGGCTTGAGGCTAAAGGCTGAAGGGAGAAGCAAGAAAGGCTACAGGCTATAGGCTAAAGGGGAAGAATGATGAGTGAGAGGGGTGAGATTAAGACGTTTCGCGATCTGATCGTATGGCAGAAGGCACATGAGATGGATTTGCGTGTGATAGAACTTGTTTCTTCTTTTCCCCGTGAACAGCCTTTCTGGGTAATTGGCGATCAACTCTTACGGGCCTCTACCTCCATCAGTGCTAACATTGTTGAGGGACATGGCAGCTATCGTGGGAAGGAGTACGGGAGATTTCTTAGCTACGCCCTGCGCTCGGCTTATGAAACAGAAAACTGGCTGCTGACACTTCAAGATTCACGCGTCATACAGCCACGCGTCAACGCAGACTCGTTGAAGATGATTACTGACCTCAATACGGAGATTATTAAAATGCTCACCGTGCTTCTGAAAAAGATCGATTTGTAACCCTCTCCCTACAGCCTAAAGCCTGTGGCCTTAAGCCTATTCTCATGGACGATTTCGTTTTCCTCTCGGCCCTGAATCAGTATGATTACTGCCCGCGACGCTGTTACTACATCTTCGTCGAGAATATTTTCGTCGATAACGAACACACGGTTGAGGGAGAACTCTTACATGCGCGAGCCCATTCTGGAGAGGTCAGCGCCCGAGATGGGGTGCTGCAATTTCGTAGCGTTTACCTGTATGCGCATCGACTGGGGATCTGCGGCAAGGCTGACGTGATTGAGGAGCGCAATGGTGAGTTGTATCCCGTCGAACACAAAAAGGGGCGGCGTGGAGCATGGGTCAACGATGCGCTTCAGCTCTGCGCCCAGGCCCTGTGTCTGGAGGAAATGACCGGGGCGCCGGTTGCTAAAGGGTATATTTACTATGCCGCGACCGGTCGGCGGCAGGAGGTTCTTTTCTCACCCGAATTGCGACAACAAACGCTTGCCACGATCGCCGCGGTACGCCGCTTGATCGAGACCGGCGAGCGTCCACCTAATCCGTATACGCCGCGTTGCAAAGGGTGCAGTCTGTACGACATCTGTTTACCGAAGGAGACGGCACGATTGCAAAAGAAGAGGCTATAGGCTGCAGGCTGAAGGTTACAGGGAAAGAATGGCGAATGAAAAGAGAGAAATTGAGACATTTAAACCCCTATAGCCTACAGTCTTTAGCCTGAAGCCTTTTATGGCCCCCTCCAGCCTATACTCAGAATTGCTATGTCTACTCTATACCTCACCCAACAAGACTCGGTCTTACGCAAAGAAGACGAACGGCTGAAGGTCACTCTTAAAGGTGACACGTTACTTGATCTTCCGGTTCTGAAAGTGTCGCAGGTAGTGGTCTTCGGGCGTGTGACTGTCACGCCATATACCGTTGCTGCGCTGATGGAGCGCAACGTTCCGCTGACGTACCTCACTGAGCATGGCCGCTATGTCGGGCGTATCGAGCCTGCCTTCTCGAAGAATTCGTTGCTGCGCCGGGCCCAGTATGCTGCTGCTTTCGATGAGCACCGGACGCTTACTTTGGCTCAAGGATTTGTTGCCGGCAAACTCGCTAATCTGCGGGTGACATTGCTGCGAGCCGCACGCAATACTGACGGGTTGAATGTTGATGATGCAGTGGAGGCATTGCGCCGGGCGGAGCGCCGCATAGAGACTACGGAAGATCTCGATACGCTACGCGGTCATGAAGGAGAAGGATCGGCAGCCTATTTCGGCGTGTTTAGTCGGCTCATCAAAACTGGTGATTTCACCTTCTTCAAACGAGTGAGGCGTCCACCGACCGACCCGGTCAACGCCTTGCTCAGCTTTGGTTATGCGCTACTGGCAAATGATGTACACGCCGCAGTCAACGTCCTCGGTTTCGATCCGTACTGCGGTTATTTGCATGCGGACCGTTACGGCCGGCCTTCCTTGGCACTGGATCTGATGGAAGAGTTTCGTCCGATTGTGGTGGATGCCGTGGTATTGGCATGCGTAAACAAACGTATCCTCCAACCGAATGACTTTGCTATCGGCTTAGGGAACGTACATAGCCTGACCCTTGACGCGCGCAAAAAGTTCTTGGTCCAGTACGAGGAACGGAAGAATACAGAGATCCAGCACCCACTATTCGAGTACACAGCGACTTACCGGCGCTGCTTCGAATTACAGGCGCGGATTTTGGCAAAATGCATCCAAGGCGAACTCGAAAGATACGAACCATTTGTGATTCGTTAAGATTAGCCACTCCGTAGGAGTTACATAAATCATGTTTATCGTGATCTCGTATGACATACGCGATGATAAGCGCCGTGCTCGGGTCTTCAAAACGCTCAAGAATTTCGGCCAGTGGATGCAGTTCAGTGTCTTTGAATGTGAACTCGACCGGACACACTTCCTCCGACTTAAAGACCGCCTCGACCGCCTCATTGATGCTGAGAAAGAAGATAGCATCCGCTTCTATTTTTTATGCGAAGGTTGTAAGCGTCAGGTCGAACGTGTAGGAGGAGAGAAGCCGCGGAGCGAAGGGGCCGTCATTGTGTAAGCGGCCGAGCGCGGATCGAAGCTGTTAAAGAAAACCTAGGAGATGCGCGCCGACGAGAAACTTTATGAAAGCCAACCAGTTGGAAAAGGAGCAAGCTAGAGGGAGGATATGGAAGACTGGGCAAAACAGTGCTGCATCTACGACTCGCGCAATTAGGTTGCCAAGCTGGCGATTTTATAAGGAAAGTGATACTAACTGTCGAAACGAACTACTCACTCCGTAGGAGATTGAAACAGCGCAAGAAATCTTAGGTGATGCTGACCAATGGCGGGTCGAAACGAACTACTCACTCCGTAGGAGATTGAAACCAAAGGACTTTGCTCCCCAGCGCACCGACACAAAAGTCGAAACGAACTACTCACTCCGTAGGAGATTGAAACCAAAAAAACGCGCCCGAACGAACAATTTGGAAGAGGTCGAAACGAACTACTCACTCCGTAGGAGATTGAAACGTTCACATCATGTTTGAGCGCGAGGTTGTCATCCAACGTCGTCGAAACGAACTACTCACTCCGTAGGAGATTGAAACCGTTTTCGCAAGGCATTTTGCAACCGGTTGATTTGGTCGTCGAAACGAACTACTCACTCCGTAGGAGATTGAAACCGAAAAACTGCTTGTGACTGCCGACATTAACACCATTGTCGAAACGAACTACTCACTCCGTAGGAGATTGAAACTCCTCAATAATTTGAAGATAGCGCCGCCCATGATCGTCGAAACGAACTACTCACTCCGTAGGAGATTGAAACTCGGGAACATCCTTGGGGGGATCTTCGGTGATCTCGTCGAAACGAACTACTCACTCCGTAGGAGATTGAAACCTGTTGGTCGAGGTCCCGGTAATGGTCACTGTTGCTGTCGAAACGAACTACTCACTCCGTAGGAGATTGAAACTTGTTGAAGATGTGAATAACACCACAAGGCTAGGCTTGTCGAAACGAACTACTCACTCCGTAGGAGATTGAAACTTCAGAGTGAAGACCTCCGAAACATAACGTGACAAAGTCGAAACGAACTACTCACTCCGTAGGAGATTGAAACCAAAGACATGCGCGCCGGGAAGAAAAAGATCTTGAGTCGAAACGAACTACTCACTCCGTAGGAGATTGAAACTTCATCTTCTCCCGGCAATCGGGATACGGCTTCGCGTCGAAACGAACTACTCACTCCGTAGGAGATTGAAACTCTCTTTGAGTCCGTACCCTCGCTGTATCTTACTCCCCCGTCGAAACGAACTACTCACTCCGTAGGAGATTGAAACAAGGACAGTATGCCGGACATTTACTCGCTGGTTTCGTCGAAACGAACTACTCACTCCGTAGGAGATTGAAACAGAGAAAGCCCGCGACGCCGGGCAACTCTCATCGGCGTCGAAACGAACTACTCACTCCGTAGGAGATTGAAACTCAGTTAACCTTTCTGCCACGGTCTCCGCGTAGCTTGTCGAAACGAACTACTCACTCCGTAGGAGATTGAAACCTTTTCCACGCGCCACAAACAGTTGCCTGGGGGATTGATCGAAACGAACTACTCACTCCGTAGGAGATTGAAACTGCCGTCAACCCATCTGGAAATGGCAGACAAAGTCGGGTCGAAACGAACTACTCACTCCGTAGGAGATTGAAACCGCAATTTTCTGCCCGTAGGAAGAAAGAAGCCCCCATCGAAACGAACTACTCACTCCGTAGGAGATTGAAACTTGCAGGAGGCAGCAACTTAACACAGTTATGGTGACATCGAAACGAACTACTCACTCCGTAGGAGATTGAAACGTGCTGATTACTAAAAGTGGAGTAGAGAAAGGGAACCTACGAGTGAGCTTCAGTCTAACTACCCTGTAGCGGGCGACTCATCGCTACCGAGATCGAAGCGGGAAACGTCCGTGGTTTGCGTAGCTTGAATTTCTGTCCCCATCACGGACAATGAAACTGATCCCTCCTTGCATCAGGGCGAGGCCTTCGGGGTTTCGCGGCCTCGCCCCCTCCTCTACGTGGGGTGACGTACTATGCCGCAAGAAGATCCTATAATTCATTGCCCTGAGGGCTATTATTACGGCGAACTCAAGGCGGTCAAAGTCTGGGGGCGCGAAGTTACCCACTGGGGAGTGTATCCGCTACGGGATTATTCCCGAACACAAACACGCTGGTGCAACGGAGTCCTGTCCCTATACTGGCTTAGTGGTCAAGCTTGAGTGACTATGCGTGTGGTGTTGCGGAAAGCCCACGTCAGTGGCTATCAACGCCGCGGATCAAAAGGCGATACGGTTGACGTACACGACTATGAGACCAAGACGCCTCCTGCTCAGCAAAGGTGGTCACAAGCGCATGTGCGAGGCATGCTCCGGGCCTATGCAGACCAGGGACACGCGCGGCTTATGCGGATGTTTAGTCCACGGAAGCCCGGGCAACTGCAGCCTCCCGGAGGTAGAGAACCGGCTCAGGACGGGGTTCCTCCTCGGCAACCATTAGGAGCATCTCGCAAACCGGGGGGATTCGCCCACAAACCTCCTGCCTCATCTCAGTCCACAGCAAATCCTGTTGGCCCTCCGCCGATGCCGCAGACTATTCAAGTGGCCGTGCAACGGGTGATCGAACATGGCGAGGTGGGCCTGATGCGGGACTATAACCGACTGCCGCCGATGGAGCGCGAGGCGGTTGAGCAATGGCTTCACGGCTCGGATCATCCTATTGCTCACAAGACGCATCTTACCCAAGCGGAGCGATTTTTTGCCGTGGTGCGGGAGATCGCTGGCAAAGCCAAGAAACCAGCACCTCACGAGGGCACACGGATCCTGGAGGGGGGGCGTAAGAAGGGCGAACCAGAGCCAAAGGATGAAACCCTCGATTTAGATCAAGCGCCAGACGGGGCAGAGTTCACGATTCCGGAAGGGCGCAAGGATCTGATAGGCACCTGGCAGAAAGTGACACTAGGCGGAGAGCACTACTGGAAACGGAAGGGGGCGAACAAATACATCCGCTCACAGGTGTTTCGTCAGCATATTGCCTCAGCCAAAAAACAAGTGGCAGAGTGGCAACCCAAAAAGAAGGGCAAAGCGGACCGTTCGGTGTTAACCCTCGCCACACAGAAAGCGCCGGTTGCTGCGAAGCCGGAAGCGCTCCAGTCATTCGATGTCCCGGACCAACAGAAGGGCAACACTGAGACGGTGTATACAGATCGGGGCGACGAGGTGAAAGTCCAATATCAGATAGTTGAGGCCGATCAGCCGATCGCCTCGCATGCCCGGGACTTCCGAGAGAATCCTGCCTTTCCAAAAGAGTTGCAACCACGGGACCGCACGCGCGCGGCGTCCGAAGCGCAGATTGCGGCCATTGTCAACCAGTTTCAGCCGGCGCTACTCGCGGCGAATCCAAAAGCGTCCGAAGGAGCGCCGATGGTAGGACCAGATGGGGTAGTCGAAATTGGCAATGGCCGGACCTTAGCACTCCGCAGAATATATGAATACCATCCCGAGGTAGCCGAAAAATATAAGGCGTTTCTCGCTGCTCACGCAACAGACTATGGGTTAAATCCCCAAATAGTATTGTCGATCGCGAATCCTATGCTCATCCGGGTTCGACAGACACAGGTGGATCGACAACAGTTTGTGAGGCAGACCAATAAGCCGGCGCAAGCAACCTACTCCGCAGCCGAACAAGCAAAGAATGATGCCGCGTTACTGACTCCTGAGTTGCTATCGACGTACAATCCTGAGGCGGATGTAACAGAGACAAGCAATCGCTCTTTTGTCCGGGGATTCGTCCAAGGGCTGGATGCGACAGAGCTTGGTGATTTTGCCACGGCTGCGGGCGCCATAGGACAGACGGGGGCAACCCGGCTCCGCAATGCGCTTCTCCATCGGGCGTATGAGAATTCTGATCTGGTGGAAAAAATCACCGAGGCGACCGATGCGAATACCAAAACGCTGAGTAATGCGCTGGTTGCGACGGCTCCCCGGATAGCGTCGATGCGTGCGGGGATTGAAAAAGGTGAATTGCACGACGTAGACCTGTCGAAAGACATAGCCGCCGCGTCCTTAAAATTCGGTGCGCTCAAAGCACAAAAACTGTCGGTGGATGACTACCTCAGGCAACAAGAAATGGGCGAGCCTGAGTTGTCGCCCCTCGCGCGGGAATTATTACCCGTTTTTGATCGTTATGCCCGCAGTGGCAACAAACTGCGCCAATTTCTGACTCACTATACGAATGTAGTCGAAGCCGCGGGGAATCCTCATCAGGGGGACCTGCTGGCAACCAGCAAACCAACCAAAGCGGAGGCGTTAGCCGCAGCCCTCGCACGGGCGGAGGCAGAAACGGAGGAGCGTGATGGACCTGCGTTATTCAAAAGTGCGGCCAGCGATCGTCGAAGAACTCTTGCGCAAACTCAAAGTGTGGGAACAGCAACAGCAGAAGAAACGGCCGGTGCTCAAACGGGTGAAGTGAACACTTCACCCTCTCAGAAAATCGGGGACTTACTGGGCTCACTTGCACAGAAGCAGGTGACGGATACAGACAGTGACATTACTGATAGGGCGCAACGACAGACAATCCGTAGACCTACCAGAGCATTGCGAGAAACGGGGCGAGACATAGGCCGGAAGGTCTTGGTATTGCTCAAGTCTGCTGTTGCAAAAATGCAACGCTGGCGTGGCATCCCAGTCCATATCGAGAACCCGGATGGCAGTACGCGCCAGTGGCATGATCCCCATAATGACACAGATGGCGAAACCAAGATGGAGCGGGTGGCCTATGGCGAGTTTCCCGGTGTGCCTGGGGATGACGGGGATTTTTTGGATTGTTTTCTTGGCAAAGAAACTGATGCATCGAAAGTCTTTATTATTACGATTGCCAAGCCGCCAGATTACACGGAGCCTGATGAAGACAAGGTCATGCTTGGCTTTCGTACTCAGAACGATGCGGTCGCAACATTTCTTCTTCACTATTCTGATCCGCGCTTTATCTACTCTATTCGGGAGATGCCCTTTGAGCAGTTCGAGCAAGAGATCGCGACCAAGCGGTCTCTCAAGTCGCATGCGTGGGCGGAAAGCGAAGCGCTGCAAAAGTCGCCGGTGCGTTCGTATACGAAAAAAACGGGAGTATTCGTCTCCGGCTATACCCGTCGTGATCACATTCTCCATGCAGGGGCAAACGTCAAAGAGCTGCATCGCCACAAAGAGCAGGTGATGGCAGCGGGGTATCCGCCAGAGATGGTGCGGGGATTTGTGGACCAGTATTATCGTCCTGAACGGTACCAAGCGTTGCGCGGCAAAGACAACGTCTACCTGGTGATGCCGTCTACATCGGGAAAGAACTCCATCCCTCGTGAATTAGCGGAACGGCTCCGCAAGGATCATGGCGGTACTGTTGTCCAGGACTTTGCCGTTCCGTTGGCACATGCGGAAGCAAAACACAAAACCGGCTTCTCGGCAAAAATGGCAGATCCGGCTGCATATAAAATGATCGCAGATGTCAGTCACCATGCCGGGCGTAATGTTGTTATTGTCGATGATGTTTTTAACACTGGGGAATCACAGGCCGCGGTGCGCCGTGTCTTGGGTGAACAGCAGATCGAGGTAGCCCACACGGCGGTGCTGGGCGCATCTGATACGCGCCTCGCCAATCAACGCGACCTGGATCGGCTTGCAGAAAAAATTGCCGGAGGTACAAAAATAGCGTATGGTGAGGTTCGTCCGCATGTCGAACGCTTCTTTGCCAGCACCGCCAAGCAGTTCACTAACTATGCAGAACGCGAGGTCAGTGGACCAGACCAGGCCCGTGTCACTCGCAACGCCCGGAGGCTCTATGACACCATCCACCACCGAAGAGACCTTCCTCCAGATGGAGAAGGAACTGGAGCAGTACGGAAAAGCGTTAGGGCAGGGGCAGAACCCGCCGCGACGAGAATACGATCCGGCTCTCTTTCTTCAATTCCGGTGCTGGCAGAGCGCACGTCTGGCAGCGAAGCATCGGGAGTGGTATGGCGACGACGAATAGGGTTTGTTCGCTCCTCTTTCTCAAATCAGGGAGGGATTCCATGTGTACCGGCGCCAGAAAGAAGCACGAGGAGAAGTTATCCCGGAACAGATCCACCGGGCAGCCTTCGGAGACAAGAGCCCAGCGCCTGCTCAAACAGACGCTGGCAACGGGGGTACGCAACCTCCGTACGCACATTCCCCACCAGGACCATCCCCGCCAGCATTGACGTCCTTGTTCTTGCCCTCCGCAAAGCCTTCACCCACGTCACAGAACATTGGCGCCAGCATGACGGCACGCAAGCGCTGGTGCATGCGTATGAGCGCCAGTATCAGCCGGGGCTGTTCGGCGCACAGCCAGCCGTACCGCTACAGAAACACCCTGTTGTGAGAGCGCAGACAAAACCGCAGCCGACAGAAGAACAGCGGGGCGTATTCGTTCAGCGAAAAGAGCAGCGCGCGGGGGTGACGCCGGAAGAGCAATCAACCGAATGGGTGGCGCTCAAAGAGTACGGCCGGGTCTTGGCTGCAATCAAGCAAGGGCAGGGACATGCTTCCTTGCGCGATGCGGTAGTTGATTATGGCAGGCTGGCCCATGTGCATCCCCACCAAATCATGGATGACTTGGTGCGTGTCGGAGCGAAAGAAGAGGATGCGGCCGGCGCGGTGCGGGCTGTCCATCCGGCATGGCGTCCTCCAGAGGAGAAAATGTCAGTTCCACACCCCCAGAAAGTGACCCTCACGGGAAGTGTGGAACATGATGCTCGTCTCCAGCAGTATCGCAAGATGCAACAGACAAAGGCGCCGATGACGGCCGCTCAAGAACAGGCCTTGGCACTCTATGAAGCGCAAGCGGCGGCAGACCCACAGCGATGGAAGATAGACGAGGGGGTAGGGTGGCGCGTCGATCGACAAATCAATCGCAGGTTTCGTATCCAGCAAATAGATGCTGAGAAGAAGCTGGCGCTCGTCAGACCCGTTGCGGATACGGGACTAACGGTGACGGGTGGTGGTATGGAAGGCATCGGTCGTTACTGGGTGCATGTCGCCAGCTTGGTGCGCGACAAGAAATATGATGCGCCTCGGACTCCGCAACCTTCAGAGCATGCCTCTCCTCCGCCACAGACGCATGCAGAACCGCAAGCAGAGACTCTGCCCGTGGCAACTGTCTCTTCTGCCCATCATCAGCTTGCGGAACAGGTTGTGGCTGGCAAAGCAACGCTGACGCCCCAACAGCGCGGGCAATTCCGTCTCGCGCTTGGACTCGAGACGGACCTTGGCAGCGGTATCGTCGTGCGTATTGCGAGTGATAGCCGGTTAGCTGGGGCGATTATTCAACGGGCGGGCGTCTCACTCCTGAAACCACACCTCAAGAAATCACTCCTGGTGCTGCGGAGGGCGGCCTGATGGCAGTACTGGTACTCAGGAAAGCGCTGACTCATGTCCGGGCACACTACCGTACAGAGCAGGGCACGCGCGCATTAGTGCACGATTATCAGCGGCAGTACCAACCCGGACTCTTTGGAGACCAACCGACGAAGCCACGGGCAAAACTTGTACTCATGAAAAAGCCCACACTGCCGGCAGCCCAAGACGAAGGACAGGACTTGTTCACGTGGGGGAAAGAACACCAGTCCCCAGAGAACTCGCCAGCGAAGAAGAGAAAGCAGACCGCAAAAAAATCTGATGCATTTCGGGATGTCGTCGCCCGGGTGCGGACCTATCGGGACAGCGTCGGCGCTGATGCCGATGTCGCGCGCTGGCAGATCGAGCACGCCATTGAGCAGCATGGGTTTGACCGGGCGGAGGTGTTTGGCAAGGAGACCCCAGAAAAGCGCCCGCTCACGCTGGCGCAAAAAGTGGTAGCGGCGGAGGGTGCCATTCGCCATGACATCTCTCGTGAGCATTGTTTTGTGTTTGACGGGCAGGGCAAGGTGATTTTGACAAAAGCTGGGGATCGCTCGTCTATTACTTTTACCAAAGAAGAAATGCTTACATTGGTCGCCACACCTAATGTGATTTTTACCCATAATCATCCCCAGAGCTATTCGTTTTCAGTACAGGACGTGGTGATGGCAGCACGTATCCATGTCACAGAAATGCGTGCCGTTGGACCGCATATCACCTACACCATGCGCCCTCCCGCTGGGGGCTGGCCGGCCTGGGAAGAGTTGGTGCGGGCCTATCAAGAGTGTGACAGTGCGATACGGATTGTTCTTATGAATGCCATTGCCGATAATCGGATGTCGGTAGAAGATGCAGAGGCTACGCATGGTCATGACGTCATGTACCGTCTTTCACGTCGCTATCAATTTCTCTAATCGAAACGAACTACTCACTCCGTAGGAGATTGAAACTGGCACAGAAAGCAGCGAAAAAGAAGTATAATGGCGATGGGAGGAACTCTATGGCAGACCTGAATACTGCTTACATCGCGATTGGACTGCTTGCTATTGCACTGGGAATCAATGCTTTGGTCCTGTTCTCGGCGCTCAAAACTATGTGGAATTCTACTAATATAGCCAGTGACATTCATAAACAAACAACCGAGTTACTCAAGTATGCAGAATTGAATTTAGAGACGACGCGGGATGTCCTACGAGAGCTACGAAAAGCGTAGGAAGCAATAACAAACCGGCGAGAGAGAGAGGGGTGGATCGAAACGAACTACTCACCCCATAGGAGATTGAAATAGGCAGGAAGCGGTGGTGAGGGACTGGCTGTTACAGCGATTTTCATTCGGATGAGGCCAGAGGTCCAAGGTGTAGGAGCGAATCTTGTGTTCGCCCTGCCCGCGTCTCAATGGGCAATCACAAGGATTGCCCCTACAGCAAAGGGTGTAGGCAACTGCAAACCGCTTTAGAGGTTCCAACAAACGAATTGGCCGGGGGCGACCAAGCGCGGTTTAGCCGGGTGATCCAGAGGAACGAGATAGACCTGTGAAGTTGTCGTCGCTGAATCTCTCCCCAGGAGATATCCGGCGAAGGCAAGCGCGCTTCCGTCAGGCGCGAGCGAGGGATGGGACGACGCATACTGGTCGAAGAATGAAAAAAGAAAGGTTTGTTCACGGCTAGGAAGAAAACGAACCAACTCAGCTTTTTCACTGGTTGCGCGCATGAACCGATGCCAGCACAGATAGCTCTGCGTCGTATTAACGGTCAAATAGAAAAGCGCATCCTCTCGCGGAGACCAGAAAAACCCAATTACTGGTTCATCTAACACAGTAGAGACTCGTCCATTGGTCAGGTCTAGTACTTGGATCTGCGAGAACGAAAAAGAGCTTGAACGGGAAGCAGAGCTAAACGCGAGCGCATTGCCGTCAGCCGACCAGAGCGCCGCTGTTCCGCCGCTGACATGAGCCACCGGTCCCTTTTCTCCGCTTGTGACATCAAAAAGAAAGAGCGTCTCTTCTTCCTGAGTCTCCTGCCCAACATACGCAAGTAAATCACCTTGATGTGACCACGCCGGGACACGAAATTCTCCGGGATGGTCTGTAACATGCTGCACAGGTTTCCCTGAGAAGGCGTCGAGCAAAACAACCCGAGCCTCTGCTGAAGCGCGATGACTCCCACCAACATGGACGGCAAGCAGATTGCCGTCAGGAGACCAAGACCAGAAAAGTGGCGCCCCACTCATTACTGGAAGTGTTTTCCCTGGATCATCTAGCCGAATAATTTCCAGAGACAATTGCTCTTCGCCACGTTGGACAAGAACAGCGAAGGCATCGCCGCGGGGAGACCAGTTGCCATACACCGGCATCCCTCCCGACAAGGTTGTCAGCTCCCACGATTCGACGCCGTCGGCTGCCACGGCGTAGACTCGCGTCTCTACCTTTGACTCTGAGGCGCTCCGTAAACCAAAACACGCGATACGACTGCCATCTGGCGCCCAGGCCGGCCAGACGTGAGTCAAACGAGCCGCCGTGCCCTGCGACCCGTGGCCGTCTTGAGACTCTTCCCAACTCCAGGTGAGTTGGTGCTTCTGACTATTCGCCGAATTCCAACTGAAGACATTCCCGCCTTCGCCAATATAGGCCATCCGGGGAGAACGTGCGTGAGTTGGGCCAGCCATAGGTTGTCTGTCTCCAGCTTATCGTTTTGCCCCTTCAAGCACGATGAGCGGCTGTTTACGCCCGCGCTCGCGACGCAAGAGCACGTAGAGGGCCCCCGGTCCTCCATCATGTGGGCGTGCGGTAGAGAAGGCTAAAACGAGACGGCCAAGTTTACCTCGGGTCAGCCAGAGTTTCAGTCGATCTTTAAGCACCGGGATTTGTCCAGGCGAGTTACGACCGCGACCATGGACAATCAGCACGCAACGGAACCCGGTCCGCACTGCGGTCAGGATAAATTGCTCGACTTCGACTTGTGCCGCATCGGCAGTCATCCCATGAAGATCCAAGGCCGCTTGACGAGAAAATTCTCCATTACGGAGTTTTCGTACCAGGTGAATATCAAGCCCGCTTACGCAGCCTTCGATGTATTCATCGGTATCAGTGATATCAAAACCTGTTCGCCCAGCGACGAGGTCGTACAACTCCGCCAAGGCTTCATTCTCTTCGGTTTGGGAGCGCAAAGGAATTTGTGGTAAGGGAGGGTTGATCCGAATACGCCCGTCTTGTTCAAGCCGAGTCACATCCTGCATGTGGCGGAGAAAGAGTTCTTCTTCGTTTTCAGTTTCCATCGGCTTTGGCGCTGGAGGAAGTTCAGGTTTCGCCGGCGGTGCAATTTTTTCCGGCAACTTGACTGTCTTTGGCAGATGCCGAAAGGGAGTGTTAAAGCCAGACGACATGGACTGATCGTATATAAGAAGGGGCGAGAGGACAAGCAAGCAAAGGCAAGAATCTCTTTACCAACGAAGATGGTGCAGTATGATGTTTCGCCGGAATATTTTTGACGAACGGAAGCGACACTGGCCGAGCAACAGACGGAGCTAGATCCCCAGTTGTTGCAAATACTGTGGCAAGCGACTACGTTGGGTGCGCCCGGCCAGACCGGCATGTTCACAGCGTTCGAGATACTCACTAACAGTTTTTCTCAGAAAACGTGAAATGTGTCGGCTCCCGTTTTGCACTTGCTCCTGACTTGTTCCACCGCCAGAAAGAATCAAAAGTGGCTCTAAACATTCCGGACTGCCAATCAGTCCCAGCAGGCAATGCTCGGCGGTATCGAGATAGTCATGCAAACCGCCTACTTGGTGCGACTGGTGCTTCAAGTAGTAACGCACATTGCCGCTGCCATACGCCACTAGGCGAGCAGCATCCTGCATCACCAAACGAAAGAGTCGGAGATCGGTGCGAGAAGGAGCTACCGCGGCGAGGTGACAGTACAGCCCCAGCAGAAAGCTGCCCAGCATGAGATTGCCGGCGACCGAGCTTTCCGTATAGGTCTCAGCGCTGAGGATTTCCTTGAGCGCTTGCTCCGCGGTAACACTCGCGCGCTTTAATCCCTGCCCTCCTACCAACACGCGTTTACGAAAGGCCTCGACGTGCCGCGCTTGGTCAAGGATTTGCGCGCAGAGATAACTCTTGAGCTCAAGAAACTCTTGGTTGATCGAATAAATCCAATGCGAGGAGATGCCCATCGTGACCGCGGCACATTCTTGCAGAAAGGTACAAAGCTGCGCCATCGCGGCTTCTACGGCTTCGGGCGGCGGCGTTTTTGTCAGGTCTTCCCAGGGGACATCCACGGCCGGTGCCCAGCGCCGCGTTTTTGCTTCTTCATAGAGCGCAGCGACGTTTTCTGACCATACTTCACTCTTGCGATTGACGGTGTAGCCGAGATCAGGCAACTTCCCCCACAGTTCTGAGCCGCGTGGGGCCATACTGTAATTGTTGCGGATCAATTCAGGAAGACGGTCGTAGCCATAAGAGCCGAGGTTGCAATCTTCGTACGTCAACCCCCGCGTGGCGTTTTGCGGCGTAACGCGAAGGTGCTCGGTTTTTGCCTCGTACCAGCGCAAGGTGAGTTCTCCGCTCATCACCTTTTGGACCATGTTGAAGAGGTCTGTGTCCTCAAAGAAATCTTTCTCAAGATAGAAGGCCATCGTTTCCCTCGCCAAAGAGAAAGGCGGGCCTCAGACCCGCCTCCGCTCACACTGTTTCTCAGCCAACAGCGGAATCGCTACCTGATTACTCCCGCTTCTTGTAATGAGGCGCGGGTAAGCTCCATCGCATTATGCAATTTGCTCATCTTGCGCCGCTCGCCTAAACCGCATTTATCGAGCCGCTCGAAATACTCCTCCATCTGCTTGAGCTGGAACATGGCGGTGATCTTGGTCCCTTGCTCGATATTTTCTTTCTTCAGTCCTTTGCCGGCTAAAATGATGAACGGCTCGGTCACTTCTAGCGCGTAGCCGCCGCCGAAAACCATGTTCTCGGCTTCGTCAAGATGTTTGTGGATAATCTCGCGCTTCTCGGGAAAATGGCGCATCACCCATTTGAGGTGCTGCACACCGTACCCGACGTGGCGCGCTTCATCTTGCATCACCAGACGGAACATTTTCTTGTCCGCCTCGGTTGGAGAGATGTATTCGCTAAAGCGGAACAACGTCAGTACGAAGCCTTCACCGAGCAGATGCAGAGACAAAGACATCTCAGCAAAGGAGTCGGCATCGCGAATCTGCTTGAGGCTCATTTCATTTTGCGGGCTGGCTTTCATCAACCCGTAGCCGGTAGTGAGGGCACGTTTGCGGAACACCTCAGCGTGACGCGCCTCATCCATCACTTGGGTGGCCATGAAATTTTTCACTTCAGTAAAATTATTGTTGAGTTTCCCCATCCATTCCGCCGGTACATCGGTGGCGATCATCTCGACTTCGGTGAGGAACGTGAGCAGCTGGGAGTAAGCGCGGCTAATCTCATCCGGCAACTCGGTCTTGGCCAGGTCGTGCCACGGCACGTCGAGGGTGGCGTTCCACTGCCGGGTCATCGCTTCCTCATAGTAGCCCTCAGTGTTATAGGCCCACACTTCGCCTTTTTGGCTGACTGCTGGCTGGAGGTCTGGCAAGCCCTCGGGAAGTTCGGCGCCACGGGGAGCGAAGCTGCGATTATGCCGCTCAAACTCGGGGAGGTCGGTAAACCCGTAGGTGCCTTTGTCGAGATCACGAAAAGTGAGACCACGACGAGGATTTTCCGGCGTAGCCGCCAATTTTTCCGTCTTCGCGTGCATCCACGAGAGATCGAGCTCCCCTTTTAAGTTACGCCGCCAACGGTCGAGGAAATTCTTATCGTCGAAAAAGTCGATCGTGCTGAGATATGCCATACCAAGCTCCTTACCAAGATAGCGCTTATGGACGGGCTGCGGTTTCTTGCTGAGTCAAGAAAAACTCGAGGTCAAACATGCGTGCCAGGTCGAAGAACTCTTGAATGCTTTCTTGAAAGCGAAAAAACTTATCACGGTTATCGGGATCATCGTAGAGAATTTGCAACCGCTCGCCGAAGTGGGTCAGAGTATTGAGCGAGTGCGTGACGTCAGCACCTTGGTGTTGGTGGATGTTCTTCAGCATCTCGACCCACGCAGTCAAATCTCCCTGGATGACAAAGTCGATGGCGCTGAGGTCGAAATCCCCCACCTCAGTAACCTCACGACAGTCGAACACCTCAAAAGCGAGCAAATAGCGCCACTGCTGACTGTTAACGCTTGTAATATGAACGCCGAAGGTGGTGTCGATGAAACCCAGGCGCCGGAAACGAGCTTCCTCCTGCCGCATCAGCGTTTGTAGGGTTTGGAAGAAGGCCAGAGATGGGAACTCTACTGTCATGGTCACCGCCTGTGTTTTCCCTTTGCGGGAATGAGCTAAGGGATTCAGCCATTCCAAGGTAAACTGAATCTCGGTTCAGATTCTCATGATATGCGGAGACTGTCAAGCCAAAGAAGAGGCGCTTTATGGCGATCTTTAGCAACGCCACAAGGGGGCGACGGGCAGTGTAAGGCGCGAAAGGAAGTGAGTCTCGTTGATACGCCTTTCTGCGGGATGTGGGCGGATAGAAAGGATATTGCGGACGCGCAAACCTTTGCCCGGCAGTTAAGGAGAGGATTGGAGACTCGTGGCGACCGTACTAAGCAATAAGGGCGCACGGCCATGCGCCCCTACAGATAAAACGAAAGGAGCGTAGTTGATGTTACGCCCGTGCTTCCTGCATAACCGCTGGTGCAGTAGCGGCGCCTAAGCGGTGGGCGAGGCTGCGGTCGATTTCCGCCCGCACCTGCGGCATCACCTGCGTGGCAAAGAGGTTCATGCTCTTCAGCGTCAAGTCGTGTGGCATCGAGCCAATCTGGAACAGACAGAGAATGATACCAGTGCCCAACTCTTTCAGGATGTACAGCAACTGCTCACGCACAGTGGCTGGGCTGCCGGCGAGAATGAAGTGTCCATCCATGAGGTCTTCCCAGGTATTCTGGGTGCCCATGTAATTTTTCCGGGTAAAAGACCCGACGACGTTCTGATACGAACGCGGCGTGATATAACCCGGCGGGAATCCCAACTCCGGTGGTAATAACAACAACTTCTTCATGAAGTACCACAAGTGTGGCTGATACTCCTCACGCGCCTGTTCATCAGTCTCGGCCACGTGAATGGGGATCAAATATCCCGCTTGTTCAGGGTCCATCTCGTAGCCTTCTTTGCGACAGCATTCCCGGAATTGCTCAAAGTTCCGGCGGTAAATGTCGAAGTGGAAATAGGGCAACGCAAAATAGCAAAAGCGTTTCTTGGCGACGTACTCCATCGTCTCCATGCTGCCGATGCCTGGAATCCAGATCGGCGGGTGGGGTTTCTGCACCGGCTTCGGCCACAAGTTGACGTAGCGGAGGTTGTAATGCTTGCCTTCCCACGAAAACGGGCCATCATCCGTCCAGGCTTTGATAATCAGTTCGTGGGCTTCGCGGAAGCGCTCGCGGGCGTAGGTCGGGTTTACCCCATAGGAGTAATACTCCGGGCCATGACCAATCACCTGGCCGGAAATAATCCGTCCACCGGTGATGACATCGAGCATGGCGATTTCTTCAGCGACGCGGATGGGATGGTCGTACAGCGGCAAGGCGTTCCCGACCACGGCGATTTTCGCTCGCGTCGTGTTGCGCGCGAGACTGGCAGCGATCAGATTCGGTGACGGCATGTTGCCGTAGGCATTCTGATGATGTTCGTTGATACAGACGCCATCAAATCCGAGCGGCTCAGCCGACTGCAATTGATCGAGATAATTGTTGTACACCACGGTGCCACGGGTTGCATCATAATAGGTGTTGGGGCATGTCACCCAGGCACTTTTGTGATGCTGCTCGAAGTCCGCCGGCAGGTGAGGCCAGGGCATCAGATGAAACATGAAAAACTTCATGCATGAACCTCCTTGTCGTGAGGGGAGTCGTTCTTCAGACATATACTGGCCATCAGCGAGAAGTAAAGAGGAGCCCAAAGAAGTAGCGGTCAGGGTGTGATGGTTCAGTGGACCTAGAGAGAATAAAAAAAGGCTTCCTGCCCTTGCCGAACGGTTTATTCAAGGGTAAGATCCGCAACCGCGATGAGGGTGGCACGTGGATTCTGGCTGGGTGGGGTCGTTTTGACTCTGCTGTTGGGAGGCTGTAGCGGCACGCAACAACCACAAGCTGTCGCTCGGCACAGCCCGCTCCCCTCGTTCCATCTCCCTTCTTATCCTTCACACAGTAAACCTGAAGCCCCTCATGAAGAACTTCCTGTGATCATCCCGCAAGATCCCAGCCAGATGCAGATTGGGATGGCCTCTTGGTATGGCCCGGGATTTCACGGTAAGCGTACCGCCAACGGAGAGGTCTATAATCAACATGCGTTGACCGCCGCGCACCCCACTTTGCCAATGGGGGTGCGCGCAGTCGTGACCAACGTGAATACCGGACAATCTGTTGAAGTGCGGATTAATGATCGTGGCCCATATAAATATGGCCGCGTCATCGATCTTTCTTATGCCGCGGCCCGCTTGATTGGCGTATGGGGGCCTGGGACCGCCCCGGTACGCATTACCGTCTTAAATGCGGATGGCTCCCTGCCTTCTGAAGAAGTGCTTGTTGCCTCAGCTTATGCCGTGTTGGTGGCCGCTTCGACCGATCCGGACGAAGTCGACGGACTCATGGGGGAGGTCAGCCGACGATACCCTGACGCGTATGTTAGCTCACTTTCATCTGGGCTTCTTCAGTATTATCAAGTTCGCCTAGGACCGTTCCGCTCACGAGGTGAAGCGGCAAAGCGGGCGCGAGAAGTCGAACGAGATGGATTGCAGGCGCTCATTGTTGCCGAAGAGGACCGGAGGGCGAATCGCTAAGAATACGATATTGCCCCCTTGTCATTGTTCTCGCGCCCCTCGACGTCTCTCGTAGAGAAGGATAGGATACACGCTTCGAGTGACCTTGATGTGGAGGGCATAGCATGACGGAACAAGATGACCACGGGGATGAGACAATCCCTTTTGCCGCTACTGTTCCATTTCATACCGTTCTCTTGCGTGGCTCACAGGGTGAGCGCCGTCTGCCTGTAGATATTATCAAGCAAGAGCTTCTTCCTCTTCCGTCAACAACCTGGATCGCTTTCCAGGGCGATGAGTTCGGCGATCCTCCAGTGTACGCAACGGATCTGTTCCGGCGCCTCATCCCTCTGCGCCGGAACTGGATCGGGCTGGCAAGTCTCGTCTTTGCGCAAAAACCAGCCCTGGTTGAGCTCGCTCGGAAGAGTGGGTGTCGTGGATTAGGGTTTGATGGTGGACAAATTTCTGCCCAGTATCTCACCACCGATACGGCCGCAAACCCAGAGGCATTCAGGCAACTCACTACGCAGCTCCGCGCGTTTTCTCATCAAGGGATTCTCAGCATTGTCCAATTTGTCTTTGGTTATGATACGGACGATGAAGGTGTTTTTGAACGAACCGCTCGCTTTTGTCTCGATGCGCGGATTGGGCTGCCTCACTTTTCGTTACTCACCCCTCCGTCAGGCAGTACCCTTTATACCACGCTCGAGCGCGAGGGGCGCCTATTACACAGAGAGCAGTCCTGCTCTGACGGTTCTCAGGCGATCTTCCGTCCAAAGTTGATGACGCCTGAGGCATTAGAGAACGGCTTGCACTGGACTCGGCAGCAGGTCTATAGCCGAGGGGGTATCTGGCAACGGGCGTTCGCGTGGAATCGTTCTGCCCTCAGTCACTTGCTGGCAAATTACCATCAGCGTCGACTCTTCGCTCACGAACCCCGCGGGGTCTACACCGCAACGATGCGCCTTTTGAACCAACTCTCTCAGCCGATTCCGGTGCGCGAGCAAGCCTCGTTCATCTCTACTCTCAAGGATGCGGTGGGAGAAACCCGACGGCACCTACAAGGCGCACTGCTCCGGACACGAGCTATTCGGAATGAACCCCTGAAGGCGCTGACTCTCTGTCTTGAAGGGGCTTTGGATACGACCGGGGCGAGCGAGATCCTTCGCCGTATTCATCAAGCGATTCGTGCTGGTCACCAAAAGGTCGTGCTGGACCTCAAAGGTTTGGAACTGATTTCTCCGACGGTGATGACCCGGTTCTTGGAAGAGAATGCGCAAACCCTGCTGGCGCTTCGCGATCAGGTGACGTTTCGTCACCTCAAGACCGTTCTTGAGGCGGTGAAGACAAATCTTGACGGGGTTTTGCCCAACGCCGAGTTGCTCGCACTTGCTCCGGAGGAGAGTTAAAAAAGCAAATTCCCTTCCGTTGGCTCTTCTCGATCATTGCGCTGTGGTCTCGCCGAGCAGCCAACGCAAATAGCCTTCCGCCCCGGCGAGAATGGGAAGCGCAATGACTTCCGGGACCTGATAGGAATGGAGCGCCTTGACTCGCGCCTCAACCGCGCCAAAGCGCTCGGCTTGGGTTTTGATCACCAGGAGCCACTCTCGGTCATCTCTAATCTTCTCTTCCCAACGATAGATCGAACGCATCGGGCTGATAATATTGACACACGCAGCGAGTCGTTCTGCGACTAGCGCTTTGGCAATGATTTCAGCTTCGGCTTCCGAACCGGCAGTGACGAGGATGATAGTATAGTCTGTCATGGCATACCCATCGGGCAAGTGAGGAACGATGAATGGAGAACGTAGACAGAGACAGAGAGAGAGACCGCTCCACCCCTCTCTGTCTCAAATCTCTGTCTCTGTCTTTCCTCAGCATTCCTCGTTTCTTGGTCTACTGGCTACTTGCTCCTTGCAACACCCAGCCTAGGGTGGCGGCGTCGATATTGCCGCCACTAAGAATAACGACCACTCGCCGTTGATGTAATTGCGCACGCAAGCGTAACGCCGCGGCTAAGGAGGCCGCACCTGCCCCTTCGGCCAAATTATGCGTGTGGAAGAGCAAGAAGCGAACCGCCGCGGCGATTTCTTCTTCACTTACCGTCACGATGTCATCCACCAAACGGTTAATGATCGCCTGGGGCATCTCGGCTGGCACCCGAGTCGCCAGACCATCGGCAAACGTCTCAGCGCTGTCAGTGGTCACCATCCGCTTCTCTTTCCAAGAGAGATATACCGCCGGGGCTCGCTCTGCTTGCACGCCAATGACCCGAGTTTTTGGGCTCAGATGCTCCCGCACTAATGAGACCCCGCAAATGCCTGAGCCAAGACCGATGGGGACAATGACAGTATCCACCTTTGCGACGTCCGCAAACAATTCCAAAGCGTACGTTCCCACACCAGCAATGAGGAGCGGCTCATTCGCTGGATGCAAGAAATGATAGCCGTGCGTGGCGACGAGTGTGGCTACGTATTCTCGCGCCTCGTCGAAATCTTTCCCGTACTCGATGACGCCCGCGCCTAACGCTTGCATCCCAGCATTCTTTTCCGGATTGTTGCCATGCGGGACGACCAGTATTGCCTTTGCCTCGTATAGCTTTGCAGCATACGCAATCGACAACCCATGATTACCACGAGTCGCGGTAATCACGCCGCGTCGGCGCTCTTCTGGAGAGAGCGAAGCAAAGAAATTCACTCCACCGCGGACCTTGAAAGCTCCAGTGGGAAGGTGATTTTCGTGCTTGATAAATAATTCACACCCGACCAGGGTCGAGAGGCCCGGAGAAGGGTAGGTCGGTGTTCGCGGGAGAATACGGCCGACCACCGTGCGAGCTGCGAGAATATCGTCATAGGTTGGGGGCCGCATATACCTCCCTTTCCTTTTCGCCGGCGAGAAAGTGGTGAATTTCCTCGGGGCTGAGGGCCGTCCAACGCTCTGCCAGCATCACCGCAGCTTGCACGGAAATCCGCTCGCTCTCGCCGACCAGTTCCCGTGTCACATGGTAGGCGTGCCCGTTGCTTTGCAACAAAAGTCCTTGCTGGTTTGGTGACCACTGATGGCGATGCAAGAGGGCGGGCGCAACCGGGAGGATGGGGATAACCTCTTTCAGCAGCGGATCATCGCCGTCGACTAAGAAGTGACAATGTGCGCCGACCTCCTGACAGAGCACGCGTATTTCGGTTTGCAAGATGCGCAAGAACTCGATGTCGGTAGAGTAGCTAGGGGTGAGGTTGGTCAAAATAGCGATATCCGGTCGGACGGTCTGCAGCAAGCGATGCATATCTCCTGGTTGGCGAATACCAAGTTCCAAGACCAGAATTTCTGGTTTTTCAGCGGAACAGAACGCCGTCCACGCGGCCCGGACCAGGGTTTGCCCGATACTCCAGGCGCTGCGCGTCTCAATCTCTACATTCAGCACGGCAAGGGGGAGGCCAATTTCGGTGTTATAGGAGCGTGGATTGGTCCGCACCCGATAGTGGGTACTGAGCAATTCGCCCAGAACACGTTTGATAACCGTCTTGCCGCGACTGCCAGCAATCGCGATCACCAGCGGTTTCGTGCGACGAAGAAAGACGCGTGCCAACGTCTGGAGATACGGAACTGCGAACCGGCGGAATCGCTGACGCACGGGGAGCTTTGCTGTCCCCGTCTGGTGAGGTGCTAGCGGAGAAGTGGCAACAGCCTGAGCGAGCGCAGGAGAGCGACGCTGAAAATAGTCTCCGAGTCGCTCGCAGGCGAGGTCAATGTCGGCCACTTCACGGCCAAAATTCAGGCGGAGATGCGCCTCCCCACTGGGGCCAAAGGCAACCCCAGGGACCAACGCAACTTTCGCGTGCTCGAGGATATGCAGGGCAAGACGGCGAGAATCGCGCGCCCAACGGACAGTATCTTTGACGCGCGGAAAGACAAAGTAGGCTCCCTCGGGTTTTTGATAATCAAAGATGTGAGAAAGCCGATCGAGATGCTCTACCGTATGGTCTCGCCGTTCTTTGAACGCACGGCGAAAGGCCATGATATGCGACTCTCCTTGCTCCAGCGCAGCGATAGCGGCGTACTGAGAAACGACTGGCGCGCAGGTGACGAGCGCATCATGGACCTTGAGAATCTCGCGGACATTGTGCCCGGCGGAATGCAGGTATCCCACCCGCCATCCGGTCATTCCGTAGGCCTTAGAAAAAGTGAAAACCCGAACGACCCGCGAGCGCACGGCGGAGAGTTGCGCCGGAGAATAATACGCCTCTCTGCTATAGACAAAATCTTTATACGCCTCATCGAGAATGAGGAATAAATCGTGGCGCTCAGCCAGGGCGACCAGCTTGAGCGTCTCTGCTTGAGAGAAAACTGTCCCGGTTGGGTTATTGGGATTGCAATACAGAATGGCCCGGGTACGGGCGGACACGCACCGTTCAAATGCCTCAAAGTCAAAGGCAAAGTTTTCCTCCTCACGTAAAGCGGCAAAACGCGGGGTACACCCGGCCATACGCACAACTTCTTGGTATGAGGCATAACTGGGGGTGGGGAGAATGACCTCATCTCCCGGCTGGGTAAGGGTCAACAACGTCGCCGCAATGCCCTCGATAGAACCACAAGTGACAATGATCTCGTCGTCCGGATCGTAGTGCATGCCTTCGCGGAGGAGCGACTCGGCGATCAACTCGCGCAACTGGGGTAATCCAGGAGTCAACGAGTATTTCGCGCATGCCCCCTCGGCGATCTTCTGCTGCACGAACACCTTGATCGGTTCGGGAGTGTCGAAGCTGGGGATCCCCTGCGCCAGCGACACGACCCCTGGGATACGGCTTGCTGCCAACTCCATTTCTTTAATCGGTGAGAGCCGCATGTGCGCGGTGCGTGTGAATCGCCGCTCCGTTCCGGTTGTACTCCCCATCCTTCCTTCCTTAAAGCAGGAAAGAGGGCTTTGCAATGTAGCCATGACTTGAGGTATACCGCGCACACAGACAGGGAACCTTAGCGTAAAGGAGGACCGGGTATGCAAGAACGGTTATTTTCTCAGGCCGAGATCGAAGAGATGGGAAAGCGCACCCTGGATCGGTTAGTCGAGACGATCGAGGCCGGTGATACAGAAAAGGCCAAAAAGATTGCCCAGCGCATGTACAACGAGTTTCTCAGTATGCATGACCTGTATCGGAACTGGACCACCGCTATGTTGAGTGAGATTGGCAGGCGCTTTGGCGATGAAGTGCTCGAACAGGTGATGACCGTGGGGGTGAAAGCCTGGTGGCTGCCAAACTTAGAAAAACTCCCTCAAGGGTCGGACTCTCTCCCGCAACGCGTGAAGATGTTTGTTGCCGGCTTGCGCGGTCATTTGCAGCCTCTCCATATTGAAGAAGATGAGGAAAAGGTCGTGATTCAAATGCGCCCGTGTGGCAGTGGCGGCCGGCTGGTGCTCGAAGGAAAGTATGACGGGCCAGATGGGTTTTTGACAGTTGAGAAACCCCAGCGGATGACCTACAACCGGACAAACTTCCCGGTGTACTGTGCGCATGAGCCGCCCATGGAGTTAGTCGACATTGAAAAAAACGGCGCTCCGTTCGTTGTCGTCGAACCGGCTGCCGTCTTAGGCAAAGAACACTGCTCGTTCATTATCTACAAGGACCGCAGCAAAATTCCGGCGAAGTATTATGAACGGCTCGGATTGAAAAAGCCGGAAACCACGGTCAAATAGAGGGATGAGGTTTTGTGGCCTGCGCTTCAGGAAAACGCAGTGGTGAGGGCACCGGATAGAGACCACCCAGCGAGCCGCTAGCTGATCGTATTGAGTCCCCTTCAAGTATGCCCAAGACGGGCTTCGACACGTGGAGGACAGGCAGTGTTGAAGCACAAATTTTCGTGAGGAACTCATCATGTTACAAGCCGGAGTCGGATTATCGACCCAGAAGGATACACAGAAGGCTGCGCGTGAGGCCGCCCAGACCGCGCTCTCGCGGGCAGGAAGCTCCATGGCTGATTTTGCACTTGTCTTTGCTACGGCCGGACACGGGCCAGGGTATTCCTTGCTCTTGCGGACCATCCAGCAGGTTACTCGCGCAACCCATGTCGTTGGTTGCAGTGCTGGCGGGGTGCTGGCAACTGACGGAGAAGTTGAACGTGCTGCCGGAGTCGCAGTGCTGACAGTTCGCGCCGATACCTTTACGGCCTCGCGGTTCTTTATGCCGCAACTGCGTGGGCGTGGATACGAAACCGGGAAGGAAATCGCCGCCTACGTGCAGCCGCGTCTGCAGGCGAATAATCTCTTGACCGTCTTTCCTGATACGTACAATTTTAACTCTGCGGCTTTCTTCCATGGTCTGTCTGAAGGTGTTCCTGATCTCCTCACCGTCGGCGGTGGCGCTTCAGAAGATGGCAGTGTTGGAGAAACGTTCCAGCTTTGCGGAGATGCGGTGAGCAACAATGCAGTCTGCGGCTTACTCTTGAGCGGAGATTTCTCCCACACGGTTGGGATTGCTCAGGCGTGTCAGCCGATCGGCCCGGTCCATACGGTAACCAAAGCGGACCAGAATTTGCTGCTCGAACTTGATGGTCGGCCCGCTTTCAAAGTCTTTGCTGACGTCGTGCGTCAGCCGTTAATCGATGACTTACGTCGAGCGGCGGCATCGGTATTTGTTGGCCTGCCAGTGGACCGGGAACGGCAACATATTGCTCGAGGGGAGTACGTCGTACGGAATATCGTCGGCTTCGATCCCGAGCAGGGGATTGTCGCGATCGCAGATGAAATCCGCCAGGGACAGAAGATGATCTTCTCCCTCCGCGATAGCAGTGGTGCTCGTGACGACCTGAAACTCATCCTCGAAGAACAGGTTCGTAGCTGGGAAGGCCGGACTCCGGGATTTGGCCTGTACTTTAACTGTCTTGGTCGCGGCAGCGGGCTCTACGGCTTTCCCGACCTGGATACGTCATATATTAAGCAATACTTTGGTGAGATTCCGCTTATTGGCTTTTTCACTGGCTGTGAGATTGCACCAATTCGACACCAATCGGCCCTGCATCAGTATTCTGGGGTGCTGGTGCTGGTTGGAGAGAAAGCCGCTCACTGACAGCTAAAATGGCCACAACTTACTAAAGAATCCCCCCTCTTCTTTATCCTCTTGCGGAGATTCTTTGGTCGCTGATGACGACCCTTGAGGATTCTGCTCCCCTTCAGATCCGCCAAAGGGATTCAGGCGCGAGAGGAAGCTAGGCTTCTGCGGCGGCGGTCCCGGTGGTGGCTCAAGATCTTGAGCCGTGCCATAAACCGGAACTTCTGGCGTAAAGGCCTTCGGCTCAACCCCAGCGGCTTTGGCATACCGAGGCAGGCAGCACATCTGGTCGTAACAGCATTTCGCCTTTTTTTCGCAACATTCCACCTTTTTGGGTGAGGAAAGATAGGAACACGTGCTGCACAAGATGCTGAGGAGCAGGAATAACGTCCACTTCTTCATACTGATTTTTTGGCCCCTTCTAAAACAGAATCGAACACCTGTCGATAGCGAGCTAGCGACAACGCTCCTTCAATGACACGGTGCTCGCCGACAAACATGGTGGGGATTGCCATGACGCGGTCTTGCTCTATTCCCGTCGTGAACTCGCGCCAGACCTGTTCCTTCAGATCCGGGTCAGTTATATCCTGAGCAAAGCGGTCGAGGTCCGCGCCAATAGCAGTCGCGATCTGTCGTAAGACAAGCGGATCTTCTAGATTCTGACCCAGGCTGAAAAAAGCCCGCATGACCTCTAAATGAAATGCATCAAAGAGACCTTGTCGCGCTGCCGCCTTGCCTGCGATATGGGCAGGCAACGTGGTCGACGGATATACGGTTCCTTCCCAGGGCGTAAAGACTAGGCCTGGTTCCGCCGCTTGGGCTTTTTGCCAATGGGCTGCCACATCGCCATTCCAGCCTTTGTGAGCGCCCTCGCGAAACAGAAGAAAACTCCACCACTGCATGGTAAGCTGGTCTTGGTAGTCTGCTTGAAGATGATGAAGTCGCACCGCAGCCACGTAGCCCCAGGGTCAGAGATAATCAGAAAAGATCCGGACAATCTCGTCTCTTCGTTCCCACGTGGCGGCTACCATAGCATGGGATTGCACAAGAAGAAGCCCTGGGATGCTCTCAACCTACCCGTTCGGCTTGGCAGTGTCAGGGCGTGTGGCCATGCACCCCTCCTTTCGGGTACAGTACTGCCATGCCCAGGGAAATTACACCGGCGGACCAAGCAGCACCCGTAACGCGATATCGCCAAGCAGAAAAAAGAGCGAGGCCATAATCAGATAGTTGTCCACGGGGTGGATAAGCTTTTTCTGGCCTTCGCGCTTCTGCGCGACCACCTCGTCCAATTCCGGATCAATGCGCCCGCCCGTGCCATCGGCTAATTCACGGAGCAGGTCACGATTAGGATGTTGCTGCCGGTATTCCTCGAGCGATTCGCCTGGCGATTGACTGATCATGACGGTCTCGTTCTTCTGGTTGACAATCTGGCTCCCTCTGCGCTTGAGCAGCGTGACCTGAAGACTTCCTTGCCGTTTCATCGGCAGCGTCGCTTCATAGACGCGCGGGGCAATGGGCAACAAGGTGAGTTCGTCTGTGTGTGCCCCCCGTGGGAGACGCGCTTGTAAAATACCATCTTCATCATTGTCGTAAGATTCGGCTTGCAATACTGTTCGGTCACCTCGCTGCCGAGCACTAATCCGGTAATCCCATGGGGTCTCGTCACGAATCGCCCAACGTACGGCCTGAGACCAAAATTTACCGAAGCCGTCCCAGCGAATCCAATCGGCTGAGCCACTGCCACTCGGATCAAACGTCACGACCACGACCTTCCCTAAGCCATATTGCCACGTCGCCAGCAGTGGATCGTGCTCAGTGTGAACGTCAGTATACAACTGGACGTCAGAGCCATCTTTCGGCTTGGTCAGCATATATTCATCAAGTGACGGAAAATTTTCCAGGCCTTGCAAAATCTGGCCGCGCTCGCCTACGCGTGGGGTGATTTCCTTTGGCCCTTCATCATCATCTTTCTCTCGGATCGCCTGTTTCGTGTCTTTTACCAGCAGTTGTGGCAGTACCTCGACGTCTTCCACGTGATAGAAGCGGCCGCCGGTTTTATTGGACATGTACGACAGCAATTGCAGGTTGACTGAGTCATCACCAATGCGAATCGTCGTTATCGTGATCTGGCGCTGCGCGATCGTGGCGACGAGAGGATAGTGGTCGGCGACCGCGCGGTTGGAATCACCATCGGTGAGTAAAATAATATGACGTATAGCGCCACGAACCTGACTGAGCTGATCTGCGGCTGTTTCTAATCCGCCATAGAAGTCAGTGCCCCCGCCGTATTGTAAGCGCGCGATCTTACTGATGAGATCTGCCCGATTGTCCGAGAGTTTCGCTAAAGGAGAGAGGAGATAGGGTTCGGAGTCGAAGGCGATGGCGCCGGCATAGTCCGTGTCTTGTAGTTGACTGAGCAGTTCAGTCGCTGCTTTCTGCGCGTAGCGCATCTTTTGCCCATCGTGCAGGCCCCGGACTTTGCTATTGTAGCCCATGCTATTCGAGCGATCGATCAACACGAACAAAGCGATCGGGGTGCGTTTCTTTTTCTTCGGCCGTTGCTCTTGAAACGTGACCGGGAGGATTCGTTCGATGGTCGTATTCTTGTAGTTGAGGTCACCAAACGCCCGCATTCCTCCGGCCATCAAAAACCCGCCGCCGAAATCGCGTACATAACCTTCAATCACCGCCATTTGTTGAGCACTGATGCCGCCGCGGCCGATGTCATCAAAGACCAGACAATTGTAATCTAACAGTTCAGACAGTTGCGTTGGCAGCCCTTCGGGACGGCGAAACTCGACTTCAACCCCCTTGAGTTGCAAGGCCCGAGCAAGGTGGGTCTTAGGGTTGTCCGTAATCACTAACGCCCGGATCTTACCAGCGACTGCCAGATTGGCATTCTGGTGATTGTTGCCATCAACAGTGTCTGGCGTCGCTTTGACCTCGGCTCGCAACAGATAGTTTCCTTTCTGAGAGATCTGAGCGGGAATCTCCAGCACGGACAAGCCGGGCTCGATGGTGAGATCTTGACGGGTTAAGGACTGCTCATTCGCCCACACTGTCACCGTGCCGCGGACAGCTTTCTCGTTGCCATTGCGAACGACCAGGCGCAGGTCAAACGCACTGCCCTCCCGCACGAGGGGGGGAGTAATAAACTTTTCTAGTGACACTTCAGGATGCTGACCAGAAGGGGGGATAACCGGAAAGATTTTGACCCCCATCTGGCGGGCAAGAGTGATATCTCGCTTGGCTGCACCGCTGGTCTCGTTCCCGTCGGTCAACAGCAGCAGGCGTTTCTCGCCTCCTTCGGGATAGAGAGCGAAAGCTCGTTCGAGAGCTCGGGCGATGTTGGTTCCCCCACCTTGACCACCAGGAGAGGAAGGGAGGGATTGGGCCGGAAATTTCGCTTCGCTCGGAGGTCCTGGCGGAGTCAAAAGTTGCGTATCTGCGGCGAACGAGAGCACCGCGAACTCATCATCTGGTCCCAGCGTCTTGACCAAACGATCGAGGTATTCTTTCATCCATACTCGTCCCTCAGCAGCGATACTATCGGAGATATCAACCGCTGCCACGAGAGAAAGCTTATGTTCAGAGAGGGTTGTCTGACGACTAAAACCAGCCAGAGCGGCCGTAATCAATATAACTGCAAGCGAGCGCAGCACGACGGCACTGAAGAGCACTGCGCGCCGCTGCTGCCAAAACAGCGGCAGCCACAGGAGAGGAAGCAGTGCCAGTAGCCATAGCCACTCGGGATAGAGAAAGATATACGTCGAGCCGAACAATTCGTACGTCATGCTTTACTCGTCCGATAATAGCGCCACAGTGCGTACAGCCATTCGAGGAATAATAATGCTGCGGCTCCGTAATACAGCGAGCGACCGAACTCTATAGGGATGGTACGCGCAAGTTCTTGTGGGGCCTGAGGAGACCCAGGCTTGATTGCAGTTGGGGCGGCTTCATCCTCACGCCGCCCAATATCAGATTCATTTTCGTCAAAGAGATTTGCGTACAGAGTGGCACGATAGCGACTGCCAATTAAACGATACTCGCCGACGCGATCAATCTCGAGAGAGTCCGTGTCGATTGCACGCTCGTCTCCTTGTGGTGAAGTCAAACGAAGGGAATCAGGGGTCGCTCCTGAGGGCAAGAAAAATGCCTCTCCAGTGGAGACCAGCAGGGGAGTCGTAAGATCGTGCGGTAACAGCCAGCGCAGGGTATTGAGGAACAACAACAACACGGTCAGGTTATCGGAATTGGTAAGATTGCCCTTGCCCAGATCAAAAGCGAGACAAACGAGCCGGTGACCATCTTTCTCGCCGGTGAGCGCAAGCGGCACTTCACTCAGCTTGGTGCGCGAAGAAATCAGTACTTGCGCCCATGAGGGCAGGGCGAGCACTCGTGCTTTTTTGAGCGGTAGTGCCTCAACGTAATGGAGGTTACGAAGAATTTCATGGCCCTCGCGCCAATCGAGGATACTTAAATCCGCAGCTTCAGCCATGACCGGAAAAAGCGGATTATTGGGCGGCGGGAAAACATACAGACTGTTGGTGGGAACAACCGCGCCGGGGACGAATTGGTGAAAGAGGGCGATATCTTGGTCCTTCAAGAAAGAGGGAGTAAATGCCTCTGGCGTCAGTGTCGTGAGTGCCAATCCAGGAATAGATTGGCTCACGCGAATCAACTCTTCGTGTAACCCTTTCACGGGAGAAACCACCACGAGACGCCGTTCGTGTCGTTCCGCTAACCAGGCGAGGGCTTGATTATCGACAGTGAGGGCATCCGCGGGCTCGATACGAGCCACCAGCTTCCCTGGCCCCTCAAAGCCTTTGACCGAGAACGAAGTAACCTCACGTGCCGGTAGAGTGAAGTCACGGCGGAAAATTGGTTTGTCGTTGAGCTGTACCGTGAGTGTCCCACTTTTCGGGCGATAGGCGTAATTACGAACCAGGATGTAGGCTTGCGCCTGAGAATAGTTCTGGAAGGGATTCTGATAGAGATGCAACGCTGCCAGCGCGACGTTATCATCGCTTCGTCCTACTCGATGGTAGACAAGGTCTTTTATTTGCTCGGCGGGCAAATTCAGCGCGCTCTTGGGTAAATCGGTAAACACGTGGATCTGACCCTGTCGTCCTTCCCGGTCGCGCTGAGCCAGCGCGAGTTCGATGCCAAGATCGAGATTGGTTCCGGTATCCAGGGGACGGAGGGTTTCGAGAAGATGCAGGACGAGCAGGTGGTCGGTCGTGAGGCCGCTCACGACCTGGGGACGAGCAGCGACGCTAATCAGCATAGCTTCATCAAGGGGATTGAGAGATTTCACAACCTGTTTTGCTTGATTGAGCATCAGATCAAAACGTGGCGTGCGACCCTCACGGGCCTGCATACTGGCGGAAATGTCAATGACGAGAATATGGCGACTGCCTTTCATCTCCGTCACGGTGCGAGGCTGGAAGGGGTGCAATAATCCACCGATCAGGAGCAGCAAAAGCAATGACTGAGCAAAGAACAACAGATTAGGAATGAACCGACGTATGCGCGTCTTGTCTTCTTTGACCTCTCGCCAAAAGAGGAGGGTTGGCACTTCGATATGTTTGCGCCAACGCTCACGGAGGTAAATCAGCAACAGAATGCCGAGCAGCGACAGCAGTGGTAAGGCAGAGGGGTTGAGAATGCCCATGGTCTCAGCGCTCTTCAAGATCTAGCGAAAGGCAAGGAGACCCGCTTGCGTGAATCCTTCGGTGATAATCGTCGCGAGAGTACTCGCGGTAGAAACCTGCGTATACATAATCTGATGCCGATGGCAAAACTGTTGCAGGGCATGCAAATGTGCTTGGAGTGCCTCTTGATACTGCTGGAGATGAGCACGGGAGAGGGTGATCCAGCGCTCACTGTGCTCCTCGACATCATAGAGTTTGCCCCGGCGAAATAAGCGCTCCGGCGCCAGTTCACTCGCTCCGAGAATCTGTATCGCTTTGACTTCATAGCCACGAGCTTGCAACAGTAATAACGCCTCTTCATACTGCGGCGGCTCGAGGAGAAAGTCGGACACAATAACCGCCACTCCTGGCTCTCTGGTTTGCTCACTATACGCGCGCGCTGCCTCACGCAGATAGGTTTTTCCTGACGGAGTGCGCGTCGCTAAAAATGCGGAGAGCCGAGAGAATTGACTCCGGTGGCGGAGAAATGGAGTCGGATGGAATGGGCGTTGTCCTTTCTCTGGCGAAGCCAGCGCGATAATCCGCAGGGGATCGTTATTGTTCAGGATCACGTAGCCGAGAGCGGCCACGAGGTCAGAAGCAAACGCGAACTTACCGTCAATTCCCGGAGCGTTCATCGAAGCGCTGGTGTCAAGAAAAACATGAAAGGGAATTTCGCGCTCAGCGGTAAAGGTGCGGACAACAAGTTGATCGAGTCGACCGACCGCATTCCAATCGACATAGCGAAAATCGTCACCAGGCGTATAGTCCTTGTACGATTCAAACTCGATTCCCCACGGTTGGGTTGAGCGAGGAATCGCTGTTTCTCCGGGCCGGTTCCCACGAGCGATGCGCACCCGTATCCGCAGGCGATCGAGCTGACGAAACAAGGCTAAATCGGTGATACTCACAGCTAATCGCTTTCTTGTTAGCGCCGGAGTTTTCGCGCCATCTGAACAATGCGTTCGATGATACTTGCCGGATCAATGTTTTCCGCCTCCGCGGTGAAGTTCAGGACCAGACGGTGATTAAGGGCCGGCACCGCGACACGATCTACATCCTCGTAGCTGACATTGGCCCGGCCATCGAGCAACGCGAGTACTTTTGCTCCCAGCATCAAGGTTTGCCCGCCGCGTGGGCTTGAGCCGAAGCCTACGTAGCGATTGACAAAATCATCCTTCGCTAGGGTAGTGCGGGCCGTATCTGTCTTGTTCAGGTATTTCGTACCGGCCGGGATCGTTGCATGGATAAGGGCAGCAATATACTCCTCAACATGAGGAGCGACCAACACTTCGCGTACGAGTTGGCGCAGAGCCAAGACCTTTTCTGCTGCTTCTGCGCGCTCAAACACCGGACGTAAATCTGGTGTCGTGGTGGTCGTGGTCGAACTGATGATACGCTGAACTTCTTGATGCGTCGGATAGGTAAGGCGAACCTTGAAGAAGAAGCGGTCGAGCTGGGCTTCAGGAAGAGGATAGGTTCCTTCCATTTCGATGGGGTTCAGTGTGGCGAGGACGAAGAACGGAGGGGCAAGGCGGTAGGTCGTCCCGGCAACCGTGACTTGCTGTTCGGCCATCGCTTCGAGAAGCGCGGCTTGCGTCTTTGGCGTCGAACGGTTGATCTCGTCGCCAAGCAGGATATGAGCAAAGACCGGCCCTTCAACAAAGACGAACTCCCGTTTCCCATCCTCGCGGTCCATGACCATACGGGTACCGGTCACGTCGGCTGGCATCAGGTCCACCGTGAATTGGATACGGTTGAAGCTCAGATTCAGCACTTCGGCGAGGGAACGGACGATCAGCGTTTTCCCGGTGCCAGGAACGCCTTCGATCAGCACGTGGCCACCGGCGAAAAAGGCGGTGAGGATATCGCGAATCAATTCCTCGTGGCCGACGATGGCTTTGGCAAGTTCCGTCTCGATGCGATGGAAGGTTTGCTGAAACTCTGTGATGAAATGGGTCGCAGGGATGTCACTCACCGTGATTCTCCTCGGGCAAAGAGACGTTTGACAATGTCTTCATACTCGGCCGGGACTCGAGATTTGCGAATAGCGTCATCTAAAGATTGCTGCTGGCTGAGGCCTTTGCCGGATTTTTCGATAATGCCACCAGTGTCATCGTCTTCGGTGGTAGCTTCTCCCTCTTTGCCTTTTTCGTGCGTCGTGTCCAAGGCAAGTTGAAAGGTGTGTGACCCGCTGTCCAGCGCTGTTTGCTCGCCGTAGAGTCGCGGGTCGCTGCCGCTGCCAGCGCCCGGACCTCCTTCACCGGCCTCGCCATTGCGACCGGGAATCTGCGGACTATCTGGTTGAAACACGCCACGGGCGTTCTTGCGGTCTAATTGCGCCCGATCAAGTTGTTGGATGCCACTGCCTTGGGCTGGGGCCTGCGCCGCCCCACCGGCACCGGTGGATGGGGAACCACTTTTTCTCTCACTGTTTCGATCACGGGCCGAACTTTGCAGTTTGTTGCCCGGAGGTAGATCCTTACTTTCTACTGAAGCAGTCGGTTTCTTCTTTTCATCACTTGGTTGTAAAGCCAGGCGACGGTCTTTGGCGAGCTGACCGGCATCCTGGTTCTCTTGATTGCGGTCTTTCTCTGGCAGCCCTTGCAGAGCTTGGCGGATTTTCTTCTGCAGCTCTTCTGGAAGAGAAGCGAGTGAGCGCGCATCTTGCCGGCGGTTCTCATCCTGCTGAGAGTTTTGTCTTTCTTCGGTATTTTTTCCCGTCTCGCCTGTCTTCGTCTCATTGTCGAAGAGGCTGCTCCCACCCCACTGCTCTGGCGGGTCCGGTAGTAAGGAGAGTTTCTTGTTGAGCAAATCGCCGGCCCGGTCGGGAAGTTCAGCCAGCACGGTCTGGAGATTGGAGAGCGAAAAGGGATCCACTGCCGACCGTCCAGATATCATCGGGATAGAAGCAATAAGAAGAGCGAGCAAGGACGCAAGCAGAAACGGCAGTATGTTCCAGGGAATTCTTTGCGGGGCGACTTGCTTGATGTTCCAATCCGCGAGCAAAGAGATGTTCTCTTGCAGTAAATGAGGCCAGAGAACCGACGGGGCCGGCTTGCCGATGATGCCTATGGTGAGTTGTGCTACCAGGGTCGAAAATCGCTCTTTCAAGCCAGCCTTAGTATCCACCCGACGAGCTGCGGCATTAAGATCAAGCCATCCGGTAATCCCGCGGCGCAAATAAAACAAAAACAAGAAAGCCAGCAATACGAGCATCGGCCAAGAGAGCAGAGTGAACCACAGGGGAGATAAAGTAAAGGCGAAGAAGATCAACAAGGCCACCCCGAGGACAAGCGCAGTGCCCAGGCCGTACAAGTTGTGTTGCAAAGTGTAGAGGTTGCATCGTGTCCGCACTCGCCGCAGCCGATCTTCAACCTCTGCTAACGCCAGTCGTTCTTCTGTGCCTGGGATACCGACCACAGTATGTCCTTTCTCTCCTATCGTCCGGCGAACAATAGTAAAGAGCCCTGCTTTGGTCAACTCAGGAGACGCATCTGTATGGGGGGGCTTGAAACCTTCTGGGCGGTTGAGGGGCATTATCCGACAAGTGTAGAGTGAACCAATAAATGTACAAGCTAGTTTGTGCGTGTTTAGAGAAATTTTTTAGGCAGGGTCGCTGTTACAATATCTGGCCTGCCGCTTTCTGTCAGCGCATCGGATTACTGTGCTTCTACAGTATCCCGGCTTTCACCCTGTTACTTGCCGCTTGTGAGAAACCTCTGCGACTGCCATACATTACGCCTGAACTGCAGCACTGGCCGAAGCCCTATCGTGGCGTGCCTGGGCTGCGGCTGCACATTTTCTCCACTGGAAAAATTGAACTCCCGGCCAAGGTGATCTATCGCGACGGGAGTGTCCTGAGCAAGCAGACGGTGGATATTTTGGTGTTTGCGATTGATCATCCTCGTCAAGGCTTAGTTTTGTTCGGTACAGGCCTCAATCGCGAGATTGCGAACGACACAAAACATCATGGTGGCAACGTGCTGAGGACTATTGGGAAACCCACGATGGCCAAAGGACAAGACATTCTTTCCCAATTACGAGCAGCAAAACTTCCGGTAGAGAAAGCTCATCATCTGATCTTGCCCGACTTGCGCTTCGACCATACCGGTGAAGTCGAGAGCTTCTCAACCGCACAGATGATTGTCGCGTCGGCAGAATACGACGCCACGACCGATCAAGAGGACCAGCTTTCTATCGCTTCTGAATATGACCAGGTCCGCACTTGGAAGTTTATTGATTTTGCCGGAGCCGAACCGCTGGGAACCTTTCGTGCGCATCGTGACCTTTTTGGTGATGGCAGTGTGCTCCTCATTGATGTTGCTGGGGCGACGCCCGGAGGAATAGCTGCGCTCATCCGCTTACCCACCGGGCCGGTAATTCTCTGCGGCAACCTGGCTTGGACCAGGGAACAGTACTTCTATCCGCGACTTCCTGGGCTCCTTTTTGATCGAGAGGCATGGTGGGAAAAGATCTGGCGCTTGAAAAAATTTAAGCAACTCGTGCCGGAACTCATCGTTCTTCCCGATCATGACTGGGCCGCGGTTGAGAATGTGAAGACGAAGGACATGGTCTTACATCCTTTTTCTGACAAGTTGCCCTCTGAGGAAAACAAGGAATCGAAAGGCGAGCGCGGTCCTTGTAAGAAGTGTGAAAAAGAATCAGGCAGCCATCTGCTCGTGGATTGATTGTCTGTTTCTCTCTTTTGGGTGCTAGGTGTTAGGGGCTGGGGATTAGTTTCAATTTTTGCCCTTTGCCTTTTGATTTGTCTGGACGCCGGACCCTAGACTATCGAGCAGCGCCTTCGCCTCTTGCAAGTCTTTGGTGCCGTTCCTATGCCGGGTCTGTACTTAGGAGTGGCGCTTGTCGCGACAAATATTCCACCACTTCCTGCTGGCGTTCTTGTAGCTGCAGTAGGTACGGGACCGCCAGTCGCTGATAATCAAGAGGCGCATGCGTTTTACGTGCGGCTTCCAGAAAATGCCACATAGTTTGAATGTCGAGCTGAGCTTGGTGCAGTTGTTCATCATTGCTGATCATAGTTTGACCTCTATAATCGGCTACGCAAGCTCCTCCAGCAACGCCCTCGCCTCTTGGAGGTCTTTGGTATCGAACCCTTCAGCGAACCAGTGGTAAATTTCTGACAACATTTTGTGAGCTTCGTGCCTCTTGTCTTGCCGCTGCCACAACCGACTTAAGCTCATCACTGCTCGCAGCTCCAGCGACTTTGCCTGCTGTCGTTGAGCAACCTCAATGGCTTGCAAAAAGCACTCTTCCGCTTCTTTTGTCTTCTCCCTCAAGCCTTCAGCCTGCAGCCTTAAGCCTTCCTGCGTCAGCGGGAGTTCCCCCTTGAGCCGATACAACTCGGCCTCGTACCACTGCTCTCCAGTCCTTTGCATCATAGCCGACGCTTCAGCGAGCGTAGCAAGCCCTTCCTCTAGCCGTCCCATTTTTCCATATATTTCAGCCTGCAGAGCCAGAAAATACGGAGCTACTGCTTCCGAACTCGTAGCCCGTATGGCAGCTAACCCCTCCTGCATCCGGACCACACCTTCTTCCAGCTGCCCTGCGGCGGCGAGCGCCCAGCCCCGCATAGTGGTTGCCACCGTCCCGCGCATGACAAACCCCTGCTCGGCCGCAAGCGTGAGGAGGGCTTCTACCCGTTCTCGCACGGCCGTCGCTTCGTGACGAAACTGGTAGCTATACGCCGCAATGAGGAGGGCAAACGCCAACGTATGCGGATGTGCTACCTCGTGGGCCAAGCGCAAGGCATCCTGCATGTTCTTCAGCGCCTGCTCCGGATAACCCAGACACCACAGGTTCCAAGCGGCAAGGCACAGGCAATACACCCCGGGATCAATCCCATAGAGAAAGGCGTGCGCGCGGTGTTTGTGGATGTCGTAGAGCGCAATCCCTTGCTCAAGCAGCCTTTGGCCTTGCGGCAATTCGCCCAGAAGGAACAAGCTTGTTCCCAACGCCCGATACGCTTCGAGCAAGAGGGCGGGGTCGTGGCTATTCTGGGCCAGCCCCATCATCTGCTCGGCTAGTTCGCGCGCTTTTTGCATGTCTGGGCGCAAGCAGTAGAATCGCCACAGGCCGAACAGCGCGGGGAAGAGGTGAGCCGTGTCTCCCACCTGCCCGCACAGCTCCAGTATCCGGTGGTACGTGCGGCCCACCTCGGGTGCGGGTTCCCCCTTGAGGATCTGGAGTGGTACTCCCAGGGTGAGTTGTAGCGCGAGTTCTTGCTGGATGCGTTCGGGTGTCTCCGGCAAGGTTTTCAGCAGCTCTAGAGCAGCGGTGAGATGACTGATCGCTTCCTCATTCGCGGATCGCTGCACCGCCTGTTCCCCGGCAAGCCGGAGGTACTCCACCGCCTTCTTCGCGTTGCCACTGCGACTATAGTGATGGGCTAACTCACTGTAGTGGTCTTCTAACCGAGAGTGAAACAGGGCCTCAATAGCTTGCGCCGTGCGCTCGTGCCACGCTTTCCTGCGGTCCTGGAGCACGGAGTTGTAAGCCACTTCCTGGGTGAGAGCATGCTTAAAGATATACTCCACTTCAGGAAACGTGGGCTGTTCGTAGAGAAACTCTTTGTTCTGGAGTGACGACAACAATCGATACAGCTCTTCTTCGGATTGGGGGACAACCTGGCGCACCAGGCTCAACGGAAACTCGCGTCCGATGACCGCGAGTTGTTGCAGGAGAGCTTTCTCCTCTGGGGTGAGGCGGTCGATGCGCGCGGCCAGCACGCCTTGCACGGTCGTAGGAATATGAAGATCCGTCAGGAATTGTCCTTGTAGGGGCACCCCTATGCGGGAAGGAGCATCCGTATAAGGATGCTCCTTCGAAGGGCGGCCACGCAGGGCCGCCCCTACAATAGGATCACGGATCAACGCCCCCTGTTCGAATAATTCCTGCACCACTTCTTCCATGAAGAAAGGAGTCCCTTCGGTCTTCTCTAAAATGAGCTGCTTGAGGTCGTGTAGGGGCGACTCATGAATCGCCCCTACGGAGATGCCGAGGAGAACATTGAGAAATTCCTCCGCTTCTCCTTTGCCTAACGGTGCGAGCCGTAGTTGGGTGTAGTAGGTCTTCGTGCCCCACTCGTGGCGATACTCGGGCCGGTAGTTCACCAGGAGAAGAATTTTCGCGGAGGCTACGCCTTCACTGAACGTGTCTAAAAATCCCTGCGTTTCGCTGTCGATCCAATGCAAGTCTTCAAAGATGAGCAACAGAGGTTGGTTCAAACTCTCACGCAAGAATAACTTCTTGAGGGCGTCAAACGTGCGCCGCCGCCGGATCTGCGAGTCCATTTGCTGAAGAGAAACGAATGAGTCTTCAATCCCGAGCAGCGAAAAGAGGTAGGGCAGCGTGTCTTCGAGACTGCGGTCGAGCATCAGCACTTTGCCCCCGACCTTCTCGCGCCGAGTCCGTTCGTCATCCTGCGGTTGAATGCGGAAATAAGCTTTGAGCAATTCGATGATGGGCAAATAGGGCGAAGCTTTGCCGTGGGACACTGAGAAGGATTCGAGGACAAGGCAGCCACTCTGTAAGAGCAGCTTGAATTCATAGAACAGTCGTGACTTCCCCAACCCCGGCTCGCCCATCACCCCGACAATTTGTCCATGTCCGGCTTTGGCGTGTGTTAGGGCTTGTTGCATCTGCTCTAGCTCACTCTTTCGTCCGACGAAGCGGGTGAGCCCGCGGCGAGCAGCGACTTGCAATCGCGTACGTAACGGTCCTGCACCAAGCACTTCGTACACGTGGAGTAGCTCCTCTACTCCTTTGATTTGCGTCTTGCCCAAATCCTTGAACTCAAAGTAGCCGTCCGTCAGCCGGTGCGTGTAGTCCGTCACCATAATCGAGCCAGGACTGGCGAGTTGTTCCATGCGAGCGGCCAGGTTGGTGGCATGACCGACAGGAACATAATCCGTATGGAGATCGTCCTTACGAATCGAGCGCACCACGACCTCGCCGGTGTTGATCCCTACCCGCATCAGCAGCGGCGGGTGACCTTTCTCTCGGAGCCTATCAGCATAGTGCCGCATCTCCTCTTGCATGCGCAGCGCCGCATACAGCGCGCGCTGGGGATGATCCTCGTGCGCAATGGGTGCGCCGAACAGGGCAAAAATGCCGTCGCCTAGAGCTTGGGCGACATAGCCGTCATAGCGATGGACGGCATCCATCATAAGCTGCAACGCCGGGTCGATGATCGCCCGAGCGTCTTCAGGATCGAGCCCTTCGATCAACGCTGTCGAGCCTTTGAGGTCAGCAAACAGGGCGGTGATGGTTTTGCGCTCGCCATCTGTTGCCCCTCGCGCTTCCATTGCCGCCTGCTCCGCGAGAATCCGCTCGGCTAAATGCGGAGGCGTCCAATGTCCGGGGTCCGAAGTCCGGAGTCTAGGAAAGTTCGGCGTCCGAGGTCCGACGTCCGAGGTCTTGGGAGCTGAAGGTTGCGAAGTGCCTCCTGTCCAGACAAGGACTTTGCCCTCTTCATCGACGGCCACACGTTTGGCCTCGATGAGTTCTTCCTTCAAGACCTGCAAGTGCTCGTCATCAAGTTTGAACTGAAGTTTCAACGCTCCGTAGGTAACTCGCCTGCGCGTTTGCAGAAGCGCCACGACTTGATCGAGTACCTCATAAAAGCCCATCAGTGACCCTCCAATAGCAGGGCCAAAGAATCGCGAGAGAAAAGGAGACACACGGCCGTTCGGCTTCGCATTGTCCCTTATGCAGCATGAACTGGAATCTTCTCCAGTTCAGGGCCGATTGCGTTTCGGGCAACACGCAGCTCATAGTTTCTCTGCAAGTTCATCCAGAATTCCGGCTCCGTGCCAAAAAACTTGCCGAGCCGCAGCGCGGTATCCGCCGTGATGGCCCGCTTGCCAGCAATAATCTCACTGATCCGACCAGGCGGTACGCCAATCAGTCGGGCCAGCTCGGTCTTCGTCAGCCCTTCACGGGCGTCTATTTCATCTGCCAGGATCTCTCCAGGGTGGATTGGGGTACGCGTCATGTCTTACACCTCAGTGGTAATCAACGATCTCTACGTTAGACGGACCGTCTTCTCCGGACGGCCATGCAAAGTAGATCCGCCATTGCAGATTGATTCGGATGCTATACTGTCCGGCTCTATCCCCGCGGAGCGCTTCAAATCGATTGCTCCGCAAGTTCCGAAGCGTATCCAGAGACGGCGCGGCATCCAATATCTCAAGCCGCTTCTCTGCTTGGTGTCGGAATCCTTCGAACTCCCGGACACGCTCACCCGCAGCAAACTGTTGAGTCTTTTTGTCCCGGTAGCTCTTAATCATCCGCCGCCCTCATCCCTTCGCCAGCATAGATCAGCTCCCGAGTTACGTAAAGCAGAAATTCCCCCACTTGCCCTGTTGCTGCCACAGTCGGGTCAAGTTCATTACTGTGTGTATAGCTTTGTGAAAACAGGCTTCGGCTTCTTGGGTGCTGGGTATTAGGTGTTGGGGGTTGGAGACTGGCAACTGACAACCGCGCAAAGGTCATCGGTCGTGCTCCTTCCCCGCGCAGTCTGACTCACAGCTCATTCCTCGATCAACTCTTCTTGTCGCGTTTCCGCCGCGAGATATACCGACACTAAGGTGATGAGTGCCATGGCGACCATATAGGCAGCGATAGGCCAGGGCTTCCCACCCGCCCATTGCAACAATGAGGTGGCGATGAGAGGGGAAAGACCCCCAGCGAAGACAGAGGCTAACTGATAGCCTAACGAAGCGCCACTATAGCGCACCCGCGTGCCAAACAGCTCAGCAAAGAAGCTGGCCTGCGGACCATACATCGCGCCATGGCCAAGCGCGAGTCCGAGAATAATCGCGAGCCACACCAAGCTGGTCTGTTGAGTATCCAGCAGCCAGAAAAAAGGGAAGGCAAAAAGTGCAGAAAAGAGGGCTCCGCCTATATACACTGGACGCCGGCCGATACGATCCGAGAGCGCACCGAAAGCGGGAATCGTCAACAACTCGCAGGCCGTTGCTAACAAAACTCCGGTGAGAATGAGGCTGCGGGGCAATTTCAGTTGCTCAGTCACGTAGACCAAGGCAAAGACACTGTAAATGTAAAAAAACCCGTTCTCTGCTAACCGTGCACCCATAGATAACAAGATGTTACGCGGATGAGCGCGGATGGCGTCGAGGAGAGGAATTCGCGCGGTATTCCCAGTCTCTTGTACCCGGCTGAACGCCGGAGTTTCGGCGATACGCAAACGAATAAACAAACCCACACCGACCAGTAACAGGCTCAACAAAAACGGCACCCGCCAGCCCCAGCTTAACAATTGTGCTTCGGGGAGAGCAGAGACGACGGAGAACACGCCAGTTGAGAGCAGCAATCCGGCTGGCACGCCCACCTGCGGCCAACTGCCATAGAACCCGCGCTTGCCGGTCGGAGCGTGCTCAATGGCCATCAATACTGCGCCGCCCCATTCGCCGCCGACGCCAAAGCCTTGCACGAGACGCAGGACCACTAAGAGAAAAGGGGCCCACACGCCAATTGCATTGTAGGTTGGCAGTAAGCCAATACAAAACGTGGCGGTGCCCATGAGGAGTAGCGTGAGGCTCAGCATGGTTTTACGCCCAATCTTATCGCCATAGTGTCCGAAAACGATGCCACCGAGTGGTCGTGCGGCGAAGCCGACTGCATAGGTGCCAAACGCGGCTAACGTGCCGGAGAGTGGACTGAAAGTTGGAAAGAACAACCGATTGAAGATCAATGCTGCGGCGGTGCCATAGAGAAAGAAGTCGTACCATTCGATAGCCGTGCCAATGAAACTGGCCACTGCCACTTGGGTGATTGAGTTGTGAGACGTTTGGCCGGCTTCGTAGGCTTTTTTCCTAGCAACGCTTTCCATATTCAGTTCCGCATATAAGGAATTTAGGCCGAAGTGTAAGAAGAATGCAAATTCGTTCTTACTGGGAGAATACTATATGGCTCCTGCCGAAGGAGAGATTTTATGCTAGGGGATGGCGTCTAACACTTTCATGAACGGAGGCACCTCGTGCTCAGTCCTTACCGCGTGCTCGACTTGACAACCGAACGTGGGCTCCTGTGCGGACAAATCCTCGGCGACCTCGGTGCCGATGTGATCAAAGTCGAGCCGCCGGGAGGTTCGCCTGCTCGTCGACTGGGACCATTCTACAAAGACACCCCAGACCCGCATGGGTCGTTGTACTGGTGGGCCTATAATCGCAACAAGCGCAGCATTACGCTCGATCTTAATACGACCGAAGGCCAGACCTTACTGCGGCGGTTAGTTGCAGGGGCGCACTTTTTCGTTGAGTCTGACAATCCCGGAACGATGGCAGAGCTGGGTCTGGGCTATGAGGATTTGGCTGCTATCAACCCAGCGCTTGTGTATGTATCCATTTCCGCTTTTGGCCAAGCTGGTCCAAAGGCCAATTACGCCGATAGTGATTTAGTCATTCTCGCTGCCGGTGGGCCTTTGGTGATGAACGGCGATGATGACCGCCCGCCGGTCCGACTGAGTGTGCCACAGGCATACCTCCATGCCAGCGCCGAGGCGGCAGTTGCCGCGCTGATTGCTAATCACGAACGCCAGCGCTCTGGGCGTGGGCAGTATATTGATGTTTCCGCCCAGCAGGCGGTAGCGCAAGCCACACAGTCGATGATTTTAGCCGGGCCACTAGGTGAAGCAGAAATTCAGCGTATGGCGGGTGGGGTGAAGATCGGTCGGCTTCAGGTACGTCTCGTCTGGCCGGCAAAAGATGGTCACGTGGCAATTACTTTTCTTTTCGGCACTGCTTTCGCCCACTTCACCAGGCGGCTGATAAACTGGGTGCACGAAGAAGGACTTTGCGATCAAGCCACGCGCGACACGGATTGGGTTACCTTTGGCGGGCGCTTGTTCAGTGGCACGGCATTAGAGGAATATGAGAAGCTCAAACTCATACTCGAGAATTTCACCAAAACTAAAACGAAAGCGGAATTACTCGAAGGTGCACTAGCGCGTGGATTGGTTATGGCGCCGATTGCGAAGATCGACGAGGTCGTCAACAGTCCTCAGCTTGCGGCGCGTCACTACTGGTGCGAAGTGGAGCACCCTGAACTGAGGAACAAGTTTCGCTATCCCGGACCGTTTGCGCAATTTAGCGAGACTCCGCTCTCGTATCGCCGTCGTCCGCCGCTGATTGGTGAGCATAACCGGGAAGTCTACGTCGACGAACTGGGCATGATGGGGAGCGAACTCGCTGAGTTGCAAGCTAAAGGTGTGATCTAATGACAAACAATCTTCCTCTTGCTGACGTGAAAATCCTCGATCTCATGTGGGTGATGGCCGGACCCGCAGGAACGCGCATCTTGGCCGATTATGGAGCGACGATAATTCGGGTTGAATCCTCACAGCGGATTGATACGGCCCGCACTATCCAACCGTTCCACGGGCGAAAACCTGGGTCTGATAGTTCTGCGCTGTTCCAGAATATGAATACCGGCAAGCTCGGGATTACTCTTGACTTGAATAAAGAAGCTGGCCGCGCCGTCGTTCGCGATCTGGTGCGTTGGGCAGATGTGGTCACGGAATCGTTTTCGCCGAAGGCGATGAGGACCTGGGGGCTGGACTATGAATCCCTCCGCCAGATCAAGCCGGACATTATCATGCTGAGTTCCTGCCTGATGGGACAGACTGGGCCGATGGCCAAGTTTGCTGGGTTCGGGAATTTGGCGGCAGCAATCTCAGGATTCTTTAATCTGACCGGCTGGCCTGATCGCCCACCGGCCGGTCCCTTCGGCGCCTATACTGATTATGTCGCCCCGCGTTTCACGGCAGTCGCTATTCTGGCTGCGCTTGACCACCGTCGCCGGACCGGCCAGGGACAATACATCGATCAATCGCAAGCAGAGTCGACGTTACATTTTCTCGGCCCGGCAATTCTTGATTACACCGCGAATGGGGGGATACAGGGGCCGATGGGAAATCGTGATCTGTGCATGGCTCCTCATGGTGTCTATCCTGCGGCTGGGAAAGATCGTTGGGTAGCGATCGCCGTCGAAACTGAGGAGCAATGGCAATCACTTTGTGACATCATGCAACGCCCCGATCTTCTGCATGATGAGCGTTTTGCGACCCGGGCAGCACGTTTGCGGCACCAAGATGAACTGGATACCCAGCTCGCAGAGTGGACGAAACAACAGGAGCCTTTCCAGGCCGAAACAATCCTCCAAGCACGCAGCATTCCTGCAAGTGCGGTGAGTACGTTGCATGAATTGCACCACGATCCTCAACTCGTCCACCGTCATCACTTCGTGCAGCTTGACCACCCAACCCACGGGACGACTACAGTAGAAGGATCACGCTTCCAGCTTTCACGCACCCCAGCGCAAATCACCCGTTCTGCGCCGACCTTAGGGCGAGATAATCAGTATGTATTGGGAACAATCCTCGGCTACAGCGAAGAGCAGATTACCGAGTTGGTTGCGGCGGGGGCGCTAGAATAGAGACGGCACGGGTCGTAACAGCAGGAAGCTCAGATCCGACTGTGTTGCGCTTGCAGTTCTTGCACTGCGAGTTCGAAGCCGGCATCAATCTCATCGGCGAACGTATTTCCGCTTCTTCCCCCATTGAGCTCGTTGAGTTGCTGGCGCCAGTTGGCGAGCGCCTGCGGGTCTAACACGACTCTGGCGGTATAATGCTCCTGGCAGTCTGCGCTTAAAAAGATCACCGACAGGGTCTCTTGTCGCAGCAGTTTCCGCAGTAGCTCCGCCTCCGAAGGCTGACGAGGATTGAGATAAAACGCTCCCGCCTGGGTGCTGCCAAAAGTCGGATGTACGCCATAAGAAATGACAACGACCCATATCCCGTGCGGACTACGCCACGTCGTAAGGTCTAAGGTGAGCGGAGGAAAGGCATCGATAAAAAAATCGAGGACTTCGACGCGGATGACAAGGGCGAGTTCCTCGGTGTTCTCCCGATCAATAAAGCGGGCTGAATAGAGCGGCTCATCGCGCAACACCGCCCAGCTCTCCTTATTAACGACGATTCCGGTCTGTACCATGCCGCCCTCCTCCTAATTGACCTACGTCTGAGCATCAATCATACATCCATATATTGAGATTGGGAGGAGCGTGCACATGGCTAATGCCGAGATCGTTGCCATTGGGTCTGAGCTACTACTGGGGCAAATCGTCGATACCAACTCAACCTGGATGGCGCAGCGACTTACTGCTTTGGGAGTGAATCTCTTTTACAAATCTGTCGTCGGTGACAATCCTGACCGTATGAAAGAAGTCTTGACCCAAGCCCTAGAACGAGCCGACGTGGTCATTACTAGCGGTGGCCTTGGTCCCACGCAGGATGATCTGACCCGTGAAGTGGTCGCCGAGGTGACCGGGCGCAAGTTAGTACTCAACCCGCATTTTCTGGAACAAATCGAGCAACGGTTTCGTAGCCGTGGATTTATCATGACGCCGAACAACGAGCGACAGGCGTATATGCCTGAAGGGGCGATCCCAGTTGATAACCCCAACGGTACGGCACCGTCATTCATTGTTGAGGACCCGCGAGGTGCGATCTTTGTGCTTCCTGGGGTCCCCTTCGAATTAAAATGGCTCTTCGATAATGAAGTCACCCCATATTTACGTCGCAAGTTCTCACTTTCTGAGATTATCAGGTATCGGATTCTCAAGGTGGCAGAACTGGGTGAGAGTCGCGTCGACGACCTGATGGGTCATCTTATTGCCAACTCACGTAATCCTACTGTCGGGGTTCTGGCGCATCCCGGTCAAGTCGATATCCGCATTGCCGCCAAGGCTGCGACCAAAGAGGACGCTTTACGGCTGATTGCGCCGGTAGAAGCCGAAGTGCGGCAGTTGATCGGCAAGCACGTCTTTGCCAGTGACGAAGAGACGATGGAGACCGCCGTAGGAAACCTGTTGCGCGAGAAGCGGCAGACCATCGCCGTCTACGAAGATCTTACTGGGGGGATGGTTGCGGATCGTTTACAAGAAGCGGATAGAGAACGCTTTATCGAAGGGATTATTAGTAATGAGCGGACGTCGTTACAGCGGCTCCTGACTTTTTCCCGCCAACCGAACCAGATCGAAGAATTGTTCCGTGACCCGCAAACATTAGCCAACGAGTTGGCCTGGGCAGTGCGCGCCCAAGCCGGCAGCGACCTCGGATTAGCTGTTTACTCACTGCCCGACCTGACAGACCGGTCGGAGAATTTGGCTCGTGGGCAAACGTTCATTGCTATTACCGATGGGAAAGCCTTCAAAGATCGTCACTACAACATGGCGGGACGCGGCCGCCCTGATCGTACGCGTATGAGCTTCAATGCCCTTGCTCTGGTGCGTTTAGCACTGCTAGAGGGGATGGCGTAATATCGCTTTTTCGTCGTCAGTAAGGCGACGGTGAGAAAAAATCACCCACATAATGAGAGCGAGTCGCAACCCGGACGCTGCTGCATATAAGATTATCGCCTCATCGGGAAACACGAGAGTTTGGAGACGCTCACGTACGAGCAGCGTATTGGCAGGGGTAGGGGGTATCCAACCAACGCCTGTGCTCATCTCTCCTACTTTTCTCAGGAGCCCACTGTATACCAGCGCCGACCGCCACCATCCAGCCATGTCAAAAAATAAAAGCAGAAGAAAAGCGGCAAAGAGTGCGAGCTTCCGAGAATTGGCTTGTGGTGCCTCAAAGGCGAAAGCAAAGAACATCCCGATGATGGGCCAGGCAAAGAACAAGTAATATCCTCCGGTGCCGGCCCCGATACCGGTGAATGCGACTCGTAAGTACATATGATAGAGAAACCCCGGCAAAAGCGGAATGCATAGCAGTCCCGCAGTCGTCACAATTTGTCGCTTTTCTAATTGCCTTGGGTCTTTGACAAAAAGAATCAGTCCATAAACGGTCAAAGCGAATAGCGGCAGAAAGCAGATATACAAAAGGCGTGGCGGACGTACCCAACTCCAAGTTCCACACCATAAAAACGTCGTGACGAATCCCTTTGCTACGCTGAAGAGTTGCGCAAAAAATTGACTGTTGGTGAGCTCGTGCGGTGGAGAAGGAATGGTAGAACGGAAGGCATAGAGTTCGTCACTGCCGACCACCATGCCATAGCGAGAGTAGAAGAACGCGAACCACCACCCTGCCAAGAGGAGGGGCAGACCCACCAGCAGCAACACGCGCAGGAGTAAGGGTTTGAGGCCGAGTTTGGTGATCCTCACGCCAAGCCACAGTGAAGAAAGAATGGCACCTCCCCAAAGCGGGAGGAAGAAGAGTTTGGTTAAGAGTCCTAATCCTAAGGTGAAGGCGAGCTTCGCGAAGTCGATCAAACGCTCTTGTTTGTGTACGTAAGTTGATAAGAGAAAGTAGAGACTCGCCACAAATAACAGCGTCATGAGAGAATCGTTACCAAGTCGGGACAAATCATAAAACAACGACGGAAAGAAAATGACACTTACTCCTACCAGAAGGAGCAATCGCCTTGTCTCCGCTGATGGAAAAAGAGAGACGGTTTTTAACCAGAAGACTAAGCTGCTGCAGGCGAGAAAGACGGAGCAGAGGCGCAGCAACAAGAGACGCGCTCCCGGAGACCAGAACCGTACTACCCGATAGGGTAGATCTAGAAGAAGATAGTAGAGTGGCGGATGCTGGCCTTGCCAGTTAACCCCTCGGGCCGGAATATCGGGGGTATAGACGACTGGCTGCTGCGGTTTGTGCCAAAACTTCCTTAGCGCTTCTTCCCGTTCCGAGATAATAACATCAGTAAAAAATCCACTATAGGTGATTCCCCCATTCATCTCAGGGGACGGGGCGGCGCCGTAAGGGCGGGGCAGCCCTCTGCGGTCATTCTCTACTGTGGCATCCAAAGGGGTCAAGCGAAGATCGGGGATCTCATGCCGGTCCGAGAGGATTGAGATATACGAATAATGAGCCGTTTCGTCAAACCCCTCATAGGGGGGCAATAGCAGAATGTGAGCGAGACACAACAGTACGAACGAGAGACTCACCCCGGCTCCCAGAATGATTTCGTCTTTCGTCATCGCCACCCACTATTCCCCTCGTTACGCAATCTGTCTATTGCGAGGCCAGACCAAAGAAAGACGAGCACGAAGGATCTTATAATAGCAGAAGGTATAGCGTGGGATATTTACGAACTATCCCGATCTGGAAACAAGACCAGGCCGCGCCGTTTCCACTGTCGCGCGACAATACGCCCCAAGCCGGATTCTGTAGCGTACAACGTCGAATGAGTTGGTCCACCAAAGGCAATGTTGGTTACTACGCGGTCTGCACAGGGAATCATTTCAACCTGTGTTCCGTTGGGAGCAAAAACAATAATTCCTCCGCCGAGCACGCCGCAGGCCAACACGTAACCTTCTTCATCGAGGCAGAAGCCGTCAGGATAATAGCCTGTCGGCAAGGTGCCAAATGGGCGTCGCTCATCTAACTCACCTGGTGCCCTGATGGGAAAGGCACAGAGCGACGCGGCAAAAGTTTCGGCAACGAGTAGGGTCTTCCCGTCGGGAGTTAACCCGATACCGTTCGGGTGCTGCAGGTTAGTCGCTACTCGATGGATGCGTTTACCGTCCGGGGTCGCGTAGTAGATGTTCCCCTGTCGCTTCGTCGGGACTCCCAGAGGCTCGCGCAGAGTTGGGTCACGGTGGAGTGGGTCGGTGAAGTAGAAATTGCCTTCAGCGTCGAACACGAGATCATTCGGAGCGCTTAGTTGTATGCCATCACAAGATGTGTAGAGGCGTTGAACGCTGCCGTCCTGGCAGATGCGCTCAATCCGGCCGGTTTCATAGTCAGGGGCAGGGCCAACCGGGAGCCCATTGTGCCAAGAAAAGCCGCCATTATTCGTGACGTACAACGCCCCATCTGGACCGTGGGCCGCCCCGTTAGGTCCGCCGCCCGGTCGGGCAAAAACCGATAGGGTTCCATCCGGAGCGACTTTTTGCATACAGCCAGCGCGGATTTCCACCACATAGAGCGTGCCGTCGCGGTCACAGACCGGGCCTTCAGGAAATTCCAATCCGGTAGCGATGATCGTTTCGTGCATATCGTACGTACTCAAAGAGGGATGATAGCTTCTCACTAAAGAGCGACCGTTGGCTGCCTCTGTTCAGCATTCCTGTATTGAGTATGGCAAGATGCCACAAACCTCAGCGACAAACTTATAAGAACGTATCCGTGCTGCGAAATCGTAACAAACGGTAACGATGCTGAGATCTGTGGTCTGGTAGAGTTCGGCAATGGCTTCAAGACGCGCTTTGACCTGCTGCGGAGTGCCATCGATATTCGCTTTTTGGAATTGCTCAAGGTAAGCCAGTTCTTCCGGACTGTAACGATATGCGAGTGCCTCTTCGGGAGACGGGACCCCGCGCCTCCGGCCTCGGGCAATGTTGATCCGCACGAGGTTGCGACTGGCGGAGAGCCGTTTTGCTTCTTCCTCTGTTTCCGCACACACAACGTGGACAGCAATGTTTACCAGCGGTTCGGAGAGAAACTGTGAGGGGCGGAAATGCTGGCGATACGCTTCGATGATCTTCGGTCCGTGCTCGGTGCCGATGCCAAAGAAATGCGCGTAGCTGAACGGCAGCCCCCGCACGGCCGCAAGATAGGCAGAATCAAAACCGGACCCAAGCAGCCATACTTCGGGGGCGGTTTTCGTACTCGGACTCGCATGGACACCGGCGAATGGGTGTGAAGGGTCAAGGTTGTCATATAAATACCCCAAGACGTCATCGACCTGCTCGGGAAAAAGATTGATGTCTTTTGCTGATCCTGGATAGGCCAGGGCAGCAGCGGTACGGGGATCGCTCCCAGGGGCTCGTCCGATACCAAGATCAATCCGGCCAGGATAGAGCGACTCCAGGACGCAAAAGACTTCAGCGACTTTGAGCGCGCTGTAATGTGACAGCATGACGCCACCACTGCCGACCCGCATCGTTTTCGTCCGCGCCGCGATTTGACCAATCAAAATTTCTGGGCTAGTACCGGCAAAACCGGGAAGATTATGATGTTCGGCCACCCAGAAACGTTTATAGCCGAATGCTTCTGTGGCTTCCGCCAGCGCGATGGTCTCGCGCAAAGCATCGGCTGCAGTACCGCCTTCGCGCACTGGGGATTGATCAACAACATGAAGAATGAGTTGGTTATCCACTGGAATAGGTCCTGAGGATTCATCTATCACCATCGGTTGTTCCTATTTTGGCGTGAGCCATTGATTAAATCGCGGCGATCGTCAACTTGTCTAAATTGCGTAGCGCTTGATTGAGCGGCTGGGAAAGCGCTCGCAATCCATTGTAGGTGCCGGTCGGATTATGGTGCCCTGGAGGAATGTCCGGAACTAAAGCCGGTGCACTGGTAACACCAAACGGGTGGCCAGAAATATCGTCGCCAGCAGAAAAACCTCGGCCAGAACCGGTGAAGATGATCACACGGATTGCATCGTCCATTTGCGCTTGTAAAAGGGTTTCTACCAGATCACGCTTAAGATGGTGTGTCATCCCATTCAAACGTTCAGGCTGGTTAAAGGTAATAACGGCAATCCCGAGATTGTGGAGCGTGACTTCAAAGCCACGAAACTTCCCTGTTTGCATGAGCGTTCCTCCAAGTCTTTTCCTTTACCCCTGAAACGCGCTAGAGTGCAACCGGCAGGAGCCCCTCAGGCGGGTAAGCGAGAATCTCTTTACAAGGAGCGGCCATGGAAGAACTCACAATCGAGGTGAAAAACCGTGTCGGCATTTTGATGATGAACCGTCCGGATAAATTGAACGCGCTCACGCGAGCGATGGGAAACGCCGCAGTCACTGCACTCAAAGAGATGGCGAGTAATCCTGATATTGGAGCAGTCATTCTTACCGGAGCGGGTCGAGGCTTCTGTGCCGGCGGTGATGTCTCTGCTATGGATCGAGGGGATGAGATTGGCACGAAGGAATCGACGTTAGAACAACGGATCGATGCGTTACGGGAAGGACACACCTGGCCCTGGTTACTGTACACGATTCCGAAAGTAACTATTGCTGTGGTCAATGGTCCTGCTGCTGGAGCCGGATTGGGATTAGCCTTATCGTGTGATCTGCGGATCGCGTCTGAGCAAGCGCGGTTCGGCACTGCGTATGCGCGAGTCGGCTACGGAGGCGATTATGGCACGACCTGGCAACTCACCCGTTTAGTTGGGCAAGCAAAAGCCAAAGAATTATTTTTTCTTCCTGATATGATCTCTGCAACTGAGGCGCACCAAATCGGCTTGGTCAATCGAGTCCTCCCGCATGATAAATTGTGGGAAGAGGCCATGCTTATTGCAGAACGGATCGCTGCCGGCCCGCTGATGAGCTACCGCTACATGAAGGCAAATGTCAATATGGCATTGACCGTAGATTTTCGTACGATGCTTGATCGAGAAGCCGAAACGCATCTGCGTTGCGGAGAGACTGAAGATCACAAAGAAGGGGTACGCGCATTTCTGGAAAAACGTTCGCCAAAGTTTCGTGGGCATTAATAGAGGTAAACGTAGCCGCCCGAGAGAAAATTGCAGGAGAAACGCATGATCTACGAAGTTCGCACTTACATGCTGAAGTCCGGGACTGTTGCTGAAGCAGAGAAACGATTAGCAGAGGCTCTGCCGTACCGAGAGAAATACTCTAAACTGGGTGCGCTCTGGCACACCGACCTGGGGCCGCTGAATCAAATCGTTCACGTCTGGCCCTATGAGTCCCTGCAACATCGCTATGAAGCACGTGCGCAGGCGATGCAAGATCCGCACTGGCCTCCAAAGTTGGCCGAGATGATTGAGTCAATGGAATCCGAGATTTTTCTTCCGACCTCGTTTATGGAGCCTTTGGGTAATCGTCAACTCGGCAATATTTATGAAATGCGTACCTACGTGTATCAGGCAGGATCGATGCCAGAGGTGTTGAAACGATGGGAGAAAGCAATCCCGCAGCGAGTGCAACTCTCGCCGTTGGCGGCCTGTTGGTACAGTGACATCGGTGAACTCAACAAATTCGTCCACATCTGGGCATACAAAGACTTTGCCGAGCGAGACCGCGTCCGTACCGAATCATTACAACTGCCAACCTGGCCGCCGAACACGCGTGAGTTTATCGTTAGTCAGACGAACAAGATGCTCATCCCAGCCGCATGTTCGCCGATGCACTAAGGACACAACTATGTTGGTTCTTACTCCCTGGATGAAAACCAGGAAAAGAAAAAGCAAAGCTGCTTGAGGAGGGGGCCGAGATGAGCAGTGTAAAAATCGGAATTGGCTTTGGCCAGTGGAAGTATGGATTGCCGGACCCGCAGCTGCTCTGCGCGAGCGCAGAAATGGCCGAAGCGGTAGGCTTAGATTCGCTCTGGCTTTCTGATCACATTGTCACGCGCAATCCGACGCTCGATATTACCTGTCTCTTTGCTATGGTCGCGGCACGGACCAAACGGCTAAAAATGGGACCAAGCGTCTTGACACTCCCGGCGCGCCATCCCATCCAGGTTGCGAAGACGTATGCGACCCTCGACTACTTGTCTGGCGGGCGGATGATTATGGCTGTAGGAACTGGTAGTGATCTGCATGATTTGTCAGCTTGCGGAGTGCCTGTCCAAGAACGTGGGAAGCGACTCAACGAAGGAATTGAGATCCTGCGTAGGTTGTGGACAGAATCTCAGGTAACGCATCACGGCCAGTTTTATCACTTTGAAGAGGTAACGATCGAGCCTAAGCCACGCAACGGGCCATTGGATATCTGGATTGGTGGGAAGAGCGACGCTATCTTGAAACGGGTGGCTCGGCTAGGAGATGGTTGGTTTCCTGCGCTGACGACGCCGGAAGAATTCAAAGCTGATATGGAAAGGCTGATGGCGTACGGTGAGGAATTTGGCCGGCCAATAAACCCGCGCGAGGCCGGTGTGTTGCTGCTAACCTACATAACTCAAGATCGGGACGTAGCTTGGAGGGTGGTCGCCCCATTCCTTCAAGGGTTACCTATGTCTCCGGAGGCAGTTGCGACTCGCTGTGTAGTAGGAACGGCTGAAGAATGTGTGGAGAAGCTTCACCGCTTCGTTGCGGCAGGATGTGTCAAATTCGTTTTGCGGCCCGCCTGCCCACCTCAGGAAATTCTCGCGCAGATTGAGTTGTACGGTAAAAAGATTCTCCCCCATTTTTTCTAATCTACTTATGAACGTAACAGTTATTGGACATGGGTCGTTGATGAGCGGCCGCGGATTGTCTTTTTCCGGAACCTTTCAGGTCAAAGATGCTTTTATTCTTGCCTTACGCGGGAGTACGAGGGGTTTTGCGAAATTATCCCGCTATGGAGACCGCTTCGCAACGGACCTGGAGATCCAGTGTCTGCCGTTGGAAGCAAGAAGGGTTGCTCCTACTTCGCTGCCGAACGGTGAAACGGAAGCTTTAGCACTAACGGTCTCTCTTGATGACTTCTGTCGGCTTGCAAAACGCGAAGGCTATAACCCCACTGCTATCCAGCAATTAGCGGCAATGGCCCAGGCGCGCAAGCAATCATTGTCGAGTTTTCTCTGGGAGATCGATGCCGAAACAGGGCACGACCTTGTTGCCTACCGTCGCCGGCTATTTACACTGACTAAGTTTACTTCAGCCCACTATGTCCCTCACCCCTTGCAGGTTGTGGGCGAAGAGTACGCTTTGATTTTTTTAGCTCCCGGCTTTGAGGGAACCGGTTCGGACCAAGTCATTTCGGTCCGGCAGCAAACGGGAATACAAAAAGTGATGAAGACGAGCGAAGCCTGGAAGCGAAAGCCGAATGATGACCAGCTTGCATATTTTCTTTCCTGCTTGCTTGGAGGGGTACATGGGATCAATGTGCGTGACCTCTTGACTCCGGTGAGGGAGGAACCAACGCTTGACCGGACATTGCGGGAAAAAATTGAACTGGGCCTTCAGGACGAGGAAGATTGCTTTTTGGCGACGACCGGTCTTTCACAGGCAAAGTATTACCAGTCTTTTGCTGAGCTAACTCTGGCATTGGCACGTAGTGGTCTTCGGTCTTTCCTGACCGGCGACTACGGAAGTATTCAATAGTTACAGGGGATTGTATGCATTTCTTTTCTGTCGCGATTGGTAAAGAGCATCTCCGGTTTACTGCGGCGCACTTTATTGCGTTTCGTGGCTTTCGTGAGCCGCTGCACGGGCACACTTACCAGGCAAAGGTGACCGTGAGCGGGCCGGTTGGGTCGGAGGGGTATGTTGTTGACTTCCTGGTTCTGAAAAAAATTGCCGAAGAAGAATGTGCGCGGCTGCATTTTCGCACGTTGCTGCCTCAGCAGAGTGATTGCTTAGTGATTGAAGAGAGTGCTGCACAGGTAACAGTCCACTGTGAAGACGGGGCTTATTTTGCATTTCCACGACAAGATGTGTATTTTTTGCCGATCGTTCACACTTCGTCAGAAGAGATTGCCGCCTATTTATTAGCGCGTCTAAGAGAGCGGCTACGTGAGATCCAGGGGCATACTATACAAACGATCGAAGTCCTCATCGAAGACATTCCTGGGCAAGAGGCTGTATACCGGGAGGACTTTGCGCCGCAATAGTGGTCATAAGGAGTGGGTGTGGGAGGGAAGGGGAAGAGGAAACTGCCATGCTTCTTTGGTTTTTTGTTGATCATAGAGGGAATCGGGTGCGACGCCTCCTTACCCGACCCTGAATCTCCTGCGGCACGACTCTATCAACAACGCTGTTCCGGGTGTCATCGGCTCTATTCGCCACACCTGCTGACGTCGGAGATGTGGTCGTTTATGGTCGACCGCATGGAGCAAGAAATGCTTCGCCGCGGCGTGACTCCATTAAAAGCAGAAGAGAGAAAAACGATCCTGCAGTATCTGCAGAAATACAGCCATAAACCCTCATAAGGAAAGATTGAGGGTTTATGGTCCTGAACTGTTAACTCTAAAGCGAACGAAGTGCACGAGTCGTCTGCTCTTTACCAAGCGCGAGAGCCTTATTCTTTTCCTCGCTTGAGATCGTAACGATCATATACAGGAGGAAGTTCCAACGTCCCCTGTGCCTGTCCTTGCAGGCGGATGAGATGGGTAGTAAGTGCGCTGCGACACTGGGTGGTATCGAGGCACTCAAGAAAGGGAGTGGGGTCATCTTTCATCGCCCGCTGCAGAGTTTGCAGTACAAGCTGCGCATCGACCTGTCCGAGATCATTCCGTGGGGCAGGAACAGGTGGGGTCGATGGTGCTACGGCGAGCGTTTGGGTCGATGGAGGAGGAGTCTCTGGTGGTGATGGAGTACTCGAAGAAAGAGAGTTAAAGAGAGAATTCCTACTCCCAGGAATCACTTGACCAATAGTGCCGAGCACTTCTTGTTGTTGTTGTACGCTACAACTACTACCAATGAGGACCAAGACCCCGCCGAGCACCACAATCCACCCATACTTTCGTGTCATTATGCCCTCCTGCGTAATGCTTCAAGATCGTCTACCTCTTTGGGAATTGCTTTGGTTAAGACTTCATTTCCATTTTCCGTAACCAAGACATCATCCTCGATTCTCACGCCGATACCACGATAGCGATCGTCTATACCTTCGGCGTCCTCGGCGATGTAGAGCCCGGGTTCAACCGTCAACACCATCCCTGGCTGCAAGATGCGAGATTCCTCGCCGAGCTTATACTTACCAACATCGTGCACATCCATCCCCAACCAGTGGCTGGTGCGATGCATATAGAAACGTCGGTGTTCGCCTTTCTCGATAATTTCTTTGGTTTCTCCTGTAAGCAAGCCGAATTCTCGCAGTCCATCGACCAAAACTTCCGTTGCACGCTGGTGTACATCATCAAAGCGCACTCCTGGACGGGTCAACGCAATAGCCTCTTTTTGGGCAGCCAGCACGAGGCTGTAAACCTCCCGCTGTGCGGAGGAGAAGCGAGCACCGACTGGGAAGGTGCGCGTGACATCCGAGCAATAACATCCGTATTCTGCCGCAGCATCAATGAGAAGCAGGTCGGTCTCCTGCATTTGCCGGTCGTTTGCGGTGTAGTGGAGGATAGTAGCATTGGCGCCAGAAGCGACGATTGAGGGATAAGCCGGTCCGGTGGCACCGAGGCGGCGAAAGTGGAATTCCAACAAAGCTTCTATTTCATACTCGTGCATACCTGGACGAGTGTGAGTCATCGCTGCCTGGTGAGCCGCAGTAGAAGCGGCGATGGCTTGATGCATCAATCCCAGTTCACCCTCTGATTTGAACAGCCGCATTTCATGCAAGATTTCGCCAGGATCAATGAGCGATACCGGTCCATGTCCGCTGCGTTGCCGCTGCATGCGGCTCCGCTGCATGAGGTCGAGGATCTTGGCATTCATCTGCTCATCTCGGCCAAGCGCATAGTATACCTTCTCTGTTTGCATCAGGTGCTGGGACAAAATTTCGCTAAGCCGGTCAATTGTATAGGCTGCATCCGCCCCGAAAAATTCTTTTGCGCCTTCAACACCAAACCGCCGTCCGGTCCATACTTCTTTCTCTTTATCGCGTGGGCGAACAAACAAGAGAAAGCGTTCTTCTCCATGTTGTGGGGAAAGTAGGCAGAGCGACTCTGGCTCGGGAAAACCAGTAAGATAATAGAAATCGTTGTCCTGGCGATAACGGTATTCGGTATCATGCGAGCGGATCGAAAGTGGTGCGGCGGGGAAAATTGCTACTCCTTCGCCCATTTGTTGGCTGAACGCCTCCCGCCGGGCGGCATAGATTTGAGAATTGTTGCTCATTCTCCTGCTCCTTCATCTCCTGGTGCAAATATGCGAATCTCTAACATACGGTACCTGAACAATCCTATCCAGAGGTATAAAAGGGTTACTAATCCCCTTTCTTGTCCGGACAGTGGCGCTGCACGTACCGACCAGGAGCTTGAGCTGCGAGTAAAGGAAAAGGATAAGTAAAGTAAACCAGATCAGCTATTCGTTCCTTAAAAAGAGTTTCTTCTTGACCGATCTGTCCTAGGAGGCGAGAGAACCAAATGAAAGCGCATGCGCTGCAAGAACTTTCCCCTATCCCCGAGGCAATTCCTGTTACCCCTGCTTCACGCTGGCAGGCGTTTCTTCACTCCACCTCGGCAGAGTGGGCGCGGTCACCAGTGGCACATCGAGTGCTATCTGCCCTTTTATTGATTGGTCTTCCTGGAATTGGTGTGTATGCTCATCTCATTGAGCCGACATGGCTCCGGGTCAAACGTCTGACTATTCCGTTACGGAATCTGCCTACTAGCCTTGATGGATTTCGCTTGGTGCATCTGAGTGACTTACATATGGGATCAGAGGTTCCATTTTGGTTTCTTCGTCGAGTGGTCGAAACTGTGCAGCGCCTGTCGCCTGACTTAATCGTGCTTACCGGCGACTTCGTCCATACCAGTCCCAACGAAGTCAAGGAACTAACCACGCTTTTGAGTCCCCTCCGTGCTCCTACTGGGGTGTTTGCGGTATTAGGGAATCATGATTACGCAGTGAATTTTCCGGGCGACATTGGGTCTCCAGGGGTGGAAGAGCTTGTTGTTACTGCTCTAGAGCGTGCAGGAATCGTAGTATTGCGCAACGAATGGGTCCCTATCGCGGTCGGACAGAAACGCTTTGCTCTTATGGGACTCGATGAATTGTGGAGTGGACGGGCATGTACTACTCGACTCCAGACCATTCCGTCTTCCCTCTCACGAGTCGTGCTCTGCCATAATCCAGAGGCCGTGCAATTTCTACCAGAGAGTAGTGTTGATTTAGTGCTGTGTGGCCACACTCACGGTGGGCAGGTGCGCATTCCTCCATTCCCTCCATTAGTAACCGCGACGGCTGACCGACGATTTTGGGGCGGCCTTACCGCGCATGGCCGTAGCTGGGTGTTTGTCAGTCGCGGGATTGGTTACACTTGGCGGGTTCGTCTCGCCTCTCGGCCAGAGTGTGTCGAGATTACGCTGAAGAGACAAAACGCTTGCTAATGTAAGCGCAGCAGAAAAAGCCTTGCTCAGGGAAGACAGCAAAATGCTTCGAGGGGGAACTACCAATCCTATCGGCGAAGGAATGCTGGAAAAGCAAGGACATCGATAAGCATTCTAGGGATACCTGCGAGAGGTACTCCCTAGAAGGGGCTATCACAAAAAGTAATGAGATAAAACTCTACGCAGCAAGGGCAGGCCGTGGAGGCATTGGAGGGAACTTCGGCCGTGCCCATTCGGGAAAGACATCAAGCGGCGAATCCCAGGTAATCTTCGCGCCTGCGAAGTTTCCACAGAGTCGTACCCGGCCACTATTGATAAGATAGGCGACAGTGACCACTACTTCGTCATCAGTTTTCGCAAACTGACTGACCGTCTGTACGAGATCTAGAAGAGTTGCTTGAATTTGATTTTTCTTCATGAGATCACCTCCACTCTGGCAGAATTACGGGAGCAATCAGCGTGCCAATGGTAAAGAGGATTGCAGGATCTATATAAGCGACTTAAATGTAAAGACAAATTGCTTATTGGAGAAAGGGAGGTCTTATTGTGGGGCATTTCAGAATGACAACATTTTTGTCCTCGCTGTCATGATTTTGTCGATTTTCTCTCGCTAAAAGACTCTTAAGGAGTAAACAGCGGCTTAGGGGAGAAGAGAAGCGGTAGTTTCGTGCCCCGGACTAAGACTAAGAGGGAGGAACATGCCATATATGTAGTTGTTGTTGGAAAAGACTGATAGCATCGCAACGGTTACACTCAACCAACCAGAGAAACACAATGCTTTATCTCAAGGGCTTCTGACTGAACTGCGCGATGGCCCGTTCCGGCGCCAAGACAATTGAGATCGATGGACCCAATATTTAGACAAAAGGATAAGAATTGCCATTCAGTTCTTGCCCTGCCTAACCATCCTTGGGGATTCCCTCACGCAGGCATGATAGAATCCTTCCATCGATTGTTGGAACACGGGGAGGTGCGCCATGGCAAAGAACGGCCCTTCGGACCCCAGAGACAACATTATCGACCTAACCAAGATTCGCACTCAGTGGAGGGCCAACACTGGATTTAGTCAGTTCTTACAAAGTAATCTCTTTCGCAAAGTTATTGGTCCTATTGTTGGCGCATTTCTTGTCCTCAAGCTCCTCATCTTCTTTTGTTTTACTTATGTGAGACCGAATGAGTACGGCATCAAGGTAGTGCGCGTGCCGGTTATTCCGGGGTTAATCGCACGGGGAGTCCACGAAAAGGTATACGATGCCGGTTTTCACTTAGTGTTGAAACCTTTTGGTTTTGAGGAAATGTATGTCTTTCCTAAGGACTTGCAGGTGCTCGATCTAACGGGTTCACGAGAGGAGTCAGCACGGGAGGCAACCGTAAGCAAGCCGGCGCACATTCAGACATCGGATGGATTCTTTGTTGATGTTGATGTCAGCATCCTCTACCGGATCGTTGATCCATATAAGGTTTTTACTCGTCTTGGTCCTGGCCGTGCGTTCGAGACGAGCGGCATCGTCCCTAAGGCTGAACCGGTATTAAAGCAAACACTGGGCGAATTGACGACCGAAGAGTTCTATAACAGCCCGATGCGTTCGACAAAGGTCCAACTGGCCAAAGAGTTGCTCAATCGCAATCTGGCCGAATACGGGATGCAGGCCGATCAAGTGCTGGTACGCTACTTTCGCTATACCGAAGAGATCCAGAAAAATGTGGAAGAAAAGAAACTGAAGGATCAACTCGTCTTTAAAAACCAAGCCGAGGGCCGCGCAGCGACAGAGGGAGCTAAACTCAAGAAGGTCATTCAGGAAGGGCAGGCCGCTGTCGGCATCAAGCTGCAAGAAGGGCAAGCTTATATAACAACCAAAGATGCCGAGCGCGACCTCTATGTGCGGAAGAAACAAGCTGAAGCCGATCTGCTCATCAAGCTCGCTGAAGCCAAGAAGACCCAGTTACGGAATGAGGCGCTCCAGGGGGCAGGCTCCGACCGCATGGTTGGGCTCAAGATGGCCGACGTCTATAAGGGGCTAGAAATTGTGATCCTCCCGAGTGATGGCGCCAATGGAGTGAACCCACTCAACCTCGAACAGACTATGAAACTCTTTGAGATCAAAAAATAGGCCATACGATATATGCCTGGTTCTTCATGGAACTCCTTATGAGAAAGCTGTCTGTCCTCATTATCGTATTACTGCTCGCTCCCCTTTTCTTTTATCCTCATACAACTGGGCCTACTGAAGTCGGCGTACGAACGGTCAAGATGGGCCTGTTGAGCAAGCGCGAGAATGTCGGTCTCTTTGGCAAGCAAGGCGTAGAGGGCCGCGTGTACGAGCCCGGCGCAATCTATTTCTTTCCTGCCATACTTAATGACTGGCACGTATTCGACACCCGCTTACAGAACATCGAGATGACGCATGATCCCCGTCGTGGGGATAAACTCTTCCGCGACGATTTGTTGTTTAAGACCATTGATGGCAATGACATCAGTCTCGATGTCATCGTCTCTTACCATATCGATCCGCAGAAGGCACCTTATATCGTGCAATACGTAGCAGAGAGTGATTTTGAACTGAAGGATAACGTCGTCCGTACCGTTGCACGCAGCCGCACTCGCGACATTTTTGGCGAACTCAAGACCGAAGAATTTTACGTGTCTGACAAACGCGACGAGAAAGCTGAACATGTCAGAGAGGAACTCAATGCCCTACTGAATCCGTACGGAGTGATCGTCGAGCGAGTCTCGACCAAGGACTATCGCTTCAATCCGGCGTATCAAAGAGCGATCGAAGATAAAAAAGTGGCTGACCAAGTCGCCGAACAAAACAAAGCGGCGACGAAGGCGGCCGAGGAAGAGTATTTGAAAAAGCTGGAAGATGCCAAGGGCGAAGTCAACAAAATGGTCGCTGAAGCCGACGGCCGCTTTCGTCAAGCCCAGATCGAAGCTGATGCCTATTACGAGAAACAGCAACGTATTGCTGCTGCGATCGAAGCAGAAGGCATTGCCGAAGCGAAGGGCATCACGGAAATGAACAAAGCGCTAACTGGAAGTGGTGGCGAGGTGATGGTGAAACTGAAGATTGCCGAGGCTTTGGCTGGCAAGAAAATCGTGCTCTTGCCACTTTCCGGCTCAGGTATGGATATCAAAACGACGAACATCAACAAAATCCTTGAGACTTACGGACTCAAAAATCTGGCGCAATCTCCTCAAGACGAAAAAGAATAAAAGTCTTGCCTTGATGCTGAGTGGCTTCTCTTTCTGCCTTGCGAGATTTCCTGATTACTTGTCCTTATGCTGAGTATACTCATGTACCAGCAAAACCTGAGACAGTATGAGCGCTAGCACTGCTCGTGCGTCATCGTACCGCAGGCGGCGAGGCGTTCGCCGGAAGATGACGCCATTGGCTCTCGGATCATAGATGGTGAACGTTTCTGATCTCCGTCTCTCTCATTGGAGAAGAGCGGGGCCTTAATCCTTACTAGGAATCCTCAACTCAAACGGACCAATCTTGCTGGCGCCGTGGAAGTGTTGTTGGATGTAGGAAAGTAGAGGACCCTGATCGAGATCATTTTTGAGTTCACCAAGACGAGTGTCATAAATAAAGCACGCTCTTTCGTGAGCCTCCAGTGAAGTCACGACCATCTCTTGTTGCTTCTGGGCTAACATACGAGGCCACCAGGGGGGGTTAAACGAAGTCGGAGGGGACATTTGGGCCCAAAAGTAAAAGCTATTCATAGAGGGAAGAGCAAGAAAAGTGTCACAATTAGACCGGAGACTGAAAGCCAGACGTTGGTAGATTTCCGCCATAGCCTGCGGAAGCATGAGACGCTCTGCTCCCGGCAGTTGGAGCGGGGCTCGATGCTGAAAACGTTCATACGCGCTTTTTCCACGATACAGCAACGTAGTGAGGGAAAGAATAAATACGAGCGTAAGACTTCCCAGGTGGATCTTTGCAGGAAGTAGGTAGGCAAGAGGAGATTGTGACATCATACTCAGGCCATCATGTAAGCAGATGATCGCAATGATGAGGATGGGCAGTGTCGCTAACACCATCTGGCTGCCAGCAACCGGGAATGCCTGCAGAGTTTGTAGAGCAGCGATAAAACAAAGAGTGAGCCGTCCTAGATATTGCTCCGGAGACATTTCTGCAGTTCCTGTCGGTACCAGCACCAGCCAGAGAAAAGGGGTAGCGTAAGCCAAGAGTAGATTAGAATGTCCCCGGAACTGTAGGGGAAACATCAAAGCAGTCCGAGCTTCCGTCCAGTAAGCCGATATTGCGACACCCAGGACTATGATACCAAAAGCTATCCTGAGCCCGGGAAGGATCAGCGTAGACCACCCCTGCGCGCGTGATGGGTCGAGCCATCGCAGTAGCAGAAAATATGTGAGGGTTGCGGCAATGGCGAAATCGCCCGCAGCAGGTGACATCCCGACTGACATATAAAATGCGTCAGCAAACTGTCGGTGTTGTCCGACTACACCATAATAGAGCGTCGAGAGTGACAGTCCACGGCTCCAGACCAGAGCACAGCCCATCATGAGAGTAACTACGATTGAGGAGAGAAATGTGAGATGTTCCCGCATCTGGAAAGAACCGAACGGGCCCAGTCGAATGCTGCGATGTAGTATCGGAAGCAAGGAGAGGGTCGTCACCGTACAATAAGGGATACCGAGCCCCTCTGCCATGCGCGACTTCATCAACCATAACGGCAACAGAAGTATGCCTCCTGCCAAGAGCACGTACCCCACCACGAAGAGGGGCCGACGGCTGCTCGCAGAAAATAACGTTAGAGAAAGAGAGAGGAACAAAAAAATGCCCAGGTTGGCCTTCGCAAGAATGGTAGCAGCAGTCAGGGTGCCGAGCACAGCGATAGTAAAAAGCTTGCCTCGTGATGTTCCCAGAGCGGTCGATAACAACAGGGACATGGCTAAGAAGACTGCACACACCTCCTGAGGATGACCTGGTTCGGCGGTCAGTCGTTCGAGGTGAAGGAATACGAAAATATAGACAGTGCCGGCGAGGAGCGCAGAACGAGAAGCACGGAGGACAAAAAGAGAGCAAAGCACGGAAATAGCGAGCCAGAGAACAAGAAGAATGAGCCGTGCGGCTTCGTGCGAGATGGGGATACCTAAGCAGCCGTGAAAAAACCACTGGTAGAGAAGCCATACTGGACCGTACTGAATGGGCACCTGCTCGTAGGGGGTGTAGCCAGCGAGGACGTGCTTGGCTGCAATCATCAGGTATCCTTCGTCATCATACTCGAAGAACACCGTGAAGAGATGATAGTAAGCTACCGGTGCACTCAACGCGAGCAAGGCGAGAGAAGGAATGATCAACCGTTGCCGTGGAGGAGAAAAGAACCGCTTCTCCTTGGAAAGATCTGCACTGACGGCTTGCTGCGTCATGAAAGCAACCTGTGACTCCCGATCGGAGCCTGTCTATGAATCTTTAATCCCTGGACTCCAGGGATAAGAGTGACAATCACAACCTGAGCGTGACAAGAATATCCGCTTAAGGAAGTGCTACTTCAAGTATGCTTGTATGGCAACACCATCCTCGTAAGGCATGTCTGGCTGGGAAGTGGCATACAACAACTCACAAAATATAACGTGACAAATCTTCGTCCTTGACGATGGCATCGAGCTTATCTTTGACGTATTGTGCGTCAATCGTCACCTCACGCCCGTTCATCTCCGGCCCGTCAAAGGAAAGATCTTCTAGGAGGCGTTCAACGACGGTATGAAGACGACGTGCGCCAATATTTTCGCTGCGTTCGTTCACGACTGCTGCGATACGAGCGATCTCCTCCGCTGCCTCGGGAAGGAACTTGAGCCTGACTTTCTCCGTTTCAAGCAGAGCAACATACTGCGCGAGCAGCGCGTTTTTCGGTTCCGTCAGAATACGAATGAAGTCGTCGCGAGTAAGAGGGGATAATTCCACCCGAATAGGAAACCGCCCCTGAAACTCCGGGATCAAATCTGAAGGCTTGGCGATATGAAAGGCGCCGGAAGCGACAAACAAAACGTGATCTGTTCGAATCATGCCATACTTAGTGTTAACCGTGCTGCCCTCAACCAAAGGCAAGAGATCACGCTGAACACCTTGACGGGAGACATCCGGACCATGGATGTTGTCGCGACTGGCGATCTTATCAATCTCATCGATAAAAATGATACCGCTTTGCTCTACCCGGCGCACGGCTTCACGAATGACTGCCTCCAGGTCAACTAATTTGTCCGCCTCCTCTTGCGTGAGCATCTCTAATGCATCTGGAACCTTCAGCCGTTGTTTCTTCGTTTTCTTCGGCATGAGGTTCGAGAACATCTCCTTAAGATGCTGCTCCATTTCTTCCATACCCTGCGGAGCCATGACTTCAACAAAGGGCATTGCCGCTTTGGTCACTTCCAACTCTACCTCACGATCAGCAAGTTTCCCTTCGTGCAACATGCGCCGCATTTTATCGCGAGTGCTCTGTCCAGACGGGAGTTCCCCTTCACTATTGAATCCCGTACGCGAAGAGGGAGGTGGAAGTAACAAATCGAGCAAACGTTCTTCTGCTTGGTCTCGTGCTGTAATCTGAATACGTTCTTTGGCTTCTTGCTTGACCATGTTAACCGCCAGTTCAGCAAGGTCACGGACCATAGACTCGACATCACGGCCGACATAGCCGACTTCGGTAAATTTTGAGGCCTCGACTTTGATGAAAGGGGCTTGGGCGAGGCGCGCCAAGCGACGCGCGATTTCGGTTTTGCCGACACCGGTTGGACCAATCATTAAAATATTCTTCGGGGCGATCTCGTCCCGCATATCTTCAGGCACTTGCTGTCGGCGCCAGCGATTACGAAGCGCAATCGCAACGGCTCGTTTGGCTTTGTGTTGCCCAATGATGTAGCGGTCTAGCTCAGAGACGATTTCACGCGGAGTCATGACATGCTGGCGTGCCCCGTCAGTTAAAACAAGATCATGGTGCGCAGCTTTTGCCATGTTATAACTCCTCAACGGTAATCTGATCATTGGTAAACACACAAATCTCTCCGGCAGCGCGCATCGCTTCTAACGCAATCGTCCGAGCATCAAGATCGGTGTGTTTGACCAAAACCCGCGCTGCGGAGAGGGCGAAATTCCCGCCTGACCCGATCGCGATGATTCCGTCATCCGGTTCAAGCACATCGCCACTCCCAGAAATCAGTAAAGAGGATTCCCGGTCAGCAATCGCCATTACCGCTTCGAGTCTGCGCAGGATTCGATCTGACCGCCAATCACGCGCCAGTTCGACTGCCGCCCGTCGTAGGTTATTATTGTACTCCTCTAGTTTCTTCTCAAACTTCTCACACAGCGTAAGCGCATCAGCTGTACTCCCAGCAAATCCAGCCATGACTCGACCTTGAGCGAGTCGGCGGATTTTCCGCGCGGTATGTTTCACCACTGCGTTGCCAAGGCTTACTTGGCCATCGCCAGCCATGACCACACTGCCCTTATGGCGAATACAGAGAATCGTTGTCCCGTGCATTCCTTCTCTACTCATGGATGCCTCCCTGGAACCCAAAACTCAAAAACTATCATGTATGATCTCATGCTCCTGTAGTAACTCGTAACGGCAAACTGAGAACTGACAATTGTCACTAAGCACGTGGGTGGGCTTTGTCGTACACCTGCATCAGGTGATCAAGATTGATATGCGTGTATCTTTGTGTCGTCGAGAGACTGGCATGGCCCAAAAGTTCTTGGATCGCCCGTAGATCTGCCCCTGCATCGAGCAGGTGTGTCGCAAACGTATGACGCAAAGCATGCGGACTGGTTTTGAGAGGGATTCCACAATTTCTGGCATACCCTGCGACCAAGCGAGCGACGCTCCGCGTCGTAAGCCGGTCTCCCCGACTGTTCAGAAACACAGGCATAGACGAAGGTGAGCTAGGAAACGAAAAGGCCGAGCGCCGTTTCGGGGCAACGAGTTCCGGAATCTGCATGCGGTAGCACTCTAAGGCATCAATTGCTTTGCGGCCAATCGGGACAATTCGCTCTTTATCGCCTTTTCCTTTTACTTGTACAACTTCCAGGTTAGTGTCGATATTCCCCCAATTCAGACCAACGAGTTCGCTCACCCGCAGACCGCAAGAATACAGCACCTCGAGAATCGCGCGATCTCGTAGTCCAGCCGGAGTGTCAGTTGCAGGCGCCTCAAGAAGACGGAACATATCATCGATGGCTAAATGGGTAGGTAGGGGTTGCTCTTTCTTCGGTGAGCCAATGAGTACGGTTGGATCGCGCTCGCTCTCCCCTTCTCGCAACAAGAAGCGAAAGAAGCTCTTGAGGGTCGAAAGTTTCCGCCCGATCGAGCTTTTCTTGTTGCGACGGTGTAGGAGAGACAAGTAGACATGAATGACATGATGATCGATTTGGCCGAGCAGTACCGTATGCGTATATGATTGTTCGAGGAAAGCAAAAAATTGACTCAGGTCGCTCAGATAATTCCGCAAGGTGTGCGCGGACACACTTTTCTCAACGCCAAGAAATGTGGCGTAACGATCGATCAGGACATGTATACTCGAATTGGCCATTATTAGGGAAACGCGCCCGCATCATATCAATAAGGTTTGCCAGAGAAAAGCATCTGCTGTGGACAGGCAGGCACAGCGGGTGTAATGAGCACGCAGAGAGGCGAGCATGAAGCGGTGCTACCATTGCCAACGTGAGATTGACAGCAAGGACCACATTGGCCGGCGTGATCTCTGCCCCGACTGCGGAGCAAATCTCCACTGTTGTTTGAACTGCGTCTTTTATGACACTCGCTATGCCAATGCATGCCGTGAACCCCAGGCTGACCCAGTACTCGAAAAAGAGGCCGGGAATTTTTGTGAATTTTTCACCTTTAGTGAAGATCAAGCAAGACAATCGCCCGCTTCTGCACCTAACGCTCGTGTCCGCCTTGAAACTCTTTTTAAAAAGAAGTCATGAGAGGAACACCGTTTAGCAGAAAAACATGTAGTGATTGCCTTGCAATCATTCGCGAAGCAGAGGACAATGACCCCATGAAACAGCCTGCCCCTCGGTCTCCCCCAAGCAAATCTTCGTACAGAGGGAAGCGAGAAGAGGGAGCCCGCCCACATCGAGAGGAGGGAGATATATGGAAGATAAAACCTATGTGATTACCGAGATTGTCGGGGTTGCCGACAACTCTATCTCGCAAGCGGTTGCCAATGCTATTGCTCGAGCTAACCAAACCCTGAAAGCGCTCGACTGGTTCGAGCTCAAAGAGGTTCGCGGCACTATTGTCAATGGGAAAATCGGCCAATATCAGGTTACCCTTGATGTCGGTTTTCGCTACCTCACAGATGAAGAAATGCGCGCCTGGGTCCAAGGGTAAAGTAGGATAAATGACTACCATTCTCTAGATGTGGAGAGGAACAACCATGCAAGATAAAACCTACAAGCTCATCGAGTTAGTCGGTGTATCAGGTTCATCGATTGAGGATGCCATCCAAAATGCCATTAGCCGTGCCAATCAAACGCTCAAGAACCTCGATTGGTTCGAGGTTGTCGAGGCCCGTGGATTGATCCAAGAGGGAAAAGTCAATCAATTCCAGGTGAAGCTAAAGGTCGGCTTCCGTCTGAAGTAGGAAGCTCAGCTTTCGTCTCTCTCGCGGCTGATACATAAAATCGCTCGATATACTCTTTGACCATCCGCCGAGCGGAAAAAAGAGGAGCGATAGAAGCGACCGCTTCTTTGGCCACTCGTATCCAGCCGCGGGGAACTCCGTCGGAATCACGCTGGTAGAACAGTGGCACGATCTCATTTTCTAGAAGATGGTAGAGCGCGCCAGCGTCATTCACCTCACGGTTCTCGACCTCGGCAAGAGGATGAGTTGGACCAATAGTCCAACCATTGCCCCCATTATACCCCTCGCACCACCAACCGTCTGCCACACTCAGATTGGGAACGCCGTTCAGCGAGGCTTTTTGTCCACTCGTCCCGCTCGCTTCAAGGGGGGGAATGGGGTTGTTGAGCCACACATCAACTCCTTGAACCAGAAATTTCGCTACACGGATATCGTAATCCTCAACAAACGCGATCTGCCCTCCCAGTCCGTATTCTTTTGCGAGCGTATACACTTGATAAATGAGATGCTTCCCCGGTTCGTCGGCAGGGTGTGCCTTGCCGGCAAAAATGATCTGCAGAGGCTTCCATCGATCTTGCAAAATTGTTTGTAAACGAGCGAGATCCTGGAGAAGAAGCGTCGCGCGTTTGTACGTAGCGAATCGCCGGGCAAAGCCAATCGTCAAGGCTTCCGGATCGAGCAATGCCCCACTGGCGAGCACCTGCGCTGGGTCTCGGTGCTCTTCTCGCCATAACCGCCGGGCACGTTCGCGAATGAAGTGCATCAGCTTGTATTTCAACCGCATGCGCGCCCACCAGAATTCTCCGTCGGGAATCTCATAAATTCGCAGCCATAGGGCTGGGTTATCATGATGTTTCACCCAATCCGGCCCCAAGTATTTATCATAGAGGCGATCTAATTCCGGAGCGATCCACGTTGGTGTGTGAATTCCATTAGTGATAGCAGTGATCGGAACCTTTTCGACTGGTGTATCCGGCCACAGTCGTTGCCACATGCGGCGCGAGACTTCACCGTGAGTTTTACTTACCCCATTACAGTGTCCGGCCATGTGCAGGGCCAAGACCGTCATGTGGAACATTTCACCCCAAGGCTCTTGGTGATGCCCAAGTGCAAGGAAATGATCGCGATCAAGGCCAAGTTGTCCCCAATAATTGTGCAAATATTTTTCGATGAGATGAAACGGGAAGGCGTCATGTCCGGCTGGGACCGGGGTGTGGGTGGTAAACACGGTGGTGCGTCGGACCTCAGCCACCGCATCAGAAAAGGCGAGACCGGTAGTGACGAACTCACGCAGTCGTTCGACAGTAACAAAACCGGCATGCCCTTCGTTGAGATGCCATACCTGTGGGTCGATTTCCAGAGCGCGGAGCACGCGCACGCCACCGATCCCTAAGACGATTTCCTGAAGAATGCGTGTTTCTTGGTCACCTCCATAAAGACGAGCCGACAACTCGCGGTCCCATGGCGCGTTTTCCTCAACATCGGTATCCATTAAGTACAACACTGAACGACCGACGCGTACATGCCAGACCGTCACGTAGATCTGTCGGTCCCCGACTGGAACTGCCACCAGACAGCGCTCGCCACTAGGGGTGAGCGCCGGTACTAAGGGTGCCTCAGCTCGATCAAGATACTCGTATACTGCTTCTTGACGGCCATCTGCGGAAAGCCGCTGATGGAAATATCCTTGTGGATACATAAAGCCAATGCCGATCAGAGGAAGTCCCAGGTCGCTTGCTTCTTTACAATGATCGCCCGCTAAGATGCCAAGACCACCACCATAGATGGGAAGTGAGTTGTGAATACCAAACTCGGCAGAGAAATAGGCGACGGTGCCTTGGGCTATCGCAGGGGCGGTGTGAGAAAGCCACGTCTCTCGTGTCGTCAAGTCCGCATCAAATGCCATCATGGCGGCATCGTAACGTCGCAGGAAGGTCGGGTCTTGTGCAAGTGCGGTGAGGCGTTCTGGTTGCACCTCGCGTAGCAATTTGACTGGACTTTGCTGGGTGATGGCCCATAAAGTACGGTCGATTGCGGCAAAGAGGGCTTCGCCTTCTGGATGCCAGCTCCACCAGAGATTATAAGCGAGTTCACTCAAGCGACTAATCCGAGCGGGAAGCGTTGGGGTCGTAAAATCCATGAACAGTATTCCTCCTGGTCCGTCCTTGCCAGCACCATACGATGAATCGGCTAAGCATTAGCATACCTTAGACTAGGATGTCGCCCACGGCCCTGGGCAAAAACCCTCTTCCCCTTCCGCTGACAAGTGGCTATATAAAGGGCGGGAGCAACCCAAACCCAAAGGAGGATGATTATGTCATTACGCATCAACGATACCGCCCCCGACTTCACCGCTGACACTACACAAGGCACCATCCACTTCCACGAATGGATCGGTAACGGCTGGGTGATCCTGTTCTCGCACCCGAAGGACTTCACCCCTGTTTGCTCGACCGAGCTCGGGTACATGGCGAGCTTGCGGCCCGAGTTCGACAAGCGCAGCTGCAAGATCTTGGGCCTCTCGGTCGATCCAGTCAGCGATCACAACCGCTGGGCGCAGGACATCAAGGACATCACCGGCACCGCGCTGAATTATCCCTTGATCGGCGACCCCGATCTCAAGGTCGCGAAGCTTTACGACATGCTGCCCGCGGAGAGCGGCACTACGTCTCAGGGCCGCACCGCGGCGGACAACGCGACTGTGCGCTCGGTCTTCGTCATCGGGCCCGATAAGAAGATCAAGCTAATCCTTACTTACCCGATGAGCACGGGGCGCAACTTCGACGAAGTCCTGCGCGTGCTCGACTCGATGCAATTGACCGCCAAGCACAAGGTCGCGACCCCGGTGAACTGGCAGCCGGGCGAAGACGTGATCATCGTGCCGGCGGTCTCCAACGACGAAGCGAAAGAGAGCTTTCCCGCGGGCTGGAAGACGGTGAAGCCCTACATGCGCGTCGTGCCCCAGCCGGATAAGTAACGGACGGACTTCCCTCGGTTGAACTGTGTTGGTCGAAGGGGGAAACGTGCCTGCGCCGAGCCGCGGACAACCATGCGATCGCTACTCCAGTCAACTGAAAGCCAGGAGATGAAGTCATCGTTCCGCCGCCAGCCAATGAAACCGCCTCACGCGAGCGGCTGGAAATGGGCAAGAAAGGCGAAGTCAATCAGACCGATTGGTATTTCTCGAAGAAGATATAGAACACCGCGTCTGATCTGTCTGTAGGGGCGAATCTGTGTCCGCCCCTTGTTCTTTTCTCAACGATTCTGTCGTTGCTTCCCCGCCTCTAACGTAGCAGACCGGCCGGCCACCGGTCTTCTGGGAAAGGCGTCTCACCGCTCAAGAACCGTCGGGCCTCATGCAAGCGTTCTTCCACGACTGATCGCTCGATCGAAGTATCGGCAAGCGCGGTCATGAGAGCAAGCGCATTACTAACTATCCAGTCATCGGTGTTATCGAGCGCCTTGGGGTTGGCAAATAGAGGGTGAGCAAGCGCCCACGCACACAGATCAGTAGGAGACTCAGCGCCCGCGAAATATCGATCAATGAGTTCAATAGCCTGGCGCTTGCTCTGGGCGATCTGTTTCATCGTTTGTAGGGGCGCACGCAGTGCGCCCCGGCTTGATCAGTAGGTCTTGAGAATTTTCCCATACGGGAGGTACGCGTTAAAGAAACCATAACGGCACGAGACGATTTCCTTCACTCCTAGCTTGTACCAGGGATCAGCTTCTGTAGGGGAGTTATACACCAGCGAACCTGGGCCGCTCCACACCTCGGCAATGCCGTCCGTTCCGACAATCGGTGTTACCCGAAACTCACAAGAAACGAGCTGCGCGAGGGCAGGGCCTTCACTTTCCTCCGCATTGGGAATGACTTTAAGCGAGAGAATCGGCGGGAAGTTAAAACCATTCGCCGGAACGTTGCGGATCGAGCGCATGATCGCAGTGGCGATGCGGTTCCCCTTGGGGCGCTCGATAATCCCCATATATTCTTCGTGTTCCTGGATGACATCAACGTGCGCCAGCTTCTTCGCGTAACCCCAAATCTCGCGCCCGGCGATCAACGGGGCTTCTTGAGTCACAAAAAGATTGGGGAGATAGGTCATCACTTGACCCTGCCACTTACAGGCGAGACCCAAGATCGCTTCATTGTACGGACCAAAAGTCGAGAAGTGATACTTGGCGATGATGATGCTTGCGGTGGCCGGCTCGACCAGTTCGAGTCCGTCAGGCAGGAGCTTCAGCGCTTCCTCCTCATCAGTGCGGTACTCGACGATGATCATCTCCATGTTGCGATAGTAAAATGGCGGCGACTGCACTGCCGGCGCCGTAACCGGCATCGAGGGGCCAAACTGATTTTTTCTCAGCTGTCCGAACTTTGCCATAACTCCTCCTTTTTAAAATCCTTCGATTTGGGCAAGTCGTTCACGATGAAAGGTCGCATCACCAAAAGCAAGCTCATTCCATTTCGCGCGCTTGAACCAGAAGTGCATATCATGTTCCCAGGTAAAGCCGATGCCGCCGTGCATCTGCACTGCGCGATTCACCGTGCGCGAGTATACATCAGAAAGGCGTGCCTTCACCAAAGCCGCGGCCCGCGAAACTTCGCGTGGGAGCGTATCGAAAGTATGGGCCGCGTACCAGACTAGTGCACGGGCGGGTTCAATTTCACTGGCCATCTCTGCTGCCATATGCTTCAAAGCTTGGAACGACGCAAGCGGACGATTGAACTGGGTGCGTACCTTGGTATACTCGACTGCCATTTCCAAGGCTTTCTGGGCGCCACCAAGGCTGTCCGCTGCTAATGCGATACATGCCGCATCGAGGAGACGGGCAAGAATCTTCCACCCTTTACCTTCGCCTCCAACTAGCGCAGTTTTGGGGACGATGACGTTCTGAAACTTGACCTCGTAGACACGCCGTGTCTGGTCAAACACGTCAAGGGATTGAAGCTCAAGGCCGGGGCATTCTCGCTCGATGAGAAGGAGGTTAATACCATCCTCACCTCTACCGCTCGTGCGGACGGCGGTCAGCAGCACATCTGTTCCTGCGACAAAAGGGACAAACATTTTCGTACCGAAGAGCGTATAACCGTCGCGATTCTTTTTTATCTTGAGAGTGATGCCAGAAGCGTCGAGTCGATCGTTCTCCTCGAGGAATGCGAGAGTGCCAATCACTTCACCAGAAGCGAGCAGTGGCAACCACTTCTTTTTCTGTGCCGTAGTGCCGCCGTGTATAAGCGCAAGCGTGGTGAGGACCGACGAGAACATAAATGGGCCAGGAACGACCGCCCGTCCCATCTCCTCCAGCAAGAGCGCCATATCGAGCATGCCCAAGCCCAGGCCGCCGTAGCTTTCAGGAATTAACAAACCAGTCCATCCCTGCTCGGCCATCTTGCGGTGCAACTCACGGGAGAACCCCTCTTTCTCAGTGTACATCTCACGCGCGAAGGTCGGCGGACATTCCTGGGTGAGAAATTCCCGCGCCGAACGTTGCAGCATTTCCTGTTCTTCCGACAGCCCAAAATCCATACGCTTTGCCTTTAGTGAGTGATGAGTAGCGAGTAGCGAGTGATGAGTAATGAGTAACGAGGGGAAGACGAACCTTTCTATAGTTTTCCGTAGCGCCTTTTTCTTCCTACCAACCCCTAGCCCCCAACCCCTGACCCCCACTCCCTCACGCCGACTTTGGCATTCCCAACCCCCGCTCGCTAATAATGTTCTTCTGGATCTGCGAAGTGCCACCTCCAATAATCAACCCCAGCGTGAACATAAACTCATAAGCCCAGGTGCCGTTATCGATGACCCGTGCCGTACCACGCTTCAACGGGCCATAAGAACTCAGGATTTCGAGGGCCAAGGCGCAAATGTCGTGATTCAGTTCGGTGCCAACCAGCTTGTTGACCATTGCCCCGACGCCGGGTGACCGCTCCTTGATGACATCGGTGAGCTGCCGGTAGGAGTGGTACTTCATCGCCTCCATCCGCGTCAGCAGGTCAGCCAGCTTTTGCCGAATGAGCGGGTCCTCTGCCGCTGGTTTGCCATATCGCTGATGGGAGCGCGCGAGACGAATCAAATTCTGCATCATCAGTTGCGTCCGGGTAGTTGACCCCAACATGTTCCGTTCGTGGAAGAGTGTAGCGTTGGCCACCATCCACCCCTGGTTGAGTTCTCCAACCAGATTCGCTCGCGGCACTCGCACGTTGTCGAAAAAGACTTCGTTAAACCCGGCATCTCCGGTCATCTGAATCAACGGACGGACGGTAATCCCCGGCGTTTGCATGTCAATAAGAATGTAGGAAATACCGCGGTGCTTAGGGGCGTCGGGATCGGTGCGCACCAGACAGAACATCCAATCAGAGAACTGTGCATTCGAGGTCCACACTTTCTGGCCATTGACAATGAACTCATCGCCAATGAGTTCGGCACGGGTCCGCAGCGAGGCTAGGTCCGACCCCGCCCCCGGCTCGGAATAGCCCTGGCACCAGATCTCTTCAGCCGTCAGGACCTTTGGCAGATAGCGTTTCTTTTGTTCCTCCGTGCCACACTGAATCAGCGTAGGCCCGAGCATCGTCAAGCCAGAGGTGCCGATCAATCCAGGAGCACGGGCGAGGACCAATTCCTCATTAACAATAGTCTGCCGCATGACATCCGCGCCTTGGCCTCCGTACTCTTTGGGCCAACTCATTGCGACGTAGCCGGCGTCGTACAGTTTGAGTTGCCACTCTTTTGCTCGCTTCACCCGCTCAGGGTCGTGTGGCATCAAATCACTAATGGATTTATCTTTTTTGGGCAGATTTTTTTTCAACCAAACCCGAACTTCTTTACGAAATGCTTCCTGTTCTTTGGAGTGGGTCAAATCCATTAATCGTCTCCCTTAGTTTCCCTCCGAGAAAGGCGGGTGGGCACTACCCACCCTACATTTTTCTGCTGATAGCTAATTGCTAAAAGCTATAAATTGTACAATCGCTTGGTATTCTCTCCGAGGATCTTCTGCTGGGCATAGTCAGGTAACGACCCACAAGCTTCCTTTACCTCTTCGACGACACCAGGAAACGTGCAGTCGAAATGCGGATAGTCTGAACCCCAAATCACGCATCCCTCGAGGCCCATATCGACCAGCGTTTTGAGGGTGTGCTCATCCGGATCCATAGAAATGAAGCACTGTTCACGAAAATGGTCACTTGGTTTCTTTTTCAACCACGGTACGTAATGGCCCATCTTGTCAAAGTGCCCATCCATGCGGTCGAGCCAGTAGCCAAGCCAGCCCACGCCAGATTCTAAGAACGCAACTTTGAGTTTGGGAAATTTGCTCAGAACGCCACCGCAGATGATATCCATGCAAGCACCCTGCTGTTCCCACGGGTGACACACCATGTGAAAGAAGAAGGGATCGCGATAGCGTTCTTGTCCGAGGGTCGGCATCTTGGTGCCGAAGCTGCCGTGAATAGCAACAGGGATATTTAACTCCTGGGCTTCACGCCAAAAGACCTCATACGCGGGATCATTGAGCCGGCGGCCATTGTAAGGGTTCGGGCGCACAAAAACCGCACGCATACCCAGCTCTTTGACCACACGGCGCATCTCTTTGATTGCCTCATCTACACCTTGGAGGGGAAGCGGTGCGACGCCGAAGAAACGGTCGGGATACGGTTTACAGAAATCGGCGAGCCAGTTGTTGTAGGCGCGGCAGGCGGCCGCCGCGAGCTTCGGCTCATTAAGGTCGCCGTAGATGAGCCATAAGCTGGGATAAAAGAACGCAACGTCGATCCCTTCAAAATCCATATCCTTGACCCGAGCATGCGGATCATAGCCGCCAGGAACAATTTCGTCCCATGTCATCGTCCGTGCCTTATGGGGATCAGAGAGTCCCCCAGGAGTACAGGCAGCGGCGATCGACATATTGGGGTCAATGCGCACTTCACCGTTGATCATCATCCGGTCGATGCCATCTTTATCGCGAACAAGTTGAATGACACGATCGCGGTAGGCTGACTCCGTATACTCCTGCCAAATGACCGGTGGTTCAAGAATGTGTCCATCTCCATCGATAATTTTTGCCATATGATCCCTCCTTGGTCTCGGCATAACGCAGGGAGCTTGCTTCCTGTATTCGCTTTATGGCAATTGGCCTATGGTCGCTCTTCATTCTTGCTGCTATAGAGCGAGCGCAACGGGCGAGCCATATGCTATAAGCTATCCGTCTTTTTATCCTTCCCCGCCTTCGTCCTTCGTGAAGAACCCATCCTCACTCTCGGCCATCAGACGAAGATCAAACGTGCGCACTCGTGGCGGCGCCACACACAACGGGGTAAGCGCATTCAGGAGGTCCTGGGCGAGTTGGCTCTCGGCATAGGCCCGCAGGTCTTTGCTGGTGCGCCACGAACTGACTGCGATGACCTCGTCCCCCGTTTGCATGATCTGCACAAAGAGAAACCCGGACACCTGCCTGACGTGGCTGAGACGATCCTGCAACACCTGAATCGCCGCTTCGCTCTGGCCCGGTTTCGCTTTCCCTTCCAGCACACGGCAATAATACATAACACCCTCCTTTCCTGCGATGCGCGACAGGCTGTGGACGACTCTTTATCCCTCTCCTTTTTGCAGACAATGGAGAGGCGAATTAGTGCCTCCGTCCCCCGGCGTCTAGACCGTTCTACCTCTACGCCCGGCGCTACAAGGTTGTCAACCAGAAATTTGCGGAAGGGAAACGTGGGCGGTATTGCTAATTCGCTCGTAGGAGGGAGTCTGCGACCCTGGCTCTTCCTGCATGCCCTTCAGGGAAACGTCGCAGCAGGCGTCTTTGGCTTCGAGATCTTTCCAGGCAAAACCGGCATCAGATGGGATCTCCAGGTCGACGGCAACCGATCCGGTGGAAAGGATGAATTCGGGTAACTGACCGGCGAGCTTGACGCGTGGCTCAAGGGGAGAAACCAGCACCCCTTTGTAGGGAAGGGGAAGTTTCACTCCTGGCTCAAGATCATAATCGAGGGTCACTCGCAGTGTTTGCTCGTCCAGCCTTGAAAGCGTCACATTAGTAATCTTGACCAGCGATTTGCTCTTTTCCGGAGCCGGAGCACAAGCGAACAACAGCAGAATAAGGAATAGGAGGTAGGCAGCCAGGGCTCTGCGTGGTCGCTCTTGAAGCGGGCTCTGCCATAAGAGGGTCTCTCTCGTATTTGACAATCGTCGGTGTCGACTCGCTCGATATCGTGCGAGTGCGACCTTTTGAAGGAACATTCTCCCCTTCATAATATTATAGCCCCATAATTTTTCGTGCGATTGCCGCTCGAACTTGATAGGGCGTTCCGCCAATGTAGGAAACGCGCACGTCAGCAGCAATACTGAGCAACATTGCTGCTTCGGTGAGATCAATGTCGGTCCGTTCCATCAGTAAGCTGGCAAGCCCGTCCAGCGCAACTCGAGCGGCGGCTTCGACTGTCTCTCCCTCACCAGTCGTGAGGACTTCATCTTTGGTCACGATCAGTGGGCGGTTGAGTTTTAACTCGTTCACGACCCTGCAGCGAAGTGTGACTTCGGCGGCGATCTCGACCGCCGACCCGGCGGCTTCACCGTCACCCATGCGTGCATGGACATCTTCGATGGTGAGCAGCCCGCCTTCGACAAACACCGGTAAGTACACCGTGGCGCCCGGACCAATCTGGGTATTGGTCAACGTTCCTCCAAACGGTCCAGAGGCGTTACTCGGTAATGGTCCGTTCGCTGGGGCCACGCCGAGTTTGCCGACCATCGGCGCGTAGGGCAGGACAATCGTATCACTATAGCGGATCTGGTTGCCTTCAATTGGTACGATTTTCTTGCGGAACTCGACTGTGTCTTTGAACATGCCATAGCCAGGAATAGCAATCACATAGCCAAACCCTTGGGTTGGGCGAATATCTAAGATGTCCACCGCGAGTGCCTGACCGGGTCGGGCTCCTTCGACAAAGACAGGTCCGGTCATAACCGTGAGTTGGTCCATCGGCCAGGCTTTGGCATCGCGCCACTCGCGGAAACGATCGTTGGTCTCCATGACAAATACTTCTCCGGGTCGCACACGGGTAGCAGGATGATGGGCCGCATCGAAGGTACGAACAACCTGGTCTTTACTGATTCTTTGCATAGCGTGTTTTTCCTCAGGCTTCGACTAGCACATCTCTAGCAGAACGCCAACGCGCGGTGGCAATCCTCGCTAGGACATGCTAACAGAACCTATGCTCGAATCTGGCTCGGATGCGAACAATCTCAGCAGTTACCACGTATGGGGAAAGCGATGTCGAGTGTGCGGCTCTTGTTAGTCCGGCACGGTGAGACCGAGTGGAATCAAGAGAATCGCTGGCAGGGACAAGCCGACGTCCCGCTGAGTGAGGCCGGTCGTGGGCAGGCGCGACGCCTGGCGCAGCGGCTCCTTGCTGAAGGACGGCAACTACGGGCGATTTACACGAGTGATCTGATGCGCGCATCGCATACGGCCGAGATTCTGGGCGAGACTCTGAGAGTAACGCCAACGCGAGATGCGGCTTGGCGAGAAATGCATATTGGCGCATGGAGCGGGCTTACGACTGCGGAGGTCATTGCCCGTCATGCGACTGAGTGGGAGCGGCTCCGGGCTGGAGAAGATTTGCCGCGCGGAGGAGGAGAAACGTTTGCTCAATTTCAGGGGCGCATCGTGCAGGCAGTGCAATGCTTGGTCGAAAAACATCTCGGTGAACATATCGCGATTGTGACTCATGGTGGCGCAGTGCGCGCCTTATTATTACACTGCCGTGGGCTGCCCATCAGTCAGTTTCGTCAGATCGATAAGATTGGCAATACCGGCCTCAGCGAAGTCACCTTCTTCGTAGATGGACAAACCGTGATCCACTCGGTGAATGACATTGGCCATCTGGATGAGTCAGCCTTATCTGGTGAAGCGGTGGATGCGTGAAATAGGGGTTGGGGGTTAGGGATTGGGGGCTGGAAACTGACAACTGCTGTGCCGCCTTTCTTTGTTTCTCCGCTGCCTTAATTCACCGTTTCTTCCTCATTCTCAGGAAAGAGTCTTGCGTTTTCTCGCGTCGCGTTGGCTCAAAGTCGTCATCAGCCTCGGACTTTTCGCCCTCCTCATTAGATCAACGGATCTTCACGGTTTTCTCCAGCAGATCGCCGCCGCGCGGCCGCAGTTTCTCATCCTGGCTTTCCTTGGGTATCTTCTGAGTCAAGCGTTCAGTGCCTATAAATGGCGGGTCCTGGCTCAACCGCTCGGTTTTTCCCCGCCGTGGCGCACGTTCATCGTTTATTACTTTGTTGGCATGTATCTCAACTTGTTTGCTCCCAGCACGGTCGTTGGCGACCTCGGGCGAGGGATCTTGTTAGCACAAGAGAAAGACAGGGTGGCGGATGCTCTTCATTCTGTCGTAGCGGATCGCTTGAGCGGATTGGTGATGCTGCTCTGGGTCAGTGCGACAGGATTTCTCCTCTTCGGTCCCACCGTCTTCCCCAAAGAGGTGGGTTACGTTGTGATCTTTGCGGCAACGCTTTCGGTCGTGATGTGGTGGCTCCTCCCGCAGGTGGTTGAATGGTTCTTTTCGCCGGAAAGCAAGCTCAAGCGGTTGAGCGAAAAATTATTCCTGCCCTATCAACAACAGCCGCTAGTTGTGGGCTATGCCTGTCTACTCTCTTTTCTGTTTCACTGGTTTCAGTTGAGTCTTCAGGTTCTCCTTGCCTATGCGCTCAACCTGGCGGTGCCGGTGTGGTACTTGGTTCTCTTTATCCCTTTGGTGCACTTGTTGAGCGCCTTGCCTATTAGTTTTGCTGGGATGGGAGTACGGGAGAGTGGGTATGTATGGTTTTTGGCGTTGGTTGGCGTCGCCAAAAATCAAGCACTGGCGTTCGGTCTGTTATGGAGCGCCTTGGTCCTTGCGGCTGGCATGGTTGGCGGGCTGATACTGCTCTTTTCACCCGTAGCGCGATTTTCCCTTGCCCAGGCTAGAAAAACGACGGCCGAATCAGAATAGTTTCTTCCCGCCCTGCGCCAACCGAGATCATTTTAACCGGAACCCCAACTAATTGTTCGATCCGCTCAACATAGCGACGGGCAGTGAGTGGGAGCGCGTCAAGACTGCGCAGATCGGTCAGGCGCTCTGACCAGCCGGGCAACTCTTCATAGATCGGCGTCAGCTGTTCAAGTATCCGTGCACTGGCCGGGACCTCATCGTAATGCTGCCCCTGATACCCGTATGCGGTACACACGCGCAGCGTGGGGAAGCCGCTAAGTACATCGATCTTGGTCAGCGCAATACTATTGATCCCGTTGAGGCGGGCAGCAGTGCGAGCGACCACCGCATCAAACCAGCCGCAGCGCCGCGGCCGGCCGGTGACCGTGCCGAACTCGCCGCCATCACGGCGCAGTTTTTCTCCCTCTGGACCGAGCAGCTCAGTCGGAAAGGGTCCGCTGCCAACTCGCGTCGTATAGGCTTTGGAGATGCCGATAACGCCGTTGATTTGTTGCGGGGCGATTCCTACGCCGGCGCATACTGCGCCGGCTATCGTGTTGGAGGAGGTCACATAGGGATAGGTGCCGTGATCGACATCGAGCATCGTGCCCTGCGCTCCTTCAAAAAGCACTTTACGACCGCGCGTGATTTCCTGGTGTAAGTAGCGTGAGGTGTTGGTGACGTACGGGGCAAGTCGATCACGTAGGCGACAATACCCGTCGAAAATCTGGTCGTAGTCCAGAGCCTGTTCTTTGAGGATCGCGCCGAGATAAATGTTTTTCTCTTGCAGGTTATGGGTCAGTTTCTCGCGAAAGACGTGCTCATCGAGCAGATCAATAATACGAATACCGACCCGCGCCATTTTGTCTTCATAAGTAGGACCGATGCCACGCCCAGTCGTACCAATCCGGCCCTCCCCACGCAGTCGCTCGCGCGCGAGGTCGATCGCCTTATGATACGGCATAATCAGATGGGCAGTCTCACTAATCTTGAGTAGCGAAGCCTCGCTCAGGCAGCCTTGTTGTTGCAGGGTATCAATCTCCTCCACCAGTACTTGGGGATCAATGACGACCCCATTGCCAATGACACAAATCTTGCCCGCATGCAAAACTCCTGAGGGGATCAAACGAACAATGGTTTTCTTACCACCGACAACCAGGGTATGCCCAGCATTGTTACCGCCCTGAAAGCGCACGATGATGTCAGCCTCCCGGGCGAGTAAATCAACAACTTTGCCTTTGCCTTCATCACCCCATTGGACGCCAACCACAACTAGGCTACTCATAGCTCTTCATCCTTGTAAGCTTATAGGCGGATCTGCTGCGCTGAGATGATTGACTCAAGCGTTTGCAACTCGGCCAAGACCCCCGCCGGAACTTGACCGTCTACGTGGATGAGGGCAATGGCTTTTCCGCGAATTTTTTCCCGGCCGAGTTCGAGACCGGCAATGTTAATGTCGTGCTTGCCCAACAACGTCCCCATCGCCCCCACCACCCCAGGAACATCGTGGTTATGAATGACGAGAATGTATCCCTCAGGGACAGCTTCGAGATGGAAGGCATTAATCCGCACTAAGCGCACGGCCTTATTACTGAACACCGCACCTTCGACCGTATTGGCGCCCGTCGTGCCGCTGACTTGCACCTTCATTGAGTTGAGGAAATCACTAGGGCGATTGCTGCGGGATTCGACCACGCGAATCCCGCGCTCGCGGGCGATAAACGGGGCATTGACGTAGTTCACCGGCGACTCCAGCACTGGACTCAGCAGACCGCGCAGCACGGCGGCGGTGGCCGCAGTGACGTCATACTCGACGATCTCTCCACTATACTCAACGTTCACCTCCTGTGGAGCGTCTGGCGAAATCTGGGCTAAGAAGCTGCCTAATTTTTCACCAATGGTGAGATAGGGTTGAAGAATCGTGAGCTGCTTGGCGGTCAGAGCCGGAAAATTGACGGCGTTCTGAATGACCCCATTGTTGAGAAAGTTCGCCACCTGATCGGCGATGGCAACCGCGACGTTGATCTGCGCCTCGTCTGTCGCTGCCCCGAGATGAGGAGTACAAACGACTTGCTCAAGCTTGAGCAATGCCAACGAGGTCGGGGGTGGCTCCTCCACGAAGACGTCGAGCGCCGCACCGGCCACCGTGCCGTTGGTAATCGCCTCCAATAGCGCACTCTCATCAACAATCCCACCTCGGGCGCAGTTGATAATCCGTACCCCTTTCTTCATCTTGGCAAACGTCGCGGCGTTAATCAGTCCGCGGGTTTCTTTCGTCAATGGCGTATGGACGGAAATGAAATCCGCGCTGGTATAGATCTCGTCTAGAGAGGCCATTTCAACGCCAAGCTTGGCCGCGGTCTCTGGAGAGACAAATGGATCATAGGCGAGTACGCGCATTTTCAAACCCAGCGCCCGCTCGGCAACAATCGCGCCAATATTGCCCAGACCGATCACCCCTAGCACTTTGTTGCAAATTTCACTACCGGTGAACTTCTCTCGTTCCCAATGCCCGGACTTGAGCGAAGCGTTGGCTTGCGGAATGTTGCGGGCGAGAGCAAGGAGCAGGGAGATCGCGTGTTCGGCGGTCGTGACATTATTGCCGCCCGGTGTGTTCATGACCACGATGCCCTGCTTGGTGGCTGCTTCGACATCGACGTTATCAACCCCGATACCCGCCCGGCCAATCACCCGCAAGCTCGTGGCCGCGGTGATGACCGGTTTAGTCACCTTCGTGCCACTGCGAATAATGAGGCCGTGATATGCGGGAATGATGTGGGTCAGCTCGTCGGCGGAGAGTTTGGGGCGAATATCGATGTCTAAGCCCACATGGGTGCGTAAACGCTCGAGCCCTGGTTCGGCGAGCAGATCTGTAACCAAAACTTTATGTGACATGGCTTCTCTACCCCACCGTCGGCCATCCGTCGAGCAAGGCCTCTTCTGCACTACGTACGCCGCGACCGAGTTCGACCTCTTGACCAAAGCGACGCAACGCCATCTCTAAGGTACTAATCGCGGTGATCACATCGAAAGGTCCGGCATAACCGATGTGGGAAATCCGTACGATTTTTCCCTTCAGCTGATCTTGCCCGCCGGCGATATCGACTCCCATACCGTCGCGCATATATTGCAGTAGCCGTGTGCCATCGACCCCTGACGGCAACCACACCCCGGTTGCTGCCGGGCTTGGCGATACCGGCGCAAGCAATTGCAGACCCATGGCCTGTGCTGCCGTGCGGGTGGCGACAGCCAGACGCGTATGACGGGTAAAGATATGCTCCAGCCCTTCTTCGCGGAGTAAACGTAACACTTCGTGCAGTCCATTGATGAGAGAAATGGCTGGTGTGTAAGCGGTGGTGTGCTTTTGTTGCTCTTTATTTTCGCGGCGGAGATCGAAATAGAAACGTGGCTGGGTGGTGCGTTCAACCTGCTTCCACGCTTTGGCGCTGAGGGCGAGGAAGGCCAGTCCGGGCGGCAGCATGAGTGCCTTCTGCGAACCAGTGATCAGCACGTCGAGACCCCACCGATCCATCGGTGTATCGGTAGCGCCGACCGCAGTGATACCATCGACAATGAGAAGTGTATCCAGCTGCCGCGTGAGCGCGGCGATGTGTTCGACCGGATGAAGCACCGTCGTCGAAGTTTCACTCGCCTGGATGAGAACGGCGCGCGCCTCGGGGTGCTCTTTTAAGGCCTGAGTGACTGCGTCGACCGAGACCGCTTTCCCCCATTCAACTTTGATCTCTTTGACGTTCAGATTGAACGCTTGCCCGATTTTGAGCCAACGCTCGCCAAATTTTCCTCCATTGACGACAATGATGGTATCTCCGGCGGAACAGGTATTGGTCACGGCTGCTTCCATCGCACCGGTGCCTGAGGCAGCAAGAATCAACACATCTTGTTGAGTCTGGAAGAGCCACTGGAGTCCTTCCTGGACTTCAGCAAAAAGGTGTTCAAACTCTGGCGTGCGATGATGGATCAGTGGTTGGGACATACTGAGGAGGACTTGGGGTGGGACCGCTGTCGGGCCTGGGGTAAGCAAATAGCGTTTCAACATGAAAATCTCCACGGTAATGGTATCAAAAAAAACCCGGACGAGTGTCTTGTCCGGGCCCTGATAGTACCCTTGTTGAAAACAAAAATGGTGTATCGGGGCGAAGAAGTCGAGTCAACGAGGGTTCTTTACGCTTTACTTAGTCTTTCCGTTCTACTTTTTGCTTGACAGTAAAAAAACGGGGTACTATAGTCGTGGGAAAAAGTGGGAGAAAGTGGGAAGGCGCGGATAACCCGTGTTCCGTGGCTGCTTTGAACATACGATCGACGAGAAGGGAAGGGTGAGTATCCCTGCTACCTTTCGTAAGGTACTTCTCGGACAACCAGATGAACGACTCATTGTGACCAAGTTTATCCTCAATTCTTTCCGTTGTCTTGACGTCTACCCTCAGGCCGAGTGGGAATATTTAGAGCAGGAGTTAATAAAGAAACCTCGTTTTGATGAGAACTTTTTCAAACTTGAAACCTTCTACTTGGCAAACGCACAGGAATGCCTGGTTGATAAACAAGGGCGTATTCTGTTACCGACGCTCCTGCGCGAATATGCCGGATTACAGAAAGACGTTATGTTCGCTGCGGCGCTCAAGAAGTTTCGTATCTGGGATAAGGAGACTTGGCAACAGTTTAATACTGAATCAGAGAAAGATCTGTCCCAGCATCCGAATCTCTTCAGCGGCCTGAACGCGTAGTGGGCACTGTACACGAACTGGGTAAAAATTTCTAGAGAAATGTATCAGGATGGAAGCGACTCCGCTCAGAACCGATGTGTCGACTGTCTCTGGCCATCTCCCAGTGATGGTATCGGAAGTCACGACATTGCTTCGCCCGCAAGCTGGCACCTATTTTCTTGATGCGACTGTGGGTGGGGGAGGTCATGCTGCCGCCATACTGGCCGCCAGCGCGCCTCAAGGGAGGCTGCTCGGGATTGATCGAGACGAAAGCGCGCTCGCCGTTACGACCCAGCGGTTACGCCCGTTCGCTGACCGCTTCCTGTTAGTTCACGCGAACTTCAGTCACGCTGAAGCTGCTCTCGCAGAGGTTGGTTGGGAAGGTGTCGATGGTCTCCTCCTCGATCTGGGCTTCTCTTCGCTCCAGGTGGAAGATGCCGAACGAGGGTTCAGTTTTCTCCGTTCAGGCCCGTTGGATATGCGGATGGACCAACAGGAGGAGCGTCGAGCCGCAGATATCGTCAATCAGGCAAGCGAAGGGGAACTGCGGCAGATTTTTCATGATCTCGGCGAGGAACGAGCCGCTGGAGCGCTTGCCCGTGCGGTGGTCCGTGCTCGATCACAGGCGCCGCTGACCACGACCACCGCGTTGGTGAGAATCATAGAACAAGTAGTGAGAAATTCGTCGCCGTCACGGCTGCATTCGGCGACCCGGGCTTTTCAAGCCTTACGCATTGCCGTGAATCGCGAACTTGATCATCTCACCGCTTTTCTCCGCGAGGGCTATCGCTGGTTGCGTCCTGGGGGACGTCTGGTCACCCTTTCGTATCACTCGCTGGAAGACCGTTTAGTCAAAGAAGCGTTTCGACGCTGGGCGGCAACCTGCCTGTGTCCACCGCTCCTGCAGCAATGCCTGTGTGGCTGGTCCCCCCAGGTCCGGATCCTGACTCCCAAGCCGCTGACTCCGACTACGGCAGAGGTAGAAGCAAACCCACGCGCACGCAGCGCACGCTTGCGTGCGGTGGAACGTTGCAGAGGGGAGGCCGAGCAATAGATGGCGCGTTCTCGCCCTTGGGGTAAATATACTGTCCTCGCGCTGTTCGGCTTATCGCTTGCGCTAGCGCAGGTGTGGATTCGCTTGCAGGTCCTGGCGGTAGGCTACAAACTGTCAAACACTCGGCAACTCATTCACTCGCTGGACGGAGATCGACAAGCCTTAAAGATGCAATGGAGCGCTCTTACGGCGCCCGGCCGCTTGGCAGTACAAGCAGCCGGGCGATTGGGTATGAGCGCCCCGCAACCCGAGCAGGTCGTTCGGGTGCCTTGAGAGGGGGAGGGGAGGAGGATGGAGAAACGATTACTGGCCGCCGGAGGCGCGATTGGCATTGGCTTGTTGCTTGTCCTGACGCGGCTTGTCCAACTCGCGGTGGTCCAGGGGGAGCAGCTTGCTCGCCAGGCCGCAAATCAGCACCAGCAGCGCATTACTCTGCCCTCACGTCGGGGGGCAATTATTGACCGCAATGGCGAGCCCTTGGCCTTGAGTGTACCGGCAGAATCTATCTTCATTCATCCCCGCAAACTCCCCGCCCATGTCAGCAAATGGTCCTCCGCCATTGCTACCGCTCTCCATATGCCGACGCAGGAAGTGAATGCGTTGCTCCGTTCGCAAGAGCCGTTCGTCTGGCTGAAACGCCGAGCGACACCACAAGAAGCCGCCCAGGTCCGCGCCCTCGGGATCACTGGGATCGACAGTGTCGAGACCGAGCGTCGCTTCTATCCTCAAGGAACGCTTGCTGCTCCGCTCCTGGGGTTTACTGATGTGGACGCGCGCGGAATTGCCGGGATCGAACAGGCCTACGATCACTATTTACGCGAAGAGCCGGCGGAAATGGTCGGCGAACGTGATGCCTTGGGCCGCACGATTTTGGTGCAAGGTGTTGCTGCCTCTCCCGAAGTCTTGAACGTTCGGCTCACCCTCGACACGGGCTTGCAATATTTAGCCGAGCAGGAACTCGCGCAAGCCGTTCGTACAACCGGCGCGCTGGCTGGCACGGTGGTGATCCTTGATCCCCAGACGTTCGCCGTGCTCGCGCTTGCTCAGGTGCCCACCTTTAACCCCAATGCTCCGGCGGCGTCTCCGCCGGAGATGCGACGGAACCGTATTACTGGTGATTGTTACGAGCCCGGTTCAACCATGAAAGCCCTTCTCATGGCCGCGGCTCTTGATACCAAGCGAGTGCGACCGGAAGAGCAGATCTTCTGTGAATATGGTCGTTATCAAGTTGGCAAGTCGGTCATTCACGATCATCATCCCTATGGATGGTTAAGTTTTCTCCAAGTATTGCAGCACTCAAGTAATATCGGCGCGGCCAAAATCGGCGAGCGTCTCGGCAAGGAAACCTACACGGCGTACCTTCGTGCCTTTGGTTTCGGACGCACCACGGGAATTGAATTGCCAGGAGAAAGTTCTGGCCTGCTTCCGCCCACCAATGCGTGGGCACGCATTCATCTCGTCACTGCAAGTTTTGGCCAGGGAGTGGCAGTCACCCCTCTCCAACTTGCATGTGCATATGCGGCCATCGCCAATGATGGTGTCCTCATGCGGCCATACCTCGTCCGGGAGGTGCTCAATGGAGACGGAAGAGTCGTAGAGGCCTATAGTCCGCAACGGTTGTGGCAGGTTGTGCGCACTGATACTGCCCATCGCATTCTGGCAATGATGGAGAAAGTGGTGGAAAAAGAAGGGACGGGGTGGCGAGCTCAAATCGAAGGGTTCCGGGTGGCTGGGAAAACCGGCACCTCACAGAAGGCAGATGCACGTGGTGGCTATTCTGCCCGAGGCCGGATTGCGTCATTTATCGGCATCGTCCCGGCTGACCGGCCTCGCCTGGTCATCCTGGTGAGCATTGATGAGCCGAAAACAGCTGTCTATGGGGGTGAAGTCGCGGCGCCCGTCTTCCAAACCATTGCGCGTCAGGCATTGGCCCAATTGGGGATAGAGGGGAAGAGCCCGAAAGCGGAGACTGCCTCTCCTGCTCCTTCTCGAACGCCCGCCCCTGCTCCTCCCGCGAACCCCCTCGTCCAGCGGATTGCGACGACGACCCCGGCTTCTTCTGCAGAAGTCGCGTTGGTAGAGACTGAAGCCAGCGGACCGAACTTTCTTGGTCTGAGCTTGCGCGAGGCGGTATTGACCGCGCAGCGCAATGGCCTGCAGATCACGACGCAAGGCAGTGGCTATGTAACAAAACAGTCTGTGAATATTCATTCTGGGCAGCCTGTCTACGCCCTCATCTTGTCACCGACAGGAGAAGCGCGACCGTGATATTGCGTGATCTCCTGACCAACGCTGTGCCCGTGCAGGTCCAGGGAAGCTTGGACATAGAGGTCACGCAACTCGCTTATGATTCTCGGTGTGTACAGCCAGGCGCCTTATTCTTTGCCCTTCCTGGTAGCAAAAATAATGGGAGCCATTTTGTTGAACAGGCCATCGCTCGCGGTGCGCGTGCGGTAGTCGTTCCACCGGAAACCACAGTAGCACGGCCAATAACGGCAATTTATTCTTCCACTCCACGCCTCTTGCTCGGTTATTGCGCTGATCGCTTTTATGCTCAGCCGAGTTCTCAGGTGACGCTGGTTGGGGTGACGGGAACCAGCGGCAAGACGACGACAACCTATTTGCTGGAAGCTATCTGGCAGGCGCTGGGGTGGGCGGTCGGCGTCGTCGGGACCATTAACTATCGTTATCAAGGGCGAACCTTGCCTGCCCCTTTTACTACCCCGGAAGCAGTTGAGTTGCAGGCGCTGCTCAAGACGATGGTTACGGAGCGTGTCAGCCATGTGGTGATGGAGGTGTCTTCGCATGCGCTCGCCCAGGATCGCGTCCACGGTTGTCGCTGGGACGGAGCGGTGTTCACTAACCTTGGCCGTGACCATCTAGATTTTCACCCGGACCTTGATGACTATTTTGCCGCCAAATCCCGATTGTTCCTCGACGGGCTGGCGGCCTCGGAGAAGCCGCATCGTTTTGTCGCGATCAATGCGGATGATCTCTGGGGAGCCAAGCTACTCGCGCAATCACTGCCGGGGCGAGTATTGACCTACGGGTTGCAACCCGGTGTGACCGTGTCAGCCTCTAACCTCGAGAAGAGTTTTCAAGGATTGCGTGGCATCCTTCGCTTGGGAAGAGAGCAGGTCCCGTTCTCTTCCGCGCTCATCGGTGATCCCCACCTCTACAATATTCTGGCTGCTGCTACTGTGAGCTACGCCCTCGAGATTCCCGCTGAGATGATTGCCGCAGGGATTGCTCGCTGTTCAGGCGTCCCTGGACGCTTGGAAGCGATCGCCGTTGGACAACCATTTGGCGTGTTGGTCGATTACGCCCATAAGCCCGACGCGTTAGAAAAGACGTTGCGCTCGATTCGTCAGTTGACCCGGGGGAGATTACTTACCGTCTTCGGCTGTGGTGGGGATCGAGATCGAGGGAAAAGACCTCTTATGGGAGAAGCCGCCGGCCGCCTCAGCGATGTGGTCGTCTTAACTTCCGACAATCCGCGCACCGAAGATCCTGCTCACATTATTGCTGAGGCCGAGCCAGGTTTGATCCAAGCGGGAATGATGAAAACCGATGATCCCGCCGCAATTCAAACGCTTATGCATGGATATGTAGTGATGGTCGACCGCCGCGCGGCCATTCGCGCTGCCCTGACTGGAGCGCAGCCCGGCGATGTGTTGGTGATCGCCGGAAAAGGGCACGAAGACTATCAAATCATTGGCACGACCAAGTCTCACTTCGACGATCGCGAAGAGGTGCGAAACTATCTCGGTCTGCTATACGGCAAGGAACGCTCATGAGGGTTGCTTCTCCTTTACGGGTTCCATCTCATTTTTTCTGTTCCCGACTGCTGCGAGGGGGGGCGTGATGCTGTACGCCTTCCTCTATCCCCTACACACTACCTATTCAGCCCTCAACGTGTTTCGTTATGTGACGTTCCGCGCGCTGATGGCGTGGCTCCTATCACTCACTGTGTCTCTCATCCTAGGGCCCTGGTTGATTTCCCGCCTGACCGCGCTCCAAGTTGGTCAAGTCATTCGTCCTGAGGGCCCGGCTGGACATTTGAGTAAGGCCGGAACCCCAACTATGGGAGGAGCACTGATCCTCTTTTCATTGGCCCTTGCCACCCTGCTTCTTGCCGATCTCACTAACCCGTATATCTGGTTAGCGCTCGGGACGACGCTGGGTTTCGGCTTCATTGGATTTATCGACGACTACCGTAAATTACGACGGCGGAACTCGGCTGGACTACTTGGCCGCTACAAGCTTCTGGCACAGTTTGCCATTGCCACGCTGGCTGCGGTTCTCCTCTCGCTCTTGCCTGGGTTTCATAGCACGATCACTATTCCTTTTTTCAAAGATCTCCAGCCAGATCTTGGTATCTTCTATATTCCCTTTGCGGCGCTGGTGATGGTCGGCGCTTCTAATGCGGTGAACCTGACCGATGGCCTCGATGGGTTAGCTATCGGGCCGGTCATGATCACCGCTTTTACCTATGGTTTTTTCGCCTATATCAGCGGCCATGCCAGGATCGCTGAATACCTGCAGGTCCCTCATGTTGCGGGAGCCGGGGAAATGGCGGTGTTTTGCAGCGCACTGGTCGCAGCCGGGATGGGGTTCCTGTGGTTCAACGCATATCCAGCGCAAATGTTCATGGGTGATGTCGGCTCGCTCTCGCTGGGAGCGGCCATTGGCATTACCGCATTAATCAGTAAGCAAGAAATCGTCTTAGTCATAGCGGGGGGTGTCTTCGTCGTTGAAGCCATTTCGGTCATCTTTCAGGTGACCTCGTATAAACTCACGCGAAAACGCATTTTCCGTATGGCGCCGATCCATCATCATTTTGAATTGAAGGGATGGCCTGAGCCCCAGATCATCGTGCGATTCTGGATCATGTCGGTTATTTGTGCGGTGGCAGCGCTAAGTACATTGAAATTGAGGTAGCTCCCGTGAAGTTGGGCGGGAAAAAAGTTCTGATTATTGGCCTTAAACGCACTGGCGTGAGTGTCGCTCGGTTTATTGCCCAGCGCGGCGGTCACGTTTGCATCACTGACCGTCAGCCTGAGGAGAACCTGGCGGCAGAACTTGCTGGCTTAGCAGACCTCAAGCCTGACCTACGGCTTGGCACTGAAGACCTGACTCTTCTGGCGGGGGTCGACCTTGTCATCCCGAGTCCCGGGGTTCCACGCACCGCCCCGCTCCTGACCGCCGCCGTGCAACAGCAGATTCCGGTGTGGAGCGAGATCGAGCTCGCCTTTCGTTTTCTTCACTGTCCAGTCCTGGCAGTTACCGGCACCAATGGCAAGAGTACGACGACGATGTTGCTCGGGGAACTCCTGCGTGAGAGCGGAAAACGGGTTTTCGTCGGTGGTAACCTCGGCACTCCTTTACTCGATGCAGCCAATGGCGAGTATGAGGTTGCGATTGCTGAAGTATCAAGCTTCCAACTCGAATGGGTAGACCAGTTCCGTCCTCGTATCGGGCTCTGGCTCAACTTGACGGAAGATCATTTAGATCGCCACGGTACCCTGGCTGCGTATGGCGAAGCCAAACGTGCTTTGTTCCTGCGCCAACACTCGACCGACTGGATGGTCGTGAATCGCAATGACCCGGACGTATGGCGGCTTACGCAAGGACTCCCCGGTCGAGTGTTTTCTTTCGGGTGGAATCCAGTTGCGCAAGGAGCTTGGATTGATCCACAAGCGCGGACATTATTTGTCAAGAAAGAAGATCAAGAGCTGCGCTTTGCTTTCGATCGCTTGCGTTTGCATGGGCGGCATAACTTAGAAAATGTCATGGCTGCAGTCAGTGCCGCAACATTATGGGGGGTGCCACAGGAAGTCTCAGCCCCAGTACTGGCGACGTTCTCTGGTTTGCCGCACCGGCTCGAGTGGGTGGCAACAAAACGTGGGGTTACCTACTTCGACGACTCGAAAGGAACCAATGTTGGCGCGGTGGTGCAGTCGTTAGCCAGTTTTACTGGACCGATCATTCTGCTGGCTGGCGGAGTAGACAAAGGGGGAGATTATGGCCCTCTGCGGGAGCTAGCACGGGCGAAAGTCAAGCTATTGATTCTCTTCGGTGAAGCGCGTGAGGTCATCGCCGCGGCGCTTGGGGAAGAGACGGACACTGTTATGGTCAACACGTTGGCAGAGGCGGTGCAGCAGGCGGCAGCAGTGGCGGGGACAGGCGACACCGTATTGCTGTCTCCCGCATGTGCGAGCTTCGACCAGTTTCGCAATTATGCCCACCGTGGGGAGGTCTTTCGCGCCTGTGTGGAGTCCCTATGACGAGCAAAGTGTTGACACCCTCTCCTTTTTCCGTGCGATCGCGTCGTGGACGCTCTCCTGCTGAGACTGCCACGCTCCAACGCGGGCCGATTGACTCGTGGCTGTTGCTTGCGGTGGTATTGTTGCTCCTCATCGGTGAAGTGATGGTCTTTAGCACTTCGTATTTTTACGCTTTCGAACGCTTCAGCGAGCCGTACCGCTTTTTCTGGAAACACCAGGCTGCGCTCGCCCTCGGCGCCTGTGGCTTGGTGATAGCGATAGCTGTTCCCTCAGCGATGTATCGCTACTTTGTTTATCCCTTTCTTATACTTGCCATCCTTGGTTTGAGTATCGTTTTCCTTCCCGGCATCTCTCATGGGAGAATCCATCGCTGGATTCATGCCGGGCCGATCAATTTTCAGCCCTCAGAGTTCGCCAAGGGCGCTGCCGTCCTCTATTTGGCTTCTTCTTTGGCCAAGAAAACCGACCGGATCACTGATTTCATGCGGGGAATTTTCCCTCAGTTGTTGATCGTGGGGGTGATCGTTCTTCTCATTGCCCTAGAGCCGGACCTCGGAGGAGCGGTCTCAGTGAGCCTCGTGCTTGTGGCCATGCTCTTCGTCGCTGGTGCGCGGCTGCGACATCTTGCTGCCCTGATGGCCTGCGGTTTTATCCTGCTTATTTGTGGAACTTTAACTGCAAATTATCGCCTCGATCGGATCGTCTCCTTTTTGCACGCGGCTGAACATAAGCAAGGTCACAGTTATCAGCTCAATCAATCGCTTATTGCCTTTGGAGCGGGAGGAGCGAACGGCGTAGGATTAGGGGAAAGCCGCCAGAAGATGTTTTATCTCCCTGAAGCACATACCGACTTTATTTTTGCCGTGGTTGGCGAAGAGACCGGATTGTGGGGAACCGGAGGGATTCTTGTCCTGTTTACCCTGCTCGGAGTACGCGGGTTACGCGTAGCATTGCGCCACCCGCACCGATTTGGCCGTCTGTTGGCCTTTGGTTGCACGTTTCTGTTGGTGTGTCAGGCGGGGCTCAACATGGCAGTCGTACTGGGGCTCCTACCAACCAAAGGATTACCTCTGCCGTTTATCAGTTATGGTGGATCGTCGCTGGTGATGGCCTTAATCTATGCGGGCGTCCTACTGAGTCTCTCGCGTGAGAGCCGCCGGGAGAACCAGGCGTATGCCTAAAGGAGTCCGCATGCTCTTTGCTGCTGGTGGCACCGGGGGACATCTTTTCCCTGGAGTTGCCGTAGCTGAAGCGGCCCGGCGTGAAGTGGGCGCTGAGGTGTTATTCGTTGGCACGCGGAGCGGCATGGAAAAAGAGATGATTCCGCGACTCGGTTTCGCCTTGCACTTTATTCCTGCGGAACAACTCCGCGGCCGCAATTGGCGGGGAATGTTACGATCGCTGGGGGCGGCCTGCTGTGCCGTGGCGGTTGCCTGGCGGGTCGTGCGAGAGTTCGGGCCGGACCTGATTTTCAGTATCGGCGGGTATGCTTCTGGGCCGACGGTGCTGGTGGGCTGGCTCAGACGCATTCCCTGCGTCCTGCTTGAGCCCAACGCGATTCCGGGAATGACAAACAAGTTGTTGGGGCGGCTCGCGACCAAAGTGTGTGTTGGATTTTCGCAAACTGCCAAATGTTTTCCTGCCCGTAAGGTGGTCTATACGGGAAACCCGGTGCGCTGGAATGCGGCTCCGGCTCAGACGCCGACCACTTTTTCTCCGAGTCGATCGACGCGGTTTACGCTCCTTATCTTTGGCGGCAGTGCTGGAGCGCACCGTTTGAATGAGACGCTTCCCCAGGCAGTAGGGCTGCTGCAGAAGGGTTCTGACGAACTACGAATCGTACATCAAACCGGAAAAGCAGACCAGGCTGAGGTCAGTGCGGCGTACGCACGGTTAGGAATTCAGGCTGAGGTCGTTCCCTTCATCGACGCCATGCGCGCCATGTACCTCGCCTCTGACCTAGTGGTATGCCGGGCCGGCGCGACCACGGTGGCTGAACTGACCTCGTTAGGGAGGCCCGCTATTCTGATTCCGTATCCCTATGCCGTAGATGACCATCAGCGAGCGAATGCGGAGATTTTAGTCGAAGCCGGGGCTGCCCGCATGCTGCTCGACACTGAGCTGACTCCTGAGCGCATTAGTGAAGAGCTGCGTGCGCTCATGACCGACCAAACCCAGCTTGCCGCCATGGCGCAGGCGGCTATGAAGCTGGGGCGACCAGAAGCGACGAGCGCAGTGGTCCGTGAGTGTCTTACCTGTCTGCCTCCTCATATTCGTCCCGAACGGGAGGTCGCATGGCGGTAAGAACTCGAAGTTCGAAGTCCGAAGTTCGTAGTTCAAAGGCAAAAAGACCCGTCCACGAAAGGCGAGCAGGCAGATCCGCTGGGCATCCCGCGAATAGTAATGGGCAAGTCCTATTTGATACCAACCGCCGCATTCATTTTGTCGGTATCGGTGGCATCGGGATGAGTGGCATCGCCGAGGTATTGTTAAATCTGGGGTATCATGTGGGTGGCTCTGATCTGGCCGAGTCGGAAACCACACGGCGGCTCGCCGCACTCGGGGCTCACGTTGCCTACGGACATCGTGCTGAACAAGTCACGCCGGAAACTGATGTCGTCGTGATTTCATCAGCAGTTAAATTTGCCAATCCGGAAGTCATCCGGGCGCGTGAACTCATGATCCCAGTCATCCCACGTGCTGAGATGCTCGCCGAATTGATGCGGCTTAAATATGGCATCGCCGTTGCCGGGACTCATGGTAAAACCACCACGACTTCACTCATCGCGGCTGTCCTCGCCCAGGCGCATCTCGATCCAACGATGGTCATCGGTGGCAAGCTCAATGTCTTGGGGTCAAATGCCCGGCTCGGCCAAAGCCGATTCCTGGTCGCCGAGGCCGATGAAAGCGACGGCACCTTCGTGCTGCTGAGCCCGACGCTCGTGGTAGTGACCAACATCGACCCTGAGCATCTCGATTTTTATGGTGATCTCGAAAAGGCCAAGGCAGCCTATCTCGCATTCATCAACCGCATTCCCTTTTATGGCCGGGCTGTCTTGTGCTTGGACAGCGTTAATGTCCGAGCCCTCCTGCCGCATGTGCATAAACGCTTTGTGACCTATGGCCTCAGTCCAGAGGCGGAATTTACCGCTCGTGACCTGCAGGTCTCTGGACTAACGACTCACTGTGAGGTATGGCATGGGCAAGAACATCTTGGTGCACTACGACTGAATTTGCCCGGCCGGCATTATGCGTTGAATGCCTTAGCGGTGGTAGCGGTGGCGAGAGAGCTTGGTATCCCCTTTACGCAGATCAAAAAAGCCTTAGGCGCGTTCGCCGGGATTCAGCGCCGTTTTGAAGTAAAGGGCGAGGAAGCCGGGGTGATGGTGGTGGACGACTATGCCCATCATCCGGAAGAGTTGCGGGCAACCCTCCGGGCTGCCCGAGAGGGCGTTGCCCGTAAAGGAGACCGACGTCTGATCGCGCTGTTTCAGCCGCACCGCTATACCCGGACCCGCGACCTGTTCGATGATTTCCTTTCAGCTTTTGATGATGTGGACGTCTTGATGCTGACCGAAGTGTATGCGGCCGGCGAGGAAAGTATTGATGGGGTGACGGGAGAAGCGTTGTATCGAGCCCTGAGAAAGCGCGGTCATGCTGATGTTCGTTTCGTGCCGCAAAAAGAAGAATTAGCCGCGGCAGTGCTGGGGATTGTTCAGGCCGGTGACATCGTCCTCACCCTTGGTGCTGGCGACATTTATCGGACGGGTGTGGAATTACTCTCACGCTTGCGCACAGGGGAACGGTATGCGTCCTGAACTCGGCGCGCGCTTGACTGCCTTATTAGGGCAACGCGCGCGCTTTGCCTTGCCGTTGGCGCGTTACACCTCTTTTCGCATCGGTGGTCCGGCCGACGCACTAGCCGAACCTGATACGTTAGCGGAGCTACAGACTCTGCTCACTCTGTTGCACGCCGAATCCGTGCCCTTTTTCCTCTTGGGAGGAGGGACGAATATTCTCGTCAGCGATAAGGGAGTGCGCGGCGTGGTAATCAAGCTTGGAGAAGGATTCAATTATGCGGTTTGGGAGAAGCAAGGGGAGAGCGCTTCGGTGCGAGTTGGGGCAGCCGGTTCGTTGGGGCGCTTCGTCCGCGAAACGGTGCGCAAGGGATACGCTGGCGCAGAATTTGCCGAAGGGATTCCTGGCAGTGTCGGGGGCGGACTGCTGATGAATGCGGGCGCGTTTGGCGGTGAATTGAGCGCCGTTGTTGCCGCGGTGACCGGCGTGCATGGCGATGGCCGTGTCGCCTGTCTGCCTGGAGAGGCACTGGGGTTTGCGTATCGCCGTACCGCTCTCCCCTCGCAGTTTGTTATTACCGAGGTGACATTACAACTCAAACGGGGCAGCGAGGAAGCGATCAGAGAAGCAATGCTGCGCGCTCAGCGCAAACGTCAGCAAACCCAGCCGCACGGCTATCCCAATGCCGGGTCGATCTTCAAAAATCCGCCCGGTGTGTATGCAGGACGGCTCATTGAAGCGGCAGGGCTCAAGGGGCAAATGCAGGGACGTGCGCGCATTTCTGAGCAACATGCAAATTTTATTGTGAATACCGGTGGGGCAAGCGCAACTGACGTCAAGCTGCTGATGGAGCAAATCCAGCGCACGGTGTGGGAAAAAAATCAGGTGTGGCTGGAACCTGAAGTTCGTCTGGTGGGGGACTGGTGAGTACGCAGTGGATAAATAAGCGAGTCGGGGTTCTCTTGGGTGGGTTTTCCGCCGAGCAGGAGATTTCTCGCTTGACTGGAACTGCTGTGTGTCAGGCGTTGCAAGGTCGCGGTTATACCGTAGTCGCGATCGACGTCGATGCCCGTGGTGCCTGGATCTCCTCTGTTCATGAAACCGACGTGGCCTTCATCGCCCTGCACGGCAAGTTCGGTGAAGACGGAACCGTGCAAGGCGTTCTTGAACTCCTCGGGGTGCCGTACACCGGCTCTGGAGTATTGGCCAGCGCGCTGGCGATGAACAAGCCGATGGCAAAACGAGTGTGGCAAACGCTCGACCTGCCGACTCCTCCCTGGCAGGTGATAGAAAAAGACGGATCATGGAATCTCGCCCTGCCGTACCCAGTCGTGGTCAAACCCAGTGCTGAAGGCTCGAGTGTCGGAATCAGTATCGTGCGATCGGTAGAGACCCTGCACAGCGGCCTGGCTGAAGCCTTTGGTTATGATCCTCTGGCCTTGGTAGAGACTTATATTCCCGGCCAAGAGGTCACGGTTGGGATTCTCGGAGATCAGGCGCTCGGTGCGATGGAAGTGATCGCGAAAGGCGAGTTCCATTCGTACGAAGTGAAATATACCGCCGGCCGTGAGGATTTTCTGCTGCCCGCACCACTTCCCTCACCGGTATACGAACGGGTACTCGAGGTTGCGCTGCGGGCGCATCAGGCCTTGGGGTGTAGCGGCTACAGCCGCGTAGACACACGCGTGAACGAGCGCGGAGAGGTGTTCTTGCTAGAGGTGAACTCACTTCCTGGCCTAACCGCCTTAAGCTATTTGCCACGCATCGCCGAGTACGCGGGGTTGACCTATGGCGACTTAGTGGAAGGCATTTTGCGGCGGGCCACGCTGCATATCCAGAGGAGCTCCGTATGAACGCACTTTCTGCGAACGTCTCCTTCGCTAGCCGCTGGAGAATGCGGAACCGGCGCACCAATCGACGTGCGGCGCGAACCAAGTCCTCACGACGAGGTTGGTCGCTGATGTTGGTTTTCCCTCTGCTTATCGGCGCCGTTCTCTTTGCTCCAGCTGGCTGGTTTGCCGTGACCGGGTATATTCGGCAGCACCCGTATTTTGCTCTTAAAGACATCGTGGCTGAGGTTGAGGCACCCCTTGCCCAGGAAGAAATTTTGGCGTGGAGCGGGCTGAGAGTTGGGGTAAACGTGTGGACGGTTGACCCCGAACAGATTGCCACGCGACTGCTTGCCTATCCTGGGGTTCGGGCAGCGCAAGTGCGACGTGAATTCCCGCAGCGTGTCTATCTGCATGTGAGCGCACGACGTCCAGTCGCGGTGATTGTCCAGAAGCCCCTGACCTATCTTGACGGGGAGGGGGTCTGGTTCCCGGTGCATGAGCAGGGCCAGGAGTTCGACCTTCCTTATCTTACTGGCCTCACCGAGCTTGCGCTCGAAGCTCCGATCGCGCACACGGCCTTGGTCGGCGTCCTTCCGTTATTGTCGCTGACCAAGCTCTGGCCGGAATCATTATCGGAAATTCACTGGGATCCGCAGCAAGGATATACCTTGTTCCTGACTCATCGTCGCCTGACCATTCGCTTGGGATGGGAAACCGCGCCAGAGAAGTTCGCCCAGGTAGGGAAGGTGCTTGCCCAGTGGCCGGCCGATGGCCCGCCTGCGCTGGTGGATGCCCGGTTTGTCAACCAAGTAATAGTCCGACCGTATACAGATGAGCGTAGTCAAAACGTACCAACTCCTATCCGTCCGCTCTAGGGGAACGCTATGTATAAAGAAAACTCTCTTATTGTGAGTCTTGATCTTGGTACCTACAAAACCTCGGTCATTGTGGCGGAAACAACGCCTGAGGGTATTGAGGTTCTCGGTATCGGTACTGCTCTGTCGCAAGGAGGATTACGCAAAGGACTGGTGATCAATGTCGATGCTGCGGTACAAGCGATCCATAAGGCAGTGGAGGAGGCGCAGATGGGCGCGAGCTGCGAAATCCATAATGTCTGTACGGGTATTGCCGGCGGGCATGTCGCCGGGCTCACCAGCCAGGGCATGGTAGTGGTGAGAGAGCGGGAGGTCTCACCGGTGGATGTCGCTGGAGTCATCGACGTCGCGCGTGCCGTCGCCTTACCGGCAGAGTGTGAGATCTTGCATGTTCTGCCGCAGGAATTTCTGGTTGACGGACAGGATCGCGGTCGCGCTCCGATCGGCACGTCAGGCGTGCGCCTTGAGGCCAATGTCCACTTAGTGACCGTGGCCACGAATGCCATGGAAAACATCAATCGGTGCTGTGAGCGAGCGGGTTTGCACGTGAATAGTCTGCATTTTACTGGTCTCGCGGCTGCCGAAGCTGTCCTCACTCCGGAAGAGAAAGAATTGGGTGTCGTCCTCCTCGATATCGGTGGGGGTACGACGGGGGTGGTGATTTTCCATCATGGCGCGGTCATCCATACCGCTGTGCTGCCCGTTGGGGGGTATAACATTACCAATGATTTAGCGGTTGGCATCCGCATCCCCCTGGCTGAGGCAGAGAAAATTAAGCAACGGCACGGCTGCGCGATGGGCGATTTGATCACTCCAGGGGAAATGGTCGAAATGCCGAAAGTGGGAGGGAGAGACCTCTCGCCGTTAGCGCGCCGCAAGCTGAGCGAAATTATCGAACCGCGCGCGGAGGAGATCTTTACGCTGGTGAAAGAGCAATGTGAGGAAGTGGGAATGTTGGGCAGACTTGGGGCCGGCGTGGTGCTCACAGGAGGAAGCGCCATCATGGATGGCATGCCGGAATTAGCTGAACGCGTGTTTCGCGTACCGATCCGACGCGGAGTGCCACGGTTCTTGGGAAACTTAGTGGATGCCGTGAATGGTCCAATGTACGCGACCGGTATTGGCCTGGTGTTGCGTGAGTTGCAGCAACCCCATACGAACGGCGCCATGCGCGGGCGTGAGGGGCATGGATGGCAACGAATGCGCGAACGGGTCGTCGAATGGTTTCGTGATTTTTTCTAAGTGAAAGAACCTCCCTCGAGGAGGATTAACCGTATGAGGAGGTGCGAGATGATTGAGTTTGTTGAGCAAACTAACAACAAAGCCCAGATCCGCATTGTCGGGGTTGGCGGTGCCGGCGGCAACGCCGTCAACACCATGATTGCTTCTGGTCTTGCCGGGGTGGATTTCTTTGCTGCCAACACCGACGCGCAGGCGTTGCGGGTGAATTTGGCCTCGACCAAGATTCAGCTTGGTGGGGAACTGACCAAGGGGCTGGGCGCGGGAGCGAATCCGGAGATCGGACGCCGGGCGACTATGGAAAGCGAGGCGGAGATCCGTGAGCTTTTGGAAGGCGCCGATATGGTGTTCGTGACCGGGGGTATGGGTGGTGGTACGGGCACCGGCGGCGCTCCTGTAGTGGCGCGTATCGCCAAGGAAGTTGGCGCTCTCACAGTTGGTGTGGTTTCGAAGCCTTTCCTATTCGAAGGCAAAAAGCGCATGCGCCAGGCGGAAGAAGGACTGCGCGAACTCAAAGCCAACGTGGATACGTTGATTTCGATTCCCAATCAACGCTTACTGGCGGTCGCCAGCCGCAGTCAACCGCTTCTCGAGGCCTTTCGCAAAGCCGATGAAGTGCTGTTGCAAGCCGTGCGCGGCATCTCCGATTTGATCACCGTCCACGGATTGATCAACCTCGACTTTGCCGACGTGCGGACGATCATGTGTGAGATGGGTATGGCGATTATGGGAGCGGCGATGGCGACGGGTGAGAATCGTGCGGAAGAAGCGGCGCGCCGCGCCATTGCCAGCCCGTTGTTGGAGGATATCTCGATTCGCGGCGCCAAAGGCGTACTGATTAATGTCACTGGCGGTGCTGATCTCACACTGCACGAAGTGAATGAAGCGGCGACCCTGATTCAAGAAGAAGCTGATGAAGAGGCCAATATCATTTTCGGCGCGGTGATCGACGAGGCGCTAGGGGACGAGGTGCGGATCACTGTGATTGCCACCGGGTTTGGCGAGGCTGAAATCCTCCAACCACTGCCGGCAGGAAAGCCATCGCTCAGCGCCGTGCGGGGAGGAGGGCTGCGGGCGCATCCGGTTCCGACTCCGGCGCGCAAAGTGGTCCACATGGGGTCGATCGACGACCTGGATGTCCCGACTTGGCAACGCAAACGCCAAAGCGAAAGTGCGGTTGACCCCGCGCCGGGCGCTACGGGTGGAGATGGTGACGATAAGTACGACATCCCGGCTTTTTTACGCAAGCACGCGAACTAGAACTGTAAATCCCCCCGCGTTTCACGCCTCCTCCCTTTGGCAAAGGAGGGATCCAGGGGGGATTTCTACCTCAAGAAACTTGTAGAGGCACGGCCTACTTGTCTCAACCGTCAATGTAGAGGCACGGCGGTGCCGTGCCCGCTCGAAGGCGACCCGGCGGGTTGTCCCTCCCAAGGTAAAGAATCTTGACAGAATCAACCCACTGCGAAAATTTCCAGCTCATTGTAAGAGAGAGAAGGTAAGCATATAGTCAAAAGTAAGGAAATCTGATGGAGTAAGAAATAATGCCACTAGCAAGGGTTACGGCAAAAGGACAAGTGACTATCCCTGTCGCAGTGCGAAAGTCGCTCGATCTTAAAGAGGGCGATGATCTGCTATTTGAGGTCGGTGAGGTGGGGGAAGCCCGGATCCGGGTGGTCAAGCGCCGTAGTCTCCTAGATCTCTATGGCGCTCTCCCGGCGACTCGTCCCTATCCCGGGAAGGCGGCAATCCGGGCTGCAGTCGGACGGCGTCTGAAGAAGCGCCGGGGAGGGCAATGAGCGTGACGCTACTGTGGGTGGACGCGAATGTGCTCTTGCGGTTTGTCACGAGGGATCCGCCGGAACTCGCTGAGCGTGCGGCGCGCGTGATGGCCAGAGCCGAGAAGGGCGAGTTGTCGCTCTACGTTGCTCCGTTAGTATTGGCGGAGACCGTCTGGGTGCTGAAGTCGTTCTATAAACACCCCATGTCAGACATCGCACGGGTGATAATTGCCCTGGTCTCTGCTACTGGCATTGAGGTTGACGACAGAACGATTGTCATTCGGGCGGTAGAATTGTCCCGTGACCAAAACGTAGATTTCGTTGACGCCTACCTCGCGCTGCAAGCGGCTTCCCATGGGGAGATGGTTTGCACTTTTGACACGACCGATTTCAAGCGCTTGCCGGTAGAATGGCTGGAACCAAAGTAACCAGAGGGGTGTGAGACGTTCCTCTAAGTCCCAATTCATCGGTTTCTCGGGGGTGTAAGAGCAGAACGTGCCGGTCTTAAGTGCCGCATGTAGATGGCGCCACAGGGCCGGATGGATACGCTGAGAGGAACTGCTGCTACCATAACCAAGAAGCGAGGGAGGTCCAACTTATTGACAGGAGCCTTCTAATAGGTGATCTTACTTCCTCTCAATTCTTCACGGAAACAATGAGTGATTCTCTCCTCAGTATCATCGTCACAACCTACAGCCGCCCGCAGTTGCTGCCTCGCGCGGTGGCGAGCGCGCTCGAACAAACCGTAGCCGATTTTGAGGTTGTCGTCGTTGACGATGGTTCGACGGAGCCGGTAACCCTCCCCGGGCGGCCACGACTCAGAGTAATGCGATTACCTGTGAACCGCGGACTATCAGCCGCTCGTAATATTGCCGCCAAGATGGCGCATGGGCGCTGGATTTCCTATCTCGATGATGATGACCAACTGTTACCACATTTTGCTGAAGTATCACTGAACGCATTGTCACATACGACGCTGCCAAAGCCCGTCGCGGTTCTCTCTGGTTTGGAAGCCGTAACCACGGATGGCGTACTGATTCAGACTCATTTGCCGCCGACCCTCCCCCGCGGCTCATATTTTGGTCTCGAAAACATCGATCCGCAGTTGTCTTTTTTTTCCAAGCAGACACTCGTTGTCGAACGCGAGGTCCTTCTCGGGATTGGTGGTTTTGACGAGTCTTTCAGCGCTCTTCCTTATACAGAGATGTTCCTTAGGTTGAATCCCGTCTGTTCACTCGTCGGAGTACCGGTCGTCACCTATCGTCAGTTCATCCATCAGGGGCCGCGACTTTCGAGCGATCCGTCACGCCGCCAGGGGGACTTTCATCGTCTGATAAGCAAGCACGCGCCACTTTTTCGCGCTCGTCCACAAGTATTGGCTCATTTTGCCCTGCGACATGCCCACAGCCTTTATAACCTTGGCCAGCATCGTGCAGCGTTCGTAAGCTTATGCGGCACTCTGCAGTCACATCCGTTCTCTACGCTTGTCGGCCTTACCTCCGTCCTCTGGCGGAAACTTCGTTGGCACCGAGGTTTTTCACTTTTCTAATCCTTCACACCGGAGGCAAACGAATGAAGATGAAGATAGGGAAAATGAACTTTGGACAGCCTCGTAGTGATACCTATGTACCGATCTTCTGTGGCGCGATGGGTCGACGGTAATGCGAAATAACTGCTCGGATTTTACCCCCCGGTTCCGGTGGAATGGCGACTACTCGCTCTATCACTAGCGAAAGATCATTACCAAGCATCGCACGGAGAGCGGCATCTAATTGCTGGGAAACCTGTTGCCAGTCGGTATTACTGGCACAGACGGTCCGCAGGAGGAAACGACGGAGGTCTTCCTGAATTAATTGCACCTGCACCACGCCTGGAACCGCCTGAAGGTTTTGCATCACGACCAATGGGTGATGCAACTGACCACCAGGGAGAACGATCAGGTCATCGGATCGACCTTGAATCCGTTCGATGGTTGGCAAGCTGCGCCCGCATGAGCACCTTGACTCGCTCAAGGTCACAACGTCTCCCAATTTGTAGTTCAGCAGCACCGTTGCTCGGTTGGTGAGATTGGAGAGGACAATGTCTCCAGCGTTTCCGGGAGCGAGGGTTCGCCCATTCTTATCTACAACCCGGACGGCGACGTCATCAAGACTGAGATGAAAACCCTCCCGGCGCTCGCATTGAAACGCGATCCGTAACGCCTCGGCGGCTTGATAGGTCGAGAGAACGGGTACGCCGAATTCGGTCTCAATGAGAAGTCGATCCATATCAGCCATCCGTTCGGCGCCATACACGATGGCTTTCGGCCGCGAGAGCGAGATTCCCTGTTCCCACGCCCAGCGAAAGATGCTTCCAATGTACGCGCCATAGCCGCGGATGACATCTGGCTGAAAAGCGTTAATCTGGGCGATGTCGTCTGTCAAAGATCCTTTCAGATGGACGATGTCGCGGGCGAAATCGAGGCTTCGAGGCGTCCACGAGTACGTCTCATAAAAATTTCGCAACTGACTGCTCACCCCAGTCGACCGAGCCACGATTATCTCCCGGTATCCGAAGGTACGGCCTACATAGCGTGTAAGCACCGCGCGTTGTCGGTGCCCGTGGGCGAGCGCAAGGAAAAGCGCCGAGGCATCATGGTGGATGTATTTTGCACGCCCCGACGTCCCCGTAGAATTGATCCGAACACCGTCGCCGTCTGCCTGAAGGCGGGAGCGAAAGCGCTCGGGGGCACGAGCTACGTGTTCGCCAGTGAGGAGAGGCAGCTGCGCCAAGTCGTCGGCAGTGCGAAAGTTCTCAGGGCGGAGGCCGGCTTGATCCATGACCTCACGGTAGTGCGGGACAGTTGCATAGGCGTGCGCGACCATAGTCTGGACTCGTCGGTGCTGCACCGCCAGGATTTCTTCTAAAGGACGATAGGGAAACCGAGCCTCATCTCGTGCGTGCCAAACGGTGAAGGCGTTCCAGAAGGCTTTTTTTACCCAGAGCGCCATGGCTAAAGCATCGATAGGTTATCATCGTTCGCAAAGTGATTGCGATTTTTCCGGACTGCTTTGAAAAACTTTCGTGCCTCAGTGGACATTTTTATTATTTGCCCGAGGGCCCATACTTCGGCCGTGGTGAGGTCTGGATGCCAGACGTCTAAAACCAACACGACCCGTGCCCGTTGGTCTGAATTCCACACTTCGTGTTCGAATGAGTCGTCGAACATGAGACACCTCCCCTCTTCCCACGACCGCGTTTCTGAACCGACGCGGATCCGGCACCCCTGAGGCACGACGAGCCCGAGGTGACATCGTAGCCTGGTGTTAGTAGGACCACAGTGGGGAGTGATATGCGTCCCTTCGGTCAACACCGAGAAGTAGACCAACCCTGTGCTCGTGAGATCTGCGATCGAGTCAATGACCTGAGCTGTTTGCGGACAGCGCCGGCAGTTTTCCTCTACTTTTCGGCCCAGTTGGTACAGATAGTAGACATTCCACCGACCAGCGTTAGTCAAGCCCTGGCGATGAAGTTGCAGTTGACCCGGAGTAGCAATACTGAGAAGTTCCTGCCTGATGATTACCCACGCTTTCTCTAGCTCGGCCGTCCACGCAAAGCGAGACGGTTCGTACCACGCTTGTGTCGTCAATCCAGGAAAGTAGGCCCTCGGCCTCTGTAGTTGATGTACATAGCGCGGCTCTTGTAGCCGCAAACTCATATCTAGATATGCCTCAACTCTGCGAAGATTGTCTTGACTGAAACCGAGTGCGCGGGCGCGTCTTTGGAGGATCCACCACGCGACCTGTTTCTTGATCCGTGCAGGTACCCCATCGACAAACGTCATATTTGTCATGCGTATATCCTGAAAAACACCACACTCGCCCCTCACGGTTTACCCTTTTTTCTGTAGTTTCGCAAAGTCCTATTTTTGAGCTGTCACTAAACGTGCGACGTCGCAGGTCGTCATCATCAGATCGCGTGTACGTCCCACACGGTCGATGACAAAATCGCGCAGCGACGCCTCCTGTTAGAATCCGTATCGCTTAATGATGGCGATGGGCTTGCCGCTGATCTGTACTATGACTTAGGCAATACAGATCATAGGTGATGCTGCCTCCGCCTTGCACGCCTGGCTTGCAGGAGATAGGTTCTTTGCTATGTGGCTGGCGACCGAACGTGCCCGGCAGCGTCTGGCGCAAGAGAAGAGACTTTTTGCGGCGAATACGGAAGGCGAAATTCCGCTCTGCCTGATTTATCCCAACCATTATCCGGTCGGGATGGCCAACCTTGGCTTTCAAACTGCCTACAAAATCATTGCCCAAGACCCGCGCTGCCGTTGTGAGCGCGCCTTTCTGCCAGATCCTGATGAAACTGAGGCTCTCAGTCGCTCACGGTCGCCGTTGGCGTCCTTGGAGAGTCAGCGACCGTTGTCGGACTTCGAGATCTTAGCGTTTTCGCTCTCGTTTGAAACCGATTACCTCCATATTCTTGATATCTTAGCTGCTGCCCATATTCCCCTGCTCGCGCGTGAGCGTCAGGAGCAGCATCCACTCGTGATTGCTGGTGGGCCGGCGACGTTCCTCAATCCCGAACCTGTTGCTGACTTCATCGACCTCTTCCTCATTGGCGAAGGCGAAGAAATGATCCCCGAATTTCTCGAACGCTATGCGCAAGTCAGAACCGCTCGGCTGAGCCGTAGTGAGAAGCTCAGTGCCCTCGGTACGATCGCGGGCGCGTATCTTCCCGAGCTGTTTACCCCGTACTACGATGCCCTCGGGCGCATTACTCGCGTCGAGTATCACGGCGACGGAGAACCGCGCGTGCGCCGTCGCCTCATCAAAAATCTCGATGCCTATCCGACCACTTCACAAATTCTGACGCCCGAAGCTGTGTTTGGCGATATGTACTTGGTTGAAGCCAGTCGTGGGTGTGAATGGGGGTGCCGCTTCTGTGCCGCCGGGTTCATGTACCGTCCGGTACGCTACCGTAGTGCGGCGTCGCTTAAACAGACAGTGATAGAAGGGCTGAAGGAGCGCGCGACGATTGGACTGGTCGGCGCAGAGATGGCCAGTCAGCCGGGAATTGCCGCCCTCTGCGAATTTATCGGGCAGGCCGGTGGGCGGGCCTCACCCTCGTCGCTGAAGGCTGATGTTATCACGCGGGACCTAGCCGATGTGCTGGGCGCGCAGAACAATCGCTCCGTGACCGTTGCGCCAGAGGCGGGATCGGAACGCATGCGCCGCGTGATCAACAAGAATCTGACAGAGTCGGAGATCTTGCGTGCGGCGGAATGGCTGGTTGGCGGCGGGGTGCAGTCGTTGAAATTGTACTTCATGGTCGGCGCACCGACTGAAATGCGCGAAGATGTAGAAGCGATTGCTGACCTCACCGGTAAGATTCATGAGCGCTTCTGTGGCAAGAGCGCAAAGGTTGGTGGCTTGACTCTCTCAGTCAACGCCTTTTCGCCTAAGCCCTGGACCCCGTTCCAGTGGGAGCCGATGGAAGAGATTCCTACATTGCGAGAGAAACTGGCCTTGCTACGGAAGCGGTTGGCACGCTTGCCGCGGGTAACAGTTGACACCGAATCCCCCCGTGAGGCGTACTATCAGACCTTACTTTCTCGCGGTGATCGCCGCACCGGACAAATTTTGCTTGAAGCGCATCGCCATGGCGGGGATTGGTGGGGCGTCATCCAGCGGTTGCGACGCACTGCCAGGCCACAGGGGAGAAGAGCCCTACAGCCTACAGCCTGCAGCCTTAACCCTGATTTCTTCGTCCACCGCCGCTACGGGTTCGACGAAATTTTGCCCTGGGATTTCATTAACCATTCGGTGAGTAAGCGATATCTCTGGGTTGAGTGGCGTAAGGCAGTCCTCGAACGTCAAACTCCGCCGTGTGATGTCACTACCTGTCATAGTTGTGAAGCGTGTTAGCCTTCCTAAGCAGTCACCCTTCGACAGGCTCAGGGTGACGGTTTCTCGTGATAGGGTTGATAAGAAAACCGTTCGTGCTGAGCTTGTCGAAGCACGACTTTGCTGGCACTAGAGTTCGTGGGTTGAGGGAAATCTATGATCGTCGCGATTGGCAATGACTTGGCTGAAGTCGAGCGAATTCGCGCAGCACTGGAAGATCCGCGCACCGGTGTACGATTTCGTAGCCGTGTCTATACCGTTACCGAGCAAGAATATTGTGAAGGACGACGGGCAGGCAAATATCAGAGTTATGCTGCCCGTTTTGCCGCGAAAGAAGCGACGATGAAAGCCCTCGGCCGTGGCTGGGGCCGCTACGTGGGCTGGCTCGATATTGAAGTCGTGCGCCGGCGCGGCGCACGGCCCGAAATTGTCTTACACGGCAAAGCCAAAGAATATGCGGCTTCGCTTGGTATCGCTCGGTTCCATCTTGCGCTGACCCATACCGCCATGCTGGCTGAGGCGCAGGTGATTGCGGAAGGGGAGGAGGGGGTTAGGGATTAAGGTTTAGGGATTGGTCAGGGGAATTTCAGACAGCATGGAGGAAAAGCATCTACCTTAGCCCTATGTCAGGGCACGGCGGTGCCGTGACCGCCTCGGACTTTACAGTCGGTTATATCCGTTTAGTGCGGCAACTTTGTACGCTTCGGAGAGAGTAGGGTAATTCACCACGTTATCAATGAAGTACTCGATGGTGCCGCCGTAAGCGATAACCGCCTGGCCGACGTGGATCAACTCCGAAGCCCGCTCGCCAATGATATGCACCCCTAACAGCCGGAGAGTTTCACGATGGAAGATTAGCTTCAGCATGCCATCGGTGTCGCCCATAATATGGGCGCGCGCGGTCTCGCGGTAGTACGCATGACCGATCTCATACGGCACCCTCTCTTTAGTTAGCTCTTCTTCGGTGGCGCCGACCATAGAGACTTCGGGGATGGTGTAAATCCCGAACGGCAGTGGACCCAGCGGCGTCGGCAGAATTTTGCCATTGGCATGGCCGTTGGTATGACGGAACGCATGCGCTGAAGCGAGACGGCCCTGGTGCATCGCTGTCGCGGCCAACGCCGGGAACCCAATGACGTCGCCGACCGCGTAAATGTGAGGGACCTCGGTTTGGAAATGTTCGTTCACCTTAAGCAGACCGCGGTTGTCGGTGGTGAGCCCGATTCCTGAGAGCCCGAGCTGGTCCGTATTGCCGACCCGACCAGCCGCGTACAGCACCCGTTCCGCAGTGGCGACTTTGCCGCTGGCACAGTGAGCTTCGACCCGATCTGGTTCCGGAACCTTTACTGCGGTGACTTCCTCGCCGAAGTGCATCACTACGCCAGTATTTAACATGCGATATAACAATCGTTGCTTCAGTTCGTCATCAAGGAAATCGAGAATATTTTGACGGGTATCGAGCAGGGTGACTTTCACTCCGAGGGCGGCGAAAATCGATGCGTACTCACAACCAACCACCCCCGCACCAATCACGGCTAGCGTTCGCGGGATGCGATCCATGTAGAGTATCGAGTCGGTGTCAAAGACGTGTTGGTTATCAAACGGGATCGCGGCTGGGCGAGCCGGATGCGACCCGACGGCCAGGATGACGACCGCAGCCGTGCACGTCCGACGCGACCCGTCACTGCTTTCAATAGCGAGACGGTGAGCATCAAGAAAAGCCGCCTGGCCGTTGAAGATATCAATATCGTTGCGGTCAAGTTTCCTTCGCACTGCATCAGTTTGGTATTGGACGACAGCGGTCTTGTAGCGCAAGAGATCTTGCACGCCGAGGCGATGCTTTTTCACCGCACACTGAATGCCGGGAAACGACCGTTGCTCCAAGCCAGCGATAAAGAGGACCGCTTCACGTAAGGTCTTACTCGGGAGGGTGGCGGTATGAGTACAGGCGCCGCCGAGAAGCGACCCGCGCTCGATGACGGCGACGCGCTTATCTAATTTCGCGGCCTGAATCGCCGCTTTTTCTCCGGCCGGGCCAGAGCCGATGACGACCACGTCATAATCATACGAGGCCGTTGCCGGCGAAACTGGTTCTGCTGATGGTGTGTTCATAGAGGCCCCTATTATAAGGATCGGTGAGAGTGAGGGAAAGCTTATCGCAGTGCTCGAGGAAAAGTAGGAGCATGGCATTGCCACTCTGAAGTGAGAAGACGCCGCACCTGCGAGGGAGAACCCTTGACTCCTCGACCGGTTGCCTTTGTCGCCTCACTATGGCAGAGGCAGAAGAAGGGAGAGGAAACGAGCGTATGGATAAAGCCAAACGAGAACAATTTATCAACCAGCTTCTGGGCTACGTGACCGGCGCCGCCCTGTCGGGGATGATTTACATCGGTGACCAAGTGGGATTGTTCAGGGCGATGGCTGGGGCAGGGGCATTGACCGTGACTGAACTGGCGGAGAAAACTGGCCTGCAGGAACGCTACGTCCGTGAATGGCTTTCAGCCATGGCTGCGGCAGGAATCGTTGCGTATGATGCGGCGACCGAGCGGTTTACCCTCCCGGAAGAACACGCCGCGGTGCTGGCAGACGAAAACAGCCCGAGCTTTTTGGCCGGTTTCTTTCAGAATACGCCGGCCATGGTCACTGTTGCCCCACGCGTCGCTGAAGCGTTCCGCAAAGGTGGAGGGGTACCGTTTTCTGAATATGGTCCGGACTTGGTGGCTGGTATCGACCGGAGTAACCGTGCCCAATACCAATTCCACTTGGTGAAACGCTGGTTACCGACCATGCCGCAAGTCGTAGCTCGTTTGCAAGAAGGCGGAACGGCCGCTGATGTAGGTTGTGGGAGTGGCTATCCCAGCATTCTTATGGCCCAGGCATTTCCACGTTCACGCTTCTACGGGTTCGACATGAGCGAAGAATCTCTCGCGCGGGCTCGTACTGACGCACAGCAAAAGGAGGTTGCCGACCGCGTTGAGTTTCGGCGCGTATCTGCGACTGACTTGCCGGACAACTCGAAGTTCGACGTCATTACTTCTTTTGATGCGATCCATGACATGGTGGACCCTTGTGGCGTGCTGCGTGCCATCCGTCGCGCACTGGCTGATGACGGGACCTACTTCATGGTTGAGCCGAGAGCAGGAGACACCCTGGCTGAGAACCTCGGCCCGATGGGTGCGATGATGTACTCCATGAGTACGCTGCACTGTTTGACAGTTTCATTGGCCCACGGGGGGGAAGGAATTGGCACCGCGATCGGGCCGACAAAGATACGACAGTTAGCGGAACAGGCGGGCTTCACTCGTGTTCGTCGTTTACCGATCGAGCATCTCGCCCAAGCGTTTTATGAAATCAGGCCGTAACAACAGGCTCCAGGCGACAGGCTGTAGGTTATAGGCTTTAAGAGACTCTCCCTTTGGCCTATAGCCCCCAGCCTTAGGACTAGGGAACAAAAGTGCATGTTCGTTTCTGCATTTTTGCCTTTTGCTTTGTCTCTCTGTCCTTAGGGTAGCCCCGCCCCTGGAACATCGACCCGTACGGTTTCGATGTATCCTTTCGAACGATCTTTCAGCAGCTCTTCCACGCTGGTTTCGGCAATGAGCAAGAACAGCGTGCGCCGATCCTCACCTCCGAGCATACACGCAATCGCGAGCTTGCCGTCTGAAAGAGTGACTCGCTCGGCAACGGCTCCGCCCTGCTTGACCCGGAGAAACTCATGCGTAAGGGGAGAACTGACCCACACCGCCCCTTCTGCATCCAGACAAATGCCATCGGGCGTTCCCTGGCCCAGTTCGGCAAATACCCGCCGCCCGGACAGCGAGCCATCTGGGGCGATATCAAAGGCAGCCAGGCGATGGCCAAAGGTCTCAGCAACGATGAACGTCTTGTGGTCAGGAGTGATGACCGGGCCGTTGGGGAACTCCAGGTTGTCAGCGACCACGCGCGCTTTGCCGTCTGGTGTCACCATAATGACATTGCCCGGCGCCTGCGCCTCTCCGGCGAATATGTCGTAGCCCGTGCTGCCGATGTAGGCGCGGCCCTGGGCATCAACCACCATGTCGTTACTCAGTCCTTTGACCAGCGCGCTGACATCGGCCACGGTGTGTAAGCCATCGGAGTCGAGACGCAGGAGTTGTCTATTCCGCATGGAGACGATCAGCAAGCGGCCATCGGGTAACCAGCCCAGGCCGGAGGGGCGCTCGGGCACGGTGACAACCACTTCCGCGTGTCCTTGTTCATCCACCGTCATGACTTTCTCGGCATGGATATCCGAAAACCACAGTTTGCCCTTATGCCACCGGGGACCTTCGGGGAACACGATGCCATCGAGTAAGACTTTGGGTGTGAGGGGCGCCATATGATTCCTCCTATGTGGCAGTTCATTAAGTTTTGTCTCATAGTTCTTAAGCCTGCTCGCACTACCGTGCATCCAACGAAATCCGGTTCCCGTGCGCTAATAAATCGGCCACGGTTTGCAGAAACGCACCAGCCGGGGCGCCGTCGATCACGCGATGGTCAAAGGTTAAGCTTAAGACCATCGTGGAACGCTTGGCGGTTTCGCCGCGATAAATCACCGGCTTTTCAACGATGCGTCCAACCCCAAGAATACCCGTCTGTGGAGTGTTCAGAATCGGTGTGAAGCCATCGACGCCATACATCCCCAGGTTTGAGACAGTAAAGGTTCCACCCGAGACTTCTTCTAGGGTCAGCTTGCCAGCTCTCGCCTTTTCCGCCAGGCTGCGCGCTTCCTGGGCAATCTCGTTGAGTGACTTTTTATCGGTGTTACGAATCACCGGCACAATGAGTCCTTCGTCCAAAGCGACTGCGACCCCAACGCTAATATGTTCTTGGAGATGAATGGCATCGCCGTCGAGAGCGGCATTCATGCGGACATGCTGTTTCAGAGCGTGCGCACACGCTTGAATAATAAAGTCGGTATACGTCGCGTTGAACTCCCGCTGCACTTCTTGGCGGCGGTCGATCAATTGCGTGACATCGACTTCGGTCGTGATGGTGAGCTGGGCACTGCCCTGCAAGCTCTTATGCATCCGTTCGGCGATCACCTTACGCATACCACGCAACGGAACGCTTGCTGCTGGTTGAGAAGGTGTCGCTGCACGAGTAGCGGCAGGTACAGCCGCCGGTGTTGGAGTAGGCGCTTTCGCCCCTTCGTCGATCACTTTTTGTACGTCTTCACGCGTGACTCGGCCACCGGGGCCAGTACCGATAACCCGCGCGAGATCGACTTTGTGTTCTTCGGCGAGCTTGCGAGCGGCAGGGGTTATCGGTGCGCCTTCTCTGCGGCCGCTCGTGGACACTGCTGCTGGCGTAGAGGGGTTTGCCGCCATTGGTGCCGGCGCGGCAGTTGTCTGAGCTGTTGGAGCGCTACCACTATACCGCGCCGCAACCTCAGCGACATTTTCCCCGGCTTCGGCAATGATTGCCACTGGCAAGCCGACCGCAACCACTGCCTCGACTGGATAGAGCAGCTTCGCGACCGTCCCGGCTGTTGGGGCCTCGATCTCGTACAAGACTTTTTCCGTTTCGACCTCAAAAAGCGCCTCTCCTGCTTTGATGGCCTCGCCTTCGGCCTTGAACCATTTCTGAATGGTTCCCTCGACCATCGTCAGGCCGAATTTGGGCATGACAACTTCTACTGCCACAGTTTCTCCTTCTCTTCAGCAGGGCACGGCACGCCGTGCCCCTACAACTGAAAACTAACAACTGACTACTGATAACTAGCCAATGAGCTCCTTCACCGCCGCTACGATCTTTGCATCGCTGGGAATGACAAATTTCTCCAACGAAGGGCTGAAGGGAATCGGCACGTCGGGCGTAGTGAGACGCTTGATT
>Ga0187894_10000055_pt1 | contig 144807 bp, 143 predicted proteins | sample GBC1701081metaG_FD_136650 | JGI IMG/M metagenome (GOLD analysis project Ga0187894, IMG submission 136650) | White microbial mat communities from a lava cave in the Kipuka Kanohina Cave System on the Island of Hawaii, USA - GBC170108-1 metaG ... | reverse complement strand
TGCGGTAGAGTCGGTAGTCACCGCAGGTCGTGGCGTAGTCGGTGCAGCGGCGCACTTCGACCAGCCGCCCGCGTGCGTCGTACACGAGCTTCTGGCGCCGGCCCTTCGCGGGGGTGCTGGCGCCGGACTCGAGCAGCGTGAGGAGCTCGCCGGGGGTGCTGCCGTCGGGGCCGGTGTAGCTGGCCTTGGTGAGGTCGCCCAGCGCGTTCGTGAGCTGGGTGACTCGGCCTAGGTCGTCGCGGGTGTAGCTCGTGGTCGCGTCGCCCTGCACCACGTCCACCGGGCGAGTCACTTGAGCGACGAAGCCCGCTTCGTCGTAGGTGTACTGCGTCTTCATCTCGACGATCGGCGTGCCGCCGGGCTGGTTGCGGATCTCGAACAGCCGCCCGTTCTTCGCGATCGCGAGGAAGTCGGCCGAGCTGGTGGGGTTCGCGGGCGGGGTGGTGAGCGGGTAGTACGAGAGCCCGAGCGGGTGGCCGTCGGGCAAGGTGATGGTCTCGAGCTCGAAGTTCGGGCCGGTCCCGTAAGTGAGGGTGGTGTCGAGGTGAGTCGTCGCGTCGACGAAGCGCTTCACCTTGGTGATCGCGGCGGGGGCGCAGCTCGGGCTCCCGCACGGGCGCAGGAACTCGTACTCGGTGCGGAAGTGTCTCGTCGGGTCGGTCGTCGCGTAGGTGTCTTCGCTCGCGACCCAGGACTGGTTCGCGGCCAGGCCGGCGGGGTCGTAGGTGTAGGTCGTGACCGTGGCCGCGCCGCTCGTCTCGACGATCTCTTGCTGCGTCACGTTGCCTAGTGAGTCGCGCGCGGTGCGGATCGTGCGCGTGAGCACGTAGTTGCTCCCGGACTTCTTGTACGTGCGTTCGACCAGCGCCGCGTTCGTGCCGGGGTCGCGCTCGGTCGTGGTCATGGTCTCGAGCGTGGCGTCGCCCAGGGCGCGGATGGTCTTGGTGGGGACTCCGTCCGAGTTGTATTCGAAACGAGTCACTGTCGTGTACGAGTTCCCGCCTTGGTCGTCCAAGATCGTCGTCGTCAAGGTCCGCGTGATCGGAGACGTGATCGCCGGGTGGTAGTCGATCGAGAACGCACTCACGCCCTCGGTCTCACTGACTACGCGGTCGGGAACCGTCGTGTCGTACGTGCGCACGACCGCCTGGGTGCCATCGCCTTCCTGGCTCGACTTGAGGTTGTGCCGGTCTCCGCCTTCGCCGTTCAATGTGTACGTGTACGTGCCGTGGATCGTGTTCGTGCCGTCCACCGACCGGTACACGTCGGTCAGGTTGCCGTCGGAGTCGTGCGCGTAGGTCACGTAGCGCCCGTCGTAGCTATCGATCCGAGTAAGTCGTCCCGTCGTTCCCGAGTAGGTCAGCGAGACCTTTCGGCCCGTCGGCTGCCATGTGGAGGAGCCACTCTTGAGTGACTCCTCTACGCTGAGGAGCTGATACTGGTAGGCCACCGTGAGGACTTGTGACTGACTCGAAGCGAACGGCGACGTTCCGCTGAGGGGCAGCTTGGTGCTCGAGTACGAGAACGCGAGCCGATGGCCGCGCGGGCTCTCGAGGTAGGACATGCGGCCATCGTCCGTGTTGAGGAAGACCGCCTTGTCACCCGATGGGTAGGCGAGCGTGAACGTTCCGTTCACTTCCGTCAGCGCAGGGGGCCCGGGAGTCTTCGAAGAGATCTCTTGGTAGGTGCCGCCGGTGAGCACGAAGTGATTCCGCATTCCGCACACGCCACGGATCGAGATCGAGTTGTCCTTGTGCTTGAAGAGCCGGACGTCGTAGTTCAGCGTCCAGCCGTACCCCAGCGCGCTGTCGTACGACGAGGTGCTGTCGTAGCTGCGAGTCACCTCGATCGGGAATACGCCGGGGATCGAGAGATCGGTTCGGTCGTAAGACTCGTTTCCGTTCAGTACGTCGATGGCGCCCCCGTGCACGTTCCGGTTCTTGCTGCACTCGCACGGATTCCGCGGGTTGCGAATGCAGGGCTGCGCGGGCTTCTTCTTTTCCGGTGGCGCGCCGGTCACCGGCACCTCGACCAGGCCTTCGTTGTTCGCTCGGGCGCCGCTCGCGGCCAGCCCTGCGGCCAATGCGAGGACCACGCACAGGAGTCTCCGTGTATTTGACCTCATGGCCCCCTCACTTGGGCGCCGCGCGTACGGCGATCGTCGCGGTGCCGAACTGACCCGAGTAACCCCACACGTTGCCAGTCACGAAGTGAACGCCAGCGTTCGCAGCGCCGGCGTCCCAGATGAACGTCATTGGGAGGAACCCGACCTCGTTCTCGAACACATACTTGCCGTCGATGAAGAACCCGACCTCGAAGCGCTGCTCGAGCAGGCGCGGGCGGTCCGCGGGATCCACGTCGAGCTCGATCGCCGTGCGGCCGCTCGCGACGAGGTGGCCGTCCCTATCTCGCTTCGTCTCGTTAGGAAGAGACAAACGGATCTTCACGTCGCCGCGCCGCTCGATTGGCTGCTGGTGAAGAGCGCGCTCTCGAAATGGCTCCTCTCGCCTCTTCGAGCGCCGAGTCGCTGACTCGCCGAGCCCGCTGATCAGCTCCACCCGCGGCCGCTCGGGGAGCACGACGATCGTGTTTCGGGGCAATGACCACGCCTGCGCAGTCACTTGGACGTCGGGGTGATTGGAAGCGTCGATGAGTCCTGCTTCGTCCTTTCCGTTCCAGGGCTCAGCGTGAGGCCCCGCGGCCCGCGCAACCCAGTCCACGATCGTGCGGAGCAGGGGCCCCGAGTTCAGCCCACCGCGGATCGAGACTCGAGCGGGAGAGGCGAGCTCATAGAGCACGGAGTGAGTCCTGGGATCGAAGCGGGCGCCCGAGACCGCGAGCTCCTCGTTGCCAGACAGATCAGTGAGGTCCCATTCGATCGGCGGACCTTGTGCCGGCGTCGCCAGGAGCGTGTACGCGTAGGCCTCGGAAGGTGCGACCCGTCCCTTCGCGTCGCGTCCGTCCCACACGAGGTGTGCGTCGCCGACGCCGAGTGACTTTTTGGTCGCGATCTCTCGAACCAGGAAATCGCGCCCGTCGAAGATCCGGAGAGCGACCTGCGCCGGCTCGGACAAGTGAAAGCGTACGGTCACTTGTTGGCGCTTCGAGGGATCGATCGCGGCAGGTGAGTGCGAGACGTTTGTGATCTCGAGCGCCGACGCGGTTCCCGCAAATGCGACGGTTGCGGCGAGGACGATCGAGCGAATCACCGCGGCGCCCAAGCCGGCATGCGCGCGCCTGGCGCGGGCAGTTGTGTGACCGGCGCTACGGCTCCACCCGTCCGCGAGATGCGCCACAAGTTCAGCGAGCCGCCACGAGAGGACTCGAACACGATCTGCTCGCCGTCGGCGGAGAAGCTCGGGTGCGCGTCGAGAGCCGGATCGTCGGTGAGACGCGTCGGCCCCACCCCCGGAGATTTCAGCCAGATGTCGAAGCTGCCTTTCTGATTGCCGGAGTAGGCGAGCTCTCCGCGGCTCGAGACCGCGACATCGAGATAGCGAAGATCTCCGAACGTGAGTCGCTCGTCGGCGTCGTCGGCGATCGAGAAGCGCCAGATGTCGTGGCTTCCTCTGGGCCCCAGGTCGGAGAGGTAGTAGAGGGTCGCGCCGTCGGGACCCCACGATGGGAAGTGTTGGAGTCCCGCACGGTTCGTGAGCTGTCGCAGGTTGCTGCCGTCGAGCGCGCAGGTCCAGAGCTCGTTCGCGTCGCGACTGTCTGACTGCGTGAACGAGAACCCCACGGTTCGACCGTCCGGGGAGATGACGGCGTCTAGCATTCCGCGGAGCGCAAACGGAAGTTCGATCTCAATGCCGGTCTCCACGTCGACCCGGACGAGATCTCCGTGCTGCGTGTTGACCAGGACCGACTCGGCGTCCGGAAACCAGCTCACCCTCGACTTCTCCACGTCCGAGTGAGTGATCTGGCGGAGCTCGGTCCCGTCGCCGCGGATGACGAACACCTGCCAGAAGGCGCCTGCGCGGCCGAGGAATGCGATCCGCCCGCTGTTGCGGTTCCCGTTCTCGTCAACGATGCCCACACCCTGGCATCCGGGGATGCCCAGGGAGAGAGCCACAGTGACTGCAGCGACCAGGCGCATCGTCCTTCTCTAGTGTCTGACCTGAACGGTGACCGTGGTCTCCGCGGTCCGGTTGGACGACTGGTCTGTCGCGCGCACGCGGAACGTGAACGCACCCTCGTGAGTCAGCGATGTCAAGAGATTCCGAGCGGAGTCGACGCTGATGCCGCTCATTCCGGCGACCTCGTGACCACGGAACTGGAAGAGCTGGGTCGTATTCGCGGGGACGCTCGTGTAGGTCCAAGTCGGGGCCGACGTGTCGTCCCAGCTGTTCGGCGGCAGGAGTGAGATAGTCACGTCGGAGAGGCGGTCGACCCGGTAGCTGATGGCCGCGACCTGCTCGAACGTGTCGTAGACGAGCCGCGGCTCCGCCTTGAGGTCGATCGCTCCCGTGTCACTCGTGATGGTGGGCCTGGAGCCGGAGACGAGGATGACGTTGCGGCGCATTGGCTCCGAGCCCACGACGACCACAACGTCGCCGGACAAGATCTGGCCGCTGACCGGATGCCGCGAATTCCAGACGAGCCAGGGGAGATTCCCGGTGACTTGTGTCCACGGAATTGGCGCGCCGTCTGAGTAGCCCTCCGGTCCAGTCACGAAACGTTCGGCCGGAAGGAAGAAGCCGTTCGCATCTCGGGGCCGGACCTCGAAGCTCACACGCAAAGGGCCAGGTTGCGGATAGTTCGCGATCGAGTTGCTTCGGTACTTCACCATGAAGCGGGCGTTGCCGTAGCCATCGAACGCCGCCGGGGGGTTCTGAGGATTGACGAGAGCCCCGTCGACGAACGCGTTCTCGATGGCTGAACCGACCACCTGAGTGACTGAACCCTTGGTCGCTTCGAGCACGTACTGGTACGCCTCGGGAGTCACGAGTTTCCCGGCCGAATCGGCGCCGTCCCAGTTGATCGTCGCCGCGCCGGCACTGAACGTTTGCGAAGTCGTGCTGTAGACGGCGTTCGCCGACGTGCACGACGAAGCCTGCTCTGGACACACTCTCGCGACGACCCCGGCGCCTGGGTCGTACACGACGAACTTGATCGCGGCGACGGGCGGCGGCGTGCCGCTCAAGTTCGGGGTGAAGTAGACCTTCGTCGCTGGGTCGGCGCCCACCGTCGCACCGAGCTGACCGACGAAGAAGTTGGTATTGGGCGCAGTCACCACGTTCGCGAAGTCGATGTTGGCGACCGGTTGGAGACCGGACCCGGGGGTGTTCAGATAGACGATGCCAGAGGTGATCGTGGTCTGGTTCGTCGAGTTCCACCAGTTCGCCGTGACGTCGAGCGTCGTCTGACTCGGTGTCGAGTAACCGACGATTTCGATGTTGTGAGTCGCCCCCGTCGCCGGCGGATCGGCGTTGCCGTAGATCGCATTCCCGCTGATCACGGGCACCGGCTGGTTCGTCGCCGAGTTCGCGAGGCCCTCGATGCGAATGCCGACGGTGTTTCCGCTGATCACGTTGCCAGCGTTGATCGTCGCCACCGTTCCACCGGTGGCGCTGACGATCAGAATGCCGAACCCAGTCGAGCCCGAGACTGACGACGAGCGAAGATTCGCCTCGACGCGATTGGCTTGAACGAGCGTGCCGGCCGAAGTCCCGTCGAGTCGCACTCCCGCGAAGAAGTTTGCAGTGATCAGGTTGCCGACGATCTCCGGGCTTCCCCCGAACACTCGAATCCCGTACTTCGCGTCGGAGACGGTGTTTCCTTCGAAACGGACAGTCGTCGAGTACAGATCGGCGCAGCTGATGGGTCCGGTCTGAGTCGCGACGAAGCCGGTCGCGATGGTGTTGCTCTGGATGGTCGCGTCGGTGTAACGCGCGACGAGTCCAGTCAGCGTCATGTAGCCGATCGCGTTGTCGTGGATCGAGATACTCTCGCCGGACGGGATCGCCGTGTTCTCGATGTGCACGCCGATCAGCAGGTGAGTGATCTCGTTGTCAGAGACCTCGATTGGAGCGCTTCCCGCGTTCTTGATGAAGACGCCGCGGCTATACGCGGGATTGCCCGACAGGTTCCCGAAGCGGTTCGTCTGCACCGTCGCTCCAGCGCCGTCCCGAATCACGACTCCGCCGTGCACTGCGGACGCGTTGGGGTCGTCTCCGATGGGCCCAACGACCGCGATGTACTCGACGGAGTTGTTGCGGACTACGGGGCTCGAAGAGCCACCGCCCGTCGTCAGGATCTCCACCCCACTCACTACGTGGTCGAGGCGATTGTTCTCGATCGTCGGCGATGAGTTCTCGACGAGAATGCCGGCCCACCACCAAGCGCCGCCCCCTCCAGTCGAGTCACGCGCGATGTTGTTCCAGGTGATCGATGCAGCCGGTGACCCCTTGACGTAGATCGCGGCGCCCTTGGTCCAGGCCGGGTGCGGCTGGTTGCAGCTTCCGGAGTCGAGCTTGCTCTCCTGAATCGTCGCTGCGGAGTCGACCACCTTGATGCCGTACTGCACCCCCTTGACGTAGTTGTTCCTGGCGGTGAGTTGGGTGGTGCCAGATACCGAGATACCCCAGGTGAGACACTGGCTGAACGCGCCGTTGATGAAGCCAATGAACTCGTTCCCGGTGGCGGTGACCGTTCCTCCGGTCGTGACGTCGAGGCCGATCCCCGGATAGAAGTCGAAGTGACTATCTCGCAGCTCGATGTCCGGTCTACTTCCCGTCGTTCCGGTGACCACGATGCCGCTTCCCATGTTCCGCATCGACAAGCCGGCGATCACGGTACCGCGGCTCGTCGATTGGACCTCGATTCCGCTCCACTGGTCGCGCGACGTGCTCGTAGGAGAGTTGTGGTACGCCTTCGCGCGCACCGCCGCCGTGCCCCGCGTGTGCAGCGTGCCGCCGACGATGATCTTCCGCTTGTAGGGCGTTGGCCCTGCGAAACGCAGCTGAGCACCCGCGCCAATCACGAACAGAGCGTTGGCCTTCACGTCGATGTGGTGATCGACGTAGTACTCGGCCGCATAACCCGTCACATCGCCCTTTGTAAGGACGAGAATGCGACCCGCTACGACCTCCTCCGAGTCCGTATCATCCGGCATCGGCAGCGGTAGCGAGAGCGGTGACTCGCTCACGCGCAGCGCAGTCGGTGAACGCGGGATGACGTTCTGATACTCGACGGCGACCTCATTCGAGACTGCGCTCTCGACCGAACCCCCAGAGATGGCAGTCACAGCCACTCGATTGAGGCCGTCGTCGAGAACGACTGGCACCGAGAACACACCCGTCGTTGGGACGACGAATGGGCTGGGCGACATCGCCGGGTTCCCCGTTGCGAAGGTACGCACAAAGTCCTGTTCGGCGCCGTTCACGAACACGCGTATCTGCTGTCCGGGCGACGCAGTGCCGGAAACAGTCAAGGGGTTCACCTGAGTTACAGGAGATACCGGTGAGAGGTGTGGCACGACCGCTGCTGTGCCGGTCGGGACCGTCGCAGCCGTCTTGCCGCTAGAACAGCTCGAGAGTGCTCCGTCGGAGCTGACCCCGTAGAGCGTGTAGACCACTCCCGGCAGGAGGCCAATCAGTGACCACGTTCCGCTGACGGGACTCACCGGGGGCGCGACTCGAAGCGCCTCGCACGAAGCGCCGGCGGCGACCGCCACGACGATCTGGGTACAGATCGAAGGATGCGGGAGTCCGCCCGGATTGCTGCATGCGGTCACTGTTCCAGACAGGCTGGTCGTCGACGAGCCAGTTACCTCGAGAGAAGGCGGATCAGGTGGCTGATTGACAAGGAACGTTGCCCGCTGCGTATCCGCCTCGTCGGGCAGGCCGTCACCGTCGGTGTCTCGCAGGAAGGGGGAGCTCGTGCCGTAGGGACCTCCGGTCTCGGTGTCGGCATCGAGTCCATCCCCATCGACGTCATCGCCATGGATCGCACGCGTGAAGATGAGGAGATCGCTCGCATCCACGATCGGCGGTGACGGGCGCTGGACGCCTATCGGAGCAACGTCAGCCGCATCTCTCTGCTCAGCTGTCGGAGTGAGAGACCCGTCGACGATTCGCGCCACCAGCACGAGGTCACCGACATCGACGATGCCATCGCCGTTCAAGTCACCCAGAAGGGCACCGCGAGCATGGGTTGCCACGACCACGCAGAGAAGAATGAGCGGGATCCGGAGATACATGGCGCCGACCTATTTGATTCCGACCAGAAAGGGGTAGATCGTTGGCGTGAAGCTGGCGCCCGTCTTCTGATAGAACTTCGCATTGCTGATGGAGAAGTCAGAGAGCTGGGCGCGGCCGAGCGTCGTGGGTGCGGTCAGAGAGAACGCGACTCCGAGCTGCGCCACGGATTCTTCTGGGTCGACCAGCCACACCCGCAAGACACCGACACCGATTTGGCGGTAGCGGATGACGGAGTAGCGCCCCGCGCTCTGCCACTCACTCACTCCGCGAATCAGCAGTTTGCTGCTTGGAAACGCCAAGTCGAACTGAATGGCGCCTGGCTTGGAGGGTCCCGGTGCGCCGCCCGGCCCTATCTGAATTACGAGCTGAGGATAGGGGAGGCGCGCATACAGCCCCGCCGTCATGTAGCTCCCCTCTCCCTGCATGCTTCCTTGCCAGGCAACGTATGGATTCGGAGCGCCCGTACCGGGAATCACTGTGACGGTCAGACCCGGCGTCCCGGACTCGTAGGTCGCGAAGTAGCCTGTTTCGGGACCGTATGGCTGGCCGGGCAGAGAGAGGTCCCTTTGTCGGCGCTTCACGACCACGTTGAACACCTTGGGACTCGACACATTGGGGCCTGCTGGCGAGTCAGTGGGTAGAGGAATGTCGGCAAGAGCGAGGAGCTGACCGACGTAGGCGCTCGACGCCGCCGACTCCGGATACACGCGAGTCACATATCTGGTCTTCAAACGGTAGTCGGGAAGCACACTTTGCGGATCCTGCAGGTAGAACACGAGCTCGCCACGCTGGTCGTCGTAGTCCTGGTGAAGCTGGCTCACTTCGCTGCCGAACCCGGGTGACAAGCTGAAATCGGAATCGGGCAAGGGGATCATTACCGTGGAGCCCGCTTGAACCTGCATCGAGATCGGATTCGCGGCACAACCGCAAACGGCGCCCGCAGCAACGAGGGCGAGGAGTCTTGGTGCGATCCTCTTCATCTCAGTCACTCCTCTACCAGCCAGCCTTTGAGTTCCCCTCGGAAAGCGACCTCGCGCGAGCCGTCGGCCCCCTGACGCCACGCGATCACCGTGACTGGAAAGTGAACTCGCGTTCTAGCCGTTGGCACGTCTGCGCGGACCTCGACCTCGTAGACCGCGCTCCCGCGGCCGTCGGGGGTGGCGAGGACGACGGGCGCGTCGAGAGAAAGCCGCCGGCCGCCAGAGGGCGAGCTCGAGAAGGTCGCGACTGCAGGCGCCGCCAGGCGGTATTCGAGCCCAGATAGCCCCGACCCCGCAGGGCGTCTTACTGCCGAGTCCGAGATCGTGAAGGCGCGATCGACATTGGGGTCGATGCCAGGACCAAGAGAAATGACTGGCAGCGTCGGCGAGTCAGCCCTCAGGCCGGCTCCAGGAGCGGCGCTGACGTGGAGCTCGCCGAAGTGAAGAGCCACTCCTTGCGCCTGCGCGATCGACGGTCCGACCTGTAGACACAACAACGAGCCAACTAGCCAGAGGCGTCGAGTCATCGCGAGTACTCCTTGGTCCGTTGGTCACCGTGTACATCCCCGGGGCTGAAATTGGAATGACTGTCTCGAGTCAGCGCCTCGCATAGTGGCGATCGAGCATCGCCTGCAGCTCGCTCGGCCCCTGTTGCGCGTGACATCCGCCCTGCGAGCAGCTCGACGGCATGTCCCACTTCGCCGCGTGCTGGGGCTCGATGACGCCCGCGGCGTGTGAGTGGAACTGCATCGCGCCGCCGATCGAGATGATCTTGGGCATGTGACAGTCCACGCAATTCACTTCCGCTGACGCTGGACACGGGACGTGGCGGGCGTTGCGCGGCTCTGAGTGGTGGTAGAACGCGCCCCCTCCGTGACAGTCCGCGCAGCCGATGCGCGGCTGGTCCAGGTCGCCGTGCACGTTGTGACACACGCTGCACGTGACTCCGAGGCGGGCGCTCTCGACGTCGGGCTTGGCCCCGCGCGCCGCGAGCACGTAGTCGCCGGAGTGACAGCGCAGGCAATCCTCGACGACCGCGCCGAACCGGCCGTCGTAGCCGTCTTGCAGGAGCTTCAAGCTGTGCGCGTGCCCGCCGTTGTCCCAGTCGGGGAACTCCTCGTGGCGGCTGCGCGCGCGGCCATCTCCCCAGTAGTCCGACGAATTCTGTCCTTCCATGACCTGCGCGAGCGCGAAGTGTTCGCCGAGGCTGGCGCCCGGGCGGTAGCCGACGGGAAAGTGAAAGTGACCGGTGGTGTCGGTGCCCCGGCTATGACACTGGCCGCACACCTCTGCGTCAGCGAGCGAGACGATGGCGCCGAGCCCGAGTGTCTTGGCGTGCCATTCACCCGGACCGTGACATGACTCGCAGCCGATGTTGGGCTCGACGAACTTCCCCGAGACCGGGTCGAGGCCAACGGTGTGGCAACCGTGACATCTCTGTTTGGGAATCGGCTTGTTCCAGCCATCCCAGCCGACGGTTTGCCAGCTCTGCGCCGCCACGTGCCACGCGCCCGGCAGGAGTGTCTCGTCGCCGTTCGCGTCGCGGCCCATGAACTGCTGCTCCCACTTTCCGCCGATCGCCCAGTGCGCCTCGTCGATTTCAAACGGAGCGGAAACATCCAGAAAGTCTGCAACGACGACGCCGCGACCACTCACTGGCCGCATCATCTTCGTGTGCTGACTGTCGTGCCAGGCGGAGAACTCGTCCCGGTGACAGGACTCGCACTGCGCGGATCCGACGTAGCGGCTGCTCTCGGGCACCGACGCGGTCTTGAGATGCACGGCGACCGCAGTGACCGCAACGAGGGCCAGGCTCAGCAGGATCACGCCGACGACGCGAGTCACGTCGCGACCATACCAGAAGTCGCGAGTCACAAGTCCAGGACTTTGAGGGCGCCTACCCCTCGCGGTCCTTCACCAGCGCGCACACACGCTCGCTCGACACCCCGCTGATCACGGTGCGCTCCTTCGCGTTCGACAACAGCTTCGCGGTCCAGTCCACGGCGCCGCCGTCGCCGATCTCGAGCCACTCGTCGCTGCTCTGGGCGCGCGCTTGGATCTTGAAGCTCACGTCGTGGTAGTAGCCCCGGCCGGACTCGCGGCTCTGGTCGAAAGTGACTTCGACTCCCGGGAACGAGAGGCGCCAGACCTCGCGCGGTGACTCGGCGGCGAGATCCGTGAGCGCGAAGCGGATCGCGAAGCTCGGGCCCATGAACGCGCGCAGGAGCTCGGCGTAGAAGCGCAGGTGTGACTCGATCGCGCGCGGGTGGAAGCGGCCCTCGCGCGAGTCACGGCCCGCGCTGCACAGCCCGAAGATCTTGAAGTGCGCGAACATGTGGGGACCCGAGAAGAACGAGGCGCGCAGGTGGCGGTGACTCGCGGCCAGGTGCACGGGCGCGGCCGACTTGCGCCGCCGCGCCGCGCACTCGAGCGCCAGCACGTTCGTGGCGTCGGACAGCACCTCGACCGAGCGGATCGATGCCAACACCTTGTCCTGGTGCACGGTCGCGAGCGCCGAGCTCGTGCCCAGCGGGCTCACCGGCGAGAGCTCGATCGGCTCGAAGTCACTCGGAAGGGCCGCGAACGCGGCCGCGTCGAAGCGCGCGAGCGCGCGCGGATCGGCCGGCGACGGGCGCACGAAGCGGTTCGAGCCGTAGTGCGCGAGCAGGTCCGCGGGCGTGCGTGACTCAGCGCGGCGGCGAAACACTTCGAGCAGCAGTGAGTGCAGGTCCGCCTGCTGAATGCGCGTGCCCAACCGCTCCGCGATGTCCGGGACCCCGAGCTCGCGCTCGATGCGCCGCAGTATCTCGTCCTTCACGGCGCGCCTCAGCCTTTCCAGGCGGTCAGGCGCGGCACCACACGCGGCACGTTCTCGCGGTAGCGCCGGTACGAGTCACCGAAACGGCGCTGTAAGTCGGGCTCCTCGACCAGCGGGATGTAGGCGAGATTGATCCCCGCGAACACGACCGCCCACCCCAGGTGCGGCGCGGAGCGCAGCAGGAACGCCTCGGCGAGCAGCACGGCGATCACGCCCGAGATCATCGGGTTGCGCACCCAGCGGTACGGCCCAGTCACTACGAGCTCGCGCGGCGGATCCCACGGCGCGAGCGTGCCCTGGCCCTCGCCCGCGAAGCGCCGCAGACACGCGACGAACAGAGTGACTCCGATCGCGAGCAGCGCGAGCCCGGCGGCGACGCCGAGCGAGCCGAAGAACGAGTCGGGAAACGCGAGCGACACCGAGTAGCGTCGCGCGAGCCAGAGCGGCACGAGCACCGTGACCGTGAACGGCAGGACCGCGATCGCGAACGCGTGGCGCAGGAGCGGGCTCACACGGGAATGATTCCGGTATGCTGGCCGCCGCGCCAGTCAGGGAGGGTCGGATGGATCCGTTCGCGCCGGCGAAGCTGGGGCCCATCGAGCTGCGCAACCGCATCATCAAGTCCGCGACGTTCGAGGGTGTGACTGCCGAGCACGTGGTCTCGGATCGGCTCGTCGAGTTTCACCGCGCGGTCGCGCGCGGCGGCGTGGGCATGACCACGGTCGCGTACTGCGCCGTGTCTCCCGAGGGCTGCGGCACGCCGAACGAGATCATCCTCACCGACGCGGTCGTGCCCGGCATGCGGAAGCTGGCCGACGCGGTGCACGCCGAGGGCGCGGCGCTCTCGGTGCAGATCGGCCACGCGGGCGCGGTGGCCGCGGCGGCCGGACTGCGCGGAGTGTCTCCCTCGCCGGTGTGGAGTCCCGCCGCGCTGCGCCGCACCCGCGCGGTGACCGAGTCGGACATGGAGCGCATCGCGAGTGACTTCGGGAGCGCGGCGCGGATCGCGGTGGCCGGGGGCGCGGACGCGGTCGAGCTACACCTGGGTCACGGGTATCTCTTGAACGAGTTTCTCAGCCCCGACACGAATCGCCGGCGCGACCGCTTCGGAGGGTCACTCGAGAACCGCGCGCGGTTCCCGCGCGACGTCGTGCGCCGTGTGCGCGAGGCGGTCGGCCCGGGCACGGCGCTCGTCGCGAAGCTCAACATGGCCGACGGCGTGCGCGGCGGGCTGTGGCTCGACGAGAGCGTGCAGGTCGGGCGCTGGCTCGAGACCGACGGCGCGCTCGACGCGCTGGTGCTCACCGGCGGCAGCTCACTCAAGAACCCGATGTATCTCTTCCGCGGCGAAGCCCCGATCGCGGAGCTCGCCGCCGCCGCCCCGCCCGCGATGAAGCTCGGGCTGCGTCTCTTCGGCAAGCGCTTCATGCCCGAGTATCCGTTCGAGGAAGCCTTCTTCCTGCCCTACGCGCGCCAGTTCCGCGCGGCGCTGCGCATGCCGCTCGCGCTGCTCGGCGGAGTCACGAAGCTCGACACGATCCAGCGCGCCGTGAACGAAGAGGGCTTCGAGTTCGTCGCCATGGGCCGCGCGCTCTTGCGCGAGCCGGACCTGATCGCGCGCTACGCGAAGACGGCGGCGCGCGAGTCACTCTGCGTGCACTGCAACAAGTGCATGGCCACGATCTATCGCGGGACTCGGTGCGTGCTGGTGCCGGAGCCCGCGGCCCCCGTCAGAAGTATCCGCGCATGAGTCTCTCGACCCACTCCGGCACGCGCGCGCCGGGGGCCGAGTCGAACTGCGGGAAATAGGGCTTCAGGTCGAGGAGCGGCGTGCCGTCGATCGCGTCGAGGCCGCGTACCACAAGGCCGTCCGGAGTCACTCGCACGATCGGCACGACCGTGATGCCGAGCGGGTTCGGCCGGTCCTTCGCCCGTTGCGCGAAGATGCCGAGCTCGGGCATGTCGGCCTGGCCGCGCGGCCGGCGAACCAGATGCCGCTCGGGCTCGAACTTCGCGCCGTGCAGATACGCAGTCACGAGCACGTGCGAGAACTGCTCGAGCCCGCGCAAGCCGGCGCGGAACTCGGGCAGGATCGCGAGCTTCGACTCCACCGCGCCCCAATTCTCGTCGACCTTCTCGGTGGCCGGTGACTCCACGAACCCGATCGGGCGCAACACGAACTCCATCGCTCCTACCGCCTCTCTCTCCGCCGCCTCGGCTTCGGCTTGGACTCACTCCGGGTCGCCGCGGCGGCGGCGCGCTTCTTCTCCTCGCGCCGTTCCGCCGCGGCCTTGCGGTACTCCGCGATCACCGCGCGCAGGTCGAGGTCGTACACCTCGAGCTCGAACGCCGTCATGCGCTGGGGGAACGCGACGCGGTAGAAGCGCCCGTCGGCCGTGCGCTCGAGCCGGCCCCAGTCGACGAGGAAGCGGCGCAGAGTCACGTGATCGACTTCGATCGCCGGCGCGACGTCGCGGCCCCAGCTCTTGAGTATCTCGTTCACTTCGCTCTCGCGGTACGTCTGACTCGAGTCGAGCTGCATCGCGATGCTCTCGACGAGTATCTCGCGGTCGCGCCGTGCGCGGGGGAATGGCCTCGTGCCGGGACCTACTCCCAGCTGGCGCAGCCGCCCCATGAACTCGTCCACGCCGATCACGACCCCAATCTAACGCGTGGGGCCTGGCTCGCGGATACCGAGCTCGCGGATCATGCGCGTGAGGCTCGGGCGGTGCAGGCCGAGCAGCTCCGCGGCGCGGCGCTGATTGCCGCCCGAGGCGGCCAGGGCCTCGCGAATGCGGCGGATCTTCAGCGCGAGCAAGTCGTCGGCCAGACTGGCCGGAGCCGAGTCACTCGGACCGGGCGCAGGCCGCGCGGCCAGCGGTGCCGGCAGCCGCAGCACGTCGTCCGTCGACAGCACGATCGCGCGCTCGACGATGTTTTGCAGCTCGCGCACGTTCCCCGGCCAGTCGTACGCGCCCATCTCGGCGAGCGCTTCCTCGGAGATCGCACTCACACTGCGGCCGACCTTCGCTGCGGCGCGCGCGGCGAAGTGCTGCACGAGTGACTCGATGTCTTCTCTCCGCTCGCGCAGCGGCGGCACGCCGATCGGTACCACGTTCAGCCGGTAGTAGAGGTCCTCGCGGAAGCGGCCCGCGGCGACCTCGGCCGCCAGGTCCTTGTTGGTGGCGGCGATGATGCGCGCGTCGATGCGCCGCAGCGACGTGCTGCCCAGCCGCTGTATCTCGCCCTCCTGGATCGCGCGCAGGAGCTTTGCCTGCACGCCGAGCGGGAGTGTGTCGACGTCGTCGAAGAAGATCGTGGCCTCGTGCGCGAGCTCGAGCCGGCCGATCTGACGGGCGCTCGCGCCGGTGAACGCGCCGCGCTCGTGGCCGAACAGCTCGCTCTCGAGGAGTGACTCGGGAATGGCCGCGCACGCGACCTTCACCAGCGCGCGCTCGCGGCGCGGCGAGAGATCGTGCAGCGCGCGCACCACGAGCTCCTTGCCGGTGCCGGTCTCGCCGCACACGAGCACCGTGGCGTCGGTCGGGGCGACTTGCTCGACCTGCGCGAGCAGCGCCTTCAGCGCGGAGCTCGAGCCCACGATCTCCTTGAAGTCGTGCTGCAGCTGGATCTCGCGCCGCAGATACACGTTCTCGGCGGAGAGACGCGCCTGGAGCTGCGCCACCTCTTCCCAGGCGCGCGCGTTCTCGATGGCTACCAATGACTGAGCGGCGAGTGTCTCGATGAGTCTCTGGTCGTCGGAGGTGTAGAGCCGCCCGTCCGCGCGCGGGCCGAGCAGGAATGCGCCGGCCAGCTCGGCGCCTGCTCCCAGCGGCACCGCGAGGCGGACGCCGAGGTCGTCCACGCGGCGGCGCAGCGCGCGCCCGAGAGTCGAGCGCTCGGCGCTCGAAGCGTCGGCCGAGAGAGTCGCGCCGCGGGCGAGCGCAGTCACGAGCGCGTCGTCGGCGCCGAGGACGAGTGAGTGCTGTGGCTCCGCGGCCAGCTCGCGCAGTCCGCCCTTCTCGGCGCGCACCAGCAAGCGGAACGACACCGGGCGCGCGCTCGCGTCGAGCGTGCGGCGCAAGAGGGACGCGAGCTCGCCCGCGCCGCGCACGCGCGCGATCTCGCGGCTCGCCCGGTGCACCGCCTCGGACGCGCGCCGGAAGTCGGGGAACAGCTGTGACTCGACGAAGCTCTCGACCCGCCGCCGCAGCGGCAAGAGAGCGGGGATCCCGGCGGCGATCACGAGCGCGGACAGCGCGGCCGACGCCCACGCCGTGCCCTCGCCCACGAGCTTCTGCATCGCGACGAACAGCGCGAGATACGCGAGCGCGATTGTGACTGCGACGCTGCCGAGTGACAGCCCGCGTCGCGCGACCGCGTTGAACTCGAACAGGTTGTGCTTGAGCATCCCGTACGCGATCGAGACGGGCAGGCCCCAGGCGATCGAGATCGAGACCGCCGTCGGCACGCGCAGCTCCTTCCACCCCCACGCGCTGGCCACGACCAGCACCCACGAGACCAGCGCGAGCGACGGACCCGCGAGCACCACGCGCGCGCGCTGCCGCTGCACCACGTCGGGGCTACACAGCGCCGTGTAGGCCACGTTCGCGGTCAGCGTCGCGAAGCCGGCGAGGAACGTCGGCATCGCGAGTCCGTCGAGCCAGTACATCCAGCGCGGGTCGACGCGCATCGACACGACCCACGCGACCGAGAGGAGAGCGAGCACGCCGTACAGAAGAGCGAGCGTCGCGCGCGGCCAGCGACGCAGCGGCCAGCGCGGCTCGGGAAAGATCAGCGCGAAGTGAATCAAGGTCGCCTTCGACAGAAAGCTGACTACGTAGCTCCAGGGCATGAACCGGTAAGTCGCGAAGTAGTCGAAGACGAGAAAGCAGAAGTTGGTGGAGAAAAAAACGGCGAACGCGAAGAACACACGCGCGCTCGCGAGCTCCGGGCGCACCAGGATCGGCACCGACCCGACCAACAGGAGTGACAGGCCGCCCAACAGGAAGGGGAGCACGAGCTCGCGCGCGTCGGCCTCGGTGAACACGCGGGCGCCGAACGAGGTCTCGATCCGCTCGCCCGTAGCGCGCAGCGCGGTCGCGCGCATCACCGTGCCGGGGCCGCCCGCGCGCGCGATCTCCCAGATCTCGGCGGCGCCAGTCACCGGCCGGCCATCGATCTCGACGATGTGGTCCATCACGCGCAGGCCGCGCACGTCGTACGCGGCGCCCCCGATGCTGAGGAACGCCGGCCCAACCACCGCGTTCTCGTACAGCACGACCTCGGGCTCGACCGAGCCGACCTGCACTTGCACGTCGTGCACGGTGATGGCCGCGACCGCGAGAGCGAACGCGATGCCCAAGACCGCGAGCCAGCGAACCCGAGTCACGGAGCCTCCGACACAGGCCGGTGTAGCTCCTTGTTACCACGCGGAGTGACTCCAGTGGAAGACGAGTCTCGGCACGTGCGCTGCACCTCGCGCTGGGGATGCAAGCTCGGATGGGCCGATTTTGGGACTGGATCGCCTTCGCGTGGCCGCTGGTCACCGCGCTTCTCGCCGTGAGCTGGGTCGTGCTGGGTAGCTGTCACTGACCCGGAGGCCCCTGTCGGTAACGGCGAGTTACCGACTGGAGCCGGGGCGTTGCCGAGTCCGAGCCGTTCGAGGCCGTTTTCGGGGAGATACGGGGACCACACCCTGGCACACCCGTTGCTCCGGGCCGGCTGCGGAGGAACTCGACATGGCGGACGGCCGGCAGTCATGGGCATGGGCGGCGATCGGCTTCCTGACGTTGGTGAGCCCGGGCGGACGGGCGGCGACACCGAGTGGTGTCTCCGAGGAGTGGCTCGCCCACGTGACGCGCGAGATCCGCGAGTCCGAGTACCACTGGAGCCCCGCCGGGCCGGACGCGTACACCGCGCCGAGCCGAGGCCAAGACCTGCGCGCTCGGGTGACTCGTCGCGGGCTCGAGCTCCGCTCGCGCACCGGCCGCTCGGGCGACTGGACCTGGTCGCTGTACCTCGCGCGCTTCGGCCGCGATGGCCGGCTCGCGCGAGCGCCCGAGGTGGCGCCGCGCGCGGAGGGCGCGCGCGTCGAGCTGCGGCGCGAGTCACTTGGCCTGGTCGAGTGGTACGAGAACTCCGAGAAAGGCGTGGAGCAGGGCTTCACGCTCGCGCGCCGGCCGCGCGGTGACGGGTCACTCGTGCTCGAGCTCGTGCCGGGCGGGCGGCTCCAGCCGCGCCTCGCTCCGAACGGGAGCGCCATCGAGCTCCACGCCGCCCAAGGAGCGAGCGCGTTGCGCTATGCCGGGCTGCACGCTTTCGACGCGACCGGCGCGGCCTGTCCCGCGCGACTCACTCTCGAGTCGGGCCGGATCGAGATCCGCGTCGACGACGCGGGCGCGACTTACCCGCTCACCGTCGATCCCGTGGTGAGTGGCGGCGGCTCGTTCGACTTCGGCCTGGCGGGCACGGAGTACGGCGAGTCGGTCGCGACCGCCGGCGATCTGAACGGCGACGGGCGCAGTGACCTCGTCGTGGGGGCGCCCGCCGGCGCCGGCCGGGTGTTCGTGTATTTCGGCGGACCCAGTGGCCCAGTCACTCCCGCGGGCCTGGTGATCACGGGCACGAGCACGGGCGGCCGCTTCGGCGCGAGTGTCTCGCCCGGCGGTGATTTGAACGGCGACGGCTACGACGATCTGCTCGTCGGGGCGCCCGACTGGGGCGCGGGCGGCAACGGCGCCGCGTTCGTGTTCTTCGGCGGCCCGGCGCTGCCCGCCGCGCTCTCCGACACAGACGCGGGCTGGCGCGCCGAGGGCTCCGGCGTGGTCGACGCGTTCGGCGCCTCGGTCGCCTACGCGGGCGACGTGAACGGCGACGGCAACGCCGACCTGGTGATCGGCGCGCCACTCACCGACCAGCCGCTGTTCAGCATCGCCGACGCGGGCGCGGTGTTCGCCTGGTTCGGGCCACTCACTCCAGGCGTCGACGACACCGGCGACGCCGATTGGTTCGCGGTCGGCGAGCAGTCACTCGAGCAGTTCGGCTACCAGGTGGCCACCGCGGGCGACGTGAACGGCGACGGCCGCGACGAGATCGCGGCCGGCGACCCGTTCTGGAACAACGGCGCGGTCGGCGACGCCGGCCGCGCGCTCGTGTTCTACGGCGGCGTGAGCGGGCCAGCGCCGAACCCCGGCACCCCGACGTCCGCGAGCTGGCGCGCCACCAGCTCCACCGCGGTCGACTGGCTCGGCCGCGCGGTCGGCACCGCGGGCGACGTGAACGGCGACGGCTACGGCGACTTACTCATCGGCGCGCCCGGGTTCACGGGACCGGAGACGGACGAGGGCATCGTGCTCGTCTATTTCGGCGGCGCCGGCGGGCTCGGTCCCGACGGGTCACTCATCGGCGGCCTCGCGGTCTCGAACGCCGACCAGAATTGGGAGAGCAACGCGGCCAGCTCGTTCATGGGCGTGTCCGCCGCCACGGCGGGTGACTTGAACGGCGACGGCCTCGCGGACTTGGTCTTCGGCGCGCCGCAGAACTTCAGCCCGACCGCGACCAACCCGGGTGGTTACTTCCAGGTCCACCTGAGTGAGTCGGCCGGGACGTGCGCGAGCGTGCCCTGCGCGACTGACTTCTTCACCGCGGCTGGGTCACTGTTCACCACGTGGGGCTGGTCGGTCGCGACGGCGGGCGACGTGAACGGCGACGGCTACAGCGACGTCGTGATCGGCGGCCCGAACTTCGGCGGCGCGGGCACCGCGCTGTTCTACGCGGGCGGAGCGAACGGGCTCGACTCGGTCGCGGGCACCTCCATCGGCGGCGGCGCCGCGAGTGACTTCGGCTTCTCCGTGGCGTGGGCCGGCGACGTGAACTGGGACGGGTACGCCGACGCGATCGTCGGCGCGCCGCTCTACGACGCGGGCGAGGTCGACGAAGGCCGCGCGCTCGTCTATCCCGGCACCGCGAGCGGGCTCGACTCACTCGCCATGTTCCTCGCCGAGTCGAACGACGCGGGCGCGAAGCTCGGCAGCTCGGTGGCGAGCGCCGGCGACGTGAACGGCGACGGCTACAGCGACGTGATCGTCGGCGCGCCGGGGTATCTCGGCAACGGCCGCGCGTTCGTGTGGCACGGCGGCGCGTCGGGCTTCCCGGTGTTCAACGGCAACCCCACCAACGCGAGCGGCTCGATTCCGAGCGGAGTGAGTGGCTCGGAGCAGGGCTACTCCGTGGCGAGCGCAGGCGACGTGGACGGCGACGGCTACGCGGACCTGGTCACCGGCGCGCCGAGCTTCGGCGCGGGCGGGCGCGTGTTCGTTCGCCGAGGCTCGAGCTCGGGAGTCACTACAGCGGGTGAGTGGTTCGCCAACGGCCCGGCTGGCGGGCGGCTGGGTCACTCGGTCGCGGGCGCGGGCGACGTGAACGGCGATGGCTTCGGCGACGTCGTGCTCGGCGCTCCGAACGCGGACGCCGGCACCACCGACGACGGCCAGATACTCGTGTTCCTCGGCAGCGCCACGGGCCTGGGCGCGACCGGCAGCGTGGCGAACGCCGACTTCGTCGCCCAGGGGAGCAACGCCAGCGCGAACCTCGGTCAGGCCGTGGCGTCGGCGGGCGACGTGAACGGCGACGGCTTGTCCGACGTGCTCGCCGGCGCGCCCGACTACACGAACGGGTTCGACTTACTCGGCCGCGCGTTCCTGTACCAAGGCAGCGCGACGGTCGGCACCGACCACGTGTTGCCGCTCGTGTGGAGCCCGGTGGGGATCGACGACGGCGATCACTTCGGCGCGGCGCTCGCGGGCGTCGGCGACGTGAACGGCGACGGCTACGGCGACGTCGCGGTCGGCATGCCGGACTACGTGTTCACCGGCGGCGGGCGCGTCGACGTCTGGTACGGCTCGGCCACGGGACTCACTCCGAGCGTGACTTACTCCGACTCGGACTGGTTCACGGTCGGGACCGAGCCGGGCGCGCAGCTGGGTCGGTCGGTCGCGGGCGCGTGGGACGGGAACGGCGACGGCTTCTCGGACCTGCTGATCGGCGCGCCGCGCAGCGGAGTCACTGACACCGGGCTGACTCAGGTGTTCTACGGCGGCGGGCGGCGCGGGCTCGACAAGCCGCTGCGCCAGCAGAACGGCGTGGGCGGTCCGATCCACGTGCTCGGCAAGGCGCTGTCGAACAGCGTGCAGTTCTGGCTCGGCGCGCGCACGCCGGCGGGCCGCGGCCGCGTGCGGCTCGAGTGGGAGTGGCGGCCGCTCGGAACCGCGTTCGCCGGTGTCTCCACGGTCGGTGCCCCGTTCGACACGGGCGCGCCGAGCGTACCGGAAGGGAGTCAGTCGCTGCACCAGACGTTCGTGAGTGGACTCCTGAACGCCACGCCGTATCACTGGCGTGCGCGCATCCGCGGCAAGTCACCTCTCTTCCCGCACTCACCGTGGCTCTCGATCGCGGGAAACACCGCGAGCGAGACGGACGTCACCACCGGCGGCCCGCCGGACGGCGATCAGGACGGCGAGCCCGACGCGACCGACAACTGCCCGACCGTCGCGAACGGCGATCAGTTGGACGTCGATTCAGACTCAGTCGGCGACCTGTGTGACAGCTGCGTGTACGTCTCCAACCCACGGGTGAACTTCGCTCTGCTCACCAACTGCACCAACTCGGGGCTGTGCTGGGCGACCATGACCGGCGGCCAGCGCGACGACGACCACGACGGCTACGGCAACAAGTGCGACGCCGACTTCACGCCGGCCGGCACGAACGTGGGCACGCTCGATCTCGCGCAGTTCAACGCATCGTCGGGTCAGTCGCGGCTCGACGACGACTGCGGGACGAGCGGCGCGCGGCCGTGCGCGGTCTTCGATCTCGACGAGGGCACGGCCTTGAACATCGGCACGCTGGATCGCGCGAGATTCAACGCGCTGCAGGGCTTTCCCGCTGGCGGCCGCTTCCCGGTGGGCAGCGGCAAGTGCCCGACCTGCCCACTCACTTGCATCGCCGGCGCGTCCGGCAGCTGCCTGTGACTCGGCTCAGGTCGTCAGGAGCCGGAGTGTCTCGGCGTAGAGCAGCCGCTTGTGCGCCTGCATGACCGCGCGGTTCTTGCCGGCGAGCGGCGAGGCGAGTGACACCGACTTCGGGAGCAGGTCGATGGCAGAGGTCGCGTGGTCGACGATCCCGCGCTCGAGCGCGTCGGCGCCGCCGTAGCGCCGGCCGGTCACGATCGCCTCGTGCGCAGTCAGCTTGGGCAGGCGCGCCTGGATGAGCGACGCCATGCCGGGGTGCAGCGGCAGGCCCAGGTCGATCTCGGGAATGCAGAAGAAGCCGCGGTCGTTGCGCATGACTCGGAAGTCAGTTGCCAGCGCGAGCATGGCGCCGCCCGCGAACGCGTGGCCGTTCAGCGCCGCGACTGACGGGATGGGTGACTCGAGCAGCCGCGCGAAGATGCGCAGCATGCCAGTCACTACCTCGCCCGCGCGGTCGCGGCCCTCGCCCGACATCCAGGCCAGGTCGAGCCCGTTCGAGAAGAACTTGCCGTCGCCGGTGAGCACCAGCGCGGTCGGCTCGTCCGCGCGCTCCACCTCGTCGAGCGCGCGAACGAGCTCCGCGATGAAGGTAGGGTTGAAGCGATTCTCGCCCGAGCGCATCGAGACGAGCGCGACGGCCCCTTCCCGCTTGAGATCGATCATTTCTTGTCGAAGTCGAAGTCACGCACGTAGTGACAGGTGTACCCGCCGGGGTTCTTCTCGAGATAGTCCTGGTGGTACGCCTCGGCGCTCCACCACGCGCTGGCGGGCACGATCTCGGTCACGACCGGCTTGCGCCACTTACCCGACGCGTCGACCTGCGCCTTCACTTCCTCGGCCGTCTTCTTCTGTGACTCGTCCGTGTAGAAGATCGCCGAGCGGTAACTCGAGCCCATGTCGTTGCCCTGGCGGTTCTTCGTGGTGGGGTCGTGCATGCGGAAGAAGAAGCGCAGGAGCTCGTCGTACGAGAGACGCGCGGGATCGAACGTGACCTTGATCGCCTCGGCGTGGCCCTCGTGATTCTCGTAAGTCGCGTTCGGAACGTTGCCGCCCGTGTAACCCACCTCGGTCTCGAGCACGCCCGGCAGGTCGCGGATCAGATCCTCCATGCCCCAGAAGCAGCCGCCCGCCAGGATCGCGGTCTCTTTCTGGTCGGAAGCGGGGCGCACCTTGATCCCGGCCTTCTCGAACTGCGCGAGATACTCGCCGTAGCCTTCCTCGGCGAGCTTCTCGATCGGAATGAAGCGCAGCGACGCGGAGTTCATGCAGAAACGCTTCCCCGTCGGAGCGGGGCCGTCGTCGAACACGTGACCCAGGTGTGAGTCGGCGTGCTTCGAGCGCACCTCGGTGCGCGCCGAGAACAAGCGACGGTCCTCCTTCGTAGTGACCGCGGCGGGATCGAGCGGGCGCGTGAAGCTCGGCCAGCCCGTGCCCGAGTCGTACTTGTCGAGCGACGAGAACAGCGGCTCGCCCGACACCACGTCGACGTACAGGCCGGGCTTCTTGTTGTTCCAGTAAGCGTTGTTGAAGGCGCGCTCGGTGCCCTCGCGCTGAGTGACTTCGTACTGCAGCGGAGTGAGTCGCGCGGAAAGCTCTTTGTCGCTGGGCTTCTTGTAGTCCACGAAGCGGTCTCCTCTCGTGTCGGCGCTCGCGGCGGCCGAGATCGAGACTGCGGCGAGCAACGCGAGCGCGCGGCGCATGGTGGAAGCGTACCTCATGCCCGCTGGATACGAGGGCGCGGCCCGCGCGGTTACCCGCGCGCGCTCACAGCTTGCGGTGCTTCACCGGCAACTTGCTCGCGTATTCGAACGCGCGCAGGAACCACGAGACGAGCGCGCGGCGGTCGGCGTGCATCGACGCCGGCAGCTTCACGTACTCCTTCATGACCTTGCCCGGCACGGGCTCGAGCACGGCCGCGCCCGGCGTCGCGAGCAGCTTCGCGCGCTCGGCGTCGCCGAGCCGCACCATCAGCGAAGTCTCGAACACGCCGCCGAACAGGTTCCCGTTCATGAACGCGGCGTCGTACCCGAACATCTTCCTCTTCTCGATGCGCGTGTCGTCGGGCAGAACGGCGTGAAACAAAGCGATCAGCTCTGGCGTGGGCTGTTCGTATTTCATCGCGAGTTCTTCTTCGACTTCGCGAGCCTGTTTGCTTACCGGGCTTGCCACGGTACACGGCGCGAGTGGCGCGTACGGGCGCAGGCGTCAGCGGTTCGGCTTGTAAGTCGCGGTCGAGAGCATCTTCAGGATGTCCCGCCGCAGCGCCGAGTCCTTGTCGTTCCCGAGGATCGTGAAGGGAATGGAGAGGTCGCCGACCGCGAGCGCGCCCTGAGTCATGACCTTGTACTGGCCGGACTCCAGGTCCTGGGTGCTCACGTTCACGAGTGACTTGTCCGTCAGCGTGAAGTACGCGCCGATGGCCTGGGCGCCCGAGATGTTCTCGACCGCCAGCGAGGTCTCGACCGCCTCGGCCAAGTGCTCCGAGCCCGCGCCCTGCGCCGCCTTGCGGGCCCACTCCTTGCGGTCCTTCCCGGCGAAGCCAGTCAGTACGGCGGTCATCTGCACGTAGTGGTCACGCGCGCGGAAGCGGATGTGGGCCACGTGCAGGGGCTGGCCGTTCTTCTGCTTCACCGTCTGCTGCTTCATCTTGTACTCCCAGCCCGTGGGGACGAGGAAAGTGAGTGCACCGGTGTCGCCCACCGGCACGCGAGTCACTCGCGGTGCGGACTGGAAGTCTCCGGCCGGCTCGGAGTCACTGTTGGCGCGAGAGACCACCTTTTCATGGTGTCTCGTGTCGGTCGCGTTGTGGGGGAACTTGCGTGGTTCCGCGGGCGGGCTCCGCTTGCCCTCGACGCCCCCAAACGTCAGCATCCCGCCGTCCATTCGAGGGGAGAGAGCCGCATGTCCCAGCCCGCCGGAAAAGAGAGCGTCCCGCCGCACACGCCGCTGCTCGACTACTACGCCGAAGCCCGCGACCCGGTGCGCGTGAAGTTCGTGCGCGAGCTGTTCGACACCACGGCGCCGCACTACAACACCGTCGAGGCGCTGTTCCTGAACGGAGGTCTCTGGTACCGCCGCTTCTCGATGAAGCGAGCGGGGATGAAGCCCGGCATGAAGGTGCTCGACATGGCGACGGGCACGGGCGCGGTCGCGCGCAACGCCGCGAAGCTGGTGGGCCCGACGGGCCGCGTGTTCGGCTGCGACCCCAGCCGCGGCATGCTGCGCGAGGCGCGCAAGGTGTTCGGCGGGCCACTCACTCGCGGGATCGCCGAGCAGCTACCCTTCAAGAGTGAGCTCTTCGACATGGTCACCATGGGAATCGCGCTGCGGCACGTGGCCGATCTGGTCGCCGCGTTCCGCGAGTACCGCCGCATGCTGAAGCCCGGCGGGAAGCTGTGGCTGCTCGAAGGTCACGTGCCGAAGTCGAAGCTCGGCCACCGAGTCACTCGCTTCGTGTGGAAGACGGTGATCCCCGGCATGACGCTCATCGCCACCCGCGACCGCCAGGCCAAGGTGCTGATGGACTACTACTGGGACACGGTCGAGAAGTGCGTCCCGCCCGAGATCATCCTCGACTCACTCCGCCAGGCGGGCTTCGCGGACCCGAAGTTCGAGGTGGTGGTGCCGGGAGCGTTCTGCGAGTACACCGCGGTGCGGTGAGTCAGTCGACAAGGCGCGAATCAGTCCCAGCCCAGCGCGCGCCTAGCCTCGAGCACCAACCCCACGGCTTCGCGCAGGTTCTCGCGCGCTTCGTCGAGGGTCGCCCCCTGAGTGTTCGCGCCGGGCAGCTCTTCGGCCGAGGCGATGTAGCCCTCATCGACCTTCGCGAACACCGCGGTGCAGTCCATGGACGTGCGTCAGCTCTCGTCGTCTTGGCGGAACGCGAGTCGGCCGATCGTGTCGAGCTGCGGCAGGTCGTACTCGCGCGTAGAGGCGATTCCGTCGCGCTTCATTCGTTCGTAGAACGAGCGCAGCCGCTCGAGCTCGCCTGCGTCGGTCGTGCGCGCTTCGAAATCCGCGAGTGTCTCCTGAAGGCGCTCGACGAGCTTCTTAGTGGCCATGCTAGAAATACTGCCTCGAGTGCATGAAGAACTTGAAGCCGTTGCGTGCGATGTACTCCGTCAGGAGATCGTTGTAGCCGCGAACGAGAGGCCGGAGCAGGCCATCGACGGAGTAGTCGTCGATCTTGAGCTTGACGACCAGACCGAGTGTACCAGCACCGATCATCCGCCCGTGCGAGTGCCAGAGCTTGTTGTCTCCAAGAAGACGAGCGACCTGCTCGGCGCGCTGCTGCTTCTCTGCCTGAGTGACTGCCTGCCCCTTCTTGGCTGGGTCCGTCCCGTGCTTCGTCCAGTCGCGGAACTTGTACTCGACCAGCCACTTCTTGAGGAGCGTCACAGTCAGATCGCGCGCCTGTTCGTACCGACTCAGAAGGGCGAGGTCCTGGTTCTGGAGGATCAAGAACTCCGCGTTGGTGAGTGTCCCCTCCGCGGCCTTCTGTAGCAGCTTCTCGACCTTGTCGAGATACCCCAGCGCTGGAACCCATTCCTTGCCGTTGAAGACTTGCGGGTCGATCGGCCCCAAGGACGACGAATAGTCCATGTAGATGCGATCACCCGACATACACAGGATAGTGCCGGCGGACATCGCGAAGTCCGGTACCACGAAGAACACCTCTCCGTAGTGGAATCGGATGATCTCGACCATCTTCTCGGCCGCTTCAGCGCTACCGCCTGGAGTGTTGACGACGAACACAAGGCGGCGAAGTGACCTCTTCTTCCTGTTCTTCGTACCGGCGCGAGTCGACCTCCCGCGACTGACACCCACCGATGCGAGCCGTTCGATGAAGTCACGAAACGTTCGGACGAGAGACGGGTCGATCGGTCCGTAGTAGAACGCGACGTCTCCAGCGAAGTGCTCCTCGAGACGCGCAAGGTGGCGGGTCACCGTCTCCTTGATCGTCGCGTCGAACGCCTGCACGCCGACATACTAGCCTCAGCTGAGTGAGTCGCATAGTGAGTAGTCGCTGAGAACGTCTGTTCACGTCAGAGCGACTTCAATGGTCACGGGATCAGCACCACCCGCCCGAACGCCGCTCGGCTCTCGATGTAGGCGTGCGCGGCGGCGGCTTCGCTGAGTGGGAAGCTGCGGTCGATCACGGCTTTGAGCTTGCCCGCGGCGAGGTCGGCGAGGAGTGAGTCGAGCATCTTGCGCACGCGCGCGGCGGCGAGTGCGACTTCGGCGCCGAAGAACACGCCGGTGAGTGAGCGGTTGCCGGGCATCAGCGGCGACGGATCGAGCTTCATGTCGGCGCGGCTCGAGTTGCCCACCGTGATCGCGCGGCCGCGGTAGCCGAGACACAAGAGACTGCGCTGTAGAGTGTCTCCCACCGCGTCGACCACCAAGTTCACGCCCTTGTTCCCGGTGAGCTTCTGGACCTCGGCGACGAAGTCGGTCTCGCGATAGTTGATGCCGTGGTCGACCCCGAACTCGCGCTCGAGTCTCTCGACCTTGTCTTTCGAGCCCGCGGTGGCCAGCACCTTCGCGCCGGCGCGCTTCGCGAGCTGCACGCACGCGAGGCCCACGCCGCTGCCGCCCGCCTGGATCAACACCGTCTCGCCGGCAGTGAGTCGCCCGAACTCGAACAGACAGTCGTGCGCGGTGCCCCACGCGACCGGCACGCATGCCGCCGCCTCGAACGACAGGCCCTCGGGCACGAGCCAGGTCTGCGCCGCCGCGACCGCCGCGCGCGCCGCGTGTGAGCCAGCGAACATGAGCGCAGTGACTCGATCGCCCACCTTGCGGTCGGTCACGTTCGCGCCGACCTCGCTCACCACGCCCGCGCAGTTGTAACCCACGACGTGCGGGCGCGACGCGAGCAAGCCGCGCGCGCGGTTGCCCAGGTCGCCGCCCTCGATCCCCACCGCGCGGACGTCGATCACGACGCCGTTCGGCGGGCACTTCGGGTCGGGGACTTCCTCGTAGCGCAGGACTTCGGGGCCGCCGTTCTCGTAGTAGACCGCTGCTTTCATGACTCGATTGTACGCGAACGCGTCTGGCCCCATGCGCCCGGGAAGAAGTGGCGCTGACCGAGGCCACGCCGGCCCGACACACTCCACTCATGAAGCTCTACTCGGGTCCACTCAGTCTGTTCACCGCCAAGGTCCGCATCGCGCTCGCGGAGAAGCGCATCTCGTACGAACGCATCGAGGTGCCGTTCAGCCGCGCGAACGGCTACAGCCCGAAGTTGCCGGAGATGCTGGCGCTGAACCCCAAGGGCCAGGTGCCGGTGCTGATCGACGGCGAACTGGCGGTCTACGACTCGACGATCATCACCGAGTATCTCGAAGAGACTCACCCGCTCCCGCCGCTCTACCCGAAGGATCCCGCGGACCGCGCGCGCTGCCGCCAGGCCGAGGCCGCGGCGGACGAGCTCTACTTCCCGCACGTGTGGACTCTGATTCGCGAGACGTTCTATCAGCCGGACCCGGCGAAGCGAGACACCACCGCGATCGCGGCGGCCCGGGCCGCGATCGCCGCGACTCACCGCGACATGAACGAGAAGCTGGCCGGCCGCGAGTATCTCCTCGGCGACTTCACCGTCGCAGACATCGCGTACTTCATGGTCACGCTGTTCGCGGCGAACCTGGGGACCGCGCCGGATCCCTCACTCACTCAGGTCCACGCGTGGCTCGCGCGCATGAACGCTCGGCCGGCCGTGCGCGACGAAGTGGTCGGCTTGCTCGGGGCGTCGGCGCGCGTCTAGGAGCGACGGATCGTGTAGACGATGTGATCCGGAGTCACTCGCTTGCCCGAGATCTTGATCGGCTCGCCGGCCATCAAGGTCGACGCGAACGACACGAAGCCCTGCGCGGTGTAGCGGCACTCGTCGCAGAAGTCCTTGGCGTCCTCGATGTGGACCGTGAAGCCGTTCTCGCCGTCGCGGTCTTCGACGCGCCACTTGGTGAAGTTGTAGAGCAGGCCCGAGATCTTGGTGACCAGATTCTCGACGCGCGCGCCCCAGCTCTTGCCGCGGCCGTCGTCGGGGCCGAGCAGCTGCTTGTAGATTCCCGCCTGATTCAGCCGGTCGGCCGCGCGCCAGCCGCGCTCGACGAGATACTCCTCGACCCGGCCCGCGCTCTCGTGCTCCGCGATCAGCGCCAGCATCTTCCGGTACATCTCGATCGGGTACCACTTGGTCGCGAGCACCTTGCCCTCGAAGAGCTCGAGCTCTTCCTTGGTGAGTCGCGCCTCGAGCTCTTCGGGAGTCACTCGCCCCTCGTCGATCATCTTGTGCAGATCGTCGTGGACCGAGTTGTAAGCCGTGCCTTTGATGGACGGGACCGCCATGCGCGAAGCCTCCCTCTCAGGCAGATGCTTCGGCCAAGCGGCCGCGCGAGTTGACCGGAAAGTGCTAGGTCGCGCGACGAAGGCCTCGCGGTTGAAGTAGATTGGCGCGCCGTGCCGTTCGGCTTGCGTCCACCCCGCTACCTGGTGCCCGTGATCGTCGCGTGCGCGCTGTTCATGGAGAACATGGACGCGACGGTGATCGCGACGGCGCTGCCGACGATCGCGCGCGACTTCGGCGAGAGCCCGCTGCGGCTGAACCTAGCGATTACGTGTTACTTGCTGTCACTCGGAATCTTCCTGCCGCTGTCGGGCTGGCTCGCCGACCGGCTGGGTGCGCGCACGGTGTTCGTGTCGGCGATCGTGGTGTTCACGCTCGGCTCGATCGGCTGCGCGCTGGTCGAGTCACTGCCCGAGATGGTGCTCGCGCGCGTCGTGCAGGGGATGGGCGGCGCGATGATGGTGCCGGTCGGGCGTCTGGTCGTGCTGCGCACGATCCCGAAGGCCGAGCTCGTGTCGGCCATGGCGTATCTCACCGTCCCCGCGCTGATCGGGCCGGTGATCGGGCCGCCGCTCGGTGGCTTCATCGTGACTTACTTCTCGTGGCGCTGGATCTTCCTGATCAACATCCCGATCGGCGTGCTCGGCGTCTTGCTCGCGCTGCGCTTCGTGCCGAACGTGCGCGAGTCACGCGAGGAGCCGCTCGACGGCCTGGGCTTCGGCATCGCGAGTCTCGGCCTGGCCGGCACGATGTTCGGCTTCGAGAACGTCGGCCGCGGGATCCTGTCGAACGGGATGGTGACCGCGCTGATCGCAGGCGGGATCGTGTTTCTCGCGCTGTACGGCTGGCACGCGCCGCGAGTCACGGCGCCGATCCTCGACGTGGCGCTGCTCCGCGTGCGCACCTTCCGCGCGTCGGTGCTCGGCGGGTTCGTGTTCCGCATGGGAATCGGCGCGCTGCCGTTCCTGACTCCGCTCATGCTGCAGCTGGGGTTCGGACTGTCTCCGTTCGCGTCGGGGCTGCTCACGTTCGCTGGCGCGGCTGGGTCGATGCTGATGAAAGTCACCGCCGCGCCGATCTTGCGCGCGGTCGGCTTCCGCAGGGTGCTGCTGCTCAACACGGTCGTGTGTGCGGTGTCGATCGCGATGTACGGGCTCTTCCGCCCGTCGACGTCTCACGCGCTGATCTTCGGCGTGCTGCTCGTGGGCGGCTTCTTCCGGTCACTCCAGTTCACGAGCCTGAACACGCTCGCGTACGCCGAGATAGACCAGCCGCGCATGAGTCGCGCCACGACTCTGTCGAGCGTGGGGCAGCAGCTGTCGATGTCGCTCGGCGTCGGGCTCGGCGCGCTCTTGCTGCACGCGACGCTCGTGATTCGCGGGCGCGAGGAGCTCGGGCCGAGTGACTTCTCGCCCGCTTACTTCGCGATCGCCGCGCTCAGCTTGCTCTCGCTGTTCTTCTTCGCGCCGCTGCCGCGCGATGCCGGCGCCGAGCTCACCAGCCGCCGCGCCGGCGAGCCCGCGAAGGTCGTCGCGAGTCAGCCGTCCACACACGCCGATGTATGATCGGCTCGTGACGGCTCGAAGGCGGGCAGACGATCCGCGTCGCTCGCCCGCTCGCGTGGTACGGGTATTTGCCGCTCGTACTCTCGTGGGCGGTCGTGCTGCTGGGCGGGGCGATCGGCGCACTGGTAGGGCTCACCGCGACGTTCGTCGGGGCGCGCGTCCTGCGCAGCGATCGGCCGCCTGCCGTGCGGTTCGGCTTGGCGGTGGCCGTCTCCGTGCTCGCCATCGTGGGTTACCTCATCGTCGCTGGAGTGATCGGCCTGCTATTGCAGCCCGAGTGAGCTGAAGTTCGAGCCATGTATGATCGCGCCGTGAGAGCTCGGTGCGCGCTCGCTCTGACCGTGTGTCTCGCGCTCGGCGCTTGCTCGCGCGAGGAGCCGCCCCCCGTTCGGGTCAGTGCGTCGAAGAGCCCCGAGGGTCGCGCGCTCGAGTATCTCCGCACGACGCAAGACGAGATGGGCGTCGACGTGCTGGTCGCGGTGCAGATCTACGGCGAGGCGCGGATCGACTCGCGCGCGGCGCAGGTGGTCGCCGCGCAGCTCCCGCGCATGCGCGAGCCGGACGTGGCGCGCTGGCGCGCGCTTCTCGACGGCATGAAGCGCCCGCTCCTCTCCGCGGCGCCGCCGCCGCCGCGCGCGCGAGTGAGTGGCGCGCTCGCCGACGGCGATGAGCGCGCGCGGAGCTGCCCGCTCGAGCTTCTCGAATCGTGCGCCGTCACCGATTCGTGTCGCGAGTTCGCGAACGCCTCGGCGGGCGGGCGGGCGCTGACTCGCCAGGCCGAGTGGCTCCTGTTCGGCTGGTGGCGCGGCTGCCAGCTCGGCGTGGACGTGGACGCGCTGCGGCGCGAGTACGCGGGGAGGATCCTCGAAGAGCTGCGCAACGACATGACGCCCTCGGCTCTGTTCTTCGAGAGACTCGCGGTGCTCGGCAGCCTGGGGTTCGCGCGCTCGATCGAGCCCGCCTGGGTCGAGTCACTCCTGACCGCGCAGCGGCCCGAGGGGTGCTTCCCCGCGGACGCGACTCACTCGTGCGACCCTCGCGCGACCGGTTTCGCGCTCTGGGCGCTGGCTCACGCGCCCCGCTAGCGAGTCACTTGGGCGCCAGCCCCTCCCACAGCAGGTCGGTGAGCTGCGCGGCGAGCCCGCGCGCGTCGAGCTCGGCGGCGGGGCTCTGGATCCACCACAGCCCCGCCATGTGGAGCATGCCGATGATCGCGTGACCCCAAGCGTCGGCGGGCGCCGGATCGAGGCCGCGACTCACTCGGTCCTGCGCGATGCCGGCCACGAGCGGCTGCGCGGCGCGCCGCGCGAACGCCAGCGTGCTCTCGAGCGTCGTGTCGCCGGGCCCCGCGCCGTTCACGAACGCGTACAGATGGCGGTGCGCCGCGACGGTCTCGAGCTCGGCGCGGATCAGCCGCTCGAGTGAGTCGCGTCCTTCCGCCGCGCTGGTCAGGGCGGCGCGGATCTCGACCTCCATGCGCCCGAGCAAGCGCTCGGCGAGCGCCTTCAGGAGCACTGTAACCGACCTGCCAGTGACTGGCGCGCTCCCGAAGGAGCTGAATGGCCGCTTCTTCCGCAACGGCTCGAACCCGCGGAGCGGCACGTCGCCTCACTGGTTCCTGGGCAACGGCATGATTCACGGCGTGCGGCTCGAGAACGGCCGCGCGGTCTGGTACCGCAACCGCTACGTGCGCACGACCTTGTTCAACGACGCGAACGCCGCGGCGATCGGCCCCGACGGCTCGACGGACATCACCGCGTCTCTCGCGAACACGCACGTGGTCGCGCACGCCGGGAAGATCCTCGCGCTCGAGGAGGGTCACTTCCCATGGCTCGTGACTCCCGAGCTCGACACCGTCGGTCCGCACGACTTCGGCGGGAAGCTCAAGACCGCGATGACCGCGCACCCGCGCCTGTGCCCAGTCACTGGCGAGCTGCTGTTCTTCGGCTACGGCGCTCTTCCGCCCTATCTCACGTATCACCGCGTCGCCGCCGACGGCACGCTCGTGCAGAGCGAGGAGATCACGGTCAAGGGTCCGACGATGATGCACGACTGGAACGTGACCGAGAACCACGTCGTGTTCATGGACCTGCCGATGATCTTCGACCTGTCACTGCTCGCGCAGGGCGGCATTCCGATTCGCTGGAGCGACGACTACGGCGCGCGCCTCGGCGTGATGCCGCGCAACGGCAGTGACTCGGACGTCGTCTGGTACGAGATCGAGCCGAGCTACGTGTTCCATCCCATGAACGCGTACGAGGACGGCGACGACACCGTGATCGACCTCTCTCGCTTCAAGAAGCTCGCGTTCAGCCCAGCCGACGGCGAAGGCACGCCCGCGGTCCTGCACCGCTGGGTGATCGACCGCAAGGCGGGCAAGGTGCGCGAGCAGCCGCTCGACGACCGCCCCGCGGACTTTCCACGCGTGGCCGACGAGTGTGTCGGCCGCAAGCACCGCTTCGGCTACATGACCGGCCTCGCGAGCATGGACGAGTTCGGCGGACACCTCCTCAAGTACGACCTCGAGCGCGGCAAGAGTGAGTCGTGGGAGTGCGGCAAGGGCAAGGGCGCCGGCGAGCCGGTGTTCGCGCGCGCGGGCCGCGGCGAGGACGAAGGCTACGTGCTGACCTTCGTCTACGACGCCGCGCGAGACGCGAGTGACCTCGTGGTCATCGACGCGCAGAACTTCGCGAAGGGGCCGATCGCGCGCGTGCACTTGCCTCGCCGCGTTCCGTACGGGTTCCACGGCAGCTGGATCGCCAGCTGAGCCGGCGCGTCGCGATGACGACGACGGCGAACGAGACGAACCGCAAGGTCGTGCTGGCCGCGCGCCCGCGCGGTCTGCCCTCGCCCACGGACTTCCGGCTCGAAGAGGAGCCGTTGGCGAGCCTCGCGGACGGACAGGTGCGCGTCGAGGTGTCACATCTCTCGATCGACGCGTTCATCCGCACGACGCTCGAGACCGAGGCGTACCACGGGTCGGTGCCGCTCGGAGGGACGATCATCGCCCTGGGCGTGGGGCGCGTTCGCGAGAGCCGCTCCGGCGACTTCGCGCCGAGTGACTGGGTGTTCGGTCCGCTCCTCGCGCAGTCGTGCGCGACGCTGCCCGCCGCGCTGCTGCGAAGGATCGAGGTCGAGCGCGCGCCGGCGACCGCTTACTTGGGCGCGCTGGGACTGACGACTGGGCAGACGGCGTGGGTCGGCGTGCGCGAGGTCGCGAAGGTGAAGCCCGGCGCGGCGCCGGACGGCGTGGACGTCTACTTCGACAACGTGGGCGGGCCGCTCCTCGACGTGGTCCTCGATCAGATCGAGCTGCGCGCGCGGGTGGTCATCTGCGGGGCGATCTCGCAGTACGGAGGCGAGGTCGCGAAGGGCGTGCGCGGGCCGTCGCTCTATCTGCGCCTCGCGGAGCGCCAGTCCCGCATGGAGGGATTCGCGGTGACTCACTTCCCGGAAGCGCTGCCGCGCGCGGAGGCCGAGCTGGCCGACTGGCTCCGGGAGGGAAAGGTGCGCCTGCCCGAGCACGTGATGAAGGGCCTGGAGAATTTCGGCGGCGCGCTCGTCACCCTGTTCACGGGCGGACATACGGGCAAGCTGTTACTCGCCGTGTAGGAGACGGAGATGGCGCGGACTCACGACCACGAGATCGTCTCGATCTACCCGTTCAGCGACGACGAGGCCGACCATCTCCTGACTCACTCGAACGAGTGCGTGCTGATGTGGTCGACGAAGGACGGCTGGCCGGTCGGAGTGACTCACGCGTTCGTGTGGCGCGACGGGAAGATCTGGCTGACGTTCGCCGCGCATCGCCATCGCGCCGAGGCGATCCGGCGCGACGCTCGTGTCTCGGTCAACGTGAGCAGCGCCGGCTATCCGGCCGACGCGCCCCGCTCGCTGCCGCGCGGCGCGATCACGCTCAAGGGCCGAGCCGCCTTCCTCGACGACGACCGCACCAACGACTGGTTCTACAAGGCGCTCTCGCGGAAGCTGTTCCCGAACCCCGACGGCGAGAAGTTCTTCTACTCACTGCTCGACTCACCGCTGCGCACGATCCTCGCGATCACGCCCGAGAAGAAGATCATGTACAACGCGCGCACGGCGAACGCGCACATGTTCGGCGGGATCGAGGAGAGCGAGCTCGGTGCCCGCCTCACGAGCGACGCGGAGCGCATGAATCGCGAGCGCGTGCGGCGCGGCCTGCCGCCGCGCTGAGTGGCGCGAGCGCGCGCGACGCGCCGAGTCACTGGGTTACTCCGCGCTGCACCTCGCCGACCACGTCCTCGGTCCGGGTCCGGCGCTCGCCAAGAGCAATCACCCGATCCAGGAGCTCGCGGCGGTGCCCGCGATGATGGCCGCGGCCGACGCGACGAGCTCGCTCAAGGTCGGCTGCCGCGTGTTCTGCATTGACTACCAGCACCCCGCGGTGCTCGCGAAGCAGGCGGCGACGATCGACTTGCTGTCCGACGGGCGGCTCGAGCTCGGGTTGGGCGCGGGCTGGCTCGCCGCGGAGTACGAGGCGCTCGACATCGCGCTCGATCCGCCGGGCGCGCGCATCGCCCGGCTCGAGGAGACGATCCGCGCATTCCGGGCGCTCTTCTCGGGCGAAGAGGTGAGTCTCTCGGGAGCGAGCATCCGGCTCGCGGGCTTCGCCGGTGCGCCGAAGCGGCCGTTCCCGCCGCTCATGGTGGGCGGCGGCGGCCGGCGCGTGCTGTCACTCGCGGCGCGCGAGGCCGACATCGTGAGCCTGAACTTCAACAACCGCTCGGGCGTGATCGGGCCCGACGGCGTGCGCTCGAGCACCGCGGCGGCCACCGCCGAGAAGCTCGGCTGGATCCGCGCCGCGGCGGGCGCGCGCTTCGGGTCACTCGAGCTCGAGATCGGCGCGTACTTCACCTTCGTGCAGCCCGGCGCGGAGAAGATCGCCGCGCACCTGGGTCAGTCGCTGGGACTCACCCCCGACGAGATGCTGCGCCATCCGCACGGGCTGTTCGGCAGCGTCGATTCCGTGTGCGACGAGCTCGAGCGGCGCCGCGCGGAGTACGGGATCAGCTACGTGACGGTGACCGACGCCGCGCTCGAGTCATTCGCGCCCGTCGTCGCGCGCCTCTCCGGGAAGTGACCGTGTCGAAGCCGATCATCGTCGCTGGCACGATCGACTTCGCCGACGGGGCGAAGCGCGACGAAGCGCTGCGGATCGCCACCCTGCTGCAGCGAAAGACACGCGAGGAAGAGCCCGGGTGTCTCGCGTACGTCTTCGCGCCCGACCCGTGTCTGCCGCACCGCGTCCGCGTGTACGAGTGCTGGCGGGACGAAGCCAGTCTGGCTGCGCACTTCCGGCACGCGAATTACTCGAACATGCGCGACGCCCTCTTCCGCGTGGGAATCACCGGGGCGAACAACGACAAGCTCCGCGTCGACCTGCGCGAGCCCGTGTACGACTCGACCTTCACGCCGCGCGCCGACTTCTTCACCGAGAAGGGCTGACATGGCAATCACCGGGCTCGTGCACGTGAACGTGAACTGCAGTGACTACGACCGCTCGCGCGCGTTCTACGAGACACTCGGCTTTCGCGAGATCTGGCGCGTGCCCGAGACGAACACGCCGGAGGTCGCGGCGGCGGTGGGCATGCCGCCGTACCGCGTGAAGGGCGCGCTGCTCGCGGGCGCGGGCGCGAACCCGCCGCTCGTGCTCGACTTACTCGAGTGGAAGGAGCCGCGCGACGAGAGCCCGCCTTACTCCCATCTCTACCATCTGGGCATCGCGCGCATCGCGCTCGCCACGAACGACCTCGACGGCGACATGGAGAGACTCGAGGCCGCGGGTGTGCGGTTCCTCTCGAAGCCGGCCGCAATGCCGCCCAGCTCGGGCTCGCGCGCGCGCTTCGTCTGCTTTCGAGATCCCGACGGCACGGTGCTCGAGCTGGTGGAGAACCCGGGGTGAAGAGGGTCCAGGACAAGGTGGCCATCGTGACCGGTGCCGCGTCGAACCCGGGCCTGGGGCGCGCGATCGCGAAGTCACTCGCGCGCGAGGGCGCGCGCGTGGTCGTGACCGACCGACGTCAACGATGCCGGCGTGCGCGAGTGCGCCGACGCGATTCGCGCCGCGGGCGGCGAAGCTCTCGCGCTGCGGCACGATGTGACTCGTGAGCCGGACTGGCAGGACGTCGTGGCCCGCGCGCTCGACACATTCGGCCGGCTCGACGTGCTGGTGAACAACGCCGGCATCGCCGTGTTGAAGCCGCTGGAGCAGCTGTCACTCGACGACTGGAACCGCCAGCTCGAGGTGAACCTGACCAGCGTGTTTCTCGGCTGCAAGCACGCCGCCGCGGCGCTGCGGCGCTCGGGCGGCGGCTCGATCGTGAACATCTCGTCGGTCGCGGGCCTGATCGGCCTGCGCACGTGCGTGGCCTACGGCGCGGCGAAGGGCGGCGTGCGCCTCGCGACGAAGTCGATCGCGCTCGAGCTCGCCCGCGACGGGATTCGCTGCAACTCGGTCCACCCGGGCTTCATCTGGACGAACATGCAGGCGCAGGCCACCGGCGCGGCCGACCCCGCGAGTGTCTCGCTGGGCCCGGCGCTCGTGCCGCTCGGGCGCATCGGCGAGGCGGACGACGTCGCGGAGTGCGTGGTGTATCTCGCGTCGGACGAGTCGAAGTACGTGACCGGCGCGGAGCTCGTCGTCGACGGCGGACTCACGGCGCAGGAGGCCGCCGTGACCGCTAGGGCCGCCGCTGCACGAACACCAAGTCGAGCCAGCGGTCGAACTTGCGCGCCACCTCCTTGAAGTGCGCGACGCGCTCGAAGCCGAGTGACTCGTGCAGGCGCAGCGACGCGAAGTTGTCGGCGTCGATCGCGCCGAGCATCACATGCTTGCCCAGGTCGCGCGCCAGCGGGAGCAGCGCCGTGAGTAGCGCGCGGCCCACGCCTTCGCGCCGGCGGGGCGCCTGCACGTGCACCGAGTGTTCGACCGTCGACGCGTAGCCCGGCCAAGCGCGCCAGTCACCGAACGAAGCGAAGCCGAGCACCGAGTCACCGCGCGACGCGACCAGCACCGGGTAGCCCAGCCGCCGGCGTGACTCGAACCACTCGGTGCGCTCCTCGAGCGTGGACGGGTCGTACGAGTAGATCGCGGTCGAGTTCGCCACGACCTCGTTGTGGATCGCCAGGATCGCGGGTAAGTCGGAGCGCTCCGCGGGACGCACCAACATGACTTGTCTCCTGTCTTACTGATCTTCGCTCGCCTACGGCTCGCTGCGCGCGGCTGCGCCGCTTGCCGCCTCGCTCGGGGCCGCCCTCGCTCGGCGACTCACACCGCTTGGCTTGTCCGAGCTTCCAGCTTGTCGTATATAGGAGACGGATGTCAACTATCGTAGACAGAAGAGTCGAGCCACGGGACGACCCCACCCCGCGCATCGCGCGCCGCTTGCGCGAGGAGCGCGAGTCACGCGGCTGGTCGCTCGCCGATCTCGCGGCGCGCTCGGGTGTCTCGAAGGCGATGATCTCGAAGATCGAGCGCGACGAGGCGAGTCCGACCGCGGCGATCCTCGGCCGGCTGTCGGGCGCGTTCCAGCTCACGCTCGCGACCCTGCTCGCGCGCGCGGAAAGTGACTCGGGCAGGCTCGTGCGCGCCGCGGATCAGCCGCGCTGGCGCGATCCCGAGACGAAGTACGTGCGCCGCCAGATCTTCGCGCGCCCGCAGAGCCCGCTCGAGCTGATCGAGGTCGAGCTGCCGGCGGGCAAGAGAGTCTCGTTCCCCGCGTCGTCGTACGCGTTCATCCGCCAGCTGGTCTGGGTGACTCGCGGGCGCTTGGTGATCCGCGAGGGCGCCGAGCGCGTCGAGCTGCGCGCGGGTGACTGCTACGAGTTCGGTCCGCCCGCGGACTCGAGCTTCGCGAACGAGACCAAGACCGCGTGCCGGTATCTGGTCGTCCTGGTGCGGCAGTGATCGAGTCACTTCGCGACACGCCCGAGACCTTGGCGGGTCTCTCCGAGCTCTTGATCGAGGCGACGGCCGACGGCTTCTCGGTCGGCTTCCTGCACCCGCTCGACCGCGGGCGCGCGGATCCCTTCTGGCGCGAGTCACTGGCCGAGGCCGCGGCGGGTAGCCGCGTGGTGCTCGGCCTGCGCGACGGCGCGCGCCTGGTCGGCACGGTGACGCTCGTGCTGATCCAGAAGGAGAACCAGCCGCACCGCGCCGAGATCCAGAAGCTGCTCGTCGCCGGCTCGCACCGTCGCCGCGGCGTCGGCCGGCGGCTCATGGCCGAAGCCGAGTCACTCGCGGCGCGCGCGGGCCGCACGCTCCTGGTGCTCGACACGGCGACCGCGGAAGCGGCGAAGCTCTACGAAGCGACCGGCTGGAACCGGACCGGCGACATCCCCGACTTCGCGCTCTTGCCGAACGGCGAGCTCTGCTCGACCGCGGTCTACTGGAAGCGGGTATGACTCAGCGCCAGGAGCTGGTGGCGGCCTGAGCGACGGGATTCCTCGGGCGCGCGATCAGACCCGACTGAGTCAGAGTGACTTCGTACTGCGCGCCGTTCGCCATGGGCAGATACGTGGCGCTGCCGTACAGGCCGTCGAGGAACCAGAACCAGCTCGGGTGCGCCTTCGCGAGCTCCCACAGGTCGATCGGCGGCTCCTTGCCGAGTGAGTACACGCTGCGCGGCGCCGTGCGCTCCTGCTCGATGTCGCGGTAGCGGCCCGCGAGCCGCTCGAGCCGGTAGCGTGAGTCGAGGCCCAGCACGTTCGCGAAGCCCGTCCACTTGAGCACGCGCGCGTCGACCTGCCACTCGTCACCCGCGAGCTCGAAGGTCTCGGTCTCGAGGCCCGGCAGGCGAGTCAGCGTGGCCACGTAGCGCTGCGGCGCGCGCTGCTCGAACTCGAGCGTCGCGACGGGCCGTTCGTACGTGAGTCGGGAGTACGTCCGCAGGTTCGTGATCAACAAGAGCAGCATGCCGCTGGCCGCGAGCGCGGTCACGACAAGCAACACACCGGAGGCGCGCAGAGCAGTCTTCATGGGTAAGTCTCGTCGCTGCGGGGTCGCAGCCCAGTCACTTTGGTGATCGCGCGTTCGAGCGCGGGAAAGAACCCGAGCGCCTCGAGCGCCGGGTTACACCACCCGGTGGCGATGCAGTAGCGGCTCGTGAACGGCGCCGTGTGGTGACCCTGGTGCACCGCGCGCGACAGGATCAAGCCGCGGCGCTGCAGCCAGCCCACGAAGTGAGGCGGAGTCACTCGGTGCGCCCACTGGTGCACTTGGTTCGTGGGCAGCGAGAAGCCGCCGAACGCGGCGAGAAACACGCTCGTGACCTGGCCCACTTCGTCCGACAGCGGAGTGAGCGCCGCGCCCAGCAGCACCGGGCACGCGAGCAGCGCGACGTCGCCGTTCAAGTCGAGAAAGTCGCGCTCGAGGATGTCGTCGGGGTTCACGTGGTGAATGCGGAACGGGCGCAGGAAGCGCGGGCCGAAGAACGCGAGTGACTCGTGACCCCAGGTGTCGGCGGTCCAGTGCACGATCCCGGACGCGAAGTCCGCCGCGACCGCGCCCGCCAGCAACGCGAGCGGCAGCCACCACGCCAGAAGCGCGGGCTCGGCGCCGAGGCGCGCGAGATTCACGAGCACGAGCGCGCCGGCCGCGGCGAGCGCCGCGGCTTCGACCGCGCGCGTGGCCGGGCCCATCACGTCGTGCTTGGGCAGCGCCTCGGTGTGCATGTCTTTCCATCGGTCGCGCATGACGAGATGCGAAGATGTTGAATCACCGCGCGTTCGGCCGCACACTGCGCGCCCACCGCGCGAGGAGACACGCGCGACGGACGCGCCCATGCCCGACGAGCCCATTCAGTACTCGCAGAGACTCGGCCGGCTGTCTCACGGACAGCTGCAGGCGGCGCTCGACCGCTTCGAGCTCGGCAAGCTCCTGGACGTGGAAGTCCCGGTCGGCGGCCTGTTCGGGCAGAACCTGTTCCTGCGGGCGGAGTCGGGTGACTGGGTGTTTCGCGGCGCGCCTCACTGGTTCCGTTTCGCGCCGCACCCCACGTGGCAGTTCGCGAAGGAGCGCTGGGTCGCGGAGCGGATCCACGGAGAGACTTCGGTCCCGGTGCCCTGGCCGTATCTCGTGGAGAGCTCGCCTGAGATCTTCGGCTGGGGGTGGGCGCTCATGCCGCGCATGCCGGGGCAGCAGTGCAAGGCGGCGCTCGACTCACTCCCGCTCGAGGAACGGATCGCGATCGCGCGCGCCATGGGCGAGACACTCGCGGAGCTCCACTCACTCCTCGGCCCGGCCGCCGGCGAGTACGATCCCGACCTGGACGGAATCGCGCCCGATCGGTCTGTTCGTCACCACGCGCTGCGCTACCTGCACGAGCATCGCGAGCACGCTCTGGGGCGCGAGATGGGTCAGCTGCGTCCGCCCTCGGTGCTCGAGCCCGAGGACCTGGCGCTGATCGAGCAAGTCACACGCGAGGCGGACTCCGCGCTCGACGTGCCGATCGACCCGACCTGCATCCACCTCGACTATCACCCCGGCAACGTGAACGTGGCGGGCGTGCACAGTGACTGGCGAGTGAGTGGGGTGTTCGACCTCATGACCGCCGAGTTCGGCGATCCGGAAATGGATCTCGCGCGCCCCGCGGCCACGTTCGCGTTCGAAGACCGGCCGCTCGTGCGCCCGTTCCTCGACGCGTACCGCTCGCGCCGCCCGCTGCGCCCCGGCGCGCGCGAGCGCTTCCGCCTGTACATGCTGATCGACCGGTTGATCATCTGGAGCTTCGTGAAGCGCAACCAGAGCGTGTTCGGCCCCGACGCGCGCTTCCGCACCTTCGCGCCGTTCTTCCTGGACCTGGCCTCGGAAATCGCCTGACCCGTTTCGGTATGATCGACTCACAACGACGTCAGTGCAGGGAGACCCTCCAATGCGTTTTGGGATTTTCTACGAGCACCAGCTGCCGCGGCCTTGGGCGGAGGACGGCGAGTACTGCCTGATGCAGAACGCGCTCGAGCAAGTCGAGCTCGCGGACAAGCTGGGGATCGAATACGTCTGGGAAGTCGAGCACCACTTCCTGGAGGAGTACTCACACTCGAGCGCGCCCGAAGTGTTTCTCGCGGCGGCGAGTCAGCGCACGAAGAACATTCGGCTGGGTCACGGGATCATTCAGACCTCGCCCTTGTACAACCATCCCGCGCGCACGGCCGAGCGCGTGGCGACGCTCGACTTAGTGAGTGGCGGGCGCGTGGAGTTCGGCTCGGGTGAGTCGGCGACGACGGGCGAGATGGGCGGCTTCAACGTCGACCCGTTCCTGAAGCGCGAGCAGTGGCGCGAGGGCCTCGAGGTCGCGATCCGCTGTCTCACCGAGACACCGTTCGGCGGCGTCGACGGCAAGTGGGTCAAGATGCCGCCGCGCAACGTGGTGCCCAAGCCGTTCCAGCGCCCGCACCCGCCGCTGTGGGTCGCGTGCTCGCGGCGAGACACGATCATGATGGCCGCCGAGCTCGGGCTCGGCTCACTCACGTTCGCGTTCATCGACCCCGAAGAGGCGCGCGGCTGGACCGAGGCGCACGAGAAGCGCCTGGCGAAGTGCACGCCGATCGGCGAGCTGGTGAACACCGACGTCGCGTGTGTGACTCCGATGATGGTGCACCGCGACGAGCGCGAAGCGATCCGCCGCGGCCTCGAGGGCGGCAACTTCTTCGGTTACTCACTCGCGTTCTACGCCGCGTTCGGCGATCACGTGCCCGGCACGACCGACCTGTGGAAGGACTTCCAGTCGAAGCGCCACCAGCGCGGCTTCAACTCCGAAGTCGCAATCACCGAGCGCCAGGAGCTCGGCGCGAAGGTCGCGCAGGGAGAGACCACCGCGCTGCGCGGCGCCGTCGGCACGCCCGACCAGCTGCGCGGCTATCTCCGCCGCTTCGAAGCCGCCGGCGTCGACCAGCTGATCTTCGTGCTGCAAGCCGGCAAGAACAAACACGAAGACATCATGGAGTCGATCGAGCTCTTCGGCCGCGAGATACTCCCGGAGTTCAAGGACCGCGACCAGAAGCAGCGCGACGAGAAAGCGGCGCGGCTCGCGCCGGTCGTCGACGCCGCGCTGGAGCGGAAGGTGCGCAACGCGCCGCGCATGCCCGCCGACTACAACGTGCCCGCCGTGATGAAGGACATGATGAAGGCGCTCGGCGGAGACGAGTTACTCGGGAAGATCGCGGATGCGGCGGCGGTGGGAGACGACTCGTTCAGGAATCTCGCGCCGAGAGAGGTCCCGCCGAGCGAGTGACTAAGGGAAACGACTCTGCCCTTCTATTGTGGCGCGGAGAGCGGCAACCTCTGCACGGAGTTCGCCAAGATCTGACTCGATCCGCTGTTCGTCGTGCGCGAGGAACCACGAAGCGAGAAGACCTGAAAACGTGCCGAAGAGACCTACGCCAGCGGACATCAGGATCATGGCGACAAGCCGTCCCTCGCCGGTGACTGGATAGTAGTCCCCGTAGCCGACGGTCGAAATCGTCGAGACGGCCCACCAGATCGCTTGATCTGCTGTCTTGATGTTCGACTCCGGGTCTGTCTCGAACTGCAAGACAGCGACGCTGCACAGCGCGATCAGGAGAATGGCGACCAAGGAGGCAGCGAGTGCCGTGCTCTCGGCGCGCCTGCGAAGGATCACCTCGGCCAGAACTCGGCTACCGCGGAATCCTCGGAGAACTCGGAAGATCCGGACGATCCTGGCGATCCGCCCCCAGCGGCCGACGTCGAGCATGGGTATCGAAGACAGAAGATCCAGCCACCCCCACGTCGTCAGATACTTCCAGCGATTCTCCGCGCGGAGAAGGCTGATCCAGAAGTCGACAAAGAACAGTGCGCAGACGGCCGCGTCCGCAAAGTCGATGACTGAGCGCACCTCCTCGTCGATGCGCACGAGTGTCTGGACCGCCAACGCGATGATCGCGTAGAGACACAGAGCCAGCATGAAGAGCTGATATGCCGGTGATGCCGGTCCGCGACGCGCCAACGCTGACGAGACCTACGCCGGCTTCGGATCGGGTACGCCTGATTTCGACTCAGGCGGGACGGACGGACCGCTCGGGCCGGCGCCCTCAGATGAACCTTGTGCCTTCTTCGCGGGCCTGCGTCGTCGTCTAATGCGCATTGGCCCGAGAAGCTCTCTCGCATCCTGAGACAGCAGCTTATGGATCGCGTGGCCGAGATCCTCGGGATCGATCAGGAGTCCGGTGTCACGTCGAATCTCACGCCTAATCAAGTTGAGGGCGCCCTCGCTGAAGAGAGCGCGACCAATTGACTCCGCACTCAGCGCACTGTGCCGCTCCCAAAACTCCTCGAGCTCGCCGCGACGCACTGACTGCTTGTGTAGTAGCGAGAGGTTTTCGGCAGCAAGCTCGAGCGCATCCTCCCCGTCCAATGAGACGTTGAACGCCCTGACGTACTCGATACCGTCGTCAAAGGTCAGGTGATACAGGTGCCAATCAACGCCGTTGCTGAGGAGGACCCACTGGAAGTTGTTCTCTGATGCGTACCGCTGAGCTTGCTCGATGTGCCGTTCGCGAAGCGCCTGTCCTGCAGCCTTGGCCTCGACAAGCACACGGGTCGCTCCGTCCACCTTGAGGCACACATCCACGAACTTGCTCTTGAGGTTGGCCTCGCGACTGATGTCCTCAAGGCTGTCGTACCCCAATACGTCCTCGAAGAACTTGCAGAGGCGCATCACGGTGTCTGCTTCATTCAGACCAGACTCACGGGCCTCGATGAAGTGGGGCGCGAACTTTCCGAGTGACTTTCGAATATCTGGAGCCACTGCATCTCCTCCTCGTTCCTTAGAGTCGCACAGGCCGGATGGCGGCGCACACGGCCATGTGAAGATGTGACTTGCTGACTCCGCAACCGTCGAGTCAACCCAAATGCTGTGGATCTGATAAGGTTACCTACCTCAGAGTTCACCTCTGCGCTGAGTCATCCGGGCGCCTATTGAGCCCAGAACCTGTCACAAGCCAGCGCCTGAGAAGGTCGGGTAGCGGAGCCGAGAAGGCTCCGACGCCTAGCACCACAGCTGGCTCGCCCCGCGCGTCACTGTTTTTCAGGCAACGGCCCCCCGTCCTCGCACTCAACCGCGGATCGCCGAGCGCCCGCTCGAGCCAGCAGTCAGTCCCTCCGCGCTCCGGCCGCAGCAGCTCGTTGAAGAGCATCACGATTCCGAAATAGCACCAGACCACGCCCCACGGTGCGAGCGGCAGGGTGAGATGGCCCGCCAGGGCGATCACGCTCGAGTGCCACCACGCTTCGAGATAGGCCGCGAAGTTCCGCGCCACGAACGGCAGCGTGCGCTGGAACGCGAAGGCCGAGGCATAGCGGCCGGTGCGAGACACTTCGAGAAAGCCGGCCGGCACCAGGAACACGAGCAACGCGAAGGCGGCGAGGCCGGCGAGACACTCGCCGGTTCCGAGCCAGCCGCCGCTCGCGAGCGCGAGGCACGCGGTCGGGAAAGAGAGCGTGGAGAAGATGGGGAAGGCCGCGAAGAACAGAGTGAGCGCCAACGCGTCCGCGCCCGGCACCCAGCCACGACTCGCCGCCAACAGGCCGAATCCGAGATAGAGTGGCGCGAGATACCCGAAGATCACGCACATCGCGCGCAGCCCGGTGACTGCGTGCTTCAGGATCCCCTCGTCCCAGCTCGGCAGCAGCGGCACGTCACTCGGCCCGAGCAACCTCCGCACGAACGCCGTCCGGTAGCCGAGCACCGCCGGCCAGCCCACGAAGGGAATCATCAGCACCAGCCCAGCGCGCCAGAGCTTCCGGCGCCAGTCCGGGTCGAGGATCGCGACGAGTCCGGCCGCGTGTGGGTGGAGTCGCATCGCCCTTCCGATCGGAAGAACGCGCGCGCCGCCTCAGCTGCCGTCGAAGACGCGCCTGTCCATCGCTTCCCCGCCGAGTAATTCGACGGGGCTGTGCTTGTCGATGTGACCGATCAGCCCGCGGTACACGCCGTAGCCGACCAGCTCGCGCAGGCGCGGCGAGAAGCCGCGCGCGGTCTCGAGTGACAGGCCGAGCTGCTGGTTCTCTTGCTGGCGGATCCAGCCGGCGCAGTAGTTCATGGCGATCCCGACCCGCACCGACTGACTCCGGTTCGCGCCGCCGCCGTGCCAGAGACTCCCGTGCCAGATCAGCACGCTGCCGCGGGGCATCTCGGCGGGGATCGACGCGTGCTCCGAGCCGTACGCGGGACTGTGATCGAGCTTGTGAGTGCCGGGGAGGATGCGCGTCGCGCCGTTCTCTTCCGTGAAGTCGGTGAGCGCCCACATCGAGTTACACACGGTGGCGACGTGAGGCTTGGCGAGCGGCAGGAGCTGGTCGTCGGCGTGGATCGGCTGCGCGCTCTCGCCTGGGTGGATCGCGATCGACGAGAGCGACGACACGAGACACCCCGCGTCCAGCACCCCCTCGACCACGGGCAACACGTTCTGGTGTACGGGGATCGCCTCGAAGCGCGGGCCGTGCGCGAGCAGGTTGTACACGCGCTTGGTGCGGTGGCCCTCGAAGCCGTTCGTGGCGAACTCGATCCCGAGCTCGCGCTCAAGGCGCGCCAGCTCGTCGAGCAGCGCGTCCGCCTCCGCGGCCGAGAACGCGTTCTCGACGATCGTGTAGCCGTCCTTGTCGATGCGCTCGAGGTGAGTCGAAAGCTCGTTCGGGTTCATCGCCGCTTCGTAGCACATCGCGGCGTGCCGCGGCGAACCGAGTCAGGGCGGCTGCGCGCCCTCCAGCATCCACTCGGCCAGGAGCCCGATCGCGACCCCCCAGGCTTTCTCGGCCTCGGGCGTGAACTCGCTGCCGAGCGCGGCGCGCAGTGTCTCGATCAGGGTCGCGCCCACCAGCGGGTAGTGCTCGGCCCGCGCGCCGTAGCCCACGTGGCGCGCGCCCAGGCGAGTCACTGCGGCGCGGATCGAATCGGGACGCCGCAGGCCGCCCACCGCCAGCGCCAGCGTCTTCACCAGCTTCGCGCCCTGCTCCTCCATGTCGCCGCGGAACAGCGGCCGCACCTCGGGATACTTCGTGAACAGCTTCGCGTAGAAGAGCCGCGCCGCGGAACCGGGTGTCTCGGCCACCCGAGCCCACGTGCGCTCGACGGCTTGGATCTCGTCCAGGTTCATGACTCACTCCTCCTCAGGTTCCGGCCTTGATGCGGATGACCACGCCGCCCATCACGTCGCCCTGCTTGAAGTCGCGGCGCGGTGAGTCTTTGTGGGCGTTGTGACAGGTGGTGCAGGCGGGTGACACCGCGATGTCGGCGTACACCGCGGTGAAATACTTCTGCCCGCCCAGCTCTTCCTCCGCGTAGAAGTTCTCGCCCTTCTTGTCGATCACGAACTGCAGGCCCTCTTTTTCGGCGTCGGTACGCGGCGCGTTCTGTTTGTTCACGGGCCAGAGTGAGAGCAGCGCGTACGTGAAGCCCAGGTTCTTGCCCGACGCGAGCTCCGAGCCCATGCGGAACATCTGCGCCGGCAGCGGCAGCGCCTTGTCGTCCTGCCAGTGCTCGCTCGCGTTCACCACGCCCAGCTCGTTCTGCAGCCGGTTCACGACTTTCTGCGTGTAGACGATGCGATCCGACTCCATCACCGCGTGCATCGCGTCGGCCATCTGCTTCGGCGGGATGCCGCCCGGCTCGGCTTGGCCGCACGCACACAGAGCGAGCGCCGCGGCCAGCGCACTCACTCTCGTTCGACTCGGTCTCTTCATGGTTTGCTCCTTTCAAGTGCCCAGTGAATGCTTTCGACCGCGCCCGCGGGGCGGCCGCCGAAGCAGCTGCGAACCAGCGCCTGGTCCGCGAGTGAGTCGAGCGTGAACTGCAGCCCGTGACACGCGAGACACACCGTGCGCGCCATCTTCTCGTTCGGGCGCAGGTTTGCGCTCTGGTCGTGGTTCGCGGGCGCGCCGCGGGTCAGGTGCGAGCGCGGCATGTGACAGGTCGCGCACGAGACGCCGCTACCCTCGGGCAGCTCGCCACGCTGCTCCGCCCGCCACAGCGCGGCGTGACTCGAGGCTTCGTACGCGCGGCTGTGCGCGTCGTCGTGACATTCCAGGCACGCCTCGACCGCAGCATGTCTCGTGTCGAGCGCGTGCGCGCTGTGACACGCCGAGCACGTGAGCTCGCGCGTCGCGGCGTCGGCCTTCATCGGCAGGCGCGCGAACGCGGGGCGCATGGGCGGTAGCTCGGCGGCCAGGCGCATGCCGTGCTTGCCGGTGCGGAACGCCAGCGCCTCGCGCTCGTGACACGCGTCGCACGACGAGCGCTCGGGCTCGTTCGCCCACTCACTCGCGCGGACGTGACACTCGCTGCACTGCACGCCGTTCGCGGCGTGAAGGGAGGCCGCCCACTCCGCGACGATCGCCGCGCCGCTCGCGGCCGCGGGCGCGTCGTGCTGGTGCGCCGCGAGGCGCTTCCTCGGGTCGGCCGGCCGCACGCGCGCCGGCACGCGCGCAGGCGAGCGGATCTCGGGCTCGCGCGCGTGCGCGACGAGGAAGTCCTCGTACAGCGCCTGGTTGTCGTGGAAGTTGTGACAGCCGGATTCGCTGCAGCGCGCGAACGGGATCCCCGAGTGACTCGGCCGCTCCTTCCCGATCTCGGCGTGACAGTACGCGCAGTAGTCGCCGGGCAGGGTGAGTCCCTGGGCGTCGATCCGCTCCGGCCGGTGCTCGACGTGACACGTCGTGCAGTCGCGCGCGTCGAGCAGCGCGACGCGCTCCGCGTTGCGCGGGTCGGTGAACTTCGTCCGCGGGTGGGAGTCCTCGACCGCCGCGAGCTGCTCGCCGTGACACCTCACGCAGGCCGCCTCCAGCGCCGCTCGCCCGCCGAAGCGCGAGTGACACGACTCGCACGCCAGCTCGATCTGGTGGTGCGCCGAGCTGGTCTGGCCGGGCAGGAACAAGGTGCGCTCGCGCGCGCCAGAGAGCGCAAGGCCGAGATACACCGTGAGCGCCGTCGAGCCCGCCAGCGCCGCCAGCGCGGGGAGCCGAGACAGCCAACGCGCGCGTACCCCCACATGCGTCAGAACCAATAGACCTTGATCACGTGGGCCACGGCGAGCACCGGGAACGGCGCGAACGAGAGCGCGTGCGCGCGCGCAGTGACTCGGCGCAGTCGCGCACGCGCGCGCGCCGGGACGCGCTCCTCGAACGCGGCCGCGAGCGCCGCGAACGAGCCCACGGCCGCCAGCACGACCAGACTCAGCAGGAGTGCGCGATCGAGGTCGCGGCCCGTGCGCAGGCCGGTGTGCACCAGCACGAGTGACAGCGCGCTCACGCCCAGCAGCGAGTGCGCGACCCGCCAGCTCGCGACCGAGCCGCCGAGCCGCGGGAGCCAGCGGCGCATCGGCAGCGCCAAGGTCGCCGTCGCGAACGCGAGCGCCGCGAAGCCGGTGACTTGCCGCGCCGCGCTCTCGGTCCACAGACGCTCGAGCCACAGCGTCTGCGAGACACTCTGCGCCAGCGGCACGGGCGGCGCGACGAGGAGCAGCGCCAGCAAGGCCAGTGCGCCGGCCGCCGCGCTGCCCAGCCGCCGCGCGTGCGGCCGCGCGCGTTCACTCACTTCGAGTCCCGCGAACGAGTCCACGCGCGCGCCGCAGCTCCCGCAGCCCGTGCCGGCTCGGGTGCGCTCGCGCAGCGCCGCCGGGGTGCGCGCGCCGCGACTCAGCTCCGCGCGCAGGCTTCCCGCAGTGACTCCGTGACACGCGCACACCAGCGCCGCGTCCGGCCACGCCGACGCCGGCAGCTCGCCCGCGCCGCGCCACAGCCGGCCGCCGCGCGCGAAGCGCGCGCGCGGCCGCGCCGAGATCCGCTCGCGCCGCTCGATCGCCGCCTGCAGGCGCGACCAATCGGGCCACGGCCCCACCGCCGCGGCGGCGAGCGCGCGCCCGCTTTCGAGCACGAGACAGCGCGTCGCGTCCGCGGTCTCGTGCACCAGCATCTCGATCCCCGAGCCCGAGACGAGTATCTCGCCCAGCGACGAGACTTCGACGCCCTCGACCTTCAGCCGGGTAGCCACGGGTGACTGCGCGAAACGCTCCGCGGCGCCGTCCAGGTTGGCCGCAGCCACGTCCGCCATGCGCAGCACTGGCGCGGCGAGCCCGGGCACGACGCCCGCGTGGCGCGCGCACTCACCCACGGCCCACACACCAGGCGCCGACGCGCACAGTGAGTCGTCGACCGTGATTCCGCCCTCCGGGTGACACGCCACGCCGGCCGCGCGCGCGAGCCCGTCGCACGGCCGCACCCCCGCGGCGACGACCAGCAGGTCTGCATCGACGCAGTCACCGCCCGCCAGCTCGAGGCGCAGGTGTGACTCCTTGTCGAGCACCGCGCGCAGCTCGGCGTTCACGCGCAGCGCGAGACCCAGCGCCGCGAGCCGTTCCGCCAGCGCACGCGACGCGACCAGCGGCAGCTGGCGCGGCAACAGATGGGGCGCGCGTTCCAGCACCAGCACGTGGCAGCCCAAGCCCTGGATCAGGCGCGCCGCTTCGAGGCCGAGGACGCCGCCGCCCAGCACCACCGCGGCGCCGCGCCGCGCGCCGGCCGCGCGGGCCGCGTCGCGGATCGCGAGCGCGTCGCCCATGCTGCGGTAGGTAAAGACGCCGGGCAGAGTGAGTCCCGGGATCCGCGGCACGAGCGCGGTCGACCCGGTCGCGAACACCAGGTCGCCGAAGCCGACCCGCGAGCCGTCGTCGCACGCGAGCTCCCGGCGCTGCAGGTCGACGCTCACGACTGCGCGGCCGAGCGCGAGCTCGATGCCCTTCTCGAGATACCAGTCGCGCGGCCGCAGAGTCAGGCTCTCGGGCGGCGCGCCCCGGAGTGTCTCGCCGAGCCGCACCCGGTCGTACGCAGGGCGCGGCTCGGTCTCGAACACGATCGCGCGCCGGCGCGTGGTGACTCGGCGCTCGGCCAGCCGCTCGCACAGCCGCGAGCCCGCCATGCCGTTCCCGACGACGGCAATGACTCCGTCCGCGTCCCGACTCACCGCGCCCAGCGCCAACTTGCAGCTCCGCGTGCATCTCGAAACGACGCGGCGCCGAAGCACGTCGACGGCGCCCCGCCGCGGATCGGACCGATCCGCTCGCTGAACGCCGTCGTTCACGCAAGCGAGCTCTGTTGCTCGCGCGCAACTCACTCGGCGAGCAAGTCACGTGCCCGCGCCGCGCGCGCCCGGCGCACGTGCCGAGATCATGTCTGCCCGCCACGCGAGCAACCCGTGCTCACGATCGATGCACCCGGGTGATACGCTCCCCGGAGCGCGGGTAGGGTGCCCGCGCGATCATCGGGGGGGAGGATCCGACCTCGGCCAAGACACGCGAGCGACGGCACGATCAGAGGAAGCGGCGCCGCCCGCCCGTGGGCGCGTCGCCGGGCACGCTCGTCTTCCCGGCGGGCGGCACGCGCCTGAACGTGATTCGCTACGACCAGCAGGAGCTCACCGAGCGCGGCGACGTGGCGGTCGACGAGCTGCCCGGTCTGCTCGTGCCCGGCAAAGTGACTTGGCTCGAGGTCGAGGGCCTGGGCGACGAGGCGATCGTTCGGCGCATCGCCGAGCTCTTGCGCATCCATCCGCTCGCGCTCGCGGACATCGTGAACGTGGGCCAGCGGCCGAAGGCCGAGGCGTACCCGGACTTCGAGCTGGTCGTGTGCCGCTCCGCGTGCCCCAGCGGCCAGAACGAGTTCGATCTCACGCAAGTGAGTCTCGTGTTCGGGCGCGGCTTCGTAGTGAGCTTCCACGAGGGCGAGCGCGACGTGTTCGAGCCGGTGAGACAGCGGATCCGGCGCGGCGGCATGCTGCGCACCGCGGGCGCCGACTATCTCGCGTACGCGCTGATCGACACCCTGATCGACGGCTACTACCCCGCGGTGGAGGCGCTGGGCGCGCGGCTCGAGTCACTCGAGGACCGGGTCACCGAGCGGCAGAGTCGCGAGCTCCTGGCCGAGATCCACGGCGTGCGCCGCGAGCTGCTGAGCTTCGTGCGCCTGATCCGCCAGCAGCGCGACGCCGTGGGCGCGCTGACCCGCGCCGACCACCCGCTAGTGAGCGACGCGGTGCGCGTGTATCTGCGCGACTCACACGACCACGCGCTGCAGATCAGCGACGTGCTCGACTCGTTCCGCGAGATCGCGCTCGGGCTGATGGACGTCTACCACTCGAGCCTGTCACAGCGCACGAACGAGATCATCAAGGTGCTCACGATCCTGTCGAGCATCTTCATTCCGCTCACGTTCATCGTGGGCGTGTACGGCATGAACTTCGAGCACATGCCCGAGCTGCAGTGGCGCTACGGGTATTTCGCGACGTGGGGGGTGATGCTGGCGGTGGTCATCGCGCTCTTGACCTATTTCCGCCGGAACGGCTGGATCGGCCGAGAGTGACGTATCTCCGGGACCGCCTCGTCCGTCGTTCAGTCAGGAGGAACCCCCAATGAGCGCACTGGAAGCCGCCATCCCCGTCCTACCCGTCGCCGACGTGCCCAAGGCCGTCGCCTTCTACCGCGACAGACTCGGCTTCACGCCGCTGTTCGAGTACGGACCGTACGCGGGCGTGCGGCGCGGGCCGATCGAGCTTCACCTGAACGGCCACCCGGCCGCCGGCCCCTTCGCCGCGCGGATCGCGGTGCGCGGCGTCGACGAGCTGTACGCCGAGCTCGAGAAACAGGGAGTGATTCACCCGAACGAGCCACTCGAGACGAAGCCCTTCGGCATGCGCCAGTTCAGCGTGCTGGACCAGGACGGGAACACGATCACGTTCGCCGAGCCGGTGTCTCAGCCGAGCGCGGAGGCGCAGCCCGCGAAGCGCCGCTTCATGATCACGTTCACTCACGTCGAGGGCGCGACGGCGAACCTGAAGAAGGAAGACGTGCCGCGCATGATCGAGTCACACCGCGCCTGGGCGGACGACACCGACTCACGAGAGCGCTCGTCGCTCGTGTATCTCGCGCCGGCGAACGAAGCGAAGAACGTGCGGCTGCACGGCGACGGGCGGCTCGAAGTTCAGGACGGGACGTTCGGCGGCGGCAAGGAAGCGCCGGGCGGCTTCACCATCATCGAGGCCGAGTCACTCGACGAAGCGCTCGCGTACGCGAAGCGCCACCGCTGGCTGCCGGGCTCGAACGAAGTGCGCGAGCTCAAGACGCCGCCGAACCTTCGCGCATGGATCCGCTCGCAGTAGTTTCGCGGCCTGTTCGAGACGATCTTCCTCGCGACTCAATCTGACTCGCGTTCCGAGTCGTACGCCCTCATGGCATCGGACCTTCGGGTCCTTCAAGGAGGGAAGCATCATGAGGCGCACGACTCTCGTCTCGACTCTCGTCGCATTCGCGCTCGCGCTGTCGCCGCTGCCGGCCGCGGCGCACTCGGTGGTCTACCAGGCCACGCTGCTGGGCTCGAACGAGTCACCGCCCAGCGGGTCACTCGGCACCGGCACCGCCACGGTCACGGTCGACTTCGACCTCTTGACCATGCACGTGCAGGCGAGCTTCTCCGACCTCGGCGGGAACTCGACGATCGCGCACATCCACTGCTGTCTCGTGTCGGGCGGCGCGCCCAACGTCGGCGTCGCGACTCCGACCCCGACGTTCCCCGGCTTCCCGGCCGGAGTCGGAGTCACTGCGGGCACGTACGATCAAACCTTCGATCTGACGGCGGCCGCGAGCTACAACCCCGCGTTCGTCACCGCCCAGGGCAGTCTCGCCAACGCCATGAACGCGCTGCTGATCGGCTTCGACGCCGGGACGACTTACTTCAACATCCACACGTCCACGTTCCCCGCCGGCGAGATCCGCGGGAACCTGTACGCGGTGCCCGAGCCGCAGACCTTGGCGCTCGTGGGGCTGGCGCTGGCCTTCGTGGCTGCGCGAGGCCGGCGCGCGTAGGCGCTACCAGCGAGTCACCCGCGCGAGTCACTTCTTCTTCGGCTTGGGGCCTTTGCCCTTGTCCGAGTCCTTCCCGCTCGCGCGGGCGACTCCGTAGTGCAGGTCCCCCTTCTTCAGCGCGTGGAATTCGGCCGAGCCCGGCTGGATGCCGAGCTCCTTCGCCATCGCGCCCCAGCCCTTCTTCTTGTGTGAGTCGTAGACCGTCAGCACGCGCTCGATCGGCTGGTGACTCCAGTGACCCAGCTGGAACAGCATGAACGCCTGCCCCGGATCCCCGATGCCGCCAGTCACCGCGCGCACCTGAACCACCGGCACGCCGAACTGCTGACTCACCGTCTCGTGGAACCGGTCCATGTCGCCCTTGGCCTTGGCGTCGACCCGCTTGATGAAGTCCAAGAGCGGATCGCCCGCGTGCGCGGCCGGCGCCGCGGCCAGGGTCAGAGCCAGCGCGAGAACCACCGATCGCATCCCTTAGCCTCCTGCCAGATCTATCGGTTGGGTTGTGTTCCGAAGATTGTGTTTGCCCTTCGAACTAGATCCGGCCTCGCATCGGAGCCCCGATACGGTGCCCTCACGGCGCGGGACGTGGCTGCTCGTTCACGATCCCGCGCGCTCCGCGGCCGAACACAATTTCCGGAACACCACCTATCGGTTGCGCGGGCGCGCCTTGCAAGGCGAACTTCCGCGCGCGATGAGCGACGAGCCGAGCTTCGAGACGTTCCAGGTCGCGGGCGGCGTGCCCGTGAAGTCCTGGACGCGCGGCGTGCCGTTCGAGGACGCGGCGAAGAAGCAGCTCGAGAACATCTCGCGCTTGCCGTTCGTGCACGGCTGGGTGGCGGCGATGCCCGACGTGCACTGGGGCATCGGCGCGACGGTCGGCAGCGTGATCGCGACGCGCGGCGCGATCGTGCCCGCGGCGGTGGGCGTGGACATCGGCTGTGGCATGATGGCGGTGCGCACCACGCTCGGCGCGAGTGACTTGCCCGACAGCTTGCGCGGCGCGCGCAGCGCGATCGAGCGCGCGGTGCCGCACGGACTCTCGCGCGAGCGCGGGCGCGACGTGGGCTCGTGGGGCAGCGTGCCGGCCGACGTGGACGTCGCGTGGGCGCGCCTCGCCGGGCGCTTCGAGCGAATCACCGAGAAGCACCGCGCGCTCGCGAAGTCGAATCAGCGCGTGCACTTGGGAACGCTCGGCACGGGGAATCACTTCATCGAAGTGTGTCTCGACGGCGAGGACCGCGTGTGGGTCATGCTGCACTCGGGCTCGCGCGGCGTGGGGAACAAGATCGGGAGACACTTCATCGAGCTCGCGAAGCGCGACCTCGAGCGCGAACGGATCCAGCTGCCCGACGCGAACCTGGCCTACTTCTCGGAAGGCAGCGAGCACTTCGACGACTACGTCGAAGCAGTGAGTTGGGCGCAGGACTTCGCGCTCGCGAACCGGCAGCTCATGATGAGTCACGTGCTCGACGCGCTGCGCCGCACCAAGGGCATCCGCCCGTTCGAGGCGACGGACCTGGCCGTGAACTGTCACCACAACTACGTCGCGCGCGAGACTCACTTGGGCCGCGACGTGCTCGTGACTCGCAAGGGGGCGGTGCGCGCGCGCGTGGGCGACCTGGGCATCATTCCCGGCAGCATGGGCGCGCGCTCGTACATCGTGCGCGGCAAGGGGAACGAGGACAGCTTCGCGAGCTGCAGTCACGGCGCGGGCCGCGCGATGTCACGCGCCGAGGCGAAGCGCCGCTTCAGCGTCGCGGACCACGCCGCCGCGACGGCGTCGGTGGAGTGCCGCAAGGACGCCGACGTGATCGACGAGACACCGGGCGCCTACAAGCCGATCGCCGCGGTCATGGCGGCGCAGCGCGACCTGGTCGAGATTGCGTTCGAGCTCCGCCAGGTCGTGTGTGTAAAGGGTTGACGGCGCGCGGCGTCGCCTTGATACTGCGCCCGCCCATTTCGAGGTGCCGCTGATGTGCACGGAAAAACTTCGCAGCTGAGTCTCTCTCAGGCTGAAGTCCGCCTGGCCGCGTAGCGGTCGGGCCCACCTCACATCTTCTCTCGAGGCATTCCTCATGGCGTTCCTGCGCAACCGCGCGGTCAATTGGCTGAATCTCCATTCCGGCGTCCGCTCGCTCGCCGAAGGCATCGGCGGCGTGTTCGTGCTGGTGTTCCTGCTGCGGGCCGGTATCTCGATCCCGTCGTCGCTGCTCGCGATGGGGCTGATCTTCGCGATCCGCTTCGCGATCCGGCCCGCGGTGCTCGTCGCCGCGACACGCGTCGGCTTGAAGCCGCTGATCGTCGGCGGATCGATCGTCAACGGGCTGCAGTATCTGGTGCTGGCCCAAGTGACTGGCGTCGATCTCTTCTTGCTCGCTTACTGCGCCGTCTGCGCGGTGGGAGACACGTTCTTCTGGACCTCGTACCACGGCTACATGTCACTCGTCGGAGACGACGAGCACCGCGGCCACCAGGTCGGCGCGGGTGTCGCGCTGTCGGCGCTCGCGGGAATCGTCGGGCCGCTCGCGGGCGCGTTCGCTCTGGTCACGTTCGGCCCGCGCGCGATGTTCGGCGCGGCGGCGCTCGTGCAGGGACTCGCAACGCTTCCGCTGCTCGGGCTGCCGAACCTGGAGGTCCCGCGCACGGCGCCCGGCGCGCTCAGCGCGGCCCTGCCGGGGGTCGGGCTGTTCATGTCGGACGGCTGGTTCGCGACGACTCACTTCCTGGTCTGGCACATCATGCTGTACGTGTCACTCGGCGAGAGCGTCGCCGCGTACGGCGGCGCGATGGCGTTCGCCGCGCTCGTGGGCGCAGTGAGTGGCCTCCTGCTGGGCCGGCACATCGACGCGGGCCACGGCAAGCGCGGCACCCTGATCGCGTACTTCGTGATCTGTCTGACTCTGGGCGTGCGCATGCTGAGTGAGACTGCGCCGTGGATCGCGGTGCTGGGCAACGCGCTCGGCGCGTTGGGATCGTGTCTCCTCGGGCCGGCGCAGATGGTGCCCGTGTACATCCTCGCGAAGGACTCTCCGTGCGCGCTGCGCTTCCACATCGCGTCGGAGGGCGGCTGGGACGTGGGCTGCATGGCTGGCTGTCTCGTGAGCGCCTTCTTCCTGGCGCACGGCGCGTCGCTCGCGGAAGTCACTCCGCTCGCGCTCGCCGGCGTCGGCGGGCAGCTCTACTTGCTGCGGCGCTACTACCGGCAGCTCGAAGCATGGTGAGTCACTGATGGCCTACCTACGCAATCGCGCGATCAACTGGCTCAACGTTCACACCGGCATCCAGGCCGTGGCGCAGGGCATGGGCGGCGTGTTCGTGCTGGTGTTCCTGCTTCGCGAAGGTGTCTCGATCCCCGTGAGTCTGTGCGCGATGGCGCTCATCGTGAGCGGCCGCTTCGTGATGCGGCCGCTGGTCCTGCCCGTCGCGAAGCGCTTGGGACTGAAGCCCGTGGTGATCGGCGGAAGCCTCGTCGTCGGGTTGGCCTATCAGGTGCTGGGGCGAGTCACCGGCGCGAACGAGTCACTCGTCGCGTACTGCCTCGTCTTGGCGGTCGGGGAGACGTTCTACCACACGGGATACCATGCCTACTTCACGCGGCTGGGCGACAGCGAGCACCGCGGCCACCAGACGAGCGCGAACTTCGCGATGGCCGCGCTCGCGAGCACGCTCGCGCCGCTGATCGGCGCGTTGCTGCTCTCGGAGGCCGGCCCGCGAGTCACTTTCACGGTGGTCGGGTTGGTCCAAGCGCTCTCGGTCACTCCGCTGCTCGCGCTGCCGAACGTCGGGATCCCGGAACGCGCCGACGGCGCGCTGCGGGCCGCGCTGCCGGGCGTGGCCCTGTTCCTCACCGATGGCTGGGTCGACGTGACTTACTTCTTCGTCTGGCGGACCGCGCTGTATCTCGCCGTCGGCGAGAGCCTGGCGGCGTACGGCGGCGCGATGGCGCTGGCCGCGGTCGCCGGCGCGGCCGGCGGCCTCTTGTTGGGCCGGCACATCGACTCGGGCGGCGCCCGCCGCGGGACCTTCATCGCGCTGGGCGCGATCGCGGCGGTCGTGACTCTGCGCGCGCTGTCACTCGACTCCCCTTGGCTCGCGGTGAGCGCGAACGCGCTCGGCTCGTTCGCGCTGATCCTGATGGGCCCGGTGCAGATGGTCCCCGTGTACAACCTCGCGGCAGTGTCTCCCTGTGCGCTCCGCTTCCACATCGCGGCCGAGGGCGGCTGGGACGTCGGCTGCGCCACGGGCTGTCTCACGGCCGCGGCGCTGATCGCGGCCGGCGTGCCGCTCGCGGCGGTGATTCCGCTCGCGTTCGTCGGCCTGGCCGCGATGGCGCTGCTGCTCCGGCGCTACTACCTGCGGCTCGCACTGTGGTGACTGGAGCGTGGGTAGGGTGCCCACGCGATCATCGGGTGATCTTCGGCAGCCACTCGTTCGCGAACTTCTCCACCGCCACGTCGTACGGCGGCGCGCCGAACGCCATGATCGGCACGATCAGACGACTCACTCCCAGGTCGGCGTAGCGCTTCACGACGTCCACGCCTTCCAGCGCGGGGATCCACATGCACGAGATCTCGACCGACTTGGGGTCGCGGCCGAACTTCGCGCACGCGTTCGCGAGCTCCTTCAGCATGGGCTCGAGCTGAGTCACATTGGCGGTGGGCGAGTACCAGCCGTCGCCGTACTTCGCGATGCGCTCGAACGCCTTGCCCTTCGCGCCGCCGATCACGATCGGCACCGAAGGCTTGTTCTTCGCGAGTGCTGACTTCTGCACGGGGAGCGGGTACGTCTTGAAGCCGGTCCAATTCACGAAGTTACTCTTGTGCTCGACCACGTCGCCCGACCACGCCTTGCGCATGGCCACCACGTAGTCGTCGAAGCGCGCGCCGCGGCGCTCGAACGGCGTGCCCACGGCGTCGAACTCCTCGCGCAGCCAGCCGATGCCCAGGCCCAGCATGAGTCGCCCGCGAGACACGAAGTCCAGGCTCGCCGCCTGCTTCGCGAGATACAACGGGTTCGTCTGCGACAGGATGTTCACGCCGGTGCCGAGCCGCACGCGCTTGGTGGCGCCGGCGATCGCGGTCAGCGCGATCAGCGGGTCGACGAAGTTCGTCTCGGGAGTGACTCCCATCTTGCCGTCGGCGCTGTACGGGTATTTCGACTTGTAGTCGACCGGCACGATCACGTGCTCGAACGTCCAGAGTGACTCGATGCCGACCTGCTCGGCCTTCTGCGCGAGCTGCACCATGGGCTCGACGCTGGGGATACCGATGTTCACGGGGATCAAACCGACCTTCATTGCGCGTACCTCCGTGTGTCAGAGTCTACGCGAGGGCCGGGTATGTCGTCCGAGCGCGCATGGCTGGCAATCGCGTGGACCGCGGCGGTGGTCGGGGTGGCTTTGCGCGCGTTCGCCGCGCGCGGCGATCTGTGGCTCGACGAGCTGTGGTCGCTCGCGCTGCTCGAGCCGGCGCAGTCCGCGCTCGACGTGTTCCTGAAGATCCACCACGACAACAATCACTACCTGAGCTCGCTGTGGCTCTGGGCGCTGGGCGGCGGCGCGGCGCCGCTTCTGTACCGGCTGCCGGCGGTTCTGTCGGGCTTCGGGTTGGTGACGCTCGCGATCGCCGCCCCGTTCGCGCGCGCGCCCGCCGCCGTGGGAGTCACCGCGGTGTTGCTGGCGGGGTCGCGGTTTCTCGTGCATTACGGCTCCGAGGCGCGCGGCTACGGCTTGGCCATGTGCTTCGCGCTCGCGTGCTACGTGTCACTCGAGCGCTGGCTCGCGGGCGAGCGGCGTGTGTGGGCGGCCGCGTTCGCCGCAGCGGCGTGTCTCGGCGTGCTGTCTCACTTGACGTTCGTGTTCGTGCTGGCCGCCGCCTTCGCGTGGGTCGGATTCGAGGGGGTGCGCCGGCGGCGCGTCGACTTCGCCGGGCTCGCGCTCGTCGTGACTCCGGCGCTCCTGGTCGCGGGGCTGTGGTGGGTCGACGTGCGCCACTCGCAGGTCGGCGGCGCGCCGGTCACTCCGATCTGGGACACCGTGCGCGAGCTGACTCGCACGACGTTCGGTCTGCCCGAGGGCCTGTTCGAGCTCGCGGCGCTCCCGTTCCTGGCGCTGGCCGGGTGGGAGCTCGTGTCACTCGCGCGCGCGCGTGACTCGCGTGCGGTGTTCCTGCTCGCGCTGTTCGTCGCGCCGGTGGTCTCGTACTTCGTCTGGCGGCCCGACTACGCGCTGCCCCGGCACTTCGGCGTGCTGGTGCCGTTCGTGTTGCTGTTGGCGGGCGCGGGTCTGGTGCGCCTGGGACCGGCCGTGACCGCGCTCGCCCTCGCGGTGTTCCTGGCCGGGAACGCGGTGCAGCTCACCGCCCTGCTGCGCGACGGACGGGGGCGCTACGGCGACGCGCTGCGCTTCATGCTCGAGCGCGGGACGAGTCACAACGCGGCGATCGGCGGCTTCAACGACTTCCGCAACCCGCTCGTGCTCGACGATCAGATCCGCCGCCAGGGCGCGCAGAGCCGAGTCATTTACACGGACCTGACCTCTGCGCCGGCCCTCACTCCCGAGTGGATCCTGGTGATCGACGGCCACGAGCACCCCGAGGGCCCGCCCACCTTCGAGCGCGCCGGCCGCACGTACGAGTTCGCCGCGGTGTTCCCGTACGCGGGTCTCTCGGGCTGGAGCTGGCTCGTGTATCGGCTCAGATAGAGAGCGAGATCCGCCACACGCGGCGCGCGCCCGCCTCGAGCACGCCGGCCGTTCCGCGAGTCACCGCTTCCTCGAGTGAGTCGCAGTCGCCGATCGACGGCTCGAGGCCCAGGTTGAAGTACGGCTCGGTCCCCGCGCCCGACCAGCCGCGGTAGTTCTGCCAGAGGCCGACGAAGGGAACTTCGGCCCGGTCGAAGGCGAGAGTCACCTGCTCGCGCCCATCCGCGGTGCGCAACGCGACACCGCCGCGCGTAGGTGACTCGACGAAGGTCTTGGTCGCGGTCCGCGCCTCCGCCGGAATGCGAGTCACGACCGTGCCGCCGATCTCGATCGTCATCCCGGGCTCGATCGCGAACAGCGGATGCAGACACCAGACGAACGAGAAGTTCCGATCCGAGAGACTCTGGAGTCGGTAGTCCAGCTCGAGACCCAGGCGCGCGAGGCGCAAGCTCCGGTCGAGCCGATACCCCTTCCCGCGAGCGCTCAGTGTGAGTCGCTCCGCCGACCGCTCCTCGACCGCCCACGCCTGACCCCACAGCTCGCCGTGATCGGGGAACCCGAGCGACGGCGCGACCGTCGGGAAACACTCGTCGATCCCGCCCGTGTCGTGCAGCGCCACGTACGAGTCACCCGGCGCCGCGGCGCGGTACGGAAGGTGCGGATTGCGCCACAGCCACTCACGCCCCGTCGCGCGACTCACAAGGCTCGAGATCTTCCCGCCGAGCTCGGGGAGAACGACGACCGAGAGAGCGTCGCTCTCGAGCTTCACGGCCTCCAAGCCAGGGCGTCCTCGAGCCGGTCGTTGCCCCAGAACAGCTCGCCGTTCCGCACGAAGGTCGGCGCGCCGAAGATGCCGCGCGCGATCGCCTCGTCGGTGCGCGCACGGAGTCTCTGCTTGGTCTCGTCCGAGCCCGCGCGCGCGAGCGCCGCCGCGGGATCCGCGCACCCGGCGCGCACGAGCCAGTCAGTCACGCGCGCTGGATCCGCGATGTCGGCGTCCTCGGCGAAGTTCCCGAGGTACACGAGCCGGACGAAGCTCCCGAGCCACGGCTCCGACTCACTCGCGAGCGCGGCGCGCGCCGCCAAGAGGCCGTTCCGGGGAAACTGGGACGGCTTGCGGAACGGGATCTCGTGCTTCGCGCACAGGCGCTCCACGTCGCGCCACATGTACGCGCCCTTCACCGGGTAGATGTTGAAGGGTGAGTCGTTCCACCCCTGCTTCTGGAAGATCGGCCCGAGCAGGAACGGCCGCCACGCGAGCGTGACTCCGGCCCGCGCGGCGACCGCCTCGACGCGCTGCACCGCGACGTACGAGTACGTGCTCGCGAACTCGAACCAGACTTCGAGCGGCTGACTCACATCGCTGCCGGGATCCGCGGCTCGAGCTTGAAGAACCACGCGCCGCCCTCGCCGCTGCGCGCCGCGGCGGGATACTTCGCGAGCGCGACCTGCCCGATCTCTCCCGCGAGCTTCTCGTCCTGTACACGCTTCAGTGTCACCGGGTAGCGCTTGCCCGAGATGCGCACGATTGCTTCGCCGTTCTGGTCGGCGGCGTGGTGCCAGCGCTTCCCGGGCGGGAACGCGAGGCTGCATGGGATGTACGCCGCGCCGTCCTTCACCAGGATCCACGTGGTGCGCGACGTGTTCTCGTACGCGAGCTGCATCTCGATCTCTTGTATGTCCGCGGCGAAGCCCCAGTCCGTCTGCGGCGCGGTGACCAACTCACCCGCGACGAGCGGCCCACCGGGAATCAGTGCGAGCGGCCCGTCGTGGAAGCGGGCGCCCGCGAACAACGCGCCGACCAACACCACGACCGCGATCACGAGAATCACCAAGGCCCTGAAGATGCGACCGAGCATGTCACTCTCCTCCGCGCCGAACGGCGCACGTGGCAGTCACGGGGAAGATATCTCGGAAGTCGCGGCCGCGCGCCCCGAGAACGCGAGCACCGAACACACGACCAGCGCCATGACTCCCGCCGCGACCCACAGCGCGTGACCGGGACCGACCCAGCTCGTGAGCTGCCCGCTCGCGAGCGCGCCGAGCGGCCCCGCGCCCAGGAGTGAGAACGAGAAGAAGCTCATGACTCGCCCCGTCTGACCCGGCGGCGCGTCCTCCTGCATGATCGTGCGGGCCATGCTCATCGCGAGTCCGCCGCACATGCCCCACACAAAGATGAGTAAGAGGGTGACGCGGAAGCCGAAGCCCGTGCCGATCAGCGCGAGGATCCCCGTGCCCACGATCTGCGCCGCGAGCAGCGCGCGGAAGCGGCGCCGCACGGCGCCGATGCGCATCAGGGCGAGGATCGTGCTGAGCAGGCCGAGTGAGTTGGCGGCGTTCACGTAGCCCAAGTCTTCGGACGAGCCCTGATACACGTCGCGGATCAGGATCGGCACGGTGACGATGTACGAGCCCATGAAGCACATACCCATCGCGAAGTTCTGGAACACGACGAGCCGCATCTCGCGCGACGCGAACACGGTGCGCGCGCCCTCCGCGACCGAAGTGAACAAGTCGCCGAGCCAGTGAGTGTCCGCCGCTGGTGGGTGCACCTTCACCGGCACGCGCGAGAGCGCGAGCGCGCCGAAGCCCAGTGCGGTGACTTGCAGCGCCAGGATCGGCAGCGGGCCGAGCGCGTTGGCGCGCGACGCGAGCAGGAACCCGCCGATCTGCGCGCCGAATTGCACGAAGCTCGCGCGGAACACGGTCTCCTGGATGCCCGCCTCCGCGACCTCGTTCAGGAGTGAGTCGCGTGCGGGGGTCACGAACGCCTGCATCAGGCCCATCGCGATCGCGTAGCCGACCATCGCGGAGAAGCGGAGTGAGTCGGTCGCGACCAGCCCCGCCAGGAACAGCGGCGGCAGGAGCGAGAACGCTTGCGCCACCACCGCGATGCGGCGCCCGCCGAAGTGATCGGCGAGACTCCCGCCCACCAGCATGAGCAGGGTCGCGGGGATCAGCATGGCCATCTGCGCGACGCCGACCATGGCCGGTGACTCGTGCAGCACCATCGTGACGAGCCACGCGAACAGCACGCTGTGGATCCCGAAGGCGAAGAACCACGACGTCGTGCCGGCGAGATAGAGGTGGAGCGGTCTCAGCTCAGCCTGCCAGTGACTTGTAAGTCGCGAGCACGATCATGCCGGCGCGCAGGTCGCCCATCAGATCGGGGAACATGCGGTTCATGGCGTACGAGATCGTGAGTCGCGCGTCGAGGTCGGTGATCGCGAGTGACCCGCCCCAGCCGCCCCAGAAGATCACGTTCGGGTTGGGACTGAGCGGCATGCTCGGATGCGGCAGGCCGAAGCCCATGCCGAAGCGGATGGGCCCGTTCATGACTCGATCGGTGCCGTTCGTCTGCTCCTCGAGGATGCGGCGGACGCCCGTTTCCGACATGAGCCGCACGCCGTCGACCGCGCCGCCGCACGCGAGCGCCGAGTGAACGCGTCCGATCGAGCGCGCGTTGCCGATGCCGCCCGCCGCGGGTATCTCGGCGCGGCGCCACGCCGCGGTGCGCGGCTCGTTGCCTGTGAGTCGCACGCTGGCCATCGTGCGAGCGCCGACCGAGTCGGGCTCGCCCGGCGGCGCCTCGAGCCCGCGCGGCGGCGCGACCAGCTCGGCTACGCGTGAGTCGTGCTCGGGCGCGAGCCCGATGTGAAAGTCGGCGCCGAGCGGCCCCGCGATCTCTTCGCGGAAGAAGCGGCCGATCGACTTGCCAGTGACTCGCCGCACGAGCTCGCCCTGCAGGAAGCCCTGAGTCATCGCGTGATAGCCGGAGCCGTCGCCCGGCGTCCACCACGGCTTCTGCGCCGCGAGCCGGCGCGCGATGCCGTCCCAGTCGTACAGCTGCTCGACCGACTCGAGCGCGGGGTCGAAGCCCGAGAGACCTGCCGAGTGACTCATGACGTGCCGCACGAGCACGCCCTCTTTCCCGTTCTGCGCGAACTCGGGCCAGTAGCGCGCGACCGGCGCGTCGTGATCGATCGCCCCGCGGTCGGCGAGCACCAGCACGCAGATCGCGGCCATGGTCTTCGTGGTCGAGTACACGTTCACGATCGTGTCTCGCTGCCACGGCGCGCCGCCCTTCACGGCCTCGCCGCCCCACAGGTCGACGACGGGTACACCGTTCTGCGTCACGTACACGCTGGCGCCGACCTCGTTGCCGGCGGTGAAGTTGGCGACGAACGCGTCGCGCACGGGCTCGAACTGTTTCGCGCAGAAGCCTTCGGGTCTCATGCGCGGAGTCTACCGCGCGGCGCGTCCCCGTTTCTCTACGCCGCCTTGCCCGCGGCCACGTCCGCGGCCAGCTGCAGGGCGTCGGCGATGCTCGCGCAGTCGTAAGTCGAGAGACCGCCGTCGCTCGCGCTCTTGGACCAGCGCTTCGAGCCCATCTTCGCCACGATGCTCTTGCCGTGCGCGTTGATGATCGCGCGGATGCCGTGGCGCTTGGCGAGCCCGACCGCCTTGGCCTCGATCCAGCCCAGGTCCGCCTGCGACGGCACGCCCGGGTCGCTGGTGAGATCGACGATCCAGCTCACCGCGCCGACCTTGCCCGCCTCGAGCATCGCCTTCTCGAGCGCCTCGCGGAACCTGTCGGACGAGAGTGACTGCCAGTGACCGATGAGTGCACGCTCGGCCGGATGGAAGTCGACCGAGATCGTGCCTTCGATGGTGAACAGCGTCTTGACCGCCATGGCGAGCTCCGGCGAGTGAGTCCGCCTTTCGATCGACCGGGGCGCAAGCGAGCTTTACGTGGCGGGAGTGTCTGATTTGGTCGTAGACTCTCCTCCCGAGTCACCTCGAGGAGTTGGCATGGGCGACTTTGACCCGCCGTATCAGCTGATCTTCGACGCGCTTCAACGCGGTCGAGTGATTCCCTTTCTCGGCGCCGGAGCTTCGATCGTGGGCCGGACGAGCGGAGGTCCTGGCTGGGATCCGCGCTCGTCGACTTACCTGCCGACGGGCAGCGAGCTTGCGGCGCACCTGGCGTCTCAGAGCAGCTTCCCAGCAGGCGAGCAAGTCGATCTCGCCAAGGTGGCGCAGTACTACGAAGTCGTCGCTGCCGGGCGTCGCCGCTTGAACGACGAGCTATCCGGGCTGCTGTCCCGCGACTTCGCACCCGGACCCCTCCATCGCTATCTCGCCAGCATCAAGGCCCCGATGCTCGTCGTCACGACGAACTACGACGACTTGATCGAGCGCGCCTTCACCGGTGTGAAGCCGTTCGATCTCGTGATTCATCCGACCGACGCGAAGAACAAGGACCGCGTCCTGTGGCGGGCTCACGGCTCCGACGAGTTTGACCGCGTCGCGCCCAACGTGCTGGAGATCGACCTCGAGAAGACCACGGTGATCTACAAGATGCACGGGTCACTCCCGATCGCGGCGCGGACCGACGGTCACTTCGTGATCACCGAAGACGACTACGTGGAATTCATCTCGAGGATGGGGAGAAGTCGAGCCGTGCCCGCAATCTTCGCGGAGCACTTCGTGCACGCCCCATTTCTCTTTCTCGGGTACGGTTTGCGTGACTGGAACTTCCGAGTCGTCCTGGCCAAGCTCGGTGACCAGCTCGCGAATGCCCCCGGCCTGCGTTCGTGGGCGATCCAGAGATCGGTGTCAGCCCTGGAGCACCGGCTCTGGCAACACCGCAGCGTCGAGGTCTTCGAGCTCGAGATCGACTCACTCATCGCAGAGATGAAGCGGCGTGAGGCCGCTCATGTCTGAGCAGGGGCCGTTCAAGGGGCTTCGCCCGTACGAAGTCACTGACGAGGAGTTCTTCTTCGGCCGGGAGCGAGACATCCGTCTGCTCGTCGCCAACACCTACGCATCGCCGGTGACCGTCCTCTACGGCCCGAGCGGTGTCGGGAAGTCGTCCCTCGTCAACGCGGGGCTCATCGCCCGGCTCGCGAAGACGGGCAACGCGCGCGTCGTCGTGCAGCGCGAGTGGCACGTCGCGCCGGCCGAGAATCTCCGCGCAAGGATCGCAGAGAGCGTTCCGCAGCTCGCCGCGGAGCTTCGCGGAGACGTGAGTGGAGTCTCTCCGAGCTCCGGTCCATCGACCGTCGTCGTTCTCGATCAGCTCGAGGAGTACTTCCTGTACAACCCGGACGACCGGGAGTTTCTGGAGCTGCTCTCGAGTCTGTCCGAGCTGCGGGCGCGGATCGTCCTCTCGGTGCGCGAGGATGCGCTGTCTCGACTCGACCGGTTCGCGGAAGCGCTGCCGACGGTCTTCGACAACCTCCTTCGTCTCGAGCCGCTGTCCGAGGAGCAGGTTCGCGACGCAATCAAGCGGACCCTCGACGTGTTCAACGCCCGCAATCCGGGGCGCGAGGCGGTCAAGATCGAGTCAGCCCTTCTCGAGGAGATACTCGGACAACTGCGCCAGGGAGTGTTCACGATCTCGGGCGCGAGCCAGCAAGTGGTGACTCGCTCCACGCAGTCACGCCCGATCGAGCTTCCGTACCTGCAGCTCGTTCTGGCCAGTGTTTGGGACGAGGAACAGAAGCAGCGCTCGTCGACCTTGCGTCTGGCGACGCTGAAGCGGCTGGGAAACGCGGTCACGATGGTGCGCCAGCACATCGCGAACACGATGGCTGCGCGGACGCCCGAGGAGAGGGAGCTCGCAGCCGAGTCGTTGCGGCATCTCGTCTCGCCGACCGGGACGAAGCTCGCGCTCTCTAGCCTCGATCTCGCCGAATACACGAAACGCCCGCGGGCCGACGTGGAGCGTGTGTTGGTCGATCTCGCAGGCTCCGAGTCTCGGATCCTGCGCGCCGTGCCGGGGCAGAATCGGAACGAGAGCAGTTTCGAGATCTTCCACGATGCCCTCGTCGCCCCGATCGTCGAGTGGCTGCGGACTCACTCGAGGCAGGAAGAGAGAGACGCGTGGAAACGCCGGATCCAGCAGCTCGCATTCGTGGCTGTGCTCGCGGTGTCGGCGGTCGGCACTTACGCCGCCAACAGGCAAGAGGCTGCAGCTGAGGCACAGCTGCTCGAAGCGAAGGCAGTCCAAGCCGAGACTCTTCAGCGAGTTGCCAAGGAGTCACTCCAAACTCGGCTGCAAGAGAGCATCGCGTTCCGCCAGGCACTCTTCGCCGCCTCTCGTGAAAGGCTCCCCGAGATTCTCGAGCATGCCCCCCAGGCCGCGGACCTGACCTTCACCGCGTGGAAGAAGGAGCTCCCCTACAAAACGAAGCGCGGTGGTCCGACTCTCAAGTACACGATCAAGCCGGAAGGCGAGGCACCCACAGACATAGCTCTCATCACCTACTACATGGACCACGAGACATTCGAAACGCCTTTCCTGCCGACCGGCCCCGCCAACGGTTTCACGGCGACATGGGACGGTACCGGGTGCTTGACGCGGATCTACGCCATCGTGGAGTACGGCTCGACACACGAAGGGACTCCGTACGGGGTCACCAGCTTCGATCAGTGCGAGTTACTCGGTGAGAACGAGCAGTACTACAAGAAGGACTACTAGGCGTGCGACGGGTGGCGCTCGTCCTGGCCGCGTGTCTCTCGTGCGCGGTGGCCGCACGAACATCCGGCGAGACACAGTCGTGTCTCTTCGATGCACTCACCTGCGTGCGTGTCGCCTCCGTTCTCGCCACCGTCGCGCGAGTGCAACCCGACTCACCCGAACGTGTTCGCAAGCGACTCGTCGCAGTCAGTAACTCCTTCGTCGGGCGGCCCTTCGCTTGGAATCCGGTCGGCGAGGCCAATGGGGGGCTGGACCCCGATCCGTTGCTCACTCTGTCGAGCTTCGACTGCGGAACGTTCGTCGAGACCATGCTCGCGCTGGCGCGAGCGACGAGCGCGACCGAGGTCGGCGATCAGATCGTGGTCCTCCGCTACTCCGGCCGCGAGCCGCGCTTCGCGAACCGGAATCACTTCGCGGGAGCTGAGTGGCTGCCCGAGGCCGTGAGAAACGGCGCTCTGCGCCCGATCACTCGCGAAGTGGCCGGCCCGCTGAGGGTCGAGACGGTCAGCGCGACCGCCGACCGCGAACGCTGGCGAACGAGCCTGCCGGATCAACCCGCCTACCGCGACCTGTTCCTCGGCGAGCACCGGCAAGTCGCTTGGGAGGAGCTCCGCTCGATCTCGTTCGAGCCGAGCGAAGTGACTGCCGTGATCGAGTATCTGCCGTTCTCCGCATTCGGACCGGAAGATGGGACGCTGGGTCCGGAGGGAGCGACGCGCACCGTCTTCGATCGAATTCCCTCGGGCTCGGTTCTGATGGTCGTTCGACCGGCGTCGCCGTATCTGGTCAAGGCGGGCGTGAACGAGCTCGTCGCTCACTTGGGTCTGGCGGTCCGGAAGCGCAACGCGCTCCTGATTCGCGCCGCATCGCCGACGCCCAAGAACGCGGTGTACGAGCGCCCGGTGACTGACTACATCCAGTGGTCGCAAAAGGCCGACGGGCCAAAGGGACTCATCGTCCTCGAGCCGCTTCCGAGCTCAGCGGCTACGCGAACCGCACGTACTCGAAGTCGAGGGGCTGGCCGTTGATCTTGTGAGTGGGAGCCCCGATCCAGCTCGCGCACTCGCCGCGCGCGAGCACGGGGCCGTCCTGCAGCGCCTCGAGCCAGGCCATGTCCGTGCCCAGCGGCAAGTGACTCGCCACTTCCTCGGCCGTCTTCGCCCGCTGACCGTCCGGCAGCCACGGTGACTCGGCGAAGGGTCCGATCTTGCGGTTGAAGCGGGGGCTCGGGAGTGACAGGCGCTGCAAGAGACCCGCGGTTGCAAGAACCTGATTCCAATGGGTGAGTGACTTATCACACTCCCGTGTGTAGGCATCTTGCAGGTACGCGTTGATCGCCCGGCGCGCGGGAACTTCGTGTGTCTCGATCCCGCCTGTAGCGGCGGGCTTCTCGACCCCGTACGCGCCCTCGAGCAGCGAGTGATCGTCGTACACGCCGGCCTTCGACTCCTGGTATCTGCCCTTCAGGCCGGTGGCGAAATAGGTGGCGGCGTTCGACGAGTCGGGGCTGCCAAACAGGTCGAGTGACTCGCTGTACCAGTGATTGATGAAGCGCTGGAGGAGCGGGAGATCGATCCCGCCCTGCGCGCGCGCGTCCTCGTTGGGGTCCTGCTTCATCAGCTCGGCCGTGCGGGCGACGATTCGGCGAATGCCGCCTTCGCCCACCGACAGGTGGTGCGCCTCTTCGGTGAGCATGAAGCGGCACGTGCGAGACAGCGGGTCGAAGCCCGACTCGGCCAGCGACGCGAGCTGATACTTGCCGTCGCGGTCGGTGAACGTGGCGAAGCAGAAGAAGTCGAGCCACGTCGCGATCGGACGGTTGAATGCGCCCAGGATGCGCGGGTGGTCGGGCTCGCCGCTCTCGCGCGCGAGCAGCGCCTCCGCCTCTTCGCGGCCGTCGCGCCCGAAGTGACTGAACAGGAGATACACCATCGCCCACAGGTGCCGCGCTTCCTCGACGTTCACCTGCAGCAGGTTGCGCAGGTCGTACAGCGACGGCGCGCGCGCGCCGAGCTTGCGCTGCTGCTCTACGCTCGCGGGCTCGGTGTCTCCCTGAGTCACGATGAGTCGCCGCAGCGCGGCGCGGTGCTCGCCCGGCACCTGCTGCCACGCGGGGCGGCCGGCGGGATCGCCGAACGCGATCGCGCGCTCGCGCTCGGGCGGCGCGAGAAAGATGCCCCAGCGGTACTCGGGCATGCGTACGTAGTCGTAGTGAGCCCAGCCGTCGCGGTCGACACTCACCGCGGTGCGCAGATAGATCTGGTCGCGCTGCAGGCCGTCGGGGCCGCGCTCCTCCCACCAGCGCAGGAACGCGGGCTGCCATGACTCGAGCGCGCGGCGCAGGCGCGAGTCACTCGCCAGGTCGACGTTGTTGGGGATGCGCGCGTCCAGGTCGATCGTCATGTGCGTTTCCAGTCGAATTTGGCGCGCTCGGGGCGGCCGTAGGCTTTCAGAGCGCCGTCGGGGCCGGCCGCGTTCGGGCGCTGGAAGATCCAATTCTGCCACGCCGACAGGCGCGCGAAGATCTTCGTCTCGAGTGTCTCGGGGCCGGCGAAGCGCAAGCTCGCCTCCATGCCGGTGAGCGCGTCGGGCGAGAAGCTCGCGCGCTCCTCGATCGCGACGCGCACGGTGTCGTCCCAGTCGATGTCGTCGAGGGCCTCGGTGACGAGACCCAGCTCGAGCGCGCGGTCGGCGTCGAGTGACTCGCCCAGAGCGGCGCGCGCTTCCTCGACTCGCTGCGGATTGCGCAGGAAGCGCGTCTCGAGCCGAGTGAGTCCGTTTCCCATGCGGTACGCGCCGAAGCTCGACTCGGTGAGCTGCAGCGTGCCCTGCTCGCGAAGCAAGTAAGTGCGATCGGCGGCGAGCGCGAGCTCGAGGAACACACCGACGAAGCAGGCGCCCTCGTCGGCCAGCGCGAAGCTCGAGCGCGCCGAGTTCTCGAGCCGCTTCAGCACCCGGCCCCACAGCGCGCGCACTTCGCCCGCCAGCCACGAGTCACTCGAGAGCGCTCGGTCCGCGACCCGCGCGGCTTCGGCGTCGCCGCGCACGCGCAGGAGCCAGAGACCGAGCTCGGGGTGGTGCAGGCGCAGGCGCAGCAGCGCGTCGTCGAGCTCGCGCGCCAGGCGCAGCATGTCGAGCAGCGCGCCGCCGGGAATCGCGACCGTGACTTCGGCCACGCGGCGCTCCGGGTCGAGCGCGACCTGCACGTAGCGCCAGCGGAGCGCGCGCTCGGTGACTTCGGGGTCGAGTGACTCGAGCCGGACGCCCTCGGCCGGCGCCTCGCGCGCGGGCGCCGCCGCGATCTCGCGCTCGACGAGCTTCGCGAACTCACTCGGCGGCGCGCTGGCGTCGACCAGCCCCCACTCGAGCGCCCGCGGCGCGCGCACGCCCTCTTCGAGCATGCAGAACACGTCGGCCAGGTCGCGGCGCACGCCGCGCTTGTCGACCAAGCGAGTGAGTCCGCCCGTGCCAGGGAGCACGGCCAACAGCGGGAGCTCCGGGAGACTCACCGCCGCGCGCCGGTCGTCGACGAGCAGAATCCGCTCGCACGCCAGCGCGAGCTCGTAACCGCCTCCGCTCGCCGTCCCGAAGAGCGCGGCGATCCAGCGCTGGCCCGCGCGCGAGGCGTCCTCGAGCTCGAGCCGCGTCTCGTTCGTGAGCTTGCAGAAGTTCACCTTCAGCGGGTGACTCGCGCGCGCCAGCATGGAGATGTTCGCGCCGGCGCAGAACACGTCGGGCAGCGCGCTCTCGAGCACGACGCAGCGCACCTCTGGGTGCTCGAAGCGCAGGCGAGTCACTGCGTCGCGCAGCTCGAGATCGACGCCCAGGTCGTAGCTGTTGCGCTTCAGAGTGACTCCGTCGAACAGCGCGCCCGCCTCGTCGACCGCCAGCGCGAGCCGCGCGACCGGGCCGTCGATCGTGAGTCGCCAGTGGCGGTAGCGCTCCGGCGAAGTCTCGAGCGTGCGCGGCACGCCATCCGCCGTCGCGGTCACGGTCCCTTCTCGCGCAGCACGTGGCGGCGGATCTTGCCCGTCGCCGTCTTGGGCAGCTCGTCGACGAAGTCCACGCGCCGAGGGTACTTGTGCGGCGCGCTCTTCGCCTTCACGAAATCCTGCAGCTCGCGCGCGAGCCGCTCGCTCGGCTGCGCGTCGCGCGCGAGCACGACGAAGGCGCGCGGCTTCGTGAGTCCGTGCTCGTCGAGCTGGCCCACGACGGCGGCTTCCACCACGGCGGGGTGCGCGGCGAGCAGCGCTTCGACCTCGACGGGTGACACGTACAGACCACTCACTTTCATGAGGTCGTCGCTGCGCCCCACGTGGAAGTAGTAGCCGTCTCGGTCGCGCCGGTAGCTGTCGCCGGTGCGCAACCAGCTGGGGGCGAACATGGTGCGCGCAGTCTCTTCGGGGCGTGAGTGATACGCGAGAGCCGCGCTGTCACCGCGCGCGAGCAAGCCGCCGATCTCGCCGTCGGGCACGTCGCGATCCTCGCCGTCCACCAGGCGCACCTCGTAGCCGGGCACTGGCTTGCCGCTCGAGCCCGCGCGCGCCGCGCCCGCGCGGTTCGACAGGAAGATGTGGAGCATCTCGGTCGAGCCCAGGCCGTCGAGGATCTCCACGCCGAACCTCGCGCGCCAGCGCTCGTACAGCGCGCCGGGCAGTGACTCGCCCGCCGAGACGCACAGCCGCACTCGGCCGAGTGACTCGGGCAGATCCGGGTGCGCCAGCATGGCTGCGTACAGGGTCGGCACGCCGAAGAACACCGTGGGTGACTCGCGCTCGATCAACCCGAACATGGCTTCCGGCGTCGCGCGGTCGGGATGGAGCACGACCTCGGCGCCGAGCGACAGCGGGAACGTGAACGAGTTCCCGAGCCCGTACGCGAAGTAGAGCTTCGCCGCCGACAGCACGCGGTCGGCCGGGCCGAGCGCGAGTATCTCGCGGGCGTAGCGCTCGGCGGTGACCGCCAGGTCGGCGTGCCGGTGCACCACGCCCTTGGGCTCGCCGGTCGTGCCGGACGTGTACAGGAAGAACGCCGGGTCGGACGCGCGGGTCTGCGCGGCGGGCGGCGCGGCGCCGGGAGTCACTCCCACGAACCCGCCGAGCTCCGCCGCGAAACGCGCCGTCCCCGCGGGATAGAGTGACTCGTCGTCCAACGCCGGAAGCGCGCGATCGACCACGGCCGCGCGCGCCGCCGCGTCGCGCGCGATGAACGCGACGTCCGTCGGCGGCAGCAAGGTCGAGATCGGCACGGGCACGAAGCCGCCGCGCATCGCGCCGAGAAACGCGGCGACGAACGCCGGGCCGTCGCGCAGCGCGAGCAACACGCGCTCCCCTGGAGTGACTCCCGCGGCGGCGAGCTTCGCCTGCAGCGCGAGCGCGAGGCCGGCTACCGCACCGGCCGAATGGCGCGCGCCGTCGCAGCGAATCAGGGTCGCGTCGCCGCGCGTCGCAATCGCGCGCAGCAGCTCGTCGCCCGCATTCAACGCGTCGGCCATGGCCGACTCTATCACTCGCTCGGGTCAGCGCGCGTCGTTGCTCGACGCGCCGATCGGCGTCAGCCCGAGCCGCTGGCGCGGATAGTCGAGCCGCACCAGAAAGCGCCGCAGCACGCCCTGGCCGAGCAGCGTCTCGTCGCCGGGCGCCATGCGCGTGATGCGCACTCCGGTGCCTCGCAAGTGAATGGCGAGCTCGACGTCAGTCACCGGCACGGATCCGACCTTCATCAGTGACTGCTTCTGGTATGCCGCCTCGGTGGTAGCGATCACGTTCTGACGCTGCCCGCGCGGGGCGTTCGGATCCACGGCGATGCCGAGCTTCGCGGCGGCTTCCTCACTGATCGACACCCCGGCGGTGCTCCCGGTATCGAGCACCGCGAGCACCGAGCCACCGCCGAGCTCGAGCTTCACCTGGGGCCAGCCCGACGTGACCGGCATGTCGACGACGTGCTCGCCCGGCCGCGGCTTCGCGCCGCCGACCTGGACGACGTCGGGATCGAGGAAGCGCACGCGCCGGCGCGCGAAGTCGATCTCGACGACGTAGTTCTGGAGATACTCGCCGCCCAGCAACGCGTAGTTGAATGCATCGAGCCGGCCGCCCCCCGCCACGCGCTGTGCAGTGACCCAGAATCCGATCTTCCGGCCAGTCACTGTCTCGCGCCAGTTCTGATCCGACTTCGCGCTGCGCGTCGCCACGCCGAGCGCGCGCGCGTAGGTCGTGGAGAGCACCGTGTCCTGCGCACCCGTATCGAGCTGCACCACGAACGACGTCGAGTCGGGCGGAGCGATGTCGATGAAGATGCGCTGGTCGTCGCCGGTGTTGAGAAACGGCAGGTCGGCGAGCACGCCCGCTTCGCGCGCCGCGACGTCGGCCGCCGCGGGCTCGCCGCTCTGCTTCTTCGTCAGCGCCTCGAGCGTACGCAGATCGGTGTCGGTGGGCGCGAAGTCCTTCCGGTCGAGCCAGTTCATGCTGCGCAGCGAGTCACACTCCCAGCAGTAGCCCAGGCCGAGTGCGCCGCCGAAGGCGTGCATGGCGTTCACGTGGACTTCACCGAGGGTGAGTCGCGACTCGGGCGTGGGGAGCGGCTGCGTGGACAGCACGATCGCGGCAGTCACTTTGGGCGGCTCGCCCGCGCCGGCGCGAATCTCGCCGAAGCCGCCCGAGTATCCGCGCGGCCGCTTCCTCCACTCGACCTGCACCTGCGCGCTCGGGTCGGTCTCGACGACCTCGAGCCGGAACCAGGGCAGGAGGCTCCGCACCGGGCCCTCCCACGCTTCGATCCCCGCCGCGGCCGCGCGCCAGGTCTCGGCCGCGTCGCCGTCGGAGGCCGGCGTGTCGACCGGACCCAGCGCCACGCGCAGCGGCATGTCCTTCTCGCCGAAGTGCACGTAGACGGGCCGTCCGCTCGAGTCACGCGCGTTCGGCTCGAGATACAACTGACTCGGCGGAACTTCGCCCACCTTGCGGGCAGCGCCGGCCGCGGGCGCGGCCTCGGCGGACTTCGCCGGCGCCGACTCCACGAGCGCCTTCCGCGCGAGCGGATCGTCGATCAGCTTGCGCAGGCGCGCCCGATCTTCGGCGCGCCCCACTTTGCCGTACGCGTTGGCGAGACCCGACGCCTCGAGCGACGCGTAGACTCGATCGATCGGCCACTGAGCGCGCGCCGTCTCGAGGAAGCGTTCGAGCGGCGAGATCGCCTTCGCCCACTCCTCGCGGACGAGATAGTAGTTGCCGACGCGCTGGTAGAGCCCGCCCATGGCGGCGTCACTCGCCTGAAGTGACTGCATCTCGCCGAGCGCCTCTCGATACAGCGCCTCGGCCTCGGCCTCGTGGCCCAGGTCGGGGTAAGTCGCGTAGAGATCCGCGAGCTCGACGGCGAGGGCGATGCGGACGCCGGGGCTCGCGCCTTCGGACTTCGCCAGCGCGCGCCCCTCTTCGAGCTCCTCGACGGCGTCCTCGGTGTCGCCCGCCTCGACCGCCGCCTGGCCCGCGCGCAGCTTGCTCTCGGCCGAGTCAGCGCGCGCGGGCGCGGCGGACGCGAGCAGCGCGACGATCGCGCACAGAGTCAGAAGGGCTCGAGTCACATGACGATGCTATCAGACGGTGGCCGTGTGAGTCGCCGTCGCCAGCAGGCGCCCGTCGCGCGCGAAGATGCGCCGTTGCCCCAGCGCGCGGCCCCCGCGGCTCACGTCGCTGTGGGCATCGACGAGCCACCAGTCATCCCAAGGCGCCGGCTCGTGGAGCCAGACCGAGTGAGCGAGGATCGCGAAGCGGTCGCGCCGGAACTCGCGACCCGCGCGCCACTCGAACGCCCACTGCGGGTAGAACTGACTCGCGAAGGCGAGCGCCGCGGTGTGGAGCTCCGGATCGGGGGGCACCGCGGTGCGCGGGCGCAGCCACTCCAGGTGCGGCCGGAGCTGGTCCTCGGGAGGCGGCGGCCACGCGGGATTCACCCGGCGGAATTCGAGCGGGCCCCCCGCGTAGTCTTCCCAGCCCTCGCGCTTCGCGGTCTCGCGCGTGCTGGGCAGGGCCTCGGGATCGGGAAGTGAGTCGGGAAGCGGCGGACCCCACTCCGGCGCCCGGTCGCGCGCGGCGAGCTCGGCAGTCACTTCGGCCACGAGCCCGTCGCCGAAGACGCGCACGCGGCGCGCCTCGTGACTCGCTCCCGTGTCGACGGACTCGACCGACAGCCGGAGCGGGACGAGACACTTGGGCTTCCGGAAGTAGCGCGCGTGCGCGGCCACGAGCGGAAGCGCACTGCCCGTCTCGAGGACCGCACGCACCGCCCGCCCGAACAGCTCGAAGGTCTGCGCTTCGCCCCACCAGCTCGCGAGCGTCGCCGTGAAGTCGCGCTCGGCGACGCGCTCGACCCCGAGGATCCCCGCCAAGTCACTCGGCGCGCCGGACATCAGCGCGGCCCCAGCGCCATGACTTCGCGAACCTCGATCTCGCCCCACGCCGCGTGCGGACAGCGCGCCGCGAGCCCGACCGCCGCGGCGCGGCTCGCCGCCACCACGAGCGCGTAGCCGCCAATGACTTCCTTCGACTCGGCGAACGGCCCGTCGGTCACCACGAGCTTTCCGCCGCGTGACTCGAGCCGCGCGGGGACGGGCGACTTCGCCAGGCCCGCGCACTCGACGTAACTGCGCTCGGCCTTCAGCTCGTCCGTCCACTTCTCCATCTCGCGGTACTTCGCGCCGTCCGAATCGCCGCCGAAGTCGGGCGGCTCGATGAACAGCAGGAGCCAGCGCGCGCCGTCGGGTGGTGAGTCGATGCGGTCGGCCATCGCCTCGTGCACCGCGACGACACCGGAGCGTGTCGCCGGGCAGCGCTTCGCGATCTCGAGCGCTTCGGCGCGGCTCGCCGCGTCGATCATGATCCAGCCGCCGATCACTTCCTTCGACTCCGCGAACGGGCCGTCCAGGGTGTGCATCTGGCCGCGGCGCCGACTCACTCGCACGGCCTTGGCTTCCTCGTGCAGCGGCGAGCCGCTGCGGATCTGCTTCCGCGCGCGCAGCTCGGCCGCCCAGGCGTCCATCTGCGGCATCGTGACCGGCTCGCGCTGCGCTCCGTCCTTCGGATTCACGATCAAGAGCATGTAGTCCATGGTGTCTCCTTGCGAGTCACACGCGCGGTGTGACTTCGCGCACTTCGACGATTCCCCACTCCGCGGCCGGCGCGCGCGCCGCGAGCTCCAACGCCGCGGCGCGGCTCGGAGCCTCGATGTAAGCGAGCCCGCCGATGACTTCCTTCGCCTCCGCGAACGGCCCGTCGGTGACGATCGTCCGCGACTCACGCTGCTCGACGAACGCGGGCGGTATCTGGGGCGGCAGCCGCCCGCCGGTGAGAAACACGCCGTCGCGAATCAGTCCCTCGGTGTACGCGCGCATGCGCGCGACGCCCTCCGCCATGCGCCGCGGATCCGGCGGCCCGCCGCGGTGGAGATACAGGAAGGTGAAGCGCGGCGCGCCGCTCGCCTCGCGCCGCTCCGAGTCACGCGCGATCGCGCGCACCTCGATCGCTCCCGCGCGCGCCCACGGACAGCGTTTCGCCAGCTCGAGCGCCGCGGCGCGGTCGGGCACGTCGACGACGAACCAGCCGCCGACCACCTCGTTCGTCTCCGCGAACGGGCCGTCGGTCACGAGCGCGGCGCCGTCGCGCTTGCGGACGCGCGCGCCGCGCTCCTCGAGCGGGCCGGCCGCGGCCGCAGCACACCCTGCGCGTCGAGCTCGCGCGCGAACTTCCCCATCTCGTCGACGCCGACCGAGGCGCGCGGGCCCTCGTCGCATCGCGTCTCGATCAGCAGCACGAATTCCATGACTCACTTCCCCATCATGGCGAGGTCGACCTCGCGCACGATCACGGAGTCCCACTTCGCGTGCGGCGTCCGCTTGGCCAGCTCGAGTGACTCGTCGCGATCCGCCGCCTCGATCACGCTGAAGCCCGCGATGAGCTCCTTGCACTCGGCGAACGGGCCGTCGATCACGAGCGCCTTGCCGCGGCGCACCTCGACCCGAGCCGCGGGCTCGTCGGGCGGGAGCCGCGCGCCCGACACGATCTTCTGCTCGCGCGCCAGCCACTGCATGAACTGACCCATCTCGGCCATGCGCGGCTCGTCGGGGCCAGTGAGTCCCGGCCCCCAGAGATACAGGTGCACGAAGCGCGGGCCGCCCTTGCTCGGCATGCGGCGGCCGTGGGCGCGGCGGATCTCGACGCTCCCCGCGCGCGCGTGCGGACAGCGCCGCGCGATCTCGAGCGCGGCCGCGCGGTCGGGCACGTCGATCTCGAAGAAGCCGACGAGCTCGTGCTCCGACTCGATCTCCGCGCCACCGGTCGCGCTCGCGACGCCGTTGCGGACACACACACGCGCGCCTTCGGACTCGGGCCGCAGCGGCGCGCCGCCGCGCAGCACGCCCTCTTGATGGAGGTCGCGCGCGAACTCTCCCATTTCGAGCGCCGCGACCGGAGTGTGTGGCTCCGCGCCTCGGCGGTTCAACAAGAGCAGCAGGAACTCCATGTCGATCCTCCCATCGAAACGACGCGCGAGCCCGCGCCGACCCGACGTTTTGCCGCGACAAATGTGTATTCTGCGCGCGGGCCAGCCGGAGGGGCGTGATGTCGGAGAGCCTGCTCGAGCTGTTGGCGCAGCGGCGGGGCGAGAATTTCGCCCTCCACGAGCGCTACCTGAACACCCAACACGCGCGTGTGTTGCGCACCATCGGCTTCGACCGGCGCTACGTGCGCGGCGAGGGTCCCTATCTCTGGGACGACGAGGGAAACCGGTATCTCGACCTGTTGTCGGGCTACGGCGTGTTCGCGGTGGGCCGCAATCACCCGGCCGTGGTGGGCGCGATCCGCGAGGTGCTGGAAGGCGAATTGCCCAGCCTGGTGCAGATGGACGTGTCACTCCTCGCGGGGATCCTGGCCGAGAGACTCGTGCCGACGTTCCCCGGCGGGCTCGACAAGGTGTTCTTCTGTAACTCGGGCGCGGAGGCGGTCGAGGCCGCGATCAAGTTCGCGAGATACGCCACGCGGCGCGAAGGCATCGTGTACTGCGAGCACGCGTTCCACGGACTCACCATGGGCGCCGTGTCACTCAACGGCGACGACATCTTCCAGGAGGGCTTCGGCCCGATGCTGCCGGCCTGCCGGCGCATCCCGTTCAACGATCTGGCCGCGCTCGAGCAGTCACTCGCGAAGCGCGACGTCGCGGCGTTCATCGTCGAGCCGATCCAGGGTCACGGCGTGCACGTCGCTGGACCCGAGTATCTCCGCGAGGCCGCGCGGCTGTGCCGCCAGCACGGCACCTTGTTCGTCGCCGACGAGGTGCAGACAGGCCTCGGCCGCACGGGCCGCATGTGGGCCGTCGAGCACTGGAACGCCGAGCCCGACCTGATCCTCATGGCGAAGGCGCTGTCGGGCGGCTTCGTGCCGGTGGGCGCGGTCGGCATGCGCAAGGACGTGTTTGACAAGCTGTTCAGCTCGATGGTGCGCGCCCCCGTGCACGGCTCGACCTTCTCGAAGAACAATCTCGCGATGGCGGCGGGCATCGCGACGCTGCGCGTGCTGAAGGAAGAGAATCTGGTCGAGCACGCCGCGAAGCTCGGCGAGTCACTCATCTCGGATCTGCGCGCGCTGATCGACAAGCACGAGTTTCTCAAGGACGTGCGCGGCAAGGGCATGATGATGGCCATGGAGTTCGGCCAGCCCAAGAGTCTCTCGCTGCGCGCGGCGTGGAAGCTGCTCGAGAGCGCACAGCCGGGGCTGTTCAGTCAGATGATCACGATCCCGCTGTTCAAGAATCACCGCATCCTGTCCCAGGTCGCGGGTCACGGCGTGAACGTCGTGAAGTTCCTGCCGCCGCTCGTGATCTCGGAGGACGACCGCCGCTGGATCCGCAGCGCCTGCGACGAAGTCATCGCGGACACTCACAAGGTCCCGGGCTCGATCTGGGAGCTGGGCAAGACCCTCGCGGGTCACGCGATCAAGGCGCGCCGGGCGAGCTGAGTCACTGCGAGGAGCGCCAGCGCGACGCCGACGACGAGTGACGTCACCGGTAGGTCGAAGCTGTACTGGTAGATGGTGAGCCCCGACTCCTCGAGCAACGCCGTCGGCGGGCGCACGGCCGAGGTCGAGAACGAATGGAACGGCAGCGGATGCGAGGCGATCGGGCCCTCGTAGAACTCGACGAGAAAGTCGTCGACGGGCAGAACGGGCCCCAGATAGACGCCCCACCAAGTGACTTGCGCGAGCGACGGGTACGTCGAGAAAGCAAAGTCGTCGGCGATCGGCGGGCCCGGCTGCACCTCGTGGCGGTCGGCGTAGTACGCGGGTTGACCGCCGACCGGCGGCTGACTGAACTGGAGCGCGGCCTCTCCGAGCCGCGGCAGCAACAGGAGCAGACACAGCGCGAGCGCTCGCATGCGGTCGATCGTATCTCACGGCGTGCCGCTTCGGGACGAAAATCCGCCCGTCAGATCCAGCGGCGGACTTTCGCTGCGTAGGCTTCGTATTCCGCGCCGAACGTTCGAGTCATCATCGCCTGCTCGTGCGGAATCACGACCACGTCGATCACCCACACGAAGATGGGCACGACCACGAACGGAGTGAGTGAGCCGGCGAAGATGCACGCGCCGAGCACGATGAGCGCCATGCCGAGATAGATCGGGTTGCGCGTGAAGGCGAACGGGCCGTGAGTGAGCAGTGCCGACGACTCACGGCCGGGAATCAGCGTCGTGTTCGCGCCGAAGAACAGCGACGCCGTCCAGCCGCCGAGTGCGAAGCCCGCGAGCGCGAGCGCGACACCGAGCCACGGCCACGGCTCGGGAATCACCTGCGCCACCGGCAGATACCGGTGCAGGAGGCCGATCGCCGCGAGGCTCAGTGCGAGATAGACGGGTGGAACGCGCATGACCGGATGCTACCACCGCTCGCGCGCGTCGAGTCAGCCGTTCGCGCGCGCTTCGTCCGCCAGCACCTGCGCGCTGAGGCGGACCTTTCGTTCGCGGTCGATGATTCCGAACGAGACGTCGTAGCCGTGCAGCCACTCGTAGTTGTCGACCGCGGTCCAGTGGAAGAAGCCGCGCACGTCGATGCCGCGCGCGAGCGCGGCGCGAGTCACCTCGAGACCGCGCGCCAGGTAGCGGGCGCGCTGCGCGTCGTCGCTCGTGCCGACGCCGAACTCGGCGACGAGGAGCGGCGTGTCGGGCGCGAGTGAGTGGAGATCGTCGAGCACGAGGCCGAGGCCGTCGGGCCAGATGCCGTAGCCGAGCGGAGAGACCTCCGCGCCCGGCGGGTGAATCACGGTCTTCCCATCGCGCACGCCCAGCGCCGCGTAGTACGAGAAGCCGAGCCAGTCGAACCAGCCCGCGAGGTCCGGGCGCTCGACCGGCGCGAGCCCCGGCACGCGCAGCACGCCGTCGCGGAACAGTCCCAGGCCTGGATTCCAAAGTGACTCGCGCATGCGCGCGAGTCTCTGCGCGGTGGCGGGTGACTCGTCCTGGGCGACCAGCGCCGAGAGCGCGAAGATCGACGCGACGGGCGCGCCGGTCCGGCGCAGGCGCACCGCGGCCTCGGCCGTCGCCAGGTGGATCTCGCGGTGGACGATCGCCGCCTCTTCGCGCGAGCCCCGACCGGGTGCGAAGCTCGTACCGCGGTACGCGATCGTCGCGTAGATGTTCATCTCGTTCACGGGCTTCCAGCCGCCGACGAGGTCGCCGAAGGTCTCGGCAACGAAGTCCACGTGGCGCGCCCAGAGCTCGCGGTTCGCGGGGACGAGAAATCCGCCCCGCGCGGCGAACCAGCGCGGCAGGGTGAAGTGGTGCAGACATACCCAGGGAGTGACTCCGGCCGCGCGCGCCGCCTGCAGCACGTCGCGGTAGTGACTCACCGCGGCCGGGTCGCGGCGGCCGGGCTCGGGCTCGATGCGCGCCCACTCGATCGACAGCCGGTGGTGAGTGAGTCCCAGCCGGGCGAGCAGCGCGAAGTCCTCGCGGTATCTCGCGGCGAAGCCGTTGCCGTCACCCGAGAGCGGGGCGCGCCCCGCGCGCTCCCAGTCCCACCAGTCCGACGCGGGCGCGGCGCCCTCGCACTGAGTCGACGAAGCGCCCGTGCCCCAGAGGAAGCTGTCGGGCCACCTCATGTCAGAAGAGGGCGATGGGGTTGAGCGGCGAAGCCGTGCCGCGGAACAGCACGAGCGGCGCGAGAGTCACGAGATACTCCCAGCGCTTCTCCTCGGCGCACGCCTTCGCGAGCGGCTCGAGCTCGAGGTTGTCGATCAGGTGCAGACCCATCGCCACGATCGCGACGGTGTGAATCGGCAGGTTCTGGCCCTCGACCCGCGAGGGCACGACGTCCGAGACGCCGTCGCAGCCCAGCGCCGCGACGCCGCGCGCGTGCAGCCACGGCAGACACGAGGCATCGAGCCCCGCGGCAGTCACTCGCGGATCCCACGGCCCCTTCGCGTCGCGCAGCGCCCAGCGGCCGGTGCGCACGAACAACACGTCGCCGGGCTCCACGCGAAGACGCGCGTTCGCCTCCGCGCGCTCGAGGTCGTCGGGGAAGATCGGCTCGCCCGCTTCGAGATACGGCACGCCGCGCGCCGCGGGTACGTCGAGCAGCACGCCGCGAGACACCACGCCGTCGCGCAGCTCGTGAATGCCGAGCTCGAGCGCGCCGTGCGCGGTCACCTTCTCGATCGGGTAGCCGTTGTACAGCTTGCCCTCGTGGAAGATGTGACAGAGCGCGTCGATGTGACTCGTGGCGAAGCCGTGCGGCGCGATCGCGAAGTAGTCGCCGCCCCAGCCCTCGGTGCACGTGCCGATCATGTGATGCTGCACGGGATTGGGATTCTCGGGGCTCGCCTGAGTCGGCAGCGGGCGCGCGCACGACACGGTGCGGCCCGACTTCACCAGCCGCGCCGCGGCCAGACGCTTCTCGCGCGTGATCAGGTTCAAGGTGCCCAGCTGGTCCTTCTCGCCCCAGCGTCCCCAGTTCGACAGCGTCTTGTGGAAGGCAGTCACTTGCTCGTTGGTGAGCGGCGCGCGCTGAGTCACGACTTCTTCTCCGCCTTGCTAGCGACGTGCGCGCCGGTGACTCGCACGTAGCCCTCGATCGTCCGCTTGAAGAACTTCGCGAGCAGCTCGTCCACGAGCTCGCCCTCGGGCGTGAACGCCTGGTGCGCGGTCGCCAGCGAGAACATGTCCGGATACACGTGCACGCCGAGCACCTCGAGCGGCACGCGCAGCGCCCACAGCCCGCGATTGCCGCCGACGAGTGACGGCGACGCGGACATGAGCAGCGCGGTCTTCCCGCGCAGCGGCATCGGCTTCGCACGCGACAGCCAGTCGATCGCGTTCTTCAAGAGCGCGGGCACCGACATGTTGTATTCGGGCGACGCGATCACGAGCCCGTCCGCGCCACTCACTCGCGCCGCGAGCTCGAGCGCGCCGTGCGGCAGCCCGGTGGTCGACTCCACGTCGCCGTCGTAGATCGGGATCCCGAGCGCGTGGAAGTCGATGCGCTCGAGCTCGACACGAGCGGCCTCCAAGTGCCGCCCCGCCAGGTTGAGTAACTGCTTGTTGAGTGACTCCTTGCGGAGCGCGCCGGCGACGAGGAGAAGCTTCATCTACAACAACCTCTGTGTGGTTTTGAACTTGCCCGACGAGAAACACTCCATGTCGGGCAAGAGCTCGATGAAGAGCTGCTGGGTGAAGATGCCGTTGGCCTTCGTGACCGCGCCGAACTTGTCGAGCTGCGCCGTGGCCTCGATCGCGATGTACGCGTCCTCGAAGAACTGCGCGCCCGAGAACACGACTTTGCGCTGACTCGCGAAGTAAGTGATGCCGATGATCGGAATCGTCTCGTCCTCGAGAAACAGCGGCGAGAAGGCGAGATCCCACTCCTGCCCGTCGATGATGCGCACCCACAGGTCGACGTTCGTCTTCGAGCCGAAGCGAAACGCGTCGAAGTCGTCGCAGCGCTCCGTTCCGCTCATCTCCACCTTGAAAACCTCGCCGTCTGCGAACGCGACACCGGGAACGACCGCGAGCACCGCGGCCAAGCCGAGCTTCCCGAACCAGTTGCGCATGCCCTGCTCCAAGCTCTGCTCGGGCCGCCGACGCGAATTACACCACACGCTTGACCCAGGCGTGCAGCCCGTCGAGACTCGGCCGAGAGATGTCCTGGTGGAACCGGCGCAGAGACCGCGAGTCGCGCGCCCCTGACACACAGCGCAACGGCCCGTGGCTCGCGCTGCTGGTCGTGGAAGGGGTGGACCGCGGTGCGCGCCTCAGCGTGTTGCGGCCCGACGTCGAGATCGGCCGCGGCGACGAGACGAGCGCGCGCGACGAGCGCGTGCGCCTGCGCGACCGGTCGGTGTCTCAGCGCCAGGCGCGCTTGTCGCTGACCAAGGACGGCTGGGCGCTCGAGCACCTGGCGACGGCGTCGAATCCCACGCTCGTGAACGGCGAGGCAGTGATTCGCCGCGGCATCTCGCCGGGCGACAAGATCCGCATGGGCCGCGTGATGCTCGACGTGCGGTCACTCGCCGACGTCGCGGCGGTCGCGCCCGCGCCGCGCGAGGAGCACACCGAGATCATCCGCATCGACGCCGTGCAGACCACGCTGATCCGCGCGCTGCCCGGCGTGTGGGGACACATCATTGTGTTGCAGGGCCCCGGCCGCCTGCAGGGCGCGCGCTTCCCGCTGCAGGGTGAGTCGGTGAAGATCGGGCGCCAGCCCGACTGCGACATCGTGTTGCTCGATCCCGGTATCTCGCGGCTGCACGCGGAAGTCACGCGCGAGGGCGAGCGCGTGGTGCTGCGCAACCAGAGTCAGACGAACCCGACTTTGCGCAACGGCGTGCGGGTCGCGGGCGAGATCGCGCTCGGTCACGACGACGAGATCTGGCTCGCGGACGCGGTGAGACTGAAGGTCGAGCTGCCCGGCGTGCCGAGCGAAGCCACGACCGTGCCGAGCGGCGGCCTGCGCCGAGTCATGGAGGCGCGCGTCGACTTGGAGGCGCGGCTCGAGCGCGACTTCGTGCGCGACGGCAGCTTCCTCGACGTGGACATCGCCGACTCGTACGGGCTGAAGGCGAGTGAGTCGCGCGCCGAGCGCGTGTTCGTCTCGTTCGAGCGTTTCCGCGGCTACGTGAACGAGCGAGTCAACGAGCACACCGGCCGCATCCTGAACTCGAACGGCGACGAGGTCATGGCCTTCTTCACGTCGGCCGACGCCGCGGTGCGCTGCGCGCGCGCGCTGCTGACCGCGCTGCCGGTGTGGAATGCGCGCGAGAACCTGCTCGAGCGCGAGTTTCGCGTGCGCATCGGGATTCACACGGGGCGCTCGGCCGTCGATCTCGCGAGCGGCGTGGCGTACAGCCCTGTGCTCGACGTCGCGGGTCACTTGCAGAAGAACGCGCCGGTGGGCGGCGTGCTGATCTCTGAGGCGACTCACTCCGCGCTGCTCGAGGAGCGCGGCGGGCTCGAGCCCGGGGCCGAGCTGCCGCGCGAGGCGCTGAAGACGTGGGTGCTCACGCCGGAGAGACTCGGATGACCGACTTCGCCGTGCTGCTCGGCAGCAAGAACTACTCGTCGTGGTCGCTGCGGCCCTGGCTGGCGCTGCGCCAGAGCGGGATCGACTTCGCCGAGACGGTCGTGCGTTTGGGCTCGCCGGACTTCGCCGAGCGCGTGCGCGAGTGGTCGCCGGCCGGTCGCGTGCCGGTGCTGCGCCACGGGAAGACGTTCGTCTGGGACTCACTCGCGATCTGCGAGTATCTCGCCGAGACGTTCCCCGAGAAGGCACTGTGGCCGCGCGAGCGCGAGTCACGCGCGCTGGCCCGCGCGGTGTCGGCCGAGATGCACTCCGGGTTCCAGACCATGCGCGGCACCATGCCCATGAACGTGCGCGCGCGCGGGCGGAAGGTGAAGTCGACCCCGGAGCTCGAGCGCGACGTCGCGCGCGTGCTCGAGATCTGGCAGACGTGCCGGGCGCGCGCGAGCGGCGGCGGGCCGTGGCTGTTCGGGAGCTTCACGATCGCCGACGCCATGTTCGCTCCCGTCGCGTTCCGCTTCCAGACGTACGGCGTCGCGAGCGACTACGCCGAGTCACTGGTCGCGACCCCGGCCATGCGCGAGTGGGCCGAAGCTTCCGCGCGCGAGCCGGAAGTCATCGAGCACTACGAAGTCGGCCGCTGAGTGCTTACCCGGCCTCGCCCCGGACCCACTCGCGGAACGCGCGGATCGCCGGCTCTTCGGCGCGTGACTCGGCGCAGGCCACGTAGTACGCGAACTCGGCGGGCACGCTGCCCTTGAAGGGCTGGATCAGCGCCCGCGAGCGCAGATACGGGGCCGCGAGGAGCTTGCGCGCGAGCGCGACGCCTTGCCCCGCGGCGGCGGCGGCGACCAGCTGACTCGAGTCCGAGAACACCACGCCGCGCTCGGGGTCGACACAAGTGACTCCGGCGCTGGCGAGCCAGGCGCGCTAGGCGTCGTGACTCTCGTCGTGCAGGAGCGTGTGGCGGCGCAGGTCGTCGGGCTTGCGCAGCGCGCGCTTGCCGCGGGCGAGCTTGGGACTCACGACCGCGAGGTACTCCTCGCCGAACAAGAGATCCGCGCGGACGCGCGGCCACGCGCCGGGCCCGAAGCGGATGCCGACGTCGACCGCGTCGCGCGTGAAGTCCACGAGCTCGGACGAGGACAGCACGACCAGGTCGATGCCCGAGTGTCTCGCGCGGAAGCCGCCGAGCCGCGGCACGAGCCAGTTCGCCGCGAACGACGGCACGACCGACAGCACGAGCCGCGACGTGCGCGGGCGGGCGCGCAGCGCGAGCGTCGCGTCGTCGAGCCGGTCGAACGCTTCGGACAGCGCGGGCAGATAGCGCGCGCCCGCGGGGGTGAGCTCGAGCGCGCGGTGCTTGCGCACGAACAGCTCGAGCCCGAGCTGCGCCTCGAGCGCGCGCACCTGGTGACTCACTGCGGCCTGAGTCACGTGCAGCTCCTCGGCCGCGCGCTTGAACGAGAGCGCGCGCGCCGCGGCCTCGAATGCCCGCAGCGCGTTCAGGGGCGGCAGCTTTCGCGGGCGGCGCTTCACACGAGGAATTCTATCGCGAAGCGCGAGAAGTCCTCGTTTGTGGCTCGGCGGGGCGCGGGGTATCCAGTCACCCATGTTGAAGCTCTACGACTTCCTGCCCTCGGGTAACGGCTACAAGGTGCGCCTCTTGCTCACGCAGCTCGGCGTTCCGTTCGAGCTCGCGCTGCTCGACATCTTCGGCAAGAAGCAGACGCGCACGCCGGAGTTTCTGAAGAAGAACCCGAACGGGCGCATCCCGTGCGTGCGGCTCGAGGACGGGACTCACTTGTGGGAGTCGAACGCGATCCTGTTCTACTTCGCCGAGGGCACGCCGTTCCTGCCGGCCGACAAGCTCGCGCGCGCGCAGGTGCTGCAGTGGCTCTTCTTCGAGCAATACAGTCACGAGCCGTACATCGCGGTCGTCCGCGCGTGGCACGAGTTCGGCATGCTCGAGCAGAACCGCCACCTGCTCGCCGACAAGGTGAAGGGCGGCTACGCGGCGCTCGACGTCATGGAGTCACACATCGCCGGGCGCGAGTGGTTCGTCGGCGAGCGCTACTCGATCGCCGACATCGGGCTGTACGCGTACACGCACGTCGCCGAGGAAGGGAAGTTCGATCTCTCGGGCTACCCGGGCGTGCGCGCGTGGCTCGAGCGCGTACGCAAGCAGCCGAGACACATTCCGATCACGAAGGCCTAGAGGAAGCGTCTCACACGCCGCTTGTACGCGAGATACGTCTCGCCGAACTTGCGCTCGAGATAGCGCTCCTCCCGCGCGATCACGAAGAAGCGCAGATACACGAAGAGCGCGACTCCGAGGCCGAGCGCCCAGAGACTGTCGATCAGAATCGCGAGCCCGGCGTAGATCACGAGCATCCCGACGTAGATCGGGTTGCGCGAGCGCGCGTGCAGGCCCTCGGTGACCAGCGCCTCGGTCGGGCGCCACGTCTCGACGTTCGTGCCCGCCGCGCGGAAGCGGCCCATCGCCACGTTGGTGAGTCCGAACCGGCGGCGATCAGCACGGGACCGACGACGAGGTGCGCCCAGCCGCCCGGCAGCTGGGTCGGCGAGAGGAACTCCAGCACCAAGCCGACGAGCAGGATGCCGATCGCGACGTTCGGCGGGCGGCCGGGGACGCCGGCGTGATCGGCACGAGTGTCTGCCGTCTGAGTCACTTCGCACTTCCCAGCTCGACTTCGAACACGGTTCCCCCGCCTTCGCGCGCGAGACACTGCGCGTCGCCGTCGTGGTGGCGCGCGATCTGGCGCACCAGCGCGAGTCCCAGGCCGAAGCTGCCGTCCTTCGACTCACTCGCGCCCGCGGGGCGATAGAACGGCTCGAAGATGCGCTCGCGCTCCGACTCACGAACGCCGGGGCCGCGGTCGGCGACCCGCAGGCCCGCGTCGCCGGGGCCGCGCTTCGCCACGCTGACCTCGACGGCCGAGCCGCGCGCGTGGCGGCGCGCGTTCTCGAGCAGGTTGCGCACGAGCCGGCGCAGCAAGGTGGGGTCGCCGACGATCGTGACTGGCTCGCCCTGACAGTCCGCGCCGGTGCGCGCCGCCTCTTCGGCCGCGAGCGCGAGCAGGTCCACGGGCTCGCGACGGTCGAGCGCCTGGCCGGGCTCGAGCGCGTCGAGCCGGCTCGCGAGCAACAGCTCACCGATGAGTGAGTCGAGCTCGGCGATGTCGCGCGCCACGCGGCCGCGCAGCTGCTCGCCCTCTTGCGTCTGCAGTAGCTCGATCGCGACGCGAATCCGCGCGAGCGGCGAGCGCAGCTCGTGAGACGCGGACGCCAGCGCGCCGCGCTGCGCCGCCACGAGTCTCTCGATGCGCTCCGCCGCGCGGTTGAAGCTCTTCGCCAGGCTCGCGATCTCGTCCTTGCCGCGGACTTCCACGCGCGCGCCCAGGTCGCCGGAGCCGAGCGCCTCGACCTGGCCGCGGAGTGTCTCGACCCGTCGAGTGATTCGCCGCACGATCGGGTACGCGCCGAGCGCCAGCGCCCCCGCGAAGCCCAGGATCGACAGCAAGAGCCCGATCGGCGCGCGCCGCCTGCTGGTCGTGAGCGTGCGCCCGTCGGCGAAGCGCAACGCGATGATCTCGTGGTGGTGCGTGTTCAGCGGCGAGCCGTCGCGGAAGTCTCTCGGGTCCGGCGCGGGCAGCTCGTCGCCGACGCGCGCGAGCACGCGGCCGCTCGGATCGCGCAGAGTGAGTGGTGAGTCGACGGCCGCGGCGAGTTCCTCGAGCGCCTTCTGCTGCTCCGCCGCGTCGCCGGTCTCGGGCGGGAGCGCGCGGGCGAGCACGCTCGCCATCCCCGCGACGAAGCGCTGCTCGTCCCCGCGGTCCGGCCCGAAGATCCGCCAGGCGAGCCCGACCACGAGGACCGAGGCGAACACCGCCGCCACGACCGTGAGATAGATCTGGAGATACAAGCGCCGCATCACTCGCCCTCGGGCTCGTCTTCGTCCTGGCGGCGCGCGAACACGTAGCCCGCGCCGCGCAGCGTGAGCAGGCGCCGCGGGTGGCGCGGGTCGTCTTCGATCGCGGCGCGGATGCGCGAGACGTGCACGTCGATCGAGCGGTCGAACGCCTCGAGTGACTCGCCGCGCACCAGATTCATGAGCGCGTCGCGCGACAGCACGCGGCCCACGTTCTCGGCCAGCGCGACGAGCAGCTCGAACTGGTGCGAAGTGAGTGAGCGCGCCTCGCCGTCCACGCGCGCCACGCGGGCGTCGCGGTCGATCTCGAGCCGGCCGAAGCGCAGGATCGAGTCACTGCCCTTCGCCGCGCCGCCGCCACGGCGCATGATGGCGCGGAGCCGCGCGAGCAGCTCGCGCGGGTTGAACGGCTTGGGCAGATAGTCGTCGGCGCCCAGCTCGAGCCCCACGATGCGGTCCTCCTCGTCGCCGCGCGCCGTCAGCATCAGGATCGGAACGGCCGAACGCGCGCGGACCTTGCGACACACTTCGAAGCCGTCGGCGTCAGGCAGCATCACGTCGAGCACCAGCGCCGCGTACTTGCCGCGCTCGAGCTCCGCGAGTCCGCTCGCCGCGTCGGCGCGCGCGACCGTCTCGAGGCCGCGCGCGCCCAGATACTCGGCGAGCATCTCCGAGAGCCGTGTGTCGTCGTCGATGACGAGGATGCGGGTGGCCATTCGCCATCGACTCTACCCCAGGCGACACCGATCAGTGTCCGTGACCGTGCAGCTCCTGCGCCCACGCGATCAGCTCCGCGCGCTGCGCGGGAGTCAGCGCCGCGGCGGCGTCGACCAGCGCGTCGGTCGCTCTCACCGAGAGCGCGTCGAGCATCGCGAGCTCTTCGGCACGAAGGCGCTGCAGCTCCTCGCGCGAGATCTCGGGCTGTTGCAGCGCGGCGAGCAGCGCGTCGCGGCGCGCTTCGTGTTGCTCGTGCAGCGCGGCGAAGTCCGCGATCAGCCCGGCAGTCACTGCCTTCACCTGGGCGATCTGCTCTTCGGTCGCGTCGACCTCGCGCAGCGCGATCTCGACCGCGATGTCGGCGTGCTTCTGCATGCGCGCGGGATCGTGACTTCCATGGCCGCGCCAGAAAGCGCCGAGCGCGGTCGGGGCTATCCCGCCGATCGCCAAGCCGATGACCAACGCCGCGAGCACCGTCGCGGCCGCGAGCTCCTTTGCCATGGAACGGGTCGAGTCACTCATGGTTCGTCCTCCTTCGGGAAGGACGATAGGCAGCGCACGTTTCGGCCCCGAGGCGGCCAGGTAAAGAAGTGTGAAGTTGGCGGGGGCGCTAGGCCCGCAGATTCGTCTGGATTTGCTCCAGGGTCATCCCGCGGGTCTCGGGCGCGTAGCGCAGCACCAGGATGGCGCCGAGGATCGGGCCGATCGAGACCAGCGCGATCGCGGCGGGGATGCCGCCGAGCGGCGCGATCAACAGGCCGATCACGAGCGGCACGATGACTTCGGTGACTCGTCCCGCCAGGTTCGTGGTCCAGCCGTAGCCCGTGGCGCGTATCTCGGTCGGGAAGAGCTCGGACGCGTACACGTGAGTCGCCGAGTAACCGCCCGCGAACGAGAACACGGTGAGGATCATCCAGAAGTACTGCGCCGGCAGCGAGCTCACGTGATACAGCATGTAGATCGCCACGGCGCCGAGGATGAACGACCCCGAGCACGTGTACTTGCGGCCGATGCGGTCGATCGCCCAGCCGCTCACGAAGTTCCCGGCCACGCCGCCGGCGTAGCCCCAGAACACGATGTCGCCGACCTGATACGGAGTGAGTCCGATGACCTCGCGCGCGTAGATCACGTAGAACACGGTCGACGCGCCGGTCACGAGATACACGCAGTTCCACAGGAGCGCGACGATCGCCGTGCGCTTGCGGTACTCGCGGTGCCACGGCAGCGACGCTTCGTGGAACAGCTCGGCCCACGTGCGCTTCGGCGCGCTCGCGGCGGCGATCTTCGCGGCCTCGAAGCGCCGTGTCTCGCGCATGCCGAGGCGCAGGAACAGGATGATCCCGAGCGGCAGCACGCCCAGCGCGTACAGCGACCGCCAACCGGCCGCGTCCTGTCCGAGCCCGAACGCGCCCTGAGTCACTGACACGATCCAGTGACCCGCGTCGTGGATGGCGTTCGACTCGGCGCCGGGCGCGAGCAGCACGTACGGCTGCACCTTCGACATGAGCATGACTCCTGCGGTCGCCAAGCTCGACAGGATTGCGATCGCGCGCCCCCGCAGCCGCGCCGGGAATTCCTCGCCCACCATGATGATCGCGATCGAAAGCTCGGCCGTGAGGAACAGCCGCGCGATCAGCTGACACACGACGAACTGAGTCGTGGTGGTGACGAAGGCCGTGGCGAAGTTCGCGAGCGTGAAGCCGATGATCGTGCCCATCACGACCCAGCGGCGGCCGACGCGGTCCGCGAAGAACAGGAAGAGGAACGACGCCATGACACCAATTCGTGTCAGCGACACCACGCCGCCCCACTCACCCACGCCGATGCCCAGAGACGCTCGCACGTCGGGCGCCGCGAAGCCGATCATCGCCGCGTCGAAGCCGTCGAAGAGAGTCGCGGTGGAGAGCAGCAGGAACAGGAAGCCCAGATACGGCGTGACGCGCTGCGCCTCGAGGTCGGAGTGAGCCGCTTGCGGCTTCGGCTCTTCCTCGCGGCGAGCGATCGCTTCTTGCACGAAGCCAGCCTAACACGACCGACTGACTTCGTTCGGCTGCGCCTCACTGCGCGGGACTTCGTCCCTTGCGGGCCTCGCTCGGGGACGGCCCTCGCTCGGCCTCGACCGCTGCTATTGACTCGCGCGCGCGCGTTCGGACAGCATGACCGCCGCATGAGCACACCCGGGGGGATGACGGACGGCTACCGGCGCTACGCGCTGAGTGTCCTGTTGGTCGTCTACGTGTTCAACTTCATCGACCGGCAGGTGCTCTCGATTCTCGCCGAGGACATCAAGAAGGACATTCCGTTCTCGGACACCGTCTACGGGCTCATCGCGGGTCCCGCGTTCGCGATCCTGTACACGTTCATCGGCTTGCCCGTCGGCCGCTGGGCAGACACTGGCACGCGCCGAACGATCCTCGCGATCGCGCTGTTTCTCTGGAGTCTGATGACGGCACTCACTGCGTTCGTGCAGACGGTCACGCAGCTCGTGATCGCACGCATCGGAGTGGCGGTGGGTGAATCGGGCGGGAGCCCGCCGTCTCACTCGATGATCTCCGACATCTTCCCGCCGGAGCAGCGGGCGACGGCGCTCGGAATCTACTCACTCGGTATCTCGATCGGCGGCGGCCTCGGTCTGCTGCTCGGCGGCTGGTCCGCGCACTTCTTCGGCTGGCGCAACACGTTCCTGATCGTCGGCCTTCCAGGGCTGTTGCTCGCATTGATCGTGCGACTCACTCTGAAAGAGCCGCCGCGCGGCGCCAACGAGGTCGTTCAGGCCTCGGACGGGCCCGAGACACTCCGCAGGACGGTCCGCTTCATGCTGCGGCTGCCGTCGTTCCTGCACATGTCGCTGGGCGCGTCGCTGCACGCCGTGTACGGCTACGCGGCGGCGGCGTGGGTGCCGATCTTCCTGATCCGCATTCACAACATGGAGCGCGCGGAGGTCGGCACCTGGATCGGACTCATCACGATCACCGTGGGCGTGCTCGGCACGTTTCTCGGCGGCCTGATCTCGGACCGCATCGCGCAGCGCGACGTGCGCTGGTACATGCGCGTGCCGGCGATCGCGTCCGCGATCGGCATCCCGTTCGCGTTTGCGTTCTATCTGTGGCCGGAGCCTCGCACCGCGATCCTGCTCTCTATTCCCGGCTCACTCATCGGCGGCGTGTATCTCGGACCGACGTTCGCCATGACTCAGTCTCTCGTTCGGCCGAAGATGCGCGCGCTCGCGTCGGCGATTCTCTTGTTCATCATCAACCTGATCGGGCTGACTCTCGGGCCGCTCTTGGTCGGAAGACTCGCCGACATGCTGGCCCCCACCTACGGGCCCGAGTCACTCCGCTATTCCCTGCTGTGGGTGGTCGTCATCGGCGCCGCGTGGGCCACGCTCCAGTACCTGTTGGCCGCGCGCACCCTCGAGAAGGACCTCCAGGCCAAGCACGCCTGACTTCCCCCAGCTTTGGCGCGCGGGAGTAGACTGATTCCCGCCCGGAGCGGAGGGAAAGCTCATGCGCTCCAGCAACGCGCTGCCCGTGGGGCGAATCGGCGAGAACCGCCACATCTGCGCGTTCTTCCACGGCGAGGAAGAGCGCTACCGCGTGCTGCTGCCGTTCGTTCGCGAGGGCTTCGACCGCGGCGAGAAAGCGGTGCACATCGTCGACCCGGAGCTCCGGAGTGACCACGCGCGTCGGCTCGAGTCTCTGGGCATCGACGTGAACGCTGCGATCGGCGAAGGGAGACTCGAGCTCGAGACCTGGGACGAGGCGTATCTCCGCGGCGGCGCGTTCGACCAGGAGCGCACGCTGCTTTTGCTGGAAGACAAGCTGTCGAGCGCGATGCGGCGCGGCTTTCCACTCACTCGCCTGATCGCCCACATGGAGTGGTCACTCGACGGGCGCGCCGATCCGGAGGCGCTGGTCGAGTACGAGGCGCGCTTCAACCGCCAGTTTCCCGACTGCCCCGACTGGGTGCTGTGCACGTACGACCTGACTCGCTTCCGCGCCGACGTGGCGATCGACGTGATGCGGACTCACCCGCTGCTCTTGATCGGCGGCACGCTGCTCGAGAATCCCTTCTACACGCCTCCCGACCGCTTCCTGCGCGAGGTGCGCGAACGCAAGGCGCGCAGGAACGGCGGTCACTGAGTCGCGGGCTTCTCGAGCTCGGCGAGCCTCGCGCGCAGGAATGACTCGCTGGTCGTGACTCGGCCGTCGGCCCAGCGGATCTCGTACGGCTTGCCCGTCATCGACGAGCTCGACGCGCACAGCCGGATGAAGTCGTCGGCCGTCTTCACGCGGCTGCCCGCGCCGCGGAGCTTCGTGCGCAGGTGATCGGCCGCGGCCGGCGCGTCGTACTCCACGCCGTTGCGGACGAACTTGGCGTCCCGGAGCTCGGCCACGGACCGGATCAGGGCCTCGATCTTCGCGGGCTCGGTCGGGGCGGCCGCGAGCAGCGCGAGCAAGGTGACTGCGAGCAGGCGGGCCATCGGTGCAGACTCTACAAAATGCCGCCGCGGCGAGTCACTCGCGAACGCCCGGTCGAGCTGTCGGTGAAGGAGCGCGAGCACGTGAACGTCCCGATCTGGGCGGGCATCGCCGCCGTCGGGGCTGGCGCGCTCATCCTACTGGTTCCCGCGAAGAGCTGAACGGCTCGCGGTACACCACGCGGAAGCGCTCCATGACGAGCGGCGCCTGGCGCGTCGGCTCGCGCCCCAGCTTCGCGCACTCGGACACGAGATACCGCCAGTAGATGTCGCGCCAGGTCACGAGTGACTTGTCGCCCTCGCCACCTTCGCGCGCGTAGTCCTCGCCGACCTCTTCGTACGGAATCACTCGGACGTCGATCGTCTCGATGATGCACACGGGGTCATCCGCGCCGTTCGTGACCACCCAGCGGTCGCCGACGCCTGGAAAGCGTTTGTTCGGGTCGGCCTCGTAGCTCCAGTAGCTCGAGCCCGTTGCGGTCTTCGTGCCGTCGAGGACGAGCGGCGAGATCTCGGGCGCATCCGCAGGCACGATGCCGAAGAAGAACGCTTCGGCGTACGGCGCCGCCGGCCGCCGCTCGGGTGGAAGTGACTCTAGATACTGCGCCCAGTACCGGTCGGCGTTCGCGGTGCGCGGCGGGGTCACGGCTTCTCCAGCACGAACTGCATGCGCGCGTGCTCGGCGCCGGGCGTGAGTGACTCGCGGAACCAAGCGCAAGCGAGCCGAACGCGGAGGCCCGCGGCCGCGGCGAGCTCCGCGAGCTCGGCGGGCGTGTACAGGCGCCACTCGAGCTCGTCTCGCCCGCCGCCCCCGTACTCGAGCGTGACTCGATGACGCGCTCCGAGCCACGCACGCGTGCTTCTCACTCGCGTGCCGTTGCGCTCGTACGTCTCGACCAAGGGCAGGGTCGCGATGTGGTCGCGGTTGTACACGTCGATCACGAGTCTCCCGCCCGGCCTGAGCCGCGCGCCCATCTGGCGCAGGACGTCCTGATTCGCGACGTCGTCGAAGTAACTGAAGCTGTGCCACAGATTGGTGACCGCGTCGAAGCGGTCGCCGAGTGAATCGAGCTCCCGCAGGTCGAGGATGCGGAAAGACGCCCCGGGGATCCCGTGACTGCGGGCGCGCGCGATCGCCTCGCCGTTCGCGTCCACGCCGATGACTCGATAGCCGCGCGCCGCCAGCACCGACGCGTGCCGGCCGGGCCCGCAGCACACGTCGAGCAGCTCCGGAAACTCGCCGGGCGGCAGCTGGCGCTCGAGGAATGCGACTTCGGCCTCGGTGCTCTCGCGCGCGATCGGGTCGAGGAAGATCCGGTACCACTCACTCGAGAACTGGTTGCGGGCCCCCGTCACGGCCACACCCTCGCGCGCCGCAAACGGATCCGCTACCCATCCCCGCCCTGCTCGGCCGTCCGCCCGCGGCCGAGCGCGCGGAGGGCCCTGTGGGATCGCTGCGCCCTTACCTCCAGTTCGCGCGGCTCGCGTTCCAGCGGCGCGCGACTTACCGGCTCGCCAACTGGACCGGCGTCGCCGTGAACTTCTTCTTTCTCGTCGTACACGCGCAGGTGTTGCTCGGCTTCTTCCGCGCGCGCGCCGACGCCAAGGGCTGGACCGCCGACGACGCGGTGCTCTACTTCGCGGCTTCCGAGTCACTGCTGATGGTGATCGGGATCTTCCCCGACTGGCGCAGCAACGTGGCCGAGCGCGTGCGCACCGGCGAGATCGTGACCGACTTGGTGCGGCCGGTGACTCTCTTCTGGCGTGACCTGGCCGAGCGGTACGGGACGGGGGCGTACTATCTCCTGACTCGCGCGCCGGCGGTGTTCGGGTGCGGCTGGCTCGTGTACGGGCTGCTGCCGCCCCTGCGCTGGGAGCTCGCGCTGTTCCCCGTGTCACTCGTCCTCGCGATCGGGGTGTGTTCGGGTCTCTGGTTCCTCGGCTGCTCGGCCGCATTCTGGCGCGAGAGCGCGAACGGCGAGATCTCGGCGATCCTGTTCATCAACACCTTCCTGGGCGGCGTGTTCGTGCCGATCGACTTCTATCCCCCGCTCATGCGGATGGTGACCGACGTGCTGCCGTTCCGCGCAACTCTCTACACCCCGACGGCGATCCTCGCGGGGAAGCTGTCGGGTTGGGCGCTCGTCTACGGTCTCCTACACCAAGCGGTGTGGGTCGCGGTGCTCGCGCTGGTGGGGGCGGCGCTCGAGTCACGCGGGCTGCGCCGGCTCGCGACTCAGGGGGGCTGACGTGGTCGACGCGCTGAGTCTCTATCTGCGCCTGGCCGTCGCGGGGATGCGCGCGCAGATGCAATACCGCCTGTCGTTTGTCGTGCGCAGCCTGGTCGACTTCCTCGTCGTGCTCTCCGACCTGGGGCCCGTGTGGGTGCTCGCGACTTACTTCGGTCACTTGGACGGCTGGGACTTCCGACAGTTGGCTCTGCTGTACGGCATGGTCGGGACCTCGTGGGGGATCGTCGAAGTGACTCTGCGCGGCTTCGAGAACTTCTCGGTGTATCTCGTTCGCGGCGACCTCGACCGCGTCCTGCTGCGTCCGCGCAGCCTGGTGCTGCAGATCGCCGCGCACGACTTCGAGGCGCGCAAGCTCGGGCGCACCCTTCTCGGGCTCGTCGTGCTCACGTACGCCTGTCTCGCCCTGGGGCTCGGCGTGGAGTCACTCGGCTGGATCGCGCTCGGAATCGCGGGTGGCGCGCTGTGCTTCGCGGGCATCGTGATGCTGGGCGCGAGCATCGCCTTCTGGACGCTGGGAGAGACTTCGGAGCTGCAGAACATCCTGACGTACGGCGGCTCAGCCGCGCTCTCCTATCCAGTCACCATCTACGGCAAGTGGTTCCGCCGCGTGATCACGTACGGCGTGCCGCTCGCGTTCGTGAATTACTTCCCCGCGCTCGCCGCGCTGGGGCGCACCGAGGCCGAAGGCTGGCCGCGGATCCTGCCGTGGCTCTCGCCCTTCGCGTGCGCGGCGATGCTCTTCGTCGGGCTGGCGTGTTTCTCGCGCGGCCTCCGCCGCTACGAGTCAGCAGGGAGTTAGCGCATGATCGAAGTCGAGAAGCTCGGGAAGACCTTCCGCGTCGCGCGCCACCACCGCGGGCTGCTCGGCGCGTTTCGCAATCTGGTCGAGACCGAGTCGGACGTGGTGCGCGCGGTGGACGGTGTCTCGTTCGACATCGCCGAAGGTGAGTTCGTCGGCTTCATCGGCCCGAACGGCGCCGGTAAGTCGACGACGATCAAGATGCTGACTGGCGTGCTCGAGCCGAGCGGCGGGCGCGTGGTCGTCGATGGTCTCGTGCCGCGGCGCGACCGCGTCGCGCACACGGCGCGGCTCGGCGCGGTGTTCGGCCAGCGCACGCAGCTGTGGTGGGATCTGCCGGTGATCGAGTCCTACGGCTTGCTGCGTCACGTGTACCGCGTGCCCGAGTCGGCGTGGACCGAGCAACTGACTCGACTCTCGGAGCTGCTCGGCATCGGGCCGCTGCTCGACGTGCCGGTGCGCAAGCTGTCACTCGGCCAGCGCATGCGGTGCGAGCTGGGCGCGGCGCTGCTGCACTCTCCACGGCTCCTGTTCCTCGACGAGCCGACGATCGGACTCGACGTCGTGGCGAAGGAGGCGATCCGCGAGTTTCTCGCCACCGAGAACCGCGAGCGGCGCACCACGATCCTGCTCACGACTCACGATCTGTCGGACATCGAGCGTCTGTGCCCGCGCATGATCCTGATCGACCACGGGCGAGTGGTGTACGACGGCTCGGTCGAGGCCGTGCGCCGCCAAGTGACCGCCGAGCGGCGACTCATCGTGGACTTCGAGACCGACGCGCCCGTCGAGCTGCCCGACGGCGTGCAGGTCGAGGACCGGCGCCGCGCGCGCCTGGTGCTGCGCTTCGACCGCGAGCGGATTCCGGCGGCGAAGCTGATCGCGTGGCTCGCGGAGCGGGCTCCGATCGCCGACCTGTCGCTGGAAGAGACTCCGATCGAGCGCATCGTCGCGGAGCTGTACCGGCGCTCGGCGTCGAGTTAGGGAGTCACTTGGCGCTCGTGACCTGGCGCGCGCTGGGCATCGAGCTCGGGCTCGACGAGCCCGAGTCGGTGCTGCGCGAACGCGCGCTCGAGGCCGCCGGTATCTCGGAAGGCGAACTGCGCGGCTTCCGCATCGCGCGCAAGTCGGTCGATGCGCGGCGGGTGCGCGGCAAACGCCACCTGCGCTTCGTGGTGCACGCCGACCTCGTGGTCGACGAGAGCCTGCGCTCGGCGGCACTCACTCGCGCCGAGCGCGCCGGCCGAGTGATTCGCGCGCCCGAGGCGGGGCGCATCGAGGTCCTGCGCGTGGACCCGTCGCTCGCGGGCCGGCGGGTCGCGGTGCTGGGCGCGGGCCCGGCGGGGTTGTTCGCGGCGTTCGCGCTGTCACGGAACGGTGTCGCCGTGGACTTGGTCGACCGCGGCGCGGAGCTGCGCGAGCGCGGCCGCGACCTCGCGGCGTTCCAGCGCACGCGCGTGCCCAATCCCGAGAGCAACCTGTTGTTCGGCGAGGGCGGGGCGGGGACTTACTCGGACGGAAAGCTGTACACGCGCGTCGAGCACGCGCTCGAGATTCCCATCCTGGAGGAGCTCGTGCGGTGCGGAGCGCCGGAAGACGTGCTGTACGACGCGCGCGCGCACGTGGGCACCGACCGCCTGCACAGGATCCTGCCGCGGCTGCGCGAGCGGCTCACTCGCGCTGGGGTGAGGTTTCACTGGCGCACGCGCGTCGAGAGACTCGTAGTGCGCGGAGACCGAGTCACCGCGCTCGCGACTTCGGCGGGCGAGCTGCCGTGCGACGCGCTGATCTTCGCGCCGGGTCACAGCGCGCGAGACACGTGGCGCGCTCTCGCGCCGCAGGGCCTGCCGCTCGAGGCGAAGCCGTTCCAGCTCGGCGTGCGCATCGAGCACCCGCAGGCGCTGGTCGACCTGGGCCGCCACGGCGACGGCCCCGAAGCGAAGCTGCTCGGCCCCGCGTACTACGCGCTCACCGCGAAGGCCGGCGACGGCGCGCCTGGCGCGCACAGCTTCTGCATGTGCCCCGGCGGCCAGATCGTGGCGAGTGTCTCGCAGCCGGGTCTCTTGTGCACGAACGGCATGAGTAACTCGCGCCACTCCTCGCCCTGGGCGAACGCGGCCATCGTGGCCACGCTCGGCCCGCGCGAGTTCGGCGCCGGCGCGTTCGCCGGGGTCGAGCTGCAGGAGTCACTCGAGCGGGCGTGCTTCGCGCTGGGCGGCGCCGACTACACGGCGCCGGCGCAGCGCGCGCCCGACTTCCTGGCGGGCGTGCTCGCGCTGGCGACGGGCCGCTCTAGCTACCGCTTCGGCCTGCGCCCCGCGCGCATCGACTCACTCGTGCCCGAGCTCGTGCGCGACGCGCTGCGCCACGCGCTCGGCCGCTTCGCGCGTACGCTCCCGGGCTTCGCGGGGCCGGACGGCCTCTTGGTGGGAATCGAGTCGCGCAGCTCGGGCCCGATCCGCATCGCGCGCGACCGAGACACTCTGCGCGCCACGGGCTTCGCGAACCTGTTCCCCGTGGGCGAGGGCGCGGGCAGCGCGGGCGGGATCATGAGCGCCGCGATCGACGGCACCCGCGCGGCTCAGTCACTCCTGCGCGACGGGCTCGCAGTCACTTGAGCTTGGTGATCTTCGAGCCCTGGATGCCCGCGCCGGCCATGAGCCCGCCCTGGTCGAAGATGAACGCGTAGATGTCCTGAGTCAGCGTCTGCGAGGTCATCGACTTCCCCATCCCTTGGTCGACGATCACGAAGCTCGGTCCGATGCCGAGCTCCAGGCCCTTCGTCTCATCGAGTGACTTCAGCGCCTTCTTGTTCATGAAGAACAGCGCGTAGCCGAATGACTGCGCGCCGGCCTGCCAGCCGTACGAAGCCGCCGCCGAGTTGTAGTGACCGACGTCCTTGCCGTTGCGGATCAGCACTCCGTTCCCGATCGCACCGCCCACCATGAACCCCGCCTTCACGATGTTGGGGAACACCAGAACCGCGTACGCCTTCTTCGCGACCGTCTTCGAACCGGGCTGCGACTTGTAGAGCTTCTTGAGCGACGCCTGTCCTTCCGCCAGCGTGACCTCGGCGCGAGCCGCGTCTCCGAACGAGAGAGTCAGGACGAGCGCAACCAACGCGAGGCGGACCACCCTGCGAATCATCGGGGTTCCTCCTGGGGGCAAGTATGCACCCGCGCGGCGCTGCGGATAAACTGCCGCGCGCCGAGGGATGGGTCCGAGTGAACTGGCTGCTCTTCGCGTTGTTGGCCTACGTGGGCGCGCAGCTCCTGGTGGGGCTCGCAGTGTCTCGCAAGATCGCGAGCGAGTCGGACTATCTCGTCGCGGGGCGGAAGCTCGGTCCGACGTTGGTCGTGTTCTCGATGTTCGCGACGTGGTTCGGCGCGGAGAGCTGCATCGGCGCGGCGGGCGAAGTGTATCGCCACGGCTTCTCGGGCATGCGCGCCGATCCGCTCGGCTACACGCTGTGTCTCGCGTTGCTCGGCGCGGTGTTCGCCGTGCCGCTGTGGAAGCGGCGACTCACTACGCTGGCCGACTTGTTCGCGCAGCGCTTCTCGCCGCGCGTCGAGAGACTCGCGGTGCTGTTGATGGCGCCGACTTCCGTGTTGTGGGCCGCCGCGCAGATCCGCGCGTTCGGGCAAGTGGTCGCGACTTCGTCGGGGCTCGGGCTCGACACGGCGATCCTGTTCGCGGCCGGGGTCGTGATCGTCTACACCGCCGCGGGCGGGCTGCTCGCGGACGCGGTCACCGACGTGATGCAGGGCGGCATGCTGATCCTCGGGCTCGTCGTGCTGGCGTTCGTCGTGCTCGCGCGCGGGGACGTGAGCTTCGCCGGCCTGGCCGGGGCGAGCGCGGCGCTTCCCGTCGAGTCACTCGACTGGCTCGCGTCGGCCGAGGCGTGGGCCATCCCGATCTGCGGGTCGGTGCTCGCGCAAGAGATGGTGTCTCGCGTCGCGGCGGCGCGCTCGCCGGCGGTGGCGCGGAACGGAGCGCTGGTCGCCGCGGCCATGTATCTCGCGGTCGGAGTGATTCCCGTCGGGCTGGGGCTGTTGGGCGCGCAGCTCGTCCCCGGCCTGGAAGACCACGAGCAGGTCTTGCCGCGCCTCGCGCTCGCGCACTTCCCGCCGTGGTTCTACGCGATCTTCGCGGGCGCGCTGATCTCGGCGATCCTCTCGACCGTCGACAGCGCGCTGCTCGCCGCGGCGTCGCTGGTGAGTCACAACCTGATCGTGTCACTGCGGCCCAGTCTCTCGGACGGCGCGCGGCTTCGGCTGGCGCGCGCGTGGGTGATCGTGTTCGGCGTGGTCGCATACGTGTTGGCCACGCGCGCGACGGGGATCTACGCGCTGATCGAGGGCGCGGCGGCATTCGCGAGCGCGGGCGTCTTGGTGGCTGCGAGCTTCGGGCTGTTCACGCGCATCGGCGGTCCGGTGAGCGCTACCGCGGCGCTCTTGGTCGGCACGGGTGTCTGGTGCGTGGGCTCGTGGGGCGAGCTCTTGACCGCGCCGTATCTCGCGTCGCTCGCGTCCGCGGCGGCGGTGTATCTCGTGGTGTCTGGGTTCGAACGGGTGGAGCTGGCTTCACGAGACTCCGCGGTCGCGTCCGGCTCGTGAGTCGCCGCCAAGGTGAGACCGCGGGGCTGCTGCTCGCCGCGTATTGCATCGCGAACACCGCGTTCGTGCCCGCGGCGGCGAAGCTCACCACCGCGCTCGCGGACGGACTCACGATTGCTCTCTTCACGAGCTTCTTCGGCGGAGTCACGGTGCTGGCGCTGCTCGCGGCGCGCGGACGGCTCGCGCTGTTGTGGCCGCGGCGCGACCTGTGGACCCTGGTCGCGATCGGCGCGCTTGGCACGGGCGTCGCGTTCCTGTTGTTCTACTCGGGCGCGAAGCGAGTGACAGCGATCGAGACCGCGCTGTGCGTGCAGACCGAGACGATCTACTCGCTGATCGGCACGCGCTTCGTGCTCGGCTACCCCGTGTCGAAGCGGCGCATCGCGGCAGTGACTGCGATCGGCGCGGGGATCTTGCTCGCCATCGGGACTCAGCCCGTGTCGGGCTGGCTGGGGCTCGGGCTCCTGCTCGCCACGCCGCTCGCGTGGCAGGCGTCGCACTGGCTCGCGCTGAAGCGACTCACCGTGTTCGATCCGCTGCAGCTCTCGGCCGCGCGCTACGTGTACGGCACGGCGGTGTTGCTCGCTCTCTGGCTCGCGACCGACGGCCCAAGCGCACTGCCTGCGCGCGCGAACCTGGGCGGCTTTCTGCCCGGCGTCGCGCTACAAGGAGCAGTGTTGTCGTTCGGAGGAACCCTGGCGTGGTACGGAGCGGTGAAGCGGCTCGATCTGACTCGCACGACCGCGCTCGTGGTGCCGTCGGCGCCGATCGTGTCACTCGTCGTGTCGTTCCTGGTGTTGGGCGAACAGCCGAGCCTGCGCGAGGTGTGCGGCTTCCTGATCGCATCGGCCGGAGTGCTGACCTTCGCGCTGTCGCCGAGCGTGACTCGTGACTAGCCCGTTCGCCCTCGACGAGTTTCTCGCGTCGGACGAGGCGCGCGCCGTCGGCTCGGCTTCGGAGGAGGAGCGGCGCGAGATCGCCTCCCGCCTCGGCGACGCGCTGCGCGAAGTCGGCCGGCCGCTCGCGAAGCTGTCGGCGGACGACCTGCACGGCTTCCTGTTCCACCTGGTGCCCGAGCAGTTCGACCCCGTCGACTCACTCGTGCCGAAGGTCGCGCCGGTGCTGGAGGCGCTGGTGAAGTTCGGCGCGCCGAAGCTCGCGAAGATCGTGGGCGAGTCACTGCCGGATCTCGAGGACGCGCTGCGCCACGGCCACTCGCACGGCCACCATCACCACGACCACGAGCCCGAAGCGCCCTACGTGCGCGGCGGGCCGAAGGTCGGGCGCAACGATCCGTGCCCGTGCGGCTCAGGGAAGAAATACAAGAAGTGCCACGGGGCCTGAGTCACCAGCCGAGGACGCTCGCGAAGATCAGGGGCGCGACGATGGTCGCATCCGACTCGATCAGGAACATCGGCGTGTCTTCGTCGAGCTTGCCCCAGGTGATCTTCTCAGTGGGGAACGCGCCCGAGTAACTGCCGTAGCTCGTGGTCGAGTCACTGATCTGGCAGAAGTACGCCCAGTATGGACACGGGCGGCGCAGGTCCTGGTGGATCATGGGCACGACGCAGATGGGGAAGTCACCCGCGATGCCGCCGCCGATCTGGAAGAAGCCGACGGTCGCGCGCGCCTGCGAGCCGGGGATCGCGCGCATGCCCACGGCGTCGTGACCGGTGACTTCGACCGGCGCGAGCTCCTCGAGTGACTTGCCCATCGTGGTCTTCACGTACCAGCGCGAGAGCTCGGCCATGGTCTCGAGCCCGCTCTTCACGATCTGGAAGTTCGAGAGCTCGCCCGACAGCACGTGTGACACGAAGATGTTGCCAAGCGTCGAGTCTTCCCAGCCCGGCACGAAGATCGGCAGGTTCTTCTCGGCCGCGGCCAGCAGCCACGAGCCCGCGGGGTCGATCTGGTACGAGTCACGCACGCGGCCCTCGAGCAAGAGCTGGTACATGATCTCGTGCGGGAAGTACCGCTTCTTCTGCTGGTCGGCGCGCACCCACAGATCGAGCACGTGCTTCTCGATGGCGCGGAAGGCCTTGTCCTCGGGGATGCACGTGTCAGTGACTCGGTTCAGGCCTGCGCGTTCGAGCGCTTTCTCGTCGGCAGGAGTCAGATTGCGCCAGCCGGGAATGCGCTTGTAGTGACCGTGCGCGACGAGGTTGAACACGTCTTCCTCGAGATTCGCGCCGGTACACGAGATGGCGTGCACTTTGTCGCGGCGAATCATCTCGGCCAGCGAGAGACCCAGCTCGGCCGTGCTCATCGCGCCGGCCATCGCGAGTAACATCTTGCCGCCGCCGTCCACGTGGCGTGTGTACGCATTCGCCGCGTCGGACAAAGCCGCCGCGTTGAAGTGTCGATAGTGGGTGTGAATGAAGTCGCGGATTTTCATGACGGCGCGAAGCTTAGCGTAGGATATGGCCGCACATGGGTGAGCGGCAGCAAATCTTCTCTGGTGTCGAGCCACTGCGCGAGCGACACAGGTTCGAGCCACGGCGCTTGGAAGACTGGATGCGCGCGAACGTCGACGGCTTCCGCGGCCCGCTCGACGTGGCTCAGTTCAAGGGCGGCCAGAGCAACCCGACTTACAAGGTCGAGGCCGGCGGCGCGAGCTACGTCGTGAGACGCAAGCCGCCCGGTCAGCTGCTGCCGTCCGCGCACGCCGTCGATCGCGAGTACCGCGTGCTGACTGCGCTGCAGGGCACCGACGTGCCCGTGCCGCGCACGTACGCGCTGTGCACCGACGACTCGGTGCTGGGCACGTGGTTCTACGTGATGGAGTGCGTCGAGGGCCGCGTGCTGTGGGAGCCGCACCTGCCCGATCTGTCGAAGGCCGAGCGCTTCGCGATCTACGACTCACTCTGCGACGTGCTCGCGCGGCTCCACTCACTCGACTACAAGAAGCTCGGGCTCGGTGACTACGGCCGGCCGGGGAATTACTTCGCGCGCCAGATCTCGCGCTGGTCGAAGCAGTACTACGCGTCGACCGAGCAACCGCTTCGCGAGATGGACGCGCTCAACGACTGGCTGCCGCGCACCATCCCGCCCGGCGACGACACGTCGATCATTCACGGCGACTTCAAGCTCGACAACACGATCGTGCACCCGACCGAGCCGCGAATCGTGGCCGTGCTCGACTGGGAGATCTCGACCCTGGGTCACCCGCTCGGTGACTTCACCTATCTGTGCATGCCGTGGTACGGCATGGGCGCGTTCCGCGGGCTCGACGTCGCCGAGCTCGGGCTCCCGTCTCGCAAGGAGTACACGGCGAGTTACTGCCGCCGCACCGGCCGCGCGCCGGTCAGTGCCGACTCACTCGCTTGGTACGAGTCGTTCCACGGCTTCCGCAACGCGTGCATCCTGCAGGGGATCCTCGGGCGGGTGCGCGACGGCACGGCCGCGAGCGAGCACGCCACCGAGCTCGCCGAGGGAGTCGCCCCGCTCGCCAAGGCGGCCTGGGAAGTCGCGAAGTCACTCGGCGCGTGACTCCCGACTTCCGCCGGCTGGTCGCCGCGGCGACCATCTCGAACTTCGGCTCGATGCTGACGCGGATCGCGCTGCCGCTCGCCGCGATCGAGTTACTCGACGCCACCGCGCCGCAGATCGCGACCATGAACGCGGCGGCGCTGTTGCCGGGCATCGCGCTGGGTCTCTTCGCGGCTCACGCCGTCGACCGCGTGCGGCGCCGGCCGGTGCTCATCTGGGCGGATCTCGCGCGCGCGGCGCTGCTCGTCGCCCTGCCCGCCGCCGCGTTCGCGGGCGTGCTGACCATGTCGCACGTGGTCGCGTTCGCGTTCCTGCGCGGTCTCTTCGATTTTCTGTTCGACGTGGCCGAGCACGCCTATGTCCCGTCGCTCGCGCCCGCGGCGGACCTGGTGCGCGCCAACAGCCGGCTTCAGGCGGGTGACTCGAGCGCCGAGGCCGCGGGCTTCGCGCTCGGCGGCTGGCTCGTGCAGTGGCTGTCCGCTCCGCTCGCGCTGTTCGCGGACGCGGCCACGTATCTCGTGTCTGCGTTCCTGATCGCTCGGATCGAAGCGGTCGAGCCGACGCCGGCGCCCGCGCCGCCGGCGGGCTCGCGCACGCGCGAGCTGCTCGCGGGTGTCTCGGAGATCGCGTCGGTGCCCGCGCTGCGCGCGGTCGCGGCGAGCGGGATGCTCGTGTTCGCCGCGAGTCAGGTCACCAACGCCGTGTACATGCTGTTCGTGTACCGCGAGCTCGGCTTCCAGGCGGGCGTGCTCGGGATGTTGTTCGCGCTGGGCGCTGTGTCTTCGCTGGGCAGCGCGTTCGCGGCCGACCGCGTGCCGCCGCGGCTGGCGGGCGGTCCGGCGATGGTCGCGGGGCTCGGTATCTCGTCGTTCGGCGGGCTCGTGCTCGCGCTCGCGCCCGGTCCGACACTTTGGGGTGTCGCCGCGATCGCCGCGCAGCAGATCGTCGGCGACGGTGGGCACGTGCTGTACGAGATCCACCAGCGCAGTCTGCGCCAGCAGATCACGCCGAGTCACTTGCTGGGCCGAGTGAGTGGCTCGCTGCGGCTCTTGAACAGCCTGGCGATGCTGGCGGGCACGGCGCTCGGCGGTTGGCTCGCGCTCGAGCTCGGGCTGCGCGCGACGTTGGTCGCGGGCGCCGGACTCACTCTGCTCGCGGCGCTCGCGGCGCTGCGCGTGAGTCGCGCTCAGAAGCGGTAGGCGAACCCGGCCTGGAAGGTGACCGCGCCCAACCCACGCTCCGAGAACGTCCCGCTCGGAGTCGCGAGCTTCACCTCTGCGTTCGTGAGGATCGACTCGGCGCCGACGTTCAAGACTATGCTCCGAGTGAGATACACGTCGAGGCCCAGACCCACGCGGGCGGCGAAGGACGAGTCATCGACGTCGAGCAGGCCGGCGCGGTCGTCGAGGTCGAGAAACACCACCCCGCCGCCCAGCACGAGATACGGCTGGAAGCGCCAGGTAGGGACGATGAACTTCAGATTCGCGGTGGCCGACTGCACGCCGACCGACCCGATCTCGGCACCGAACAGCTCGACGTTCAGGTCGTCGACCCACTCGTACTCGGCCTCGACCGCGAACCACGAGAACACGCGGTAGCCGGCGCGCGCGTTCACGCCCCACGCGTCGCTCACTTCGAGCTCGTCGAGCACCGGGTCGTCTTCGAGATAGCGCTCGACCAGGTTCAGGCTGCGCGACGCGCCGACGCCGATGTACGGCCCGCTGCGCGCGAAGCCCTCGTCGTCGCCGTCGGCCCGCGCGCTGGAAGCGGCGAGCACGACGGCGAGGACGAGACCAGTGACTCCGAGCAGTCGCAACTGCCGAGTCACTCTTAGAAGCGGAAGCCGAAGCCGAACTGGCCGGTGACGTAGTCGATGCCTTCGCCGTCACCCGTGGTGCCAGGAGGGCCGGTGATCTTCGCGCTGTTGGTCACGACTTCGCAGCCGAGGCTGAGTGACATGTTCTTGGTGAGCCACCAATCGATGCCCGCGCCGAACTTCATGGTGAACTGGCCGGTGCCCGCGTCCCAATCGAAGTTGTTGGCCTTGTCCTGAGTCGTGAAGATCGCGCCCGCGCCGGCGAGGAAATACGGCTCGACCGCGCCGAACGGCGCCACGACCTTCAGGTTCGCAGTCACGACCTGAGTCTGCAGCGAGCCGATGTCGATCCCGCTCACGCGCATGTGGAAGTCCTTCATCCACTCGTACTCTACCTCGGCGGCGAGGAACTTGTGGAAGCGGTACCCCGCGTGTGCGTTCGCGCCCCACGTGTCACCGATGTGTCCAGCCGAGGGTTGGCCCGGGGCCAGCACCGACCAGTTCGTGAACGCGTCGTCGAGCGTCGAGTCGAACACTGCAGCGCTGCGAGACGCGCCAACCGTGAGATAGCCGAACGGCTCGAAGTCGTCGGCTCGAGCGCTCGGCGCGGCGAGCGTGGACACGAGCAGAACTGCAGAGATCGCGAGATACTTCATGGACTCCCTCCATGCGCTTTGCCCGCGCACCATGCGCGTCGGCTCAGCGCCTTCTTACTACTTGTCACTTCTTCTCGGGCGGAAACTGTTTCAGGATCCGATCGACCGCATCTTGGATTCGTTCCTGTCGCTCTTCAGGCGTCTTCAGTTCCTGAATGCGTGACTGGCCACTCCCGCGCCAGATCACGTTGTTCGACTCGGGACTGATGAAGTCGATCAGCAGCGTACCGACATCATACGTGTCGACCACGGTCTCCGCCCCACCCACTCCGTACCAGCCTCGGTAGGGGCCGTAGCCAGTATAGATCGTGTGCGCGTCGAGTTTCTGCTGCAGCGCGACGTGATACGCGACCTGAAAGTCCGTCTTGCCCGAGGGCGCCTTCGCGTAGCCTTTTTCGGACAGTGATTTGTCGATCGCGGACTGAATGCGGGCGTGTAACAGAGGATCGTCCAAGCGCGCGTTCCCCGTGACGTCGGGGGTGGCGCTCTGCCACGTCCAGGTCCGGAGCCCCGAGAGGCTCGCGCTCGGATCCCAGTCGGAATTCACTTCCACCGACGTACACGCCGCGAGCGCGACGAGAGCGACGATCGCCGAGAACGCGCGAGTCAGCGGGCTCACTTACGCGCTCTGCCTCACGAGCACCAGCTGCTCGGGCGCGGGGAAGCCCGCCTCGCCGAACGCCTCGCGGATCACTCTGTTCGTGTCGAAATACACCTGCCAGTAGTGCTCGTTGCTGCAGAACGGGCGCACGGCCAGCTTGGGACCGAAGCTCGTGAACTCCAGTATCTCGAGCGCGGGCGCTGGCTCGGCCAACACGTTGGGGATCTTCGCGACGCGCTCGCGCAGGATGCGGATCGCCACGTTGTGATCGACGCTGCCCGCGAGCTGCGCCACGAGATCGACGCGCCGGTACGAATTCGTCGAGAAGTTCTGCACGGTGTCGGAGAGGATCTTGTTGTTCCCGACGTAGGTGCGGATGTTGTCGGGCGTGTTGAGCGTGGTCACGAACAGCCCGATCTCCTCGACGGTGCCAGTGACTCCGCCCGCGGTCACGAAGTCACCCGTCTTGAACGGGCGCAGGATCATGAGAAAGATCCCCGCCGCGAAGTTCGAGAGCAGGCCGCTCCACGCCGTGCCGATCGCCAGGCCCGCGCCCGCGAGCAGCGCGGCGAAGCTGGTGGTCTCGACGCCGAAGAACCCCAGCAGCGCGACGACGAGGACGACGTTCAGAGTGACTGCGACGGTGGAGCCGAGGAAGCCGATCACGGTCGCGTCGATCGGCTGGCGGCGCAGGCCGCGCTGCATCAGTGAGACGGCGAGCGCGATCAGCCGCCGCCCGATGATCCACAGCGCGATCGCACCCAGGACCTTCAGGCCGAACGGCACGAGCCAGGTCGCCGCCGTGTCCATCGCGGTGGTCATCTGATCGGTCGTCGGCATGACTGCGCCTCCGTCACTTCAGGCCTTCGCCGCGGGTCCGTCCCGCGCGGATCATACGCGAAGCTGGTGCGTGCGGTGCATCCGTCGTACGCTGCTGCGCCGCGATGCGAAAGTCGCTCCGCCACGCGAGGCCCGTCACCTCACTCGCGCTTCTCGTCCTGATCTCGGCCGCGTGCGCGACGCCGGTGGGTGTCGACCGCGCGTCGCAGGACGAAGTCGACGAACAGCTCTCGGGCAACGTGCTCTCGTCGGGCCGGCCCAGCTCGCTGTCGCGCGAGTATCTCGAGCGCCTCGCGCTCGCAGAGCTGTACGAGAAAGACCCGCACCACGCGCTCGAGATCCTGCGCTCGGGCCTGGGCGGACCCGACGAGCGCGGCCGGCTGTTCGCCATGGCCGAGCTCTGGTTCGGTGCGGCGCAGAAGAGCGAGGAGAAGTCGGAGTATCTCGCCGCCGCGGCGTGCGCGTACGCCTTCCTGTTCCCGAGTGACCGCCAGCTGTCGCCCACGCTGTACGACGGCACGTTGCGGCTCGCGCTCGACATGTACAACCGCGGACTCACCGAAGGTCTGAAGGTCGGCACGACCGACGGAAAGACCGAGGTCGATCTCACGGCCCGCACCCTGCCGCTGCCCTTCGGCTCCTTCGTGCTCGAGGCGCCCGAGACGGAGTTCCGCTACGGCGGCTATCGAGTCACTCATCCCGTGTCACTCGCGGACGAGAAGATCCGTGGGCTGCGCAACCGCTACCGCCGTGCGGGCATCGGCGCCGCGCTCGTCGCGAAGGTCGAGCCGGTCGAGGGCAGCACCGCCGATCGCTGGCTGCCCAAGACCTCGCGCGTGCCGATCACCGCGTTCGTGAGATTCCCGGACGCGGCGGCGAACGTGCGCGAGGGCAAAGTGACTGGCCGGCTCGAGATCTACGACGCCGACGACGTGCCCGCGATCCCGATCGCGCAGCGCACCGTGCCGCTCGAGTTCGAGCCCTCGGCGGCGCTGGCGTATCGCCTGGAAGGCGCGCCCATCTGGGACTTCGAGATCGCGGGCTTCCGCCGCCCCGATCTACGCCTGGTCGGCTTCTCGCCCGAGAACCGCGGGCTGTATTTCCTGAACCCGTACCGGCGCGGGCGCATCCCGGTCGTGTTCGTGCACGGCACCGCGTCCAGCCCGGCGCGCTGGGCCGAGATGGCGAACGAGTTACTCGGCGATCCGCGCATCGCGAGCCGCTATCAGCTCTGGTTCTTCATCTACAACAGCGGCAACCCCATCATGCAGAGCGCCGCTGCGCTGCGTTACAGCTTGAACACCGCCCTCCACGATCTCGACCCCGACGCCACGGACCCCGCGCTGCGCCAGATGGTGATCGTGGGTCACAGCCAGGGCGGACTGCTCACCAAGGCGCAGGTCGTGACTTCCGGCACGAAGTTCTGGGACGAGTTCTCGACCGAGCCGTTCGAGCAAGTCGACCTCTCGCCCGACGTCAAGAGTCAGCTGCGCGAGGCGCTCTTCTTCGAGGCGGAGCCGTTCGTGACTCGCGTCGTCTTCATCTCGACTCCGCACCGCGGCAGCTTCCTCGCCGAGAACTGGCTCGGCATGCTGGCGCGACGCTTCGTCAACACGCCCGCCAGCGTCGCCAAGCTGGGTCTGCAGCTCGCTCAGCTGCAGGACAAACGCCTGATGCGCAGCGGCCGTGTCTGGAAGCCGCCGACCTCGATCGACAACATGGACTGGTCGAACCCGGGGCTGCGCACGCTGTTCGGCCTGCCGATCGCGCCGTGGGTGCGCGTGCACTCGATCATCCCGGTCACGACCGAGCCCAAGGAGGCCGCCGACGACGGCGTGGTGCGCTACGAGAGCGCGCACATCCAGCCCGTCGAGTCAGAGCTCGTGATCTTCCCGAGCGGTCACTCGACTCAGGCCACGCCGCAGGCGATCGAAGAGGTGCGCCGCATCCTGTATCTGCACGCGCAGATCCAGTGACTCGCGCTCACTCCTCGCGTTTCTCGTACTCCCAGGTCGAGTCCGGGTCGAAGCTGGTCATGGCCTTGCCGAGCTTGGCAGTGTCTTCGCCGAGGTCCTTCGAGAAGACCACGCCGTCGTGATTCACGACGAAGGTCGTGATTCCCGAGACACCGTACTCCGCGGGGAACGCGACCAACGCGAAGCCGCCGATCATGCGGCCGCGCACCATGTAGTCGTACGCGCCGCCGTCGGCGTTCGGGCCCTGCTTGGTCAGGATCTTGTAGAAGTACCCGTGATACGGCGTCTGGTGGCCCTGCTCTCCCCGGTAGCCCTCGGCCTGCGCCTCGACCATGAGCTCGCCCAACGGGCTGTCGGGCTCGCCTTCCTTCGTCGGCCAGTACAGACCGTCCTGCTTGTCCTTCCTGCTGAGGAAGAACTGCGCGTACTCGTACAGGCCATCACCGTCGCGATCGATCGAAGCGTACTCGCGCTGCGCATCGACGTACGCGAGACACACCTGCATCGCGTCTAGCTCGTTCCGCCCGATGCGGCGCGCGAGTATCTCGGTGCGCCCTGCTTCGGTGTCGAAGCGCCACTGCTCGCCCTGCTTCACGACCGGGATCGGGAACGGGAAGTCGTCGTTGCCCGTGACCAGGATCGCCTTCGCGTCGCCATCGCGCTCGAAGGTGTGTTTGGCGTCGTAGCTCGACAGGAAGTCGTCGCGGATGTTGCGGTCGGCGACCTCGTCGCCGGACTGCAGCAAGTCACTGGCGTCGGAGCCCAGCACCTCGATCACCGCGCTGTCGCCCGCCGTGCGCGCCGCTTGCACGAGCGCTTCGGCCGCCGCCTCGGGAGAGGCGTACAGCTTCGGCGGAGTCACTGCGGGCTTCGCCGCCAGCGCCGCCAGCGCGACACACACCAGAGTCAGGTTTCTCAGTACCGAGTGAGTTCGAGTCATCGTCTTCATCTCTCTCTCCCTCAGTTACCGTCGGCGCCCGCCGCCGCCACGTCCGCCGCCGCGAAAGCCACCACCGCCGCGGCTCCCACCGCTCATGCTCCGGTTGCCGCGCGACGAGCTCGCGCGCGCCGAGCTGCCGCCGCCCGAGCGATCGAATGCGCCGCTCGAGCGGTTGCCCGAGCGGTTACCGCTCGAAGGGTTTGCGCGGTCTCGCGATGCCGCGCCTCCTCGCTCACCCGCGCCCATGTCGCGGCCGCCGCGGCCCGCGCCGCCGCGGTCGCCCGCGCCCATGTCGCGCTGACCCGCCGTGCCCTTGCCCGGGCCGCCGCCGCGATTGCCCGCGCCCGCGTCGCGCGTGTTGGCCATTCCTTTGTTCAAGTCACCGCGGCCGTCCTTGCCGCGGAAGTTGTCGCGCGACTGCGCGTCGCGTGACTGGCCCTTGCCGTACTTGTCACGCGTGCCCTGGTCTTTGTAGTTCACGCCCTTGCGGTGACTCGAGTCGTGCGACCACTTCCCGTTGTTGCCACCGCCCCCGCGGTTCCCGGCCTTGTCGTTTCGGCCGCCTCGGTCACCGCGGTCACCGCGATCTCCGCGGTCGATGTTCGTGTTGTCACCGCGGCTGATGTTCGTGCTGTTGTTGATGTTGATGTCACCGCTGTTCCAGCCGAGGCTCCCGCCCCAGTGCCCGACACCCACCGCGATGGCGGTCCCCCAGAAGAAGCCGGCCGCGAAAGCCGCGCCCGGCGGATAGGGGTAGTAGTAAGGCGGGTAACTCGGGTACGGCCAAGGTCCGTAGACGGTCGGCTGGTAAGTCGGCACGTACACCTGCTGCGGATTCGTCGGCTGGATGATGATCGTCTGTGACTGAGTCGAGCTCGCTTCGCCGCCGCTCGACGTCGAGCCACTGCTCGACGCGGCGGGCGCCGGCTGCTTCGTCACCGTCTGCTTGTCGTTCGACTTGAGATTGCCGGCTTTGTCGGCGCGCTGGCGCAGCCGCTGGATGGCGTCCATCACGTCTTTCTGCTGCGCGAGGACCGCGTCGCCGAGCGCCTGTGTCTTGTCGAGCTCCTTGTCCATGTTCTCGAGCACCGTGGGAAACGCCACGAGTGACTTGACGCTCGCATCCCAATCCTGCTTCGCGAGCGCGTCGTCGAGCGCGGTGCCCTTCAGCTTCGCGTTCGCGGGGTCCTTGACCCAGCGCGCTGCCTCGACGATCTCGAGCGGATACGTCGACGCCATGAGAATCTGCGCGACGAGATCGTCCGGATAGAGCGCGATTGGTGCGACGAGCTGCTCGATCTCTTCGTTCTTCAGCTTCTTGTCCGCGGGCGCCTGAGCTCCGGCCGCCGGTTTCTCTTGCGCGTCGGAATCCTTCGCGCCGAACGAGAGAGCAAGAGCACATACGAGCATCGCGGTCGTGCGCTGCATGATCGCGCCCCTCCTGTCGCGGCCATCCTACACCGAATCTCACGCGCGACGCGCGCCCGGTCTCCCTGTCGACAGGCCCAGTTGCGCCATGTCATGCTGCCGCGCCGCACCACCCACGAAGGAGTTTGCGATGACTCGTCCGTTGGCCGTCACGCTCGGCGTGTGCGCACTGTTTCTCGCGACGTCGCTCGCGCGCGAGGCCGCCGCTCAGGCGCAGCCCTGGAATCAGGAAGTCACGACCGCGCTGGCGGGCGAGCTCGAGGACGCAGTGAGTGGTCTGCGCGAAGCGGTGCGCCAGAGCCCGAACATGCAGTACCCGACTCAGCGCCGGCGGCTATACGAGATCATGGACAACCTGCGACTCATCGAGCAGTCCGCGACCTCGATGCACGCGGCGCTCAAGGGCGGCGCGGGCATGGAAGAGACCCTGCCCACCTACAAGCGCATGCAGCAGGTGAAGCGAGACACGGCGGTGCTGGCTCAGCACGTCGACATCTCGGCAATCACTCGGCCGAAGCTCGACAAGGCGCAGGGCATTCTCGACAAGCTGTCGGGTTACTACCCGACCGAGCCCGCTGGACCCGCGCCAAAGCCTTAGCGAGTCACTCGGGCGTGGAGAGTCAGCGCTGGCGCGTCGGTGCGTGCACGCTGACGAGCGTCGTCGAGGAAGAGACCGCGCGCATTCCGCCCGGCCTGTTCTTCGGCGGCGACGTGAAGGAAGCCGACGTCGCGAAGCACGCGAGCTGGCTCGTGCCCGAGTTCGCCGACGCGCGCGGCCGAATCATCATGCGCGTGCAGGCGTTCGTGATCGAGACACCCACGCGGCGCGTGCTCGTCGACCCGTGCGTGGGCAACGGCAAGAAGCGCGCGTCGCCGTTCTGGAACGAGAAGAGCTTCCCTTTCCTCGCGCGCTTCGCCGACGCGGGCTTCGCGCCCGAGAGTATCGACTGCGTCGTGCACACTCACTTGCACGCCGATCACTGCGGGTGGGACACGCGGCTCGCGGGCAGTGAGTGGGTGCCGACGTTCCCGAACGCGCGCCACCTGTACACGCAGGCCGAGCTCGACTGGTGCCGCGCGGGCGGCAACCCGGGCATCGACGGCGTGTACGGTGACTCGGTCGCGCCGATTCTCGCCGCGGGGCTCGCGGACGTCGTGGCCGAGGACACCTCTCTCGGCGAGGGCCTGCGGCTCGAGTCCACGGGCGGCCACACGCCGGGGCACGTGTCGCTCTGGATCGAGTCACAGGGCGAGACGGCGCTCGTCAGCGGCGACTTCCTGCACCACCCCGTGCAGTGCGCGGAGCTCGACTGGGCCGAGACCGGCGACGTGGACGCCGAGCTGGCGCGCGCGACGCGGCGGCGCATGCTCGGGCGCGCGGCGAAGACGGGCGCGCTGTTCGTCGGAACTCACTTCGCGACGCGCCCGGCGGGGCGAGTCACTGCGCACGGAGATTCGTTCCGGTTTGCGCCCGTCTAACGCGCCGCCCACCGCGGCGCGATCACCTCGTCGGCGAAGATCACGCTGAAGAGCGCCTCGCCCTGCGCGTTGCCATGCGTGCTGTCTTCGAAGACGTCGTCCGGCAGGCGATCATGGAAGTCGAGAAACTCGAGCGGGCGCTCCTTCCGGGCCTGGTCGAGCGCGGCGGTGAACGCGGTCGCGACTTGGCCGTCGAGCACCGCGCGGTGCGTGCTCGTCACGGGTGACTCGACGAACACGCACTCGAGCCGCGCTTCGCGGCAGCGGTCGACGATGCGCTCCAGCACGCCGACCGCGCGCGGACTCACTCGATAGTTCCGCATGCGCCGCGCCCAGCGCTGCGCGCCGTGCCTGGGGTCGTCGGGCGGAGTCACGCGCGGCTTCGGCTCGCCGGCGGGCGGCGCCGCGAGATGGGGCGGCTTCTTCCCCGTCATCCAGATGAGTAACTCGGTGCGGTAGCAGTACACGGGGAAGAGGCGCGCGCACAACAGCGTGGTGCGCGTGCCGCGGATCAGCTCGGGCAGCCAGTCACCGACGTCCCGCCAGGTGAACGCGCGCAGCAGCTGGCCGTTGATGAAGGGCACGGGATAGCGGATCCACTCGGGCGTGAGCTCGATGACCGCGAGCTTCGGGCGCATGCCGTCGGCCAACACGAGCTCGAGCATGATCTCGGAGCCGATCAGGTCGCCGCCGTTGAAGCCGACCGAAGTCACGTTGGGCGCGCGCGCGCCGAGTGTCTCGCGCAGCCGAGCCTCGACCTGAGCCGGGTCGGTGAGCGCGTTGATGCGCGAGCTGCCGAAGATCGCGACGTCGGCCGAGTCACCGCGCGCGCGCAGCCGGTCGAGCGCCTGCTCCGCCTCGTGGAAGCGCACGCGCAAGGGCGCGCGGTCGAGCACCAGGCCGACCGCGAGCTGACCCGCCACGAACAGCAGCGCGGTCAACGCGAGGATCGTCTTGCTGCGCGGTTCGTACATCCCCATCCCTAGAACTGGAAGTAGATGAAGGCGCCGCCTTCGGCGGGCGCGAGCAGCTGCGCGACGAGCAGCGCGACGGCGAGCCCCGCCGCGACCAGCGGCGCGGGCGCGCGGCGCACCAGTGACTCGACGTTCCAGAAGCGCGCGACCACGTGCGCAGCGAACACCACCGCGAGCAGCGCGGCGAACACCGCCACGACGCTGGGCTCGAGCGAGATACCCGCCGCCGGCGTGAACATGCGCGAGTACACCACGCCCGCGTCCGAGAGACTCTGCGCGCGGAACAGCACCCAGCCGAGACACACGCACAGGAACGTGAATGCCGCGCGCACCGGCACGAGCGCCCAGTGACCGAGCCAGCTGGGCCACGGCACCGCGCGGTGGATCGCGAGCAGCGCGCCGTGATACGCGCCCCACGCCACGAACGTCCACGCCGCGCCGTGCCACAGCCCGCCGAGCAGCATGGTGAGCAAGAGGTTGCGGTAAGTCGCCGCGCTCGAGCCGCGGTTCCCGCCGAGCGGGATGTAGAGATAGTCGCGCAGCCAGGTCGACAGCGAGATGTGCCAGCGCCGCCAGAACTCGGCGATGTTCAGCGAGAAGTACGGTAAGTCGAAGTTCACCGGCAGGCGCAGGCCGAACGCGTGCGCGCAGCCGAGCGCCATGTCGGTGTAACCCGAGAAGTCACAATAGATCTGGATCGCGTAGCCGATCGTCGCGGCCCAGATCGCGGCGCTCGAATACTCGGCCGGCGCGGCGTACACGGGATCGACGAGCCGCGCGACTTGGTCGGCGATCACCGCCTTCTTGATGAAGCCGAGCACGAACAGGCGCAAGCCGAGCTCCAGCCGCGTCCAATCGAACACCGCGAGCCGGCGGAGCTGGGGCAGGAAATCGGCCGGCCGCACGATCGGCCCCGCGATCAGGTGCGGGAAGAACAGAAGGAAGAGTGAGTAGTCGAGTATCCTGCGCTCGGCGGGGAGCTTCTTGCGGTACACGTCGACGACGTAACTCACCGTCTCGAACGTGTAGAACGAGATACCCAGCGGCAGCACGATGTCGAACACCGGCGCGCCGCCGCCGGCGCCGAGCTCCGCGAGCGCCGGCCACACGAGCCCGACGAGGAAGTTCGTGTACTTGAAATACGCGAGCAGACCGAGCGTGACACACAGACTCACTGCGAGCAGCAGCCGCCGGCGCCGCGGCTCGTGTGTGTCTTCGATCTTGATCGCGATCCAGTAGTCGAAGAGCGCAGTCGCGAGCACGAGCCCGACGAGCCACGGGTTCCAGCGCGCGTAGAAGTAGATGCTGGCGAGCAGCAGCACGACCATGCGCGAGCGCTGACTGCGCAAGCTCCAGTACAGCGCGAACGTGATCGCGAACATGTACAGGAACTTCACGCTGTGAAAGAGCAAGCTCGCCGCCCCCCGACCGCGCGGGGATCGTAGCGGACGTCAGTTCACGCGGAGAGGTGCTGGCGCAACCAATCCAAGGTTCTTGCCCACGCGTCTTTGGCGGCCTTCTCGTTGTACGAGGGCCGCACGTCGCAATGGAAGCCGTGCTCCGCGCCGGGGTAGCGCACGATCAGCGAGGGAACCTTGGCTTCGCGCGCGAGTGTCTCGCGCAGGAGCTCGACGTCTTCGACGGGGATGCCCGCGTCGGCGTCGCCGAACAGACCGAGCCATGGCGTGGCGAGATTCGGAGTGTCTTGGATCAGCGGCTCGAAGCCGGGACGGCGCGCCTTCGCGATCGCTCCGCCGTAGAAGCCGACCGCGGCGCCGAGTTTACGCCGGGTCGCGATCATGAAAGTGACTCGGCCGCCCATGCAGAAACCCACGATCCCGATCTGTGAGTCGCGGAAGCCCTGACTCCGCAGGTGCTGCGCGGTCGCGTCCACGTCCATCACGATCCCGGCGTCGGTCAGTCCCTTGAACAGCGGCATGACCTTCGAGAAATCGGTGTACGGCGCGGTGCCGCCGCCTGCGCGGTGGAAGATGGTGGGCGCCGCGGCGCGATAGCCCTGCGCTGCGAAGCGGCGAGTCACGTCCTTGATGTGGTCGTTCACGCCGAACGCTTCCTGGATCACGATCACGGCGCCGAGCGGCTTGCCGTCGGGCAGCGCTTCGTACACGTCCATGGGTCCGTCGGCCGTCGCGAGCGTCGTGAGCGTCTCCGTCGTCATGACTCACATGATACCGGAGCGCGGGACGGAAGTGCCGATCGACTCAGCGCGAAGGCTGAACGCGCGGCGGTGACTCGCCTCGGACCTGCAGCGCTTCGAGGGCGTCGCCGATCGGGATCAACAGGTTGATCGACGTCGCGCCGGCCTCCTTCGTGAATACGCCCGCGACGGCGATCGCCACCACGTCGCCGCGCTCGTCGAAGATCGGGCCGCCCGAGTTACCGGGGTTGATCGCCGCGTCGGTCTGATAGAAGGCCATGCCCCTGGCCTTGCGCACCGCGGACAAGATGCCGCGAGTCACCGTGTGACTCAGGCTCTCGTCGAGCGGCGTGCCCATCGCGTACAGAGTGTCTCCCTCGCGCGGGATCGCGCGCGAGATCTCGAGCGGCCGCGCGGGCGCCGGAGACGTGAGCTGGATGAGCGCGACGTCGCGGTTCGGCTCCTCGCGGACGACCGTGCCGTCGATCTCCTCGTCGTCGAACACGACGATCACGCGCCTGCTGCCCGCCACGACGTGCGCGTTGGTCAGCACATGGCCCTCGGCCGAGAGCAGGAACCCGCTGCCGTGGCCCGACGCGGTCCGCACGGTGACGCTGCCCGACTTGAGTAACTCGACTCGCGACTTGAACGTGCCCAGGCCGCTGCTGAAGCGGAGCCGGACCGACAGCGGAGTCAGCTCGCGCGTCTCCGCGTCGTCGGCGCTCGCGGCCGCGCCGGCGGCGCCGCCGCCCCGGACGACCTCCTGGAAGCGCGGGTTCCTCACGAGCGCGTTGAGTGAGTCGGCGAACGCCTCGAGCAGGCTGCGGCGAATCTCGCCGGGTCCGACTTTGTCGCGCCCGACGACCGACACCTCGAGCACCACCTTCCGGCGCAAGTTGTCGTAGATGCGCCAGTCGACGTCGAGGCTGTCGGCCCGGTTGCACGCCGCCAGCGACAGATCGCGAATCACCGCGATCGCGCTGAGCTCCGGCGCCGCCTTCTGCTCGTTCGCGAACTTCAGTGACTCGGTCCGCGGGGTGGTGTAACCGAGCTCCTCGAGTCGCCCGTAGAACGCGCTCGGGAAGTTCACGCTGCGCGCCCAGTAGCTCACGGACGTGTAGTTGTATCTCTCACCGCAGTCACCGCGCAGCGCGCGCGGAGTGTCCGAATCGTTCTCGAAGCGCGTGCCGACGTTCTCGAGCCCGATCATGCGCGACGCGCCCGGCCCCACCCAGCGCCCGTTGCCGGAGTCTTCGATCCGCTCGACCTCGACCCGCGGCGAATTCTCCTCGGCCCGCTTGGTCTCGAGCTTCGCGGCGCCGCCGTTGCGCGGCGGCACATCGGAGATGTGCACGTTGCCGCGCTCGTCGACCCACCGGTACAGCTCCGCGCGCGCGGGCGCCGCCAGTGACAGCAGCGCACAAGACACGGCCGCGAGGACACACGCGGGACGGAGTCTCTGCATGACTCCGACGTCTATCGGGTAAGGCGGGACGCCTCCTGAGTCGGGTCAGTCGCCAGTGCGCGCCGTGCTGCGCGCGAAGGCGGGCCGCGCAGTCACTCGCGCGAGAAACTGATCGAAGATCTCGTCGCTCGGCACCAAGTTGCGCGAGAACTGCATGAGACTGGCGAGCAGGATGTCGGCGGCCGAGAACGAGGTTCCCAGAAGATAGGGACCCTTCCGCAGCGCCTGAGTCAGCCGGTGGTCGACTTTCTCGCGGCCGGCGGCTCCAGTGAGGACGGGCTCCATGACCCCGGCGTAGTACGCGAGCCAGGTCAGATACTCGCCGCGCTTCGGGTCACCCGGCTGCGGTCCGATCCGGTTCTTCGGGAACAGATCGGTGAGATACAGCGCGATCGGCACCGACTCGGTCACGAGCTTGCCGTCGTGCACCAGCGCGGGCACCTGGCCGTCCGGATGCGGGTTCTTCGGGTCGCGCGCGCCGACGCCACCGCGCCGGATGATGTCGACCGCGACTATCTCGTACGGAGCCTCGAGCTCCTCGAGCAGCCAGACGAAGCGCGACGAACGCGACCGCGGAGCGTGGTAGAGAGTGACCATGCCGGCCAGCATACCGCCGCGAGCGCGAGGAGTGAGAGCGGCGCGGGCTCGGGCACGCCACTTACTTGCCAGCTGGTGACAGGCCCATCGAACACGAACGAAGGGTTGTACTCACCCGCGAAGCGCAGGCGGCTCGCGGCCGCCGCTTGCCGGTGCAGGAAGTCCTGGACGTTCCGGCCGGGCGGGACGATGAGGTCGGGATCGAGTTGGTCGATCCGGCCGCTGTACTCGAACCCGAATATCTCGCCGCTGGCGGGCACGTTGGGCAGGTTCCGCTCCATCGCGAACGTGCCCGCGTTCTCGTAGAACAGAATGAAGTCGAGCTCCGGGCTGCCGCCGCCGACGGTCAGGAACGCGTGCAGCCAGAGCTCCGCATTGGTGTCGTAGACGGTCTCTCCCTCGTACTCGAGGAACACGCGGCCGTTCATCGGGCCGTACCGGATCGGCCCAGGCCCCATCATCGGGAACGTGGCCATGAGCTCGTCGTCGGGTAACTCGAAGCGGAAGCCTACTTCGAAGCTGGGGTCCAGCTCCGCGCCGAAGTTGACCGCGATGCGCCCGGTGGCGTTGCCCGAGAGGGTCAGTGACTCGGCGGCCGCCTGGGTCGCAGTGAGTGCGAGGATGGGAAGCAGCCAGAGCGCGCGCATGCCCCGGATTGTCGACTTTCGCGAGGCTTCAGAATCTGAAAGTTCTCTGGTATGACGGTGAGCATGGCCGGCGAGGGCGAGCGCGCGCTGCGATTCGGCGACGCCGAGTTGGATCCCGTTGCACTCTGCCTGCGCATCCGAGGGGCGCCCGTGCACCTGTCGCCGCGGGCGCTGTGCATCCTTCTGTATCTCGCGCGGCATCGCGACCGGGTCGTGGGCAAGGGCGAGCTGCTCGAAACCTTCTGGCCCGACGCGAAGGTCACCGAGAACTCACTCGCCCAGGAAGTGAGACAGCTGCGGCGCGCGTTCGGCAGCGCCGCCGCGCCGATCGCCGCGGTGTATCGCCAGGGCTACCGCTTCACCGCTGCGCTCTCGGGTGACTCGCCCGAGACCGCGAGCTCCTTCGCCGGCCGGCCGATGCTCGCAGTCGCGGCGTTGGGCGGTCGGCGGGCGGACGCGTATCTCGCCGAGGGCGTGGCCGGCGATCTGGCGGCGCGGCTCGCGAGCTGGCGCTGGTTCCCCGTGATGTCTCCCAACTCGTTCGCGCCGGAAGCGGCCGGCCGGCGCGCGGTGCTCGAGAGCGCGCGCGGCTCGGGGGCCAGGTATCTGGTGCTCGCCGGCCTACACCGAGATGCGTCGCGTGTGCGGGTCGACGCGCAGCTCGTCGATCTGGCGAGCGGACGCGGGATCGCGCGCGAGCGGCGCGAGGGTGACTTCGAGAAGCTGCTCGCTCACCAGGCCGGAATAGCCGAGGCGCTGATCGCGGCGCTGCACCCCGAGCTGTTGCGCAGCGAGCTCAACCGCATGACTCGCCCCGCGGCGCCGAGCTTCGGCGCGTGGGACAGCTTCGTGCGCGGTCTCTGGCACCTGTGGCGCTACACGCGAGCCGACAACGAGCTCGCGCGCACTCACTTCGCCGAAGCCGCGCGGCGCGACCCGAGCTTCGCCTCGCCGCTCGGGTTCACCGCGCTGTCTCACTTGAACGACGCGAACGCACGCTGGACGAGCTCGCCCGGTTACTCGATCGGGCAAGCGCTCGCCGCGGCCGAAGCCGGCGTGCGACTCGACCCGACCGACCCATGGTGCGAGGCGATGCTGGGCGGGATCTTTGCCGTCGTCGGGCGGCGCGAGCAGGCAGTCACTGCGCTCGAGTCTGCGATCACGCGCAATCCGAGCTTCGCGCTGTCGTACTGGGCGCTGGGCCGCGGTCTCTCGATCTGGGGCAGGGCGCGCGAGTCACTCGCGCTGTTCGAGCAGGCGATCCGTCTCTCGCCGCGCGACCCGTTCGCGGCTCACTTCCACGAGGGGCGGGGCTTCGCGCACTACTTCCTGCGCGAGTGGGAGACCGCCGCCGACGCGGCGCGGCGTAGCATCTCGCTGCGCGACGACTGGCCGCGCGCGCACTTGTTGCTCGCGGCCAGCCTGGCCCAGCTGGGCCGGGCCGGCGAGGCCCGGATCGCGCTGCGCGGCCTCCGGCGGCTCGACGGGCAATTCACGTACGAGGCGCTGCGCGCGTCGTACGCGTATGCGAACGCCGAGCCCGGGATCGTCGAGTCACTGATCGCCGGGCTCGAACGCGCGGGGTGGGAAGAGCGAGTCACTGCACGTCAAGCGTGAAGCGGGTCGGCGTGTACGTCGCGCCCACGCGGATCACCACCCCGCCCGTCGGCGACGACACCTGCAGGCCCGCGTTGCAGGTCGTGATGCCCAGCTCGACACCGTTCCCGCAGCCCAACGCGAAGTCCAGGATCTGGACGAAGTCAGTGACTCCCGCGAGACGCTCGAGCTCGACGACGTATTGCCGGCCGGGCTTCAGTCCGCGGACCACGTAGACGCTGTCTCCTGAGTCGCCGACCGTGCCGTGGAACGGCGCCACGCCGTTGAGCTCGAGCGGCTTCCAGGGCGTGCCCTGCGTGTGCCAGTCGTCGCGGAACGGGAGCCACGAGACGTTCGGCCCCTGCGACGACAGGACGCCCTTCAGCCCGAACAGCTTGAACTCGAGCTCGAACCGAGCCGAGCCCTGAGTCACTTCGAGATCGTCGATGCGCAGCGACGCGCCGCGCGACCGCTTGCCCGGGCGGAGCGAGAGCTTCGCGAGCCCCGTCTTCTTCGACTCACTGCCGCGGAAGCCGAACGCGAACCAGCCGACGGCCTCGTGCGAGAGCACCGCGGAGCCGGAGAGCTTCGAGTTGTTCGCGGGGTCGACCGAGACTTCGAGCGTCCACGTCTCGATGCGCGCGGGGTTCGAGAGAGGGAAGGCGATCTTGCCCGCGCTCTTCTTCGAGCCCTTGATCGCCAGCGTGCGTTTGCCCTTCGCGGTGAACTGGCTCCCGGTGTGGTCGATCACGCCCGCGAGCGAGGCCGAGAGCTCCGCCTGTCTCGCTTCGCCGTTCACGGTGAGCGTGACTTTGTGCGCGCGCATGCGCAGCTCGAGCTTCGACTTCGGAGTCACTCCGTCGCCCGCGACGCCCTTGACCGAGCCGGTGACTTCGATCGGAAAAACACCCGAGACGGGCACGCCGTCGATCGCGACGAACAGCGCGGAGCGGAATATCTGCCCCAGCTGACTCAGTGAGTTGGGGTGGAACACGACGCCGAACTCGCGCTGGTTCTCGTGCGAGAAGTAGTAGCTGCCGAGGAACACGGCCCCGTCGTCGTCGACGGCTTGCCAGAAGCCCGAGGTCATTCCGCCGTCCATGCCGATGCCGAGCGTGACTTCCTGCTTGAGCGTCGGGAGCTTCTTGATCTTCAGCGTGGCCTTGCCGGACACCACGAACCCGAAGTTCGGCGAGAACTCGGCCGCGCGCGCCGGCGGCGCGAGCCACAGCGCGGCGGCGGCGAGCGCGAGAATGTGAGTGGCGGCGTGGAGTCTCCGGGTGTTCATCGTGTCTCTCCTCGGGTCGTGACCGTCGACCCGAGGCGACACTAATTCGCGTCACCCGCGGCTCGTAACTGCAAATCTCTTGGCCATCCCGTGCAAATCTTCTTGCCGCCCGGCGGCGCGCGAAGCATCGTGTCGGCATGAAGCCCATGGAGACGCGGGCGATCGAGCGAGTGTTGCTTGTCGAGGACGAGGTCGCGCTGCGCCAGACACTCGAGCGCGCGCTGTCCGGTCGTTTCTCGGAGGTGCGCGCGGCGGCCAGTGTCGCCGAGGCGAAGACCCTCTTGGCGCAGTTCGAGCCCGACCTCGTGCTGATGGACGTCGGGCTCGGCGACGGCACCGCGCTCGACGTGATGCGCGCCGTGCTCGAGCGAGAGACCGTGCCGCTGGTCGTGGCCATGAGCGGCGCCGCGCAGCCCGCGCAGACGTTCGAGCTGGCGCAGTTCGGCGTGCGCAGCTTTCTGCCCAAGCCGCTGGACTTGAAGAAGCTCGACGCCGCGCTCGACGATGCGATCGCGCGCGCGCCCGACCTGCGCGCGCAGGTGCGCGCGGCGGTGGGTCAGCGGCCGATCCACGAGTCGAAGAGGAAGTGCGAGTCACGATGCTGCAGGAAGCGCTGGCCCGCGCGAAAGGCAGCCGGCGAGGCGCGGCCAAGCTCCTGCACGTCTCGCGGCAGGTGATCCAGCACATGCTGCGCCGCTTCGAGAAGTGACTCGCCCGCGATGAGTGACCCTGCCGTGGTGACGGTCGGCCGCGGTTACTGGATGTGGACCTTCCTCATGTTCCCCGGCTGGCTTCCGGTGATCGCGCAAGTCACTCTGATTCTCGCGATCGCGGGGTTCTCGGTGTTCGTGATCGTCCGCTACCGCGAGGGCGACGCGCCGCGCCGCGCACCTTGTTCGCGACGTCGATCGCCATCGACTCCGCGGTGTGTTTCGCGGCGCTGATCGGAAACGCGATCTGGCCGGGACCCGGCTAACGCGGTCTCGTGTTCATGCCCGACGTCGCGGCGGTGCTCCTGCCGGTGGCCACCGCCGCGCTGCGGCTGTCTCCTTCGATCGCCGTGCTCGCGGGCGCGCTGAACCTGGCCTCTTTGCTCGGCGCGGTCGCCGTCGACTCACAGCTGCACGGGCCGCCGTTCGAGACCGCGCTCTTGAATCTCACCGCCACAGCCGGGCTGCTCGCCGGAATCACCGTCCTCGCCTACCTGTCCGCGGTGCGCGCGCGGCGCCTGGTGCGCGAGGGCGCGCAGAAGACGCTGGAGTCCGAGCGCGCGGCGCGGAATCTCGGTGACTTGCTGCGCGACCACCACGACGTGCGCACGTTGTTGTCGTCGGCCAGCTTGAACGCCGACCTCGTGCTGCGCTCGCTCGAGACACCGGGCCCCGAGTCACACGAGATCCTCGGCGAGAGCGCCCACCAGCTGCGCGAGGATCTCGACCGCGTGAACGAGTTCGTCGCCAACATCAAGGAGCGCGCCTACACCGATCTCTTGTCGCTGCGCGCGCCCGAGCCGGCGAGCGCCGCCGACGGGTGCGCGCGGGTCGTGTCTCAGGTGCGGGGCCGCTTCCCCGACGTGGCCATGGACTTCGCCGACGAGTCACTCGGCGCGCACGCGGTGGTGGCGGGCGGCCGCGCCGCCCTCGAGCGCATGCTGCAGAACCTGGTGGTGAACGCGTGTGAAGGGGACGGCCGCCGCGGCGCGGGCAGGGTCGAGCTTCGAGTCACTCCCGGCGCCGGGCCGGAGAGTCTCCGGATCTCGGTCGCCGACGACGGCCCGGGCTTCCCCGCCGCCCAGCTGCGCGCCGATTCCGGCCCGGTCGCGACCACGAAGCGGGACGGCTCGGGGCTCGGGCTGGCGCTGGTCCACGAGCTGGCGGAAGCGAGCGAGGGGCGACTCACTCGCGCGAACCGCCCCGAGGGCGGCGCGGTGGTCAGCCTCGAGCTGCCGCGCGCGCGCGAAGCTCGAGGGCCCGAGTGACCGCATCGTCGAGCCGCCGCGCGGTCAGCGGCTTGCGCAGCTGAACGTGAACGCCCGAGCGCTCGAGCGCCGCGAAGTCCGAGTCACTCGCGCTGCCGCTCATCGCGACCACCGCGGGCGAGGCCGGTCCGCGCAGCGCCTCGCGCGCCAGCGAGAATCCGTCGCCGTCGGGGAGATACAAGTCCATGACCACGAGCTCGGGCTGGAACGCGCCGAGTAACTCGCGCGCCTCCGCCAAAGTGCCGCAGCTCTTCACCGCCGCGAAGCGCGCGCCCAGCACCAGCCGCAAGCTCCGCCGGAGCGACGGATCGTCTTCGACGATCAGCGCCCGCCTCGGCGCCCCATCCGATTCCATGCCCATAAGAGGCCAGATCCCGCGCGCCCCCGAAAGGCAAACAAGTTTGCCGGGCTACCCTGCGCGTCTGACCGGTAGAACAGGAGGCGAGAGATGAGACCGACCAAGACTTCGACCTGGTTCGGCGTGTCCGCGCGCTGGACCTCGCGCGCGACCGGCCGGCCCGCCGCGTTCGTGCTCGCGTGTCTCGTGGTCGTCGCGTGGCTCGCGACCGGCCCGCTGTTCCACTGGAGTGACTCGTGGCAGCTCGTCATCAACACGGGCACCACGATCATCACGTTTCTCATGGTGTTCCTGATCCAGGCGACACAGAACCGCGACACCGAGGCGCTGCAGGTGAAGCTCGACGAGCTGATCCGCTGCACCGAAGGCGCGCACAACGCGCTGCTCGACCTGGAGGAGCTCGAAGACCGCGAGTTCGACGCGATCCGCACGACTTACTCGAAGCTCGCCAAGCGCGCGCGCGCCGACCTGGGCGCCGGCCTGCGAGACACCGGCCGGGTCGAGCTCGAGTGACTCTCGAAGGCGTGTACTGGCTCGGCGGCGGCAGCGCCGCGGGCAAGTCGACCATCGCCCGCCGCATCGCCGCGCGGCACGGCCTCGCCGTCTACTCGACCGACGACGCGATGTCGGAGCACGCGGCCCGCAGCGCGCCCGGCGAGTCACCACTCCTGCACGAGTTCCTGGCCATGGACATGGACGCGCGCTGGGTTCGCCGCTCGCCCGCGGCCATGCTCGAGACGTTCCACTGGTTCCGCGCTGAGTGCTTCGCCGCGATCGTGGAGGATCTGCGCCGACTCACTCGCACCGGGGGCGTGATCGCCGAGGGCTTCCGCCTCTTGCCGGCGCTCGTGAAGCCGCTGCTCGACTCACCGAGTCACGCGGCGTGGCTCCTTCCGACACGAGAGTTCCGCCGCGCCGTCTTCGCGAGCCGAGGACCCGACTGGGGCTTCCTCTCGAAAGTGAGCGACCCGGCGAAGGCGCTCGCGAACCTGCTCGAGCGCGACGACCTGTTCACCGAACGGCTGCGCGACGAGACGAGCCGCCTCGGGCTCACCGCCCTCGACGTCGAGACGTCGACGACGGAGGACCAGCTCCTGGAGCGAGTGACTGCCGCTCTGGGCCTGTCGCTGGCGCGCCCAGTATGACTCGAACATACGACCTTCAGGTCCGCAACCTGACGCTCTATCCAACTGAGCTATGGGCGCGCGCGGAGGCGCAGCTTAGCAAACCAGTTCCGATCTTCCCGAGCCGAAAACCGAACATTGGAGCCGGGCTTCGCGCGGCTGTCTGGGCACCCTGGCGGAGAGAGTGGGATTCGAACCCACGGTACCTTTCGGTACACACGCTTTCCAAGCGTGCGCCTTCGACCGCTCGGCCATCTCTCCGGTGAAACGGTCAGCCCCGTTTTAGCTGTTTTGCCGTCTGCTTCGCCAACTCGACGAAGCGAGCGACGGCCGCCGAGGTGTCGCCGCGGCGGGTGACCAGGTGGAGCGGCGCGCCAGCCGGAGCGCCGCGGATCGGCCGGAAGGCGACGCCGTCTAGGCGCATCGCCGCGAGCGACTCGGGCACGATCGAGACACCCAGGCCCGCGGCCACGAAGTTCAGGGTCGCGACCACGCGCGGCGCCTCTTGCCCGACGCGCGGGCTGAAGCCGGCCGCGCGGCAGGCCGCGATGATCGTGTCGTACAGGCCCGGCCCGGCGCCGCGCCGGTAGACGACGAACGTCTCGTCGGCGAGTGACTCGAGCCGGAGCGGGTTGCGCGCGCCGCGCGCGAGCGGATGAGAGCGCGGCAGCGCGACGACCATCGGTTCGCGCAGGAGTATCTCGACCTCGAGGCCTTCCGCGTTCGACACGTCGGTGCGGATGAAGGCCGCGTCGAGGCGGTCCTTCTGCAGCGCGTCGACGAGCTCGGGTGACCCGCCTTCCTCCATCGAGAGCGCCACGCGCGGGTGCGCTTCGCGGAAGGCGCGCACCACGCGCGGCACCAATGAGTGGAACGGCGCGGAGCTCGTGAAGCCGATCGCGATCCGGCCCTGCTCTCCGCGCGCGGTGCGGCGCGTGGCGGCGAGCGCGTGGTCGACGTGCGCGAGGATCGCGCGCGCGTCGACGAGGAGCGCGCGGCCGGCTTCGGTGAGGTCGACGCCGCGCGGGTGCCGGATCAGGAGCTGCGCGCCGAGCTCGCGCTCGAGCGCGTGGATCTGCTGAGAGAGTGGCGGCTGTTGCATGCCGAGTCGCTTCGCGGCGCGCGTCACGTGGCGCTCTTCCGCGACGGCCACGAAGTAGCGCAGGTGGCGGAGCTCCATCGATATCTCCAACGTATCGAATCTGACTCAACGATATATTGGATCTATCTCGGGCGCGAGCCTACCGTCGCAGGCATGACACAGATCGAGCCGACCGCGGAAGGCGCAGCGAGTCTCTACGAATCCATGGAGCGCAAGCTCGCGATCGCGCGGCGGCGGCTCGGCAAGCCGCTCACCCTCGCCGACAAGGTGCTGCTCGGGCACTTGGACGACCCCGAGTCGGCCGAGCTCGAGCCCGGGCGGAGTCACTTGGCGCTGCGCCCCGACCGGGTCGTGTTCCAGGACGTGCTCGGCCAGAGCGCGATGCTGCAATTCATGCAGACGCGGCGCGCGCGCGTCGCGGTGCCGACCACCATTCACTGCGACCACCTGATCCTGGCGCGCACCGACGGCGCCTCCGATCTGCGCGAGTCACTCGCCGAGAGCGGCGAGGTCTACGCGTTCCTGCGCTCCGCCGCGGCGAAGTACGGCTGCGGCTTCTGGGAGCCGGGCGCCGGGATCATCCACCAGGTCGTGCTCGAGAACTACGCGTTCCCCGGCCAGCTGATCCTCGGCACCGACTCACACACGCCCAACGCGGGCGGGCTCGGCGCGTGCGCCGTGGGCGTGGGCGGGGCCGACGCCGTGGAAGTGATCGCCGGCCTGACATGGGACCTGCTCTACCCCCGACACATTGCGGTGTACCTGACGGGCGAGCTCGGAGGTTGGACCGCGCCCAAGGACGTAGTGCTGTGGGTGGCCGGCCAGCTGGGTGTCTCGGGCGGAACGAACGCGATCGTCGAGTATCTCGGGCCGGGCGCGCGCACGCTGGGCGCGACCGGCAAGGCGACCATCGCGAACATGGGCGCCGAGCTCGGCGCCACGACGTCGCTCTTCCCCGCGGACGAGCGCATGGCGACCTACTTGCGCGCGACGGGGCGCGGCGCGCTCGTGCCCGCGATCGAGCGCCACGCGGCTCTGCTCGCGCCCGACCCCGAAGTCGAGGCCGATCCCGCGAGACACTTCGAGCGCGTGCTCGAGCTCGACCTGTCGAAGCTCGAGCCGCACGTCGTCGGCCCGCACACGCCGGACCGCGCGCGCCCGATCTCGCGGCTCGCGGCCGAGGTGGCCGAGTCGGGGAACGGGTTCGTCGACCGGATCTCGACCGCGCTGATCGGCAGCTGCACGAACTCGTCGTACGAGGACATGAACCGCGCCGCGGACGTGGCGCGCCAGCTGGCGGAGCGCGGCGTCCGCACCGCGGCGCCGCTGCTCGTGACTCCCGGCTCCGAACGGGTCCGCGCCACGCTCGAACGCGACGGCCAGCTCGAGTCACTCCGTGCGGTGGGCGCGACGGTGCTGGCCAACGCGTGCGGCCCGTGCATCGGGCAGTGGCGCCGCGCGGCCGAGGCGGCGCGCGAGCCGAACACGATCGTGACTTCGTACAACCGCAACTTCCCGCGACGCAACGACGGCTCGCCAGCGACGATGAACTTCATCGCGAGCCCCGAGCTCGCCACCGCACTCGCCGCTGCGGGCCGGCTGTCGTTCGACCCACTGCGCGACTCACTCGTGGGCGCGGACGGCGCGTCGTTCCGACTCACTCCTCCGGCCCGCGCCCCCGAGGTTCCGAGCGACGGCTTCGCGCGCGGCCGCGCGTGCTACGTCGCGCCGCCCGAGCGCGCCGACTCGCTCGAGCTCGCGATCGACCCCGCGAGCGAGCGCCTGCAGCGCCTCGAGCCGTGGCCGGCCTGGGACGGCCGCGACTTCGTCCGGCTCCCCGTCCTGGTCAAGACGCAGGGCAAGACGACCACCGACCACATCTCGCCCGCGGGCCTGTGGCTGCGCTACCGCGGTCACTTGGACCGGTTCAGCGACAACCTGTTCTCGGGCGCGACGAACGCCTTCACCGGCGAAGTGGGAACGAGTCACGGCCAGCGGCTCGCGCAAGTCGCGCGGAGTCACAAGTCACTCGGCGAGCGCTGGGTCGCGATCGGCGACCACAACTACGGCGAGGGCTCGAGCCGCGAGCACGCCGCCCTCTCGCCGCGCTGGCTCGGCTGCGCCGCGGTGATTGCCCGCGGCTTCGCGCGCATTCACGAGACGAACTTGAAGAAGCAGGGCCTGCTGGCGCTGACCTTCCGCGACCCCGCCGACTGGGACCGCATCCGCGAAGGCGACCGCCTCAGCCTCGTCGGCCTGGCCGAGCTCGCACCGGGCAGGTCCGTCGCGTGCGAGGTCGAGCACGGCGACGGCACGAGCGAGTCACTCGAGCTCAGTCACTCGTACTCGGCGAGCCAGCTGGCGTGGTTCAGGGCTGGAAGCGCACTGAACTTGGTTGGCGGAGAGGGAGGGATTCGAACCCTCGATACGGTTACCCGTATCCAGGTTTAGCAAACCTGTGCCTTCAGCCACTCGGCCACCTCTCCGAAGGCGGGCCCAAGATGAGCGAAGTGGAGACTGGCTGCAACAAGATCCGCCCGCACGAGACCCGCGCGGGCTCCACAAGTCACGGAGGAAGAGCGGACGCGCAGACCGGGGCCGGAAAGGGGCCAAGGCCCGCGCGCGCGCGGCGCAGAATGGCCCAGTCATCGATGCGGCAGTCGAGCGGGAACGGCGCCGCGGGCCCGATCACGTTGCACTGCTCCTTGCGCGCGAAGAGCGCGGTCGTCGGCGCCGGGTCAGTCAGGAACGCGCGCACCAGACCTTCGTCGAACGGCATGACCGCGCCCGAGCCGTCGACGTCGCCGCACACACACGTCGGGCTCGAGGTGAACGGACACGGATCGAGTGAGTCGGGAACGGCGTCTTCGTCCGAGTCGAGCGGCAGCACGAGAAACGGCACCACGATCTTCCCCCAGCCGAAGGTGCTGTCCTTCCCCGGGTCGCCGATGTCCACGGCCGCGTTCACCAGTGCGGCGCGTATCTGGTTCGCGGTGATTCCCGGCAGCTGCTCGACGAGCAGCGCGGCCGCGCCCGCCGCGACGGGCGCCGCGAACGAGGTGCCGAGCGCCGCGCCGTACTGGTAAGTCGCCGTGCGATCGGGCGCGACGATGTCGGGTTTGACGCGGCCATCGATGGTCGGCCCGCGGCTCGAGAAATTCTCGATGACCGGCGCGCTCCACACCACGTGGTGTACGGCGCCGACCGCGAACGCGCCGTGGGCGACCGCGGGATCGACGACGCTCGACGGCGGCACTTGGTTGGGACCGGACACCGCGGCGCTCGAGCTCAAGAGAGTGAGATCGAGCTGCGCGGTCGGCCCCCAGAAGCGCCGCACGCCGAGTGAGTACGGCTCCTGCATCGGGATCCTCGGGAAACACACCTGCTCGATGGGCAAGTCATCCTGCACCTGCCGGTTCTGACTCGAGCTCACGAGCGCGCCGGTGTTCGAGTACGCGTACAGGTCCAGGTCCGTGAGCGGTCCGTCGAACCGGCCCGGGTACTGATTCCAGTTCAAGGTCCAGCACATCTGGTTCAGCTCGGCGTCCGTCTCGAGACGCTCGTCGTTCGGCGTGCCGAATGACTGCCAGCGGTCGCCGTCCTCGTCCTGCCACGCGCCGCGCCAGTGGCGGAACCCCCAGTTACCGCCGCCCACCGCCCAGAACACGCCGTCGACGTCGTGCGCTTGGTTCACCAGACCGTTGATGGGACCGGTGTCGTCGTAGTAACTCGTCGCGAAGAAGTTCACGGACAGGTTCGCGATCTTGATCCCGTTGTCGCGCATGTAGTCGATCGCGTTCTCGAGATCGACTTCGTCGCCGAACAGGATCGTGTAGAGCTGCGCGCCCGGCGCCATGTCCGCGACTTGCTCGGTGACTGCGGTGCCGTGGCCCGTGTTGGTCTCCATTCCCATGCCGACGAGATCGAGCTCGACCGCGCTGGCCGGGATGTTGCCCATCGTCTTCGCCCCGGCCAGGCCGATGAAGCCCACGTCGATCACGGCGACCTTCACGCCGCTGCCGTCGATGCCGAGCGCCTGCAGCGCCGACGCGCCCGTGAGCGCGACTGACTCGGACACGGGCGTGCCGGCGCCGTCGACCGGGATCGGCTCGAGCGGAAAGCGCAGCGCGCGTATGCCGCCGAGCTCCGCGGCGCGGCGCAGCACCTCGGGGGTCGCCGTGACTCGCGCGAACGAACGCGAGCGCGCCGACACACGCGCGCCGAGCGAGCGCAGCTCTTCGAGCGGCAGTGAGTCGGCGCCGCGGCCCTCGAGCGGCTCGATCACCACGGCAAGCTCGCCGGCGCGAGTCACTACGCGCCGCTCGGCCGTCTGGCGACGCATCTCGGTGTCGGCCGCGGCGCGATCGGCGAGCGCGCGCGCCAGCCGCGGCTCGATGCGCGCGCGGGGCGGGTCGGCGCGCGAGCTCCCCGCGCCGGCGACCAAGAGGAGCAGCGCAACTCCGGCAAACCAGGGCTGGCGGAGAGGGAGGGATTCGAACCCCCGGACGCGTGAGCGCCTGCGGTTTTCAAGACCGCCGCCTTCGACCACTCGGCCACCTCTCCGCGATCCGCTGGCCCAACGGCCGCCGCTGCTGCATCCGCTCCCGAAAGCGCGGGTAGCATGGACCATCGGGTCCCCGCCGCCAAGCTTCGGACGGCGCGGCGCAAGCCCGAAGTGCCGTTAGAATGGGCCGCCGTGTTGGACCTGCGCTTCATCGTCGAGAATCTCGAGCTCGTCCGTAAGAACTGCCGCGACCGCGGGGTCGAGGTCGATCTCGACGCGCTGGTTCGACTCGAGGCCGAGCGCCGCGAGCGAATCACCGAGCAGCAGACCGTGCAGGAGCGCCGCAACAAGCTGGCCCGCGACCTCAAGGGCCGGAAGCCGAGCGACGAGGAGCGCGCGCAGGGCAAGGACCTGAAGGAGCGCGAGGCCGCGCTCGAGGAAGAGCTCGGCGAGACCAGCGCGCGACTCACTGCGCTGCACTCGTTGGTGCCGAACCTGACTCACCCCGACGCGCCGATCGGGCAGACCGACGAAGACAACCGCGAGCTGCGCCAGAGCGGCGCGCCGCCGAAGTTCGGCTTCAAGGCGCTCGACCACATGGAGCTCGCGGCGAAGCACGATCTCATCGACTTCGAGGCGGGCGCGAAGGTCGCGGGCCAGAAGTTCTACTTCCTGAAGAACGAGCTCGTGCTCCTCGAGCAGGCGCTCGTGCGCTTCGCGCTCGACTCACTGCGCAAGCGCGGCTACACGCTGTTCCAGACGCCCGATCTTGCGCGCGCCGACGTCGCGGCCGGTCTCGGCTTCAACCCGCGCGGCGCCGAGACGAACATCTACTCGATCGCGGACTCGGACCTCGTGCTCGTGGGCACGGCCGAGATCACGCTCGGCGGCCTGCACCAGGGCGAGATACTCGCTGGCGAGTCACTCCCGCGCCGCTACTGCGGGTTGAGTCACTGCTTCCGCGTCGAAGGCGGCGCGCACGGCCGCGCCTCGCGCGGGTTGTATCGCGTGCACCAGTTCACCAAGGTCGAGATGTTCGCGATCACGCGGCCCGAGGAGAGCGAGGCCATGCACGGCGAGCTGCTCGCGATCGAGGAAGAGCTGTACCAGGCGCTCGAGATCCCGTTCCGCGTGGTCGACGTGTGCACGGGTGACTTGGGCGCGCCGGCGTATCGCAAGTTCGATCTCGAGGCGTGGATGACTTGCCGCGGCGAGGGCGGCGGCTGGGGCGAGATCACGAGCACGTCGAACTGCACCGACTATCAGGCGCGCCGGCTCGGCGTGCGCTTCCGTGACTCGGCGACCGACAAGACGCGCTTCTGTCACATGCTGAACGGCACGGCGGTGGCGCTGTCTCGCGCGCCGATCGCGATCCTCGAGAACCACCAGCAAGCGGACGGCTCGATCTCGATCCCCAAGGCCCTGCGCCCCTACACCGGGTTCGATCGGATCGGTTGATGCTGCGGGTGTGTCTCGTCCTGGCGCTCGTGACTCTGGCGCCGGCCGCGCGCGCGCAGCTCGAGACGCCGCGCGGAGTCACTCTAGAGGTCGTCGCCAGAAAGTGGGCCGGCGATCTCGATGGCATGGTCGAGCGCCAGATCATCCGCGTGCTGACTCCCTACAACCACACCCACTACTTCGTCGACGAGGGGCAGCAGCGCGGGCTCGTGTACGACGGCGCGATCGAGATCGAGAAGCTCGTCAACGCGAAATACAAGACGGGCACGAGGAAGGTGCACGTCGTCATCATCCCGACGACGCGCGACAGACTCCTGCCCGGCTTGCTCGACGGCACCGGCGACGTCGCGGCTGCGGGACTCACGATCACTCCCGAGCGCCAAGCGCAGGCCGACTTCGGCCCGCCGACCTTCACGAACGTGAGCGAGATCGTAGTGACCAGCCCGGATGCGCCTGCGCTCGCCTCGCTCGACGACCTGGGGGGCAAGGCGGTGTTCGTGCGCAAGTCGAGCAGTTACTGGGCGAGCCTCGAGGCGCTGAACGCGCGCCTCGCGCAGGAGGGCAAGCCCAAGGTGAAGCTCGAGTCCGCGCCCGAGTCACTCGAGGACGAGGACCTGCTCGAGATGGCGAACGCGGGCTTGGTGCAGTTCGTCGTCGTCGACGACTACCTGGCGAAGTTCTGGAAGCAGATCCTCGGCAAGCTCGTGGTGCGCGAGGACCTGGCGCTGCGCAGCGGCGCGAGCCTCGCGCCCGCGTTCCGCAAGAACAGCCCGAAGCTCGCCGCCCTGTTCGAGGAGAGCAAGAAGCAGCTCGGCGCGAAGTCGGCGTTCGTGAACGAGAAGACGCGCAACTATCTCAAGCAGACCAAGTACGTGAAGAACGCGACGTCGCCCGAGGAGCTGAACCACTTCCTCGAGCTGGTGAAGCACTTCAGGAAGTACGGCGACCAGTACAAGCTCGACTGGCTGATGATGGTGGCGCAGGGCTTCCAGGAGTCACGGCTGAATCAGAACGCGAAGAGTCACGTGGGCGCGATCGGAGTCATGCAGGTCATGCCCGCGACCGGCAAGGAGCTTGCGGTCGGCGACATCAAGCAGACCGAGAACAACATCCACGCCGGCATCAAGTACATGAGATACATGATCGACCAGTACTACAAGGACGAGCCGATGACCGAGCTCGACAAGACGCTCTTCGCGTTCGCGTCTTACAACTGCGGGCCGGGGCGCATGCGCCAGCTGCGCGCGGAAGCGAAGAAGCTCGGGCTCGATCCCAACGTGTGGTTCGGCAGTGTCTCGCGCGTCGCCGCGAAGCGCATCGGGCGCGAGACGGTCACGTACGTGGCCAACATCTACAAGTACGCCATCGCATATCAGCTGGTCATGCAGCAGATGCAGGAGCGCGGCAAGGCGAAGCGCGAGTCCGCGGAGTGAGTCAGGCCCGCGGGCGGAACCAGCGCACGGCGTCTTCGAGGAGCTCACGTCTGTTACACTGACTCGATCGTGAAACGCACTGCCAGCTCGACGGCCTCGTCGCCTACTTTCCGTTCGACGGCAACGCGGCTGACGGAAGCGGAAACGGACACGACGGGACGCCGTTCGGAGCAACACTCACTCCGGATCGCTTCGGCGCGTCCGATTCGGCGTTTCTCTTCGACGGGGACGACTTCATCCAAGTCATTGGCTCTTCGACGATCCTGAACATCCAGACCGCACTCACTCTAAGTGCCTGGGTCGAACCGACGTCCCGGGTTCGAACACATCGTCAACAAGACCGACTTTCCGGACACGGGCTACCGATTGGCGGCTTGGTATGGCAACCCGACCGGGAATGCCATCGAGCTCTTCGACTCACAGGGCATTCAGCACATCGTGGACGATGGAGAGCTGCCCTTGGTTGGCTCGTGGACGCATGTCGCGGCAGTTTGGGACGGCGCCACGATCAGCCTCTACCGCAATGGAGAGCTGACGGGATCCGCGCCGTTCACAGGGAGTATCTCGCCGTCGACGAACGATCTCTTCATCGGCGTGAATCCCGTCCTTGGGAAGCAAGGCTACTTCGTCGGGCGGATCGATGAAGTCGCGATCTACGATCGCGCGCTGTCGCCTGCCGAGATTCGCGCGCTGGCTCCCGAGCCCGAGCTTCTCGCACTTCTGGTTTCCGGCCTCGCCGCTGCTCTCTGCGCTCAGCGGTCGACCCGACTCGCAAACCAGCGCACGGCATCCTCGAGCACTTCGCGCGCGCCGCGAGGGGAGTAGCCGAGCTCGCGGCGCGACTTCGACACGTCAAAGGGGCCTGAGTCTCGCGCGTGCAACGCGGCCTCGCGCGCGACCAGCGGCGGCGAGTGAGTCACGTGGTCGGCGAGCCACTCGTTCGCAGCGCCCGCGGCGTACACGAGTGAGTTGGGGATCTCGATCCGCGGCGCGGGAATGCCGGTGATGTCGGCGAGCAGCGCGAGCAGCTCGCGCATCGTGAGATCGTCGCCGCCCAGCACGTAGTGCTCCGCGGGCGCGCCGCGCTCGAGCGCCAGCACGTGACCCGCGGCGACGTCCGCCACGTGCACCACGTTCTGCCGCATCTCGATGAACGCGCGCATGCGCCGCGCGAGATAGTGGACGATGAGTGACCCGGTCGGCGTCGGCCGGCGGTCGCCGGGGCCGAGCACCGTGGTGGGGTGCACGACTACGGCAGGGAAGCCGGCGGCCGCGGCGTCGAGCACGAGTCTCTCGCCCGCGGCCTTCGAGTCGCGGTAGTGACCGCGAAAGCCGGGTCGCTCCCGCGCCAGGGTCGCGCCCGTGCTCGTGTACACGAGCTTGCGCAGCCCGAGTGACTGCGCGGCGTCGAGCACGCGTCGCGTGCCGTCGACGTTCACCCGCCGGAAGTCACACGGGTCGGGCAGCCAGAACGCGTAGAGCGCAGCGGTGTGGATCACCGCCTCGCAGCCAGCGAGCCCTTCGCGCACCGAGCGCTCGTCGAGCAAGTCGAGCGCGCGCGTCTTCAGGCCGAGGTCGGCCAGGTTCGCGGTGTCGACGTCGGCGCCGACCAGCGCGACCGGCTCGTGACCACACGCGAATAACTCGCGGACCACGTGTGACCCGATGAAGCCGTTCGCGCCGGTCACGGCGACGCGCACGAGTCACGCCACGCGGTGCAGGAGCAGAAGCGCGACCGCGCCCGTGGCCGCGACGGACATCAGCGACGCGGACACGCGCCGCGCAAAGGTGCCGCGCGCGACGACCGCGAGGATGCCGACCTTTCCGACCGTCGTGGCCACCGCCACGACGACCACCGCGAGCGTGGCCGTGTCGACCGAGACACCACCCGTGTGCACGAGCCGCGCGACGGACAGCGCGGGCGCATCCGCGCCTACCAGCGCCGCGAGCGCCGAGACCGCGTAGATGCCCGCGTCGCCGAACTCACTGCGCGCGTACGCGAGCAACAGAGTGACCGACGCGTAGATCGCCGCGAACGTGATCGCGACGCGCATGGTGAGCGGGTTCTCGAACGTGTGTCTCTCCGCCGAGTCTTGCTCCGGCTGGTGACGCGTGAAGCCGAGCACGAGGCCGACCGCGACCATCGCGCCCAGCGGCAGCATCACGCGGCGCGCGACCTCGGGCTCGATCAGCCACAGCATGACCCCCATGCGCACGAACGCGGTCGACGCGGCAAGGGCGATCAGCGCCTCGTAGTGTCTCGCGTGAGCGACGCCGCGCGCCGCGCGCGCGTACGCGAGCGTGGCCGCCGTGCTCGACACCAGCCCCGCGAGCACGCCAGTCACGACGTAACTCGCCTGGCCCGCGCGCACGCGCATCAGCACGTAGCCCGCGAACGAGAGACCCGAGATCAGCACCACCATGCGCCACACGTCGCGCGGGCGGAGCACTTGGTAGACGGGGTCGATCGGCGTGTCCGGCAGGAGCGGCAGCACGATACCCGTGATCACCAGGAAGCGGAGCAGCGCCTCCATGTCCGCCGGCGAGAGTAAGTCGGCCACGCGGTGCATCGTGCGCTTCGAGCGCAGCAGCACGACCATGACGATGGTCACGACGGTGGCGACGAGCAGCTCGCCGCTCTGCGCGAGCGCGCCGATCGCGAACGTGCAGAGACTCGCGGTCTCGGTCGTGTAACCCGGGTCCGCGTTCTTCTCGCTGTCGAAGCGGTAGCGCAGGATCAGGAACACGGCGTCGGCGACGAAGATCGCGACGGCGAGCAGCGGGTGCACTGCGTTCGCGACCATGACCGCGAGCGCGCCGAGCAGCGCGGTGAACGCAAAAGTGCGTAGGCCGGGGAAGTCTTTCTCGCCCTGACTCTCGGTCTGCGCGACTTGCCGTTCGAGACCGACGAGCGCGCCGAGACACAGCGCAACGAACGTGGGCAGCAAGGTGGACAGCGCGTCCGGAATGGCTCTTCTCCCCGACTCGAGCCCGATGCGGACTCCAAGGTGCAGGATCGGTTAGGGTGGCGCCATGCTTCAGTCGCACGCGCGCAGCGAACGAGTCGTCGCCAACGGCCTGCGCTTCCAAGTGTCGGCGCTGGGCTCGGGTGACCGACTCGCGCTGTGTCTGCACGGCTTCCCCGAGCTCGGTTACTCGTGGCGCCACCAGCTGCCCGTGTTCGCGGAGCTCGGCTATCTCGCGTGGGCGCCCGACCTGCGCGGCTACGGCGGCACCGACCGCCCCATCGGCCGCGACGCGTACGCGATCGAGACACTCATGGACGACGTGGCGGGACTCATCGACGCGTCGGGCGCGCGCGAGACGGTGCTGGTCGCGCACGACTGGGGCGGCGTGATCGCGTGGCTGTTCGCGATGCGCCGCGTGCGCCCGCTGTCTCGGCTCATCGTCATGAACCTGCCGCACCCGGCGTGCTTCGAGCGCGCGGTGCGCGGCTTCACGCGCCAGTCACTCCGCTCCTGGTACGTGCTGTTCTTCCAGATCCCGTGGCTGCCCGAGACACTCTTCCGCCTGGGCAACGCGGCCGCGGTCGCGAACGCGTTCCGCAGCATGGCGGTGAACAAGGCGAACTTCCCCGACGAGGCGCTCGACGTGTACCGCCGCGCGGCGCTGCAGCCCGGCGCACTCACCGCGATGATCAACTACTACCGCGCGGCGGTCCTGGGAGGCGGTGGGCGGCGGCAACGCGAGCTGGGCTATCCGAAGCTCGACGTGCCGACGCTCGTGATCTGGGGCGAGCAGGACAGCGCGCTCGACCTCGAGACACTCGTGGGAACCGAGGACTACGTCTCGAACCTCACCCTGCACCGGCTGCCCGATGCGAGTCACTGGGTGCAGCAGGACCAGCCCGAGAAGGTCAACGCGATCCTGCGGCAGTGGCTGCGGTAGGGACTAGCCACCCAGCTCCAGGATCGTGATCTCCCCGGTGAACGTCGCGCCGGTGGTGCCGAACCCCAGCCACAACGCCGTGACTGGCGTGGCCGCGTTGAACCACTGACCGTGGATCCGAAAGCTCCGAATGTTGTTGTTGGCGACCACGAACGAAGACAGCCCTTGACCGAGGACGAAGGCGCCAGGAGTGATCGAGAGCGTGTACTCGATCAGAACGTCTGCGTCGTTGTTCCCTTCAGTGTCGCCGAGAAACAGACCGATGTTCTTCGTGTCGCCGGTGGTGTTCTCCACTCGGTAAGAGAAGTAGTTGGCAGTGCTCGCGTCGTTTACGCGCAGGTACATCTCGCGGTTCGAACCTGCGGCAGTCACTCTGCCCCTGAAGATGATGCGGTAGATCCGGCTCCCGGCTCCCGTGAGATTCGGAATCGTGAGCGAGGCGACTGGTGAAGTCACTGACTGCTGGTGGATCTCGCGCCACGCGCCGATGGGACCCCCGCTGACTGGATTGGTGAGAGCATCCGCTGTCGCGGCGTGGTCGGCCGACGTGGCATGCTGAGCATTGACCGCCGTTCCCGATGCGAACGAGTACGGGACACTCTGGATCTGTTGACGCGGGAGCAGAGTCACTGGCGACGGGAACCCTGGCCCGGAGAGAACCTCGATCTGGATGTATTTGGCACCGGCAGCGTCGAAGAGCGACGTCAGTGTCGAGCCAGTGACCACCACGTTGTATAGGCCAGCGACCGTGCTGACCTGGATCGGCGCCGCAGAGACGAAGAGCTGAGTGCCTCCCGTCGCCTGACTCCAGATGCTGAACCGCACGCTGTAGGTGCCGTCTGCGACGAGCGACCCGTCGGCCCGTGTCAGGACTCCCTGATAGGTGAGGCCGACGGGTGGGTCGGCGTGAGCGCTGAGTGGTCCAGCTGCGAGCAAGAGCGCGAGCAGCGCAGCGAATGCGCGGCGGCTATTGGCAGGCATCGCCGACTCCGTTGCCATTGGCATCCTCCTGTTGCGGATTCGCGACCGTGGGGCAGTTGTCCGAGAGATCGTTCCAGCCGTCGCCGTCGTCGTCGTCGTCGCACGCGTCTCCGTGACCGTCGTTGTCTATGTCCGACTGACTCGCGTCTACGTCCTCAGGACAGACGTCACAGACGTCACCGACCCCATCTCCGTCCGAATCCGTCTGAGCGGAGTCGAAGAACGAGTCACAGACATCACTCGAATCCGGAACTCCGTCGGAGTCAGTGTCGACGAGGGGCTCCGGATCGGGTGCGAACTGCGCGGCTCTCAGAACCAGCAGCGCATCATTCGCTGCGATCCCTGTCGGCGCGACCACGTCCGCCGCGAGCGAAGTGAGTGCGCGAGGAGATGGCTGAAGACTCTGCAGCAGCGAAGGATCTCGACTCAGTCGGAGCTCGACGAGCGCGTCCGCGGTGTTGATTCGACCATCGGGGTGACCAAACGGCGCGACGTCCCCGGGCTTCCCGGGGCGACTCTGCAAGGCGCGGGGATCCGTCCCGAAGTCGAGCTCGCCGTCGATCTTTCCGTCGCCGTTCAGATCGTAGCCGGGGGTCGCTCCGACTAGCACCTTGCCGTCGTGACCGTCGACGAAGCCGTCGCCGTCGGTGTCTGCCAGCGCGGGGTTCGTCTGCTGCCGAGATTCGGCGAGCGAAGTGAGTCCATCGCGGTCCGCGTCGAGCGCCAGGCGCTGACCCTGGAAGCCCGGATAGATCTGCAACCGCGCCGGTCCGGCCTTGTCCTCCTCCGAGAACGGGCTGCTGCCGATCGACGTAGACTGCGCGGCGCTGACGAACGACCTTGTCGTCGCGCCCGAGTCACTGACCTGTGGAGTCGTCGGCGCCGCCGACGCCAAGGTCGCGAGAAACGGCGGCGCATGGAGGGCAGGTGAGAGCGCAGCGGTCGGGTTCGGCGAGCTCCCCATCAGCTCCGCATGGTCGGTGGCGCCGTCGCTGTCGGTGTCTGCGAGATACGGACTGAGTCCGAAGCTGGCTTCGAACGAGTCCGCCAGGCCGTCGCCATCGCTGTCGATCGCCGTCGCGACCGGAACAGATGTGTCGTCGAACGGATCCGTGCCCATCGCCACCTCCGCGGCATCGGGCACGCCGTCGCCGTCGTCGTCCGCATCGAGGCCATCACAGACTCCGTCGCCGTCGTGGTCGGCGAGGTCCCACGGTCCCGCGTCGTGGGCGGCGGGAACCGTCTTGTCGCATTGGTCGGTGGGCGCGCAGACACCGTCCTGATCCTGGTCGACTCCGTACTCGATTCCTCCGGGGAGACTCAGCCGCGCGATCGAAGGGCAGGGGTCCGCGGCGTCCGCGACCATGTCCCCGTCGCTGTCAGCCGAGTTCGGGTCAGTGCCGTTGGCGAGCTCGTCCTGATCGAGGATTCCATCGTTGTCGTTGTCCGGGTCGCGGTTGTCTCCGAAGCCATCACCGTCCGTATCGAGTGTCTCCGTGGGATCGTCTGGAAAATCGTCCTGCGCGTTGTCGACCCCGTCGCCGTCACGATCGGCATCGAGTGAGTCGGGGATTCCATCGCGATCCGCGTCTGGGTCGACAGCGGGATCGACGAACGATGGGGTGGGGTCTGTAGTCACTGCGATGAGAGCCAGCGCCTGCACATAGGGGTCGGTGCTCCAAGCACCATTGGTGAAGCGAGTGTCTTGCAGGAGCTGACTCTCGAGCCCCGCGTCGTCTTGACCACTCACGGCCCGGATCCCCGCCAATCTGGAGGCGAGCTCGAGCGTCGGGGTGGTCCCGCTGACGAGCGCACCCATCGCTTCGGGCATCGTCGGGTCGGGAGTGACGTTCGTGGAGAGGAAACGGAGCGAGGGCGCGAGCTCGCTCGCGGTCGCGACTCCAGCAAGCGCACGCACGATCTCTCCGGTCAGCGTGCGGTCACTCGGCCCGACCGAGGTGGGAATCCCATCCCCGCTCCAACCACCGTCCGCGCGGCGCCGCGCGAGGACCAGGTTCTTGAGCTGAGTCACATCGGCTGTCGAGACGTTGGCCGCGCGCATCCAGCCGACGAACAGGGCAGTGTCGTAGGACGTGGGCCTCCCGCAGTCGTTCCGCCCCGCCTGCTCCATCGACGGGATGCAGAACGCAGTCACTCCGAAGCCTCCGCGCGCGACGCCGATCGTAGGCAGAGTGCTCACGTCGAACTCGGCCGGCAGGCCGACCGCGGCAAGCGCGCGGTACTTGCGAGACACGAGATCGAAGCTCACCAGCCTTCGATTCAGGAGCCACGCCTTGGCGCGCTGCGCCGGGTTGAAAGTACCGCGAGCTGACTTCGACAGTGCGAGCAGTCCCTCGGCGGTGGTGAGCTCGGGCACTCGCTCGGCGGTCCCCCTCCATGAGCCATCCGTCGCCTGATTCCGCTCGAGCCAGAGGATCGCGTTTGCGCGGGCGTCGGAGGGTGTCGCGGCAGACGAGGACTCCGGCAGGGCAGCGAGAACTACCAACAGGCCGCCGAGAACGACGAAAAGAGCGGTCCGCCGCGTGACTCTCAAGCGAGTCACTCGGAGATCTCCAGCCCACGCAGAAGCTCGAGGACCGCACCGCATCTGTTCAATACGCGTCTCGTGTACGAGGCGGCCGACCCGCCCGTGGGAATGCCTCGTCTGCGTCGACCCGCGTCGTCGTAGTCGAAGACGGTGAGAACGGCCCAGGCCCCGTTCTTGATGCTCGTCAGCTGGTCGGCGCACTCGAACGCCGCGTCTCCGAGGACTTTCAACTGCCAAGCACGCGCGTGTAGATTCGGCTGCGTGCCTCATGATCCGAACGCCCGTATGACTTCGCGGATCGCTGCGTCGAGGTCTTGTTCGTCTCGGAGCTCGAGGCTCCGCACCAAGAGAGCTGACTGACTCTCAATCGAGTAGGCTGCGACCTCACATTGCCCGGTGGTCCACACAGTAACTTGGCCACGAATCCGGTCGTCCTCAAACTCGATCCAAGCGGATCTCGGCTCTCGATCAACAGGGCCGAGTGTGAACCTGGCCTTAGGTCTGGCGTGCCCGGTGCGTGTCCAGGCTGCCTGCCAATCCTCCAGCGCAGAGAGGAAGTTCGTCACTTTCCAACCCTGGTTGCGAGGTGCTCGATGTTGGTAGCAGGGACAGGTCGGGGAATGGTGGGGTAGTCAAACAAATTTCCCGGCCCAGGGACCTGAGACCAGTCCGAACGTCCCGCTGGACGCAACGATGTCGACGGGACATCGAACTCGACGTAGAGACTTCCGGGCCGCGCCTGAGGCAGATATGACTGGACGTTGGCTGGACTTGCGACGTAGGTAGTGTTTCCACCACCAACTTGAACGGCTCGTGTACCGACCATCGCGTCGTACTCGGCCTGCCCCATCCATCGACCAACACGGGTCGTCGCAATCACGGAACCTGCTCCCCTTGCGGGAAGTCCCGCGACCACACCCGCCAACGAGAGCGCGGTAAGACTCAAATTCTGCGCGAGATACTGCGGGTCTACGAAGTCGGCCCAGTCTTCCAGCGCGGACGCCGCTCGGTAACTCGCCACTTGAGCGATTGCGCCTGCCCCGTAGGTCGGATCCCAATCAAACGCCGC
>Ga0187894_10000054_pt1 | contig 146037 bp, 153 predicted proteins | sample GBC1701081metaG_FD_136650 | JGI IMG/M metagenome (GOLD analysis project Ga0187894, IMG submission 136650) | White microbial mat communities from a lava cave in the Kipuka Kanohina Cave System on the Island of Hawaii, USA - GBC170108-1 metaG ... | reverse complement strand
TCACCCGCAAGAAGGACTCTCCTGCCGACGCCGACGAGCACAAGGGCGAAGAGGGCAAGTTCGAGAAATATTTCACGGCCGATCCCGGCGACGGCGATTGATCCGGATCAAGCCGGAACAGGCGCGTTCCGACTAAAGGGTGGATTTCGGCCGCTTTTGCTGTTATATGACAGTCATTGAAGCGGATGCCTTCGCATTCGCATCAGGTGATCAAGCGAATTGCCGCACAATCGAGCATCGAGAGCACGTCTTTTGGGGCGGATGCGGGGCTAGTGCGATCTTGCGGCTGATTTCCATGGGAAGGTCTGATTGATGGCAACGAAGGCGTTGAACTTCGACGTTGGTGACTATGTCGTTTACCCCAAGCACGGCGTGGGCCGCGTGATCGATCTGCAGAGCACCGACATCGCCGGAATGGAGCTGGAACTCTACGTGCTCCGCTTCGAGAAGGAAAAGATGACGCTCCGGGTGCCGACCAACAAGGCCGAAAGCGTCGGCATGCGCAAATTGTCGTCGGACAAGACGATGCAGGAAGCGCTGACCACCCTGAAGGGCAAGCCGAAGATCAAGCGCACGATGTGGTCGCGCCGCGCCCAGGAATATGAGGCGAAGATCAATTCGGGCGACCTGGTGTCGATCGCCGAGGTGGTCCGCGACCTGTTCCGCCCGGACGACGCGCCCGAGCAGAGCTATTCCGAGCGCCAGATCTTCGAGGCCGCCTCCACCCGCCTTGCCCGCGAGCTCGGCGCGATGGAAGAGGTCGACGAGAAGAAGGCGCTCGAGAAGCTGCTCGAGATTCTCAACAAGGCGGCCGTGATCCATCACAAGGTCAAGGTCGAAGCCTAACCGACGACTTTTCACGATGCACCGAAAGGCGGCCCCGAAACGGGCCGCCTTTTTCGTTGCCTGCTACATTTGTATCCTGTAGTATATGGGCAATACAGCTAGAGGAGGATATCGATGATGCGCAGAGTAGCAATGATATCCTTGCTTGTGCTTGCGGCGGCCTGCTCGGCCGGCGCCCAGGGCCCGCAGGGCGAGCAGGCCCGGGCCCGCGCCAGCGGCGAGCAGGGCCAGCGCAGCTTCGAGGTTGCGGCCTTCGATTCGGTCTCGCTCGGCGGCCCTTATGATGTCGTGATCACCGTCGGCGGTGCGCCCTCGGTCCGCGCCGAAGGCGATGCCCAGGCACTGGAGCGGATGGAGATCCGCGTCGAGGGGAGCGACCTCAAGATCGAGACGCGGCGCGAGGGTCTATTCTCGCGCGGCGACCATGGCGCGGCGACGGTCTATGTAACGGTGCCAGCGCTGCGTTCCGCGTCGATCGGCGGAGCGGGGGACATGCGGATCGACCGCGTCGAGGGCCAGAGCTTCTCCGCCTCGATCGGCGGAGCGGGCAATATGGAGATCGCCGCGCTCCGGGCCCCGGAGACCCGCTTCTCGGTTGCGGGTTCGGGCACGATCCGCGCCGCCGGCACCACCGAGCGCACCGCGCTGTCGATTGCGGGGGCAGGCGATCTCGATCTTGCCGCACTGCGCACCCAGACGGCCGACGTCTCGATCGCCGGCTCGGGCAATGTCGAGCTCTGGGCGGCGCGCGCCGTCGAGGGCTCGGTGGTCGGTTCGGGCAATGTCATCGTCAATGGGACGGCCCACTGCTCGGTCTCGAAGATCGGTTCGGGCGATATACGCTGTGGCGGCGGCTGACCAATCGGACATTGACGGTTAAGTTTTTGCAGGCATGGTCCGGATCATGACCCGGATCCTGTTCGCCTTGCTTGGCATCGCCGCGCTCGCCGCGCCGGCCGCGGCCGCCGAGCGATCCTATTCCGTCACCGACTTCGACCGCATCCAGGTCGAGGGTCCTTATATCGTCCGCCTCACGACCGGTCGCTCCGCCGCCGCGCGGGCGAGCGGCACCATCCCGGCGCTCGACCGGGTGATGATCGATGTCCAGAGCCAGACTTTGCGGATTCGGCGCAACCGGTCCTATTCCGGGGGCACGCCCGGCGCCCAGGAAGGGCCGCTGACGATCAGTGTGTCGACGCGCGCGCTACGTTCGGCGCGGCTGATCGGGCCGGGGAGTCTCGAGCTCGACCGCGTCCAGGGGCTGCGCGCCGATCTCACCGTCGAAGGCAGCGGCCGGCTGCACGCCGCCGCGGTCGCCGCCGACACCCTCAATCTCGGGCTGCTCGGCGCGGGCCGGCTCGAGCTGGCCGGCACCGCGGGAACGTTGCGCGCCGACATCCAGGGCAGCGGCGATCTCGATGCCGCCGGGCTGACCGCCCAGAATGCGACGATCACCACCACCACGTCGGGCACCGTCGCGCTGGCGGTCGTCCGCGCGGCCACCGTCACCGCTTTGGGCCTCGGCACCGTCACGATCGGCGGCCGGCCGGCCTGCACCGTCACCGGTGCCGGCGCGACCCAGGTCAGCTGCGGCCGATCAAATCAACGCTAGCAGAGCGAGCTCCTCCGCCAGCGCGGGCGGCAGCGCCGCGTCCTCGTCCTCATCGCCGAACAGGTCGGGCGGCAGGTCGATCGCGGCCAGATAGCGCCAGCCCTGATGGGCGCGCTTGAGCCGCGCGCGCACCGGCACCAGCTCGGCGTCGAGCCGGATGATGGTGCGGCGGTCGCTTTCGCTTTCGGTAAAGCCGAGGATCGTCTGACGCGCGGCGATCCGGTGCTTGATGATCCAGTAAAGCGAGCCGCCGACCAGCTCCTCGGCGCGCTTCGGCCTGAATCGGGTGGTGATCGGGACGACTCCATCCTGGCACCGCGCCTCCTGGCGGCGACGCAAAGCGTCGAGGCTGCCGCAGCCGACCGCGACCTTGCTGAGATGGAGCGAAGGCATCCCCTCCATTCGCGCCGGAACCGGCGCGCTTCAAGCCCCTAACCGGCGAGGCCAGTGGCCACCGCAAGTCCGAGAAAGGCGAAGAAGCCCATCGAATCGGTAACCATCGTGACGAACACCGACGAGGACACCGCGGGATCCTGGCCGAGCCGTTCGAGCATGACCGGGATCGCCACGCCGGACAGGCCTGCGATCATGATGTTGATCAGCATCGCGGCGGCGATCACCCCGCCGAGCTGCCAGTTGGCGAAGACCAGGCCGGCTCCGAGCCCGAGCAGGATGGCAATGGTGACGCCGTTGAGCAGAGCGACCGAAATCTCGCGGACGATCGTTCGCATCGTATTCGATCGGGTGAGCTGGTTCATCGCCAGCGCGCGTACCGACACCGCCATCGTCTGGGTTCCGGCATTGCCGCCGATCGACGCGACGATCGGCATCAGCACGGCCAGCGCCACCATCTGCTCGATCGCAGCACCGAATATGAAAATGATCGTCGAAGCGACGAGCGCGGTGGCGAGGTTGGCGATCAGCCAGCGCACCCGCGCCTTGTAGCTGTCGCGCACCGGCTCGTTGATGTCGCCTTCGACGCCGGCGCCGGACAGCAGCAAGGCGTCCTCGCTCGCTTCCTCCTGAATGATGTGGACGATGTCGTCGGCGGTGATCATGCCGACCAGCCGCCCGCTCTGATCGACCACCGCGGCCGAGACCAAAGCATATTTCTGAAAGCGGAGCGCCACCTCCTCCTGGTCCATGTCGACCGGGATCAGGGTCTGCTCGCGCTGCATGACGTCGGCGACCGCAATTTGCCGCGGGGTGCGCAGGATCCAGGAGAGCAGGCAGGTGCCGACCGGCCGGTGCGCGGGATCGACGACGAAAATCTCGAAAAAGTCGGTGGCGAGATCTTCCTCGGCGCGCAGATAGTCGATCACCTGGCCGACCGTCCAATGCTCGGGTACGGCAACCGCGTCGCGCCGCATCAGCCGCCCGGCCGATTCCTCGGGATAGGACAGCGCCTCCTCGATCGCGGCGCGGTCGTCGGGGTCGAGCGCGCGCAGCACCGCGCGCTGATCCTCCTCCTCCATGTCCTCAATGATCGCGACCGCGTCGTCGGTCTCGAGCTCGCCGGCAATTTCGGCGACCTGGTGCGGCTCGAGCGCGTCGAGCAGTTCGTCGCGCACCCAATCGTTCAATTCCGCGAGCACGTCGCCGTCGAGCAGGCCGGCCAGCGCGGCGGCGAGCGCGCGGCGGTCGTCGCGGTCGACCAGCTCGAGCAGATCGGCGACATCGGCCGGATGGAGCGGCTCCACCAGCGCGCGCGCACCCTCCTCGTCGCCGGCCTCGACCCGCTCGATCACCGCCTGGACGAATTCGGGCTTCAGCCGATCGTCCTCGTCATGACGGGAATCGGCCGCGCGCGGCTCTTCGTGGGGCGTTCCGAGTTCGCTCTCGCTCATCCGCCCTTCTTTCAATGCCGCACCGGAAGGCTTCCTAGGCGCGTCGATCCGGCCTGTCGATATTGGACGGCGGGGTGGCGAAACCGGGCGACTGGTCCTAAGGGGCTCGGGCCTACGCAGGAGACAGTGAATGGCCGACGCGCTCAACACCCTGGTGCTCAATCTCGACAGTGGCGGCGACGTCGTCATCCGCCTGCGCCCCGACCTCGCTCCGGGCCATGTCGCCCGCATCCGCGAGCTCGCGCAGGAGGGCTTTTACGACGGCGTCACCTTCCATCGGGTGATCGACGGCTTCATGGCCCAGGGGGGCGATCCGAGCGGCACTGGCACGAGCGGTTCGGACAAGCCCAATCTCAAGGCCGAGTTCAGCGGCGAGCCGCACGTCCGCGGCACCGCCTCGATGGCGCGCACCCCGAATCCCGACAGCGCCAACAGCCAGTTCTTCATCTGCTTCGACGATTGCCGCTTCCTCGACGGCCAGTACACCGTCTGGGGCGAGGTTGTCGAAGGCATGGAACATGTCGACGCGTTGCCCAAGGGCGAGCCGCCGAGCAGCCCGGGCAAGATCGTCAAGGCGAGCCTGAAACCCTAGGCGATGGCCGCGCCGCGCGACATTCTCATCCTCGGCGGCACCGGGTTCCTCGGGCCGCACATCGTCGAGAGTGCGCGCGCTCGGGGTCACCGCGTCACATTGTTCAACCGCGGACAGAGCAACCCCCATTTGTTTCCCGACGTGGAGCAGGTGCATGGCGATCGCGAGCGCGACCTCGACGCGCTGAAGGGGCGGACCTGGGACGCCGTCGTCGACCCGTCCGGCTATCTGCCGCGCATCGTCAAGACGTCGGCCGACTTCCTTGCCGCCGGGGTCGGACAGTACATCTTCATTTCCTCCATCTCCGTCTACAAGGACCTCACGCCCGGGGCTGACGAAGCCCATCCGCTGCGAGCGCTCAGCGAACCGGGCAGCGAGGAGGTGCTCAAGCATTATGGCGCGTTGAAGGCGCTCTGCGAGCGGGTGGTGAGCGCCGCGTTCGAAGATCGCGCGCTGATCATCCGTCCCGGCCTCATCGTCGGGCCCGGGGATCCGACCGACCGCTTCACCTACTGGCCGGTCCGCATCGATCGCGGCGGCGAGATCCTCGCGCCGGGCAACGGTGACGATCCCGCGCAGGTGATCGACGGCCGCGACCTGGCGGCCTGGATCCTCTCCTGCGTCGAGCAGAACCTGACCGGCACCTTCAACGCTACCGGGCCGCGCGACGCCGTCACCATGCGCGATCTGTTGAGCCAGTGCCAAGCGGGGGTGGGCGTAACGGCGCGCTTCACCTGGGTGGACACGGATTTCCTGAAGGCGAACGAGGTCGAACCCTGGTCCGATCTGCCGGTATGGACCGGCAGCGACTCTGGCATCCTCAGCGCCAGCATCGCCCGGGCGCTCGATCACGGGCTCGCCTTCAGGCCGCTCGCCGAAACCGCGCGCGACACCCTGGCGTGGTGGAAGGCCTTGCCGCCCGAACGCCGCCAGGAACTTAAGGCAGGACTCAAGCCGGAGCGGGAAGCGGAAATGCTCGCCGCCTGGCACGGACGCAACGCGCGGCGGGCCGCGCCGGCTGTCGAGCAGGAGGCATGAAATGGCACGCTTCGTCACCCTGATCACCGGCGCGTCGGCCGGGATCGGCGTCGAATTCGCCAGGCTCTGCGCGGCGCGCGGCGAAGAGGTCGCGCTGGTCGCCCGCCGCCGCGACCGGCTCGATGCGCTGGCCGCCGAGCTTGGCGGCAAGGCCCATGTCTTCGCCACCGATCTCGCTGCGCCCGACGCGGCGGGAAGCCTGATCGCCACCATCGAAGCCGAGGGGCTGACAATCGACACCCTGATCAACAATGCCGGCTTCGGCGCCGGCGGCCGGTTTCACGAGGTCGCGTTCGAGCGTCAGCACGAAATGGTGGTGCTCAACGTCGCCGCGCTCACCGATCTTACTCATCTGGTCCTTCCCGGCATGATCGAGCGCGGCCGGGGCGCGATCCTCAACGTCGCCTCGACCGCCGCTTTCCAGCCCGGCCCGGGGGGCGCGGTCTATTTCGCGACCAAGGCCTATGTGCTCTCGTTCAGCGAGGCGCTGCACCAGGAATGTAAGGGGACGCCGATCAAGGTGTCGTGCCTGTGCCCCGGCCCGACCGCGACCGAATTCTTCCAGGCCGCGGGCTATGCCAAGCCGGAACGCAAGGGCAAAGCCGACGCGCGCAGCGTGGCGGTCGCCGGGCTCGCGGGCCTCGATGCCAACCGCGCCGTCGTCGTGCCTGGCCTCGGCAACAAGGCGACCGCGCAGCTCAACCGTTTCCTGCCGCGCGCGGCGATGCGCCGCATCGTGGCCGCAGTTCGGCTCTAGCGCGTCGTCAGGCGAAGCGCGGACTGGGCTCTGCCCCCGCCGCGAAGCTGTCGAGCAGCCAGTCGTGGAAGATCCGCACCGGCCGGCGCTTGAGCGCCGAGCGGCGGCAGGCGAAATAATAGGAATAAGGGCTTTCGACCGCGACGTCGAACAAGCGGGCGAGCCGGCCATCCCGGATACCGTCGAGATGCATGTCGAACAGGAAGGCGACGCCGAGACCCTGGGCGGCGGCGTCGAGGATCAGCTGGCCTGAATCGAAATGGTCGATCGCGGCCGGCGTGAGATCGGGCAACCCCACCGCGGCGCGCCACGATTCGAACGCATCGGGGATATCGCTGTGGAGCAGGATGGTCTCGTGGGCGAGCTGGGCGGGATCGGTGAGCGCGGTGGGGCCCTCGGCCATTGCCTGCGCGCCGATCGCGACCACCCGGCTGGTGCCCAGCCGCCGCGAATAAAGTGGCGGCTCGATGCCGCGCGCCAACGTGATCACCGCATCGAGCCCCTCGTCGAGCCGGGCGATTGCGCGCGACTGGGTCTCGATGTCGATATGGAGGTCGGGCTGGCTCCGGCGCAGCGACCCGAGCCGCGGCATCAGCCGGTACGAGGCGAACAAGGGCAGCACGCCGAGCTTGAGCCGCATCAGCTCGCCGTCGCTGGAGGCGCGTTCCATCGCCGCGCCCAGGGCATCGACCGCTGGGCCGATCTCGCCGAGCAGTCGCTCGCCGTCGGCGTTGAGCAAGACCGCTTGATGGCGGCGTTCGAACAACGGCTTGCCGACATGGCGCTCGAGCGCCTGTACCCGCCGGGTGAGCGCCGGCGAGGATAAAGCCAACGCTTCGGCCGCTTGCTTGATCGAGCCCAGTCGCGCGCTCTGCACGAACGCCTCGATCGTCGCCAGCGGCGGCAGCCGTTTCATGGCCTGCATCCTCTCTTTTGTGCGGTGCACATTCGCCGTTGTCACGGAAATGCAACGTTTCCCGCATGCATTTCCTGCACTTATAGCAATGTTCTTCGCAATTGCACAATGAATGTGCAGGTGCGAGAAGAGCTCTGCCTTTCAGGCATCCTCTCCTAAAACTTCAGGCCGGCCCTCGGGCCGGCCTTTCTTTTTTGAACCGCATCTTTGACCAGCCGTTGTCGGTCCTTATGTGGGGCCCTGCAACCAGGCGGGATGGCTGATGGCGGACGACGAACGCAAACCAAGGCGACTCCAGGTCGCGACGATGCGCCCCGAAGACAGCGGCCGCGGCCTCGCGCGGCTGCCGCGCACGGCGATGACCGAGCTGGGTCTCGCCGAAGGCGATGTCATCGAGCTGATCGGCAAGCGCGCCACCCCGGCACGGGCAGTCGGCCCCTATCCCGAGGATGAAGAGCTCGAGATCATCCGCCTCGACGGCCTCCAGCGCGCCAATGCCGAGCTCGGCGCCGGCGATTTCGTCGAGGTTCGCAAGGCTGAATCCCGTCCCGCCCAGCGCGTCGTGTTCGCCCCGGCGCAGAAGAATCTTCGCCTTCAGGGCTCGGCGCACGCGCTGAAGCGCAGCTTCGGGATGAAGCCGCTGACCGCGGGCGACGTCGTCGCGACCACCGGCCAGCAGCAGGTGCCGCGCGGCGATATTCCCCCCGAGCTGCGCCAGATGCTGACCGCACCGGCCTTTGCGCTGCAGGAGATCCGTCTGGTCGTGGTCTCGACCGTGCCCAAGGGCATCGTCCATATCGACGCCAATAGCGAGATCGAGCTTCGGCCCGAATATACCGAGGCCAGGGAGACCCGCCGCGCCGATGTCACCTATGACGATATTGGTGGCATCGGCACGACCATCGACCAGCTGCGCGAGATGGTCGAGCTGCCGCTGCGCTATCCCGAAATTTTCCAACGGCTCGGCGTCGATCCGCCCAAGGGTGTGCTGCTGCACGGGCCGCCGGGCACCGGCAAGACCCGCCTTGCCCGCGCCGTCGCCAATGAGAGCGACGCCAATTTCTTCCACATCGCCGGCCCCGAAATCATGGGATCGGCTTATGGCGAGAGCGAGAAGCGCCTGCGGCAATTGTTCGAGGAGGCTGGCCAGGCGGCGCCTTCGATCATCTTCATCGACGAGATCGATTCGATCGCGCCCAAACGCGGCCAGGTGACCGGCGAGACCGAGAAACGGCTGGTCGCGCAGCTCCTCAGCCTGCTCGACGGTCTCGAGCCGCGCCAGAATCTGGTGGTGATCGCCGCCACCAACCGGCCCGAGGCGATCGACGAGGCCTTGCGCCGGCCGGGCCGCTTCGACCGCGAGATCGTGATCGGCGTTCCCGACGAGGGCGGTCGCCGCGAGATCCTCGGCATCCACACCCGCGGCATGCCGCTCGCCGAGGGCGTCGATCTTGGCGTTCTGGCCAAGCAGACCTACGGCTTCGTCGGCGCCGACCTCGCCGCACTGGTGCGCGAGGCCGCGATCGAATCGGTGCGGCGGATCATGCCCAAGCTCGATCTCTCCGAGGGCAGCGGCACGATCCCGGCCGACGTGCTCGAGACGCTCTCGGTGACCCGCAAGGATTTCGAGGAGGCGCTGAAGCGGGTCCAGCCTTCGGCGATGCGCGAAGTGATGGTCCAGATACCCGATGTCGGCTGGGACGATATCGGCGGCGTCGACGAGGCGCGCGAGCGGCTGCGCGAGGGTGTCGAGCTGCCGCTCAAGCATCCCGATGCCTTCCGCCGGCTCGGGATCCGCCCCGCCAAGGGCTTCCTGCTCTACGGCCCGCCGGGCACCGGCAAGACCCTGCTCGCCAAGGCCGCGGCGCGCGAGGCCGAAGCCAATTTCATCGCCACCAAGAGCTCGGACCTGCTGTCGAAATGGTATGGTGAATCCGAGCAGCAGATCGCACGGCTGTTCGCGCGCGCCCGTCAGGTCGCGCCGACGGTGATCTTCATCGACGAGCTCGACAGCCTGGTGCCCGCGCGCGGCGGCGGCCTTGGCGAGCCGCAGGTTACCGAGCGGGTGGTCAACACCATCCTCTCCGAAATGGACGGGCTCGAGGAATTGCAGTCGGTGGTGGTGATCGGCGCCACCAACCGTCCCAATCTGATCGATCCGGCGCTGCTCCGCCCGGGCCGATTCGACGAATTGATCTACGTCGCGGTGCCCGATCGCGCCGGTCGGCGCCACATTCTCGGCATCCACACCAAGGCCATGCCGCTCGCCAAGGATGTCGATCTCGACGCGCTGGCGGCGCAGACCGAGCGCTTCACCGGCGCCGACCTTGAGGATCTCGTCCGCCGCGCCGGGCTGTTCGCGCTGCGCGAGCGGATCGAGGCGGTCGAGGTGACGATGGCCGAATTCGAGCGCGCGCTCGAGGAGACCCGCGCCTCGGTCACCCCCGAAATGGAGCGCGAATATGACCAGATTCAGGAGAATCTGAAGCAGGATGCGCGCAGCGCCAGCTCCGGCGGGATCGGGTTCATCGCGCCAGGCATGCTTACGCCGCGCGGGCCGAAGACTTGACCCGGAGCGCGGTCCAGACGGCGAGCCCGGCCAGCGTGGCGGCGACCGCAAAGAAGGGAAGAGGGATGGCGATCCCATAGAGCGCCACGCCGATCGCCGGAGCGGCGATATAGGCGAAGCCGTTGACCGACGTGACCATCCCCGCCACCGCATTTTGCTCGTGCGGCGCGACCGCCAGCGAGGCGCCGCTGGTGAAGCCGGGCCGTATCAGACCGAAGCCCAGGGAGGCGAGCGAAAAACCCATGGTGATGCCGTAAACGCTGATCGAGAGGCCGATGATCGCGGTGCCGAGCGCGGCGACGAGCGCGCCCCAGGCGACGAGTTGGCGCGGCGCGAGCCCGAGTTGCGGGATCAGCCACAATTGGGTGAGCAAAGAGGCCAAAGCGCCGCTGACCAGCACGATCGCGAACCATTGCTGAGCATGTTGGGGGGGCAGCGCCAGCCGGTCGATGATGAGGAACCCCATTACCCCGAGCATCGCTGCCTGACCGTGGCCGCTGATCAATCCGACCGCATGCCAGGGAAGCACGCGCGGGTCGCGCCACCGCAGCCGCGCCGGCTCTCCCTCCGCAACCAGCACCGGCGCGTCGGTGCCGAGCGACGGGTAAGACACGATCGCGCCGCGCGCCGGATTGCGTGGGGTGTCGTCGGGCAGCCACAAAACGAGCGCGATCAGCACCGCGACGCCGATTCCGGCGAACACGAACAAGGGCGCCGACAGGCCCAGCGGCCCGACGATGAAGAGCGGCGCGATCGCCGGGCCGATGATCGTCCCCAGCGCGAAGGACGAGGCGATCGCGGCGAGCGCGTTGGTGCGCTGCTCGCCGTCGGTGCGCGCCGCGACATAGGCTTGGACCGCCGGCGGCGAGGCCGATCCGAACGCGCCATAGATCGTCCGGCCGAGGATGAAGACGACGAACACGGTCATTGGCGCGAACAGCCCGGCGAGGCCGACCGCGAGCACGCTGCCGCAGACGAGCATCGATCCGATGAAGCCGTAGAGGCCGAGCCGCATCAGCGCCCGCCGGCCGCGCCGGTCGGCGCGGTGCGCCCAGATCGGCGCGGTCACCACCCAGAGCACGCCCGAAAGCGACAGCGCGACCGCCACCCAGATGTCGGCGATGCCGAGCGCGCGGCCGATCCCGGGCAGCAGCGACTGCATCGCGGTATTGCCGGCGGCGGCCACCAGCATGACCGAAAACAGCAACGCGAATCGTTTGCGCGACAGGCCGAAACGATTCACCCGCCGCCCCCGTTGGCGGCGGTCGACGCCGGCTCCCGCAAGTTGCCGCCCCTCGGGGGGGCGAGGGGCGGAGGGCGATGCGGCTTGCCATTCTGGCCCCGATTTGCCAACGCGTCATCTTTCCGCAATTTTCTGGAAACTGGCATGTCGGCATCCTGGGACGAGGCACGAAGAGAGGGGCGTTTTGCGCGCCAACTGAGCGGCAGCCCGCTCTGGCATTTCCTGCGCGGCTTCATCAAGCACCCGGTGATGGTCGGGTCGGTGATCCCGTCGTCGAAGGTGTTGATCGACAAGATGCTCGCCCCGGTCGATTGGGCGAACTGCAAATTGTTCGTCGAATATGGCCCGGGGGTCGGGACTTTCACCGAACATGTCCTGCAGCGCATGGCCCCCGACGCGACCTTGATCGCGATCGACACCAATCCCGATTTCGTCCGCTATCTGCGTCAGAAATTCGCCGACAACCGGCTGTTCGCCGTCACCGGCTCGGCCGCCGACGTGCGCCAGATCATCGCCGATTGCGGGTTCGCGGAGGCCGATTATATCCTTTCGGGCCTGCCTTTCTCGACCCTGCCGCCCGAAATCGGCCCGCGGATCGCCGAGCAGACCGCCGAAGCGCTTCGTCCCGGCGGCGCCTTCCTAGTCTATCAATTCTCGCCCAAGGTGCGCGATTTCATCGCTCCGCATTTCGAGCGGATCGACCGTGGCTTCGAATGGCTGAACGTGCCGCCGGCCCAGCTCTTCTGGGCCTGGAAGGACTGAAGCCCACGCAATTCGCTGGCGGCTAGGCCGCCTTCCGGCCGAGCCGGGTTCGCCGGAAATTGAGCCAGCGGGTGAGGTTATAGTCGGCGGCGGCGACGATGAAAAAAGCCAGTGCCCAGTTGAGCCGATTCCACCAGCTCATCTGCGCGCGATGCGCCTCCGGCGTGATCCGCTTGCTGTCGGCGATCTCGCCGTCGGCGAAGCGACGCATCATCGCGGCAAAGCCGGCATCCTCGACCCGCAACATCATCTCGAGGTTGAGATAGAGGCTGCGCATGTCGAAATTGGCCGAACCGATGTGGACGACATCATCGAGAACGATCAGCTTGGAATGCAATTTGGTCGCCTGATATTCATAAATCTCGGCGCCGCGCTTCAGCAGCCGCCAGTAGAGGAAGCGCGCGGCATTGGTCGTCCATTGGTGATCGGACTTGGCCGGAGTCACGATCCGCGCGCGGCCGCGCTTCGCAATCCCGAAGATTCGCCGCAGCACCGACAGGCTCGGCGCGAAATAAGCGACGATCAGGTCGAGCCGGTTGGCGCGCAGCATGTCGTTCTTGACCGAGCGCGCCCAGGGGCTGAGCCGTCGGGTCGGGCCGCCGAACAGCCAGTGCAGCGGGCCGTCGCTTCTGCTGTGCCGGCCCAGCACCCGCCGCAGCCTGCGGATCGGGGCATCCTCGGTCCGCGCCCAGGCGAACAGATCCTCGAAATAGCCCGTGAGGGCGGCCACGCTGGGGCCCTCGACCTGCAGCCCGAGATCGCGCCAGGCGCCGGCCTCCTTGGTCCCGAAATAGTCGTTGGAAATGTTGAAGCCGCCGATGATCACCTTGCCGCCGTCGGCGAGCGCGAGCTTTTGATGGTTGCGGAGCAGATAGCGGCGCCCCCAGCGTGGCACGAAGCGGCAGAAGCGCGCCGCGGAGTCGGCGAGCGGCCGGAAAAAGGCCTCTCCCGCATTGGCGGCGCCGAAACCGTCCACCAGCAGCGAGACCGCGACGCCGCGGCCGGCGGCGGCGACCAAGGCATCGCGGACGCGCCGGCCGGCCTCGTCGGCCTCCCAGATGTAATAAAGGACACGTAGCGACTCCTGCGCGCCCTCGATCAGCGCGATCAGCGCCTCGAGCCGCTCGGGCCCGTCGGGGAGCAGGGTCAGCCGGTTGCCGGCGATCGTCATCGGCGCGATGGGCGCGGCCTCGGTCATCGCGATTGCGCCTAGCCCGATGGGCGTCGGGAGGGGAAGCCGAATCCGGCGCAGTTGAAGGCACGCAGCGATTCGCTAGAGCTTGCAGCGGTGCACCTGTCCCGTCTCAGCCTGACCGATTTCCGCAGCTATGCAGATGCCGTTGTCGCGCCCGGTGATGGCTTCGTCATCCACACCGGCGAGAATGGCGCCGGCAAGACCAACCTGCTCGAGGCGCTATCGCTGCTCGCTCCGGGTCGCGGCCTGCGCGGCGCGGCGCTGGCCGAAATGGCGCGGCGCGGCGGAACCGAGGGCTTTGCGGTCGCGGCAAGACTGGCCGACTCCTCGGCCGCGCTCGGGGACGGGGTCGAGATCGGCACCGGCACCGCTGCGGCCGCGCCCGAACGCCGCCAGGTGCGAATCAATGGCGCGCCTGCAGCGGCCAATTCGCTGTCGGAATGGCTGTCGGTGCTCTGGCTCACGCCGGCGATGGACCGCCTGTTCTCCGATGCCGCCTCCGCCCGGCGCCGGTTTCTCGACCGGCTGGTGCTCGCCCTTCGGTCCGATCATGCTGGCCATACCGCGCGCTACGAAGCGGCGATGCGCGCGCGCAACAAGCTGCTCGCCGAGCCGGCGCCCGACCGCGACTGGCTGACCGCGCTCGAGGCGCGGATGGCCGAACATGGTCTCGCGCTCGCCGATGCGCGCGCGGCGACGGTTACGGCACTGGACGCGCGCCTCGCCGCTGCGCCCCAGGGCCCCTTCGCCCGCGCCGGCCTCGCGCTCGACCAAAACCGGGTCGACGATCTGGCGCAGGCGCTTGCATCCGGCCGGCTGCGCGACGCGGCCGCAGGGCGCGCGCTCACCGGGCCCCATCGCACCGATCTTCTCGTCACCCATCTCGACAAGACTCAGCCCGCGTCGCTCTGCTCGACCGGTGAGCAGAAGGCGCTGCTGATCGGCCTGATCCTCGCTTTTGCCGACCTCGTGGCCGAGCGCGCCGGCGCCCGCCCGATCCTGCTGCTCGACGAGATCGCCGCCCATCTCGACGCGCTCCGCCGCACCGCCTTGTTCGATCGGTTGGCGGGCGCGGGCGGCCAGGTCTGGATGACCGGAACCGAGCCCGGCCTGTTCGCCGGAATCCGCGACGGCGCGACCTGGCTGGAGGTCAAGGAGGGTCGCGTCGAGGGCAGCTGAATCGCCCGTTTTTCCTTGGGATTCCGCCCTTTCGACCCTATATCCTGATCATGGCAACCACCCCCAATGAAAGCAGCTACGGCGCCGATTCCATCAAGGTGCTGAAAGGGCTGGATGCGGTCCGCAAGCGGCCCGGAATGTATATCGGCGATACCGACGACGGCTCGGGCCTCCACCACATGGTGTTCGAGGTCTCGGACAATGCGATCGACGAGGCGCTCGCCGGCCATTGCGATCGGATCCTGATCACCCTTAATCCCGACGGCTCGGTCTCGGTCGAGGACAATGGCCGCGGTATCCCGACCGACATTCACACCGAAGAAGGGGTGTCGGCGGCCGAGGTCATCATGACCCAGCTCCACGCTGGGGGTAAGTTCGAAAACACCTCGGACGACAACGCCTATAAGGTTTCCGGCGGCCTGCACGGCGTCGGCGTCTCGGTGGTCAACGCGCTTTCCGAGGTGCTCGATCTCACCGTCTGGCGCGACGGCAAGGAACATTACATGCGCTTCCGTCACGGCGATGCGGAAGCGCCGCTGAAGGTGGTTGGCGATGCGCCCGCGGGAAAGAAAGGGACCCGGGTCACCTTCCTGCCCTCGACCGAGACGTTCAAGATCACCGAGTTCGATTTCGACACGCTCGAGCATCGCTTCCGCGAGCTCGCTTTTCTCAATTCCGGCGTTCGCCTGATCCTCACCGATGCGCGGCACGAGGAAGAAAAGAGCGTCGAGCTTTACTATGAGGGCGGGATCGCGGCTTTCGTGCGCTGGCTGGACCGCGCCAAGACGTCGCTCATTCCGGAGCCGATCTCGGTCACCGGTCAGCGCGACGAGATCGGCATCGAAGTCGCGCTCGAATGGAACGATTCCTATTACGAGCAGGTGCTCTGCTTCACCAACAACATCCCACAGCGCGACGGCGGCACTCATCTCGCCGCCTTCCGCGCGGCGCTGACCCGCACGCTCAACAACCATGCCGACAAATCGGGGATGATGAAGCGTGAGAAGGTCAGCCTCACCGGCGACGACATGCGCGAGGGGCTGACTGCGATCGTCTCGGTCAAGCTGCCCGACCCCAAGTTCAGCAGCCAGACCAAGGACAAATTGGTCAGCTCGGAGGTGCGTCAGCCGCTCGAGAGCCTGATGGCCGACAAGCTTACCGATTGGCTCGAGGAGAATCCCGGCCACACCCGAACCATCATCCAGAAGATCATCGATGCCGCCGCGGCGCGCGAGGCGGCGCGCAAGGCGCGCGAGGCGAGCCGCAAGTCGGTGCTGGGCATCGCCTCGCTGCCCGGCAAGCTCGCCGATTGCCAGGAGCGCGATCCGGCCAAGTCCGAGCTGTTCCTGGTTGAGGGCGACAGCGCCGGCGGCTCGGCCAAGCAGGGCCGCGACCGCCATTTTCAGGCGATCCTTCCGCTGCGCGGCAAGATCCTCAACGTCGAGCGCGCCCGCTTCGATCGGATGCTGTCGTCGAAAGAGGTCGGCACCCTGATTCAGGCGATGGGGACCGGCATCGGCCGCGACGATTTCGACATCGAGAAGCTGCGCTACCACAAGATCGTGATCATGACCGACGCCGACGTCGACGGCGCCCACATCCGCACCTTGCTGCTGACCTTCTTCTATCGGCAGATGCCCGACATCATCGAGCGCGGTCACCTCTACATCGCCCAGCCGCCGCTCTACAAAGTGAGCAAGGGCCGCTCCGAAGTCTATCTCAAGGACGATGCCGCGCTCGACGAATATCTGATCGAGGCGGGCGCCGAGGCAACCCGGCTCGAAGGCGCGGGCGAGCCGCGAACCGGCCGCGAATTGCGGCTGCTCGTCGAACATGCCCGCCGGGTTCGGGCTCTGATGCACTATGTGCCGCGTCGCTACGATCCCGCGGTGATCGAGGCGCTGGCGCTGACCGGCGCGCTCGATCCGGCCTTGCGTGGCGACCAGCGCGTCGCGGCGGTCGATTTCGCCGCGTCCTGGCTCGGCCGCGGCGATCGCGAGGCGCAATGGACCGGAACGCGGGCCGACGATGGCGGCTATATCCTCGAGCGGCGCTGGCGCGGCGTCACCGATCATTATCGGATCGAGCCGGCCTTCCTCGTCAGCCAGGAGGCGCGCCGCCTCCATGCGCTGATCGAGCAGCAGGCCGAAGCCTATGCCGCGCCGCTGACCCTGGTCACGCCGCCGCGCGCCGCGCGCGGCGACGCGGCTCCGGCCGAAGCGGAGGAGGAAGGCGAGGAGGACGCGGCGCCGGCGAGCCAGAACAAGGGCATCGCGATCAACCGCCCGACCGAATTGCTCGAAGCGATCCTCGCTGCCGGCCGCAAGGGGCTCGCCTTCCAGCGCTACAAGGGTCTTGGCGAGATGAACGCCGACCAGCTCTGGGAGACGACGCTCGATCCCGGACATCGCGCGATGCTCCGGGTCGAAATTGCCCAGGCCGACCTTGCCGACGAGATTTTCACCCGGCTGATGGGCGACGTGGTCGAGCCGCGCCGCGAGTTCATCCAGGAGAATGCGCTCAACGTCGCCAATCTCGACGTTTGACGCGGACCGGGGAGATCGTGGCGAAGCCGGGTCGCTGCGAACCTATCCCAGCAGTGCCTTCAACTTGGTCCTGATTTCCTCGATCTCCGGTGCGCCGGCTTTGCCTTTCTTCACTGCGCCCCAGGCGCGCCGGTCGAGACATTTGATCTGGTCGGCGAGAGCGACGCCGCCTTTGACCGTTACTTCGAACGGATAGTTTTTGATCCGCGTGGTCATCGGGACACAAAGCGCCAGACCGGTTTTTCCGTTATAAGCAGCTGGCGACAGCACAATGGCGGGACGACGACCGGCCTGCTCATGCCCGGCCTGCGGGTTGAATTGGAGCCAGATGATATCGCCCGTATCGGGCGTCCATCTTTTCGCTACCATGCCTCGCCGCCCTCGAGCGCACCCCATTCGGTTTCGTCATGCAGGTTTTCGGGCGTGATCGCATCCACCAGCCGGGCGCAATCGGTGATCGGCGGTCGGCCAAGCCATCATTTCTTTAGCCATTCTTTAGTGGCGCTTCGGGCGCCGCCGGGGAAGGATCGCGGCTGCCCGCACGGAGGAGAACAGGCGATGGACAAGAAGCGCGTGACGTTCGCGACGTTCGCTGCCTTCCTTGCCCTGCTTATGGCGTGCAGCGATGTGGCCGATTCGCCCGCGGCGAACCAGGCCGTGCCGAAAATCGTCGACCGGGTGTCGGTCCCCTTCTATGTCAACGCCGCGCTCGCCGATCCCGCACGGGCGATGCACCAAGGCGCCGATGCCCGCCGCCATCCGGCCGAGCTGATCGCTTTCGCCGGCCTCCAGCCCGGCGACCGCGTTCTCGATTTGATTCCGGGCGACGGCTATTGGACGCGGATCTTCAGCCGGATCGTCGGCCCCGAAGGACGGGTCTATGCGGTCTGGCCGAAAAATTACGCCGATCTCGCCCAGGGCAATGTCGCCACCTTGCGCCAGATCGCCGCGACGCCGTCGCATGCCAACGTCCGGGTCGAGGTCCAGCCGACGCCGCTGCTGACCGCCCCGGAGCCGCTCGACATGGTCTGGACCAGCCAGAATTATCACGATTATCCCGACAAGTTCATGGGCCGTACCGATCCCGCCCAGCTCAACCGCGCGGTGTTCGCGATGCTCAGGCCCGGCGGCATCTGGTTCATCGTCGATCATGCCGCCGCGCCCGGATCGGGCATGCACGACACCGAGCGGCTGCACCGGATCGACCCCGCGATCGTCCGCCGCCAAGTCGAGGCCGCCGGCTTCGAATATCTCGGCGAAAGCCGCGTGCTCCACAATCCGCGGGACAATCACAGCCTGACCGTGTTCGACCCCGCGATCCGCGGTCGCACCGACCAGTTCGTAATGCGCTTTCGCAAGCCGCCACGCGCGTAACCGCGGATCATGCTATTGCGGCGTCATGCGCCATGACGGGCAATGTCATTGCGGCGCGCTCCGCTTCGCGTTCGACAGCGATCGGCCGCTGAGCCCACGCGCGTGCCAATGCGGCTTCTGCCGCCGACATGGCGCCCGCACCGTCACCGATCCGGCGGGCGCAGCCGAGCTCCGGCTCGGGCCCGAGACGATCCGCTACCGCTTCGGCACCGGCACCAGCGACTTCCTGATCTGCGGCGGTTGCGGGATCTATGTCGGCGCTCTCGTCGCGCTCGACGGGCAGCTTTATGTCACGCTCAACCTCAACGCCTTCGCCGATCCCCATCTCGACCTCGCGGCGGTGCCGGTGATCTATGACGGCGAGGGCGCCGGCGCCAAGGCCGAGCGCCGGCGCCGCAACTGGACGCCGGCGCGGCTGGCGACCGGCTGAGCCTCAAGGTCCGGAACCCTATTCCCCGCCGTCGCCGCCGGCGAAGCGCAGCCGCTGCGCCCGGCCGGCCAGCTCGAGGAACTCGCGCCGCCAATAATCGTCGGTCCGCGCCCGCTGTGCCAGCGCGCGCACGTCGGCGAAGCTGAACCGGCCCATATTGGTGTCGCCGCGCAGCAGCTGGCCGTAGGCGGCGACCGCCGCGACGAAGGCGGTGTCGCCGACCGGCGCCGACGCACTGCGGATCAGCCCGGCGCGGACCGGCTGCTCGATTAGCCGCGACTGCTGCTCGCCCGGAAGCTTGTAGCGCAGCCTGAGGAAGGCGAGCTCCTCATTGGCGTGGCCGCCGGAGAGAATCCGCTCGTTGGCGAGGTAGCGCCGCTGGGGCAGCCAGCCCCGCCCGCCGGCCGGGACGATCTCGTAAAGCGCCGTGACCTGATGGCCCGCGCCGATGTCGCCGGCGTCGACCGCGTCATTGTTGAAATCCTCCTCGCGCAGCGCCCGATTCTCATAGCCGATCAGCCGATATTCGCTGACATAGGCCGGGTTGAACTCGACCTGGATCTTCACGTCGTGGGCGATCGTGAACAGGGTCGAAGCGAGCTCCTGATCGAGCACCTTCTGCGCCTCGCGCGGCGAATCGATATAGGAATAATTGCCGTTCCCGTGGTCGGCGATCTGCTCCATCATCGCTTCGTTATAATTGCCGGTGCCGAAGCCGAGCGTGGTCAGCGTGATCCCGTCCTCGCGTTCGCGCTCGACCATATCGATCAGCGCCTCGTTGTTGCTGACGCCGACATTGAAATCGCCGTCGGTGGCGAGAATCACGCGGTTGATCCCACCCTCGATCATATTGGCGCGCGCGGTCCGGTAGGCGAGCTGGATCCCGGCCGCGCCGGCGGTCGAGCCGCCCGACTGCAGCCGCTTCAGCGATTCGACGATCGCGTCGCGATCCGACGTCGGTTCGAGCACGAGTCCCGCGGCGCCGGCATAGACGACGATCGAGACCCGGTCCTGGCGGTTGAGCCGGTTGGCGAGCAGGGCCAGCGAGCATTGCACCAGCGGCAGCTTGTCGGGCGTGCCCATCGATCCCGAGACATCGACGAGAAAGACGAGGTTCGCCGCCGGCCGGCCGCGGCGCGGCAGGTCGTAGCCGCGCAGGCCGACGCGGAGCAGGCGGCTATTCTCGTTCCAGGGGCTGGTGGTCATGTCGGTGGTGATGCTGAAGGGCCGCGACCGGTCCTGAGGCGCGGGATAATCGTATCGGAAATAGTTCAGCATCTCCTCGGTCCGCACCGCCGCCTGCGGCGGGGTCGCACCCGTGTTGAGGATGCGGCGGACATTGGAATAGCTGCCGGTGTCGACATCGACCGCGAAGGTCGAGACGGGCGCCTCGGCAACCGACTGGACCGCCGCGACTTCCTCGCCGGCATAGCGTTCGCGATTCTCCGGCGACGGCACATAAGGCGCGTGCCGGATCGCCCGATCGGCGCTGGTGCTGGGTTGCGCGGTCCGGCCCCCGGTCACCACGACCGGCTGCGCGACGCTCTCGCGCCGCTCTTGCGATGGCGGGGGCGGGGGCGGGGGTGGTGGTGGCGGCGGCACGTTGGTGGAGGTTGGCGGCGCATATCGCGGCGATGCGACCACCCCATTCTGTACCCGGGCCCGCGCGCTATAGCCGGTCCCCCCGGAATTGTCGTGGAAGCCGGCGATGAACGGCGCGCAGATCGCATCGGGGTCCTCGCCCCGGGGCTGCCGGGTGAGCGGCTGTGCCGGCAGCGACGCGATCGGCGCGGGCGGAAGTCCGCTCAGGATCAGGGCCGACATCGAAGCCAGGATCAGTGCGCGCATCATCCGTCTCCCACAGCTATGATGTGATAAAGTCTCATGGGAGTCGGCTGAACTGGAACTGAACTGGGCCGAAACGATCCCGGGGTTCGGACCCTATCCTTCGCGCAGCGCCCGCTGCAGCTTCCTCCGGTCGACCATCCCCATCCGGTCGGCCTGGAAGCGGGTGATCGTCGCCGGGTCGAGTGCGTTGATCCGTGCGAACAGCGCCCGTCGCTCGACGGGCTCGGCGGCGGCGAGCGCGGCGTTGACCGCGCGCAGCAGCTCGCGCTGCCGCCACAGCGTCTTGGCTTCTTCCTCGAAGACATCGTGGAGCGTGGCGCCGCCGAAATCGCGTTGCCGGCTGAGCAGGACGGCGATCCGCGCCGCGTCGGCGATGGTGCGGCCGGTCGCCGGGTGGAGGAAGCCGCCGCGCAGCCCGAGCCGGGCGACACGCGCCCCGCCCAGCCGCCAATAAGCGTCGAGATCGCCGCCGACCGGCAGCGGTCGCGACATATTGCGCTCGGCCTCGACCCTGGCCTTCCGCCAGCCGCGCAGCGCCAGATAATGGTCGAGCCGCGCCGCGGCCTGGGGGTCGGGCTGGGCGCGCTCGCCGATCGCGACGTCGGCGATCAGCAGCCGGTCTTGGGCCAGCGGGAAGAGCTGGGTGAAGCTGAGCCCGTTGGCGGCTTCGGCGGTGGCATCGGCGATCACCGGCCGGTCGATCCCGTGTGGGCCGCGGAATACATAGTCGCGCTCGAGCCGCGCTTCGTAGAGCAGGTCGAGCATCGAGAGGTTGGCGGCACCGCGCGCGTCGATCGCGCCTTCGGCGCGGATCTCCTCGCCGCCGTCGAGCACGAGGGCATCCTCGCGCACCGCGACCACCTTGGTGCCGAGCCGATACTGGTCTGGACGCAGCGCCGCGATCATCGTCGCGTGGATCGCGCCCGGCGCGATCCCGCCGAGATCGGCTTTGAGCTTGCGGCTATAGTCCGGGAAGGCGAGATAATAGCCTGGCCAGTGCAGTCCGATCAGCGGCGCGACCAGCGCCTTCTCCTCGCCCTCGAGCTCGGCGGCGAACAGGAAGCGGAAGCAATCGCCGCCGAACCTCTCTTGCTCCTCGACGATCAGCAGCGGAATTTCCGGGCGGAAGCGGGCCATCGCCAACGCCGCAAGACAGCCGGCGATGCCGCCCCCGGCAATCAGCACGCCTTCTCGTCGACCGCGGACCATAGTGGACCCTTAGACCAGTTCGGTTGGGTCTCGCCACGCTCCGCGCAGCAGCAGGACCATTTTGGGACTGTCACCCGAGCGGCGACGCCGCTTCCCATGCGTGCCGCCGGCCGCTAAAAACAAAGGGTGAACGAGACCGGTCTGCGCAAGATCATCCATATCGACATGGATGCGTTCTACGCATCGGTCGAGCAGCGCGACGATCCGGAGCTCCGCGGCAGGCCGGTCGCGGTCGGCGGCATGCATCGCGGCGTGGTCGCGGCGGCGAGCTACGAGGCGCGCAAATATGGCGTGCGCTCGGCGATGCCCTCGGTGACCGCCAAAAGGCGCTGCCCCGATCTGATCTTCGTCAAGCCGCGCTTCGACGCCTATCGCGCGGTCTCGCATCAGATCCGCGCGATCTTCGCCGACTACACGCCGCTGATCGAGCCGCTCAGCCTCGACGAGGCCTATCTCGACGTCACCGAGGATCTGAAGGGCATCGGCATCGCCACCCGGATCGCCGAGGAGATCCGCGCCCGGATCCGCGCCGAGACCCGGCTCACCGCCTCGGCCGGGGTCTCCTACAACAAGTTCCTCGCCAAGCTCGCCTCGGACCAGAACAAGCCCGACGGGCTGTGCGTGATCCCGCCGGGCAAAGGCGAGGCGTTCGTCGCCGCGCTGCCGGTGCGCCGCTTCCACGGCGTCGGACCGAAGACCGCCGAGAAGATGGCCCAGCTTGGGATCGAGACCGGGGCCGATCTCCATGCGCAGAGCCTCGCCTTCCTCACCCACAATTTCGGCAGCTCGGGCGAATATTATTACAATCTCGCCCGCGGCATCTGCCATCGCCAGGTCAAGCCCGACCGGCCCTATAAGTCGATCGGCGCCGAGGACACCTTCTTCGACGATCTCAGCGACGAAGTCGCCTTGGTCGCCGAGCTCGACCGGATAAGCCAGACCGTCTGGAGGCGGATCGACGAAAAGGGGGTCAGCGGAAGGACGGTGACGCTCAAGGTCAAATATCAGGATTTCCGCATCGTCACCCGCGCCCGCAGCCTCGACCGCGCCGTTGCCGGCCGCGAGGAATTCCTCGACATCGGCTGCACTTTGCTCCGCACCCTATTGCCCACGCCCCGCGGCATCCGCCTGCTCGGCCTGACCCTGTCGAATCTCAGCGAAGGCGCCGAGCCCGAGCCGGTCCGCGAGCTCGAGCTGCCGCTGGGTTACGAATCCTGAATGTGCAACCTCTACCGCCTCCAGAAGGGCCCCGAGGCTGTCCGCAAGGCGTTCGACGATCTGCTTCTGGCTTTGCGCTTCCCCGATGGCATCCCGAATTTTCAACCGCGCGAGATCAGAATCACCGACCGCGCGCCGATCGTCCGCGCCGTCGATGGCGACCCCGAGCTCGTCGAGCGCCGCTGGAGCTGGCCGGCGTCCGGCGGCAAGCCGGTCTACAATTACCGCGCCGAGGGCCGCGACCTGCCGCGCGGCCGCTGCCTGATCCTCGCCGACGGTTTTTACGAGTTCACCGCGCACAGCGATCCCAAGGCGAAGCGCAAGCATAAGTGGCTGTTCACGCGGGGAGAGGACGAATTGTTCGCGATTGCCGGGCTGTGGCGCAATGACGCCACGATCGGCGAGGCGTTCACCATGCTGACCTGCCCGCCGGGGCCCGATGTCGCGCCTTATCATTCGCGCCAGATCGTCGTCCTTCCCGCTGCCCAGTGGCAGTCCTGGCTCGATCCGACGGTGCCTTCGCGCGATCTGCTCCAGCCGCTCCCCGCGGGCAGTTTGACCGTCACCCAGGTCGACCAGGACGAGTCCGAAAGTCAGTCCGCGCTGTTCTCGATCCGATAGCGCAGGGTCACCGTCCCATTGGCGGGAATGGTGACCGCCCAGAGCGGACGGCCGGCGCGGAGGGGGAGGCGGCGGCGCGACTGCAGCCGGCTCGCCTCATCGACCTCGAACTCGATTTCGAAGCGGACCGGCTCGGAATGATCGCTGGTCACGGTCAGCCGGTATTCCTCGGCTCCATCATCGTCGGACTCGAGTTCCTCGAGCCGTGCGGCGATGCCGACGGCCTGGGTGAGGACGATCTCGACATCCTCGTTCACAGTGCGATCGGCGACGAAGCCTTCGGCGATCAGCACCGGCCGGTCCGGCCCTTGCGCGAACAGGGCGAAGCCCCCGGCGGGCAGCGGCAGGCCGAGCCCCTCAGCCGTGCGATTGCGGGTGACGAGGATTCGGTTGGGATGATGGTCGCCTTCTTCCTCGGCGTCGACGCGAAGGCGATAGAGGTTGCGGACCCGAACGCGCGGCCGCTGCAGGAGCGCTACCTGCTTCTGACCGTTGGCCGCGACGGTGACCCGCTCGGGAATGCGATAGAGTTTGAGGTCGCCCAGCTCCTCCTGCTGGGCCACCATCGTGACCGGGACGCTCGCCGCGAGCCCGCTCATCCGGCGCGCGGTGACGACGACCGCCTCGCCGTCCGCAAATGCATCCATGGGCGGCTGCGGTGGCGCCGGCTCGACATAGGGATCACTGGTTCGCGCCTGCGGCCAGCATTGCAGGCTGACCGTGCCGCCCTCGCGCGATTCACGCGGCACTTCCTCGCGATTGACCTGGCCGGCAACCGCCTGGGTGTCGGCATCGATGAAGCTGGTCTCGTCATTGCTCGCCAGGGTCAGCCAGGCGAACAATTCGATATGACGGCCGTCGCGGGACAGATTGGCAATGTAATTGGCCTGCCAGTCGAAGCCGCTGGCGAGATAGGACAGGGTGACGGTGGCGGTCGCGGCGGCGCTGCTGCGCGCCCGCACCGACAGGGTCGGCCGCGGCGACAGGCCTGGCGGCACCTGGTCGTAGACCAGGGTCTCGGTAAGGCCGGTGCAGCGCAACGCCTCGAAGCCGTCCGCGGTCTGCAGCACGACCGCGCCGCCGGCGCCGCTGCGGATCACGGCCTCATGCTCGCGCACCGCGCCGGTGGCGAGCGAGGTGCGGCGGAGGTGGACCCGCCGGCCGAGCGATCGGTCCAGCAGGGTCGACGGCGCGAGCAGATAGGCGTCGCGGTTGCGCTCGATGATCCCCTCGGGGAACCCGGTGACGATCGCGCTTTGCGGCTCGATCCCCCCTGCGACCCCCTCGAAGCGGATTTCCGTTTCGCCCGCGGGAATCGCCACCGTGCGCGTTTCGCTGATCAGCGCATAGCCCTGCAGATATTGCAGGTTGGGCGCATTGGTCGGTTGGCGGTCGGGGTCGCGATAGACCGTCACCGCGACCCTCTCGGGCCGGTCGGAGGTGACGACGCTCTGCGCCGCCGCGCCGTTCGAGGCGGCGAGCAGAGCCAGCAGGGCGGCGATGGCCGGCCGGCGGCGCATCGCTCAATAGCGGGTGTGGAAGGTGGCGGTGAGATCGACCGATCCGTTGCCCGGCACCTCTACGTGCCAGACGACGGTGTCGGCCGAGAGCCGCTCGCTCGTCACGCTCTCGGCCACGATCCTGGTGTCGTGCCAGCCATTGTCGAGGCCCGATTGATAGACATGGATGGTGACGGGCTGCGGCCGCGCATTGGTCAGCCGGTAGCGCATCCGGGTCTGCCAGTAATAGTCCTGCTCGAGCGTGTCGCGCTCGGCGGTCAGCCGGTTTCCGGCCGAATCGTAGATCCGATAGCGGGCGGTCGTCCGCCATTGCTCCTTGGTGATCCGGTCGCGGCCTTCGACGACCGGCTGCACCTTGACGTCGAAGGCTTGGCCGGTGGTGAGCCCGAGATCCGAGCCCATCGGCGTATGGTCGATCGCGCTTTCGCCGACGAACTGGGGATTGCCGCGCGCGTCGCGCTGATAGACGCGGACCGTGCCGGCGGGCAGCGCGTCGCCCAGCCCCTGGGTGCGCCCGGTCGAGAAGCGCAGCACGCTGTTGGCGCTCTGCGGCTCCTCCGATGTGCCGAGCCAGCCATTGCGATATTCATAGGCGCGCGTCGCCGGCGAGCCCTGGACGTCGAGGAAGCTGACCTGCTTGGTCTGGCGGTTGGCGATCGTCGTCCGCTCGCGCAGGGGATAGAGGTAGAAATCGCCGAGCCGCTCGCGGTTCGCGCTTTCGGTGCCGGCCTGGCGGAGCTGGGGCGGCCGCGGCCGGCCCTGATAGCCCGCCTGCTCCTGCCCGACCGCTCCCGCGACCAGCAGGGTGTTGGCATTGGCATAGGGCGTGCCGCTGTTGTTGGTCAGCGTGATCCAGCCTTGGACGTCCATCCGGCCCGCAGATTCGTCGAACAAGGCGACATAGTCGGCCGACCAGCCGAGGCTTGGCGTCAGATAGGTCAGGGTCACCGGCCGCCGGCCGCCGCGCTGGCTCTCGACCGTCACCGACAAGGTCGGACGCGCGCGCAGATTTTCCGGGACGCGGTCGAAGATCACCCGGACGGGAAGGCCGTCGTCGCGCAGCACTTCGATCCGCGGGCCGATCTGAAGCACCACGCCGCCATTGGCGGCGAGGACCCGTGCCCGCTCGCGAGTCTCGGCGCCGGTAGCGGGATTGGTGCGAACCAAAGTGATCGTCTCGCCGACTGCTTTCTGCATCAGCGCCTGGGGCGAGAGCAGGTCGAAATCGAAATTCTGCTCGACGATGCCGATGCCGTTGCCGGTCAATGTGACGGTCTCGGGGCGGATTTGCGCCGACACGTCGGGAAATTCCTGACGCGAGCGGCCGGCGGCGATGTCGATCTGGCGGGTATCCTGCACCAAAGCGAGATTGTTGTTGTAGATCGTGACCGAGACGTCGCCTTGCGCGGTCTGCGACGGCGGCGGGATCTGATTCTGGGCGAGCGCCGGGCCGGCGAAGATCGTCGAAAGCAGCAGCAAGGCGCGCATGAAGGAACCCTCCCGATGATGTGCGGGAAGCGTCCTACAGGCGGACGATCAGGTCAATGCGTTTGGCGGGCGATAGCGCCGACTACGCGGCCGGTGCGATATCCTCGTCCTCGTTGCGGGGGCGACGCGGACGGCGCGCGCGCGGTGCGCGGACCGGCTCCTCGTCGCTCTCGTTCGCGGGCGCAGTCGCGATCGCGGGCGGCAGGACGTCGAGCGCGATCCGCTCGCCGCCCTGATCCTCTTCGATCTCGGGGCGGCGCGTGCGCGGGCGGCGGCCACGAAATTCGCCATTGCGGTCGTCGCGTTCGCCGCGGTCCTCGCGCGGGCCGCGCTCCTCACGCTCCTCGGCGCGATAGGGCTCGCGGGGCGTTTCGTCGGGCCGATAGTCCTCGCGCGGCTCGGGCTCGTCGCCGCCGTCGCGATAGGCTGCCTCGCGGCCGTCGCCCTCATGGTCGGACTCGTCGTCGCCATAATCCTCACCGCGTTGCCGGCGCTGCTCCTCGTAGCGCGCACGACTTTCGTTGAGGACGCGATAATAATGATCGGCATATTGCAGATAGGTCTCGGTCTGGACCCGATCGCCCTGCATCTGCGCGTCGCGGGCAAGGCCTTTATATTTTTCGAGCAGTTGCGCCGCATTGCCGCGCTGCCGGTTGTCCTGGCGGTTGCCGGCACTGGAGCTCATATTGGGCGCGCGACCGCCGCCCCGGCCGCGCCTGCGGCCGCCCTGACGATTGTTGATCAAACGAAAATCCTCACCAAAGGTGGTTCTACTCTGCCCAATCGGCCGGGCCCGTCCCGGCCGCCCTTATCTGCACGACCCCAAGGAGCAAGCAGCCGCAGCGCGGCTACCGCTACCTCACCAATCCGCCTGCCAAAGCGACCAAGCAATCGGGGGTCGGCGACGTCAGGCCCTCACGCATTCCGATGCAGTGGTCGGCCCCGTCCCTGGCCCCTATGTAGTCAGCCCGCCGCTATAAACCAAGGGAAAAAGCATCAGGCCGGAGAATGAGGCATCGGACGATGCCGTTAAGGTCGAGCCGTGACGATATCGTGAATCCCCGGTCCGCGAACAGCGCGCTGACCGCTGTTTCCTGCCCGGCGCCGATCTCGATGCAGGCGATGCCGCCGGGTGCGACCAGCCGGCCGAGCTGCGGGGCGAGGGCGCGATAGGCGTCGAGCCCGTCGACGCCGGCAAACAAAGCTTCCGGCGGCTCCCAGGCGACGACGCTCGCCATCAAGGATGCGCCGGTCTCGATATAAGGCGGGTTGCAGAGAACGAGATCGAAGCGACCGACGACGCCGTCGCTCCAGTCGCCGGAGCGAAAGGCGGCGCGTTCGGCGAAGCCCAGCCGCGCCGCATTGGCGCGGGCATGATCGAGCGCCGTCTCCGAAATATCGACGCCGAGACCCTCTGACTCGGGCCACTGGTCGAGCGCGGCGAGCAGCAGCGTTCCGGGGCCGGTGCCGAGATCGAGGATCGTACCCGGCCCCTGCGCACCGAAATGGGCGACGGCGGCGGCAATCAACGTCTCGCTGTCGGCGCGCGGGATCAGCACGCCGGGGCCGAGCTCAAGCTCGATCGACCAGAAGCCGGCGCGGCCGGTGATATAGGGGATCGGCTCGTGGGCCAGCCGGCGGTCGACGAATGACGCGAACACGGCGGGCGCGGGATCGTCGAGATGGGCGAGCATCATCGCACCGGGCGCCACGCCGAGCGCCGCGGCCATCAGTCGTTCGGCATCGAGCCGCGCCGGGCCCGGCAACGCCGTGAGCCGCGTCGCCGCGTCGGCGAGGGCTTCACACACTGTCATCGAGATGGGCGAGACGTTCGGCCTCGTCCTCGGAGGTCAGCGCGCCGATCAGTTCGTCGAGCTGGCCTTCGAGGATTTCGGGCAGCCGGTGCAGGGTCAGGTTGATCCGATGGTCGGTCACCCGGCCTTGCGGGAAATTATAGGTGCGGATCCGCTCGGAGCGGTCGCCCGACCCGACCATCGACTTGCGCGCGCCGGCGCGCGCCGAGGCCAGCCGCTCGCGCTCCATCTCGTAGAGCCGGGTGCGCAGCACCTTCAACGCCTTCGCCTTGTTCTTGTGCTGCGATTTCTCATCCTGCTGGATGACGACGATCCCGGTCGGCAAATGGGTGATCCGCACCGCGCTGTCGGTGGTGTTGACCGATTGGCCGCCGGGGCCCGACGAGCGGTAGACGTCGATCCTGAGATCCTTGTCCTCGATCTGGACGTCGACCTCCTCGGCTTCGGGCAGCACCGCCACGGTCGCCGCCGAGGTGTGGATTCGGCCGCCGCTTTCGGTGACCGGCACGCGCTGGACGCGGTGGACGCCACTTTCGAACTTGAGCCGCGCGAACACGCCGCTGCCGGAGACCGAAGCGATGGCTTCCTTGTAACCGCCCATTTCGGAGGCGCTCGCCGAGATGATCTCGAACCGCCAGCCACTGGCTTCGGCGTAGCGCTGATACATCCGCAGCAGGTCGCCGGCGAACAGCGCCGCTTCGTCGCCGCCGGTGCCGGCGCGGATCTCGAGCATCGCCGCGCGGTCGTCGGCGGCGTCGCGCGGCAGCAGCTTCAGCGCCAGCGCCCGCTCGGCCTCGGGCAGCCGTGCCTGGAGCTCGATCATCTCCTCGGCCGCCAGCTCGCGAATGTCGGCGCTCGGGTCGCGCTGCATCTCCTCGAGCACCTCGATCTCGGCGCGCAGCCGCCTCAACTCGCGCGCCGCCTCGGCGACCGGCAGGATCTCGGCATAGTCCTTGGACAGACGGACGAACTCGTCGGGCGCGAGATGCGGCGCCGACATCGCGTCCTGCAATTCGTCCTTGCGCGCCTCGATCGCCGCAATCCGTTCTGGAGAGATGAGGGTCATGCCGGCCGCAATGCTCCGGCGAGGCGCGAAAGCGGAATGCTCGCTTGCTCTCCGCTGCCAAGCGTCTTCACTTTTGCCTCGGCGCGCGCCAGTTCGTCCTCGCCGATGATGATCGCGAACCGCGCGCCGCTGGCATCGGCTTTCGCCATGCGCTTCTTCATATTGCCGCGGAACGCCATGTCGCAGGCAATGCCGGCGCGACGCAGATCGGCGAGGATGTGCTGCGCCGCCGCCTCCGCGACGTCGCCGAGCGGGACGATAATCGCGTCGGGACGCGCCGGCGGCGGCGGCTCGATCATCATCCCCAGCCGCTCGATCCCCGCCGCCCAGCCGACCGCGGGCGTGTGCGGGCCGCCGAGGCTCTCGATCAGCCCGTCATAGCGGCCGCCGGCGATCACCGCGCCCTGCGCGCCGAGCCGGTCGGTGGTAAATTCGAACGCGGTGTGGCGGTAATAATCGAGCCCGCGGACCAGCCGCGGGTTGCGGGTCCAGCAGACGCCGGCGGCATCGAGCCCGGCGGTCACGCGAGCGAAGAAGGCGGCCGCCTCGGCGGTAAGGAAATCGTCGATCCCCGGCGCGGCGTCGGCGATCGGCCGGTCGCCCGAATCCTTGCTGTCGAGGATACGCAGTGGATTGCGCGCCAGTCGGCCGATGCTCTCCTCGGAAAGATCGCTGCGACGGGCCTCGAAATGCGCGATCAGGGCCGCGCGCCAGGCGTCGCGTGTCGCCGCATCGCCGAGCGTGTTCAGTTCGAGCCGGACCGCGTCGGACAGGCCGAGTTCGCGCAGCAGCTGATCGGCGAGAACGAGCAATTCGACGTCGGCCGCCGGCGCATCGGTGCCGATGATCTCGGCGTCGAGCTGGTGGAACTGGCGGAACCGTCCCTTTTGCGGGCGCTCGTAGCGGAACACAGGGCCGTGCATGGCGAGCTTGAGCGGCATGTGCTGCTGCCAGCCTTCGGACAGAAACGCGCGGCAGACACCGGCCGTGAATTCGGGCCGGAGCGTCACGGAATCGCCGCCGCGATCTTCGAACGTGTACATTTCCTTCGAGACGATGTCGGTGGTCTCGCCGATCGAGCGGGCGAATATTTCGGTCGCCTCGAACACCGGGATTTCGACATGCTGGAAGGCATAGAGCCGGCGCACGCGATCGAAGGCGGCGACCACCGCGGCAAAGCGGTCGGCCTCCTCGCCCCAAATGTCCTGGGTGCCCCTGATCCGTTGCGGACCCTTGCTCATCGGGGGCCCTTAGCAGTTTTGGCCGGACTGGAAAGCATCGCGCGGCCCGCTACTGGACGGCGGCAACGGGATCGGTCAGGCTGAAAGCCATGAACCGGCTCCTGCTCCTCGGCTGCGCCGCCAGCCTCTCCACCCATGCCGTCCCCTCCGATGCCGAGGCGCCCATGACTGTCGCGACGCCTGCTCCCGTCACCGAAAGCGCGGAAGCGCAGACCCGCACCGCACTGGACCGGATCGCCGAACTCAATCCGCGCCTCAACGCGGTCATCGCGGTCGATCCGACCGCGCTCGATCAGGCGCGGGCGCTCGACCGGGTGCGGCGCGCGCGCGGCCCGCTGTTCGGGATGCCGATCCTGATCAAGGACAATATCGAGACCGCCGGGCCGCTGCCGACCACCGCCGGCAGCCTCGCGCTCGTCGAAAACATCACCAATCGCGACGCGCCGCTGGTTGCGCGGCTGCGCGCGGCGGGCGCGGTGATCCTCGGCAAGGCGAACCTTTCCGAATGGGCGAACATTCGTTCGAGCGACTCGATCTCGGGCTGGAGCGCGCTGGGCGGGCAGGCGCGCAATCCGCATGCACTCAATCGCAATCCCTGCGGATCGAGCTCGGGCAGCGCGGTGGCGGTGGCCGCCGGCATGGTCCCCGCGGCGATCGGCACCGAGACCGACGGCTCGATCAGCTGCCCGGCCTCGGTCAATGGCATTGTCGGCTTCAAGCCCACGGTCGGGCTTGTCAGCCGCACCCATGTCGTGCCGATCAGCCACAGTCAGGACACGCCGGGGCCGATGACCCGGACGGTTCGCGACGCGGCTTTGATCATGAATGCGATCGCCGGCAGCGACCCCGCCGATCCGGCGACCGCCGAGGCGGATGCCCGCCGCGAGAATTATACGGCGCGGCTTTCGCCCGACGCGCTGCGCGGCGTACGGCTCGGCGTGATGCGTTTCGCATCGGGCTTCGGCACCGACGTCGCGTTCGCGGCGGCGCTGGACGTCTTGCGCGCCCAGGGCGCCGAGCTGGTCGAGATCGCTGAATTTCCCGGCCGCGACGAAATCGGTGAAAATGAGATCGCCGTGCTGCTCGCCGAGCTGAAGCACGATCTCAACGCCTATCTCGCGACCACCCCGCCATCGGTCACGACGCGGACCCTCGCCGATCTGATCGCCTTCAATCGCGCGCATGCCGAGGCCGAAATGCCTTTGTTCGGCCAGGATCTGTTCGAGCGGGCCGAAGCCACTCCCGGGCTCGACGCCGCTTATCGGCAGGCGCGCGAGACCTCGCTGCGGCTTGCCGGGCGCGACGGCATCGACCGACTGCTGCGCGAGCATGACGTCGTCGCGCTAGTCGGGCCGACCCGCTCGGCGGCATGGCTGATCGACGCCGTGCTCGGCGACCAGAGCCCGGGCAGCGGCGGCGGGAGCCTCGCCGCGGTTGCCGGCTATCCGCACCTCACCGTGCCGATGGGCGACATACGCGGGCTTCCGGTCGGCCTCAGCTTCATCGGTCCGCGCTGGTCGGATGCCTTGATTCTGTCCCTGGGCTATGCCTATGAGCAGGCCTCGCGCCGCCGGCTCGACCCGCTTCTCCTGCCATCGATCGAGGAGAGCGAGGGGGTCGCTCCCCATCTGCGCCCGCACCGATATTAAGGTTTCGTCCGGCGCTTCCTCGGCTTGCGCTTCGCCACGCTCCTGAGGCCGGCTTCGACCGCGAGCCGGGCCCAGCGCTGCAGCGCCTCGGCGTCGTCATAGACGTCGGTGGGCGCGCGCCGATGAGCAGGTGCGACGTCCCCGGACGTCGCAGCCATGCCGGGGGACATGGCGACCTGTTCACTGCGCATCGTCACCGAGCCGAGCGGGGCAAGCGCGTCCTGGGTCCAGGCCAGCAGCCCTTCGTCGATGCTCATGCGGTCAGCCTCAGCCCGGCAATGCCGGCGACGATGGCGAGGATCAGCAGCATGCGCATCGTCGTCGCCGGCTCACCGAACCAGGCCATTCCGACGAGCACCGTGCCGATCGCGCCGATCCCGCCCCAGACCGCATAGGCGGTTCCCATCGGGATCGTCCGCGCGGCATATTCGAGCAATCCCATGCTGATCGTGACCGAGACCAGGAAGGCGCCCGACCAGGGCAGGTTCCTGAAGCCGTCGACGAAGCGCAGCGCGGTGGTGAAGCCGACCTCGAACAGCCCGCCGAGGATGAGAAGCGCCCAGGCCATGTTCAAGGGCCTAGCGACCGTGCGCGATCCACGCCAGCGCGTCAGACTCCACTGATCGCGTCGGTGACCGGTCCATCCCGGCGCCGCGCGGCGATGATGCAACCCGCGACGATCATCGCCGCGCCGACCACGGTCAGCGGCCGCACCGGCTCGGCAAAGATGACGATCCCAAACAGAACCGCCCAGATGAAGGCGCTATATTCGACCGGCGCCAGATATTGCGCCTCCGCCCGGGCATAAGCCCAGGCCAGCAGAATCAGCGAGGCGAAGCCAAGAACGGCGGAGGCCAGGATCGAGGGCAGCTGGTTCGACGGCGGCAGTTCAGCGAGGAACGGTGCCGCCAGCAAATAGATGCAGGCGACGATCAGCCCCGAGAAGAAAGCGACCTCCACGGGTCTCGCGATCTGCGCCTGCTGGCGCATCAGGATGATGTTCCAGGCATAGAGCAGGGCCGAGACGAGGATCGCGATCGCGCCCTCGAGCGCCTCCGGCCCCATATCGCCGCGCGCCTGGGCCGAAAGAATGACGAGCACGCCGACAAAGCCGAGCACCGACCCGAGGATGGCCTGCCGCTCGATCCGCTCCTTCAGGATCACCGCGGCGAGGTAGAGTGCAATCAGCGGGGCAATGAAGGCGAGCGCGACGCCCTGCGCGAGCGGCACCCGCGCCAGCCCCCAGAAGAACAGCAGACCCATGCCCGAGGTGAGGATGCCGCGCGTCAAATGGACCCGCATCGCGGCGCGGGTCGGCCACGGGCTGCGCAGCGCGAAATAGGCGGTGCCGCCGATCGCGACCCCGACAAGCATTCGCCAGAACATCGCATTATAAGCGCCAATCGCGATCGTCAGCGCCTTCATCACCGCGTCCATCGCCGAAAAGCAGGCGATGCCGACGGTGGCGACGGCGAAGGCAGTGGCGGGAGAGCTGAGGCGCATCCTGCCCCTTAGGCAGGCGCGGGCGCGGACGGCAATGGCGTGGCGCAGGCCGCTAGCGGATCACCATCTCGTCGGCGTTCATCTGCACTATCCGCATCCGCGACAGATAGGCCTGGCCGAGCAGCGAGACGCTGAGCCCCTCGATCACCGCGCCACGCACCTGCGTCACCTGCTTGCCGTCAAGCTCGATCGTGTCGAGCCGGATCGGCTGGCCGCGGACCGGGCCGCCCGCGCCCTCGCCGACGATTTGGAAGGCGCCGGGCGACAGGTTCGCGCCGACGCGCCGGGCATCGCACTCTAGCGGCGCGACCGCTTAAACGGGCTTGAGCCGGATGGTGAACGAAGTCCGAAAGAGTCAGGCGGCGGCCTTGTCGCCGGCGGCTTCGATCTCCGCCGCTTTGGCCTCGACCAGCCGGACGATGTGATCGATCATGTCCTCGTCGCGGACATGGTGATCGGTGACGCCCGAGAGATAGACCATATGCTTGCCCTGGCCGCCGCCGGTGATGCCGATGTCGGTCTCGCGCGCCTCGCCGGGGCCGTTGACGACGCAGCCGAGCACCGACAGCGACATCGGCGTGCGGATATGGGCGAGCCGCTCCTCGAGCGTTTCGACGGTGCGGATGACGTCGAACCCCTGGCGTGCGCAGGATGGGCAAGAAACGACGCGGACGCCGCGGTTGCGGATGCCGAGGCTCTTGAGGATCTCGAAGCCGGCACGGACCTCTTCCTCGGGCTCGGCCGAGAGCGAGACCCGGATCGTGTCGCCGATGCCGTACCAGAGCAACGAGCCGATCCCGATCGCGCTCTTGACCGTGCCGCCGCGCAGGCCTCCGGCTTCGGTGATGCCGAGGTGCAGCGGGCAATCGACCGCTTCGGCGAGCTGCTGGTAGGCGGCAACGGCGAGGAACACGTCCGATGCCTTCACCGCCACCTTATAGTCCCGGAAATCATGGTCCTCGAGGATTCGAATGTGGTCGAGCGCGCTCTCGACCAGCGCCTCGGGGCAGGGCTCGCCATATTTTTCGAGCAGGTCGCGCTCGAGGCTGCCGGCATTGACCCCGATCCGAATCGCGCAGCCGTTCGCCTTGGCCGCATTGACCACCTCGCGCACCCGCTCGGCAGCGCCGATATTGCCGGGATTGATGCGCAGGCACGCGGCGCCGGCATCCGCCGCCTCGAGCGCGCGCTTATAGTGAAAATGGATGTCGGCGACGATCGGGACCTGCGCGGCGCGGACGATCTGCCCCAGCGCCGCGGTCGAGTCCTGGTCGGGGCAGGAGACCCGGATGATGTCGGCGCCCGCTTCCTCGCAGCGCCGGATCTGGTCGATCGTCGCTTTGGCGTCGGCGGTGGCGGTATTGGTCATGGTCTGCACGGTGACCGGCGCGCCGCCGCCGACCGGCACGCTGCCGACCATGATCTGGCGCGACTGGCGCCGGGCAATGTCTCTCCAGGGTCGAACCGACATGGCGCGGATATAGGCCGTCGCGCCGCCGAGGGCTAGGTCCGGACCCTAGCCGAACGGGTCGTCGAGCGAAGGCGGCGGGGTCGAGAACCAGCGCGGGCCCTGCGCACTCATGTAGAAACAGTCCTCGAGCCGCATCCCGAACCGGCCGGGCAGATAGAGGCCGGGCTCGTTGGAGAAGCACATGCCGAGCCCGAGCGGCGTGGTCTCGCCATGGACGAGGTTAACCGGCTCGTGACCGTCAAGCCCGATGCCGTGGCCGGTGCGGTGCGACAGGCCGGGCAGGCGGTAGCCCGGACCATAGCCCCAGCGCTGATATTGCGCGCGCACCGCATCGTCGACGCCCCCCGCCGGCTGGCCGAGGCGTGCGGCCGCGAACGCGATCCGCTGGCCCTGGTGGACATGGTCCCAGACCCGGCGCTGCTCGCGGGTCGCTTCGCCGAACACGAAGCTGCGCGAAATGTCGGACTGATAGCCTTCGACGGTGCAGCCGCAATCCATCAGCACCACTTCGCCGCTCCTCACCTGTTGCGGCCGGCCCGTGCCATGCGGATAGGCGCTGGCCTCGCCAAGCAGGATCAGGGCGAAGCCGGGCGTGCCGCCCAGCGCGGTGGTGGCGTCGTTCATCATCGCCGCGATCCGGGCCGGCGTCATGCCGCGTTCGATTCGCGGTGCGGTGTGGCGATAGGCGGCGACGGTGATGTCGGCGGCGAGCTGCATCAGCGCCAGCTCGCGCGGGGATTTCATCATCCGGCAGCCGCGCACCACCGGCGCCCCGGCGCGGAGCTCGATCCCGGGTCGTGCGCGGCGCAGATTGTCGACCGCGAAGAAGCGGACGGTCTCCTCGATCCCGACCGGTCCGGTGAGGCGGCGGTCGCGCAGGAAGCCGGCGACCGTCAGCAGCGGATCGTCATCTTCGTTCCAGCTCCTGACGTCGGCCGGGACCTTGAGGCTCTCGCGGACCGAGGGTTCCTCGAAATAAGGCGTGACGAGGCACGGTCGCCCTTCGATCGGCAGGATCGCGGCCGTCAGCCGTTCGCTGCGCCACCATTCGACCCCGGTGAAATAGGTCATCGACGCGCCCGGCTCGATCAGCAGCGCCGAGAGGCCCTGGTCGCGCATTCTGACCTGGGCGGCGGCGATGCGGGCGAGATATTCGTCGCGGCCGATCGGAACGACGCCGTCCGTCATGGGTCGCAACGATGCCGTGGCCTCCTGCGCGAACAGGTGATCGGGCGCCAGCCCGGCCAATCCGGCCGCCGCGGCGGCGCCAAGGAAATGCCGTCGGCTCAGCATGGCGATCCCCCCTGCAACTGGCCGCATGGTTGGACCCGAACGGTCCGGCTTGGCAAGCTGCAAGCGCCGTCCAGCGATGGGACGGCGCGGCCCGGATTAACCCTGAATAGTGCTTCGGAAACATCCCGCCGGGGCGTAGCGCAGCTGGTCATGACCGCGCATGGCCATCCATCGCCCCCCGCCGCCGGTCGGCGGCGCCATTTCGGGCTGGACTGGCTGCGCATCGGCGCCTTCCTGCTGCTGATGCTCTACCATGTCGCGATGGTGTTCGTGACCGGCGGCTGGCTGGTCAAGCTCGGCCAGGTCGAATGGCTGGCTTTCCCGATGCTGTTCGTCGCCCCGTGGCGGCTCGCTCTGCTGTTCATCGTCGCCGGCTTCGCCGGCCGGACGCTGCTCGCCAAGCTCGGCGACGGTCGCCATTTCGCCCGCGAGCGGACCCGGCGTCTGATCCTTCCCTTGCTGTTCGCGATGACCCTGATCATCCCGCCGCAGAGCTGGGTCAGCCTGCGTTTCAACCATGGCTATCCGCACGGCTTCGGCCATTTCCTCACCCACGACGCGCTGCGCGTCGGCCATTATGGCGGCGTCGCCCTGCCCGGCTGGGAGCATCTCTGGTTCGTCTTCTACCTCTGGGCCTATACGATGCTGCTCGCCGCCGGCCTGCTCCTGCTCGAGGCGGCCGCCAAAGTCCGGCTGGCCGCCTGGTTCGACAGGCTCGGGACCGGCAGCCGGCTGCTTTGGCTACCGCTGCTCTATCTCGTCCCGGCGCGCGTGCTGATCACCTTCACCGTCGGTGAGCAGCATGGGCTGTTCAACGACTGGCTCAGCGACGTCCTCTATCTGCCCTGTTTCTTGTTCGGCTTCGGCCTGGCCGGAACCGACCAGCTGTGGCCGGCGGTCCGACGACTGTGGAAGCCAGCGCTGGCGCTGGCGCTAGCCAGCTACGCCGTGCTCGCTTTGGTCGAGACGCTCTATCCCGCAAATCGCTGGCCGCCCCATGCGCTGATGGCGCTCGATCGGGCGGCGATGGCGGCGATGCTCTGGACCATGGCGCTGGTGATGCTGCGGCTCGCCGATGGCCTGCTCAATCGTGACCATCGTTGGCGGGCGCCGCTCGGCGAAGCGGTGTTCCCGTTCTACATCATCCACCAGACCATCATCGTGCTCACTGCCTGGTGGCTGCTGCCGGCGCGGCTGCCGGGTGTCCTGTCCTTCGCGCTGATCGCCGCCGCCACCACCGCCGGCTGCTGGCTGTTCTACCGTCTCGGCCGAAGCCTCCCGGCGCTCGCGCCCCTGATCGGCCTCAGCGGCGCGACTTCGGATCCTTCGCCGGCCGGCCGCGCCTGCGCGCCTCGGGCGGCGCAACCTTGACCCCGCGCCGCACCAGCGCCTCGCGCAGCAGCACCTCGATCTGGGCGTTGACGCTGCGGAAGTCGGCCGAGGCGCAGCGCTCGAGCGCGTCCCACAGCGACGGCTCGATGCGCAGCGGATAGGCTTTCTTCGGGGCCTGCGTCACGACCGCCTCCGGGCTCTATTGGTAGAGCGTGCCCGTATTGACCACCGGCTGGGTGTCGCGTTCGCCGCACAGCACGACCATCAGGTTCGAGACCATCGCCGCCTTGCGCTCGTCGTCAAGATGGACGACGTTTTTCTCGGAGAGCAGCTGGATCGCGTTCTCGACCATCGAAACCGCGCCAACGACGATCTTCTGCCGCGCCGCGATCACCGCCTCGGCCTGCTGCCGGCGGAGCATCGCCTGGGCGATCTCCGGAGCATAAGCGAGGTGGGTCAACCGGCACTCGTCGATCATGATCCCCGCCCGGGTGACGCGGTCCTGGAGCTCGATTTCGAGCTCCTGGCTCACCACCTCGGCGTCGCCGCGCAGCGTCGTCTCCTTATGCTCGATATCGTCATAGGGATAGCGCGCGCCGATCGCGCGCACCGCGCTTTCGATCTGGATCTCGACGAACTCCATATAGTTGGCGACGTCGAACAGCGCCTGGGCGGTGTCGCTGACCCGCCACACGACATTGGTCGCGATCTCGACCGGATTGCCGCGCAGGTCGTTCACCTTGACCCGGTCCGAAGTGATGTTGTGGATACGGGTCGAGATCCTGGTGCGCGTCAGCCAGGGCAGCACCCAGCGCAGGCCGTTGGTCCGGTCGGTGCCGCGATAGTCGCCGAACAACAGGATCGCCGCCGCCTGGTTGGGCTGGAGCAGATAGAAGCCGCAAAGCACGAACAGGAAGACCAAAACGCCCGGAACCATCAGCAGCACGCCGGTTTCGGCCCGATCCTGCGCGAGCTGCCAGATGCCGAGCCCGACCGCCACCAAGGCGAAAAGCAGAACGAGCAGCATCACAAAGCCGTTGCCCGTCCGCGCCGGCCGCTCCTTCGACAGGCGCAGCGCCTGGCTGTCCGGAGCCATGTCAATCGTGGTCGCCATTGTCATACCCTCCCGAGAATGATGATATCATAATTATATAATCGGATTCGACGCAAGCGAAATCGTTCCGGTGCTGGCGGCAGGCCGACGATCGCGATAGACCGATGGCGAAGGAGAGACGCGATGCGTTTCCTGTCGCTGCTGCTACTCGGAGCCCTGTTGATGACCCTCGAAACTTCCGCCGCCGCCCAGCCCGTGCCCGATGAGAGCCGGCCGGCCTGGCGGCTCGTCATCCATGGCGGTGCCGGCGTGATCGAGCGTGCCCGGCTGTCGCCGCAGGAGGACGCGGCGATCCGCGCCGCGTTGAACCGGGCACTCGACGACGGCGCGGCGGTGCTGGCGCGCGGCGGCACCGCGCTCGACGCGGTCGAGGCCGCGGTGCGGGTGCTCGAGGACGACCCCCATTTCAACGCCGGCCGCGGCTCGGTGCTGACCTATCAGGGCACGATCGAGATGGATGCCTCGATCATGGACGGCAGCAACCGCAATGCCGGCGCGGTGACCGGCGTCACCGCCACCCGCAACCCGATCCGGCTTGCGCGCGCAGTGATGGAGCACAGCCCCCATGTCTTCCTGAGCCGCGAGGGCGCCGACGAATTCTCGCGCCAGCAGGGGCTGCCGCAGGAGCCGCCCGAATATTTCATGACCGAGGAGCGCCGGCGCCAGCTCGAGGAGCTGCGCTCGCGGCCGAGCGCCGAGCATTTCGACGTCCACCTCAAATATGGCACGGTCGGCGCGGTGGCGATGGACCAGGAGGGCCATGTCGCCGGCGCCACCTCGACCGGCGGCCTCACCGGCAAGCGCTGGGGACGGATCGGCGATTCGCCGATCATCGGTGCCGGCACCTATGCCGACGACCGCGCCTGCGCGGTCTCGGCGACCGGCGCCGGCGAATATTTCATCCGCGTCGGCGTTGCCCATGAAATCTGCGCCCAGATCCGCTTCCGCTTCCAGCAGGTTCTGGACGAGGCGCAGCGCTCGGTGCCGAACGATGCCGAGGGCAACCCGACGTTCATGGTCCATGCCAGCGAGATGTCGCTCGAGCAGGCCGACATCCAGACGATCGCCGACGGCGTCATCGGCGAAATGGCGGGGCTCGGCGGATCGGGTGGGGTGATCGTCGTCACCCCCTGGGGACATGGCCTCTACAGCTTCAATACGCCGGGCATGTATCGCGGCGAGGCGTCGCCCACCGCCCGATCGGTTGCGATCTTCGGCGACGAACGCGGCGGAGGCGAAGCCGGGGCGCGATGATCGGCCCAGGCTGCGCCTGATCCTTCCGCGGTGAGCCAGACTATTCCGGCACCACCGTCACGGCGCGGCGGTTCTGCGCCCAGGCCGACTCGTTCGAGCCTTCGACCGCCGGGCGCTCCTTCCCCCAGCTCAGCGTCTGCATCCGGGTCGCCACAATCCCGCGCGACTGGAGATAGTCGCGCGCCGCATTGGCGCGGCGATCGCCGAGCGCGAGATTATATTCGCGGGTGCCGCGCTCGTCGGCATGGCCTTCGATCGTGACCCGCACAGTGGCATTGCGATTCAGCCATTCGGCCTGGGCATCGAGCGTGCGGCGCGAATCCGCATCGATCGAATAGGAATCGAACGCGAAGAAGATCCGGTCCGAGGGCACGTTCTGCAGGAAGTCGGCGCGCGAGCCCGGGACTATGGCGCCGGTTGTGCTGCTGTCCTGATCGCCCGGCGTCCCGTCGCTGACCGGCGCGGGGGGTAGTTCGGCGGCGGTCCGCGAACGGCAACCGGCGCTCAACGACAAAGCGATGGCGATGGCCACCAGGCTGGTTTTTCTCATGATCATTCTTTCCTCCATCGCAAATGGTCCACGGTAGGCAAGATTCAGTCGCGCAACGGCGACCAGGCTGGATCGGATCCGCCGAGCGGGGTCGGCACCCGCCGCGTGGCGCCGCTCGCAACATCGACATACCAAAGCTGTCCCTGGCTCGCACCCCGGGTGAACATCACCGCCCGGCCGTTCGGCGCCCAGGTCGGCCCCTCGGCATAGCCGCCGCTGGTCAGGATCCGCTCGCCCCCGCCGCCCGGGCTCATCACGCCGATCCGGAAGCTCCCGGTCCGGGTGAAGGCGATGAGGTCGCCGCGCGGGCTCCAGACCGGCGTCGCATAGCCGCCACCGCCGAAGCTGATCCGTCGCTGGTTCGATCCGTCGCCGTCCATCACGTAAAGCTGCTGATTGCCGCCGCGGTCGCTTTCGAACACGATCCGGCTGCCGTCGGGCGAATAAGAGCCGCCGGTGTCGATGCCGGGCGCGTTGGTCAGCCGCTGCGGCGTCCCGCCCCCGACCGGCACCCGATAGATGTCGGTATTGCCGTTCACCGCCATCGAAAAGATGATGTAACGGCTGTCGGGCGAGTAACGCGGCGCGAAGGTCATGTGCGACGCCTGGACCAGCGGACGGGTCCGCCCCGAATCGAGCTCATAGACCATCACCCGCGGCCGCTCGTCCTGGTAGGTCATGAAGGTGATGGTCTGCTGGTTCGGTGCGAAGCGCGGCGTCAGCACGGTCCACTGGCCGTTGGTCAGGAAACGGTGGTTGGCGCCGTCATAGTCCATGATCGCCAGCCGCTTGATCCGCCGCCGCGCCGGGCCGGTCTCCGAGACATAGACGATCCTTGTGTCGAAATAGGCACCCTCGCCGGTCAGCCGCGAATAGATCGTGTCCGCGCAGCGGTGCGCCCCGCGCCGCCAGTCGCGCGGCTGGACGACATAGCCCTGCCGGGTGAGCTCGGTCTGGGCGGCGACGTCGTAGAGATAGCAGCCGACGGTGATCGTGCCGTTGGCATTGGCCTGGACGAAGCCCTGGACCAGATTCTGCGCGCCGGTGGTCGAGAAATAAGCGAAATCTGGCGCCGTAACCTGGGGAAAGGAGACCGCCTGAAGCCCGCTCGGCCCGATCGGCGTGAACAGCTCCGAATTCCTGAGGTCGGTGGCGATGATCTCGGCGACCTGACGGCCGAGCGCCTGGGTGTTGCCCGCCGCAGTGGCGGCCGGCTGCGGCGTTGGCATATAGGGGACCGCGACCGGCAGCGCCGCGCGCCGGCCGCCGGTGACGTCGACCACGAGCTGACCGTCGTCGCTGGCCTCCTGGCCCTGAGCCGGCGGCGCCTCGGGCGGAGTCTGCGCCAGAGCGGCCGCGCCGACGGCCAGGCTACAGGCGGCGGCGATGATCGGGATGATGCGCACGTTTCTTTTCCTCATCCGGGCAAACGATAGTTCATGGTGAAATTGCTCCAGCCGCGCGGCACGTCGTAAAGCTCGGCGGGCAGCCCGCGCAGCGGCGCGCATTCGGCGAAGCTGCGCACTGCGAGATCTGCGACCCGCTCGGCATAGCGCCCATTCTCGTCGTCGAGCCCCCGCTGCTGGCCTACCCGCGGCCGCGTCGCGAGCGAGCCGTCGCGGTTGAGGCGCAGGATGATCGGGGTCACGATCCGCTCGGCGCCCGGGCCGGGATAGACCTGGCGGTCGGCGCAGGGCTGGACCTGGCGGCGGATCGCGTCGGCAATGCTCGCGGCCGCCTGGGCGCTCATCACCGCGCCGGGCGACTGGCGCGACCGCGACTGCGAGGGATCGCGGCCGATCCCGTCGAGAAAGTTCGGATCGAGCAGCGAGCGGCGGGTGCGCTGACCCTGTCCGGCCGCGGGCTGGCGCACCGGCGGCCGCTCGCGCGTCGGACGGGCCTGCTGACGGGGCGGCGACGGGGCGATCTCGGCCTGCTTGGGGAGGGGCGGCGTGGGCGTTGGCTCGGGAGACGGCGCTGGCTCGGCGTCCTCGGTCGGCCCGGTCTCGGGTGCAGCGCCAGGCGCCGGCTGGGCGTCGGGCTCGGGCGATGCCGAGGTCAGGCCGACATCCTCGACGAACGAAACCTCGATCGAATCCGAAGCGAGGTCGGGCAAAGTCGCGCGGGCGAGGCCGAGGGTCAGCACGGCGAGCAGGGCGATATGCCCGACGACCGCGACGCTGAACCCGGTTGCCTCGGCGCGGTCCATCAGCGCGGCTCGCCCTGCGCGTTGCTGACCAAAGCGACCCGCCGCAGCCCGGCGCGGTTGATCTCGCCCATCACCTCCATCACCCGGCCGTAATCGAGGCCGCGGTCGGCACGCAGATAGATGCGCGGACCGCCTTCCTCGCGGCTCGCCGCGGCGATCGACTGCAGCCGCGCCCCGACCGCCTCGCGCGCGATCGGCGCATCGTCGATGAAGATCGCGCCGGCGGCATCGATCGAGATCGCCACCGGATCGCGCTCCTGTTCGAGCGCCGCCGCCTTGCTTTCGGGCAGGTCGACCTGGACGCCGCTCGCAAGCAGCGGCGCGGTGACCATGAAAATGATCAGCAGCACGAGCATCACGTCGACCATCGGCGTGACGTTGATCTCCGCCATCGGCGTCCGCCGGCCGCGGCGCCCCGGGCCGAGGATCGGGCCCATCGCCATATTCAGGCCTCGCCCTCGAGCTCGCGGCTCAGCGTGCCGTGGAAGCCGTCGGCAAAGCGCTGCAGCCGCGCCTCGAACCGGTTCACGGCGAAGCTGAAGCGGTTATAGGCGATCACCGCGGGGATCGCCGCGAACAGGCCCAATGCGGTCGCGAACAGCGCCTCGGCGATCCCCGGCGCGACCACCGCGAGGCTGGTATTCTGCGCGCCGGCAATGTCGGTAAAGCTGCGCATGATCCCCCAGACGGTGCCGAACAGCCCGACGAACGGCGCCACCGAACCGACCGTGGCGAGAATGTTGAGCCGCGCCGCGACCCGGTCGGTCTCGGCCCCCACCGCCGAATGAAGCGCGATCGCGAGCCGCTGGCGGGTGCCGTCCTTGTCCACCCGCTGGCCCGCCGTCGAGCGCCGCCACTCGGCGATGCCGGCGGCGAGCACTTTCGCAATTGGCAGGTCGCCGCGGCCATGGGCCTCGTAGAAGCTGTCAATATCCGCAGACTTCCAGAATTCGCGCTCGAAGCGCTCATTCTCGCGCACGACCCGGGCGAGCTTCAGCCATTGGCCGACGATGATCGCCCAGGTCCAGATGCTGGCGAGCAGCAGGCCGATCATCACCGCCTTCACGACGATGTCGGCCTGGAGGAACAAGGCAATCGGCGACATCGCGCCGCCGGTTGTCGTCAGTTCTGGCACAAAGCTCCTTCCCTTTTCAGCCGCTCGAAACGCTCCACCCAGTCTCGCGGCTGGCGTTTCGGACGCCCCTCCGGAGACAGGAACGCGGCCGTTATGTTCGCGTCGGCAATGAGTTCAACCCCGCGCATGACTCGCTGATGAATGAGGCAGCTCGCGGCGCGGACCGCTTCGACCTCGCTCAGCACGAGCAATTCGTCGTCGAGCCGGGCCGGCCGGCGGTAGCGGATATGGGCTTCGGCGACGACATAGACCCCTTGGCCGCCCTCGAGCGCCGCACGCTGATCGATGCCCGCCGCGCGGAGCATATCCGAACGGGCTCTTTCCATATATTTCAGATAGTTGGCATAATAAACAATGCCCGCAACATCGGTATCCTCGAAATAGACGCGCAGCGCGAAATGGTGGGTGCGGCCCACCCACGCGCCCTGATAGGCTCTGTCGAGATCGCCACCCACCCGGGCGCTCTAACCGGGTGGCGCCGTCCCGCAAACCCCGCGAGTCCGCCACGGGACGAGCCGAGCCGATTTTGCGTCATCTTCCTGGCGCCTGCCTTTCCCGCCGCGCGCGAGCCGCCGGGCGCCGACGTCAGCGCGGCCCGCGCAACCGGCTGGGGCGTCCTGGTCCTGCTCTATTTCATCAGCCTGGTCCGGCCGATCGGGCTGCGCGAGGGTCTCAGCATCCTGACCGAGCTCGCGATCGTTGCCGCCTTGCTGCGCTACGCCTGGCTCGAGCGCGCTTAGGGTCCGGACCCTAAGGCCGCCGCCCGCGCCCCAGCGTCAGCGTCTGCTCGCGGACGATGCGGATCAGGTCGCCCTGCGCGAGGCTGACGTCGACTAGGTGAATCCCCCAGCCGGGCACCGCCACGCCGCCGAACTGGACGTCGCCTGGAATGCGGTCGGTGCGCGCGTCGGCTGGATCGGCGTTGACCGTCACCGCGAGATAGCCGAGCGGGCCGCGATTGACGCAGGCCGCCGAGACCAGGCCGGCGGTGTGCACGAATGGCGTCGGCGGCGGTCCTGTGGTGGACCAGGTGACGCCCGGCGTCGGCAGCAAGGTGAGCCAGTAGCTGTCGAGCGGCGCCGGATCGGCGCGGCCGAGCGCGGCCGGATTGGTGCAGGCGACGGTCCGGCCCGGCGTCGCGGCGCGGCCGAACAGGGCGCCTTCCGGTGGCGGCGCCTCGGCGCGGAAGCTGACATAGGCAATAACGCAGCCGGTCTGTCCGAACCGCGTGCAGAGAGGGGTCTCGCGGAACGTACCGCCGACGAGCCAGCCCTCGGGGACTTCGACGTTGAAGCCGATCAGCAGCGCCGACGCCATCCGCCTCGCCTCGGGTCGTCCCTCGATCTCGCTCGCGATCAGCCGGATCAGGTGGATCGTCCCCTGGCTGTGGCCGATCAGGACGAACGGGCGCCCCTGATTGAAATGCGCGAGATAATGGCGCCATGCGGCAAGCACATCGCGATAGGCGCGGTCGAACAAGGGTGCCGGATCCTGGCCGCCAAGCACCGCCATGATGCTGGCAAGCGTCGCCTGACGATAGATCGGGGCAAAGGTCCGGCAGACGCTGGCGAAGCGCGCGAACTGCACGGTGGCGGCGCCCTGTTCCTCGATTCCGGGGTTCATGTCGCTGTTGAGACCGGGGTCGCGCGAAATCGTCGGATAGACGTAGAAGCAGTCGAGCAGCGGATCGTGCGCGGGCATGCTCGTCGACACCGCGCCATAGCCGGCCGGGTCGAGATCAGCGGCGGGCAGCGGCCGGCCGCAGGCGTCCTGCCGGCCGGGCAGGCAGAGCCAGTTCGCCTCGTCGGCATAGTCGACCGGCGCCGGCGCCGTGGCGGGCGCGGCGTGCTGCTGCGCGAGTGCCGGCCCGCCCCAGAGCGCAAGCGCGAGCGACAGCAGCATGCGTTTCATCGCAATCCCCTTCATTCGGCGTCGAACAGCCCGGTTTGCACGCTCTTGGGCTGGGGCAGGCCAAGATGGGTCCAGCCGGGCCCGTTGAGGCAGCGGCCACGCGCGGTGCGGGCGATCAGGCCGAGCTGGATCAGATAGGGCTCGATCACCTCCTCGATCGTGTCGCGCGGCTCGGACAGACCGGCGGCGAGCGTTTCGACCCCGACCGGGCCACCCCGATAGATGTCGGCGATCATCGTCAGATAGCGCCGGTCCATCGCGTCGAGGCCGAGCTGATCGACCTCCATCCGGGTCAGCGCCGCATCGGCGACCTTGCTGTCGACCTCGGCGTCGCCGGCCGACTGGGCGAAGTCGCGAACCCGGCGGAGCAGCCGGCCCGCGATTCGCGGGGTGCCGCGCGACCGGCGGGCAACCTCGCCGGCGCCGTCCTCGGTCAGCGCCAGGCCAAGCAGCCGCGCGGCGCGGCGGACGACCTGCTCGAGCTCGGCGACCGAATAGAAAGTGAGGCGGACCGGAATGCCGAAGCGGTCGCGCAGCGGGGTGGTGATCAGCCCCTGCCGCGTCGTCGCTCCGACCAGGGTGAATTGGGGCAGATCGATCCGCACCGAGCGCGCCGACGGCCCTTCGCCGATCATCAGGTCGAGCACCCGATCCTCCATTGCCGGATAGAGGATTTCCTCGACCGCCGGACTGAGCCGGTGAATCTCGTCGATGAACAAGACGTCGCCATCCTCGAGATTGGTGAGGATCGCGGCCAGATCGCCCGATTTGGCGATCACCGGCCCCGAAGTCGCGCGAAAGCCGACGCCCAGCTCACGCGCGATGATCTGCGCCAAGGTCGTCTTGCCGAGCCCGGGCGGGCCGAAGAACAGGACATGGTCGAGCGGATCGCCGCGCCCCTTGGCGGCCTCGATGAACACGCGGAGATTCTCGCGCGCGGTCTTCTGGCCGACGAACTCGTCGAGCGTCTTGGGACGGAGCGCGGCATCGAGATCCTCCGGGCGGCGATCGCCGGCGATGATGCGCTCCTGCTCCACCCCGGCAGCAATAGCGCAAGCGTCCCGCCTGTCGAACAGCTTTCGATGGGTTTGAGCCGGCGCCGCTTCAGGCTAGTCTGGCACGCGGGAAAGAGGGGAACGCATGGACCGCCGAACATTCCTTTTCGCGACCGGCGCCGCGGGCGCGGCTTTGGCCTGGCCGTTCACTGGGCGGACGCAGGAGCCGTTGCCGCCACGGCCGCGGGGCACCGCCTCGATCTATGTCGACGCACAGGGCGCCCCCAGCGGCTTCGACGAGCCCGAGCCCGGACGCTTCGTGCCGCGGCAGGCGCTGATCGACGCCATCCGCGAACGGCGGATCGACCTGGTCAGCGCGACCGTCGGGTCGGTTGGCAACGGCCCGGACCGCTATCGCGAGGCGGTCGAGGGCGTGGCGTCATGGGACCAGACGATCGCCGCGCATCCGAGCCTGATCGCCAAGATCGAAAGCGCGGCCGACATCCGCGCCGCCCGCGCGGCCGGCCGGCTCGGCCTGATCTACAATTTCCAGGATACGACGCCGCTCGAAGGCGAGGCGGCGCGAGTCGACACGTTCGCGGCGCTCGGCGTCAAGATGATCCAGCTCACCTACAACAAGCGCAACCTCGCCGGCGACGGCTGCCTCGAGCGCGCCAATGCCGGCCTGTCCGATTTCGGCCGCGAGGTGATCGCGCGGATCAACCGGGCGAACGTGCTGCTCGATCTCAGCCATTCCGGCCAGCGCACCGTCGCCGAGGGGATTGCGGCGAGCAGCGCGTCGCCGACGATCAGCCATAGCGGCTGCCGCGCGCTTGCCGATCGGCCGCGCAACCAGCATGACGCCGAGATGCGCGCGCTTGCCGAGAAAGGCGGCGTGTTCGGCATCTATATGATGCCGTTCCTGCGGATGAGCGGCCAGCCGGGCCGCGAGGATCTGCTCCGCCATCTGGATCATGCGGTGAACGTTTGCGGCGAGGACCATGTCGGCATCGGCACCGACAACCCGATGCTCGGCTATGAGGTCAATGACGAGACACGGGCGCGGCATCGGCAGTTCTTCGAGGAGCGGCAGCGGCGCGGCATATCGGCGCCCGGAGAATCGGCCGACGTGCTCAATTTCGTCGAGGGCTATAACGGCGCCGACCGCTACGACCGGATCGCCGGCGACCTGCGACGCCGCGGCTGGAGGGCGGCGCGGGTCGACAAGGTGCTCGGCGGCAATTTCGTGCGGCTGTTCGGCGAAGTCTGGGGCCGTTAGCGTCCGTCCTCAAGAGTCGGGCAACGCGGTCAGCTCCGCGCCACATTGCGAACATATCTCCTCCGGCCACAGGCGATTGCGATATTTGAGCAGATAATAGCTGATCCATCCAACACCGTCACGGGAACGCATCATCGGCGACTTTCCGCAGCCCGGACATTCGCTAAGCACATCGGACGCGACGGCGGTTGCCAACCCCACCGCCCCTACGAGCATGCCAATTGCGATCCGACCGTTCACGAACGCCCCCATGCTGAAGAGGAAGAAGAAATAACCGAGAAGCATTCCGCCGGCCGCAATCTGATAGGGGCTGAACGCTTCTTTGATCGGCCTGCCCCAGCTCACCGCGCCGCCTTTTTGAGCGCCGCGCGGACCAGGGCGTCGAGGGTCGCGTCCGGACCGAGCTCGGCTTCGGCCTTGCCGACCGCGGTGGCGGCTTCGGCGGGGCGGAAGCCGAGGTTGAGCAGAGCGGAGACCGCATCCTGGGCGTGGCTTCCGGCGGGAACCGGCGCGGTTCCGCCGGTGCCGAGGGCGATGCCGCCGGCTTTGTCCTTGAGCTCGTTGACGATCCGCTGGGCGAGCTTCGGCCCCACCCCCTGGGCGCGCGACACCATCGCGCTGTCGCCGCTCGCCACCGCGCGATGGACCTCGTCGATCGACAGCGCCGAGAGGATCGCGAGCGCGACCCGCGCGCCGACGCCCTGGACCGAGATCAGCAGCCGGAACCAGTCGCGCTCGGCCGCGCTGGCGAAGCCGACCAGCCGGATCGAATCCTCGGCGACCAGCATTTCGGTGTGGAGGATGATTTCGTCGCCGATCGCGCCGAGCTGCGCCAGCGTCCGGGTCGAGGCCGAGACCAGATAGCCGACGCCGCCGACGTCGATCACCGCAAAGTCGGCGCCGAAGCCGTCGAGCAGGCCTTTCAACCGGGCGATCATGCGGCGTTGCCGATCGCTGCGCGGCTGGCGAGATGATGGGCGTGGGTGATCGCGACCGCGAGCGCGTCGGCGGCATCGGCGCCGGCGATCTTCACGCCCGGCAGCAGCCGCTGGATCATCGCGTGGACCTGCGCCTTTTCCGCGCCGCCGGTGCCGACCACCGCTTTCTTGACCAGCCGCGGTGCATATTCACCGACCCCGATCCCGCGCCGCGCGGCGACGAGCAGGACGACGCCGCGCGCCTGCCCCAATTTCAGGGTCGACTGCGGATTTTCGTTGAGGAACACCTCCTCGACCGCCGCCGCCGCCGGACGGTGGGTGTCGAGCACCCGGTTCAATTCTTCCTCGAGCCGGACCAGTCGCGCGGGGAGCTCTGTCTTCGGATCGGTCCGCACCTGGCCGTTGGCGACATGGCTCAACCGATTGCCCTCGGCCACGATCACCCCCCAGCCGGTGCAGCCAAGGCCCGGATCGAGGCCGATGACGATCAGGCGAGGCGCTCCAGCACGGCGTCGGAGACTTCGTAATTGCCCCAGACCGCCTGGACGTCGTCATCCTCCTCGAGTGTATCGACCAGCTTCAGGAGCTGCTCGGCGTCGCTCTCGGCGACGTCGACCGAGCTTTGCGGCCGCCAGGCGAGCTTGATGCCCTCGGGCTCGCCGAGCACGGTTTCGAGCGCGCGCGCGACGTCGTGAAGATCCTCGACGCTGGTCCAGATCTCGTGGCCGTCATCGTCCGATTCGACGTCCTCGGCGCCGGCCTCGATCGCCGCGTCGAACACCGTTTCGGCGTCGCCCGCGGCGGCGGGATAGGAGACCAGCCCAAGCTTGGCGAAGCCGTGCGTGACCGAGCCCGACGCGCCGAGATTGCCGCCATTCTTGGAAAAGGCGGTACGGACGTTGGTCGCGGTGCGGTTGCGATTGTCGGTCAGCGCCTCGACCACCAGCGAAACACCGCCGGGCCCGAAGCCTTCGTAACGCACTTCCTCGTAATTTTCGGCGTCGCCGCCAGCAGCCTTGTCGATCGCGCGCTGGATATTGTCCTTGGGCATCGACTGCGCCCGCGCCGCGGTTACCGCTGCCCGGAGCCGCGGATTGGCGTCGGGATCGGGCAGGCCGGCCTTGGCCGCGACCGTGATTTCGCGGCTCAATTTGGAAAACATCGCCGAGCGCTTCTTATCCTGCGCGCCCTTGCGGTACATGATGTTCTTGAACTTGCTGTGGCCGGCCATCTTTCGTCTCTATCTCAGGTCTAACCGCAGGCGCACCCCGCTTCAATCAGGCGAGCCCCAGCGCCGCCTTGTAGGTGTCGAGCAACGCCTCGGCCTCCTGCCGGACATGGCTCTCCATCTTGCGCAGACGAACCACCGTCCGCATCGTCTTCGGATCGTAGCCGCGCGCCTTGGCTTCGGCATAGACGTCGCGGACGTCGTCGGCGATCGCCTTCTTCTCTTCCTCCAGCCGCTCGATCCGCTCGATCAGCAGCCTCAATTCATCGGCCGCGACGCTTCCTTCCGCCACTTCATGCTCCATCAATTTTCAAGGATTGAGCCGCTGCTCTACGGGCTCGCCGGGCGACGTCAAGCGGGTTGAACTGTCGCCCCGAGCGGCTATGGCCGCAGCGGCCCCTGTTCGGGTCTGGAGCTAGCATGGCGAAAGAGACGACCAGCCCGTTCGTCCCGCGTAGCCGCAAGGTCCGCATCCTCGCGACCCTGGGGCCGTCCTCCGACACGCCCGAAATGATCCGCCAGCTCGCCGAGGCCGGCGCCGATGCCTTTCGCCTCAACATGAGCCACGGCAGCCATGCCGATCATCTGCGGCGGATCGAGGCGATCCGCGGCCTTGAAAGCGCGCTCGAGCGGCCGACCACCATCCTCGCCGATCTCCAGGGACCCAAATTGCGGGTCGGCCGCTTCAGGGGCGACACGGCCGAACTCCGCAAGGGGCAGAGCTTCGTCTTCGATCGCGACAAGGCGCTCGGCGACGCCAGGCGGGTCGGCCTTCCCCACCAGGAGATTTTCGACGCGGTGTCGCCGGGCACCCGATTGCTGGTCGACGACGGCAAGCTCGTCTTCCGGATCGTCAAGGCGAGCGCGACGCGGATCGAGACCGAGGTCGAGGTCGGCGGCACGATCTCCAACAACAAGGGGCTCAACCTGCCCGACGTCGTGCTGCCGCTCGCGGCGCTCACCGGGAAGGACCGCGCCGATCTCGTCTTCGCGCTCGAACAGGGCGTCGATTGGATCGCGCTCTCCTTCGTTCAGCGGCCAGAGGATGTCGCCGAGGCGCGGCGGCTGATCGGCGGCAAGGCGGCCTTGCTCGCCAAGATCGAGAAGCCCGCGGCGGTCGAGCGGCTCGATGACATTTTGGAGCTGGCCGACGCGGTGATGGTGGCGCGCGGCGATCTCGGCGTCGAGCTGCCGCCCGAGGACGTGCCGCCGCTGCAGAAGAGGATCGTCGAGGCGGCGCGACGATTGGGCCGCCCGGTGGTGGTGGCCACGCAGATGCTCGAATCGATGATCGCCTCGCCCTCGCCGACCCGCGCCGAGGTCTCCGACGTTGCCACCGCGGTCTATGACGGCGCCGACGCGATCATGCTCTCGGCCGAGAGCGCCTCGGGCCAATATCCGCGCGAGGCGGTGGCGATGATGAACCGGATCGCGACCAGCGCCGAAGAGGATCCGACCCATTATGCCCGGGTCCACTTCACCGAGACACTCCCGGACGCGACCACCAACGACGCCATCGCCCGCGCCGCGAGCGAGATGACCCGTACCGTCGGCGCCTCGGCGATCGTCTGCTTCACCAAGTCGGGATCGACTGCGCGGCGGGTGGCGCGCGAGCGGCCGACCGTGCCGCTGCTGGTGTTGACGCCGTCGCACCGGACAGCGCGGCTGCTCGGCCTGCTCTGGGGCGCCCACGCAGTCCGCACCCGCGACGTCTCGAGCTTCGAGGAGATGGTCGGCAAGTCTAAGCGGATGGCGCTGCGCCACAGCCTCGCCAAGGCCGGCGACCGGCTGATCGTCACCGCTGGCGTACCGTTCGGCGTCCCCGGATCGACCAATGTGGTCCACGTCGCCCGGCTGATTGGCGACGAGCTCGACCGGCACGATCAGTAGCGTCTAGCCGCCGTGTCGCGTCTTGAGTAAGGAGCAGACGGGCAACTGACCTCACCCCTCCGGGCCGCTTGCGGAGCGGCCGGTGAGCCCGTCTCCTGACGATGGGCTCGGTCTCCAGGCAGAACCGCGCGAAAGCGCAAGGAGACAGAACCATGGAAGACGAATCGAATCTCACCGGCGCGACCCCGCGCCGCCGCCCCAAGCCCGACGTGCTCGAAATCGGCGGCCGCAGGCTGAAGCCCGCGACCCTGATGATGGGCCATGGCTTCGATCCGGCCTTGTCGGAGGGCTCGCTGAAGCCGCCGATCTTCCTGACCTCGACCTTCGTCTTCGAGAATGCGGCGGCCGGCAAGCGCCATTTCGAAGGCGTGACCGGCAAGCGCCCGGGCGGCGCCGAAGGTCTGGTCTATTCGCGCTTCAACGGCCCCAACCAGGAGATTCTCGAGGACCGGCTGAGCGTCTGGGAGGATGCCGAGGACGCGCTGACCTTCTCCTCGGGGATGTCGGCGATCAGCACCCTGATCCTGACCTTCGTCCAGCCCGGGGACGTCGTCGTCCATTCCGGCCCGCTCTACGCCGCGACCGAGACCTTGATCGGGCGCATCCTCGGCCGGTTCGGCATCAAGTGGCTCGATTTCCCGGCCGGCGCCAACCGCGAGGAGATCGACGAGGTGCTCGGCCGCGCCAAGGCGATGGGGCGGGTGCCGCTCATCTATCTCGAAAGCCCGGCCAACCCGACCAACGTCCTGGTCGACGTCGAGGCGGTGGCGGCCGCGCGCGATGCCCTGTTCGCCGATCAGCGTCCGCCGATCGCGATCGACAACACCTTCCTCGGCCCGCTCTGGCACCATCCGCTGCGCCACGGCGCCGATCTTTCGGTCTATTCGCTGACCAAATATGCCGGCGGCCACAGCGATCTCGTCGCCGGCGGCATCACCGGGTCCAAGGAGCTGATCAACCAGATCCGCATGCTTCGGAACACGATCGGCACCATCACCGACCCCAACACCGCCTGGATGCTGCTGCGCAGCCTCGAGACGCTCGAGCTGCGCATGTCGCGCGCCGGCGAGAATGCCGACAAGGTCTGCCGCTTCCTGCGCGGCCATGCCAAGGTCGAGAGCGTCGGCTATCTCGGCTTCCTCGAGGAAGGCGGCGATCCGCGCCAGGCCGACATCTATCGCCGCCATTGCACCGGCGCCGGCTCGACCTTCTCGCTCTATCTGAAGGGTGGCGAGGCCGAGGCCTTCGCCTTCCTCGATTCGCTGCGGATCGCCCGTCTCGCAGTCAGCCTCGGCGGCACCGAGACGCTGGCGAGCGCGCCCGCGGCGATGACCCATTTGTCGGTCCCGCCCGAGCGCAAGCAGGCGCTCGGCATCACCGACAATCTGGTTCGGGTCTCGATCGGGGTCGAGGATCCGGACGACCTGATCGCCGATTTCGACCAGGCGCTGGCGGCGATCTAGGACGCGGCACGGGCGCGGTCGCGCCAGTCGAGCACTTCCCAGCCTTCCGCCTCGGCGAGGCGGACCAGCCGCGCATGGGGATTGGCGGCGAATGCCTCGTCGGACCAATGATGGACCGGCGCGTCGGAAATATGGTCGGAATAGAAACGGATATGGACCGCGTCGCGCTCGAGTCCCTCGCGCTGCAGCCAGGCCTCGATCATGTCGAGCTTGCCCAGGCCGTAGCAATTGCGCCCATCGATCCGGGCGACGATCCGCCCCTCGCTGTCGGGCAGGGTCGCGGTGGCGATGATGTCGTCGAAGCCCAGGCGCGCGCCGATCGCGCCGGCGTAGAGCCCGTAGGAGGCGGTGGCCAGCACCAGCCTCCGGCCGGCGCCCTTGTCGGCGGCGATCCGGGTCCGCGCGCCCGGCAGGATGTTGGTCTGTACCTGCCGATCGGCGAAGGATTCGACCACCGGCGCGAGCCGCTCTGGCCTCGGCTTGCCGATCAGCAGCCGGTAGTTGATCTCCTTCAGCCGTGCCCGGTCGATCAGCCGCAGACCGTAAGCGAGGGTAACCAGCAGCACCGCCGGCAGCAGCAGCGCGCGCCAGGGCGCCAGCCGCAGGCAGGCAAAAGCGAGAAACGCGCCATAGGTCGGGCGGCGGGTGACCGTCCGGTCCATGTCGTAGATAGCAAGAGCCTGAATCATGGAACCTCTGCAATCATAGAAACGTAGCGGCTGTCCATCGGCTGCTTGCCGCTTGTGGAATATTGACGCACTAAACCCGGGCATGACCGTAACCGCCGATTTCAATCCAAGCTTTGAGAACGACCGTTGCGTGCTGCGGTTCAGCGGCAACCTCACGATCTTGCGGGTGCGCAAGCTCTCGGAGCAGCTGAAGGCGATCGAGGCCGACAAGCTCGTCGTCGACCTGTCCGAGGTCGAGCGGATGGATACGGTCGGCGCCTGGCTGGTGCATAAGCTCGAGCGCGATCGCGGTGCCCAGATCGTCGGGGCGACCGAGGAACAGCAGCTGCTGATCGAGCATGTCACCCAGGCCGATCGGCCGGTTAAGGTTCATCGCGAGCCGGAATCGGCGATGTTCGTGGTGTTCGGCGAGATGGGGGCGGCGACCCAGACGGCAATGAAAACGATGGTCGGGCTGGTCGGTTTTTTCGGCGCGCTGCTGATCTCCACCTGGAACATCATCCGCCACCCGCGGCGCTTTCGTTTCAATGCCGTCGTCCAGCGCTTCGACGTCGTCGGCGTCCGTGCCTTGTTCATCATCGGGCTGATGAGCTTCCTGGTCGGCATCGTCATCGCCCAGCAGGGCGCGGTGCAGCTGCGCCAGTTCGGTGCCGAAGTGTTCACCGTCAATCTCGTCGGCCGCAGCGCGATCAAGGAATTGGGCGTGCTGATGACCGCAATCATGGTCGCCGGCCGCTCGGGCTCCGCTTTCGCCGCGCAACTGGGGTCGATGAAACTGAACGAGGAAGTCGATGCGATGCGCACCATCGGCGTCTCGCCGATGGAGGCCCTGGTGTTTCCACGGGTGTTCGCGACGGTGATGATGATGCCGCTGCTCGGCTTCTATTCGGCGATCATCGCGATCATCGGCGGCGGCATCTTCTGCTGGATATCGCTCGAAATCCCGCCGATCACCTTCGTCCAGCGGATTCGCGAGATCGTGCCGATGACCGACCTTTATCAGAATCTGATCAAGGCGCCGGTGTTCGGGATGATCATCGCCATGGCCGGCTGCTATCAAGGCCTCCAGGTCGAGGGCAATGCCGAGGAGGTCGGCCTGAGAACAACCACCGCGGTCGTCCAGGGCATCTTCCTGGTGATCGTCCTCGACGCTTTTTTCGCCGTTTTCTTCACCTCGATCGGCTGGCTATGACCCGCAACCAGCCGATCATCGAGGTCAGGGGGCTGAGCAACCGCTTCGGCGACCAGGTCGTCCATGACGATCTCGATCTGGACGTGCGGCGGGGCGAGATATTGGGCGTCGTGGGCGGTTCCGGCACTGGCAAATCGGTGCTGATGCGCTCGGTCATCGGCCTGCAGACACCCGCTGCGGGTGAGATCAGGGTGTTCGGCGAGCCGATGATCGGTCGCGACGAGGAAGAGGCCAAGCATGTCCGCCGCCGCTGGGGCGTGCTGTTTCAGGGCGGTGCCTTATTCTCGACCCTGACTGTCGCCGAGAACATCCAGGTGCCGATCCGCGAATTCTATCCGGGCATCGACCATGAGCTCCAGGACGAGATCGCGGCCTACAAAATATCGATGAGCGGCCTTGGCTCCGACGCCGGCGCCAAATATCCCGCCGAGCTCTCCGGCGGAATGCGCAAGCGGGCCGGCATCGCCCGCGCCCTCGCGCTCGATCCCGAGCTGCTGTTCCTCGACGAGCCGACCGCCGGACTCGATCCGATCGGCGCCGCCGCGTTCGACCGGTTGGTCGGCGAGCTGCGCGAGGCGCTCGGCCTCACCGTATTCCTGATCACCCACGATCTCGATACGCTCTACGCGATCTGCGATCGGGTCGCGGTGCTCGCCGACCGCAAAGTTGTGGCGATCGGAACGATTCCGGAATTATTGGCTTTGGACCACGAATGGATCCAGGACTATTTCAATGGACCGCGCGGCCGCACCGCCGCAGCCATCGACAAAGCTGAAAAGGCCGAAGCCTGATGGAGACCCGTTCGAACCAGATCCTCGTCGGCAGCGTCGTGTTCGGCCTGCTCGCCGCGCTGGCGATCTTCATCGTCTGGCTCAGCCAGATCGGCGCCGGCGGCGAAAAGACCTATGACGTCTTCTTCCAGCAATCGGTCGAGGGGCTCGCCAAGGGAACGGGGGTCACGTTCCGCGGCGTCCCGGTCGGCCAGATCGAATCGATCAACCTCGAGCCCCGCAGCCCCCAGTTCATCCGCGTGCGGATCAATGTCGACGATGACACTCCGGTGCTGCAGGGCACGACGGCGACGATCCGCGGCGTCGGTTTCACCGGCGTCAGCCAGATCCAGCTCGATCCGCCCGAGACCGAGCCCGGCCGGCCGGCGCCCCAAGGGGAGATCCATTGCCCCGAGGTCAATCCGCAGTCGGAGTGCCCTTATGGCTATCCGGTGATCCCGACCCGGCCGGGGGCTTTGGGACAGCTGCTCAACACCGCGCCCGAGCTGCTCGAACGGGTCTCGGCGCTGACCGAGCGGCTGACCATATTGTTCTCCGACCGCAACCAGGAATCGATCGCCGGGATCCTCGACAATCTCGAAGTGGTTACCCGCAGCCTCGCCGAGCGCTCGCCTGAGATCGCCGCCACTTTGGCCGAGGCGCGCACCGCGATCCGCCAAGCCGGCGACGCCGCCGAACATTTCGGCCGGCTCGCCGGTACCACCGAGACCCTGCTCAACGAGGACGGCCGGCCGCTGATCAACGACCTGAGGCAGACAATCCGCGCCGCCGAACGCAGCATGACCAATCTCGACGCCGTGCTCACCGAGGCGCGGCCCGGCGTCCGGGCGTTCTCCAACCAGACGCTGCCCGAGGCGGGCCAGCTGATCCGCGACCTGCGCGCGACCTCCGAATCGCTGCGCGACATCACCGATCGGCTGAACCAGCAGGGGGTCGGCGGCGTCATCGGCGGCCAGCGCCTGCCCAATTACCGCGGACGGAGGAGCCAAAGATGAAAGCGAGACTGTGGCCGGCTGTCGCCGCGACGCTGACGCTGTCGGCCTGCTTCGGCGGCGCCAGCGTGCCCGATCAGCTGCTCACTTTGACTCCGGCCGAAACCCGGCCTGCGGCAACGCCGCGCAGCGCCGCCCAGGGCGCTGCGATCACCGTCGTCGATCCCACCGTCCCGCAGGCGCTCCGAACGCTGCGCGTCCCGGTCTATGTCAGCGATACGGCGGTTCAGTATCTGACCGATGCCCAGTGGGTCGAAAATCCCGCCCCCCTGTTCGCGCGGCTGGTCGGCGAGACGATCGCGGTCCGCACCGGCCGGGTGGTGCTCGATTCTCGCCAGTTCACGCATGATCCCGGCACCCGCCTGACCGGACAGCTCCAGCGGTTCGGTGTCGACCCCAATGCGATGGAGGTGGTGATCGTATACGACGCCGCCATGGTACGGCCCGAAGGCGGGATCACGACGAATCGCTTCGAAGCGCGGGTGGCGATCGCGGAAGCGACCGCGGCCGCCGTCGCCCCGGCGCTCAACCAGGCGGCGAACCGGGTTGCCGACCAGGTCGCAGCCTGGGTAGGCGCCTGAGTCTATTGTGGTGAGGCGGCACCTGTGGGCCGGCGCGATCCCGCGTGAGCGGGACGGACCTTAAGCCTGCTCAGCCCAGGCTCTTGCTCGCCTGCTCGAACACATCCTTGCTGAGACCGGGGGTCGCGACGATCCGTTCCAGTTCGGTGCGCATCAGCGCAGCGCGATCCTCGCCGAAACGGCGCCAGCGGCCGAGCGGCGGCACCAGCTTGGCCGCAGTCTGCGGATTGAGCTTGTCCTCGGCGAGTACCATGTCGGCGAGGAAGCGGTAGCCGCGCCCTGAACCGTCGTGAAAGGCGCGCTGGTTGACCGAGAAGGCACCGACCAGCGCACGCAGCCGGTTGGGATTGGACATGCTGAAGTCGGGATGCGCCGCCAGTGATTCCACCGCCGCCGGAGTATCGGAGCGGGTCGAAAGCGCCTGCGCGCTGAACCATTTGTCGAGGACCAAAGCATTGTCGCGGAAGCGTTCGTAAAAGGCCGCCAGCGCCTCGGCCCGCTCGGCCGCCTCGCCGTTGACGAGCACCCCCAGCGCGCCTTGCCGGTCGGTCATATTGTCGGCGTCGTCGAACTGGCGCTTGGCCATCGCCGCCGCATCCGCGGCGCCCGCCGCGCTGATATAGCCGAGTGCGATCGTCCGCAGCCGCCGCGCCCCCTTGGCCGCCGGATTGTAGGCGTAGCGATTGGCGGCATGCGCCGCATAAAAGTCGCGCCACAGAGGCTCGAGCGCACGGCCGAGATCGGTCCGCAGCGCCTCGCGGCGGAGATGAATCGCCTCGGGATCGACCAAAAGCATCTGGTCGCCGATGAAGGCTTCGCTCGGCAGCAGCACCGCCTCGGCGATGAAGGCGGGGTCCATCGCCGGATTGGTCAGGGTCTCGCGGACCGCCTCGATGACGGGGTCATGGTCCGCGCGCCCCGCGGCCACCGCGCCGACCAGAGTATCGAGCATCAGCTGCTGCATCGCCTCGTAACGGGCGAAGGGATCGTCGTCATGGGCGGACAGGAAGGCGAGGTCGGCGGCGGCGCGGTCGGTCTCGAGAATCACCGGCGCCGAGAATTCCCGATTGATCGAAAGCACCGCGCGATCGGGGGCATCGTCGAACCCGAACTCCTGACGGGCACCGTCGAAGACCACCAGCCGTTCATCGTGCACCCGGCCGGTCGCTTCGTCGAGCAGGGCAATCTTCAGCGGGATCGGCATCGGCTGTTTGGTCGGCTGGCCGGGCGTCGCCGGCACCTCCTGCTCGAGGCTGATGCGGACGTTGCCGTCGCCCTCGATCAGCCGCGCCCGGACCTTGGGCGTCCCCGCCTGGCCGTACCAGAGCCGGAACGGACCGAGATCGACGCCGCTCGCCTCCTCCATCGCGCGGACGAAATCCTCGCAGGTCACCGCCTGGCCATCATGCCGCTCGAAATAGAGGTCGCAGCCGGCGCGGAATTTCTCGGCGCCGAGCATGGTGTGCATCATCCGGATCAGCTCCGCACCCTTGTTGTAGACGGTCGCGGTGTAGAAGTTGGAGATCTCGATATAGGAATCGGGCCGCACCGGATGGGCCAGCGGACCGGCATCCTCGGGAAACTGCGCGGCGCGCAGCATCCGCACATCCTCGATCCGCTTGACCGCGCGGCTTCCCATGTCGGCGGAGAATTGCTGGTCGCGGAAGACGGTGAAGCCCTCTTTCAACGAGAGCTGGAACCAGTCGCGACAGGTGACCCGGTTTCCCGACCAATTGTGGAAATATTCGTGCGCGACGACGCCGGCGATTGCGTCATAATCGGCGTCGGTCGCGATCTCCGGATCGGCGAGGACGTAGCGCGAGTTGAAGATGTTGAGGCCCTTATTCTCCATCGCGCCGAAATTGAAATCGGAGACGGCGACGATGTTGAATGCGGCGAGATCATATTCGCGGCCGTAGCGATCTTCATCCCATTTCATCGCCGCCTTCAACGAGGCCATGGCATGCTCGGTGCGCTCGAGGTCGCCGTCGCGGACCCAGATACCGAGCGATACCTCGCGTCCCGACCGGGTGGTGAAGCGGTCGCGATTGGCGACCAAATCGCCAGCGACGAGGGCGAACAGATAAGAGGGCTTGGGGAAGGGATCGTGCCACTCCGCCCAATGGCGGCCATCGTCGAGCGCGCCGGAGGCGACCGGATCGCCATTGGCGAGCAGCACCGGATAGAGCGCCCGGTCGGCGATCATCTTGACCCGGTAGCGGCTGAGCACGTCGGGCCGGTCCGGGAACGGCGTGATCCGCCGGAAGCCCTGGGCCTCGCACTGGGTGCAGAGCATCCCGCCCGATTCGTAAAGGCCCATCAGCTGGGTGTTGGCCCGCGGCGAGATCGCGACCTCGGTCTCCACCTTCGCCCGCGCGCCGACGACGGGGACCTTCAGCACATCCTCTTCGAACCAATAATTGACCGTCTCGCCGTCGACGGTGACGCGCAGCAGATCGAGCGCATCGGCGTCGAGCCGCAGCGGCAGCTTATGGTCGCCATTGCGCTCGACCTTGAGCGCCGTCCGGACCAGGGTGCGCTCGGCGCCGAGTTCGAATTCGAGCGCGATCTCCGGGACCAGCCAGTCGGGCGGCCGATAATCCTCGCGCTTGGTCACGGGGGGCGGATGGGCATGGGTCTTGCGGGCGTCGAGCATCCGGTGGGTCTAAGCCGCGTATGCCGGGCACGCAATCGTCTCACCCACGGGGTCATGAACCATTCAGCCCGATGCGTGTTTAACCGGTCGCGGGGCGCGATCGGAAAGGCGTCGCGATGAAATCTGTTCACATTGGCCTGGGCGCGGCGGTGCTCGCGGCGCTGGTCGGGGTCCTGGCTGGTTCCGATCCGTCAGCCGAGGCGCGCGCACCGCGCCGCGACTGCTTCAGCGCGTCAAGCGTCAACGGCTTCCGCCCAGTCGGCCGTGAAGCGGTCGACGTGACCGTCGGCGCAAGCCGTCATTATCGGCTCGATCTGCTCGGCTATTGTCCGGACGTCGATTGGTCGCAGCGGATCGCTCTGCGCACGCGCGGTGGCTCGTCCTTCATTTGCCAGGGCCTCGACGCCGAGCTGCTCGTGCCGGGCCCAACGGGCGTTCAGCGCTGCCCGGTTAGCGCGGTGCGGCGGCTGACCGACGAAGAATATCGCGCCTCGGGACGACGGCGCTAGAGCAAGACCACCGAGACCCGCTGCTCGATCATCTCGGCCGGGCCGAAGCTGGTCATGAACGCGATGTCGGTGGCGTCGCGGCCGACGCAGATGCGCGCGATCCCCTCTGGCCGGGCCAGCCCGGTAGCGTCGATCAATCGCCAGCCATCGTCGAGCCAGACTTCCACCAAGGCATGAAAATCCGGCGGCTCGAGCTTCAGCGCATAAGCCGAGACCAGCCGCGCCGGCACCCCCGCGGCGCGCGCGAACGTGGCGAGCAGATGGGCGAAATCGCGACAAACCCCCTGGCGCGAGACGAACGTATCGACCGCGGTCGTGCTGCTGTCGCTCGTGCCGTGCCGATAGTCGACATGGTCGCGAATCCATTCGGCCATCGTAGTCAGCTTCGCGCCGCCCTCCACGCTGGCGAATTCGCGTTCGACGAACGCTTCGAAACGGTCGGCTTCGCAATAGCGGCTGGGCCAGAGATAGGGGACCATTTCGGCGGGCAGTGCGCGGAGCGGCGTGATCGCCAGCGCGTCGATCGTTTCCACCGGGCGCTCGACGTCGACGATCGCGCGATAGACGGCACGAAATGGCCCCTGCGCGCGCAGCCAGGTCCGCCGACCGATCCCTTCCTCGCCAGCGATCGGACGCAACGGTCCGGCGCCGTCGATCGTCAGCCGGTCCTCGATCAGCTTCTGATCGGGCATTTGCGCCACTTCGAGCGCGAGCAGGACATCGGTCGCCCTGGCGAAATGATAATCGAGCGCGACCTCGATGTTGAGCCGCATGAACAAGTCCCTTCCGTTGCGGTCTAGAATCTGTCCCGTTCGCAGGAGCCGCCTAACCAGGACAGACTCTCAACGCGCGAACCAGCCCGGAGTCTATCTCGGCGTTGGACTGACGACCGGCTCGGGCCGGCCGGCGCGCAGCGCGATCACCATGCCGGCGAGCGCGAGCGCCCCGCCGGCGAGCGCGAGTGTGGACCAGCGATAGCCCTCGACGACGGTCGAGATCGCCATCGCCAGCACCGGGACCAGCACCCCCGAATAGGCGGCCTTGCCCGGCCCGATGTCGCGGATCAGGCGGAAATAGAGCAGGAAGGCGATCGAGGAACCGACCAGGCCGAGATAAAAAAGGCCCAGCCAATAGCCGATCCGCGCTTCGATCACCGGTGGCCCCTCGGTCGCCAGCGCGTAGACCATGTCGATGAGCGCGCCATAGAGCATCGCCCAGGCCAGCATGGCGGTGACCGGCCGCTTCTTCATCCCCTCGGCAAGCTGCATCACATTCGAAGCGGACGCCGCGAGCAGGCCGATCATGCTGAAGCCGAGTCCGGTAAGCGTCGCCGCCGGCGCGGTGCCGCCCTGGCGAAACTCCTGCACGAAGAGCAAGGCCACGCCGGCGATCGCGACCGCGGACCCGGCGAGAAAGCCTTTGCTGGCGCGCTGACCGAAGAACAGCCGGTCGAACAGCGCATTGGGGACCATCAGCAGCGCGAACACCACCGCCACCAGGCCCGAGGTGATGTGGAGCTCGGCCGCATAGACGAAATTATAGTTGAGGACGAACTGGGCGATCCCGAGCGCGAGCGCCAGCCGATGCCCGCCGGAGCCGAGCGCGATCCCGATGCCGCTCAGGCGCGCCGCGAGGAACATCGCGGCTGACGCGATCAGGAAACGATAGCTGACCGACCAGACCGGCGGCACGATTCCAAGCTGATCCTTGATGACGATCCAGGTCGAGCTCCAGATCAGGCTGACGATCAGGAAGGCGATGAGAATATGAGGGGCGCCCAAACCCGTCCGACGGGTCACAGCGCCCGGATCGCCGCGGCGAGCGCGTCGATGTCGGCCGGATCGCTGTCCCAGCTCGTCACCAGCCGCGCTTCGCCGGGCGCCCAATCGTAAAAGCCGAAGCCCTGCCCACGGAGCGCTTCCGCCTCCTCAGGCGTGATCTTGATGAACACTTCATTGGCCTCGACCGGCAGGACGAGGCGCTCGATCCCGGCTGCGTCGCCGAGCCGCGCGGCGGCGGCATTGGCGGCGCGCCCGTTGCGGAGCCACAGATCGTCCTCGAGCAAAGCGAGGATCTGCGCGGCGAGATAGCGGCCCTTGGAGAGGAGGTGCCCGGCGCGCTTGCGGCGGTAACGGGTCGCCTCGGCCAGTTCAGGCTTGAACAGGACCAGGCATTCGGCCGAAAGGCCGCCATTCTTGGTAAAGCCGAAGGACAAGGCGTCGATTCCGGCCTTCCAGGTCAGCTCGGCCGGGGTGCAGCCCAAGCGGGCCACGGCATTGGCGAAGCGCGCGCCGTCGAGGTGGAAGCCAAGTCCCTTCGCGCGGCAGAGCGCGCCCAGCGCCGCGGTCTCGTCGGGGGTGTAGACCAGGCCATATTCGGTGGAATTGGTGATCGAAAGCGCCGCCGGCTGGGCGAAATGGACGCCGTCGCGGACCCCGGCCAGCACCGTTTCGACCCCGTCCGGATTCAGCTTCGCGCCCTCGCCCTCGCCGAGCAGCAGCTTGGCGCCATGGGTGAAGAATTCCGGGGCGCCGCATTCGTCGGTCTGGATATGGGCGTCGCGATGGCAGACGACCGCGCCGAACGGCGGGCAGAGCGCGGCCAGCGCGAGGCTGTTGGCCGCGGTTCCGGTCGAGACCCAGAGCGCCTCGACCTCGGTCTCGAACACAGCCGACAGCGCGCCGTTGAGCCGCTCGCTCCAGGCGTCGCCATCATAAGCGGTGTCGATGCGGTTGGCGTCGGCGATCGCCGCGAGCACCGCCGGGCAGGCCGCGGCCGCATTGTCCGAGAAAAAACGCATCGAAAGTCCTTCGGGGCGGCCATGAAAGGCCGCGCAAGCTCCGTCAACGGCGTTTTCCCTGCCGGAACCGGCTGCGCGCTTTACGCACGGCGCGTTTACCAAAATTTTGGCCCTCTCGTGTAGGGTCGCGGTTCAGGCCAGGGATGAAGCAATGGGTGCTGACAATTTCGTGAAGACTCCGGTCGGCGGCAAACGCGCGACCAAGCGCGCGCGCGTGCTGCTCGCGGCCAAGCTCCAGACCTCGTTCGGCGAGGTCGAGGCCCGGCTGCGCGATCTGTCGCGCAAGGGCGCGCTGGTCGAATGCATGCAGGTGCCTCCGGTCGGCAGCGAGGTCGTCTTCGTCCGCGGCACGACGGTCGTTCCCGCGCGCGTCGCCTGGGCCGGCGCGAACCGGGTCGGCCTCGAATTCCATCACATGATCGACGAGCACGAAGTGCTCGTTCAGCTCGGCAAGGGGTCGCGCACCGGCAAAGCGCAGGATCGATTCCGCCGTCCGAGCCTCAATCGCGGCCTGACCGAGGAAGAGCGCAAGACGGCCCAGAGCTGGGGCGTGGCGGTCGGAATCACGCTCCCGGACCACGAGGGCTAAGGACGTCCCATGGAAGGATGGGCCGACGACTGGACGTCGGAGTTCGGGTCCGGCGGCATCTCGCTGAGCGCCGAGATCTCGACTCAGCCGTCGGCGCCGGCGCCGGCCGCCCAGAGCACGCGCAGCCGGCGCGCCGAACGGGTCGCGGTCGAGCTCGGCGCGGGCCTGCGCCAGCGCGGCGCTTCGGGGGTCACGGTGCAGGTCGTCGATCTCTCGACCGACGGCTTCAAGGCCGCCACCCATCTCGAATTGTTCGTCGGCAACGACGTCTGGCTCCGGCTTCCCGGGCTCGAGCCCTGCCACGCCACGGTGATGTGGACCGAAGGTCCGATGGTCGGCTGCGCGTTCGAACGGCCGCTTCATCCCGCGGTGCTCGACATGATCATCGGCAAGCGCACCTGAGAACCTGTTGGCGAACTCCGGCCCCGGGGCTTATCCTGCAGCCCGACGGGGGAGCGGGGCTCATGGAAGCATCCGATGCGAAGCGCGGCTCTTCTGCACGATCTGGACCCCCTATCTGCTGCTCTCGAAGCGCGTCGCCAACACCTACAAGGGGGGCGATCGGTCCGGCGCGGTCGCCGGCGTGTTCGATTGAATCCGGCGCCGGCACCGACGGCCATGCGACTCGCCGACCCGCCACGGCTTATCCACAGGCCTGGTGGATGCCGCGGAGGCCCAGGGTCGGGCCCTAAGCCCCTCTGTTAAGACGATTCGAAGAATCAGATTTCATATGCTAAGCCTTCCGAGTCGGAGGGGAGGCATCCGCACATGGAATCGGATCTGCGCTATTACACGCGCCGCGCCGCGGAGGAGCAAAACCGCGCAGCGCGGGCCGTCACCGAAGAGGCCCGCGAACGGCATATCGAGCTCGCCAGTCTGTTCGCGAGCAAGGCCGCAGATCGAATAGCCGAAGAACAATATTGGGCGAACGGCTGACCGCTCGCCGCGGGGATGCCCGCCGGCGGGCGAATGGTGCTGCCGGTGAGGATTGAACTCACGACCTCAGCCTTACCAAGGATGCGCTCTACCACTGAGCTACGGCAGCATGTCGCTTTCGGGACGCGGCGCTATGGCCGCTGCGCCGACATGGTGTCAAGGCGGGTTGCCGCAAGGCCAGGCGCCGCCTAACTCGCGGAACATGCCCGAAAAGGATCAGGAGCGCGCCCAGCGGCTTGCCGCGGCGCTTCGGGAAAATCTCCGGCGACGCAAGGCACAGGCGCGCGATCTCGCAACGGAGCCGGAAACCAAAGACGAGGGGCGCCGCCAAAGCTAGTCGAGCGGCGCGCATTGCTCCTTCAGCCAGGCGAGCGCTTCGCCATCGAGCCGCGGGCCGACAATCTCCAGCACCCTGGCATGATAGGCATCGGCCCAGTCGCGCTCGTCCGGCGACAGCATCGCGGTCTCGATCAGGCGGCGCTCGATCGGCGCGAAGGTTAGCGTCTCGAAACCGAGCAGCGTCTTTTCGCCGCCCTCGACCTCGACCGGCACGACCAGCACCAGATTCTCGACGCGAATGCCATATTCGCCGGCCTTGTAATAACCGGGTTCGTTCGAGATGATCATGCCTGGCTTGAGCGGCTCGTCGCCGCCGGCCTGGCCGCCGCTGATCGGTGCGATGCGCTGCGGCCCTTCGTGGACCGCGAGGAAGCTGCCGACGCCATGGCCGGTGCCATGGGCGTAATCGAGCCCGGCGCGCCACAGATATTGGCGGGCGAAACTGTCGAGCTGCGAGCCGCGCGTCCCTTCCGGAAAGCGGGCGCGGTCGATCGCGATATGGCCCTGCAGCACGCGGGTGAAGCGGTCGCGCATTTCGGCGGTCGGCGTGCCGATCACGACGGTGCGGGTGACGTCGGTGGTGCCGTCGGGATATTGGCCGCCGCTGTCGACGAGATAGATCGAATTCATTTCGATCGGCAGGTTGGTCTCTTCGGTGACCCGATAGTGGCAGATCGCGCCGTTCGGACCCGCGCCCGAAATGGTGTCGAAGCTCAAATCCCTGAGATCGCCCGATTGCTGGCGGAAGTCATGCAGCTTCGCCGCGGCCGCAAGCTCGTCGAGCCCGCCTTTGGGCGCCTCGATCGACAGCCAGTGGAGGAAGCGCGACAGGGCCGCGCCGTCGCGCGCCTGTGCCGCCCGGTGGCCGGCAATCTCGACCTCGTTCTTGATCGCCTTGGGCAGGATCGACGGGTCGCGCTTGCTGAGGATCTTCGCGCCTGCGGTCTCGAGCGCTTCGAAGATCGCCGCCACCGAGCGTTCTGGATCGACCACGACCGTCTTGCCGCCGAGGCTGGCGAGCCACGGCTCGAATGCGTCGCGCTCGTGCAGCCGCACGCCATTGCCGAGATGCTGGCGGACGTCGTCTCCGATCTTCTCCGAGGCGACGAACAGGTCGGCGGTACCATCGGCATGGACCACCGCGAACGACAAGGCCACCGGGGTGTGCTCGACGTCGCGGCCGCGGACATTGAGCGTCCAGGCGATCGAATCCAGCGCCGCCAGCACCGCGGCGTCGGCCTTCTGCGCCTTGAGCCAATCGGCGATGTCATGGCGCTTGGCCGCCGACGTCCGGCCGGCATAGCCGTCGGGATGGACGATCAGCCGCGCCCGCGACGGTTCGGGCTTGTCGGCCCAGATCGCGTCGATCGGGTTGCGGCCGACCGCGACCAGCTCCGCGCCTTTTTCGGCAAGCGCCTCGCGGGCCTTCGTCACCCAGTCCTTGGTGTGCAGCCAGGGATCGTAGCCGATCCGTCCGCCATCCGGAGCGTGGATCTTGAGCCAGTCGGCGATGCTCGTCTCGGGCACCGACTGATAGCTCCACTGCCTGCCGTCGACCTGGTCGCGGACCTGGAGCGTGTAGCGGCCGTCGACGAAGATCGCGGCTTCCTCGGGAAGCACCACCGCCGATCCGGCCGATCCCTGGAAGCCGGTCAGCCAGGCCAGCCGCTGCGCATAGCTGCCGACATATTCGCTCATATGCTCGTCGGTCAGCGGCACGACGAAGCCGTCGAGCCGATCTGTCTTCAACTGATCCCGCAGCGCCGCGAGCCGGCCTTCGTAAGTGGACATAGGTCTTTCCCGATGGGGTGGTGGGCCGCTAGATAGTCGTGAACGCCGCCCCACGCCAGCCCGGCGCTCGTATCCAGGATGCCCCATGCGCCTTCTCGTTGCCGCCTTTCTGCTTGTCGCGATTCCCGCCGCAGCCCAGCCCCAGAGTGAGACGATGACTGCCCGAAACCCGCTTCCTCCTCCGCCCGTCGCCGAGCAGCGTCCCTACAGCTACGAGCGCCACGGCGTCCGCATCGAGGACCCCTATCACTGGCTCCGCGACTCGAGCTATCCGACCGTCGACGACGCCGACGTGCTCTCCTATCTGCGCGCCGAGAATTCCTATTTCGAGGCGGCGATGGCGCCGCACGGCGCGCTGATCGAAACCCTCGTCCAGGAAATGCGCGGCCGCATCGTCGAGGACGACAGCTCGGTGCCGGTCCGCGACGGCGACTGGCTCTATTGGTGGGCGTTCCAGCCCGGTGCCCAATATCGGATCTGGTATCGCCGCCCGGTCTTCTCCGGCGGGGTGCCGGAACAGGCCATTTTCGACGAACCGGCCGAAGCCCAGGGCAAGCAATATTTCCGGCTCGGCGCGCTCGAGGTCAGCCCCGACGGTCGCTACGCCGCGACGATGGTCGACGACGACGGGTCGGAGCGTTTCCAGCTCCGCATCCGCGACATCGCCACCGGCCGCGACATCGAGACCGTCACCGAGGTCGGGATCGGTGAGCCGGTCTGGACCGCCGACAGCCGCGGCATCATCTTCACCGAGGTCAACGACAATTGGCGCAGCTATCGCGCCCGGTTCCACGCGATCGGCCAGCCGATCGCCAGCGACCGCACGCTCTACGAGGAAACCGAGAATATCGCCTTCACCGTCGGGGTCGGCCGCACCCAGGACCGGCGCTACATCCTGATCAGCACCGGCGAAAACAGCTCGAACGAGATCCGCTTCGTCCCGGCGGACAATGTCGCCGCGCCGCCGACCCTGATCGCGCCGCGCCGGCCGAACATCCAATATTCGGTCGATTCCAGCCACGGCAAGCTGTGGATCCTGACCAATGACGATCACGTCAATTTCCGCCTCGCCGAGGCAACGCCCGAGCGACCCGGCGACTGGCGCACGGTGATTGCCGGCTCCGACCAGGTCTATCTGAGGGGCGTCACCGCCTTTCGCGACCATCTCGCGATCAGCGAGCGGGTCGAAGGCCTCGATCAGATCCGGCTGCGTTCCTATGATGGGACCGAGCGGCGCATTCCTTTCGGCGAAGCCGCCTACACCGTCGGGCTCGGCAACAATCCCGAATATGCGCCCGACGCCTATCGGCTCAACTACAGCTCGATGGTCACGCCGCCGACCGTCTATGATTTTCATCCGGCCGACGACCGGCTCGAGACGCGCAAGGTCCAGCGCATCCCGTCGGGCTACGATCCGAGCCGCTACGTCACCGAACGGATCATGGTGCCGACCCGCGACGGCCGCCAGCTGCCGGTGTCGATCGTCTATCGCCGCGGCTTCGAGCGCAACGGCCGCTGCCGGCTGTTCCTCTACGCCTACGGCGCCTACGGCATTGCGACGCCGCCGGGCTTCAACACCAATCGCCTCAGCCTGCTCGACCGCGGCTACGCCTTCGCCATCGCCCATATCCGCGGCGGTGACGAGCTCGGCTATCAATGGTTCCTCGACGGCAAGCTCGACCGGCGGACCAACACCTTCAACGATTTCGTCGACGCCGCGCGGGGGCTGATCGCGCGCAATTATACCGGCGCGGGGCGGATTGCGATCCAGGGCGGCTCGGCCGGCGGCGAGCTGATGGGGGCGGTGGTCAACAGCGACCCCGATTTGTGGGGTGCGGTCGTCGCCGACGTGCCGTTCGTCGACGTGCTCAACACCATGCTCGACGAGAGCCTGCCGCTCACGCCCGGCGAGTGGAACGAATGGGGCAATCCGATCACCGACCGGACCGTGTTCGACTATCTGCGCAGCTACAGCCCCTATGACAATGTCCGCCGCCAGGACTATCCGCCGATGCTGATCACCGGCGGACTCAACGATCCGCGGGTGACCTATTGGGAGCCGGCGAAATGGGCGGCGCGGCTGCGTGCGATGCGCACCGACGACAATCTCCAATTGCTCAAGATCAACATGGGCGCCGGCCATGGCGGCCAGTCCGGCCGCTGGACGCGGCTGCGCGAGGTGGCCGAGGCCTATGCCTTCATCCTGAGCCAGATGGGCGGCGAGTGACGCCGTTCGAGCGCGACTTCACCGCCACCGACGCCGAGATCGACGAACTCGGCCATGTCAATAACGCCGCCTGGGTGCGCTGGATTCAGGACATCGCGACCGCCCACTGGCATGCGGTCGCGCCTGCCGCGCATGTCGACGCCTTTGTCTGGGTCGTCGTCCGGCATGAGATCGACTATCTCCGCGCGGCAGGACCAGGCGAGACGGTGACCGCCCGCACCTGGGTCGGCGACCCGCCCAAGGGTGCGCGATTCGACCGCCATGTCGAGTTTATCGGCGCCGACGGCAAGCCGCGGGTCCGCGCCCGCACGACCTGGGCAATCATCGACAAAGCCAGTGGCCGCCCAATCCGCGTCCCCGCCGAGGTCGCCGAGCCCTTTTTGCACTAACTGCGGGCCCGCTCGAACAGCCAGACGCGGATCGCGCTGGCGAGGTTGGGCGCTTCACTCGTGGAGATCCGCTCCGCGTCGATCCGGGCGACGAGCGCGTTCAGCGGCAGCGCTTCCACTTCAGCCGCCTCGCGCAGCGCCTCCCAGAAGGCCGGCTCGAGGCTGATCGAGGTGGCGTGGCCGGCGATCATGATCGAGCGTTTCACCGGCCCCACGACCGCCGTCCTCAGTACATGTGCTGGCCGCCGTTGATCGACAGCGTGCTGCCGGTGACGAAGCCGCCATCCTCCGAGCAGAGGAAGGTGACGCCGCGGGCAATCTCCTCGGCCTTGCCGAGACGACCGACCGGGATCTTGGCGACGATCTTCTCGAGCACGTCGGGCGGGACCGCGGCGACCATCTCGGTGTCGATATAGCCGGGCGCGATCGCGTTGACCGTGATTCCGGAGCGCGCACCCTCCTGGGCGAGCGCCTTGGTGAAGCCGTGAATGCCCGATTTGGCAGCGGCATAATTGACCTGGCCATATTGCCCGGCCTGGCCGTTGATCGAGCCGATATTGACGATCCGGCCATATTTGCGGTCGTTCATGCCGTTCCACACCGCCTTGGCCATGTTGAAGCAGCCGCCGAGATTGACGTCGATCACCTCGTCCCAGCTATGCCGTTCCATCCGCTTCATCGTGCCGTCGCGGGTGATGCCGGCATTGTTGACCAGCACGCCGACCGGGCCGAGCTCGCTCTCGACCTGCGCCACGCCGGCGACGCAGGCATCACAATCGGCGACATCCCATTGATAGGCCTTGATGCCGGTGCGGTCGGTGAACGCGCGCGCTTTCTCCTCATTGCCGGCATAATTGGCGGCGACGGCCATTCCCTGATCGCGGAGCGCGACGCTGATCGCTTCGCCAATGCCGCGGGTTCCGCCGGTGACGATTGCTACGCGAGTCATGATGACCTCTCCTCATCGGTTTATTAGGGGGGCCTAGTGCGCCGGGCGCCAACCTTCAAGCTCGCGGCCGATCAGCGCGCGCAACATCTCCAGCCCCGGCGCGCCATCATTGAGGCAGGGAAGATAAGCGAAGTCGCTGCCGCCGGCGGCGATGAAGGTGTCGCGGCCGCGGATCGCCAGCTCCTCGAGGGTTTCGAGGCAGTCCGCGGCGAATCCGGGGGCGACGATCGCGACCCGGCGCACGCCGCGCGCCGGAAGCTGCGCCAGCAGCCGGTCGGTCGCCGGCTCGAGCCATTTGGCGCGGCCGAAGCGCGACTGGAAGGCGATTTCGAGCGGGCGGCCGAGCGCTTCTGACAGAAGAGCCGCGGTCCGCAGGCAATGGGCGTGATAGGGATCGCCGAGATCGCGGGTGCGCTCGGGCATGCCGTGGAAGCTGGCGACCAAGGCCTCTGGCGCAAAGGCGAGGCCGGCGAGCGACGCGTGGATGCTCTCCTTCAGCGCGGTGATGTAGGTCGGATCGTCATGATAAGGCGGCAGCGTCCGCACCGCCGGCTGCCAGCGCATCCGGCGCAATTGGGCGAAGGCCGCGTCAGTGGCGGTCGCGGTCGTCGCCGCGCAATATTGGGGGTAGAGCGGCGCGAGCAGGATCCGCTCGCAGCCCGCCGCCTTGAGCGCCTCGATCCGTTCGCCGATCGCCGGCCGGCCATAGCGCATCGCATGATCGACGATCACCGCATCGCCGAACGCGCCGGCCAGCTTGCCGGCCTGACGCGCGGTGATTGCGGCCAGCGGGGAGCCCTGCCCGGTCCACACCTGGCGATAGGCATGAGCCGATTTGCGCGGGCGGGTGGTGAGGATCACGCCGCGCAGGATCGGCTGCCACACCAGCCGCGGGATCTCGATCACGCGCGGGTCCGAGAGGAATTGGCCGAGATAGCGCCGGACCGCCCGCGGCGTGGGCGCATCGGGCGTGCCGAGGTTGATCAGTAGCACGCCGATCGTCGCGGTCATCCCTGGCTTCCGACGACGATCGGCAGCCGCCGCGGGCGCTGCCCGGTCAACGAGAAAAAGGCATTGGCGACTGCCGGCGCGGCGACCGTCACGCCCAATTCGGTGACGCCGCCGGGTTCGTCCTCGCTTTCGAGCAGCTCGACCGTGACCTCGGGCGCGTCGCGCAATATCGGCAGGCCATAGGCGCCGATCGTGCGCGCGGTCGGCAGGCCGCCGACGAATTCGATCGGCCGGCCGGTCGCCGCCGAAATGCCGTGGACCAGCCCGCCCTCGATCTGCTGCTTGACGATTTCCGGGTTGACCGTCCGCCCGCAATCGACCGCGCAGACCGCGCGCAGCACCCGCACCCGCTGCTCGCGGCTGATCTCGATCTCGACCAGCGCCGCGATATAGGAGCCGAAGGCGCTGTGCGCGGCGATCCCCATGCCGCTTCCCGGCGGGCCGCCGTCCCAGCCGCCGATCGACGTGGCTGTGGCGAGCGCGCGGGCGAGCCGCGGATTGTCGCCCAGCATCCGCATCCGGAACGACAAGGGCTCGAGTCCGGCGGCGCGCGCCAGCTCGTCGACGAAGCTCTCGGTGAAGAATCCGGTGTAGCTGTGCGCGCCGCCGCGCCAGATGCCGGTTTCGATCCCGATCTCGGCGACGACATGATCGACCGCGACATTGGCGATCGCATAAGGCGGGACCGCGCCCGCGACCGGCCCGCCATCCGGACGGAAGAAGCTGCCCGCGGCGCGGAGCCGTCGGGCGACCTCTGCGGCGGTCTCCGGTGCCGCGATCCGCGCCTGCCAGGCGCCGATCCCGGCCTGACTGATCCAGGCGCTCATCCGCGCCGCGGCGGGGGGGCGGAACGAATCGCGCTGGATCTCGTGGATCCGCGGCCAGGTCAGCTGCACCGGGCGGCCGAGCCGGACGGCAATGACTGCCGCTTGCTCGATTGCCGCGCTCTCGAGCTTGCGGCCATAGCCGCCGCCGACCAGGGCCGGGAACAGGGTCACCTGGCTCTCGGCGAAGCCCACCGCGCGCGCCGCCGCGGCCTGGGCGAGGCCCGGGGCCTGGGTCGGCGCCCAGATTTCGAGCCGGTCGCCGATCAGCCGGGCGGTCGCGGTCAGCGGCTCGATCGCCGCGCTCGGCGCGAGCCCGACCTCGTAGCGTGCGTCGATCCGGCTCGCGCCCGGAATGTCGGCGCCGACGTCGCCGACCTCGAACAGCCGGTCGGCATCGCCGGTGTCGAGGGCGCCTGCCAAAGCGGCGGCGATGCTCGGGCTCGACGGCAGATCAAGCGGGAATTCGTAAGCCGGCCGGAGCGCGTCCAGCGCCTTGGTCGCGGCCCACCAATTGGTCGCCGCGACCGCGATCCAGTCGGGATTCTCGATCACGGTCAGCGCCCCGGGCACCCGATCGGCGGCCGCCTGGTCGATCGCGGTGCGCCGGCTGCCGGGCGGCGCGGCGCGCACCGCGGCATAGACCATGTCGCGCAGCCGGATGTCGCCCGCGAACATCGCCGAACCGTCGATCTTCGACGGCAGATCGAGCCGGGGCAGCGACTGGCCGGTCAGACGGTGCTCGGCTCCGCCGCGCACCGGAAGATTGTCGGGAAGGCCATAGCCCACCGCGCTCTCGGCGAGCTCGGCGAAAGCGAGCCGCTGATTGCCGCGCCAGACGAAACCGTCATGGCTGTCGAGCTCTTCCCAATCGGCGTTCCAGCGCTCGGCCGCGGCCATGCTGAGCAGCGCGCGCGCCGCGGCCCCGGCTTCGCGCAGCCGCGCCTCGAAGGCGCGGACCGAGGTCGAGCCGGCGGTCAGCATCAGCGCGTTGCGGGTCGCATATTGTCGCGCCGTCCAATGATCGACGCCGAACAGCGACGGGAAGGCGCTGTCGTCCGCCGCTTCTTCGGCGAGCAGCAGATTGGCGTAGAGCGGGCTCAGCGGCGCGGGCTCGACCGCGACCGTGCGCCAGTCGGCGCCGAGCTCGTCGGCGAGGATCTGCGGCAGGCTGGTCCAGACTCCCTGGCCGATTTCGGCCTGCGGCACCGCGACGGTCACCCGCCCGTCGCGCGCGATCTTGAGGAAGGCGCCCATCGCAGTCTCGCCGTCTCCGGCGCGAAGGTTCGGGCGATAGCTGCGCGGCCACAGCGCCCAGCCGACGACCAAGCCGATGCCGGCGCCGCCGCCGATCAGCAGAGTCCGCCGGCTGATCCCTGTTGGCTCGTCTCTCGCCATCCCCGGCCTGATAGAGAGCCCACGGGCCAGCCGCTAGACCGATCCGCTTGATTCCGTCCGTCGGATTCGGCAGGGCAGCGACATGGCGGCACGGATTTTCCAACGCGCGAAGAATGCGATGCAGTCGGGCAAGGCGCGCGCCGGCTTGTGGGTGCTCGAGTTCGAATCGGCTGCGCCGAAACGCCCCGACCCGCTGACCGGCTGGGCTGGTGGCGCCGACACCCAGGAACAGGTGCGGCTGACCTTTCCGACGCTCGAAGCGGCGCAGGCTTATGCCGCGCGCAACACGATTGCCTATCATCTCGTCCCCGCCGCCGAAGCGCGGCTCAAGATCCAGGCTTACGCCGACAATTTCCGGTAGCGCCCGTCAGCCGAGCAGGGTGCCCGCCAGCAACAGCAGCAATTTGACGTCGATCGCGCAGCCTTCGCTACGCTTGGCGGCGACCAGCGCGGCGACCTCGCCGAGCGCGACGCGGTGGACGCGGATGTCCTCGCCGGCGACGCCGCCGCCCGCGCCGACCCGCTCGAGCCCTTCGGCGCGCAGCAGAGTGAAGCCCTCGGAGACCATTCCCGGCGAGCTGTGGAAATGGCCGAGATCGGTCATCGCCGCGGCGCGATAGCCGGTCTCCTCCTCCAGCTCGCGGATCGCGGCGGCTTCGATCTCCTCGCCCTCGACGTCGTCGCCGATCAGGCCGGCGGGGAGCTCGAGGCAGTTGCGGCCGAGCGGGACCCGATATTGCTCGACGAGGAGGACCTGACCATGGTCGACGGCGAGGATCACGGCGGCGCTGATGCCGCGGGTGCGCGAGACATATTCCCATTTCCCGCGCCGCTTGACCGCGAGATATTTCCCTTCCCAGACGGTGACTTCCTCGCCTTCGGACGCTTCCGGCTTTGGCTTCATAGTTCGACGAGCCGGTCGGGAAGCTCGTTGGGATTGCTCGCGGCCGGCGGCAGGATGGTGGCGAGCACGGCACCGATCTTCTCGACCGCCTTGGCGAGCCCCTCGCCGGGCCGGCCGGCCTTCACCGCGTCGATCAGCACCGCCATCGACTCGCCCCAGATTTCGGGCGCGGCCCGGTCGGCGATAGCCTGGTCGGCGACGATCTCGGCGCGGCGCTCGGCGAGCGACAGATAGAGCAGAACGCCGGTGCGTCCGCGCGTCCGCAGCTCGCAGCCGGTGCGGAACACTTCGACCGCGCGGCGGTGGACGCGGCGGCTCTTGGTGACGCCCGGCGTAAGCGCCATCCGCAGCGGCATGTAAGCCAAAGCGAAACGCACGACGAGAAAGGCGGCGGTCATCTTGACGAACAGGAACAGCATCACCTGGGCGCGGCTCGGCTCGGCGTTCCAGCCGAGAAACAGGCTCGCGGTCCAGTCGATCAACCCTTGCGGGACGACGGCGAGGCCCAAAGGGACCAGCAGCATCGCCAGCGCTGCAACATGGAGCCCGACATCGTGATAGGCATCGGAGCGCGAAGCGACGATGACGACGATCTCGCCATCGCTGAGGCGCTCGGCGGCGGTGACCGCCGCGGTGACCAGATCATGATCTTCCTGGCTGAGCCGCGCCATCACCAGCCTCCCGAGGCGCCGCCGCCGCCGAACGAACCGCCGCCGCCGGAAAATCCGCCGCCGCCGCTCCACGAGCTGCCGCCGCCGCTCCAGCTGCTGCCGCTGCTGCCGCCCCAGCTGTCGCCGCCCGATCCGGGGCCCCAGATCACGACCGGGCCGGCGCCGCGGCGCCGGCGGCGATAGGGCGTGCCGCGCAGGCCGCTGCGCACCGCCGAAACGACGAACAGGACGATCAGGATGGTGACGATCGGGGGGAAGTAACGGCCGACCGTGTCCATGTCGGGCCCGCGGCCGGTCGCGGTCTGGGCCGCCTGTCGGGCGCGCTGCTCGGCCGCTTCCGGCGGCGCCTGGAGCTGTTCGATGATCGCTTCGGTACCCGCCGCGATCCCGCCGGGATAATCATTGTCGCGAAAGCGCGGCAGGATCACGCCGTTGATGATCTGGCTCGACAAGGCGTCGGTCACGATTCCCTCGAGCCCGTAACCGACCTCGATCCGCACCTTGCGCTCGGTGGGCGCGACGATCAGCACGACGCCGTTATTCGCGCCTCCCTGGCCGATCTGCCAGTGGCGGCCGAGCCGATAGCCATAATCCTCGATCTCATAGCCTTCGAGGCTGGGGACGGTGGCGATGACGAGCTGGCGGCTCGACGCCTGCTCGAGCGCCTCGAGCCGCTGGTTCAGTGCCGCCTCCTGATCGGGCGACAGCAGATTGGCCTGGTCGACGATTCGGCCGCTCAGCGCGGGGAAGGTCTGCGCCGCCGCCGGTGCGGCGAGCAACAGGGCGAAGACCAGGATCAGCCGCCGGATCATGGCTGGGCGCCGCTGGCAAGGGCGAGCAGCGCCTTCACCTACTGGCTGTTGCCGAAGCTGACCGTCGGCGCGCGCTGCGCCGCTTCGTCGGCCTGGTAGGGCGTCATCGGCCGCGCGCCGTAAATCACCCGGGCGCCGATCACCGACGGGAAGGTGCGGATCTCGGTATTATAGGCCTGGACCGCGGCATTATAGTCGCGGCGCGCGACCGCGATCCGGTTCTCGGTGCCTTCGAGCTGCGACTGGAGCGCCATGAAATTCGTGTTCGAGCGCAGCTCGGGATAGGCTTCCTGGAGGCGTTGCAGCGGGATGATCGCCGCGCTCAGCCGGCCCTGCGCTTCGGCGAAGCGGCGCATCGCCTCCGGATCGGTGAGCTGCTCGGGGGTGACGGTGACCCGGGTCGCGCTCGCCCGCGCCTCGGTCACGGCGGTGAGGACGTTGCGCTCCTGATTGGCATAGCCCTGCACCGTCGCGACCAGATTGGGGATGAGATCGGCGCGGCGCTGATATTGATTCTGGACGTCGGCCCATTTGGCCTTCGCCTCCTCCTCCGCGGTCGGGATCGAGTTGATGCCGCAGGCGGACAGCGTGATGATCGCGGCGGCGAGGACGGCGAACAGACGGTGGCGCATGAAAGGCCCTCCCTTGGCAAAGGCACGGATCGGGACGTAAGCATTCTCCTTGGGCTCCGCAACGGGGAGAGGGTCAATGCTCAGCGAGTTCCGGGATTTCATCGCGCGCGGCAACGTGCTCGATCTGGCGGTGGCGGTGATCATCGGCGCCGCGTTCGCGACGATCACCACCTCGCTGACCGAGGACATCATCATGCCGATCGTCGGCGCGATCTTCGGCGGGCTCGATTTTTCAAGCTATTTCGTCCTGCTCGGGCCGGTACCCGAGGGCTATGCGGGCGCGCTCAGCGACTATGCGGCGCTGAAGGCGGCCGGCGCGCCGGTGCTCGGCTGGGGCCAGTTCGTCACCGTCGTGATCAATTTCCTGATCCTCGCCTTCATCATCTTCCTGATGATCAAGGCGGCCAATCGGATGATGGCGAAGCGCGAAGCGGCACCCGCCGACGCGTCCGAACCGGCCGACGTGGCGCTGCTGCGCGAAATACGGGACGAGCTGCGCAAGCGGGGCTGAACCGGCCGCTCACTTCACAACAGGCGCCGCGACCCTATATAAGCGGCTGCCGGTTTCGGCCGGCTATGGCGATAAACTGCGGCGTGTCATAGGCGCAGCGGACCCGGGGGCAGTACCCGGCGGCTCCACCAAATGCTCCGGCTCTGCCGGGGCCTCTGACGGGGCCGAACCAGGATCGACGTGTGTTGAAAAGCGCAGCTTTCGCCCGGAATGGGACCACCGCAACGGCCCATCACACAAGTGCCAACGATAACGAGGCGCTCGCAATTGCTGCGTAACGAGGTCCTCACGGACTGAGTTACAAAGACAAAAGCGCGGTTCGGGCCGCACCGGGCAACAGAAGCGGATTCCAGCGGTACGGGGAGCACCGGGCAACAGAAGCTCCCCACTTTCCATAGTCCCTGGTCCCGTCGTATCAGCGTGCGATGCGTCCGCTCGCGCCTTTGCTGATCGTCACCGCCCTGGCCCTCGCCGCCTGCACGCGCGAGGAAGAGCCGGTCGCCAACCGCTTCGATCGCAGCACGGCGGAGATCGAGAACAAGGCAAAGGCGCTCGAAGCCGAGGTCGAGAATCAGGTCGGTGCGGTCGAGGCGCAGATGCAGAACGAGATCGACGCGCTTTCGAACCAGGCCAATCAGGTCAACCAGGCCGAGGCCAATAGCGCCGAGCAAGCGCAATAAAAAGGGGCCCCGATCGGGGCCCCTTTCTCTTAGTCGTCGTCGCGGGTCAGGAAAGCCGGCGCGAATTCGGGCGCCGGCCCGCTGTCGTCGCTGCGCTCCGGGCGCGGGCCGCGGTCGCCACGATCGCCGCGTGGACGGTCGCCGCGATCACCGCCGCGCGGACGATCGCCACCGCCCCCGCCGCGGCCGCGATCCCGGCCGCCATCGCGGCGCGGGCCCCGGTCACGATCGCCGCGGTCGCCGCGCTCGCGCGGCTCGCGGGGCGGACGGGTGTCCTCGAGCTCGGCGCCGGTCTCCTGATCGACGACACGCATCGACAGGCGGACCTTGCCGCGCGGATCGACCTCGAGCACCTTGACCTTGACCTCCTGGCCTTCGGACAGAGCGTCGCGGACATTTTCGACCCGCTCGTTGCGGATTTCGGAGACGTGGACCAGGCCGTCGCGGCCGCCCATGAAGTTCACGAACGCGCCGAAATCGACGATGTTGACCACCTTGCCTTCGTAGATCCTACCGACCTCGGGCTCCTCGACGATGCCCGAAATCCACTTCCGCGCCGCCTCGATCTGCAACAGATCGGACGAGCTGATCTTGATCACGCCCTCGTCGTCGATGTCGACCTTGGCGCCGGTGGTGGCGACGATCTCGCGGATCACCTTGCCGCCGGTGCCGATCACGTCGCGGATCTTCTCCTTGGGGATCTGCATCGTCTCGATCCGCGGGGCGTGGGCGCTGAGCTCCTCGCGGGTGTGATCGAGCGCCTTGGCCATCTCGCCGAGGATATGGGCGCGGCCCTCGTTCGCCTGGGCGAGCGCGGTACGCATGATGTCCTCGGTGATGCCGGCGATCTTGATGTCCATCTGCAGCGAGGTGATGCCCGCGCTGGTGCCGGCGACCTTGAAGTCCATGTCGCCGAGATGATCCTCGTCGCCGAGAATGTCGCTGATCACCGCGAAGTCCTTGCCCCCCTTTTCATCGGATTCCAGGATCAGGCCCATGGCGATGCCGCTGACCGGGCGGACGAGCGGCACGCCGGCGTCCATCATGCTCAGCGAACCGCCGCAGACCGTCGCCATCGACGACGAGCCGTTGGACTCGGTGATGTCGGAGAGGATGCGGATCGTGTAGGGGAATTCCTCGTGCGTCGGCAGGACCGGGCGCAGCGCACGCCACGCCAGCTTGCCGTGCCCGACTTCCCGCCGCCCCGGCGCGCCGAAGCGGCCGACTTCGCCGACCGAATAAGGCGGGAAGTTATAGTGGAGCATGAAGCGCTCGTAGGACAGGCCGGTCAGGCCATCGATCATCTGCTCGCTGTCCTTGGTGCCCAGGGTGGTGGTGCAGATCGCCTGGGTCTCGCCGCGGGTGAACAGCGCCGAGCCGTGGGTACGCGGAAGGAAGCTGACGATCGCCTCGATCGGGCGCACCTGCGTGGTGCTGCGGCCGTCGATCCGCTGGCCGTCCTTGAGGATGGCGGTGCGGACGATCTCGGCCTCGAGCTTCTTGACCAGCTTCATCGCCGCCATCTGGTCCTGCGGACTCTCGCTGGCGAAGGCGTCCCTGGCCCTGGCGCGCGCCTCGTTGAGCGCGTTCGAACGGGCCGACTTGTCGGTCAGCTTGTAGGCCGCCGCGATGTCCTTGCCGATCAGCGTCTTGAGCTTGGCCTTGGCGGTCGAGAGATCGGCCTGCTCGGCCATTTCCCATGGATCCTTGGCGGCCTTCTCGGCGAGCTTGATGATCGCCTCGATCACCTTCTTGCACTCGCGATGGGCGAACATGACGGCGCCGAGCATGACCTCTTCCGAAAGCTCCTTGGCTTCGGATTCGACCATCATCACCGCATTGTGGGTGCCGGCCACGACGAGATCGAGCGCGCCTTCTTTGACCTGCTCCATCGACGGATTGAGCTGATACTCGCCGTCCTTGTAGCCGACGCGGGCGGCCGCGATCGGGCCCATGAAGGGGACGCCGGAAATGGTCAAAGCGGCCGAGGCGGCGATCATCGCCAGAATGTCGGATTCGGTCTCGCCGTCATAGGAGAGGACCTGCGCGATCACGTTGATCTCGTTGTAGAAGCCCTCGGGGAAAAGCGGGCGGATCGGCCGGTCGATCAGGCGGCTGGTCAGCGTCTCCTTTTCGGTGGCGCCGCGCTCGCGCTTGAAAAAGCCGCCCGGAATGCGCCCGGCGGCCGAGAATTTCTCCTGATAATGAACCGTCAGCGGGAAGAAATCCTGCCCTTCCTTGACGCTTCTGGCGGCGGTCACCGCGCAGAGCACGACGGTTTCGCCATAGGTCGCGAGCACCGCGCCGTCGGCCTGGCGGGCAACGCGGCCCGTTTCGAGCGTGAGCGTCTTGCCGCCCCACTCGATCTCAACTTTCTTCATGTTAAACATCTGTTTTCCTTGTCTCCGACCGCCCGATGCGGCCGGGGCCTGTGTTCGGACCCGTCTGGTCCGCGCCAGCGTCGCCGGATTGCTAGCTGGCTTGTCCGTTAGGTTCCCCGGCGAAGGCCGGGGTCCAGATCCACGGTCGAGCTGGATCCCGGCCTTCGCCGGGACACGAAAAAGGCGCCCAAGGGCGCCGTTTTCTATTTACGAAGGCCGAGCTTCGCGATCAGGGCAGCGTAGCGCTCATTGTCGCTGCGCCGCAGATAATCGAGCAGCGACCGGCGCTTGTTGACGAGCATCAAAAGGCCGCGCCGCGAATGGTTGTCCTTGGCGTGAGTCTTGAAATGGCCCGTAAGGTTGTTGATCCGCTCGGTCAGGATCGCGACCTGCACCTCGGGCGAACCGGTATCGCCCGAATTGCGGGCATTGTCCTTGATCAATTTCTGCTTGCGCTCGGCGGTAACCGACATCGTCAAATCCTTTCGAAACTACAGGTTGAAGCCACGCACCACCCGAAGCTCGGCTCCGGCAAGCTCCACGAGCGCAACCGGAACTTCATGGTCGGTTGCAAGGTGGAGCCCTGGCTTGGCGGCGATCCCGATCACTTTGCGCCCCTGGCGGAGCGCCCTTGCCTGATCGGGGGTGACGGGTAGAGCCGGGATGTCGTCCAGCCCCGCCGTCAGCGGCAAGAGGTCGTCTTCAAGGGTGCGGCCCTTAGCGGCTTGCGCCAATTTGTCCAGCGAAATCGCCGATTCCAGCCCGAACGGACCGGCCCGCGTCCGTCGCAACATGGTGACGTGGCCGCGCGCATCAAGACCGCGCGCGATGTCGCGGGCGAGGCTGCGGATATAGGTGCCCTTGGACACGGTCGCCGAAAAGGTCGCGCAATCGGCGCCTGCGGCAACCAGCGCCAGCGCATGGACCTTGACCCGGCGGGGGGCGAGCGCGACCCCCTCGCCGGCGCGCGCCCGGTCATAAGCGCGCCTGCCGTCCACCTTCAGCGCCGAATAAGCCGGCGGCACCTGGTCGATCGCGCCGGTGAAGCGCGGCAGCACGGCCGTGATCTCCGCCAGAGTCGGCCTGCGGTCGGAGGTCGCGGCCACCGTGCCCTCGGCGTCGAGCGTGTCGGTCTCGGCGCCGAAGCACAGGGTGAAGTCATAGATCTTGTCGGCGTTGAGCATCCGGCCGCTGAGCTTGGTCGCCTCGCCGAGCGCGATCGGGAGCACGCCCGAGGCCAGCGGGTCGAGCGTGCCGCCATGGCCGACCTTGACCCGGTCATAGCCGCCGTCACGCAGCGCCCGCTTGACCGTGGCGACGATCTGGGTCGAGCCCGGCCCGGCGGGCTTGTCGACGATCAGCCAGCCGTGGAGTCCGGTCACCGGCGTGCGAGGCGGAGGCGCAATTGCTCGCCATCGGCCTTGGCGATCCGCTGCATGAAATGGCGGCGGCAGAGCGCGATATAGCGGTCGTTGCCGCCGATCTCGGTCTGCGCGCCCGCTCTGGCCGCGCGGCCCTCCTCGTCGACGCGCAGGTTCATCGTCGCCTTGCGCCCGCATTCGCAGATCGCCTTCAATTCGACCAGGGTATCGGCCAGCGCGAGCAAGGCGCCGCTGCCTTCGAACAGATTGCCTTGGAAATCGGTGCGCAGCCCGTAAGCGAGCACCGGAATGTTGAGCTCGTCGCAGACCCAGGCGAGATCGAGCACCTGGGCACGGGTCAGGAACTGGGCCTCGTCGAGCAGGATGCAATCGACCCGGCGCCGCTTGAGCTCGGCCTCGACCTCGGCGCGGATCGCCGTCGCGGGCTGGTAGATATTGGCCTCGGCCTGGAGGCCGATCCGGCTGTCGATCACGCCATAGCCGGCCCGGTCGTGGATCGCGGCGGTATAGATCATCGTCGCCAGGCCGCGCTCGCGATAATTGAAGTCGGCCTGCAGCAAAGTGGTCGATTTGCCGGCGTTCATCGACGCGTAGTAGAAATAGAGCTTCGCCACGCGATCAGGTTTTCAAGGTTTCGATCTCGACCGGCGCATCCGCGCCGGCGGCGCGTGCCAGGTCGCGATCGAATGTGGTGAAGCGGTTTGCATCTCGCGATTCGACGAGATGAAGCATGTCGGCAAGGTCGGCGCCCAGGCGCATCCTGTCGATTGCCCAAAGGATGCGGGCCTCGTCGCGCACCGCGACGTTGCTCATCCTCAAAAACTCGGTGAGACCCGACGCGACCTCTGCGCGCGATCTTCCGAAGCGGGAGGCAAGGAGCCACGCCGTCTCGAGCAAGACGGTTGCGGTGACAAGCACGTCCGATTCCAGAACACGATCCGCAATCCGGGTCTGCACCGCGTCGTCGCGCACGAGGAAACGGGCCAGGATGTTGGTGTCGAGCGACCTCACCAGTCCCTCGGGCCGCCCTGCGCCCACATTTGCCGGATCGACTCGTTCATCTCCTCGATCGTTACCGGAGGGCCGTCATATTTTATGATCCTGCGAATCCGCGCGATCGCTTCGTCGACCGATATTCCCTCCTTCTTCATGTGCGGCCGGAGCAATACGCCATCCGGCGTCTCGATCACGTCGAGAAGCCGGCCAGGCGACATTTGATGCCGCCTGCGGATTTCCTTGGGGATGACGATTTGGCCTTTCGCCGAAACTTTGGTCTGCGCGTTCATCAAGGTAAGATACGTCTTACCTTGATCGCGTTCAAGCGCCCGGCACGCCCAGCAGGCGCATCAGAGCCTTCACTGGCGGCACCACGACGTGCCGGACGATGTCGGCCTGCGGCCACAAATATGGCAGCGCCACCAGCAGCAGGATCAGCAGCGGAAAGCCGAACCGTCCGAGCCGGGCATAGCGCAGCGCAAGGGGCCGCGGCAGCAGCCCTTCGACGACGTGACCGCCGTCGAACGGCGGAAGCGGCAGCAGGTTGAAGATCGCGAGGAAGATGTTGATCGCGATGAAGTTGAGCAGGTTGAGGTAGAGCAAGGCAAAGGCGAGTCCCTCCGCCGGTGCGAATGCGCGCAGCAGCGCAAGCGCGAGCGCGGCCAGCACCGCCAGCAGCAGATTCATTCCCGGCCCGGCCAGCGCGACGATCATCATATGGACGCGCGGGTTGCGCAGCCGGCGTGCGACCACCGGCACCGGCTTGGCCCAGCCGAAGATCGGCGCGCCGCTCACCGCGAGGACCAGCGGCACGACGACGGTCCCGATCGGATCGACGTGGCGAATCGGGTTCAGGCTCAGCCGCCCCTGGTCAAAAGCGGTCGGATCGCCGAAGGCGCGCGCGACCCAGCCATGCGAAATTTCGTGAAGCACGATCGCGAAGACCAGCGGGATCAGCCAGGTCGAGACCTGCAGGACGATCTCAGGCGCCATCCCTCACCGCTCCCCACTCGCGCGCCAGGATCGAGAACAAGACGGTATCGCGCACATGGCCCGTCCAGGTGATGCGATCGGCGCGGATCACGCCCTCGCGCACCGCGCCCAATTTGGCCATCGCCGCCTGGCTGCGGCGGTTGCGGCTGTCGACGCGGAACTCGATCCGCCGGAAGCCGCAGTCGATCGCGCGTCCGATCATCAAATCCTTGACGGTCCGGTTGAGTCCGGTGCCGCGCATCTCGGGGGCATAATAAGTGTTGCCGATCTCGAGCACGCCGCGCTCGGTGTCGATCCCCAGATAGCAGCTCATCCCGATCAGCCGCGCCTCGGAAAGGATCGCGAAGCCGTGCCAGGTCGGCCGTGCCAGCAGCTTGTCGAAGCTCGCGTCGAAATGGTCGGGATCGTAGGAGATGGCGTAGATCGACCAGATCTCCTCATCCTCGGCACAGGCCGCCTTGAGCGCCGCGCGATGCTTCTCGGCGAGCGGCTCGAGCCGGACCTCGCCGTTGGCCATTGCCTCGCCGAGGTTCATGCTTCCTCGTTTCCGCCCAGGTCCTGCGCCACTTTCGGATCGCGCAGCAGGCCGTCGATCCGGCTGCCCTCGTCGAAGCTCTCGTCGGGCAGGAATTTGAGGGCGGCGGCATATTTGGTGTTCACCCGACGCGCGACCTCGCCCTTGAGGTAGCGGACATTGGCCTTCAGCGCCGCCAGCACCTCGGCCTCGTCGGCGCCGAGCAGCGGCTTCACGAACACCGTGGCGTGACGCAGGTCCGGCGACATGCGTACCTCGGTGACCGAGACGCTGTGGCTCGCGAGGATCGGGTCGTGGACGTCGCCGCGCATCAAGATTTCGCTGAGCGCGTGGCGCACCTGCTCGCCGACGCGGAGCAGACGAACCGAGCGGCCCTCGGGGGTTTCGTTCCGGCGCATCGGCCAATCATCTCCGTGGCGGCGGCGAGGCCGGCGACGGGATCATGATCCCGCCGATCCGGCCCCGTGGCGGTTGCCGCTTTATTTCTTGTCGTAGCCGCCTTTGTCGTCGCCCGGCTTGCCGCCCTTGTCGTCGATCGGCTTTCCGCCGTCGCCCGGCTTTCCGCCCTTGTCGTCGCCCATTGCGAGTCTCCTTGTTCGAGGAGCGCGAAGGCTAGACTTTCGGCGGAGCGGCTACAACGTCCGTTCGCGTTCTTCGACCTCGTAGGTCTCGATGAAGTCGCCCGCCTTGAGATCGGTCGTGTTCTCGAAGGTGACGCCGCATTCGAGCCCGGCGCGGACCTCGGGCACGTCGTCCTTGAACCGCCGCAGCGAGGCGATCGAGCCATTATAGATGATGACGTCCTCGCGCATGATGCGCGCCTTCAGCGCCTTGCGGATATAGCCCTCGGTGACGAGCAGGCCGGCAGCCTTGCCGTGCTTGCCGGCCGAGAACACTTCGCGAACCTCGGCGCGGCCGACCACGGTCTCGACGATCAGCGGGCCGAGCTCGCCGGCCATCGCCGCCTTCACCGCGTCGGTGAGGTCATAGATGACGTCATAATATTGCATCGCCACGCCATCGCGCTCGGCGATCTCGCGCGCCTTGGCGTTGGCGCGGACGTTGAAGCCGATGATCGGCGCCCCCGACGCCTTGGCGAGGGTGACGTCGCTTTCGGTGATGCCGCCGACGCCGGCATGAAGCACGCGGGCGCGGATGTCCTCGTTCGAGATCTTGTTGATCGCGCTGACGATCGCCTCGACCGAGCCCTGGACGTCGCCCTTGATCACCAACGGGAATTCGACCGCCTGCTTGTCCTTGAGCGCGGAGAACATCGTCTCGAAGCTCGCCGGCGCCGAGGTCGTCCGCTGGCGGTCGAGCACGCTTTGACGATAAGCGGCGACCTCGCGGGCGCGCGCTTCATTCTCGACTACGGTCAAGGTGTCGCCGGCCGAAGGAACTCCCGACAGGCCGAGCACCTCGACCGGGAAGCTCGGGCCCGCTTCCTTCACCTGGCGGCCATGATCGTCGATCATCGCCCGGACCTTGCCCGCGATCGGACCGACCACGAAGACGTCGCCGACGTGAAGCGTGCCGCGATGGACGAGCACCGTCGCGAGCGGGCCGCGGCCCTTGTCGAGCTTGGCCTCGACCACCGCGCCTTCGGCGGGGCGTTCGGGATTGGCCTTCAGTTCGAGGATCTCGGCCTGGAGCGCGATCGCCTCGAGCAGGCCCTCGAGATTGGTCTTCTTGAGCGCCGAGACTTCGACGTCCTGCACTTCGCCGCCCATCTGCTCGACGACGATCTCGTGCTGGAGCAGCTCCTCGCGGACCTTCTGAGCGTTGGCCGCCGGCTTGTCGATCTTGTTGATCGCGACGATCATCGGCACGCCGGCCGCCTTGGTGTGATTGATCGCCTCGATCGTCTGGGGCCGCAGGCCGTCGTCGGCCGCCACCACCAGGATGACGATGTCGGTGACGTTGGCGCCGCGGGCGCGCATCTCGGTGAAGGCTTCGTGGCCCGGCGTATCGAGGAAGGTGACCTTCGACTTGTCCTTGAGCTGCACCTGATAGGCGCCGATATGCTGGGTGATGCCGCCGGCCTCGCCCGAGACGACGTCGGCGCCGCGGATCGCGTCCAGCAGCGACGTCTTGCCATGATCGACATGGCCCATGATCGTGACCACCGGCGGGCGCGGTTCCAGCGTCTCGTCGGCGTCGACATCGGCTTCGGCTTGGATGTCGATATCGGCTTCGCTGACGCGCTTGATATTGTGGCCGAACTCGGTGACCAGCAGCTCGGCAGTGTCCTGGTCGATCACCTGGTTGACGGTGACCACCATGCCCATCTTGAACAGCGATTTCACGATGTCGGCGCTGCGCTCGGCCATGCGGTTGGCGAGCTCGCCGACGGTGATGCTCTCCGGCACGACCACGTCGCGCACCTGCCGGGCCTGGGGCCCCGCCTCCATATGGGCGCGCCGCTCCTTCTCGCGGGCGCGCTTGAGCGCGGCGAGGCTGCGCGCGCGGGCGTCGCCGCCATCGTCGAGCGCGCGGGTGACGGTGAGCTTGCCGCGCTCGCGGCGATGCTCCTCGCGGCCGCGGCTCGGGCGGGCCGGCTCGGGCCGCTTCGGCACGGCCTGCCGTGCCCGGCTGAAGCCCGGCCGGCGCTCCTCCGTTTCTTCGGCGGCGACCGGCGCCGGCGCCGGCTCGGGCGCTGGGGAAGCCGGACGTTCGGCCTCCTCGGCGGCACGGCGCGCTTCTTCTTCCGCCTGGGTCTTGGCCTCTTCCTCGACGCGCCGATTGTCCTCGGCGCGACGCTTCTCGTCCTCGGTCGCGGCCTTGGCCTGCTTGTCCTCGCGGCGGCGCGCTTCTTCGAGCGCGGTGAGCCGGCTCTCCTCGGCCTCGCGCAGCAGCCTGTCCTGGCGCTCGCGGCGCGCGGCGGCGTCGTCGGCGGGGCGCGCGGCGGGCTTGGGCGCGGGCGCCGGCGCGGCCACGGGCTCGGGCGCGGCGACCGGCTCGGGCTTGGGCGCCTCGACCTCGCCGGGCCTTCCCAGGATGCGGCGCTTCTTGACCTCGACCACGACGGTGTTCGAGCGGCCGTGGCTGAAGCTCTGCTTCACCTTGCCGGTTTCGACCGTGCGCTTGAGCCCCAGCGGCGCGCGCGCTCCCAGTTTCGGTTTGTCGGTCGTCTCGCTCACTTAAGATCCTTCACTCACATCCATTGCGGGCGCAGCCGGCGCTTCCGCCGCAGCGGTCCCTAACCCAGCATCACGTCCGATAAAAGCGCGCCACCGCTCGATCGCGTGCGAAACACGCGCGGCGGCAGCCCGATCCACGATGGCCACATGTACCACATTCTCGCGGCCAAGCGCCAACGACAATATGGCTCTTCCCAAGGGAAAAACCAGTCCTTGCCGGCCACTTCCCACGGCCTCGGCGCCGACCCGCCACGCCTGGTCGAGCCGCCTGTTCCCTTCCTCGCCGGCGTCGCCGGCATGAATCAGCAGCGCGACCTGGCCCCTGCGCGCCGCCGCCTCGATCCGCTCGCTGCCGGTGACGAGATTGCCGGCGCGCGCCTCGAGCCCGAGCCGGTCGAGCATTGCCTGCCTGAGCGCCGCCTCGATCCGCGCGCCGAGATCGGCGGGGACGGCTACTTGGTCGGTCTTGAACGCGCGGGCCAGCGCGCCGCGCAATTTTCCCTTGGCCAAAGCCGCGTCGAGCGCGGTCCGGTCGACCCCGATCCAGGCGCCGCGGCCCGGGGCGCGGGCGCGCACGTCCGGCGCGACTTCGCCGTCGGGGCCGAGCGCGAGCCGGATCAGCTCATCCCGGGCGGCATGGCTGCCGCTCAGGATGCATTTGCGCTCGGGCGTATGGCCTTCGCCGCTTAGCGTCTCATTGGGGAGTTTCCGCAACCGCGTCCTCCCCGGCTTTGGCATCCTCGTCCTCGAACCAGTGCGCGCGGGCGGCCATGATGATCTCGTTGCCCTGCTCTTCTGACAGCCCATATTCGGCGAGCACCCCGCCTTTGTCCTCGGGCCGGATATTCTCGGCCCGCCGGCGCGGTTCGATCCGGCGCCGCGCGACCAGTTCGTCGGTGGCGAGGTCGGCAAGGTCGTCGAGCGTCTTGATCCCGGCCTTGCCCAGGGTCACCAGCATCTGCTCGGTGAGATAGGGCATTTCGGCGAGATCGTCCTCGACGCCGAGCCCGCGCCGCTCCTCGCGCGCCGCGGCCTCGCGCCGCTCGAGCGCCTCGGCGGCGCGGTTCTGCAGCTCGGCGGCGAGCTCCTCGTCGAAGCCCTCGATGCCCGACAGTTCCTCGGCCTCGACATAGGCGACCTCTTCGAGCGCGCCGAAGCCTTCGGCGACGAGCAGCTGGGCGAGGGTCTCGTCGACGTCGAGCTCGTTCATGAACATCTCGGAACGCTCGACGAACTCGCGCTGGCGCTTCTCGCTGGCGTCGGCCTCGGTCATGATGTCGATGCCCTTGGCGGTCAGCTGGCTGGCGAGCCGGACGTTCTGGCCGCGGCGGCCGATCGCGAGGCTGAGCTGATCGTCGGGGACGACCACCTCGATCCGGTCCTCCTCCTCGTCGATGACGACGCGGGCGACGGTTGCCGGCTGCAGCGCGTTGACGACGAAGGTGGCGAGGTCCTGGCTCCAGGGAATGATGTCGATCTTCTCGCCCTGCAGTTCCTGGACCACGGCCTGGACCCGCGAGCCCTTCATGCCGACGCAGGCGCCGACCGGATCGATCGAGCTGTCATGGCTGAGCACGCCGATCTTGGCGCGGCTGCCCGGATCACGCGCGGCCGCCTTGATCTCGATGATGCCGTCGTAAATCTCGGGCACTTCCTGCGCGAACAGCTTCTTCATGAAATCGGGATGCGCGCGCGACAGGAAGATCTGCGGCCCGCGATTCTCGCGGCGGACGTTGAGGATGATCGAGCGCACCCGGTCGCCGACCCGAAGCACTTCGCGCGGAATCTGCTGGTCGCGGCGGACCACGCCCTCGGCGCGACCGAGATCGACGACGACATGGCCGAATTCGACCCGCTTGACGACGCCGGTGATGATCTCGCCGATCCGGTCCTTGAACTCCTCGAACTGGCGCTCGCGCTCGGCGTCGCGGACCTTCTGGAAGATCACCTGCTTGGCGGCCTGGGCGGCGATCCGGCCGAACTCGATCGGCGGCAGCGGATCGACGATATAGTCGCCGAGCACGGCGCCGGGCTGCAGCTTCTGCGCATCCTCGAGGCTGACCTGCTTGAAATAATCCTCGACCTCCTCGACCACTTCGACGACGCGCCACAGCCGCAGGTCGCCGCTGGTCGGGTCCAATTTGGCGCGGATGTCGTTTTCGGCGCCGTAGCGGGCGCGGGCGGCGCGCTGGATCGCGTCCTCCATCGCCTCGATCACGATCATCCGGTCGATCAATTTCTCGCGCGCGACGGCGTCGGCGATCGCGATCAATTCGGCCTTGTTGGCGGATACGGCGCCCGGAGCGCCCGAGCCTGCGGCAGTGGCCATGATTTCAGTCCTGTCCTTCTTCGATCTGTTCGATGGTGTCGGCGTCGTCCGCCCGAACCCCTTCCTCAAAAGAGATTTCGTCGGCTTCCGCCGACGAGAGCGGCGCGGTCGCCTTGATGAGCTTGTCGGTCAAGACCAGTTTCGCCGAATGCACCTCGGCGAACGGCAGCCGGGTTTCGCCGAGATTGGGCACGTCGACCACTATGTCCTGGCCGACGGTGCCGATCAGGACGCCGTTATACTGGCGGCGCCCATCGCGTTTCTCGCCGAGGCTGATCCGGGCCTCATGGCCCTTCCAATCCTCGAAATCCTTGGTGCGGGTCAGCGGCCGGTCGATCCCGGGCGAACTGACCTCGAGCCGGTAGCTGTCGTCGATCGGGTCGGCCCCCTGTGCCTCGAGGGCGTCGAGCCGGTCGGAGATGCGCCGCGACAGCCGCTCGCAATCGGCGAGATCGAGCTGGCGGGTGTCGGGCCGTTCGGCCATCACCTGCAGGGTCGGATCGTCCCTGCCCCCGATCATCATCACGCGCACCAGCTCCAACCCCTCGGCCTTCACCTCGGGCTCGATCAGATCGGTCAGGCGCGCAACGTCCGCCAGGAAGTTTCCCCGTTCGAGAAATCAAACCTCTTCGCCGCCGGCCCCGGACCCCGGAGCCAGCCTCAACAACGTCACCGATGTCGAGAAAAGCAGGCGTCATATAGGCGCGGCGCGCGATGTGGGCAAGCCGGGACGTGGCGCGATCGCTCAGCGCGGCCGGCAGGCAGCTTAAAGCGGGTTTCGCCGGCGGCCAATGGCGGGCTATGACATGACCGGGGGCTCGTCTTGAATGGAGACTTCGCCATGCGCGCCCTTCGTGCCCTGCTTCTTCCCGCCTTCGTCCTGATCGGCTGCACCGGCGGCTCCGGCGAAGGTGCCGCCGCCCTGGCCCAGAACCGGCCGTTCCAGGTCGAGGAGCTGGGCCGGTTCGACGAACCCTGGGCGATGACCTTCCTGCCCAGCGGGCTGTTGCTGATCACCGAGAAACCGGGACGGATCCGCTTCGTCGACCTGGCGACGGCGACGCCGCGGCTGGGCTCGATCTCGGGCGTGCCGGCGGTGGACTATGGCGGCCAGGGCGGACTCGGCGACATCGTGCCCCATCCCGATTTCGCCAATAACGGCCTCATCTATCTGAGCTATGTCGAGGCCGGCGAAGGCGGCCTGCGCGGCGCCGCGGTGGCGCGCGCGCGTCTGGTGCTCGATGGGGCCGATGGCGGCCGGCTCGAAAATCTCCAGGTGATCTGGCGCCAGCAGCCCAAGATGGACGGCCAGGGCCATTATGGCCACCGCATCGCCTTCTCGCCCGACGGCCGCTATCTGTTCATCAGCTCGGGCGAGCGCCAGGAATTCACTCCGGCGCAGGACATGAACGGCAATCTCGGCAAGGTGCTGCGGCTCAATCCCGATGGCACCGTCCCCGCCGACAATCCGTTCGCGAGCCGCGGCGGGGTCGCCGCCCAGATCTGGACCCTCGGCCACCGCAACCCGCTCGGCTTGGCCTTCGCCCCGGACGGGCGGCTGTGGGAGGTCGAGATGGGCCCGCAGGGCGGCGACGAGATGAACCTGATCGTGCGCGGCCGGAACTATGGCTATCCGATCGTCTCCAACGGCGATCATTATGACGGGCGGCCGATCCCCGACCACGACACCAGGCCCGAATTCGCCGCGCCGGCGGCGTGGTGGACTCCGGTCATCTCGCCCGGCGACATGATCATCTATTCCGGCGCGTTGTTCCCGCAATGGCGCGGCGACGCCCTGATCGCCGGCCTTTCCGGCCAGGCGCTGGTCCGGGTGGAGATTGACGGCGACACTGCCCGCGAAGCCGAGCGCTTTGCGATGGGCCAGCGCCTGCGCGAGATCGAGCAGGGCCCCGACGGGTCGATCTATCTGCTCGAGGACGAGCGCCAGGGCGCGGGCGGACGGCTGCTGCGGCTGCGTCCCGCCGCCTGACGCTCATCGCGCGGCGTGCGACAATCCTGTCACCCGCCGCAGCCAGGCGATCGCCGGATCGAGGAACAGCTCCGGCCGGTCCTCGCCGCCCTCCCCGGCGAACGCCGCCGCCTCGGTCGGGAAGATCTGCAGATCGTGGCTCGCCTGCGGAATGTCGTGCAGCACCGCGCTGCCGGGATGGGCGCGGTTGACGATGTCGACGATCAGCCGGTGCGAGGCGCGCGGCTCGAACTGATCGAAACCGCCATGGACGACCATCACCGGCGCATCGATCCGCGCCCAGGACGCGGCGAAATTGCGCCGCGCCGCCTGCTGATGCCAGGCGAATGGCCGGCCATAATGCGAATCGGGCTCGGCGCCGTTGATCGACGCCCACACCCCGGCCAGCTCCGGGCGGGCGGCGGCGATTTCGGCGGGCGTCCGGCCGCCGATCAGATAGTCCTGATGGAAGGCGATCCGGCGGATCATCTCGTCCTGCCAGGTTTCGGGCGGATAGCGCCCCGAGCGCTCGAGACAGAGCCGGTCGAAATTGATCATCCGCTCGAGATAGCTGAACGCGCCGCCCCCCTGGACCAGCAGCCCGGCGACGCGTCGGCCCGCGGCGATGAACGGCGCGGTCGTGGTGCCGAGGCTGATGCCGTGGATCACGATCCGGTCGGGGTCGATCCAGGGATGGCGGGCGAGCCGATCGAGCGCCTCGCGATAGTGGCGGACCTCGGTGTCGTAATCGAGCGCGCTGCACGGCGCGCCTTCGCTGTCGCCCGATCCCGAGCGGTCGACCCGGATCATCGCCATCCCCGAACGCTGTGCGAGCAGGCGGGGCAGCGTCTCGCGGCCGGGACGGAATTCGATCGACCCGCACGACACCCATTGGGCGATGAAGATCACCGGCAGCCGGCCGCTTGCGCCTTCGGGCCGGGTCAGGATCGTGCGCAGCCTGGTTCCGTCGCTGGTCCGCACTGCGCCATATTCGGTCTCGAGTCCGGCCAGATCCTCGAGCGGCCGGCCGTCGCGGCGCGGCAGATCGCCGGTCATCCGCACCCGGGCCTCGACGGCGCCGGCCACCACTAGCAACAGCAGCATTGTCAAGCCAAAGCGCATCCTCGCCTCCCTCTCGCGTCGGGATTGCGGCACCGCGGCCGCGCCGGCGAGCGCGAAGGGGACGAAGGGACGAAATTCCGTCGGCTTCCCTAATCGGCAGGCGCAAAGTACCACCGACCCGCGGGGGTTTCATGGACGCCTTCTCTTATCTCTCGGTCCTGATCTCGATCATTCTCGGCCTTGCGATCCAGCAGGTGCTGCAGGGCTACCGCACGATCATCCTGTCGCGCCGCCGGATCCGCTTTTACGCGCCGCCTCTGATCTGGTCGGTGCTGCTGCTCGCGATGGTCGCCCAGCATTGGTGGTCGAGTTTCGGCCTGGCCGCACGCAGTGACTGGTCGTTCGCTCTGTTCGCGACGATCCTGGTCCAGACTGCCTTGATCTACATGATGGCGGCGATCGTGCTGCCCGACATTCCCGCCGACGAGCCGGTCGACCTCATGGACCATTATTTTCGCGAATCGCCCGCTTTCTTCGGCATCGGCATCGCCACGATCTGCTGGAGCCTGTTTCGCGAATATATGCTCGCCGGGGGGCTGCCCGAGCCGCTCAACCTCGCCTTTCACGGCCTGTTTCTCGCGCTCGCGCTGGCCGCGGCGCTGACCCGGCGCCCGCGGATCCACGAAGGTTTCGCGATCGCGATGGCGGCGCTGTTCGCCGTCTATATCGCCCTGCTGTTCGCGCGGCTTTAGGGTTTGATCCGCTTACGCGGATGCGGCACCGCCGGCCCGCCGGCGGAACTCAATGCTCGCTCAAGCTTTTGTCGCTCATGGCTTTCCTGCTCAATGCCGGCACCGATTCCCCAGCGATGCAGGGCTTGATCCTGTCGGCCGCCGAGGCGGCGCGCCAGGCGCCGTACATTCCGCGCAAGCTCCCGCCCCGGCTGCTCGACCTCCGCGGCAAGCGCGGGCGATGAGTCGTCGTCGCTTCCGCCTCCGCCGCGGTCCGATCACGGCCGTCACCGCCTTGCTGCTGGTCGCCTTGATCGTCGTTTCTATCGTCGACGACAGCTCTGCCAGGCACGGCCCGCCGGCGCCGCCCGCAGCGCTCGCCCGGGTAGCCGCCAGGAACGACGCTGCCGCCACCCTCGCCGCGGCGCAGATGAAGGCGGGTTCCGAGGCGCGGTCCGAAGCGGCCGACGGCCTCCGCACCACGCAGGGTGCGGGCGGAGCAACCGCGGCCGAATAGAGCGGCGATCGCCGCTCTCACGACATCAGCCGATATGGTCTTCCGGAGGTCCGGCGGCCCGCATCTCGGCCTGCCAGCTCTCGTGACGCGCGATCAGAGCGGCAAAGGCCGCCTCGAATCCGTCGAGCAACGGCGCGGTGGTGCCGGCGGCAACGCCGCATTCGCGCTCGAGTGCTTCGAGCCGCTCGACGATCAGCGCGCGCATCACCCGCATCCGCTCCCCCGGCGCCGGCCAGACCGCCGGCGCGGCGCCGCCGCCGGTCGAGCAGGAGGTCGCGTCATTGGCGGCTGAACCCGAATAAGCGCCATCCCACCGCTCGGGCGCCCAGGGCGAGAATTGCGCGACATATTGGATCCGCTGACGGCCGAGCCGATGCTCGATCCGAACCACCCGATAGCGCGGATCGTCCTGGAAGCTGTCATCGACCTCCTCGATCCGCCAGCCGCCGACGGTCTCGCTCTCGGCCGCTTTCGCAGCCGGGGCGGCCTGGATGGCCTCATCGCCATTCCCGCCTCGCTCGGCCTGGGCCGAGGGCGCGCTCTGCTCGTCGCCGGGAAGGCCGCCGGCGGCATAGATCGCCGCGCCGGCGAACGCGGCCAGCACCGCGGCGGTGATTGCCAGCATCGCCGCGCCTTTGATCAGCGGCTTCATCATCTTCTCCCGGAGCGCAGCATATCACGCCCGACACAGATGCGGGCTCATTGCGGCGCGGTGGCGTTCGCTCCCTCGTCTTCGACCCGGCCGTAGTTCGAAATCGATTCGCCGACGGCGAGCGTCCACCGCCGCGCTTCCTCCTCATAGGCTGCGGCCTGAGCAAAAGCAGGCTCGAACCCCGCGAGCACCGCCTCGGCTTGTGCCGGGGTCGCGCCGCACGCGGCCAGGTCCAGCACCAGCGCAGCGCGCAGGCGGCGCGCCATCGCGGCGACATCGAGGATCGGGGCGAAACGCGGTTCGACCGGCTCGTCCTCCCAGCCCGGAAAGCTGCCGCAGCCGGCGCCGGCGCGCGCGGTCGCGACGCGGCGGATGTAGCCATTATTGCCGTGCCAAAAGGCCGAGTAATAGTCGATCAGATAGTCGTCATGCACGCGCGAGAGCCGGACGATGCGGCCATCCTCGTCGGGCTCGTGCACCACCAGCCAGCCGGCCACGGCGCGGTGATGATCCTCCGGTGAAGGCGGGAAGGGCTGGGCGATCGCCACCGCGCCGCACAGGCCGAGCAGCGCCACAGCCGGACCCAGGGTGCGAAGGCGGGTTGCGGCGCTCAAAAACCCGGCGACGAATGTTTGGAGCGGATCCATGCCGTCCCTCCCCAACCGCACATCGTAGCGCGCCCTGCCGGCACGGCAAGGGCGCGGACCGCGCCGAGCGTCAGCCGCTCGCTTTGTCCTCGAAGGCGAGGTCGTAATGCGCGACGCGTTCTTCCCAGCGCGACAGCAGGCTCTGGGCTTCCGGCGCGATATGCGCCTTCTCGAGATCGTCGCCGGCGAAGCCGCGGATCGCATCGAGCGAGGCGAAGCGGGTGATGGTGACGAACTCGACCTCGTCGCCGGCCGCCCGGCGCAGCACCCGCGCGCCGAGAAAGCCCTTTATGGCATGGGCCGCGGGGAAGAACTCCGTCTGGAGAAAATGCTGATAGGCGTCGGCCTCGTCCGCGGCGGTCCAGCCGCGCCAGATGCGCTCGATCATGTCTCGCCTCCCTGCGCGAACTGAACCAGATCCCAGAGATTGCCGTAAAGATCCTCGAACACCGCGACCGTGCCGTAAGGCGTGGCCTTGGGCTCGCGGACGAAGCGCACGCCTTTGGCGGTCATCGCGTCATGGTCGCGCGCGAAATCGTCGGTCGCGAGGAACAGGAAGACCCGCCCGCCGGCCTGGTTGCCGATATACGCCGCCTGCTCGGGCGTCGCGGCGCGGGCGAGCAGCAAAGCGGCGCCGCCGGCCGGCGATCCGGGCGGCGCGACCAGGACCCAGCGTTTGTCCTGCTCAGGCTGATATTCGTCGGCGACCAGGATGAAGCCGAGCATGTTGGTGAACCAGGCGATCGCTTCGTCATAATCGCGGACGACGAGGGCGATGTGAGCGATCGATTGCACCGGATTTGCGTCTCCGTCGTTCGTTGACCGTCAGGGCAGCGGCGCCGGAAGCCTGACATAAAGGGACAGGTCGTTCGGCAGCCTGGCGCAGCTCCGGCGATATTCGTCCAGCCAGGCATCGGGCGGCGGGGCGAGCAGCAGCACCGTGTCGGGATCGGGTCCGCAGCTGCCCGGCTCGTAGATCGTTTCGAAGAAGCGCCGCCTGCGCTCTTCGGATTCGGCGGCGATCCTGCGGAACAAGGCCATGCCGGCCCGCTCCGGATGGTCGTAATCGTAGCGCGAATAAGCGCCCGCGCGGACGAACAGGTCGCCGACCCCGTCCTCCCGGTCGGTCAGCGAGAAGCCGCCGAGATAGGCGCCGCGATCGGCCGCGCCCCGGATTCGCCCGGCGCGCAGGCCGCGTGCCAGCAGCTGATCGCGCAGCACGACGTCGCGGCCGAGCATCAATGCATGCAGTTCGACGCGGTCATCGCCGATGGCAACGACCAGCAGCCGCGCGTCCGCGACATGCTGCGAAAAAGGCGGCCCGGGCATGAGCGGGGCGCGATCGGGCGGCGGCGCGGAGACCGGTGCCAGCACCCGGATCGCGCCCGGCCGCGGCGCCAGCGCGGCCGCGTGCCGCTCGACCAGGAGCCGGTCGGCCGGCGGCAGGATGGCGAGGCTGCGCAGCCCGAGCTCCAGCCGATAGGGGTGGGTGGACGGGTCCGGCGCGACGTCGCACATCGCGCCGACCATCTTGCCGTAGACGCAATAAGCGGGCCCGGCCGGACCGCTCCCGCCGCACGAGGACAGGCCGAGGCTGACGAGCAGCAGCGGCGCCAGCGCCCTCCGCATCTCCGATCGATCACGCCCGGCCATCGGCCGCTCAATTGCCCTGGATCAGGTCGCCCAACGGGCCGAGCAGCGAGCCTTCGCCGCGATTGCCGCCGCCGCCCGGCATCGCAGCCTGGAGCATGCGGCCGGCGAGCCGGGCGAAGGGCAGCGACTGGATCCAGACCTTGCCGGGCCCGGTCAGCCGGGCGAAGAACAGGCCCTCGCCGCCGAACAGCGCGCTCTTGACCCCGCCCGCGCCGACCAGATCGAATTCGACGCTCGGCTGGAAGGCGGCGATGCAGCCGGTGTCGACATGGAGCTGCTCGCCGGCGCGCAGCTCGCGCTCGATCACGGTGCCGCCCATCTGGACGAAAACCCAGCCGTCGCCGTCGAGCCGCTGCATGATGAAGCCCTCGCCGCCGAACAGGCCGGTGAGGATCTTGCGCTGGAAATGCACGCCGATCTGGACGCCCTTGGCGGCGGCGAGGAAGCTGTCCTTCTGGCAGATCAGGGTGCCGCCGATATCGGCGAGGCGGAGCGGAATGATCGCGCCCGGCACCGGCGCGCCGAACGCGACCCGCGCCTTGCCCGAGCCATTGTGGGTGAAGACGGTGGTGAACAGGCTCTCGCCGGTCACCAGCCTTTTGCCGGCGGTAAGCAGCTTGCCCATGAAGCCGCCTTCCTGGCCGCTGCCGCTGCCGAACACGGTGGTCATCTCGACCGTGGCGTCCTTCCAGACCATCGCCCCGGCCTCGGCGACCGCGCTTTCGCCCGGATCGAGCTCGACCTCGACGAACTGCAGGTCCTGGCCCTTGATCTCATAGTCGATGTCGTCGTTGACGCCGGTCTGGCGGGCATGATGCTGGGGCGAACCCCAAGGCGAGTCGGACATGGAACATCCTCGTTGCAGGTGGAGCGGCTTTTCTAACCGGAGGGCGTGACGCGCGAAAGGCGAACCGGCTAGGCTAGGATCATGATTCGTGCACTCGCTCCTTTCGCCCTGCTTTCCCTGCTCCTTGGCTGCGGCGAGCCGCCCGTCCGGGAGCCGGAGCCCGCCAGACAGGCGACGGCCGAGAACGCTGTGGCGCCGGCGCCCAAAGCAAGCCCGCCCGTCCCCGAAGCGGACGTGGTGCGTGTCGCCCTGAACACCGAGAAGGGCGAGATCGTGATCGCCCTCGATGCGCGCCGGGCGCCGGTGACGACCCGCAACTTCCTCGCTTATGTCGATCAGCACCGGCTCGACGGCACCACTTTCTACCGCGCGGCGCCGACCCGCGGCGCGACCGGGCGCGGCTTCATCCAGGGCGGCATCCGCCGCAACTACCGGCGGATGTTGCCGCCGATCGCGCACGAGCCGACCAGCGCCACCGGGCTCCGCCATGTCGACGGCGCGATCTCGATGGCGCGGACCGAGCCGGGCACCGCGACCGGCGAGTTCTTCATCACCGTCGGCGCGATGCCGTCGATGGACGCCCATGGCGGCGACCAGGGCTTCGCCGCCTTCGGTCGGGTGGTCGGCGGCATGGCCGTGGTCCGCCGCATCCTCGCCGCGCCGACCGTGCCCAATGCCGGCCGCGGCGCGATGCGCGGGCAGATGATCGCCGAGCCGGTGCGGATCGTCACCGCCCGGCGCGCGGATTAGCAAGAGCGGATGATTCGCCGAACGGTCCTGCTCGCCGCCTTGCTGCCTGCCGCCGGCTGCGGCGAACAGGAGCCGGCGGACAGCCGGCCGAAGCCGGTGCTCAACATCGCGCAGCCGCCGCCGGAGCCCGAGCGTCCGCCCCGCGCCGGGGAAGCGGAAATGGTGCCGGTCCGGATCGTCACCGAGGCCGGCGACATCCTGGTCGCGCTCGACGTCCGCCATGCGCCGGTCACTGCGACCAACTTCCTGCGCTATGTCGATTCGGGCCGGCTCGACGGCACCACCTTCTACCGCGCCGCGCGCCGGCCGCAGACCCGGAGCCAGGGCTTCGTCCAGGGCGGCGTCCGCCACAATCTGCGGGTCGTGTTCGGCGCGATCGAGCACGAGCCGACCAGCCGCACCGGCCTGCGCCATGTCGACGGCGCGATCTCGATGGCGCGCGACGCGCCGGGCACGGCGATGGCCGATTTCTTCATCACCGTCGGCGCCGCGCCCTCGATGGACGCCGGCCCGGACGACGATCCGGGCTTCGCCGTGTTCGGCCGGGTCACGGACGGGATGGACGTCGCCCGCCGCATCCTCGCCGCGCCGACCGTCTCCGAGACCAGCCGCAGTCCGCGTGGGCAGGCTATCATGCGGCCGATCCGGATCTTGAGCGTGCGGCGGGAGGAGTAGGCGCCGGCGGCAATTCGGTGACAGTGCACTAATTTCGGTTCGGCCTGTCACTAGTCGATCGCCTCGATGCCAAGCTGCCTCAGCCGTTCAAGGTGGTCCTTCATCTCTTTCAGCCGCTCCGGCGAATGCCCCTCCCAGTCCGTGACCTCGCCCGTGACCCTGAGCGGCTCGCGGGAGCGGTACGACTTGGTCGGATTGCCGGGGAATTTCTTGTCCGTCAGATTGGGGTCGTCGATGATCTCCCCGGTCGGTTCGACGATGTAGATCCGCCCCCGTCCCTCGCCGACCGCTAGTTCGGCGCCCCAGATCGCCGCATCCAGCGTGCCGGTCAGATAGACCCAGGACATCTTTCGCGGACCGAAATTGGAGTCGTAGCCGACTGCGATCAGGTCGCCGGGTTTCAGGTCGGCCTTGGTGCCGTGGTAGAATATCCGGGGGATCGCATCGTCGGGCTCCGCCATCGATTCTATTCGGCCGCCGGCAAATAGATCTCCCCGCCTTTCTCGCGGAACTTCTCGCTCATCTCGGCCATACCCGCTTCGGCCTCGGCATTGGTAATCCCGTGCGTCGCGCCAGCCCCTCCACCATTAGGCGGAGCCGAATGGTCCCCCTCCCCGTTCCGGGGAGGATCTCGTTCTGCTGCGAGAAAGCTGTCGGAATTCTGCTTCGCCGCGAAGTCCCGCACCTCCTGGGTGATCTTCATCGAGCAGAATTTGGGCCCGCACATCGAGCAGAAATGCGCGGTCTTGGCGCCCTCGGCCGGCAGGGTCTGGTCGTGATATTGCTCGGCGGTGTCCGGATCGAGCGACAGGTTGAACTGGTCACGCCAACGGAACTCGAAGCGGGCGCGTGACAACGCGTCGTCGCGCATCTTGGCCGCCGGGTGGCCCTTGGCGAGGTCGGCGGCGTGGGCGGCGAGCTTGTAGGTGACGACCCCGACCTTGACGTCGTCGCGGTCGGGCAGGCCGAGATGCTCCTTCGGAGTGACGTAGCAGAGCATCGCGGTGCCGAACCAGCCGATCATCGCCGCGCCGATCGCGCTGGTGATATGGTCATAGCCCGGGGCGATGTCGGTGGTGAGCGGCCCGAGCGTGTAGAACGGCGCCTCGCCGCAGGCTTCGAGCTGCTTGTCCATATTGGCCTTGATCTTGTGCATCGGCACATGGCCGGGGCCTTCGATCATCACCTGGACGTCATGCTGCCAGGCGATCCGGGTCAGCTCGCCGAGGGTCGCCAGCTCGGCGAACTGGGCCTCGTCATTGGCGTCGGCGATGCTGCCCGGGCGCAGGCCGTCGCCGAGGCTGAAGGCGATGTCATAGGCCTTCATGATCTCGCAGATCTCGTCGAAGCGGGTGTAGAGGAAGCTCTCCTGATGGTGCGACAGGCACCATTTCGCCATGATCGAGCCGCCGCGGCTGACGATGCCGGTGACCCGCTTCGCGGTCAGCGGGATGTAGGGCAGCCGGACGCCGGCATGGATGGTGAAATAGTCGACGCCCTGCTCGGCCTGCTCGATCAGCGTGTCGCGGTAGATCTCCCAGGTCAGCGCCTCGGCCACGCCCTCGACCTTCTCGAGCGCCTGGTAGATCGGCACCGTGCCGATCGGCACCGGCGAATTGCGGATGATCCATTCGCGGGTGTCGTGGATGTTGCGCCCGGTCGAGAGGTCCATCACCGTGTCGGCGCCCCAGCGGATCGACCAGACCATCTTGTCGACCTCGGCGGCGACGTCGCTGGCGACCGCGCTGTTGCCGATATTGGCGTTGATCTTGACCAGGAAATTGCGGCCGATCGCCATCGGCTCGCTCTCGGGATGGTTGATGTTCGACGGGATGATCGCCCGGCCGCGCGCGACCTCGTCGCGGACGAATTCGGGGGTGACGTAATCGGGAATGGACGCGCCGAAATCCTGGCCGTCGCGGACATGATCGCGGATCCGCTCCCGGCCCAGATTCTCGCGGACCGCGACATATTCCATCTCGGGGGTGATGATGCCCTGCCGCGCATAATGCATCTGGCTGACATTGGCGCCGGGACGTGCCCGCAGCACCTTGCGGCGGACGTTCGGAAAAGGCTGGACGCCGCCGGAGCGGTCGGGTCCCTTCATGCCATTGTCCTCGGGACGGACTTCGCGCTGGAGCACCTCCTCGACATCGCCGCGGCCCCGGATCCAGCCGCGCCGGACCTCGGGCAGGCCGGCCATGATGTCGATCTTGGCCGCGGGATCGGTATAGGGGCCCGAGCAGTCATAGACCCGCAGCGGCGGCTCGCCCGACGTCGGCTCGAGGTCGATCTCGCGCATCGCGACCCGATGGTCGCCGACATGGACCTTGCGGCTGCCGCGGATTGGTCCGGTCGTGACCTTGAGTTCGGTGCGTGCGGGAATGTCGGCCATCAAGCTCTCCTTTTGCGGAGGAAGAGCGGACGGCCCGCCTCCCTCCCTACGCCGGTGTCAGCCGGATCAGGTTCGACGGGTCTCGGCGTCCTTGCCGACTCTCAGCCGCGGCTCAGCGGCCCCCCGGGGAATGGGCGGTGAATAGACGGCTTTCGGGGCGCAGGGAAGCGATTCGGGGCCTGCGCCTCGCGACGCTCTACGACGGCCGCCGATAAGGGATGAAATCGCCCAGGCCGCAGGCGCCATAATCGACCCCGCTGGTCGGATCGAATACGGTCGCGATGTCGCCTCGGCACAGGCGCGGACTCGACGTCTGGGTCCGCAGCGCGCGGCCGAAGTCCAGCCGCGGGCAGCCGCCCGGCGGGCGGTTGAGGTAGATCGTGCTGCCGGGCCCGTCGAAGATGATCGCGTCTTCGCCCACCGAGCGGTTGCCGCGAAGGTCGGTCAGATTGACGCAGGTCAAAGGCGCGCCGGCTACGCGGCCGGCGAGCGCCTCGGCCAGCCCGTCCGGCGTGTCGCCGGTGGCCTCGACGTCCTGATTGACGGTGCAGCCGGCAGCGACGCCGGCGAGCGCGAGCAGCAGCATGAATCTCATCTTCGCCTCCATGATCTCGCACGACGCGGCGGGGCCGCGCCGGTTCCGTACTCAACCCGGAAAAACGTCCTTCGCCGCGCGGCGCTGCGCGAGCTCCTCGACCGAGGCGGCGCGCATGAACGGATTGGTGGCGCGTTCGAGCGCGATGGTGGTCGGGACGGTCGCCTCGCCGGCGGCGCGGGCGGCCTCGACCTCGACCATCCGCGCCGCGAGCGCGGCATTGTCCGGCTCGACCGTGATCGCGAACCGGCCATTGGCCAAGGTATATTCGTGGGCGCAATAGACCCGGGTCTCGCCGGGCAGGGCGGCGAGCCGCACCATATTGGCGTGCATCTGCGCGGCATTGCCCTCGAACAGCCGGCCGCAGCCCATCGCGAACAGGGTGTCGCCGATGAACAGCACCTGCTCGCCCGGCAGATGATAAGCGATATGGCCGGCGGTGTGCGCCGGCACTTCGATCACCCCCGCCTCGAGCGGGCCGAGCGCGACCCGATCGCCCTCGGCCACCGCGCGGTCGAGCGTCGGGATCCGCGCCGCCTCGGCGGCGGGCGCGGTCACGAAGCAGCCGGTCGCCGCCTTGATCGCCGCATTGCCGCCGGTGTGATCGGGATGCCAGTGGGTGTTCCAGATCTGGCTGATCCGCCAGCCGCGCCGCTCGGCCTCCTCGAGCACCGGCTCGGCGACCGCGGGATCGATCACCGTGGTTTCGCCGGAGGTCGGCTCGTGGGTGAGCCAGACATAATTGTCGCTGAGTACCGGAATACGGACGATGTCGAGCATGGCTGTGTTTGTTACGCGCTTCACCCGAATCACGCCAGCGCCTCGCAGCCCAGCCGCGCGACGAGATCGCGGGCCGATCAGGCTTTCGGAGCAATGGAGAACACACGTCGGTCGGCGGCCGCGATCCCGCAAGCGTAAGAATCCGGCGGGCAGATATTTCGTTTGCGAGTCCTTCGGTTCGTCGATATATTTACACGGTTCACCGTGGCTGGCTGGCTGATTCTGTCGCGCGGTTGCGGTGCGGAGAACATTCATGTCCAAGGTGTTTGGCGACAAGCTTCGTCTCCTTACCCTCGGATCCTTGCTTATGCTCTCTGCCGGGCTCGGTATTCGGCCGAGCGCCCACTCGGTCAATCCGGGGACGCTGGGATTCGAACCGGAACCGCGCAGGATTGCGGCGCCCGGAAAGCAGCCGAGGGAATCGGTCGCGCCGCCTGTTCGGGCAATATGTCGCGATGTCTCAAATCGTGAGCCGGCGATCGTCGACCGTCCGGATCCTCGCGCCGCCGCGGCGCTGCGAGGCTGCAGCGCCCAGCAACTTTATTACGCTCCGCTGAGCCGGCGCGATCCGGTGCGCGCACGTCTTTGCGCGCTGAGCGCGGGTTCTGACGACGATACGTGGATACGTCATTTGGTGCTGATGAACATCTACGCCAATGGCGAAGGCGCGCCGCGCGATCTGGATCTTGCGCTCCACCATGCCTGTGGATTGGAAGGCGCCGACAATCAGTGGCAGCTGCGCATTGGACGGCTCGACAGGATGCGCAAGGAGGGTTGGACCGGTCGGGACTTCGACTTTTGCCAAGACACGGACATTGTACCCATGTTGGGCGGGAGTTGCCCTTATTATAGCGCGCGCGTGAACGAAGAGCGCCGTGCCACCGCGCTTCGCCAGCTGACCGCGGACTGGACCGACGCCGAGCGACTCGCCTTGGATCGGCTGCAAACCACCAAGGCTGTCTATGTGAGCGCCCATGTCAGCGCGACGCATGGTCGCGGCACACCCGCAGGAACCTTTTTCGTCGAATCTGCGGAGGAGGTCGAAGATGCCTTTCTGGAACAGGTGCGCATGCTCGCTTCCGGGCGAATTCCGACCTATTCGCTGGCGCAGATTCGCGAGACCCAGCGCGCGGCACTGGCACAATATCATGCCTCGCAGCGCACGGATGCGGATGAAATCAGGCGGCCCCATACCGCCGAAGAGTATCGACAAGCGGACAGAGCGTGGCGTCATTATCGCGATGCATTCATCGACCTCGCGCAGCTTGGGCATCCCGGCCTGTCGCGCGAGCGCTTGACGACCTGGCTCCTGCGAGCGCGACCCGCCTCGGCACGCGATTATGGACAGCGTAGCCGGTCATGATCGACGCCCGAGCATCAGGAGCGCGCCAGTCGTGGGCAGGATTTTCGACTCACCGCTATAGAAGCAGCCGGTCGCCGCCACCGGAATGCGGACGATGTCGAGCATGGCGCGCCAATTACGCCGATCGGCCGAGCAGCGCCAGCGCCTCGCGGCCGAGCCGCTCGGTCAGTTCACGTGCGGGCTCGGCCCGTCCCAGCCGCGCCGCCTGCCCGGCCCATATCGGCGTGAAGCCGGCCTCGCCGCGTTCGGCGGCGGCGCGCGCGAGCGGTGCCAGCGCCGCGGTCGCGCGCGGGAACGGCGGCGCTTCGGGCCGAATCCGGCCGAGATCGTCGGTCAGCCGGGTCGCCAGCCCGCGCGCGAGACCGCCGCTGAACAGGTTGGTGAAGCCGGTCCGCTCGGCCGCGTCCGATCCGAGCCCGGAGCGGTGCGCCGGTCCGACCAGGCTTTCGGGGCAGTGAAGATAGGCCGTGCCGATCTGCACCGCCGCGGCGCCCAGGGTCAAAGCCGCGGCGATGCCCCGCGCGTCGCCGATGCCGCCGGCCGCGATCACCGGCAGATCGACCGCATCCACCACCTGCGGGACAAGCGCGATCAGCCCCATCTGCTCCTGCGGATCGGCGCCGAGGAAGCGCCCGGCATGGCCGCCCGCTTCCCAGCCCTGGGCGATGACCGCGTCGACGTCGTGCGCAGCCAGCCAGCGCGCCTCCTCGACCGTCGTCGCATTGCCGAGGATTCGCGCACCGGTTGCGCGCACCCGTTCGAGCAGCGCTGCGTCGGGCAGGCCGAAATGGAAGCTGACCAGCTCCGGACGGACCTCCTCGACCGTTGCGCACATCGCCGCGTCGAACGGCCGGCGGACCGGTCCGTCGCCGTCGGCGGGCGCGATCCCTTCAGCGTCGTAATAAGGCTGGAGCAGCGCCCGCCAGGCGCTCTCGTCCGCGCCGTTGGGCTCGCTGTGACAGAAGAAGTTGAGGTTGAGCGGCCCGGCGGCGCGGCCGCGGACCTCGGCCGCCTGCGCTCGCGCCTCGTCCGGCGTCAGCATCGCGCAGGGCAGCGAGCCGACCGCGCCGCCCTCGGTCGCCGCCACCGCAAGCGCGACTCCGCCCGCGCCCGCCATCGGCGCGGCGACGATCGGCAGGCGGCTCCCGAGCAGGTCGGCGAAACGCCGGTCGGGCCATTTCATTGCGCTCACCAATGGCCGACATTCTCCATCGACGCCCAGGGCTCGGCGACCGGCAGCTTGTCGCCTTTCTGCAGCAGCTCGATCGAGATGCCGTCGGGGGTGCGGACGAACGCCATCCGGCCCTCGCGCGGCGGGCGATTGATCGTCACCCCCGCCTCCATCAGCCGCTGGCAGGCGGCGTAGACGTCGTCGACCTCATAAGCGAGATGGCCGAAATTGCGGCCCTCGCCATAACCGGCCTCGTCCCAATTATGAGTGAGCTCGACCTGGGCATCCTCGTCGCCGGGCGCGGCGAGGAAGATCAGGGTGAAGCGCCCCTGCTCATTCTCCATCCGTCGCACCTCCTCGAGCCCGAGCAGGCGGAAGAAGCGCAGGGTCGCCTCCGGATCGGAGATGCGGATCATGGTGTGGAGGTACTTCATTTGGCGCCCTTCACTTCATGGATTGCGGCGAGAATATCGAAAGCCGATGGCCGATGTCGATTGTTGGATAAATGTGGGATTTCCCGTGCCACGCTTTGGCCTGGCCGCAGCGAATCACCGTTCGCAGCGAGGCTCTTTGATATCGTGAATCCCGATAAAAGGCGGCCCTCATCGGCGCTCTTCGGAGGAGGAAAGCAAGGCCCATGGCAACCCTCACTTTCATCACCTTCGCTCCGCCTGGGTCGGTGCGTTACGTAACGGGTGACGTAACGTAACGCGTTACGTAACGCGCCCCTCGAACCCATTCGTTCGCGCCGCGATCTCGACATTCCTCACTTCATCGATATAAATGCACAGTTCATCGACCGCATGCGATATGAAAGGTGCCGACGCGGCCGGACCGAGTCGGCGTGGCAGGGAGCGATAACATGTCTGAAGCTTCGGTGGGGACCCGCAACGTCACCTTGATCGCCGCCTTGGTGCTGGCGATCGGAATCATCGCCGGGGGCTATCTGCTCGGCGATGGCCTGCGCCGGGCGCGCATGGCGGACCGGGCGGTGACCGTCCGCGGCCTGGCCGAACGCGATGTCACCGCCGATCTCGCGACCTGGACGATCAGCTTCACGGCGCAGGGCAACGAGCTCGGCGCGGTCCAGGCCGAGAGCGACCGCGACGCCCGGACCATCGCCGAATTCTTCCGCGCCGCCGGCTTTCCCGCCAATGCGGTCAACGACGCCGGCGGATCGGTCAGCCAATATTTCGACAGCAATCGCGGCGAGAACAACGTCACCGTCAACCGCCGCGTCCAGCTGCGCACAACCGATGTCGCGCGGGCGCGCCGCGCCAATGCCCGCCAGTTCGACCTGATCCGCCGCGGCGTCGCGATCCAGGAGGGATCGGCGGTGCAGTACATCTTCACCGGCCTCAATCGGATCAAGCCGAGGATGATCGCCGACGCCACCCGCAATGCGCGCGAGGGCGCCCAGCAATTCGCCCAGGATTCGGGCACCCAGGTCGGCGGCATCCGCTCCGCGACCCAGGGCTATTTCTCGGTCGGCGCCCGCGACGGCGACGCCACCGAGGAAGGGTCGGGGGGCCATGATTCGCCGTTCCAGAAAGTCCGGGTGGTGACGACGATCGAATTCTATCTGGACTGAGGCTGAGGCTGAGGCGCCGCGGCCGGCGGCGCCGGCGCCGATCCTTCGAGGCTGGCGCGCGCCGCGCGGCCGGCGTCGCTCTCCGGCGCCAGCTCGACGACCCGGCGGTAGAGCCGCCCGGCTTCGGCCATGTTGCCGGCCAGGCCGGCGATCGTGCCGGCGAGCAGCAGGATATCGGGATTGTCCGGCGCGAGCTGCTGCGCGCGGGCGATGTCGGTCTGGGCGCGGCCAAGGTCGTTGGCGCGCCGCGCCAGCGCCGCCGACAGATACCAGGCGATCGGATCGCTCGCGACCAACCGCAGCGCGCGGTCGAGATCCGCGCGCGCCCCGGCAGGATTGTCGAGCGCGACCAGAGCGCGGGCGCGATCGAGATGAATTCCGCCGCGCCTCTCGCCGGTGAGATCGGGCGCCCGCAGCGCCAGATCGAAGGCGACCAGGGCCTTGGTCGGGTCGCCGGCGGCGATCCAGGCATTGCCGGCCTGAAGCCGCAGATCGGTGCGGCGCGGATCGCCGGCGGCCTCCGCCTCCTGCGCCGCCTGCTCATAGACCGTCGCCGCCGGCGCCCAGCGCTCGAGCGTGATATAAGCCAGGCCGAGGCACTGGCGCGCATAGATGCCGCCCCCTTCGACCCGCCAGGCATTGGCAACCTCGATCGCGCCGCCCGGATTGCTCCGCGCCAGCGCCGCGCAGTCGCGGTAGCGGCGCTCGATCGGGTCGGCGGCCGCGGACGGCGCAGCCGGGCGCGCGGCCGGGGCCTGGGCCGCCGGGACGGACCGCGGCGTGGGCATCGGATCGGGCGAGGAGGGCAGCGAGGGGGCCTGGGCGGCGAGCGCCAGAAGCAGCAGGATCACGGCGACTCCGTCAGCGATTTCACGGTGGCGACGAGCAGCGCGAGATCGGACTCGCGCGACAGGCGGTGGTCGCCCCGCTTGACCAGCAGCATCTGCACGTCGGCTGAACGAAGCTGCCGCATCAGCTCGAACGACCAGGTCCAGGGCACGTCGGCATCGGCTTCGCCATGGAGCAGCCGCACCGGACAGTCGATCGCGATCGCGGCATGCATCAGCCGCAGCGCCTCGCCGCTCTCCCAGAAGCCGCGGGTGGTGACGGTCGGCTCGTCGCCATAGGGATTGGGCTCGAGCAATCGGCCGTCGCGCAGCAGCGTCAATTTCTGCTCCTCGGTGAACCCCCAGGAGGTGAAATCCGGTGCCGCGGCGACCCCGACCAGGGCGGTCACCCGATCCGGCCGGGCGAGCGCGGCGAGCAGCATCAGCCAGCCGCCCATCGACGAGCCGACCAGGATCAAGGGGCCCTGCGCGACCTGGTCGATCATCGCCAGCACGTCGTCGCGCCAGATTTGCAGGGTCTGCGCCTCGAACGCGCCGCCGCTCGCGCCGCAACCGGCATAATCGAAGCGGAGCATGGCGCGCTCTTCGGCGGCCGCCCAGGCGTCGAGCGCGCTCGCCTTGCCGCCCGCCATGTCGGAGGCGTAGCCGGGCAGGAAGACGATGGTCGGGCCGCGGCCGGGGCGATGGCGGTAGGCGAGATGCGCGTCGCCGACCGGGAGATAATGCACCACGTCCATCCACCGCGCTTGACAGGCTTTCCAGCCCTTTCCAAGTGCGGGTCATGTCCGAGCTGCTCAAGATCACCCTGCCCGACGGCTCCGTGCGCGAAATGGCGCGCGGCGCGACTCCGGCCGACGTCGCGGCGGCGATCGGCCCCGGGCTCGCCAAGGCGGCGCTGGCGGCGCGGGTCAACGGCGAGGTGCGCGACCTCGCCCGGCCGTTCGAGGAGGACAGCGCGCTCGCCTTGATCACCGCGCGCGACGAGGCCGATGCGCTCGAGCTGGTCCGCCACGATTATGCCCATCTCCTCGCCGAAGCGGTGCAGACCCTCTTTCCCCGGACGCAGATCACCTTCGGTCCGGCGACCGATGACGGCTTCTATTACGATTTCGCGCCGCCGCCCGGCCGCGGTCCGTTCACCGAGGAGGACCTGCCGGCGATCGAGGCGGAGATGCGGCGGCTGATCCGCGCCGACACGCCGCTGGTTCGCGAGGTCTGGAGCCGCGACCAGGTCCGCGACTTCTTCGCCAAGCAAGGCGAGACGTTCAAGGCCGAATGGGTGATGGAGCTGCCCGAGGATGAGACGATCTCGATGTACCGGACGGGGGGCTGGATCGACCTCTGCCGCGGGCCGCATCTCGCCTCTACCGGCAAGCTCGATCCCGAGGCGTTCAAGCTGACCCGGGTGTCGGGCGCCTATTGGCGCGGCGACCAGAACAACGCGATGCTGAGCCGGATCTACGGCACCGGCTGGCTCAACAGGAAGCAGCTCGACGCCCATCTGATGCGGCTCGAGGAGGCGGCCAAGCGCGACCATCGCAAGATCGGCCAGGAGATGGACCTGTTCCACCTCCAGCCCGAGGCGCACGGCTCGGTGTTCTGGCACCCCAACGGTTATGTCATCTGGCTCCAGCTCGAAGCCTATCTCCGGCGCCGCCTCGACGCCGCCGGCTATCGCGAGGTCAAGACGCCGCAGCTGATGGACGCCCGTCAATGGGAGCAGTCCGGCCATTGGGGCAAATATCGCGAGAACATGTTCGTCGTCCCCGACGAGATCCCCAATACCGAAGACGAAGGGCCGATCCTGTCGGGCACGGCCGACCTGATGGCGCTGAAGCCGATGAACTGCCCGGCGCACGTCCTGATCTTCCGCCAGGGGATCAAATCCTATCGCGATCTGCCGATCCGGCTCGCCGAATATGGCTGCTGTCACCGCAACGAGCCGCACGGCGCGCTCCACGGCATTTTGCGGGTACGGCAATTCACCCAGGACGACGCCCATATCTTCTGCCGCGAGGACCAGATCGTCGACGAGGTCCGTTTGTTCTGCGACCTGCTCGACACCGTCTATCGCGACCTCGGCTTTCCCGATTATGCGATCAAGCTGGCGCTGCGCCCCGAGCAGAGGTTCGGCACCGACGAGATGTGGGACCGGGCGGAATCGGATCTGCGCGAGGCGGTTCGCATCGCCGGGCGCGCCGGCCCCGAATATGGCTGGGAAGAGCTGCCCGGCGAAGGCGCTTTCTATTCGCCCAAGCTCGAATTCCACCTGACCGACGCGATCGGCCGGACCTGGCAGGCGGGGACGATCCAGCTCGATTACGTCATGCCCGCGCGGCTCGGCGCCTTCTATGTCGGCGAGGACGGCGAGAAGCATGTGCCGGTGATGCTCCACCGCGCGATCTTCGGCTCGCTCGAACGGATCCTCGGCATCCTGATCGAGCACCATGCCGGGCGTTTCCCGCTGTGGCTGGCGCCGACCCAGGCGACGGTGGCGACGATCGTCTCGGAAGCCGACGATTATGCGCGCGAGGTCGTCGAGGCGCTCAAGGCCGCCGGGCTGCGGGTCGACGCCGATCTGCGCAACGAGAAGATCAACTACAAGGTCCGCGAGCACAGCCTCGCCAAGACCCCCTATCTGCTGGTCGTCGGCAAGCGCGAAGCCGAGGAGCGGACGATCGCGCTGCGTCCGCTCGGCGCCGATGCGCGCCAGGAAGTGCTGGCGCTCGACGACGTGACCGCGCGCCTGCGCGCCGAGGCGCTGCCGCCGGACCTGCGCGGTTAGGGTCCTCGCTAAGCTGCGGCATTGCCGCCACGCGACGCAAGATTCGGGCGGGTCGCGCCGCGCCGTCTTTCAAAGTGGCTTGCAACCCACTAGGTGAAGTCATCGCGGCCATCGGCTCGTTGCGAGACGGGCCTTTGCCGCGATGCCCTTTTAACGTCAGGAGCAACCAACATACGTCCTCCAATGAACCGGCGCCCGACCGCCCCGGCCCTGAGCGGCCCCCGCTTCAACGAATTCATCTCCGTGCCGAAAGTGCGCGTCATCGATGAGAATGGCGAGAATCTCGGCGTTCTCCTGACCGCAGAGGCGATCGAGCAGGCGGCCGAAGTCGGCCTCGATCTCGTCGAAGTCTCGCCCAATGCCGATCCGCCGGTCTGCAAGTTCCTCGATGTCGGCAAGTATAAATATGAGGCCCAGAAAAAGGCCAACCTCGCGCGCAAGTCGCAGAAGACGCAGGAGATCAAGGAGATCAAGATGCGTCCGAACATCGACGATCACGACTATGACGTGAAGATGCGCAAGGTGAACGACTTCATCGGCGAGGGCGACAAGGTCAAGATCACCCTCAGGTTCCGCGGCCGCGAGCTCGCCCACGGCCAGCTCGGCATGCAGCTGCTCGAGCGGGTCCAGAACGACGTTGCCGAGATCGCCAAGATCGAGCAGCATCCGCGGATGGAAGGTCGCCAGATGCTGATGGTGCTGGCACCGCGCTGACTTCGCTTTGCTTGCGGCGACAAGCTTCAATTCTGAAATCGTGCGGCGGGACGGAGGCGGATTTTCGCTGTCCGCTGCGCTGCATTGCGTGCTGATCACAGCCAGCTTTCCGTAGCGGAACATTCCGCCCCCGTTTCAATCCGAAACTGTTCTGTTGCGCATTTGCAATGAGCCCGTCGAAACCTGCGGGAAACTGCGGTTTTTCGGCTGGCGAAGGGCTCCTATTGGGACTAGCCTCCGCTCCAAACAAAACCATTTCTTGGAGGGGTCAATCATGTCGAAGAGCTTCTGGCTGCTGTCCGCGGGAATCGCCGCGATCGCCACCCCGGCTTATGCGCAGGATCAGGCTGCGCCTACCCCCAGTCCAGCCGAGCAGGGCGCGGCCGATCAGGCCGCGGAAGGCGACCAGACGATCATCATAACCGCCCAGGGCCGCCGGCAGATCCTGCAGGACGTTCCGCTCGCGGTCCAGGCGGTCGGCGCCGAGCAGCTCCAGAACAGCGGCGCGAACGACATCCGCCAGTTGAACCAGCTTGCGCCCTCGCTGCTGGTGTCCTCGACCGGCACCGAGGCCAACGGCTCGGCCCGGATCCGCGGCATCGGCACGGTCGGCGACAATCCCGGGCTCGAAAGCTCGGTCGCGGTGTTCATCGACGGCGTCTACCGCTCACGCAGCGGCATCGGCCTCAACGAGCTCGGCGAGGTCGAGCGGGTCGAGGTGCTGCGCGGCCCACAGGGCACCTTGTTCGGCCGCAACGCCTCGGCCGGCCTGATCCATGTCATCACCCGGCGCCCCGAATTCCAGTTCGGCGGCTATGCCGAGGTCACCTACGGCAATTATGATTATGTCCGCGCCGCCGGCGCCGTCACCGGCCCGCTCGCGGAATCGATCGCGGCGCGGATCGATGCGGTCTATACCCGCCGCGACGGCTTTTACGACGTCGTCAACCCCACCGGCGGCACCGAGAGCGACGTCAACGACCGCGATCGGCTGTTCGTCCGCGGCCAATTGCTGTTCGAGCCCAACGATTCGCTCTCGATCCGGCTGATCGGCGACTATACGACACGCGACGAGAGCTGCTGCGGCGCGGTCTACGTGTCGCTCCGCGAAGTGTTCGATCCGACGCCGGGCGTCCCCGGCGATTTCGGCACCGCGGCCAGCAACCGGATCGTCAACATCCTCTCCCGCCCGTTCTTCGGCGGCATCTTCCCGTCGGCTGGCGATCCCTACAACCGGCTGCTCGCGGTCAGCCCCGGCCGCACCTACCGCAACGACACGACCGACTGGGGCGGCTCGATGCAGGTCGACTGGGATCTCGGCGACGCGACCATGACTTCGATCACCGCCTATCGCGGCTATCGCTCCGAAGGCGCCGGCGATCTCGATTACGGCAACGTCGACATCCTTTATCGCGACGATGACGGCAACGCCTTCCGCCGCTTCCGCACCTTCACCCAGGAGGTGCGCTTCCAGGGTTCGGCCTTCAACGGCGTGCTCGACTGGCTGGTCGGCGGCTATTTCGCCGACGAGAGCCTGACCGTTTCCGACAATATCCGGTTCGGCACCCAATATGGGCCCTATGCGGCGTGCCGCGCGCTGGCCGGCTCGGCCGTCGCGCCGTCGGCCTTGGTCAACTTCTTCGATCCGGCGCTGCCGGGCTGCCTGTCGCCGACCGGCCGAGCCATCATCCAGGGCCAGGTGCCCGGCACCACCCCGGCCTTCGGTGCGGCGACCCCGATCTTCCTCGCCGCGCTCGACCGCCTCAGCCAGGTCCGCGACGTCGGCGACGTCGACTCACGTTACCAGCAGGACAGCCAGAACTGGGCGATCTTCACCCACAACATCATCAACATTACCGATCGGCTCGCCCTAACGGTCGGCCTGCGTTACACTCATGAGGACAAGGAATTCTCGGCCGATTTCAACAACAACAACACGATCTGCCCGCAGCAGCAGGCGGCGCTCGGCCCGTTCCTGGCCAACCCGGCGCTCGCCGCCACCGCCGGCGGCATCATCATCCTGAGCTGCACCGGCAATTCGAGCTCCGCGCTCAACGCACTCGACCTGCGCAACGACTTCAGCGAGAGCGAGTGGACCGGGACCGGCGTTCTTTCCTTCCAGCCGGATCCGCGCACCTTGCTTTATGCCAGCTATTCGCGGGGCTATAAGGCCGGCGGCTACAATCTCGACCGATCCGATCTCGGCACCGCCGCGCTGCCGCGGTCGAACGCGGATGCGGCCGCCCTGCGTTTCGCGCCCGAGGTGGTCGATGCCTACGAGCTTGGCCTGAAGCTGACCGGCCGGCGCTTCCGGTTCAACGCCGCTCTGTTCCACCAGAGGTTCCGCGACTTCCAGCTCAACACGTTCAACGGCACGGTGTTCATCGTTCAGAACATCAACAGCTGCGGCACCAGCCTCAACGGCGCCGATCAGGATCAGTCGGCGGTGACCGGCGCCTGCGCGCCGGACGACGTCCGCGCCGGCGTCACCTCGACCGGCGTCGAGCTCGAGGCGGTCCTCAACCCGGTTCGGGACCTGACGATCACCGCGGGCTACACCTATGCCGCCACCGAATATCGGCGCAATCTGATCGGGAGCTCCTCGGGCGAGGCGCTCGACCCGGCCTTGTTCCTGCTGCCCGGCGACAAATTGTCCAACGCGCCGGAACATGTCGTCACCGCGTCGCTGACGTTCACGCCGGAACTCGGATCGACCGGGCTCAGCGGCCTGTTCTACGTCGATGGGCGGTTGACGTCGGACTATAATACCGGCTCCGACCTGTTCCCCGAAAAGGAGCAGGACGGCTTCGCCGTGGTCAACGCCCGGGTCGGCATTCGTGGACCCGGCCAGCGCTGGTCGATCGAGGTCTGGGCGCAGAATCTGTTCGACCAGAATTATCAGCAAGTCGCGTTCAATGCGCCGTTCCAGAGCAGCGGACCCAATAACGGCACCGTCGCGCAGGTCCAGCGGTTCGGCTCGCCGACCTCGGCGATCGCGAACCAGATCTTCGCAAGCTTCCTTGCCGAGCCGAGGACCTTCGGGATTACCGGCCGCTTCCGCTTCTGATCGCGGCGACTTTAGGGAAAGGCCCTCGCCGGCAGCGGCGGGGGCCCTTTCTTTTAGGCCGCGCGCCGACCCGGCGCGTCGCCGGCCGACGCCTTGATCAGCCGCTCCTTCAGCGAGCGCAGCCGCAGCGGCTCGTCGATCTTGGCGCCGTTGAGGTCGGTCAGATAGAAGACGTCGACCGCGCGCTCGCCATAAGTCGCGATATGGGCGCTGTGGATGATCGCGTTCGATTCGAAGATCGCGCGCGACAGCTCGAACAGCAAGGCGGCGCGGTCGCGCGCATTGACCTCGATCACGGTGTAGCGGTTCGAGGCCCCGGCATCGACGAACACCGCGGGCTGGATCGTGAACGCTTCGGCGCGCCGTGCCAGGGCGCGCGACGCCAGCTTGTCCGCCGCCGGCAACTGGCCGCCGAGCGCGCTGGTCACCGAGGCTTCGAGCCGGCGCAGCTGGTGCGGATCGGCGAACGCCGTCCGGCGCATGTCCTGGACCAGGAAATTGTCGAGCGCCATGCCGTCGCCGGTGGTGTGGATGCGGGCGTCGATGATGTTGCCGCCAGCGATGCTGATCGCGCCGGCGAGCCGCGAGAACAGGCCCGGCCGGTCCTTGGCGTAGACGCTCACCAGGGTGGCGCCGCGTTCGGCCTGGACCGCGATCTCGATCGGCCCGGCGGCGTCGCCTTCGCGCGCGACCCGATCGATCAACCGGGCGTTGCGCTCGAGCACGTCGGGCGGCTCGGCGAGCCAATAGCTGTCGGGCAGCCGGCGGACATAAGCGGCGAAGCGGCTCGCGCTCCAGCCCAGCGCCGCGAACAAGGCATCCTGGGTCGCGGCGATCCGTTCCTTGCGCCCGGTCTGCTTGTGACCCAGCCGAAGCAGCTCCTCGGCCGAGTCGAACAGGTCGCGCATCAGCTGTCGCTTCCAGCCGTTCCACGTCCCCGGGCCGACCGCCCTGATGTCGACGATGGTGAGGATGAACAGCAGTCGCAGCCGCTCGAGGCTGGCCACCCGTTCGGCGAAATCCTGGATCGTCTTGGGGTCGGACAGGTCGCGCTTGAACGCGGTCGCCGACATCAGCAAATGCCAGCGCACCAGCCAGGCCACGGTCTCGGTCTCGGCGTCGGAGAGCCCGAGCCGCGGGCAGAGCGCCATTGCGACCTCGGCGCCGAGCATGCTGTGATCGCCGCCGCGCCCCTTGGCGATGTCGTGGAGCAGCACCGCGACGTAGAGCGTCCGCCGCGAGGAGATCTGCCCGAACAGGGTGGTCGCGAGCGGATGATCCTCCTTGAGCAGGCCGCGCTCGATCCGCGACAGCAGCCCAATCGCCCGGATCGAATGCTCGTCGACGGTATAGTGATGGTACATGTCGAACTGCATCTGAGCGACGACGCGGCCGAAATCGGGAATGAAGCGGCCGAACACCCCGGCCTCGTTCATCCAGCGCAGCACCGTCTCCGGATCGCGCGGGCTGGTCAGCACGTCGAGAAAGAGCGCATTGGCCTGCGCGTCGCCACGGACCCTGGCATCGATCAGCTTCGACTGGCGCGAGGCGGCGCGCATCGCCAGCGGATGAATTTCCAGGCCGTGGCGATCGGCGAGCGCGAACATCCGGATCAGCCGCACCGGATCCGCGGCGAGGAAGCTGTCGTCGGGAAGCGCGAGCCGGCCGCGATCGATCATGAAGCCTTCGAGCTTGCCCGGCCGCCGGCGGAAGGCGGGCAGGCCGATCCGGCGGCCGCGGCGCGCGAACTTCTCGTCGAGATGGGCGAGGAACACGCCGGTGAGGTCGCCGACCGTCTTCGCGTGCAGGAAATAATGGCGCATGAAGCGCTCGACCGCCGATTTTCCGGGCCGGTCGGCATAGTTCATCCGCACCGCAATCTCGCGCTGATAGTCGAAGGTCAGCCGCTCCTCGGCGCGGCCAGCGATCAGATGGAGATGGCAGCGCACCGCCCACAGGAAGCGCTCGGCGCGGTGGAACTGGCGCAGCTCGTCGGCGTCGAACAGCCCGACCTCGACCAGCTCGCCGACGGCGCGCAGCCGATAGGCATATTTGCCGATCCAGAACAGAGCGTGGAGATCGCGCAGCCCGCCTTTGCCTTCCTTGACATTGGGCTCGACGACATAGCGGCTGTCGCCCATCCGCTGATGGCGCTCCTCGCGCTCGGCCAGCTTCTCCTTGACGAACTCGGCGACATTGCCGGCGGCGACATCCTTCCAGAACCGGGTCGAGACCTCGTCCTGTATCGCTTCGTCGCCCCAGACATAGCGCCCTTCGAGGATCGCGGTGCGGACCGTCTGATCGGCCGCGCAGGCCCGGATCACCTCGTCGACGCTGCGCGTGCTGTGGCCGATTTTCAGGCCGAGATCCCAGAGCAGATAGAGGATCGATTCGATGACATTCTCGGTCCAGCCAGTGGGCTTCCACGGCGTGACGAAAGCGATGTCGACGTCGGAATGGAGCGCCATCTCGCCGCGGCCATAGCCGCCGACCGCCATCAGCAGCAGCCGCTCCGAAGTGGTCGGATTGGCGATCGGATGCAGCGCGCCGACGACATAATCATAGGCGACACGCAGCAGCTGGTCGGTGAGAAAGGCATAAGCCGCGGCCGCCTCGGTCCCGGCATATGGCCGTTCGTCGAGCCGCCGCGCGATCTCGGCGCGGCCGCCGGCGAGCGCCGCCTTGAGGATCCCGGTCGCCGCCGGACGCGCGATGTCGGCGAGGCTCTCGGCAACGGCGCGACGGTCGATGATCTCGCGCCGGTTGGGCACAGCGGCAAAGCGGGTGCTCATCAGCCGGCCTCCGCGCGCAGCCGCTTCAGCCGATAGACGAGCTCGAGCGCATCGCGCGGCGCGAGCGAGTCGGGCTCGACCGCATCGAGCGCCGCGAGCAGCGGATCCGGCGGCGCCTCGGCGCCGTCCTGGGCAATGGCGGCGAACAAGGGCAAATCGTCGAGCCCGGCCGCGATGCCGCCAGTGGCGGCGCGCCCGGCCTCGAGCCTGGCCAGCACCGCCTTGGCGCGGGCGAGCACCGGCGGCGGCAGGCCGGCGAGCTTGGCGACCGCGATGCCGTAGCTGCGGTCGGCGGGGCCGGTCGCGACCTCATGGAGCAGGACGAGATCGCCTTTCCATTCGCGCGCCCGGACATGGTGGAGCGAGAGCGCATCGAGCCGCTCCGCGAGCCGGGTCAGCTCATGATAATGGGTCGCGAACAGGCAGCGGCAGCGGCAGCCGTCGTGAATCGCCTCGACCACCGCCCAGGCGATGGCGAGGCCGTCATAGGTCGAGGTGCCGCGGCCGACCTCGTCGAGGATGACCAGGCTGCGCGCGCTTGCCTGGGCGAGGATCGCCGCGGTCTCGACCATCTCGACCATGAAGGTCGAGCGGCCGCGGGCGAGATTGTCCGAGGCGCCGACCCGGCTGAACAGGCGATCGACCAAGCCCAGCGTCGCAGCCGCCGCGGGGACGTAGGCGCCGGCCTGGGCAAGGATCGCGATCAAGGCATTCTGCCGCAGGAAGGTCGATTTGCCGCCCATATTGGGGCCGGTCACCAGCCACAGCCGCGAATCCTCCAGCAACCCGCAGTCATTGGCGACGAACCGCTGTCCGCTGGCCTTGAGCGCCTCCTCGACCACGGGATGGCGGCCCGCCTCGATCTCGAAGCGGCTGTCGTCGGCAAAGAGCGGTCGGCACCAGCCGTCTTCCGCGGCGCGTTCGGCCAGCGCCGCGGCGACATCGAGCCGGGCGAGCGCATCGGCGGCGGCGGCGGTCGGCTCGGCGCGCGCCAGCACCGACGCGGTTAAGGTTTCGAGATGCGCCGCCTCGGCGGCCAGCGCATGCGCCCCCGCCTGGCCGACGCGGAGCGCCTGCTCGTGCAGATCGGGGGCGTTGAAACGGACCACGCCGGCCAGCGTCTGCCGGTGGGTGAAACCCGATTCGGCCGTCATCAGCCGGTCGGCGTTCCGCGCCGGGACCTCGATATGATAGCCCAGCACATTGTTGTGGCGGATCTTCAGCGAGGCGATGCCGGTCTCGGTCCGATAGCGTGCTTCGAGCGCGGCGATCACCCGTCGCCCTTCGCCCCCCGTCGCCCGCAGCGCATCGAGCGCGGCGTCATAGCCCTCGGCGATATAGCCGCCCTGAGCGGCGTCGAGCGGCGGCGTCGGCACCAGGGCGCGCGCCAACAGGTCGATGAGCTCGCCAAGGCCGACCAAAGCGGGGAGCAACGAAGCGAGCAACGCCGGCGGATCGGCTTGTCGCGCGAGCGTCGCGTGCAGCCGCTGCGCGCCGTCGAGCCCGTCGCGAAGCTGACCAAGGTCGCGCGGTCCGCCGCGCCCGGCGACCAGCCGGCCAAGCGCGCGGCCGAGATCGGGGAGCGCGCGAAGCTGGCGGCGCAGGCCTTCGCGCGCCGCGGCGTCGCGTTCGAACAGGCCGACAAGATCGAGCCGCGCCTCGATCCGCGCCCGATCGAGCAGAGGCGCACCGAGATCGCCGGCGAGCAGCCGCGCCCCAGCCCCGGTGACGGTGCGGTCGATCGCCGCGAGTAGGCTGCCGGCACGCGCGCCGCTGGTGGATTGGGTCAGCTCGAGGCTGTCACGCGTGGCCGCGTCGATCATCATATGGTCGCCGGCGGCGAGCGCCACCGGCGGGCGCAGGAAAGGCAGCGACTCGCGCGCTACCTCGTCGAGATAGACGAGCAGCCCGCCGGCGGCGCAGAGCGCCGCGCGGTCGAACGCGCCGAAGCCGTCGAGCGTGGCGACGCCGAACCTTTGCCGGAGCCGCCGTTCGGCGGCGATGCTGTCGAAGCCGGCGCGGCGCGGCTGGGCACCGTCGATCGGCTCGGGCGAAACGATCTCGGCGGGGCCGAGCCGCGCCAGCTCGGCGTCGAGCCCGGACGCCGAGACCGAGACCAGTTCGAACCGGCCGGTCGAGACGTCGGCCGCGGCGATGCCGTAGCGATCGCCTGCTTTGGCGACCGCGGCGAGCCAGTTGGCGGCGCGGGCGTCGAGCAGCGCCTCCTCGGTCAGCGTGCCGGCGGTGACCACCCGGACGATCGCGCGGTTGACCACCGCCTTCGCACCGCGCTTCTTCGCCTCGGCCGGGCTCTCGACCTGTTCGGCAATGGCGACGCGATGGCCGGCCCTGATCAAGCGGGCGAGATAGGATTCGGCGGCGTGGATCGGCACGCCGCACATCGGGATCGGCGCGCCGTCATGCTCGCCGCGCGCGGTGAGCGCGATGTCGAGACAGGCGGCGGCGGTTCGGGCGTCGTCGAAGAACAATTCGAAAAAGTCGCCCATCCGGTAGAAGAGCAGGCAGTCTTCGGCCTCGGCCTTCAACGCCAGATATTGCGCCATCATCGGCGTCGGCGCGGGATCGGATTTGGGTCGGGCGCTGGCCATCACGGCGATCGATAGAGCCTTCGCGCCGGTTACGGAACCGCTTGCGATCGTTCGGCGGCCCGCGGGCGTCGGGTCGTCCCGATTCGCTCCCCCGTCACGGACTCCCCGTACCGGCCTTGCGGAGCCGCGGCGCCGCGGCCTACACCATCGGACAAACAGGGAGAGCGCGCGTGAGCGAGGGCAGCAACGTCAAATTCTCGGAAGCCGAGGCGCTGGAATTCCATGCCGGAGCGCGGCCGGGCAAGATCGAGATCATCGCCTCCAAGCCGATGGCGACGCAGCGCGACCTGAGCCTCGCTTATTCGCCCGGCGTCGCGGTTCCGGTCCGCGCCATCGCCGCCGATCCGGACTGCGCTTACGATTACACCGCCAAGGGCAATCTGGTCGCGGTGATCTCGAACGGCACCGCGATCCTCGGCCTCGGCAATCTCGGGGCGCTCGCCGCCAAGCCGGTAATGGAAGGCAAAGCGGTGCTGTTCAAGCGCTTCGCCGACGTCGATTCGATCGACATCGAGCTCGACACCGAAGATCCGGACAAGTTCATCGAAGCGGTCGCGCTGATGGAGCCGAGCTTCGGCGGCATCAACCTCGAGGATATCGGCGCGCCCGCATGCTTCATCATCGAGCAGGCCTTGCGCGAGCGGATGAACATCCCGATCATGCATGACGATCAGCACGGCACCGCGATCATCAGCGCGGCCGGGCTGATCAACGCCTGCTATCTGACCGGGCGCAAGCTCAAGGACATTCGTGTCGTGGTCAACGGCGCCGGCGCCGCGGCGATCGCCTGCACCGAGCTGATCAAGGCGATCGGCGTCCCGCACGATCATGTCCTCATGTGCGACCGCAAGGGCGTGATCTATCAGGGCCGCGAGGGGCTCGACCAGTGGAAGTCGGCGCACGCCGCCAAGACCGACCGCCGGACGCTCGAGGAAGCGCTCAAAGGGGCCGACGTCTTTCTCGGCCTGTCCGCCGCCGGCGCGCTCAAGCCCGAAATGGTCAAGGACATGGCGAAGAAGCCGATCATCTTCGCGATGGCCAATCCCGACCCCGAGATCACCCCGCCCGACGCCAAGGCGGCGCGCCCCGACGCGATCGTCGCCACCGGCCGCTCCGATTATCCGAACCAGGTCAACAACGTGCTCGGCTTCCCGTTCATCTTTCGCGGCGCGCTCGACGTGCGGGCGACGACGATCAACGAAGCGATGAAGATCGCCGCCGCCAACGCGCTCGCCGAACTGGCCCGCGAGGCGGTGCCCGAGGAGGTCGCGGCGGCTTATGGCGGCCGCGCCCACAGCTTCGGCGCCGATTATATCATCCCGGCGCCGTTCGATCCGCGGCTGATGGAGGTGGTGCCGGCGGCGGTCGCCCAGGCGGCGATGGACAGCGGCGTCGCGCGGCGGCCGATCGAGGACATGGCGGCCTACCGGACGGCTCTGCGCTCGCGGCTCAATCCGACCACGTCGGTGCTCACCCTCGCTTATGAGGCCGCCCGCGCCAATCCGCGCCGGGTGCTGTTCGCCGAAGGCGAGGAGGATGTCGTGCTGCGGGCGGCGATCGCGTTTCGCGACGGCGGCTACGGGATCCCGCTGCTGGTCGGCCGCGACGACGTCCACGATCGGCTGCGCGACCTGGGCGTCGAGGACCCGGAATCGTTCCAGGTCTTCAACAGCCGCAACTACCCGCGGGTGCCCGAGCTCGCCGACTATCTCTATACCCGGCTGCAGCGGCGCGGCTATCTCCACCGCGAGATGGAGCGGCTGGTCAACCAGGACCGCAACATTTTCGGCGCCTGCCTGCTCGCGCTCGGCGAGGCCGACGCGATGATCACCGGCGTCACCCGTCCCTATGCCCAGAATATGCGCCAGATCCGGCGGGTGCTCGATCCCAAGGAGGGGACGATTCCGTTCGGCATCCATGTCATGGTCGGGCAGTCGCACACGGTCTTCATCGCCGACACCACGGTGACCGAGCGGCCGGCGCCCGAGCAGCTTGCCGAGATCGCGATCGAAACCGCGGCGGTGGCGCGGCGGATGGGGCACGAGCCGCGGGTCGCCTTCCTGTCTTATTCCACCTTCGGCAACCCCGAAGGCAGCTTCCTCGACCGCATCCGCGACGCGGTGAAGCTGCTCGACCGGCGCGACGACATCGACTTCGAATATGAAGGCGAGATGCCGCCCGACGTTGCGCTCAATCCGGCGCTGCAGCGGGTCTATCCGTTCAGCCGCCTGACCGGTCCGGCCAACGTGCTGGTGATGCCGGGCCTACAGACCGCGAACATCGCGGCCAAATTGCTGAAGGAGCTTGGCGGCGATGCGGTGATCGGGCCGATGCTGGTCGGGATGAAGCACCAGGTCCAGGTCGCGCCGATGACGGCTTCGGCCTCGGACCTCGTTACTTTGGCGGTGCTCGCCGCCGGGCGGATCGTGCAGTAGATTTCCCTCACCCCCTGTCGCTGCCGCAATAGGTTCCCTTTCTCCAAAAATGGGAGAGGGATTTGGTACCACCGACAGCTGCCCGCTCCCATTTGGGGAGAAGGAAAACCGGCCGCAGGCCGGGAGGGTGGGTGCGCTCTATTGCGGATTGTCGGAAGTGTTGCCGCGCTGGCCGCCCTGGCCGACGGCGCCGATATTGCCGAACAGCTCCTGGAACAGGCTGCGGTGGCGACCAAGGGTCGGCGTCTCGTCGCCGGTCGGGTCGATCCGGGCGACCAGCTCCATGCCGCTGCGATCGACCCGCACGACATTGCCGGCTTCGTCGAAATGCACGCGCAGCACGGTCTGGCTGGAGGGGCGCGGCATGGCGAAAGCGAGCTGCCGGGTGTCGCGCGAGAGATAATACCAGTCGCGCTGATCGAACTGGCCGACGAAGGTCGGTCGGCCGAGCGTCCCGAGCACCGAATCGCGATTGTCGACACCGGGCTGGATCGCGGAAACCAAAGTCTCGTCGACGATAAAGCCTTGATGGTCGCGGATCGAGGCGCAGCCCGGCAGCAGCAGCGAAGCGGCCAGGGCGGCGGCGAGGATGAAGGGTGGTTGCTGCCGGAAACCCATCTCGATTCACTCTCCCGATCGTCGGTCCGCACCGGGCGGCCGGCGGACTTGACTAGCCTTTCCAATATGAACATCGCCCATCCGGCGCAAGCCGGAGCATCAATTGGCCTTCCTGCAGACTATCTTCGGCGCCCGCCGCGCCCGCGCCGCCCTCGAGCCGCTCTACCGCGCGATCGTCGCGCGCGGCCGCGATCCCTTATGGTATCGCGACGGCGGCGTGCCGGACACGCTCGACGGCCGGTTCGACATGATCGCGGCGCTGACCGCTTTGGTGCTGCTGCGCCTCGAGGACGAAGAAGGCGCGGCCGCGCAGGCGATCCTGCTCACCGAGGTGTTCGTCGATGACATGGACGCGACGCTGCGTCAGATCGGCATCGGCGACTATGTCGTCGGCAAACATGTCGGCAAGATGGTCGGCGCGCTCGGCGGCCGGCTTGGCGCGTTTCGCGATGCACGGGCCGGGGAGGCGGGCTTCGCCGATGCGGCGCGGCGCAACATCTTCCATGATGCGCCTCCCTCCGACGACGCGCTGGCGCTGGTCGCCGACCGGCTCGAGCGCTTCAGTGCCGCGCTCGACACTATCCGACTCGGGGCGCTGCTCGCGGGGGAATTGCCGTGACCGGGCCCGAATTCAGCCGGGCGGTGCGGATCGACAGCCTGAGCGCGGAGCCGTGGGCGCTGGCGATCGAAGCCGGCGAGGACGAGCGCCGCGCGCTCGCCGGCCGTTTCGGGCTGGTCGCGATCGATCGCCTCACCGCGGAGACCCTGTTGCGGCGCGATGGCGGCGAGGTCGTTGCAACCGGGCGGTTCGCGGCGGCGGTGACGCAAAGCTGCGTCGCGAGCGGGGCGCCGGTCGCGGCGGCGATCGAGGCGCGGTTCGAGGTCCGCTTCCGGCCGGAATCCGAGAGCGGCCGCGCCGGAGAGGAGATCGAGCTCGACGAAGGCGAGATGGACGTCATTTTCTATGCCGGCGAGGCGGTCGACATCGGCGAGGCCGTCGCCGAGACCCTGGCGCTGAGCCTCGATCCCTATCCCCGCGCGCCAGATGCCGAAGCGGCGCTCAAGGCTGCCGGGGTCAAGAGCGAGGAGGAAGCGGGGCCGTTCGGCGCGCTGGCGGGTTTGAGGGACAAGCTCAAGCCCTAACCCGTCATGCCAGCGAAGGCTGGCATCCAAGCTGAGTCAGGATGGACCCAGCCTACGCTGGGGTGACGGCCTGTTGGGGCCGTCAAAACGGAACATCATCGTCCAAGTCGCTGTCGAAGGCCGCGGGCTGGGGCCGCGACTGCTGGCGTGCGCCGCCGCCGCCGTCGCCCGAGCCGCCGAAACTGTCGCCATAATCGTCGCTGCCGCCGCCGCTGTCGCGCCTGTCGAGCAACACCAGCTCGCCGCGGAAGCGCTGCAGCACGACTTCGGTCGAATAGCGATCCTGGCCCGATTGATCCTGCCATTTGCGGGTCTGGATCTGGCCCTCGAGATAGACCTTCGAGCCCTTGCGCAGATATTGCTTGGCGACCCGGCCGAGATTTTCGTTGAAGATCACGACCCGGTGCCACTCGGTCCGCTCCTGGCGATTGCCGTCGCGGTCCTTCCATTGCTCCGAGGTGGCGACGCGCAGGTTCACGACCTCGCCGCCATTATTGAGCGAGCGTGCCTCCGGATCGTCGCCGAGGTTGCCGACCAGGATCACCTTGTTCACGCCCGCCATCTTCGATCTCCCTTCGTCGCTCCGCATAGGACAGCGCGGCGCGCCGGCGCAACCCTAGGCCGCCGCCTTTGCCGGCCGGCGCGCATAGAGGAAACCGGCGACGAGCAGCAAAGCGGTGACGAACTGCGCGACGAGCGTTTCGAGCGTCGGATAGACGCCGAGCATGACGCTGCGCGGGAAACCGGAAAGCGGGGTCACGCCGATCAGGCCGGCTTCCTGCAGCGCCGCGAAGCCCTTGCCGGCGAGCACGACCGCGAGCACCGCGATCATGGCGGCGCTATAGGCGAAGAATTTGGCGATCGGCAGCCGCGCGCTCATGCGCAGCATCGCCCAGGCGATCAGTGCCAGCAGCGCCACTCCGGCCGCAATCCCGCCGGCCATCGCGACGCTTTGGCCCTGGCCGCCAAGCGCGGCGAAGAAGATGATCGTCTCGAACACCTCGCGATAGACCGCGACGAACGACAGGACGAAGAGCAGCCAGACCGAACCGCCGCCGAGCGCGCGGTCGAGCTTGTCCCGGACATAAGCCTGCCAGGCGCCGACCTGTGCCTTGCCGTGCATCCAGATCCCGACGAACAGCAGGATCGCGGCGGCGAGCAGCGATCCGAAGCCTTCGGTCAGCTCACGGCTCGCACCGCTGATGTTGATGACATGGTTCGCCGCCCACCAGGTCGCGACGCCGGCGACGAGCGCGGCGATCCAGCCGCCATGGACCCAGCGCAGCAGCTCGCGCCGCTCGGCGCGGACCAGGAAGGTGATCATCGCGACCACGATCAGCAGCGCTTCCAGCCCTTCGCGCAGCAGGATCGCGAAAGCGCCAAGGAAGGTCGACGCGCCGCTCCCCGCCTCCGGCGCAAGCGCGGCCTCGGCTTCGCCGAACAAAGCCTGGAGCCGCCCGGCGTGCGCCGTGACCTCGGCGAGCGGCGCGCCGCGGCCTATCGCCGCGCGCAGCGCTCCCGATTCGCGCTCGACCCTGGCGACCAGGCCGCCGTCGCGGGCGTTGAGCAAGGCTTCGACCGGCTCGAAGCCATCAAGATAGGCGGCGAGCGCAAGCTCGCCGGCATGGTCGCGTTCGCCGCGCCCATAAGCGGCGATGCTCTGCCGCAGCAGGTCGCGCGCGACATTGAGCGTCTCCGCACCGCCATGGCCCTGCATCAGCACGGCCGGATCGTGGCGCAGATAGGCCATGACCGCGGCAGCGCGCTCCTCGCCGATGTCGCGCGCCAGCGCCGCCGGGGTCAGGGCGACCAGAGTCGCGATATCGGGGATGCGCGTGCGCAGCGCGGGATCGTCGGCCCAGATCCGGCCGCCCTGCTTGGCCAGCGCGTCAGGATAAGCGAAGCGGCCGGCATGGACGGCGAGCGCCCAGCGGTCTTCGTCCGGCAGATTGGCGAAGCCCTGCATCGCCGTCCCTTCGAGACCCTGACCGATCACCTGGTAGAGCGCGAACAGGCTGCGCTCGCGCGCCCGGGCGCGATCCGCGAAAGCGACCGGCGGCGGATCGAGCTGGCGCGCGGCCGGGGTGTCGGCGGCGCCGGTCATGCCATGGCAGGTTGCACAATGCTGGGCGTAGAGCGCGGCGCCGCGGGTCAGATCGGGGATCGCGGTCGGCGCCAGCGGCACCGGGTAGGCCGCGAGCAGCCGTGCGGCGAGGCCATGGGCAAGCCGCTCGATCTCGACCGGCGGCGCCTTGCGCTCGACCGCCGCCTGAAGCCCGCGCGCGCCGGTGAGCAAAGCGGCGCGCTGCGGCCGCGCCGGCAGGGCCGCGATGCGCCGCGCCACCGAACCGCTGAACTCGCGCATCTCGGCATATTCGGCGTCGCTGACGATGCGGCCGTTCTGCACCGCGCCGGGATAGTCGACCGCGACATAATCGAGCAGCCGCCAGGTGGTCTGGACCGCTTGGTCGCCGGTTTGCGCCGCGGCCGGCGCGGCGATCGCGAACAGCAGCAGGACGACAAGCAGCCGGCGGAGCAAGACGAAACAGTCGGGCATAAGCGTCCCAGATGGTGCAAACCCGTCAAGCCTAACTTTTTTGCGACTGAGTATCAATAGCGACAATGGGCTTTGCGCGCGCGCCGCTTTTCCAGGGCCGCGATATCATTTCTTTACCAATTTCTGAGAGCAGGAACGGCCGTAACGGAGAGCCGTCTTGCCCAATAGCCCCGCTTTGCCCGCCCGCGCGCGGCTCGACCTCGATCTGGTCGAGAAATTCCTGGTCGCGACCTTCATGGCGGTGCTGGCGTCACGGCTGGTTCCGGTGGTGGTCGCGACCCATGCTTTGCCACCGCTGCTGCTGCTGATCTCCGAGGGCGTCGTCGTCCTGTTCATCCTGCTCCGCCGCCCGACCGAGGACATTTCGCGGCGCGGCGGCGACTGGTTCGTGGGTCTCGCCGGGACCCTGCTGCCGTTGATGGCGATCGCGCCCGAGGGCCGGTCGTTGATCGCGATCGCCGCCTGCGAGACGGTGATGATCGCCGGTTTCCTGCTCCAGCTTTCCGCCAAACTGACGCTGCGGCGCAGCTTCGGCGTCGTCGCCGCCAATCGCGGCGTCAAGGCGAGCGGACCTTATCGGATCGTCCGCCATCCCATGTATGCCGGCTATGCGCTGACCCATATCGGCTTCCTGCTCTCGGGCCCGACCTGGTGGAATGTCGCGATCTACGGTTCGACCCTCGTCATTGCCGTGCGCCGGATCCTCGCCGAAGAGCGCGTGCTCGGCGTCGATCCCGCCTATGAGGCGCTGCGGCAGAAGGTCCGCTACCGCTTGCTGCCGTTCGTCTTCTAGGACGCGCCGCAATGGCATTCCTCTCCGAGCTGCTCGATTTCCGCCTGTTCCTGGTCGCGGCTTTCATCTTCCTGCCGCTCGAGCGCCTGTTCGCCAAAAGCAGGGGCCAGAAGGTGCTGCGCCGCGACTGGGGCAACGACCTCGTCTACGTGTTCGTCAACGGCGTGGTCATCCGACTGGGCCTGATCGCGGTCGTATTGGCGACCCTCGCCGCAAGCCGGGTCGCGGTGCCGGAGGGCCTGCGCGCCGCGGTCGCCGATCAGCCGCTCTGGGTGCAGGTCATCGAGGTGTTCCTGCTCGCCGATCTCGGCTTCTACGCCCTCCACCGTCTGTTCCACGCGGTGCCGGCTTTGTGGCGGATCCACCAGATCCATCACAGTATCGAGGAGATGGACTGGCTCGCCGCTGCCCGGGTCCACCCGATCGACCAGATCCTGACCAAAGGCGCGTCACTGCTCCCCTGCTTCGCGCTCGGCTTCTCGGAATGGGCGATCGGACTGTTCGCGATCGCCTATCACTGGCATTCGCTGCTGCTCCATTCGAACATCCGGCTGAGCTTCGGCCCGCTCAATCGGCTGATCGCGTCACCCGATTTCCACCACTGGCATCATTGCCGCGATCGCGAGGCCTGGGACCGCAATTTCGCCGGTCAGCTCGCGCTCTGGGATTATCTGTTCGGCACGGCCTTCCTGCCTCGAGGCCGGACCGCCGAACGCTTCGGCATCGGTGATCCGATCCCGGCCGGCTATCCCGCCCAATTGCTCCACCCGTTCAGACGGCAGGATACCGAAGCCGGCCAAGGAACCGGCTCAGCGACGGCAGCCGCGTTCCCCGCCAGCGCGCCTTGAACGTCTCGAAGCGCATGACATCATCGATGCGGCGATCGAGGAAAGCTTTTGTGTCGGCCAGGTCTTCGCCATCATCGTCGAGAAAGACCAGACTGGTCGCGCCATAGACCGCAACCAGGATCGCCCGCTTCGAATAATGATTGAAGTCGGTCGCATCGTCGCCCGCGACCCGCCAGATCCGGTCCGCGCTGCGCCAGGCGAGCCGCGCCGAAGCCAGCGCGTTCTTCGGCAAGGCAAGCATAGCGAGCGCCCGGCGCAATGCCTCGCGGTGGGGCCGGATCGCCTCGAGCCGGAACAGGACCAGCGCGCGGATTCGCTCGCGGATCTTGAGCGCCGCGATCCGCTCGGGAGGGAAAGCCGCCAGCATCGCCTTGTCGATCGCATCGAACCAGCAATCGATCATCTCGGCCGGGCCGCCTGGAAACGCAAGTGCCGCGCGGTTGGCCGGGACGCCAAGCTCGTTCGCCGCCGTCGCCAGCACGGCAGTGGACCAGCCGTCGAAGGCGGCATGCGCGGGTAGCAACGGCGCCAGTGCCGCGCGAAGCTCATCCAAAGTCATCTCGGCGGGCGCGACCATGACGGTTCAATGAGCCGCGGGCGCCGCGGTTGCAAGCTTGCGCTCCGGCAGCCGGATCAGCACCAAAGCGGCGCAGATCAGGAGCGCGCCGATGCCGTCACCAAGCGTCAGGCGCTCGCCATAAGCGGCCCAGCCGATCAGCGCCGAGACGATCGGCTGGATCAGGAAGCAGAGCCCGACCAGCAGCGGTGGAAAATAGGCCATGGCGTAAACCAGCAGTCCCTGACCAACGAGCTGGCTGCTGAGCAAGAGCAGGATGACCGGCGTCCAATCGGTGGGGACGACCGACTCGCCGATCGCCAGCGCGAACAGCAGCAAAGGCAAAGCGCCGGCGGCGGTGGCGATGGCGAGCACCGGAAAGGGCGCCATCATCCGGCGGGCGCGGTCGATCACGATCAGATAGAGCGCGTAGAAAAAGGCGGCGAACAAAGCGAGCAGGTCGCCGGTGAAATAGACGTGCGACAGCTCGTAGCTGCGGCCGAGCAGCAACGCAGTGCCCGCCGCAGCGAGCAGGAGGGCCAGCGTCTGGATCCGGCGCGGCAGGCTTCTGATCAGCAGGAAGCCGTAGATCGCGAACAGGAAGCTCGCGAAATTGCCGAACAGGGTGGCATTGGCGAGCTTGGTGCGCAGGATGCCCTCGTGCCAGGCGGCGAGATCGGCGGCGAACAGCAGACCGGCCACCGCCACCGCGAGGATCAGCGGCCAGCCGGGAAACGGCGTGCCACGGCCCTGCCGCACCGCCAGCCAGGCGAGGAATGGGACCGCCAGGGCCAGCCGCCAGAATCCGGTCGCGACCGGGCCGATATGCCCGACGTCCTGGGCGAGCCGGACCAGCCAGGGGCCGACCGCCAGCACCAGATTGGCGAGGATCAGCGCGGCAAAAGCGAAACGGGGCGGAGCGGACGCGTGCATTTCGGTTTGCGTCTTTCTCCGCTGAGCAATCCGCCGACGACAGGCCGGCGGTCTCCGACAGGCCCAAATCGGCCCTAAGCGAGACGCGCGCGCAAGGCGAGCATGGCGAGCGCGGCTTTGGCCGCTTCGCCACCCTTGTTCTTTTCGTCGGGGCGGGCGCGGGCGAGGGCCTGGGCTTCGTTCTCGACGGTCAGGATGCCGTTGCCGATCGCGAGGCCGTCGAGCGTCAAGGCCATCAGCGCGCGCGCGCTCTCGCCGGCGACGATCTCGAAATGATAGGTTTCGCCGCGAATCACTGCGCCCAGCGCGACGAAGGCGTCGAACCGCTCGCTCTCGGCCGCGAGCGCGATTGCGCCGGGGATTTCGAGCGCGCCCGGGACGGTGATCGTCTCATGGCTGTGGCCCGCCGCCTCGATCGCGGCGCGTGTCCCGGCGAGCAGCAGGTCGTTGAGATGGGCGTAGAAGCGCGCTTCGACGATCAGGATGTGCGCCATCTCAGCCGGCATCCGGAATTGGCCGCTCGCCGACGATGGCGAGGCCGTAGCCGGCGAGCGCGACCGGCGTGTGATGGCTGTTGGTCAGGAGGATCATGTCGTGCACCCCCAGATCGGCAAGGATCTGGGCGCCGACGCCATAGTCGCGAAGCTGCTCATGGTCGCGCTCCTCGGCCTGACCGGCGCGGACCTTGAGCGCCATGGTCACAGAGCCCGGTGTCGGCCGGCTGATCACCACGATCGCGCCCGAGCCCTCCTCGGCGATCGCCTTCATCGCGCCTTCGAGCATGCCGCCGCGGTCGCCCGATTCGGCGAAAGCATCGGCAAACAGGCTCAGGGCATGCATTCGAACCAACGTCGGCTTGTCCGGATCGATCCGGCCCTTGACCAGAGCGATCTGCTCCAGGCCCGAAGCCTTGTTCATATAGGTCTTGGCGGTCCAGGTGCCGCCCCAGTGGCTCTCGAACTGAGCCTCGGCGGCTGGCTCGATCAGCCGGTCCTTCTTGAGCCGGTGGGCGATCAGGTCGCGGATGGTGCCGATCTTGAGATTGTGGAGTTGGGCGAAAGCGAACAGATCGTCCATCCGCGCCATCGTGCCGTCGTCTCCCATGATCTCGCAGATCACACCTGAGGGATTGAGGCCGGCGAGCCGGGAGACGTCGACCGCGGCCTCGGTATGGCCGGCGCGGACCAGCACCCCGCCGTCGCGCGCCATCAGCGGAAAGACATGGCCCGGGGTGACGAGATGATCGCGGCCCTGCGCGGCGTCGATCGCAACCGAGATGGTCCGCGCCCGATCGGCCGCGGAGATCCCGGTGGAAACCCCGTGCCGCGCCTCGATCGAAACGGTGAAGGCGGTTTCGAGCCGGCTGTCATTGTGGCGCGCCATCAGCGGCAGATCGAGCTGGTCGACCCGCTCGCGGGTCAGCGCCAGGCAAATCAGGCCGCGACCATGTTTGGCCATGAAGTTGATCGCATCGGGCGTCGCCATCTGGGCGGGAATGACCAGATCGCCCTCATTCTCGCGATCCTCATCGTCGACCAGAATGAACATCCGGCCGTTGCGCGCCTCGTCGATGATCTGCTCGGGGGTGGCCATCACCCCCTTGCTGCCGCCGGTAAGGAACCGCTCGAGCTTGAGCAGAGTCTCGGCGGTCGGATTCCAGTCTGAATCGCCGAGCTTGCGCAGCGAATTGGGATGGAGCCCGGAGGCACGCGCCAGCCCCGCCCGGCTCATCTCGCCGGCCGAGACCATCTCGCAAAGGCGGTCGATCAGAAGGGTGCTCATGCGCACGGCGTATCACACCACAATGTGACTCTGCAAGAGGGCAATCACATTGTGTAGCACTTGGCCCCTTGGCATACGTACGACTCGCCTGAGTCTGTTTCTGGCACGGCTCGTCGTGAAGGAGCCACTGCTCGTCGTGACTTTCCCCCCGTTTGTTCCTATTTGATTCGTTCTATCGGGGAGAAGTCGGCCAGTGATCCTAACTGATTCGGACATCAAGGCTGCACTGGACGCTGGCGAGATTGTGATTGCCGCGCCCGGTGAAACTTATGCCGAGGCTCAAATCCAGCCCGCCAGTATTGACCTCAGGGTGGGCGACGAAGGCGCGACAACCAAGCATAAACAGCGGGTGGATATTGCCCAAAGGGGCCTGATAATTCTGGAGCCTGGGGACTTCGGGGTCATCTGTATATTGGAGCACGTCAAGCTAGGCGCTCAATATGTCGGTCGAATCGGTCTTCGATCGAAATATGCGCGCAAGGGCCTGATCGCGACGACCGGCCCTCAGATTGACCCAGGCTTTGAGGGAAGCATCAAGGTCGGGTTGGCGAACCTAACCCCGAGGGCGGTTCCTCTTTCGCATCGAGATGACCTCCTGACGCTAGAAATCCATCGGCTCGAGAAACCCGCTACGAACCCTTACAGCGGCCCCTACCAAGGCAAGTACGGGCTTTCGGTCGAGGACCTGGACTCAATCGCGGAGGGAGATGGCATGGCATTCTCAGAGGTTCTTACGTCGCTACGGTCCCTCAGTGCGAACGTGGCTGATCTGAGCGGGAAAATGAGCGACCTCGCCGGGCAGATGAAAACGACACAGTGGATGGTCCCTTTGATCGTTACGATTGGGCTTGGCGCGATTGCGATCATCGTGGCGATACAATGACGCCATGACCACCTTAAGCGAAGCCTCGCGATTAGCGCGAGTAGAGACGCTTGTACGGCAACAGGGCTATCTTGTTTGGGTCCTGCTGGTCGCCACGATCCTGGATACGGCTTTCATGCTGTATCATTGGCAGGGCCAGTCAGATAACCCGGATTTCGACCATATCGCAGTGGCCCTGTCTGCCTTTCAGATAACGTTCGCTGTCGCTGCCCTCTACGGATTTTGGGCGCTTCGCGGCTTGACCAGGGAAACCGCTCAAGACGTGGCCGAAATTGAGGTAAGGCGTATCGCTCCCTCGCTAGTTGCCCGTGAAGTTGAAAGCGCCCTCTCGGCAATGGGCAGCGGCGTTACCATATCAGATGACGACGTGGCCAAGATTGTGGCGGCGTTGGGTGAAGGAGAGAAGCGTGGACAATGAACTCCAAGTGGTCGCGAGGCACATTGCCAAGGCGCCCGCCGTAAACCTCTCTGACATCTTTGAGGACTTGGGCGTTCTGTATGAGGAAATGTCGCTCTGGAATGGCGCATCTGGCTGGATTGAGCGCGACGGTGAGACGTACAAAGTGGTCGTCAATGCCGACGAACCGGTAAACCGGCGACGCTTCACTGCGGCTCATGAACTCGCCCACTACCTGCTTCATCGCGATCTAATGGACCACAAAGGCCGCGCCCACCGCCACACCGACGTTCTGTTCGGCGGTGAACAACCTAGCGGTTCCTCGCGCATTACTCGCCAGCATGAGATCCAGGCCAATCGTTTGGCCGCACAGATTTTGATGCCAGCGAACCGGGTTAAGGAAATGTGGGCGGCGAACCAGTCTGTCGAAAATCTGGCTCACCAGCTTCACGTTTCCCGCGCAGCTATGGAGATTCGCCTGAAAAATTTGGGGCTCATGCAGTGACAACGCTGCGCGAGGCCCGCGAAAAGGGCAAGCTGAAGGAGTTTATCAAAGAGCGCGAAGCCGAGACAGGCGACGCAGCCGCGATGGACAGGGCGATCAGCTCAATGGGCGGAAAGTCGTCAGAAGCTCCGAAAGCATCGTCTCGGCGCAATCGCGACGGTTGAACCGAAACTCGGCTTCCTTGGCATATTTCCAGAGGTGTTTGCCGGAAACGTGAATATGCGTTCCATTGATCGACCGCTTTAACTGCGCCCAGAAATTCTCGATCCCCTGAACGTGAGTGCCGGTCGGGCTGACGTAGAAGCCACGGCTATGGTTCACGGTGCGATGCTCATACCCGAGAGTGCCGACGTCCTGATAACTGCGAAGCTCGTCGGTGTGTACGATCGACCCCGGCGCAACGTTGGCGGTGACGGCAGGGAGGAGGCTGTGCTTGCGATTGTCGGGCACGATGGTCGTCAGGACCGCGCCGTCGCGCTCCAACATGCCCATGACCATCGTCTTGTTCTGGCGCTGGCTGCGGCTCTGCCCGTCGCCACGGCGGAAACGAAGGCTGCCACCGATCATCGTCTCGTCAATCTCGACAATCTTGCCCTCGCCGCCGACCGGCGCGTCACCGTCAACGTCTGCCATATGCTTGCGAATTTCGTCGGCCATCCGCCAAGCCGTCTTGTACGTCACACCGAGTTGGCGCTGTAGCTCCTTTGCGGCCACCCCGTTGCGGGTCGTGGTGTAGAGAAAAATCGCATAGAACCAAAGCTGTAGGGGGGTCCGCGTCTTAGCAAACGGGGTGTTCACAGTCGGATGTAGATGGTGGCCGCACCACTGGCAGGAATAGGCCCGTTCTGCCTTGATCCGGTGCCATTTCGAGGGCCGATCGCAGGACGGACACGTGTAGCCTTGGCCGAACCTGATTTCGAACAGGTGCTTCAGGCAGGTTTCGTCATCCGGGAACAGCTTGAAAAACTGGCGGATCGTAAGGGGTTTCGTGCTCATACCCCATCATATACCCCTTACGTTCTACGTATGTCAAGGGGATAATCCGCCATTGTGTTGCCACGACTTTCGAGGATTCGGCCGAGATAGCGGGCGAGAAGGTCGATCTCGATGTTGATCCGCCGTCCGGCCCGAATGTCTGCGAAATTGGTCTGGGCGGCGGTATGGGGGATGATGTTGACGGTGAAGCGGACGCCGCCCGCCGGCGCTGTCTCGACGTCATTGACGGTCAGCGAAACGCCGTCGAGCGCGAGCGAGCCCTTGGACGCGATATAAGGCGCAAGATCATCGGCCGCGGTGACGACGATCCGGTTCGAATCGCCAATGCGGTCGACCGTTTCGACCTCGCCGATCCCGTCGACATGGCCGGTGACGATGTGCCCGCCGAGCTCGTCGCCGATCCGCAACGCGCGCTCGAGGTTGAGGGGCGCGCCCTGGGTCCACATGCCCGGCGCGGTCCGGCTCTGGGTCTCGGCCGAGACATCGACGGCGAACCAGTCGTCGCCCTTGTCGACCACCGTCAGGCAGACCCCGGAGCAGGCGATCGACGCGCCGAGATCGACCCCGGACAGGTCATAATGGCAGCCGATCCTGACCCGCAGGTCGTCGCGCGTCTCTACGGCGTCGATCCGTCCGACATCGGTGACGATCCCGGTGAACATCTATCGGCGCCGCCCGATCGTCATCATGTCTCCGGCGATGCTCATCGCAGCCGCTCGTAGACTTCGCGCCGGTCGCTGCCAAGCGCGTGCGATTCGATCAGGCGCCAGCGGCCATGTGCGTCGGAGAGGCGCTCGAGGCCGATCAGGCCGACCGACGGCTTGCCGTCACCGATGATGATCGGCGCGCGGTATATCAGAAGGCGGTCGACGAGGTCGGCGGCGAGGAAGGCGGTCGCCGCGCCGCCGCCGCCCTCGACGAGCAGGTCGTTGACGTCGTCGAGGCCGAATATGTCCTGCGGGCTGCCGAGCTGCGTCCAGCCGGCGGCACCCCTGCCGGTGGTGAGCAGCGCCCGCCGCGGCTGATGGTCTTCATATCCTTCGAGGCGGACGTCGAGCTTCGGCTTGTCCGACGCATAGGTGCCGCGGCCGACGAGGATCATGTCGGCGCCGGCGCGCTCGCGATGGACGTCGGCGCGCGCCTCCTCGCCGGTGATCCAGCGGCTTTCGCCCGAGGCCAGCGCGATCCTGCCGTCGATCGATAGCGCAAGTTTCAGGGTGACCGCGGGCCGTCCGCGCCGGACGCGGCTTAGATAGCCGGCGAGCGAGCGTTCGGCGGCCCCGGCTTCGAGTCCGCACTCGACCGCGATCCCCGCGCCGCGCAGCCGGGCGAGGCCCTCGCCGTCGGTGCGCGGATCGGGGTCGCCGAGCGCCACCACCACCCGCGCCGGCCGCGCTTCGATGAGCAGGTCGGCACAGGCCGGGCCGCGCCGGCTCTGATGCGCGCACGGCTCGAGGGTGACGTAGACGGTGCCGCCGCGGGCGACGATCCCGGCCTGTTCGAGCGCCACCGCCTCGGCGTGCGGCCGCCCGCCCGGCTGGGTCCAGCCGCGGCCGATCAGCTCGTCATTGCGGACGATGATGCAGCCGACATGGGGATTGGGCGCGGTCCGGCCGCGGCCGCGCTCGCCAAGCGCAATCGCCGCCTCCATCCACCGCGCGTCGTTCAAATGCCGAGCCGGTTGAGGCTCTCGTCGAGCCGCTGGAATTCGCGCTGGCGCCGGCGCTCGCGCTCGCGGCGCGCCACCAGATCGGCCTGCTGCTTGGCCTTGATCTCGGCGTCGCTGCGGTCCGCGCGCCAGCTGTCGACATAATAGATCGTCCGGCGCGGGGTGAGGTTGGTCTGACCATCGAAATAGAAGCTGACGACGATTCCGATCGGGATCAGCACGGCGAGCAGGGCGGCGACCCATTGATGGCGCGGCCGGTCGCGCCAGAAGGCGCGGATGTCGGCCCAAAGGGCGCGAGGCGAGGCGGGCCGGGGCAACGGCATGAGGCCAAGATAATGCGCCGCCGCCGCCGCCGCCAGCCCCGCGCGCTGGGCTCAGGCCTGGCCCTCGAGGACGAAGCGCAGCGACATGATCTTGGTGCTCTCGACCGGCTGGCCGTCGAGCGTCGCCGGCCGGAACCGCCAGCGGGTCAGCGCCTGGCGCTCGGCGGCGCGCCAGAAATCGTCGCTGGTCGCCGAGATCCGCTCGACCGCCCTGACCCGGCCGTCGACCCCGATTGTCACCCGCATCTGCACCGTCCCTTCGCGGCCGGCGCGCTGCTCGGACGTCGGGTAAGGCGGCTGCAGCGCAGCGGCATAGCGGGGATCGACCTCGGCCCCGCGCCGCACCGGCACATGCGCTGGCGGATCTGGCGGCGACACGATCGTCCCGTCGCCGATCCGTGGATTGCCGGGCGGCTCGATCGGCCAGTTGGGGAGCGTCGGCGTGATGTTGGACAGGTCGACAATCGTGGTCGCCCGGGTCGGAATCGGCGGCCGCTCTGTGGTTTGCGGCGGCGGCGGTGGCGGCTGATCGGGCAGCGGTGGTTCGATGAACTCGATCCTGGTCCGGCCGAAATCATAGGGAACGATCGGCGGGCCCTTGATCATCACCACTGCGCCGAGCACTGCGGCGTGGAGCAGGACGACGGTGGCGAAGCCGGTCGGACTGGCGCGTCTTTGTTCGAAAAACCCTTCACTCATGGCTCTTCTCCTCTCTGTCCGGCGCCGACACGCGGACCAAGCGCGCCGCGCGTTGGCGAGACGAGTGATACATTATAACGTGATGATATACTATACCAATTTTATGAAGCAGGCACGGCGGGCGCTGGCCGCCTCAGCGCGCCGCGGCGCTCAGGCGGGCGATCGTTTCGTCCTTGCCGATCAAGGGAAGCAAAGCGGCCATTTCCGGTCCGCTGTCGCGGCCGGTCAACGCCCGGCGGAGCGGCAGGAACAGTGCCTTTCCCGCGCGTCCGCTGCTTTCCTTTAAGCTTAAAGTAAGTTGTCCCCAGGGCGAATCCGACCAGTCGATCGCCGCCGCCGCCGCCGTCGCCTGACGGAGCAGCGGCTGGTCCTCGGCGGCTGCCGGCTGCTCGACATGGCCGTGGAGAATCTCCCACCAGCCGGCGGCCTCGGCGACATTCCTGAGGTTGGGCCGGATCGCGACCCAATCGGCTTCGGCCATCCCGGCCGGCAAACGGTCGCCGATCGCCGCGAAATCGAGCTGATGGACGATCCGGGCGTTCAGCGACGCGAGCTCGTCCAGGTCGAATCGCGCCGGCGCCCGGCCGAAGCTCGAGAAATCGAACCCGGCGATCAACGGCGCCATATCGGTCACCGGCTCGACCGGCAGGCTGGTGCCGATCCGGGCGAGCTTGGCGAGCAGCGCGATCGGCTCGATGCCGGTGTCGCGCAGGCCCTCGACGCCAAGCGAACCGAGGCGCTTGGCAAGCTTCCCCTCCGCCCCGACCATCAACGCCTCGTGCGCGAAGGCGGGCGGCGCGGCGTCGAGCGCGGCGAACATCTGCAGCTGCAGACCGGTATTGGTGACATGGTCCTCGCCGCGCACGACGTGGGTCACGCCGAGCTCGATATCGTCGACCGCGCTCGGCAGCATGTAGAGCCAGCTGCCGTCGGCGCGGCGGATCACCGGATCGCTGAGCAGCGCCGGATCGAGATGCTGCGGGCCGCGAATCAGGTCGTCCCATTCGATCGGCGCCTCATGATCGAGCTTGAAGCGCCAGTGCGGCCGTTGGCCTTCCGCCTCGAGCCGTGCCCGGTCGGCGTCGCTCAGCGCCAGCGCCGCGCGGTCGTAGACCGGGGGCTTGCCGCGGCCGAGCTGGACCTTGCGCTTGAGCTCGAGCTCCTGGGCACTCTCATAAGCGCGATACGCGCGCCCGGCCTCGGCGAGCCGCGCCAGCGCCGCCTCGTAGCGGTCGAATCGTTCGGACTGGCGATGGGTCTCGTCCGCCGTCAGTCCGAGCCAGCCGAGATCCTCACCGATCGCCTCGGCGAAGGCCGCGGTGCTGCGCTCGCGGTCGGTGTCGTCGAGCCGCAGGATGAACCGACCACCCTGTTGGCGCGCCCACAGCCAATTGTGCAACGCGGCGCGAATATTGCCGACATGGAGGCGCCCGGTGGGCGACGGGGCGAAACGGGTGGCGACGGACATCGACGCCGTCTAGGCCCGCCACCCCTGCCGGGCAACGCTCTTGCCTTCGCGGGCACGCGCCGTAAGAGAGGGCGCCATGAAGCTCATGTCGGGCAATTCGAACCCGCCTCTCGTCCAGGCGATCGCCCAATATCTCGAAATTCCGATCACCCAGGCGAGCGTGCGGCGCTTCGCCGACGAGGAGATTTTCGTCGAGATTCACGAAAATGTCCGCGGCGAGGACGTGTTCATCGTCCAGTCGACCTCCTATCCGGCCAATGACAATCTGATGGAGCTGCTGATCTGCATCGACGCGCTGCGGCGCGCGTCGGCGAAGCGGATCACCGCCGTCCTGCCTTATTTCGGCTATGCCCGGCAGGATCGCAAACCGGGCCCGCGCACCCCGATCTCGGCCAAGCTGGTCGCCAATCTGATCACCATCGCCGGCGCCAACCGCGTGCTTTCGGTCGATCTCCATGCCGGGCAGATCCAGGGTTTCTTCGACATCCCGACCGACAATCTCTACGCCGCGCCGGTGATGTCGGCCGACATCCAGGCGCGCTTCGCCGGCCGGAGCATCACCGTGGTCTCGCCCGATGTCGGCGGCGTGGTCCGCGCCCGGGCGCTCGCCAAGAGGCTCGACAACGCGCCGCTGGCGATCGTCGACAAGCGCCGCGAGCGGCCCGGCGAATCCGAGGTGATGAACATCATCGGCGACGTTGCCGGCCGCTTCTGCATCCTGATCGACGACATCGTCGATTCGGCCGGAACCCTGTGCAATGCCGCCGCCGCGCTCAAAGAAGCGGGGGCCGAAGACGTCGTCGCTTATTGCACCCATGGCGTCTTGTCCGGCGGCGCCGTCGCGCGCGTCGACACCTCGGTCATGCGCGAGCTGGTCATCACCGATTCGATCGGGGCCTATGATGCCGCGGACGCCGGCGCGAAGATCCGGATCCTGACGATCGCGCCGCTGCTCGCGGAGGCGATCAAGCGGATCGCCGACGAATCTTCCGTCTCCAGCCTGTTCGATTGATCTCAAGCGCTCGCGGCGGGCGATCCGGGGGATCGGCCGCGACGGAAGATTTTCCGTCTCCAGCCTGTTCGATTAGGCTCCGGCTGCCGTCTTCCCGGGTGCAACCCTAATTTTCGGACGGCGCCCAGGGATCGTAGCTGCCGAAGCTCCAGACATAGCCTTCGGGGTCGCGCGCCGAATAGACGCGGCCGCCATAATCCTGGTCCTCGGGCGCCAGGAAGATATCGGCACCCGCGGTGCGCGCCCGGGCGGCATGGCCGTCGACATCGTCGATCACGACATAGGGCGCCTGGGTGTTGCCGCCGGCCTCGGCGACCGTCTTGAGGCCCGCTTTGTCGCCATATTCACTGTCGCGGATGCTGCTCACCATGATCATCTGGCCGCGGTCGACGAGCTGGGCATGGTGGATGAACTTCGAGTCCTGATCGTCGGCATAGACGGCATGGCGCTCGAAGCCGAACGCGGCGCAAAGAAAGTCGATCGCCGCCGGCGCGTCGCGGTAACGCAGGCAGGGAATGATCGCTGGTTTCACCGGCATATTGCTTCTCCTTCTTTTGTCGCGGCCGGATAGCGCAGGCCAGCCTCCCCGGCTTGTAGGATTGGGACCTCAATCCTCGCGCACGCCGCCGTCGCCGGGGATCAGCCGGACGCGCAGCTCGCCGGGCGTCATCGCGGCGAAGTCGCGGACGTCGCGGGCAAGATGGGCCTGATCGACATAGCCGCAATCGGCGGCCAGACCGGCGAGGCCGGCGCCGGGGCTGGCGGCGATCGCGGCGGTGAAGCGCTCGAACCGGGCGAGCCGGCGGAAGCGGTCGGGCGAGAAGCCGGTGACGGAGCGGAAGCGCCGGGTGAAATGCTTGCGGCTCCAGCCGATTTCGCTGGCCAGGGCGCTGGTGACCGGCCGTGCCGCGCGGGCGAGACGGCGCATCGCCCAGGCGATCGGCCGGTCGCGCGCGGGCTCGCGCGCAAATCGGCTCATGAGAAAGCGATCGAGATGATCGAATCGCATCTCGGCGTCGGCCGCATCGAGCAACGCGCCGCCGATACGGTCGGCGTCCGCGCCGATCAGGTCGCGCAGCGGAGCGACGCAATTGGCGATCTCGGAGAGCGGCGTGCCGCACACCTCGGCGAGACTGCACAAAGGCAGGAAGATATGGACACCGGCCTGCGCGCCGAGGCCGCGCGAGATCGACGTCGCGTCGGCAATGCCGCCGGCGAAAGCCTCGCCAGCCGCGACCGTCACCACCCGCCCGTCGGCGCCGGTGATTTCGAGCGGCGCGTCGAGCGCGTAGATCAGAACGCCCGAGGTCGCCGCCAGTTCGCGACGGGCGGCGAAGCTCGTCGTTTGCTCCCAATAGTCGCAATAGTAACCGACCCGCTTGCGCAAGGCCGGCGCCGGCGCGGCCGCGACCATTTCCCAGCGGTCGGCGCCGTCATCATGCGCGCGGCGGATCGTCGGGCGACGAGTCTCCATCGGTCCTGTCTAGGCGCTCGCGCGCGCCCGGCAAAGCGCCTTGCCTTTTCGCCCCCCTCCCCATATAGGCGCCTGCTTTCCAAGGCTTTGGAAGAACCGAACCGCCCGGCCAAAGGGCTGCCGTGGCTGTTCTCAAGCGTCCGCCGAACGTGCGGCAAGGAGACGAAAATGCCCAAATTGAAGACCAAGAGCGGGGTCAAGAAGCGATTCAAGCTCACCGCCACCGGCAAGGTGAAGCACGGCGTCGCCGGCAAGCGCCACCGGCTGATCAGCCATAATTCCAAATATATCCGCCAGAACCGCGGCACCGAAGTGCTCGCCGACGCCGATACGGCGCGAGTGAAGCTCTGGGCGCCCTACGGCCTGAAATAGGAGGATATAGACATGGCACGCATCAAGCGCGGCACCACCACGCGCGCCAAGCACAAGCGGATCCTCGAACAGGCGAAGGGCTATTACGGCCGGCGCAAGAACACGATCCGCATCGCCCGCCAGGCGGTCGAGAAAGCCGGGCAATACGCCTATCGCGACCGCAAGGTGAAGAAGCGCTCGTTCCGCGCGCTATGGATCCAGCGGATCAACGCCGCGGTCCGTCAGGAGGGCCTGACCTACGGCCAGTTCATGCACGGGCTGAAGCTCGCCGGCGTCGAGCTCGACCGCAAGGTCCTCGCCGACATCGCGATGCACGAGGGCGACGCCTTCAAGGCGATCATCGCCCAGGCGAAGGGCGCGCTGCCGCAGCAGGCCTGAGCGCCGCGCAGACGGACAAAAAAGGCGCGGGAAGGTTCGGACCTTCCCGCGCCTTTTGCTTGGCCCCTCTCCCTGGGGTTTAGTGGACCGCTTCGGTGGCGATCGAATAACGCTTCATCGCGCTGCTCGCCGGACAATAAGTCAGCCGGATCCATTCGTTGCGCGCCTTGCGGGCGTCGTCGAACGGCCCGACCATCTTCTCGGTGCCCGGGATCAGCGAGCGGAAATCGGGATCGGCATATTCGCCGCCGACGATCCAGTAGCGGGTGGTCATGCTCACTCTCCTCAAGCGGCCTGGCGGGCGGTGAATTGTGCGGTCTCGGTCGATTCGGCGAGCGCGGCGGTCGACGCCTCGCCGCCGGCCAGCGTCTGCGCGACCCGGTCGAAATAGCCGGTGCCGACCTCGCGCTGGTGGCGGGTGGCCGAATAGCCCTCCGCCTCGGACACGAATTCTGCGCGCTGCAATTCGGCATAGGCCGCCATGCCGCGATCCTTGTAGCCGCGCGCCAGCTCGAACATGCCGTGATTGAGGCTGTGGAAGCCGGCCAGGGTAACGAACTGGAATTTGTAGCCCATCGCGCCGAGCTCGCGCTGGAATTTCGCGATCGTCTCGGCGTCGAGCTTGGCTTCCCAGTTGAAGCTCGGCGAGCAATTATAGGCCATCATCTTGCCCGGAAACTCGCGCTGGATCGCCTCGGCGAAGGCCCGCGCGTCGTCGAGATCGGGATGGCTGGTCTCCCACCACAGCAGATCGGCGTGGGGCGCGAAAGCGAGCCCGCGCTTGATGCAATGGTCGAGCCCGGTCCCGTCCTTGAGGCGGAAGAAGCCCTCGGGGGTGCGCTCGCCGGTGAGGAATTCACGGTCGCGCGCGTCGACGTCGGAGGTGATCAGCTTGGCGCTCTCGGCGTCGGTGCGGGCGACGAGCAGGGTCGGCACGCCGCAGACGTCGGCGGCGAGCCGCGCCGCGTCGAGATTGCGGATATGCGCCTGGGTCGGGATCAGCACCTTGCCGCCGAGATGGCCGCATTTCTTCTCGGCCGCGAGCTGGTCCTCGAAATGGACGCCGGCGGCGCCCGCCTCGATATAGGCCTTCATGATCTCGAAGCAGTTGAGCGGCCCGCCGAAGCCGGCCTCGGCGTCGGCGAGGATCGGCACGAACCAGTCGCGCGTCGCGCCGCCTTCCAGATGCTCGATCTGGTCGGCCCGCTGCAGGGTGCGGTTGATCCGGCGGCAGAGCTCGGGCCCCGCATTGGCCGGATAGAGGGATTGATCGGGGTACATCGCGCCGGCGGTGTTGGCGTCGGCCGCAACCTGCCAGCCCGAAAGATAGATCGCGTTGAGGCCGGCGCGGACCATCTGCATCGCCTGGTTGCCGGTGACCGCGCCGAGCGCGTTCACATAATCCTCGCTGTGCAGCAGCTCCCAGAGCCGGTTCGCTCCGCGTCGGGCGAGGCTGTGCTCGATCGCCACCGATCCGCGCAGCCGTTCGACCTCATCGGCCGCATAAGGGCGGGTGATGCCGTCGAAACGGCCGTGCGGGGCGGGGATCAGATCGCTGAAATCGGTCATGGCTGCTCTCACTTTCCGCCGCGGCTTAAACCCTGAAAAGTGTCTCGCGGCAGCAGGGAAAAGGGTCGCGCTGTCACGTCATGACTTGCGACTTTTGTAAATCTTTGACAGTGTGACTGAATGGCTGAGCGTAAACTCTATCTCGGTGGGCGGGTGCGGCGGCTGCGGCGCGAGCTCGGCCTCAACCAGAGCGCGATGGCGGCCGAGATCGGCGTCAGCCCCTCTTATCTCAACCATCTCGAGCGCAATCAGCGGCCGGTCACCGCTCAGATCCTGCTCCGCCTCGCCGAGGCTTATGATGTCGACCTCAAGAGCTTCGCCGCGGAGGGCGCGGAAGGCACCGGCCCCGATCAGCTTGCCGAAATCTTTGCCGATCCGATGTTCGGCGACCTCGCCATCCCGCGCTACGAGCTGCTCGAGGTGGCCGACAATGCACCCGCCGTCGCCGATGCCGTGTCACGGCTCTATGCAGCGCTCGCCGAAATGCACCGCCAGCCGGCGGCCGAGGGCGAACGGCCCGGCCTCACCCCCGAAGGGTGGGTGCGCGACTATATCCAGGCGCAGCGCAACCATTTTCCCTATCTCGAAGAAGCAGCCGAGACCCTGGCCGGTGCGCTCGGCGACCCGCTGGCGATCGCCGAGCCGCTGCGGCGGCGGCTCAAGGAGGGGTTCGGGGTCGAGGCGCGGATCGTCCCGCCCGAACTGCTCGACGGCGCCAGCCAGCATTACGACCTCCATCGCAAGCGGCTGATGCTGTCGTCGCTGCTCCGGCCCGAAAGCCGCACCTTCGGTCTCGCCTACCAGCTTGCCCTGCTCGAATTCCGGGCGCTGATCCTGCGCATGGCCGAGGCTGCGGCGCCGCCCGATTCGCCGGCGCGCCACCTGCTCCACATGAGCCTTGCCAATTATGCCGCCGGGGCGATCATGATGCCCTACCAGGCGGTGCTCGATGCCGCCGAGAGCCACCGCTACGACATCGACCGGCTCTGCGCCGAATTCGGCGCCAGCGTCGAGCAGGTCGCGCATCGCCTGACCACTTTGGGGCGCAGCGGCGCGCGCGGCGTCCCGTTCTTCATGCTTCGCGTCGACGGTGCCGGCAACATCTCGAAGCGCTTCGCCGGCGAGGCCTTCCCCTTCTCGCGCTTCGGCGGCACCTGTCCGCGCTGGAATCTCCACAGCGCGTTCCAGACCCCGGGCCGGGTCCTCACCCAGATCGTCGAGACCCCCGACGGCCAACGCTTCTTCACCATCGCCCGCACCGTCCAGCGCTCGGTGCGGCTCGATCCGCGCGAAGACAGCGCGCTCGCCATCGGCCTGGGCTGCGATGTCAAGCATGCGGCGCGAATCGCTTATGCCGACGGTCTCGACCGCGCCGCGCCGCTGGTGACTCCGATCGGCCCGGCCTGCACGGTCTGTCCGCGCGTCCGCTGCCCGCAGCGCGCCGCGGCCCCGGCCGGGCGAACCCTGACCGTCAACGAGAGCCGCAAGACGATTTCGCCCTTCCCGTTCCTGGGGGGCTAGAGTCTGTTTCAGTAAGACGGCACCGGCCCGCTCCCCCACCCGGCCTCCCACAGCATAACCTGTCGTTGGGAGGCCGGGTGGGGGAGCGGGCCGGTGCCGATTCCGCGTCAGCGGAACAG